>Ga0102593_1000038_pt1 | contig 406556 bp, 308 predicted proteins | sample AraplaCol_mMS_r2_2_FD_76862 | JGI IMG/M metagenome (GOLD analysis project Ga0102593, IMG submission 76862) | Arabidopsis root microbial communities from North Carolina, USA - plate scrape MF_Col_mMS_r2 (SPADES assembly) (version 2) | ecosystem: Host-associated > Plants > Roots > Endosphere... | reverse complement strand
TAACCTGTGCTACCTTCTCTGCTGTTTTTGCCCGCTTGATGGCCTGTTCCAGGGCTTCCTTATCCTGCTTCAGCTTCTCTCTTTCCCTTCTCAATGCAGCATTCCTGGAAGCAAGCCTTGTGGACTCTCTTTCGTCATAAGAGCTGCCAATGGCGCCCAGCAGGTAATCGTGACTGATCTCGTAGAACTTCTGCCCTTCCCGGTGATCCTCCCGGATCAGGCGCAGGCTGAGCAGCTTTCCAAGGAATTTACTGCTGTCGATCTCCCGCATATCCTGCTCTTCCCTGGCCTTCTTCAGAATATTCAGTACGGTTTTCTCGAACAGCATTTTCCTGATCCGGCCATCCTTATCATACATGTTGTCCTCTATCAGGATCCTGGCCAGCTCCTGCTCTTTGAGACTGCCCAGCTCATTGACCTGGTTCTGGTAAAAATTTGAAATAATCCTTTCTATCCCGCCAATGCTTTTCAGGTCCTCTTCTACTACCGTATACCTTTGCCCGTTAGACGGTGTTTCACTCTTCTTTTCGTCTTCCTTCCGCTTAACGATCCTGGTTTCAATTTCACTGCAGATGATCTGCAATTGCGTAGCTTCGATAATATCATTACTACCGGAAAGGTTCTGTAGTATTTTCTCCAGCAGATCCGGGTGGTATTGAAAAGGAGCAGTAGCAAAGAGCTTTTTGTTATTGGCAGCGGCAGGCGTTTCTATCGCTCTTTTAGCTTCCGTTTTGTTCAGCGGAGACAGCTCAAAACGGTTACGGAGTATAGCCGGCATATATGCCGTCAGCCGGTTCAGCTCAAATATTTTATCTGAGCGGATAGCAAAAACTATTTTAACATCCGGTTGCTCCAGCCAGGAAGAATAAGCGATCTTTCCCGGCTCGTCCAGCGTGTTGTAAAACTCCAGGAAGCGCAGGGGAACATTGTCGGCCAGCAGCTCATTTACCTTCAGCATAAATTCGTCCTGTACGGAGCGGCTGAACGTAAAGAACTGCTCAAACTGATCGAGGATAAATACGGGTGTTGAAGAAAGCGGGAAATTGCAGCACTTGAAATACTCCCACAAACCCGGCTGATAATCCGGTACGGCAGCCTTGATCTGCGCTAAGTCTGCATCATAGGTCCGTTCATCGAAATAAGCGCGAAGGGTCCATTTAAGCACATCGAGCGCGGTTTCACCGGCCCTGTTATCTGATTGCTGCAGGCGCAGCTCTACGGGGAGCAAGCCCCGCTTTTCCAGCAAAGGGATCAGGCCTGCATTGATCAGGGAACTCTTGCCGATGCCTGAGCGCGCAAAGACAAGGGTGATGCTCTGGCTGATCACTTTATTGAACAGCTGCTGTGTCTCTGTTTCCCTGCCAATAAACAGCTGCTGTTCATTCCGCTGAAATGACCGGATGCTGGGATATCTTCTAATCTTTTCCGTCATCTGATACTTCTTTTGAAACCTGATCGATAATTTCCAGGATCCTGCTGCATGCTTCCGTGATCGTCTTATCTTCATCCCTGCCCTCATCTAAAACAGGAACAGGACCGGCAGCATTACGGGGGATCCAATCGCCATGCGGGATCTCCTTCACCTGCTCCAGGAGAAAATGCCGCGCAAATACAGGTATTATTCTTTTGGCAGGATCTTGTTTAAGCAGCTGACAGGCATGTGTAAAATTTGCGTGCACCTTTTCATCATACAGGAGATCACTGCCGATGACGATAAAGATATCAGCAGCAGCATAGCGCTCATTCCTCACTTCCTCCTTATGTTCACCGCCTGCTATATCGTCTGCCCAGATGGATATTTTACCTTCCAGCTGCTTTGGTTTCAGCTGTTTGGCGATCTTATCCCTTACCCGCAGATCTTTACGGTAATCGTCACCGTCCGCCGAAGCCGTACAACAAATGAATACCAGCTGCACAAGACGCGTAGCCGATGGTACTGGTACCGCGTTCTGCATGAAGCGCTGATAGAGCTTATCCACAAAAACTTCTGCACCCGGATGCCGGAATGAGAAATTAAAGCTGCCCCTGTAAAAATGCTCCACATGCGGCAGCCAGCGGTCTGCCGGAAAAGTAAAATTGTTCCTGGTCTGCTCAGAGAAGCCCAGCGCCTGCAATAATATTTTAAGTGTCCAGGATTCATGCTGAAAGCCGATAAAAAGACAGATCCTGTTATTCCTGATAAAATTCCGGATGCTCACGGGCAGGCCGTTCTGCGGCATGTTCACCTTACGTACAAACTCCAGGTAGTCTGTCTCTCCCAGGAGGATCGAGGGCGTACTGGCGGGCGCATCATATCCATACACGTTATAGATCACCGTTTTATCAGGCGTTATTTCCAGCGGCAGATGGGATTCTGCCACCTGCTCATTATCCTGCCGGTTAAAATCGTAGTACCAGAAGCAGCAGCGGTCTTCCCCCAGCTTCTCACTGAAGCTGTCATAAATAGTGCGGTCCGGATTCGTATTAATCACCAGCTGGAATGGGAATAAAGCCAGCTTATCATACAGCTGTTTTACGGAAAGGTTCTTTTTGATGAACTCTGAAAAATTCCTTTTCTCCATCAGCTGATCGGGCTTTATGAGCATGGCGGAGATGTGCTCATTCAATCCGTCAATATACCTGTTTACCGTGTAGTTCAGGTTCTGTTCCTGTGTACTATCGAATTCTATTTGCCGGGCTTCCATCTGCCTGCATTTACTCAGTGAGTAATTCCTGTACAGGGATTCCTGTTTGGCATCCCGGAAGAGGTCTGGTCCCAGGAAGAGCACACAGTCGCCGAATTTGATACGTTCTATAAATACATCAAGATCTTCATCTGTATAGTTCATACATCCGCGGATTTAGACTTAGTAATATTGAGGGCCACTTCTTCGATGCCCATGGCTATTTCCATATAAGCTTTATCAGGCAGGGGCCATTCCAGTACGGGCTTTCCGTTCTTCGGCAGTGGCTGGATGTGTTCGAGTATGCTGATCCTGGCCCAGAGACAGGGACTTATCAGTGTAGGGATCACCCGCTTTTTCATCTCACAGGCTTCATACAGCAGCCGCATGCATTGGTCGCTGCCCATAAAATCGGCGGTCACCAGCAGAATGATGATGTCTGCATCCAGCATTTTTTGGCGGATGATTTCCATGATCACTGCACCGCCTTCCAGGTCGAGGGTGTTACCATCCAGGCGGAGGCTTTTGTTAAAGCTCAAGGGCTTTAGCTGGCTGCTTAGCTTTGTATAATGGTCTTTATCTGACTGCTCCAATATAAAGAATACCCCGGGAGGCCCTGTGGGTGCTATAGCTCCTGCGTCCTGTAAAGGCGTGGGCGGGATAAAGGCGGTACCGTTCTCAATGCTGGCCAGCAGGTCATATAGCGACTGATTATTACTGTTCTCGCTGACCAGCACCTGCATTAACTGTTTGTGGAGATCATTCCGGTCGGCATAGGCCAGGATGGAATCCCACATATTAACACCGGTGTCCGTCAATTTAATTTCGCCGCGTGGGATCTGCGCGTTGATGAGCAGCGCTTCGATCTTCGCCAGTGTTGGATAGATCTTTACTGCCTCGTGGATGATATCCCGGTAGGCTTTTGCGGTAAGGTTCATGTTGCAGCCGCGTTAAAGTTGAATACTGTTGGCCTCGAAAAACGCCAGGATCTTGTTCATACGGATCCCTTCATTGCGCAGCACGGGCTTTCCGTTTCCCGGCTCTTCCAGCCAGCCGCCGCTGTGATGCAGGGCAACTACTTCCCAGCTGGAGTTAAAGACGGGGGAGCCGGAGGAGCCGGGCATGGTGTCTGTGAGGTATTGGATGACGTTATTGTCTGTATGGGTGACCACATTATGATACAGGCCTATCTTTTTGTATTCCCCGCCGGGGTGCTGGATAATATTGACAAAGTCATCGGCTTTGATCTCCTTTTTCTGCAAGGTCAGAAAGCCAAAGGTTTTCGCGGGATCCCCGGCGATACGGACCAGCGTCCAGTCATCTTCCTCGGAGGTATGAAATATGGAGCTGTCTACATCAAAGGTTTGGGATGCAGCATCAGCACCGCTCACTGTTTTCTGGTAATTGAACTGCACCTTGCTTGTTGCCGCAACTTCTTTAGTGGGGAAAACGTGGTTATTGGTGAGGAAGAGGTTTGCTTCGGATACGAGAAAGCCGGTACCCATGCCTTCCGAGCTAATAATACGGGCTACAGACATTGATCTTTGGAGACCTATTTCCAGGAAGCTGACAGGCAGGAGCGTGCTTTGCTCCCCGGTGATCTTTTCAAACTGGTCTTTGTTAAACCCGTTCTTCCAGACCGGCTGTTTTCCTGCATATACGCTTTTCCTGATCACCGGCTGGTGATGGCGGTAGTCCAGCAGCACGGGATTGTCCGGGAACTTTTTGAGCGCGGCGTCCAGGATCGGCTGAATGCGGTCCTTTAGCTCCAGGTCATTGATCAGCAGGGTCCAGACAACATGGGCGGATCCGTCCAGGTTGTAGTCGCCCGGCGACAGCCCGGCCTGAATGATAAGCGTCTCAATAGTTACGGTGCGGTAATAGAGACCTGACAAGGTATCAACGAGGGGCGTATATCTCCATGACATAAGTATATATTAGGGATTGGGGAATATCAGCTATAGGGAAAATTTTCATCCTGTTAATTTGAGGTTCTCAGGTACTTATGCTAATATAGGATATTCCTGCCAAATCCCCTTCATCCAAATTTTACGCCTCCCGGTGCCAGCCTGTTACCAGGTGGATAGCCCTGCATAACTGTGAGCGGGAGAAGGGCTTTTCCAGGAAGAGATCTGCCCCGTTCTCCAATGCAACATCTTTGGCGGCAGCGTCCATACCGGACATCATCACCACTTTGGTTCCCGGGTATTTATGCTTGATAAAGCCGATAAAATCAATGCCATAGCCATCGGGCAGGCGGTTATCCATCAGGACCAGGGATGGGGATTGTTGTTGAAAATATTCCACAGCGGCGGACAATGACTTTACATGTTCAATTTCCAGGTCTTCATCGTCCAGTAAAAGGTTGATCAGCAGGCACATTTCGCCTTCGTCTTCAATGATCAGCAGTTTCTGTTTCAGTGTGGTGGAAGTAGTTGTATCTAACATAAAAAGATGGTTTTAGTAATTGCTGAGGATGTATGTAAAAAAAATCGTACCAAAAGAACGCAGCCCTCCGTACAGGGCTGCGAAACCCGCCGTGGTGGGGTCTTTTGAAAACAATGTGGGGCATTTTTTCCCGGCGAGCCTGGTATCAGGCGTCAGTGCGGGAGGATCAGGGATTTTACATATACCATCCGTATACCGGTCCGTAAGTAAAACGGACAATCTCCAGGGCCTGGATAAAACCGGCCGGCGAGGGATTCATTAGCTTGAGGCTCGCATAGAAGGTCTCCCAGTTTTCTTTTTCGCTACCCAGCTTCTTTGCCATATATATAGCTGCGAGATACTCCGCCAGCGGATCAAAAGCGAAGCGGATGAAGGTATCATTTGCAGAAGAGCGTTTCTGCAAAATACCGTTGCTGACAAGCCGTGTAAGCACGTTCTGTTCACTACTTATGAAATTGGCGCGTTTGAGACTGTCTTCTACCGCCAGATAAGATACATCACGGGGAATGAAGGACTTCCCAAGAGACAGATCAGCCACTATTTCGGATGCCGCCTGCAGGTTTTCATCAGAGACATTGTTGCCGGGCTTTCCTTTCGGGTTCACCCTTACCAGGTAATCAAAAAAAGCTTCGGGTATGGAGCCTGGCAGGTTATCTACCAGACGATGAATGTCATGATCTACTTCCGGCTGCCCGGCGAGTAAAATTGCCTTTTCAACTGTCAGTTTCAGTAAGATTGGAATGATAGGTACTTCTTTGCCATTCGCAATGAACAGGGAAGCAAGCTTTTTAGCCAGGATCAGCTGGTTATCGACCGTTTTCAGGATAGCAATATCTTTTCCTATCAGCGAGGAGGACATAAAATAAAGTAGTTTATCGGGACTCAGAAACTGAGGATAAAGAAATTCTTCATCACTGATGTCGAGGTCCAGTTTTTCCCTGGTGGTAATGATCAGGGCGTTGATATGCTGTTTGCCATGCAGTGTGCGGATATGCTCCTGTGTTTCAACCTTTCTTTCGGAGAGTGCATCAATGATGATGAGCAACCGTTGTTTCTCCAATAGCGCCGCCAAGAACATTTTGTCTATGTTTTTTGGCAGCCAGCTATTTAGCTTCCGCTCGATCACGGAGAAAAGGTCAGTAGTATCCTCTTCTATCAGGACGGGCAACATTAGATGCCGGAACCAGTTTTTATTTTGCTCATCAACTGCCCATTTGCCCAGATGGACGGCAAGGGTAGTTTTACCTACGCCGCCCACGCCAATGATCTCAAGAATGGACCTATGCGGTCTGAAGAATTTCGACATACTTTCAGCGGAAGGCTTTTCGATAATGTCTCCCTTTAGTTCTTTAACACTTAAGGGCAATGGTATATAGTTCCCATGGTCCTTAACGGTTGCTTCTGCGTTGTAAGCAGTGAGGATTGTAGTCTTGTACTTATTCACCCAGGCATCCAGGACCCTCTTGTTACGAAGGAACAATGGCACAAGCGTAATTTCAGCGGCTAATCTGAAAACTATACCGAATTTGCCAGCCAACACTTCCAGCTGTTTAAGCACAGGGAGCTTGAGGTACACGTCATAAATCGCCAAAGGGTACAGGTATAGCAGTAAATATAGAAAAGCAAAGTAGGAAAGGGCTAATATTGCAATGAGCGTAACTTGTTTATGTTCTTTGAACCAATTGAAAGGGTTATACAAAAGTGGTCCCAGCACATAGACATTTTCTTTCCCTCCGTCTGTGTAGATCAATTGAAGCATATAATCCGTAATGCCGGCTTTGGCATTAACTTCCTTTGTACTAAATGCAATTATTAGCTCAGTCGAATCTGATTTAGAGAAATGAAAATGTTTACTTAACAGCTTCTTATTCTCAGTATAATGAGCAGCATCTTCTCCATACAGCTCTAAATTAATATTGCCGTCAAACCCCATCCCTTTCTCTATATTAACTTTTACTCTTATTGAATCTTTTGTCTCTTCCAGGATAAATTTATCTACTTTAGTATAGAATGAAGAGGATGCCATACTTAAAACATAAAAACTATCGATCCCTGAAGAACCTTCACGACTACCAGATTTGTAAACTACGGGAAATTCCCGTTGATTGTATTGATCAAATATTTCATAGCCCTTCGATCCTGATTTATGCCATTTCGTTCGGGAAGCTACAGATTGGAAATACATAGTTGAATCAGCCAGAACGGAAAATATGATTGACGGGTTTTCAAAATAACTGATATACTTAGTCGAAGGAGCCGGAAGATCTACCACCGTCCAATGATGGCCAAAGTCAACCGACATCATAACATAAAATCTTCTGTCAAAACCGCTCCTGGGCCCCAATATTTCTGTGGTCACCACATTTCCTGAACTATACTGCCAGCTTCTTCTATAGTACCCCGGTGTACTGTTCGATACAGCATGAACAGTATCGATATTTATTATATTACTCCGCCAGGACAAACCATAGTCAGTGCTCCTTGCCAAGGCTATTCCTTCGTAATTAGACAATGCCAACAACGTATCTTCCCTTTTCGCTACAAGAGAGGGGTATATTGTGGCGGGGATGTTTAATTCCCTGACTCCTCCATCATTTGGAGAAACCAGGAGTAGGCGCTGTCGCATGTCTGCACCGGTGAATAATAAATATAATTCATTCTGTTTCTTTTCATAGTAGGAGTAAACATATTTCGGCAACCCAATGTTAAATTTAATTTCCTTTAGTGCTTTATCTTGCTGGGTGGAATAGTATACTGCCTTGTTCGTTCTCAGATAGTAGTAATTATTATCCTTACTTACATCGAATCGCAAAAAACCCGATGAAGTTCCAGCAATTCTTCCCATTGTATCCCAGCTTTGCCCCCGGTTTTCTGTGTACCAGACCTGATACTGGCGGGTTGTATCATCAAAGCGTATCTCCGTTACTTTCCAGATATGCATACTGTCATTAACAACAATAGAAGCTACATTACTGTCCGCAAACAGCAACTGAAACTTTAATACGGAATCTTTCTCCGAATACAACGAATCCACATTCAACTCCTTCAGCCTCCCATTGGAAGACCAGCAACCTTCTACACTAATTAAAACTATCAGGGTTATTAGCCAATAGGGATATTTTAGGGGCCTTGGGGTCATGCATATCAATTTATCCCGTCAATTTACTAAATAAACTGATCCGTTTAGCAGTTTAAAAAACGGCACTTAACTTTTTACGGACCAGCTCCTTCAATTCCACCACGTCAAACTCCGGCGAGGACTCAAAACAATGCTTCAGTATCGGTATATGCCCATTGCCGAAAAGCACAATGATCCGGTCATTGCCTGCCGGTGCAGTTTTCAGGATGTTATTAAAGATCCGCAGGTTGCGGTCGTACCACCACATAGCCAGCAGATCCGGTCCGCTGTTATCCAGCGTATTAAAGCCTGTGGTGAGATAAGCTCCATGCATCCTGCGGAGAGTCTGATTGTCAGCCATCAGCAGGAAACTTTCCAGGATGGTATTTTCTATTTCAACGGAATCGCTGGCGGTATATAAACGCGTGTAACGTTGTTCCATCATTTTATCCCGCAGGGTATCGGCAGGTACCTGGTGATTCCACAGGCTGTCTATTTCAGGGATCTTCTTATATCGCTCATAAGCAAAATCAGATGCATCCACTGCGTATACTTTAGGCAGCTGCAATTCCTTTGATAAGCGGAAAGCCAATTGGTCTATTTCGTTGCGGCGTAAGGTATGTTTGCCTTCCCGGTAAGCATTGTACAATGAATCAGTAAAGGCCTGGCTGCTTTGCTCCACGTAAATACGCGTAGGCTTAAAAGCTGCCAGTACATTCAGCAGCTGACGGATCTCCTGCTGACGCTGAGCAGAAAGTACGTCCATCATATGAGCACTATCGGTTTTGTGCTGGTCGCGGTTAGGATAGCCGAAATGGAAACTACCCAGCAACAGTACTTTTACCGGAGGCGCGGCAGGATTGATCAGGATCTTATCAGCCTGTTGCTGTTCCAGCTTTTTCCAGTTGACGGACTGCGCAAATACCTGTGCATCAAAACAGATCAATAGCAGAATAGGAAGTATTTTCATGGTGATGATTTTCGGACAAAATAAATGTCATCTTTACGGTTGTCCTCCGCTGATCTGCTAAGCCGCTGGTTCCGTCTGCCAATCTGCCGGTGGACTTCCCTACCGGTTCGAAGATAAAAAGCGGGGATTTGAAGACAAATCCAAACGGTAAGGCCTTTCCCAGCGGATATTATCTGCAACTGACATAGATTTGGGTATGGGAAAACATTTAACACGCATCACCCTGATCTATGCGGGCCTGTGGGTACTGCGGGAACTGGGCATCAGTGTGCCGCTGCTGGTCAGGGGCCTGCCTGCTTTCCCGGACTGGCAGGACCCCGTTAACGTAATGCTGATGAGCTCTGCCTTCTTCATTTTCCTGCTGTATCCTCTCAGCGCCTATATTATCTTCAGCAGAAACTTCCGGACAAATAAGAAAACGGCTTTCCTGTACTGGTTCCTTACCTTTTCGGCTATCATCTTTATCCGCTATGGCGTGGAAGAACTGTTCTTCCCTGCCGTACTCCATTTCAGGAATTACGGAGATACTACTACCCTGTTCTATTACTTTGTGGACAACCTGTTTTATGCAAGCCTGTATTCTGCTTTAGGAGCGGTTTACTTCTTTATACAGAGCGACCGGGAACAACAGCTCAGAGAGGCAGAATTACAATTGTCCGGCAAACAAACAGAGCTATCTTTTCTCCGTTCCCAGATCAATCCGCATTTCCTCTTCAACAATCTCAATAATATCTACTCGCTGGTATACCATCATTCTGACCAGTCGCTCAACGCTATCGCGAAATTATCCGACCTGCTGCGATACATGCTCTATGACAGCAATGAAAAAGTGCCCCTACAAAAAGAGCTGGACTACATCCATAAATACCTGGAACTGCAGCAGATGCGTTTTGGTATGCACGCTCCTGCCCATGTGGAGATAACAGGCGACGCGGGGAAAGCCGGTATCCCTCCCCTGCTGCTGATCCCCTTCGTGGAAAACGCCTTTAAGCATGGCGATATGAAGAACGGGAACACGATCCTCATCCGCCTTAAAACGGACGATGACATGATCCGCTTCACTATTATCAATACCATCAGCCAGCAGCAGAAAGACAGCGGCGGCGGCATCGGCCTCGAAAACGTACGCAGAAGGCTGGAATTATTATATCCCGGCAAACATACATTGGAGGTACAAAAAACAAGGGATATATTTGAAGTACAACTGGAGATCCCAAGATGACAACAACCCGAGTGATCAACTGTGCCGTGGTGGATGATGAGCCACCTGCCCTGCAGCTGATAGCAGATTATGTACAACGAACGCCTTTCCTGCAGCTGGCCGGGCAAACCACCGAGCCGATGACGGCCATTGACCTGGTACAGCAAGGCGCTGCAGAGCTGTTGTTCCTGGATATCCAGATGCCTGAACTTACCGGGCTGCAATTAATGAAAGTGATCGGGCATAAATGTAAAGCCATCCTTACCACCGCCTACCCGGATTATGCACTGGACGGCTATGAATTGGATGTGATCGATTACCTGCTGAAACCCATCACCTTTGACCGCTTCCTGGTAGCAGCGCATAAAGCGAGGGAAAGACTGATGCCTGCTGTTACTGTAGTGCAGGCAGTGCCTGCAATCGTCTCCACTCCTGCTTACATCTTTGTAAAAACGGAATATAAAATACAGAAGGTGGATCTTGCCGATATTCTTTACCTGGAAGGCCTGCGGGATTATGTAGCCATTCACACCAGTAACGGCAAGATACTGACCCAACAGAGCATGAAGAGCTTCCAGGAACAGCTGCCGGAAGATCGTTTTATCCGGGTGCATAAATCTTATCTCATTGCGATTAATAAGATCCGGTTCATTGAGCGGAACCGGATTGTGATCACTGATACGTATATACCGGTGGGAGAAACTTACCAGGAGGCGTTTCAGCAGAAGCTGCAGATCAGGAACGGCTGACATTCCCATTAACCCATTATCCAAATCATTCCACTATGAAAACAGGCACAGACACCATCATCATCGGCGCAGGACTTTCAGGGCTCGTAGCAGCTACGGAACTGGCAGACCAGGGCATCAAAGTCATACTGATAGACCAGGAAGGGGAACAGAACCTGGGCGGACAGGCATTCTGGTCGTTCGGAGGATTGTTCATGGTAGATACCCCTGAGCAAAGAAGGCTGGGCATCAAAGACAGCCTGGAACTGGCGCTGCAGGATTGGATGGGCACGGCCGCTTTTGACAGGCCGGAAGATCATTGGCCCCGTCAATGGGCAGCAGCCTATGTACGCTTTGCTGCTACAGAAAAATACAGCTGGCTGCGTGGAATGGGACTACGCTTTTTTCCGGTAGTGGGCTGGGCGGAAAGAGGCGGTTATGGCGCTATCGGGCATGGGAATTCTGTACCACGCTTTCACGTTACCTGGGGCACGGGCCCTGGCGTGTTGGAGCCTTTCATTGTACGTGCAAAAGAAGCAGCTAATAAAGGATTGATACAATTCAAATTCAGGCATCGCGTAAATGAGCTGGTAGTGGAGAACGGCGCGGTAAAAGGTGTTCGCGGTGTTATACTGGAGCCCAGTAATGTGCAACGGGGACAGAAAAGCTCCGACACTGTTACGGGGGATTTTAATTTTGAAGCATCAACGGTGATCATTACTTCCGGCGGCATTGGCGCCAATCATGAACTGGTGAGAGAGAACTGGCCTGCCAGGCTGGGTATACCGCCTGCACAAATGTTGTCGGGTGTGCCGCAGCATGTGGATGGACGCATGCTCGGCATCGCGAAAAATGCGGGCGCCCGGCTTATTAACCCGGACAGGATGTGGCACTATACGGAAGGGATCAAAAACTGGTCGCCTATCTGGGAACAACATGGGATCCGGATATTGCCAGGTCCTTCTTCCTTATGGTTTGACGCAACAGGTAAACGGCTACCTCCTCCCCTGTATCCCGGCTTTGATACATTGGGAACGCTGCAACATTTGATGCATACCGGTTATGATTATTCGTGGTTTGTTCTCAATCAGAAGATCATTAAGAAAGAATTTGCTTTATCGGGATCAGAACAGAACCCTGATCTAACGGATAAAAAATGGAGCCAGGTGATAAAGCGGGCCGTGGGTAAGAAAGCAACAGGACCGGTGGAAGCTTTTAAAGAAAACGGGGAGGATTTTGTAGTGGCGGATAATTTGCGTGATTTGGTAGATGGGATGAATCGTTTAACGCCTACGCCGCTGTTGAATTTTGAGACTATTGAAAGAGAGATCAAAGCCAGGGATGCGCAGCTGAATAATAAATTTGGCAAAGATCTGCAGATAGCTGCTATCCGTAATGCGCGGAATTATGTGGGTGATAAACTGATCAGGACAGCGCCGCTGCATAAATTGCTGGATCCAGGTGCAGGGCCGCTGATAGCAGTAAAGTTGCATATACTTACCCGGAAAACCTTGGGGGGATTGGAGACGAATCTGAATGCACAGGTATTGAACGAGCAGGGCGAGGTTATAGCTGGGTTATATGCGGCAGGGGAAGCAGCGGGATTTGGTGGCGGAGGGATGCATGGGTATCGGGCGTTGGAGGGTACCTTTTTGGGGGGATGTATGTTTTCTGGTAGAACAGCGGCGAGGGCAATTCTCAGGGGAAATAAATAATCCGATTCGTACTATGAGGCGGCTTACTTGTTTACCGGACGGCGTTTATGTAATTGTGAAGAACTCAGTATGGGCAGAAAGGCTACCTTTGGTATAGAAGGTTTGGCGACAAGTGGGGTTGTGAAGTCTCTTGCCGCTGTTCCAGCTTGGAGTTTAGCCGGAGGCCGTTAGTAAATTTTAAAGGGATTTTTGAACCCGAAAATAATTTCTTGTAAATAATCCTGTAATATCCATACTATTGCCCTACCTTCAGTAAGTCAGCATTTTATTTTTTCTGATTTGGTTTGGATGTCCCTTTTGTCATTCATCATTGTTTTTCAGTGGTGTATGAGTTAAATTAAAATTGTATATTTTGAACATTTTTGTAGGCAATGTAAGTGACAAAACAACTGAAGTTGAGATTTGGTCACTGTTTGATCCATTCGGAGTGGTGTATAGTATTAACCTGGCTGTAGACAAGTACAGCGGTCGCCCCAAAGGTTTTGCATTCGTTGAAATGCCGGATGATTCCAATGCAGCGCAGGCAATTCAGGAACTGAATAACTCAGTAGTTGACGGCAAGACCATCGTAGTGTACGAGGCTCGTCCGAGACCTGAAAGACCGGATAATGACCGTTTCTCCAGATCCGGACCAAGGCCGGGCGGTGGAGGCTTCAGACCGAGATACTAATAGGTTTTATTAATCTGATTAGCTTTTTAGAAGATATGAGCAAAAATCGCAGCATACGATTGGCAGTCTGCGTTTTTGCTATTTTTGTTTGGGCGATATTTTAATACCGAGGGTATCGCCAGCAGAAAATCCAGGTTCTTAAGAAAGCCTGTAAGTACCACTTACAGGCTTATTTTATTTCCGTCCAATGGCGGATTGAGTACATTAATGGGCTCGTATCCTGAAATAATAAAGGGCCGCAAGACTACGGCCCTCTGAGAATGTTCACACTATCTCCATTATGAGCATCCTCCGCCTCTTTCAATAGAATGGGCGCCGGCTTCCAATGGATTACCATATCCTTTATTCGGATTAGCAGAATAGAAGCAACTGCCCCAATCATTGCTACCACCAATAGCACCGCTGATCATACCATACAGGCCGCCTACGACCCATCCAGGTATGAACCAGTCGCCCAGGATAGTATACTGACGGGAGTGATAGAGTTCGTGTTCAAAAGAAGGACTGCTGGTATTGCCTTCCCAGATATTCACTGTAGCGCCTAACGTAACAGCAGAGAAGCCGCTGGAAGATTTGTCGTACTCAAAAGCGATCACACCGCCTTTGAACCATTCCACATCATTCCAGGCGCCAAAGCCGGTACCAAAGCCACCAATGAGCAAGCCTACAGTAGATGTAATCGGCGAACGCGCAAATTTTATCGCAAAGCTGATGAAGCCCAGCAGGCGCTCTCCGAATGAATCGCCCATAGAAGCCTTGTCTAATCCGCCGCAGATGGCGGGTCCGGCAATCATGGCGATGCCGCTGAAAACAGCAAAGCCCAGACCGAAAGTATTGTAGCCAAACCACAGGGATACCGCGCCGACCACGCCGGACCAGAGCATTTCTGACACCGAGAAATCTCCGCCGCTTACCGCCCAGTTAACAATGTAGCCTACTACGCCCGCTACAAAGCCGACAGCCGCAGCAATGGCATCGTCAATACCGAACCATAAACCAAAAGGATCGATCATATTGACGGGGTTATTAAGCACATATACATACAGCTGCAAACTGCGGGGCACTTTAAAGAATTTCTCCGGCTGCTGTTCCAGGAAATACGGGTCAGGCGTCAGGAAACTGCCCAGTGAAGGTATGTAGTAACGCCCACCGAAGAATACCAGGTCTGGCAGGGTATCGTATTTCTTGCCTGAGAAGTTTTGCGGTGCAGAAAGTGCTGCGCCGAATGCCATCTTACCAAATGCGTAATACTGTTGCTCACTCATCAGCGCGCCTGTTTGCAGATGGCTCTCCGCCACATGGCTACCCAGGTGATCTTTATGGAACACCACACCGCCGTTATTGACGCGTATCATGGCTACCGCACCTGTTTCATCGAATATGTACCGGTTCTTTTCACTGCCTTTGACGGTGTAGATGTCGTCAAAATTGTACATTCTTTCCGTATTACCGCCAACAGTAGTGGTAGTCAACACGCGGGAACCCAGGTGATCGTAGAAGTAACTGATAATGGTACCGTTTTTATGGGTCACCTTTACCAGCTGGTTCCTGGCGTCGTATTCCATCGCTGTATCGGGGGTCTGGGTAACGTTACCGGCTGCATCATATTTGTAACCTTGTGCTGGTTGGCCGCTGACACCTGTAACCCGGAAGGGATGCTGTGCATCGCCATGCTGTACCTGTTCTGTGCCGAATGTTTCAGGGTAGTGTGTCAGGTTGCCCAGCTCATCATAGGTGTAATTATGATCGTAGTTTCCGTTGGAAGTAATGCCGGTAGCGCGTATCAACTGATCCAGCTCATCGTAGAAATAAGACCGGGTATGCTGTATATGGCCCGGTGCATTGGCAGCGTCCGTGATCTTTGTGATCAGACCTGTTTCGTTGTAGTCATACGTCAGGTGCTGGTATTTCACATTGCCATCGGGTGAAGTTGTCTTTATACTTACTAAGCGGAAGCTGCCCGGATCGTAGCTATACTCGGTAAGCACGCCACTGGCATACACGATCTTGGTACGTTTACCTGTAGGCCCGTATTCCATCCTGTTGATAATACCCGGAATGGAATCGATCAGCCCTCCCCGGCTATATAGGATTGAGGCCTCAAAACCATCCGGGTATTTTATTTTAGTATACCTTTTCAGGTTGTCAGTTTCATATGCTACTTTCATAGGTTGCGCCAGCCCCGGATAAGTACGGGTCTTGGCTTTCAGGCAACCGCATTTGGAATAACTGTACTTAACTTCACCGAAGCCGCCGCTCACTTTCGTGAGCTTGCCCAGGGTATTCTGTTCTCCCGGATCGCCGCTGTCGTATGTATAGGTCTCCATGAGCGTGCCAGCGCTGCCGCCGAAATGTACGGTGAGCAAACGGCCCATCACATCATAGGTATTATACACGGAAGCATTCTTACCGTCTTTTCTTTCTACCAGGTTATCAACAGCATCGTAGAAATAAATATAGTTACCGGCGTCGCGGTAGCCGGAGCGGATCCGCCTGTTCAGGCAGTCGAAAGTATTCTCTACAAAAGTGTTGTTGTTGATCGTTACTTTCGTGCGGTTACCCAGCGCGTCGTATGCATAGCGGGTAATGTACTGGCTGCTTTTCTTTCTTTCCACGATCGTGGTAAGCCGGTCTTCCGCATCCATCCATTCTGTTTTCGGCGTATTGAAATTATTGTTAGCCGGTACATCTTCCAGGTCCAGCGGGTCGTAGAAATTACGGGAAAAAGGATTGAAGGCAGTAACATAGGTCTGCTTGTTCCAGTCGGTACGGCGGGTGCTTCTGCCCAGGGCATCGTATTCGTAGAGGGTGAAGACATCTTCGTTATTCTGGTCTGCCAGGGAGAAGGCCAGGTTATTGGAAAAATAGGGCTGGTATTCTTTCTTCGTAAGCCCTTTGGGGTTATATTCCTTTTTACCGGTTACGCTCACCTTGTTATCTTCCGCTTCGGCGCGTACCTGGAGCTTTTCTCCCAGACCGTCAAAGTATTCTATACGGCGGGTTTGTGCACCGCCTTTTTCTGTGCGGGTGAGGGTGGTTTGTGATCGAAGCCCGGGCGTATGATTGTATTGATACTGCACATAGGGCTGTCCTGGCAGATCATCATGACGATAAACACCTGTGAGCTGTCCGGCTTTATCGAATTCATATTGCTGTTCTACATCGTTAGGGTCTTTGTAAGCTGTGATGCCACCGTACTTGTATTCATAAGCCATCTTTATGACAAGTCCATTCGATTGTTCCACCTGTATGGGATAAAGATGGAAATTATCGAAGGTCATTTTTGTTACGAGGCCCACGGGATTTTTGCGCTCAATAGTGTTGCCGGCTGAATCTGTTTTCTGGCGCAGCCTGTCAATGAAGTACGCATCTCCCAGGTCTGGATCGGTTGCCTGTATGTAACCCAGCGCGGCCATGTTGGGCGGGACTGCGCCGTATACCTGGTTAAAGGCAGCAGTGCTCATTACCAGCTGGCGTTCGCGGGTAAGATTGCCTTTGGTGGCCTGTTGTTCAGGCAGGCCTTCAAATTCAGTACCGTCGTAATACCAGATGGTTGCTTTCAGCACTGTGTTATTGCCGTCTTTGACGGTTTCACGGCTTTTGAAAGCGGTGATCCGGCCGGCTGCCTGTGCGTAGGTGGTGGTAGTCCTGAGCACCTGTTGTTCCTGCTGGCCCTGATCATTTTTCCATTTGGCCGTCTTTATTTCTTCGGTAACATTACCCGCGGCATCGTAGCTGCAGGTTTTCTTTACTTCGCTCCATTCTGTTGTGCGTTCATGATTCCTGCTGATAGCGGTTTGTTTGGCAATGAACTGAATATCCCTGCCATCGGGCGCTGTGCCAACTTTCGTTACGCTGTATACATTCTCTTCGGCTTTATAGGGTAGCTTGCTTTGCGGGCTGCCATCTTCCCCGAAGATCTGCGTTAAGATGGGTAATCCTTTCAGGAAGGGATCCCTGTTGTTGAAATAAGAGACGGAGCGGTTGGGTGCGATCGTTTCATCGCCGCTTTCAATCCTTTCCGCTTTGGCGAAGCCGCAGAACTGCCTGGAACGGCTATCGAAATGACCGTTGTAATAGTTGAAAGTACTCACGCTGACCACCCCGGTGGCAGGATCGGAATTGGTGATCTGCTTTACCACTGGTACGGGGAAAGGAAGGAAGCAGCCCCCGGTAAGCAGCGGATCCGTTCTATCCTGCTGGAAGGAGGTGGAACTGCCGTGCTCAATCTTTGTGGCGATGCCGGTATTACCTACGATGGTGTTCAGCAGGTAAGGCTTTTTGCCACCGCAGATGTCCATATAACGATAGGCTGCTTTATTACGCAGGGCTTCATCATAGCTCCACAATATGCCGTTGGTACCCGTACCTTTCATATCGGCTATGACGATGCCTGCATTGGCAACAGGCGGCGTACCGGCAATGGTAATGGTATCGCTGAACTTGCGGCCGCCCTGGTTGATCCAGCAACAGATGCGGTCGTGGTCCACATAAACGATATCCATGGCGCCGCTGCCGTCTATATCCACAAAGAACAGACGAGCAGGATCATAGTTGCGGGGCAGCTGCGGGGCGTTGGCCATCCGTTTCACTTTTCCCCATTTACCATATCCCAGGTTGGGCCAGTACAATACACGGCCGCTGTGGATCTGTACCAGGTGGGTACGGCCATCGCCTACGATATCAGCCATGCGGATGTGCGGATCGTCCAGGTTCACTTCGGGCTGCTCTTCAGCGCCGAAGCTCCTTTTTACTACCATGGGCTGATCAGCCCATCCCTTTTCTGCTTTATTGAAATAGTAGTAGAAGGCCTTGCCGTCGCCGTACATCATGTCTACCCGGTTGTCGCCATCCAGGTCTACCAGTTTAGTCTTAGGACTGCCAACAGGAACGTTGGGGCTTTGCCGGTAGTTTACTTTTTGTCCCCAGCCGCCGCCGGGCAGGTTGGGAAAATAACCGCCGGACTGCTGGCTGCCTACCATGAGGTCTGCCGTGCCATTACCCTCCATATCACCGAAAAGCAGGTTATCATCACTCAGGTCGGTATGCAGGGGAATGTCTTTTAAGGTGTAAGGCGTTCCCCATTGCAGTCCGCCTTTGTTGGGCCAGAAACGGGCTACCCCGTTGGCGATCTCCATGACGCCCTGCAGGCCGGTCCCTTCAAAGTCCAGCAGGCTTACATCCGGACGCAAGAGCGAAGGCGGCGCGCTGCCATTTCGGCTGGTAAAGAGCTCCAGCTTTTTCTGTGCCGGATCAAAATGATTGTAATTAAACGTGATAGGCGGAAAATGGATCTCCTCTGTAGTAGTATTTTCTTTATGCAAGGCTACCAGTTCGGCTTTCTGCAATAAGGAGATCTCACTATAAGGCGCATGCGCGTAAGAGAAGCGGTATTGCTTGATGGGTGTAAGAGCAGGCTGCAGCAGATCTACCTCGATGGAGGCGCAGCGCATGGCGGTTTTTACTTCGAAGCCATTACGATAGCTGCAATACTCATCCTGTCTGAACTCGTAATTGAACACTACCTGGTAAATGGCGTAAGTGATCTTTTTAATGTAAGTATTGCCTCCGTTAGACACATACTCATAACGGATGATATTACCATTGCTGTCCGTCATCTGGTTCAGGAACCAGGCATGGGTCTTTTTAACTCCGTTATCAATAAACACCATCCTGGAATCTGCCGTGGTGCCCAGTTGCAGCAGGCTGCCGGATTTTGTCTGTACTTCCCAGCCGGCTGGTGTTTTTTTAATGACGGAGAATTCATTCTCTACTAAAGGCTGATAAACGTTATTGCCCATGGGTACCAGTTCCCGGCCTTCAAACAGGAAGCTATCCGTATTATCGTTGAAAGTGGGCAGCCGTTTGTCTGTGCTGCGCGTGATGGCAACCATATCTACGCTCCAGCCCATGCCGAAGGGGCCATTACCTCTACCGGTACTATATTTCAAGGCAAGACCGGGCGTGAAGTTATTGACGCCTTTAGGCAGCTTGATCGGTACCTGGTAGGAACCTGTACCGGTACCAAGGTCTGTTTTAAAGGCTTCGTCAATTGGCTGCATGCTACCGCCACCGGATGGTAGCGGCAGCACATCCGTTCCTATTCCTGATGTCTTTGCCATATTATAATCCTTTATAAGTGAAGGAATATTCAAGGAACAGGAACAGGTCCCTGATCTTTGATCTGTCTAATCCCGGATTATCGGCGTCCAAAAGCTGGATGGTCCATTCCTTGTTCACTTCCTTATCGATGAATGCATTCAGCGGGTTGGCGGCATCGGCCTTGTTAGATTTGATCACGCCACCGGCGTCTGTAACAGCCTTTGCGCTGATGGCTTCCTGCTGTACGGTGAATTTCAGGTTATTGGCAGGCATGCCTGCTGTGACCACTTTCAGGGAGATGTTCTTCACCATCTGCTTCGTCTCATTGTAGGCAAAATCTGTAGCCTGCAGCAGGCATTTCAGTTCGCCGGTATCAATGAAGCGATAGTATTCATCCGGGAAAACAATACGGAAAGGCAGGGCCATATTCTTTGCGCCTGTTTTAGGCAGGGTGGCCCTGATATTGTTTTCCAGCAGCTGATCATACTGTGCCGTATAGTAGACGATCATCTTTACATCAGAGATGGTCTGGTAGTTGAGATCATTGGCTGCCATGGGAATGTCCAGCGTCCAGCTGGTGGCCACGCCGCAGTTCTCAAATACGTCCAGTACACGCTGATCGGGCTGGAACACCACGATATCTGCACGCGGGCTGTAATTAGACAGGTACAATGTTTCATGTGGCTGGATGCGGAAGAAGAGATCACCATTCTTTTTTCTGTCGCGTGAGATGCCGGAGTTCTTCAGGGTGCCATGCACACCACCCGGCGGGATAAGGCCTTCTACTACCATTTCTATTTTTTTGATCTTCCTGAGATAAGCGCCCGGATAACACAGGTCGAAATCAGACAGGGAAGTTTCAAACTGCAGGCGGCCGGTGTTCTTGAAGGTAGTCTGGAAACCAGTGGGGTTCAGCTCTGCCAGGGAGAACATTTGTTTGATGGGGATGTCTTTTGACTTGGAATTATTGATGCGGTCAACCGTGAAGTAGTTGATGTCGTTCAAAAGATAATCTGCGCTCAGCAAACCGGAGATGATGTTGGTATTATAATCGCTCTTGATAGCGTTCAGTGCGCGGCCGGTTTCCAGTTCATAGGCCTTCTGCATTTTCTTCGCAATACCGATAGCGCGTTGCAGATAGGTTTTGGAGATGAACAGCATACGGGCGCCTAACTGGAACCATACTTCCGGGGTGAAGGTCTGTGATTCGAAGCTATCCAGCAATTCACGTGAATGCTTTTCATTCATTTCCGCGATCTTTTGCTGTTGTACGGCTACATCCACATTTACCTGTGCGGCCTGTACCTGGGCATTGGCCAGTTGCATACCGGCGTCCAGCTCGGCAATGTTGCGATCCATATTGGAGAGCTCCATTTCCCTTGACAGCATGCCTTTTCTCCAGGCAGCATCTTCCATTACCTTGTAGGCATCGCTGCCGGAAAGGGTCACGTCCTTGCCTTGGGATGGGCTATAGTAGGTGTAGGATACGCTGTAGCCTTCCGGGCCGGAAGCAAACACGGTAGCGGCTTCCAGGGCGGTGATCTCATAGCTCACATCTGCATACTGCTGTTTCTGGTCTTTCGCGTTCTGCAGGCGGGTAGCGGCCAGCTGTGCGTTCTCATTGTTGATGTCCAGCTCTGCCTGGGCGTATTCTACCTGTTTCTGCGCCAGGTCTACCTGGGCTTTGCTGAGCTCTACGGATTGCTGCAGCTGTTCGCGGGTCATTTCTTCATCTTCGCCGCGGGCGGTGAAATTGATGTATTCCCTTTCTGCCTGTATGGCCTGTTCAGCGAAGTAGGTAGCTACGCTTTGCAGGAAATCGAATTTGAAGATGGGGAAGTAATTAGCCGGGAAGCCGAAGTAATCCAGTCCGGCATTGATCATTCTCAGCCTGTTCCTCGCATCCAGTACAATGTTGATCGTATCGGGGTTCAGGGTGGAAGCATCCGGATCGGCAATGGCTGCGATCAGGGCGCTTACCTGGTCGCCATATACTTTCAGCTTGTCTTTATAGAGCGGAGATGCCGGTGTTTTATCATCAACGGTGATGATGTTCACATAAGTATCGAATGCTTTCTGCACTTCTTCGTTCTTGTAGTGCGAATTACCCCATTCCAGGTAATTGCGGGCTACTCTGATCCAGAGGGCCGGCACTTCGATGGACGTATTGATGTATTGATAAGCGGATGCGGTCTGATACTGGGCCAGTGCTTTGGGATATTCGCCCAGGTGGTGATGACAATCGCCTATACATACGGGCAGCTGGTATAGATACATATGCGGCAGGTTCACGGCCAGGTCAGTGATGGCGTTGTAGCCGATGTTCACTACAGCCAGGTCTTTCAGGTCTACACGCTGCGCATAGTAGGTGTTTTTTACACCTTGCAGATCCAGTCCTGCGTCTGCTGTCCAGTTGAACTTCATGGTTTGTGCGCCCCGTATAACGCCTAATTCCTTGGCAGCTATCTTTTGTTCTTTTTCGATATTGCCTTCCAGTGGCTGTGTGATCCAGCCATCACCTTTGTTAGGCATACGGAATACTACTCCTCCTCCATTCTTACCGGCGAGGTCATAAATAGTATCCGGTTTGGTGGTAGTGCCCAGCTGTACGGCGTGCACCAATGCGCTTTTCACGGCCTTGGATCCCATGGCGGTACCACCAGGGCCGTCTCCATTTGGTAATACGATGGGAGCAGCAGTAGTGGTGGCCGCTCCGCCAGCGGTGGCGGCAGCAGCGGCGGCAGGTTGGGCCACCGTGCTGAAACCGGCTGCAGGTGCGGTGGCTGCAGCGGCGGTAGAAATGGCAGCTGCCGTGAGTGCCGCCGGGGAGCTCCTGAGCAGTGCTGCAGAAAGATCGGCCGTATGCAATACCGCGTTAGCGTCTTTACTCATTGTAGCAGCTTCATTGGCTTTGCCTTCCTTGTTCAGGATAGCCGCCATATTGAGCTTTGCCTGTCCTTCTCCCACCGCGTCGTTAGCGCCTTTAAACCCTTCTGCGGCAGCGCTTAGCAGGTTCTGGGCGGCGCCCAGGTCGCCTTTCTGGATCTGAACAGCGCCCAGGTTCATCTGCAGGGATGCCTTTGCGATCTTTGCATCAGGCGTATCTGCATTGCCCAGGGTATCCAGTCCTTCTTTAAAGAATGCTTCCGCCTGTTTCCAGTCGCCGCTCTTGGCGAATTCCAGGCCGATCATGGTCGCATCCCGCGCATCCTTCAGCATTTTATCGCCGGCATAATTGACGCCTGCTCCGTCATAGAGCTGTGCATATTTCTGTGCATCGGCAGGTAATGATTTCATGCTTACATAGCTCACTGCGGTTTGTATATTTTCCGGTGGCAATGATATCGCCATTTCACCACCGATCTTCAGAATAGGATCAAACAGATCGGCGTTCACAGGTATTGCCTGCAGGGTTTCATAGATGTACCAGGGCTTGTAGGAGGGATATAACAGCTGGAACACCAGGCCCTGTACATACTGGTAGGTTTTTAGGGCTTCCTGAAATTTCTTTTTGTAGAACAGGTTGTTAGCTTTGGCAAAATTCAGTTTAATTTCACTCAGCTTCACCTGGTTCTTGGTTTCGGTTTTCTGATAGGCGCCTTCTTTTGCTGCCACATCCAGCCATTCATTGTGTTCCGCCAGGATCATGTCGTAGCTGGCGCCCACATAGTGCAGGGTATTTACATTTTCCAGGTACTTGGTTGCCATAGAGAGCATTTTTTGGGAGTTAGGAAATAAGTGCACGATTGAAAAGGAATACTGCTACAGATCAACCGTAATGAGGAGATGGCGGTTGCTGACAGCTGTTCGCACGACAATCCGTTCTTGATAAATTGTATTTGTTGGCAGTGATTAAAACACAAATTTCCCTTGCATGGGTCGGGAAATAGCTATGGGGTTATGCTTGACCAATTATGTGAATAAACACCTTTCGCACAACTAAGCTAAAGAATAATTTCAAACCCTGCAAAATAAATGCAGGCGAATTAATAAATTTTCTGCGAAGAACAAACGATGAAAGCTTTGCCTGCAATGGGTTGGTAAGGACTACAGCAGACACTGCTTTGATAACAAGCCGTATTGTAATAAGCTGTTATGAATTAACGGAAATGATGAATGTTCTTTTTTCCTGTTATTTGAAAATGCGTATTTATACGCGCCGCACAAATGATTGAAGCGCTTACCTTTGTTGCACGCGCCGGATCTGCAAGCCGGCGGGCTTTTTATTTTTCAACCCCAAAAATTAAAGAGATCATGAACTTTTCCAATCTTAAGGAACAGGTGATCCAGAAACCTGTTATACAGGAGCTGAGCATTTTCAACAAATTTTACCAGAGCGTTGTGCTGAACTTCAACATGGAAGCGCAAACCCAGTCTAACTGGTGTTGGGCAGCCACTTCCAAAAGCGTATCGTTCTTCTATGCGAGCTTTCTGAATCCCTGGTCGCAATGCAAGATCGCGTCTGCTGAGCTGGGACAAACCTGTTGCACCTCACCCGTACCAGGCCCTTGTAATGTACCCTGGTATTTAGACAAAGCGCTTACCCGCACCAATAACTTTGTTTCTTTCCAGGGCCCAATGACCTGGGAGAGTGTAAAAGAGCAGATAGAACAGGGCCTCGTGGTAGGTACACGCATCGGCTGGTTTGGTGGCGGTGGCCACTTCATGGCGATCTATGGTGTATCAAGAATATTCACGACCAAATATTTTCACATCGATGATCCCATCTACGGTAAGAGCATACTGACTGTAGACCAGTTCAGCAATAATTACCAGAGCGCCGGCTCATGGACGCATAGCTATATCACGAAAAAACATTTCTACTTTATGTGGTTAAAAGATATCGCCTTCAAAGCAGAACTGCTGAAGCCCATCCCGGAAGTACGGCCGCTGGTTCGCTTGCAGCGCCCTAACCTGAACCTGGAGAAAAGCGCTGCCGAGCTGCAGCTGTCCTTACCGCATCATGCGTATGTGATCGGATTACAGGATATTAACCAGGAGATCAAAATACCTGCTGAGCCGAGCTCATTGCGCGTGATAGAGATGGATGAAAAGAGCCCGGTGGCCTTGTATGACCTGTCTACTGCAGCGGATAATCCGCAGCTGTTGCAGGTGAGTACGGATGATGATTACCTGGGTCGTATTGAGAGCGGCATGGAAAAATTGAAGGCGAGCTTGCGGGATAAGAGTGTGGAGGGAGAATTGCGCTTGTTGAAATTCCCGGCGTTGAACCTGGAGGCGCTGTGGTTGCATACGGAGGCGAGGGAGAATGACCGGTATTATCTGTTAAGGCATTTTGGACAGGAGGATGGCGTGTTGGATGAGAAGACCTTTAATGAGGTGGTGATGAGGCAGAAGGCAGTGGCGGAGAAACAGGATGATATGATGGGTGCGTAATTTCATAGATTGGTTGATAAAAAAAGGGAAGCCGCTGGTTTTAATGCCGGTGGCTTTTTTTGTTTCGTTGGTTTTGTTTCGTTGGTTTTTAGCAGGTTTTCGAAACGGGCTGCGCTGGCTGAAGGGATGAAGATGGGGCGTTGGAGGGCATGGAGAGGTGGGGAATGCGACGGGGCGGTGACGAGCCGGTGGCGCCAGCGAAAGGCCCGTTTGAAAACTGCTAAAAACGGTGAGAGCAGGATGGAAATTATGAGCCGGGCGTTGCGGGAGCTGGGGCTATCTTTTTCTTAAGGTGTTTATATATCGTAGAAAATCCCGACATTTACAGCGCAAATTTGAGAGTGCCTAAAACCCTTATTATATATGAAAGGACAAACCTTGCTTTTAACATGTTTAGTGGCGGCAGTGACAGGATTTACTGCATGCAATAATCAATCTGCCTCCAAAGAAGCGGCGGCTGATTCAACGGCGGCTGTACCTGCTGAAGTGAAACTAAAGGAGGAAGCGGTAACTTACAAAGATGATACGACAACACTGATCGGTTATGTGGTGTATAATGAGGCTTCGGATGCGAAGCGTCCGGGCGTATTGGTGGTGCCTGAGTGGTGGGGATTGAATGACTATACGAAGAGCAGGGCAAGGCAGCTGGCGGAGCTGGGTTATGTAGCGCTGGCGGTGGATATGTATGGTAATGGCAAACAGGCGCCGACTCCTGATGAAGCGGGTAAGGCAGCAGGTGTGTTCTATAATAACCCGGCCCTGATCAAGTCAAGGGTGGCGGCAGCGCTGGCGGAGCTGAAAACTTTCAGCCAGACAGATACAAGCCGTGTGGCGGCAATTGGTTATTGCTTTGGTGGTGCAATGGTATTGAATGCGGCTAAAATGGGATTGCCTTTCAATGGTGTGGTGAGCTTTCATGGCAGCCTGGCCGGCGTGAATCCAAATAAAGATCTGTTGAAGGCTAAGATACTGGTATGTCATGGCGGAGACGACAAGTTCATCTCTGCGCAGGAAGAGGCACAGTTCAGGAAAGGGCTGGACTCTGTCGGAGCTGATTATACTTTCAAAACATATGCCGGGGCAACACATGCTTTCAGCAACCCGGAGGCAACAGCGATCGGAAAGAAATTCAATCTGCCCATCTCTTACAATGCGGCGGCAGATAGTGCTTCCTGGCAGGATATGAGAACATTCTTTGCACGGATTTTTTAATTTTACTAACCACAACTAACCCAATAAACGATGAAAGGCAGTACGGTAAAACGTACTGCTTTTCTTTTTAGGGGTATGCTATTGAATCGCCACCTTTTTGGACCGGCCCCAGGCAATAAAGGAAGTGATCAATGCGCATACTATATTAACACCGATCACGGAGGCCTCACCTCTCGTGATATGAAAAACCGCCCCGGCCACTGCCATGAGTGTCAGGCCAATAGCTGCCAGTATAGTGAGCTGCGGACGGATGCGCAATAAGGATGGCAGCACCAGGCCCAGGCCACCCAGCAGTTCAAAAAAACCGGTAAATCTGGCCAGTCCGGGATAGGTAGCCATCCAGGTCATCATGGCAGATAGTTTGGACAGCGAAAAGAGTTTCATAGTGGCCAGCCAGATAAACATAATTGCCATCAATAACTGGAATACCCATAGGAATACGTTTAATGCAGCTGAGGATTTGGTTTGTGTAGTCATAATTTGTTAAAAATGTGTAGCGCAAAATTACCTACCTTTATCTCCAACAGTATCGCGGTAAACAAAAGGTTACCAGTCACCTTTTTGTTACTTTAAAGCAGCTCTCATGAGAATAGAAAATAATCAACTGGTTTACTCAGCTGAACAATGTAAAGAATACCTTGCCGCCGTTGGAGATGCACTCTATGTCATCGGCGGAAAGTGGAAGCTACGGATCCTGGCCTCGCTCCTGGGCGGCAGTATGCGCTTCAATGAACTGAAACGGATGGTGGAAGGCATCTCCTCCAGGGTGCTCTCCGCAGAATTAAAAGAGCTTGAAATGAACGGCTTTATCAAAAGGACTGTGCTACAAGGAAGTCCTGCCGCTGTGGAATATGAGCTGACGGAATATGCACAGACCCTGCGGGAGATCATGCAGGCGCTCGGTAACTGGGGCGCTATGCACCGGGACAAGATCAAACAGGAGTTTCATAAAGAAGAACAGGTTGGTAAATAAAGCTTAAAATAATAAAGCACGGGCAAGACTACCCGTGCTTTTTTGCTCATGTATCAACTCATCTAATTCGTACTTTCCAGGATCTCCCGGAGCTTCAACTCCAGGTCCTTGCCACGCAGGTTTTTCGCAATGATCTTCCCTTCTTTGTCCAGCAGGAAATTCTGCGGGATACTTTGCACGGCATATAATTTCGCGATGGGGTTTCCCCAGAAGCTCAGGTCTGAAAGATGGGTCCAGCCGGACAAGCCATCATCATGAATGGCCTTTGATCCCGGCAAACACCTTTTTTAAAGGCATTGCGTTGCCGGATAGGGTCACTGTCTGGGAAAAGGCACTGGCAGCTACATGCATAGCAGTCACCAATAGGAATAAGGCGGTTATACGCATCGCGCGTAACATTTTGGTTGACATGGTTGGTTTTTGATTTTTATATATTGACCACTGTTCTATGCTATTGTTTGAGCACTACCAGGCGCCTCCCCTCCTCTATCCTGAAGCGCACGCCTGTTTGCTGTAAACCGGCCAGCACCTGTGAGAGGCTCATTTCCCGGCTCATCTCCCCTTCGAAATACATATCGGGCACACCATTCTCATACACTACCTGCAGGTCGTACCAGCGGGCCAGCTGCCGCATCACTTCCTGTAAACCGGCATTCTCAAAATTGAACAAACCGTTCTTCCAGGCCATGATCTGACTGATATTAGCGTTGCTGATGATCTTTATACCGGCCTCCGGCTGGCTGCCGGCGATCTGTGCCTGCTGGCCCGGTTGCAGCAATGCATGGGCGCCGGTATGCAGGGTAGCTACCCGCACTGCGCCTGTGAGCAGGGTGGTATGAATGCCCGTTTCATCGGGGTAGGCATTCACATTAAAGCTGGTGCCCAGCACCTCTACTGCAGCGGTTTCCCCGATCTTCACCATAAAGGGACGACCTGCGGCGGCTGCCACTTCGAAGTAGGCTTCCCCGCTTATTTCCACTGTTCTTTCCTTTCCTGCAAAAGCGGTGGGATAACGCAGGGAGGAAGCCGCGTTTAGCCAAACCAAAGTACCATCTGGCAGCTGCACGCGGAACTGTCCGCCCCTGGGTGTTGTGAGTGTATTGTAGGTCAAACCGGCATTGCTGCCCTGTACGTCGTAAGTTAATTGTGCGCCCGTTTGCCGTACGGTAACGTCTCCCTGCTGTATCAGCTGGCTGCCAGCGCTATCCAGGCGGATGGTTGCACCGTTGCCCAGCGTGAGAATGGCTTTATTGCTGCCGGGCGCAATGTCTTGTATAGTCGCCTGTGCATGTTGCTCTTTCCGGTTGGCGTTGATAGCCAGCATCACTACGGCGCCTTCTGCCAGTAAGATGAGCACAGACGCTGCAACCCACCCCCACCTGCGAAACGAGATGCGGAGGGGGTGGTTTGGGCGCTTCATAGGACGAATAGCTTTTCTGCCATTGGTCTTCTTATAGTCAGAGATGGTCTTGTCAATTTCCAGGATGGCGGACAGTCTTCTTTCACGGTCTTCCATTGGAAGCACCTCGTCTGTTTCGGTTTGTTCTATTAACTGTACCAGCAGCTCAGGCACAGCGCCATCCTCCCGGTGTTCTTCCAGGCGGGCCGCCAGCTCACGCGCTTCCTCCGGGCTGGCTAACCTGTCCATCCACATTTCCAGCAAATATTGCAGTCGCTCCTTGTTCATAACAATGATTTGTAATAGCCCCTCTTCTTTATAAGAGCAGGGAAAAATGCTAAGTGTCTATTGGCGGGTAAAATATTTTTTCAGCGGCTGAATAAAAGGATCAATACCAGGCTGAAGCCGGCCTCCAGCAATTGTTCCCTTATCTGCCTGATGGCCGCGGCAATAGTGTTCCTCACCGTGCTGGGGGTAACGCCTACCTGTTCGGCTATTTCGCCGGAAGACAATTCTCCGTCGCGATGCAGCTGGTAGATCTTACGCCGCTGCTCCGGCATACCGGCAATGACCCGGGCCACCAGGGCTTCCATATCTTTCCAGGCAAGCTTGTCTTCCGGATCATTGACCGTATCAGGCGGCTGTCCCTGTTCCTGCAATACCTTATGATGCCGGAATTGCTCTTGCAGCCAGCGATGAGAAAGATTAGCCGCGATGCGATGGATATAGGCACGGGGATGCTCAACTTCCGCGAGGCTGTCGCGGTACAGCCATAAGCGCAAAAAGGTTTCCTGGAGCAGTTCTTCGGCGGTGGATTCGGACCTCGTCAGCTTCAGTAAAAACGTGTACAACATTGTGTCGTACCGAAAATAGAGTGTACTAAACGCATACTCGTCCCCTTCTGCTATCTGTGATAGCAGTTCATTGTCACTGTATACCATGTTAACCAAATTGGTTGATCTCTCGTTTGCTCTTTTGGGGAGTTTAACTAACAATACGATCTAATAAAGATAATGGCCGGGAATGTTGTATGCAAGTGAAGCGGGATTATTTTTTTTGCGCATAGGTGTCGTTTGTACACTTGTTGCCACAGCAGTACATATATTAAAAAATCCCGGCCGCATACCTGCGACCGGGATCCTGTAAGTTCGTGACCCTGTTTCAACATTCTAAAACGGCCAATTGGTGGAATGGCTTTCTGTATAGCACGCTTTTGAGAAATTTTCCGGTATAGGAATTGAGGTAAGCATTCAATTATCACCGATAACACAAACACTATGGATAAGAAAGCAACCACGATGCATAATAATATGCATACCGGGCACTATAGGCGTCTTATCGTAATGGCGGTATTATCTTTTATAGCCATGTACGTATTGATGTACTCGATGGTTAATACGCTTAGTAATGTAATATCTAACGTCAATCAATTTTATATGGCGGCTGTAATGACTATGCCGATGATAATAATAGAGCTAATAGTCATGAGAAGTATGTACATGAACAAAAAATTGAATACAGCCGTTATAGGTATAGCCACTGTCGGCCTGATCGTGTTCTTTCTATTGATCCGTCAGCAGGCAGCTGTTTCGGACAGGCAATTCCTGCGCTCAATGATCCCTCATCATGCCGGCGCTATTTTAATGTGTGAGCAAAGCCAGATAAAGGACCCAGAGATCAAAAAGCTGTGTGAAACGATCCGTTCAAGCCAGGAACAGGAGATCAGGGAAATGAAAGCCAGGCTGGCACAACTGCAAAATAAATAGCGGTCAGTTCAAAGCCCTGTATTCATTGGGGGTATACCCCACTCTTTGTTTAAACAAGCGGGTAAAATGCTGCTGATACTTGAATCCCAGTTCATACGCGATCTCTCCCAGCGACCTGCTGGTATCAAAGATTCTTTCCTTAGCAACATTGATCAGCTTCAGCTGTATATACTCCTGCGCTGATTTCCCGGTTTCTCTTTTAATCAGATCGCCAAAGTAGTTGGCAGACAGGTTCAATTCCCCGGCGCAATAGCCCACGGATGGCAGGCCCAGTATTTGTGGTTTGTCTGATTGAAAATAGCCATTCAGCAAACCTTCAAAGCGTTCCACGATCCCCTTGTGAACATTATCCCGTGTAATGAACTGCCGATCGTAAAAACGCACACAATAGTTGAGGAACAGTTCGATATTGTTAGTGATCAGCTTTCTGCTATGTTTGTCCACGGCCTGTTCCAGCTCAAACTGGATCTTCGACAAACAGTCCAGCACAATCTGCCGTTCCCATTCAGACAGATGGAGCGCCTCGTGCACCTCGTAGGAAAAATAGGTGTAATCATCTATATGGCGGCCCAGTGTGGTACCATGGATCAGGTCTGGATGGAATACCAGTGAATAGCCTTTAGGCTGGTAATACTCCCCGTTATCTTCGATACCAATTACCTGGCCCGGCGCCATAAATACCAGGGTTCCTTCATCGTAATCATAATAGTTGCAGCCGTAACGCAGATCGCCGCATTTCACTTCTTTCAGGGAAATGACATAGACACCGAGCCTTATCCGGGCATTCCGTTTCGGAGGTACTTTGGAAAAGTCGACGATGGTCACCAGCGGGTGCAATGTCTCCTGATCATAGAATGCATTGTACTGGCTGATGGTATCCAATCTTGCTATTTTATCCATATGCGGTGAAAAGTAATTTTGGTAAAAAATACAGTAATCGATATAACAAGTTTCCGGTCAATCAGGCGGACCTTTGCATGGAAACCAAATGACCGACAACAAAACACATAAAATGACTCCAACACTCACTAGAAGCACTCCTGCAGTACTGGACCACTTTACCGGAAATGTACGGACCAACCTGATCGTGACGCCTGAAGACGATCTGAACATCGTAGTAAGCAAAGTTACCTTTGAACAAAACGCGCGGACCAACTGGCACTGCTATGGGCACGGACAAATACTGGTTATCATGGAAGGCGCCGGTTATTACCAGGAAAGAGGCAAGCCCGTACAAGCCATCAGGAAAGGCGATGTGGTAACGATCCCGCTAAGCACTGTACACTGGTTTGGCGCTTCCCATCACAGCGCAATGATCCATATGGCAATTGTTCCGGCAGATATGGCCGGCACTGTTTGGATGAGGCCTGTTACCGATGCAGAATATGATAAAGGCGCCTGTTGATTTGATGCAAAAGTACTCCACTGCAAACCGGCGAGCTTGCAAAAAAGAAACAAAATATTACGTAAATCAAACAATTCTGTTCACCAGCCCGGGTTTTGCACCAGCTTCTTATTCCGGTCTATATCAAACTGGGGGATCGGAAAGAAATAGTGTTGCTGTGCAAATACCCTTGTTTCAAAAACGGTTCTTTTATAAAAGCTCAGATCCTGCACACTATTGCCTGCGTCTACATTCATCCCATAAAACGGGCCACCATCCGTTTGCAGCGCTATATTCCACCGGCGCGTATCAAAATAACGATGATATTCAAATGCCAGCTCTATACGGCGTTCCTGGCGGATGCGCGTCCTCATTTCCTCTTGTGTCAGACCTGCAGGCAAGCCCGGGATGCCGGCTCTCTCACGGATCGCGTTGACATAGGTAAGAATATCCGGATGCCCGGGCTGTGCCTCATTCAGCGCTTCCGCGTAGTTCAGGTAGATCTCTCCCAGGCGGAACAGCACCAGCGGACGGGCCACTGATCTTCCCTGCCGCGGATAGGTGTTGGGATGATAATTCTTCCGTACCAGGTAGCCCGTGCGGGAATAATCATAGGAACCCTGCTTACCGGTATTCCCCGTATTATACAGCTCCACTGTCTTTTCGCCTTCGCTGGTGTTGAACCAGGTCATGCCGTTATAGGTGATGCAAACATAGAAGCGTGGCTCGCGGTTCACATACATATTGTAGGTACCTGCTTTGGTGTATTTAGTATCTGTTGTGGAAAAACCTTCTTCCACATAACCGGAACCGGTTTCATTGATCATCTTGCCATTGGCCATATGAAAAGCATCCACGATCTGCTGGGTAGCCGCTACACCGCTCCATCCGCCGGCAAAACGGGGAGAGCAATGCACTTCCCATTGATACACATCGTTGCCGCCGCGGGCAAAGATCGTCTCCTTATTCCAGGGGTCCAGCAGCACATCGCGGCAGGAAATAAAAGGATCAAAATTACCGGAGGCATCATTCTTCTTCAACAAATTAAAAATGCCCAGATCGATCACTGCCTTGGCGGCGGCAGCGGCGTTTTGCCATTTAGCGGCATCCACCTGCTGGCTGATCAGGGGCTTGCCATCCAGGTTCTTGAAACCAGCATAGGCGGTGTTTCCATTCACCAGCGGACTGGCAGCATATAACAGCAAGCGTGATTTGATCGCCATGGCGAATGCCCTTGTTGCACGTCCGTATTCTACCAGGTCTGTTTGCTGCAGGGGCAGATCGGCGCCCGCTTTATCCAGCTCTGTGCTGATGAAGCCTACACACTCATCATAGGAGTTGCGGGGGATCTGTGTTTCCTCGAAAGGCACATCAGGGGGCAATGTTTTTTCACCCAGCAGGGGTACCGGGCCATATTGACGCAGCAGGCAGAAATAGAAATATGCACGCAGCAGGCGGGCTTCTGCTTTATATTTCGTGAGCAGGGCATTGCCTTCGGGCAAGGCCAGGATCTCCTGGCATTTGTCTGCATTCTCCAGAAAATAGCTGGCAGAGCGGATGCCCTGGTAATAGTGTGTCCAGAAATCATAGAAGCCGGAAGTAGGGTCCCAGCTGCCGATGTTCATGAAATAACTATTGTATCCGCCCCGTGCCCAGGTCATGTCTGCTTCGTCAGAACATCCCAGCCAGGGATTGGAATTCCATTGATTGCTTTCATCCCGGATACGGTCATAGATATTGGCCAGGTATTGTTCCAGGGATTTCCGCTTCGAGAACACCTCGTCAATGGTGATACGGTCATCGGGCACCTGGTCCAGGAAGCCCTTCTTACAGCCGGCTGTCAACAACACGGCGGTTAACAGTAATGTATATAGGTGGCAATGTTTCATACGATGATTTTTTTGTGCGTTATCAGAACTGCAGGGAAACACCCAGGTTATAGGAAGTCAGCTGCGGATACTGTGTGCCCCTGCCCTGGTCCAGCTCAACATCCCACAGCTTGAATGAGCTGATGGTAAGTACGTTATAGCCCAGCAGGTAAATGCGTGCGCGTTGTACGCCCGCGCGGCTCAGCCATTTCGGGGGAAGCGTGTAGCTGATCTCCAGGTTCTTCAAACGCAGGTAACTGGAATTCTTTACCCACCAGGTGCTTTCCTTGTAGTTGTCATTTACAACACCGAAAGACAGACGGGGATAGAAAGCATTAGGATTGGGATTTTCCGGCGTCCAGCGGTCGGTGATCACGCTCATGAGATTACCGCGGTTACCGCCCTGTTCAAAGGGAACAAAGCCCTCTCCATACGCGTAGGTATCTACATTGGCTACTCCCTGGAAGAACAGTCCTACCGCTACATTCTTATAGGCCAGGTTTAGTCCGAAACCATATACGATCTCCGGTACATCGCCATAGCCAACCGGGTACTGGTCATAGGAATTGATCACACCGTCGCCGTTAATATCCTTGAACTTGATATCGCCGGGCCTTACATCACCCGTTTGCTTAGCGCTTCTTTGTATATCCAGTGAATCCCGGAAGAGCCCTTCTGCGATATAGGCAAAGCGCTGGCTGATCTTTCTGCCTTTTCTTTCCAGGTAGGGATAAGCCCATGGTGGCAAATCATCCTCGATCACCTTGTTCTTGTTGTAGGTGAAATTGCCTTTGAGGCCTATCATCAGCTCTCCTATCTTCATATTGAAATCGAGGCTGGCGTCAATGCCTTTGTTCTCGGTTCTTCCCAGGTTGCCGTAGGGATTGCTTCGCAGACCGAGCATGGCTGGGATAGAAGAACGCCTCAGGAAGATGTTGTTCCGTTTCTCCTTGAAGAAATCCACCTGGATGTTCAGGCGGTCTTTCAGGGTAGTGAGCTCCACGCCCAGGTTGGTTTTCTTAGCGGTTTCCCAGGTTACGTCTGAAGCATATTCTCCGATATCGTAGCCATTGCTGTAGTTATTCTGCCTTTCATTACCATATGCGTAGCCGTTAGTACTGGCCACGGTGGCGATATAAGCAAAGCGCCGTCCTTCTATCTCACCGTTGCCCACCAGTCCGTAGGAGAAACGGAATTTCAGGAACTGCAGCACATTCGCTGTGGGCTTCATGAACTTTTCGCTGGAAGCAATCCAGCCCAGACCTACAGAAGGAAAGAAACCGTAACGGCGGTTGGGCGAGAAGGTCTCCGATCCGTTATAACCGAAATTGGCCTCAAAGAGATAGCGGTCATCAAAAGAATAAGTGCCTCTTCCGGCCAGGCCTCTTTGTCTTCTGGGAATGGAGGCAATGAAATCATCCTGGAAAGCGTCTACCTTATCGCTCTGGTTATATAACAATAAGCCGCCTACGCGGTGTTTCCCGAAGGCGTTATCGTAGCTCAAAGCCGTTTCGGTATAGAACTGGCGGTTACCGCCGTTGCTCCTGCTAAAGCCCAGGTAATTGGTACCGATGCGTGTTTGACGGTATTGCAGCTGTCCGGCGCTGTCACGGCCGGTGGCCAGCCAGGTATCAACAGACTTTGTACGGCGCAGGTTGTGCTGGTTATAGGTATCAAAAGAGAACATGGTGGTAAAGGACAGTCCTTTGATCAGGAAGTCAAGGTCTTGTCTTAGCCGGATGTTGGAGAAGATCTGGTTACGGAATTCCGTTGCAAAGCCGGACTGCGTAAGCTGATCATAAGGATTGTTCACAGAAGAGCCATCCTGCAGCGCAGGGATCTTTCCATCCGGATAACGTACAGGAAATACGGTTGGCGGTGTAGACAATGCCGAACCGAAAATAGTGCCGGTACCGGTGCCCGGATAATTGCCGTTACCAATGTATCCCTGCACGCCGAATTCCAGCTTTGTAGAAGAAGTAACTTTCAGGTTCAGGTTTGTGGTGAAATTATACCTGGTGAACTTAATAGCAGAATTGTATTTGGCCAGCTGGTCGCGTTTAAACAAGCCCACTTCATCGAAGTAGGAGGCGGACACATAATAGTTGGCTGCTTCCGAACCGCCCTGTATATTCATATTGGCCCGTTTGTTAGTGCCGAATTTATTGAAGATCTCTTTGATCCAGTTCACGTTGGGATATAAATAAGGATCCTCTCCGCTGGCGGTTCTCTGTATGGTCTCTTCTGAATACTGCGGTGTGCCGCCACGGGTGGTAATGGCTTCATTGGCCATCTGCATGTAAGTCACACCATCCGCATATTCCGGCAGGCGGGTGAATTCAGTCACGCCGGTGTTCAGATCAACATTGATCTGCGCCTTCTGCGATTTGCCCCGTTTGGTAGTGATCAGTATCACGCCATTGGCGCCTCTTACCCCGTAAACAGCAGTAGCAGAGGCGTCTTTGAGGATGTTAAAGCTTTCGATATCCTGTGGGTCAACATTGGCGAAAGGCCGCTCTACGCCGTCTACCAGTACCAGGGGACGGCTGTTGGTGAAAGTGGAAATACCGCGGATCCAGATCTGCGCATCGTCATAACCTGGTTCACCGCTTCGCTGAACGCCTACAATACCTGCCAGGCGGCCCGCCAGCAAGGTGCTGAGGTTACGTACCGGCTGTTTCAGCTCTTCTACTTTTACGCCTGATTGCGCGCCGATAAGGCTTACTTTTCTTTGTTTACCGAAGCCTACTACCACCACTTCATTCAGGCCGCCTTCTTCTGCTTCCAGGACCACTTCCATATCCACGCGGTTACGTACGCTCACCTCCTGCCGCTTATAACCTATAAAGGAGAATTCAAGCGAGCCTAAGGGATCTACCCCGATGGTAAAACGCCCGCGTTCATCTGTGATAGTGCCCTTTTCGGCTTTTATCACTCTTACGGTTACACCGGGCAGCGGATTACCGATGCCATCTCTTACGGTGCCGTTCACTTTTATTTCGGCCCGCTCTTTTTTTTCTATAACGGTAGCATGCCCCGAACTGGCAACAGGAATGATGAGATACTGTAAGTCTCCCATTTTACTCAGCTTCAGCTGGTGTGCAGCCAGTGTTTGCTCCAGGCTGCTGATCAGCCGGGCGCTTTCCAGCTGCACCAGCTGTGAAGAAACTTTAATGTCTTTCACCTGCGCCTCATTATAAATGAATTTCAGACGATGCCTTTGGTAGATCTGTTCCAGGGCGGTCTTCAGGTCCAGCTTTGCGGCTTTGTTCCGCTGTGCGGACAAGGTCTCTTCCCTGCCGGGCGTATCGTTTTGTACAAAGGCAGTTTGGGCATACGTTGCGGGTAAGATCATGCTCAGGCTACAGCAATAGATCCCCAGGCCCCCTAGTAAATAACGTAGAGCTTGTTTCATAACGGAAAAGTTTTGTTCACTTAAGGATGTGCGGCGATCCTATTTTGGTTGAATAGTTACGTGTCTTTCTTTTTTAATAATTGTTACGTTGTACATAATGGACAGCGTGTTCCACAGCTCAGGTCTGTCTTTTAAAGCAATGCGCCCACTAAAGGTTTGTCCTTTCAGCTGTTCCGGTTTTTCAATAGTGATAGTATATCCATAAATAACACTGAGCATCTCAGCAACTTCCGCCAGGCTGGTATTTTCGAAGTACGGGTCATCATCCATCCAGGCAGTGTACAGGGCAGCATTCACGGCCTCCTTACGGGAGCGGCCATCTTCCAGCAGCCATCTTTCGTTCGGATGAAGCGTCAGCGCCTGCTGCGGAGCATTTACCTTTACAGCGCCGGTACTGACCACTACAGAGGAACGGCGTTCATCTTCCCTTACCACGAAGGAAGTACCCAGTACGGTCACTTCCATTCTTTGCGTATGCACAATGAAGGCATTGTTTGCCTGCTGTGCTTTTACATCGAAATAGCCGGTACCTTTTATCCAGACGGCGCGTCCGTCCTGTTCCATTTCCTGATGATATTGCAGCTCGCTGCCAGGCCCCAGCCAAACCAGGCTACTGTCTGGCAACAGGATCATCCGGGCGCTGTCTGCGGGCGATAGCTTTACCAGCATCAGCTGGGGAGATCCGGTGTTGCGGTAAAAGAACCAGACGGCTACACCGATGGCCAGCAGCAATACGGCGGCGTATTTCATCCATCCGCGGCTAAAAGATCTCCGGGGTAGTGGCGGCGCTGCGATACCAGCTGCCCGCTGCCGGTCTAATATATCCTTTACCCGGAAGTAGAGTTCCTTATTGGCGTCATCGCTGTTGATCCAGGCAAGCACGCGTTCCTGCTCTGTTTCATTTGCAGTGCCGTCAATGAACCTTATAAGGAGCCAGTGGTCGAATTCTTTATCGTGCATACAGACATTGCTATTATATAGACGATCAATGTATTCTTTTCTACGTATAGCGTGGAAAAAATATTTTTTTCATCCCCCTCAGAGGAGCGGTGGGGGAAAATGAAGATTACGTTTGGAGATTGCTTCGTCGCGCCCCACGCTCCAGGCCAAGCTGCTCCTCGCAATGACGGGGAGGGAGACCCGATTACTAAAATAATGACCAGAAGAGGTAGCTGAGCTTTCTTACTTTCCCTTTGAGGAGCTTCAGGGCTTTATATAATTGTGTTTCTACCGTGCGGGAGGATATGCCCATGGCATCGGAGATCTCCCTGGTTTTCAGGCCTTCCTGGTAGCGTAGCTTTACTATTTCACGGCATTTGGGAGGTAATTGCTCAATGGCCTGCCAGATACTGCCATCGTCCGCGTTCATCAGCAGGCTTTCCCGGCCGGATGAGGGATCATAGTAGGCCAGTTCCTGCAGGCGCAATTCTGCCAGGGCACGGCTTACATAACGTTTATGCACCATATCGTGTTTGAGCTGGTCCAGGCACCTGTTATGCACGGCACGGAAAAGATAATTGCGGATGGTATGCTTTATTTCCAGGCCGGCGGCCTGGCGGTGCAGCTGTATGAAGACATCCTGTATAATATCTTCGGCGCTTTCCCGGCTCACGAATTTACAGGCATAGCCCAGTAAGCCGGCGGCGTACTGTTCAAACAGCGCGGCGATGGCGGCGGGGGTATCCTGCCGGAGCGCTGTTTTCATTATATCCTCGCTATCGTACATGCAGGGGGCATCGGTTTTTCATTACGTGTATACCAATATAGTTACAATAAATGAAAAAGTGAAGGGGCTTTTAAATCCTTACAAAGACTTCCGGTATTCTACAGGGCTCAGGTTCGCGTGTTTCCTGAAGTAATTACTGAAATGCGGCGTTTCCAGGAAGCCCAGTCTCAATGCGATCTCTTTAATGCTCAGATCAGGATCCTGCAGCATCACTTTGGCTTCGGCTACCATTTTATCAGCTATCCAGGCAACGATGGTCTTGCCGGTCTTGCTGCGGATCACACTGGAAAGATAACTGGGGTGCAAGGCCTGTTTATCGGCATAGTCCTGCACCCTTAACTGGGTGTCTGCTTTACCGTTCACCAGTTCCCTTACATGCTGCTCCAGGTTCCTCCGGAAGGTCTTTACGATCTGCGAGCTGCGGTTACCTTCATAGATAGGATTATACTCCTGGAAGAAATATTCTTTGATCTTCAGTAAAAGGGTTACTAAAGAACTGCCGATGATCTTGAATTTATAGGGTGAGTCACCACGATGTTCCCGGAAGAGAAAGCGATACAGTTCCTCCATCATGGCAAACTGCTCCGGCTGTAAAATGCGCGGCTCTACTATTTCTGTCAGCAGGAAGGAAAACTCGCGATAGATATCAGCGTGTACCTGTTCTTTCAGGAAAGACTCATTGAATACGATCAGGCAGGCATCGGTGATCTGCTGCCATTCAAAATCCCTATAGTTACCCGGGTTGGTAAAATATACGGTCCAGGGTGCAATGGTAAATTGCTGGTCGTCTATGGTATATTTACCAAACGCATGTTTTACAAAAAGGAAACTGAAAAAATTAGGCCGGTAGGGAACAGATGAAACGGGGAACTCTTTGAAGATATCCTGGAGGTAGTGAATGGTGAACCCGGATGTGGTATCGATCATCTCGTGGGGTTGCCCCATGAGATCATACAGCTCCGCCAGATCTTTGACGATAATATTCCTTGATGACATAAGTTAAATATACAGCGGTTTTCCGGGAGACAAGGCCATTATTTTATCCTTAAGGCCCTCCGCTGCGGCTATCCTGTATAGCTCCCTGAGCGGCGTGCCCAATGGCTCATCTGACAGATCAAATGTTCCATAATGCATAGGGATCAGGTGACGTGCATTTAAGTCCTTTAAGCCCTTTAGCGCCTCTTCCGGCGATTGATGGATCAGGTGCATAAACCAGACCGGCTCATAGGCGCCAATGCCCAGCAAGGCGTAGTCAAAACTGCCGTACACCTGCTGCAATTGTTTGTAATGACCATCATAACCGCCATCCCCGCCGAAATAGATCCGTTTGCCGTTTGCTTCGATCACAAAACCGCCCCATAAACGTTTGTTCGTATCAAACATGCCGCGCTTGGCCCAGTGCTGGGAAGGAATGAATGTAATGTTCACTGCCTGGTGATCTGTGTTGAATTGCTGATACCAGCCCGCTGTTTCGATGTTCGTTGAATGCGTGATGCCGTGTATCAATTGTTCCATTCCCAGCCCGGAAAGATATTTCATGGAGGGATTGTTACGGGCCAGCACCTGCAGGCTGCCTTTGTCACAATGATCGCGATGATCATGTGATAAGAGCAGGTAATCCAGGCGCCGGATCCGCTCAGGATTTACCGGCAATGCAGACTTACGATGATAAAAAGGAATATCCCCAAAGACCGGGTCTATTAGCAGGCGGATACCACCTATACGAATGTAAAAGCTCGCATGTCCGAACCAAACGATCAGATCTTCCTCCCCCTCCAGCCATGCATCGTCTTTATATACCTCCAATTGCCAGTGATCGGCTTTCTTCTCCTGTTCGAAGGGATTGGTCTTCATCTTCCAGCGGATCACTTCAACAAAGTTGGCGGCATACGGATGGCTGAGATTCATAAACCGTCCCTGCCCGTCTACCGGTGTACCTTTCCAGTCAGCGTCCTTAATAATCGTTTTTAACAGCGGATTGCTGCGCCAGGTGATCGCCATTATCGATAATGATATAAGACGCTAAAGGTAAGAAAACAAAGCTGGCACTTAAAGTACCGGGCCGTAATCCTCCAGGGTCTCTCCGTCGGCATACATGGTTTCTATCTCCGGAGGTTCGGAGCGGTCATGCACATGCGATGTAGCTGTCCGGTCTATCAGGAGGCTAAGCAGCTCGGGCCGGCTGTAATGACCGCGGGAGTCCATCAGCCGTTTACGGGCATCGATCAGTGAAAAGTCCAGATCGGCGATCACTTCCCCTTCCCCGCCCTTGAACGGTCCGGCGATGATCTGGCCATCCGGGCTTACGATGGCAGTAAAATTACCCCCGGTGATCGGGCCTACCGGGCCGCCGGTATCGGCTGCGATCTGCGCCTGCTGATCTGCATCCAGCCAGGCAGTGGCTACCACTACAAAAGCGCCTGATTCCAATGCATGCTGACGGACGTTAGCTTCTGTTTGTTCTGAGAACAGGGGCCCGAAGATCGATCCCGGATACATGGCGGAGTGGATCTGTTCACCTTCAGCCATCAGGGCATAACGGGCCAGGGGCATATAATGCTCCCAGCAGGCCAGCTGTCCGATACGCCCCACGGCGCTGTCAATGGCGCGCAGGCCGGAAGCATCACCCTGCCCCCAGATCATCTTTTCATGATAAGTAGGCGTGAGCTTGCGGCGGCGCTGGATCAGCGTACCATCTGCATTGAAGAGCAGCTGGGTATTATAGATGGTACTACCGTCGCGTTCATTGATGCCGATCGATACCACCATATTGGCTGCTCTCGCGGCCTCCCCGATGGCGAGGGTTTCAGCAGAGGGCACGGTAACGGACTCTTCGAGTAAGCGCAGATGTTCTTTCGCTTGCTGGAAGGGGGCTTGTATAAAAGAAAAATAGGGATAGTAAGGAATAACTGTTTCGGGGAAGGTGGCGAACTGTACACCTTGCTTACCCAGCTCACGGATCTTTTCAACAACTTTGTCTACAGTACCCTGACGGCTGTACAGCACGGGGCTGATCTGAACGGCGGCAGCTTTGATGATCTTTTTCATGTGCGCAGTTTTGGTAATAGATAAAGGTTTCACCTATTTAAAACCGGGATACCGCACATTTGTTGCGACTTATAGCTGCTATATGGATATTATTTTTTTTACTTCGCGCTTTTATCTTGTCTTACATTTTAGTTTCGACACTTTTCCTTTCTCCGTATAATATTGCTCAATGGTCTTGCCTACGCAATCCACATGCTGTTCAGAAGCATCAACGGCATTTCTGATCATTTGGTCAAAGGCCAGTACTTTTGTCCCAACGCCGTAGCCGGATGTAAAGATGTTAACCTCCGCAGTATTGCCGATGTTTATGAATTAACAGGTTCCCATATTATGAATGTGGTACAGTATGTATGTTTGACTGCCCTGGAAAAAGGTGAGGCTGTCATCGATATTTACAGACCGTCAAAATTGCACAGTTTGCCCACCGTGTGCAGTACGAAGATATCGGCGCGGAAAATATTGACCAGCTGAAGCGCCATCTGCTGGATTCCCTCGGTTTACAGATTGCTACCCGGACAAACAACTATTAATATATCGTCGGCAACACCTATTTTTTAACAAAGAACTTATTCGCATTCTCATAACGGATCTTCTTCTTTTCACTTTCCGTTAAATTCAACCGCTCCAGTGCGTCTACCGCCTGTTTCAGTGTGATCTGCGGAAAGTCGGAGCCCAGGAATACCCTGTCAATACCGACATTTTTGATTGTCCAGATAAATTCTTCTTCAATGGGAGAATCTGCCATAATAGTTACGGTAGCGGATATATCAAAATAGATATTGTCTTCAAAAAAGCCTTTCGCTGTACGCGCTACCGGAATGATGTTCCAGAATCGGAAGCTCAGCGCGCCTAAATGGGCGAAAATGAATTTTGTTTTGGGACATTTTACTGCCAGGTCAAAAAGGTTCTCACAATCTCCGGGTTTGATGGCGGCATTATCCATCAGGATAGCTATTCCCAACTCCCCGGCCAGGCGGCAAAGGCTAAGCACCCGCGGGTCTGTTACATCGAATTGTTGTGTGTGCGGATGTAATTTAATAGTAGTAACACCCAGTGTTGCCAGCCTTTTCAATTCATGTACGGCAGTATCGCCATCCAGCGGGTGCACGGAGCATATTGGCACAAGTTTTTGATGCTTATGGGACAATGCGATCAATTCATCGTTTTTTTGTTTGGTTCGCTCAGGCTCTCCTTTCCGGGCAATCAGGATTGCACCGAACTTAGTTACCTGCTGGCGGGTGGAGTCAAGCTCGGAGATATATTTATTATAGGATTGTTCTCCTTCCCACAGATGGACGTGTGTATCGAAGACTTCCTGCTGTGCCAGGGCGATATGGGTAGTGAGGATACCCATCAGGAAAGGTAAGAGTAAACGTAAAGTTATCATGGCAGCGTAGACTATTGTATCTTGAATTTACAATTAATTTCTATAGTCTATTGCTGCCTGTTATCTAAACCTTACTGAAAAGGCAGCGGCCTTACAAAACCTCTGTAATAGTCAACATCGATCTCTACCAGGTCATTTGCAGCCTTATATTCAGGGTACTCCTTATTGGTGGCATATTTAACCGCCTGCATGAATTGTTCTACATAAGCGGTGTTCTTTTTGGCGGGAATCTTTACCTGATCAATGATATCGGAGTTGGACAACATGGTTGTTTCCAGGTAAACGATCTTATCTCTTTTCCGGCTGGTATAAAATCCCAGGAAACAGTGGTTGTGTGTCAGCACCATCACTGTTGATATATTGATGGCCCTTAGCAGGGAAGCAAATACCACGGTGCCATCCACGCAATTGGCCTGCTGTGTTTTCATGGAGTTATCAAATGTGCGGACAGCCTGGCTTACTAAGGCATTGGTGCTGTTAGTAGAGGTAGTGGTAATGCTGCTGTATTGGAAACCTCTGTCGTGCAATACTTTCCAGATGGCAGCCACCTGCAGGATGGTATTCACCTCATCACCCTGGTAGCCGCTTACGGAAGAGATCAGTTTTGTATTCAGCGCTTCTTTGAGGATCTTATCAATCTCCGGATGTTGCTCCTGGATAAAGGCGGTAAACAGGAAGTCAAACTTCTGTTCGTGATAGCGGTAAATGCAGTCGTTAATGCTTCGCATAAATAACGGAACGGATCTTTCCACTTTATTGCCGTCTTCATCATAGATCCTGAAGATGATATTGATCGGGGAGCTGGATACCTGTTTGGCAAGGGTTGCAATATTCCATGGAATGTCTGGCATAAAATAAACTTCCTGGCCTGCCTGCTGGGACACAAAATCGCCGCTTACCTTGTCGAAGTAGCTTTTGTCCACACTTTCTATTTCCCATTTTAAGGGGATGTAGGAGCTGTTGCTGATGAACCTGAATCCCAGGGCGCTGCTCTTAACAGAGTTCATAAATGCATTGTCAATAGCGCCTTTGTAGTCGGCCATGCTGATGACCATAGATGGGAATATTTGTCCGTCGAAGTAGGCTACCGGCTCCCATTTAAAATTAGTGAAATCTCCTTTTTTATATTTTGGTTTTGTCATTTGGTCGCCGGATACATTGGGTTGCGGCGTTCTGCTGTTCACCACTTTTACGTTCTTATTGAACTGGTCTGTTGTTCTTTTGGTGGCGTCTATAAATCCGCCAATGTTTCGCATGGTTTCCGTACCTGATCTGAGTGCATCGTTGGCATCTTTGAGCACTTTTGAAAACTGTGCATGAAGATGAGGGGAAAGCATGAATACAATAGCCAGCAGGTAAAAATGTTTGATTTGCATTACAGTAATTTTTGAGGTGGTACTACATGCTGTAGCGGCATAGGAGATACAGTATCTGCATATTGGGGACCTTGGCTGTAACTCATCCAGGTAAAGCAATCGGGGCGAATGTTGGCATGACAATCCCTGTATCTTCTGAAACAAAGGTATTTGATAGTTGCGGGCCTGTTCGTTAACGAACTGTTAATCAATCAGTAATGATTCCTTATAATTTATGGATATATCTGCTATATTATAAAATAGCTGTCAACAGCGAAGTGCCTATTCCGTATCTTCGCCACGTCATGATACGACAAACAACGATAGCCGATTTCATAAAGTTGCCTGTACCGGTTCCCTTAATTGATGTGCGTACGCCTGCTGAGTTTGAACAAGGACATGTTCCCGGCGCTTTTAATGTACCCTTATTCAGCAATGAAGAACGGGTGCAGGTTGGCACCACCTATAAGCAAACGGGAAGAGAGGAAGCGATCCTGCTGGGTTTTGACCTGACCGGACCTAAATGGTCAGGCTTTATAAAACGCTCGCTGGAAATTGCACCTGATAAAAAGGTTGGCGTTCATTGCTGGCGGGGCGGCATGCGCAGCGGCGCAATGGCCTGGGCGCTTGGCATGTATGGATTTGAGGTGTATCTTATCCAGGGTGGATATAAAAGCTACCGGAAATGGGTGCGTCAGCATTTTGAGCTGCATTATCAGCTCCGCCTGATTGGCGGTATGACCGGCTCGGGGAAAACAAAACTATTGCAACAGATGATGGCTGCTGGTCACCAGGTGATCGACCTGGAAGATCTGGCTCAGCACCAGGGCTCCTCTTACGGCAGTATGAATAAGCTGGTGCAGCCAACACAGGAGCAGTTTGAGAACAATTTTGCCGAACGTTTAAAAGACCTGGACCCTGCGCATGAAATATGGGTGGAAGATGAAAGCCTGAACATTGGCAGGTGCAATATTCCTACCCCTTTCTGGCGGCAAATGAGGGATGCCGTTCTCTTTGATCTGAAGGTTCCGCCGGAACAGCGGGTAGCTTCTCTGGTGCAGGAATATGGAGCGTTGGACAAAGATTTTTTAGTGGAGTGTACGGAACGGATCCGTAAGCGCCTGGGCCCTGAACAAACTAAACATGCGGTAACAGCCATCCGGGAAAACCGTATGGAAGATTTTATCAGGATCGTACTGGTGTATTATGATAAAACCTATCGTACCGGTCTTAATAACCGCGCACCTGATCGTATCTTCCCAATAGAAATGAAGGGTAATGATATCGCGGCCAACATACAACAATTGACAACTTTTATATCTCCTGATGGAATCAACATTTAAACTGACGCAATACTCCCATGGCGCCGGTTGCGGCTGTAAGATCAGCCCGGCCATACTCGACAAGATCCTTCATAGCCCTGTGCAGCATGCACCTGATGCACGGCTCCTGGTAGGTAACGATAAACGTGACGACGCTGCGGTGCTGGATCTGGGAAATGGCCAGGCATTGATCTCTACCACCGACTTCTTAATGCCGATCGTAGACGATGCCTATGATTTCGGGCGCATCGCTTCGGCCAATGCTATCAGCGACGTATATGCCATGGGTGGAAAGCCGGTGTTGGCCGTTGCTATACTGGGCTGGCCCATCGATAAGCTGCCGCCGGAGGTAGCGCAAAAGGTACTGGAAGGGTCACGGGCTATTTGTGCGGAGGCAGGTATTACCTTAGCCGGAGGCCACAGCATTGATTGCCCGGAGCCTGTGTTCGGACTGGCGGTGAATGGTATGGTGAGCATTGCTGACCTGAAACAGAATTCAACCGCTACCGCCGGTTGCAGGCTTTATTTAACCAAAGCATTAGGCGTGGGTATTTTATCTACTGCCCAGAAACGAGGTTTGCTATTGGAAGAAGATGCCGCTATTGCATTAAAAAGTATGACCACCTTAAATAAGCTGGGAGAACTGTTTGGATCGATGCAAGGTGTGAAAGCGATGACCGATGTTACGGGTTTCGGGTTGCTGGGCCATCTTTCAGAAATGTGTGAAGGCAGCGATCTTGCAGCGGTAATTGAGTTTGAGAAAGTGCCTGTCATCCCTTCCCTGCCCTACTATCTTGAAAAAGGTTGTTTTCCCGGCGGCACTACCCGTAACTGGAACAGCTATGGCGGTAAGATTGGCCCGGTCACTGACGAGCAAAAATATATACTGGCTGATCCGCAAACCAGCGGCGGTTTACTGGTGGCAGTTGCCGAAGACGCGATAGCTGCTTTTGAAGAGAAGATGATAGCGCTGGGGCATCCTGTGCAAGCTATTGGAAAACTTAGAGTAAAAGATAGCGGTCCATTGATCACTGTTAGATAACCTTTAAAGAAAAAGCTTTCAAAATTCTACGGTTCTAAATGCCTGATTCAGACCTGATTTTGTCCAACTCCCCGCTTAGCACTTCGATCTGCATCTGCCCGGGTCTACTTTTGACATGAGCATTCAGCTTATCAACATTTCAAAAACTTTAAATCAGGTCAAAATGAAGACGCTATTATCACACAAAAGGATTGGCTATTACTTTTCTTTAACGATGTTCCTTTTACTGTTTGCAATAGGCAGCTATGCTAAAGGCGCCGGCGACCCGGCAGAGAAAGTAAAGGCAAAGAATATCGTATTTGTTCATGGAGCATTTGCAGATGGTTCCGGCTACGAAAAATTATACAGGATACTTAGTAAAAAGGGATACAAGGTGACGATCGTTCAAAACCCGCTTACTTCACTTAAAGACGATGTTGACGCGACGAAGCATATACTGGATAAACAGGATGGTCCCACCATACTAGTAGGTCATTCCTGGGGTGGTACTGTGATCACGGAAGCAGGTGTACATCCCAATGTAGCGGGCCTGGTTTACATCGCGGCATTTGCGCCGGATAGCGGAGAGACTACTGTACAATGGGCTACTTCATTGCCTGCAGCGCCTGAGAATGGTATTTTGCAGCCGGACCAGAATGGGCTTGTGTTCTTTGATAAAGCGAAGTTCCATGCAGGATTCGCTGCTGATCTGTCCAAAGAGCAAGCTGACTTCATGTATGCATCCCAGGGACCTATTGCGGTAAATTGCTTTACTGCACCCGTGAAAGAAGCCGCCTGGAAAACCAGGCCCAGCTATGGCATTGTTGCGACGAATGACAAAGCGATCAACCCGGATATAGAGCGGAATATGTATAAACGTGCAGGTGCAAAGATCACCGAGATTAAAGGCAGTCATGTGGTATTTATTTCACAGCCCGCTGCAGTAGCTGATGTGATCGTTGCAGCAGCGGAGGGTAAATAGTGTTTAGGTTGGATATAGGAAGAATGGCAGCGCCTCCTGCAATGCAGGGGGCGCTCTTCATTTCGAGCGGGAAATTGTTGTATATTCAAAGTAAATCTAAGAGGGACATGACCAACAAACTACCAGTACACGCTGTTGCCACCGCCTTGTTCTCCGTACCGCCTGAACGTGTTTTTGACGCTTTCCTTAATACGGAAATGATCGGGCAGTTTATGTTTGGTCCGCAGCTGCGGGAGGAAGAGATTGTCAGCCTCACCAACGATCCCTGGGAAGGCGGCAGCTTTTCCTATATCGTGCGCAGGCAGGGACAGGAAATCAATCATGCGGGAAAGTATCTGGAAGTGAAACGTCCGGAGCGCCTGGTGTTCAGCTGGCAGGTGATGGATGACCCATCCGGGGAAGCGTCGGTTGTGGTGATTGAAATTGTGCCTATTATTGCCGGCTGCGAGCTCACGCTCACGCATGAGATGTCCGGCAAATGGAAAAATTTTGCAGAGCAGTCCAAAGCCGCCTGGGGAAAGATGCTGGACAAGCTTACGGAGCTATTGCAATAAAGGGTTAATGAGACGGCTTTTATTTCTAAGCGGCATGCTGTCCTCTCTTGTTTTTATAAGCGCTGACCTTATATCTGCGGCGGCCTGGAAAGGTTATAGCTTCCGTTCCCAGGTCATCAGTGAATTAATGGCAGTCCATGCTGCTTCGAGACCAGTATCAATTCCGCTCTTTGTGATCTATGATGTGCTGGTGCTTACCTTTGGAAATAGCTTACTGATATTTACACCTGAAAAACGTTTGCACGTTGCCGGCGGATTAATCATTGGAGCCGGGGTTACGAGCCTTATCACCACGCTGTTCTTTCCGATGCATCTGCGCGCTGAAGCCGCAACCATCAGTGATACTATACATATCATCTTCACCGGCGTCACTACTGTACTAATGCTGCTGGCGATAGTTTCTACGGCCGGAGTATATGGGAAGCGATTCCGGTACTATGCTATCTTCACGATCGTGATACTGCTGGTATTTGGCGCCCTTGCAGGACTGGATGTCCCCGGGATAGCTGATGGTCAGCCAACACCCTGGCTGGGGCTCACGGAACGGGTAACTATTGGCGCTTACGTATTGTGGATGGCGGTATTGTCTGTGAAATTAATGCGGCTTTAGCACTTCCGACTACTATTTGGTGATATTGTTCGGGTGAAGCGTTTGTTGGTTCCATAGGGATTATTTATTTACATGCAATCTAAGGATTATTGGCCATTGCCGCAGTCGGAACTGGACAAAAATAAGCCAGAGCTGATCCGGAATGATGTGTATTAATAAGTTGGATGCCATGTTGTATATTGTTTGCTTATTAGAATAAAGATGCAGCGCTTCTTATTATTTGTATTCTTCGTTTGCCTGGCAGTTGTGCAGCCGGGAAAGTATGCCTTCGGCGCTTCCTATTACATTGATCCCAATCACGGGAATGATAACAATAGCGGCGCCAGCCGTGAAGCAGCCTGGAAAACGTTCAGGCGGGTCAATCAGATGATCCTCCTGCCGGGTGATGTGGTAGAGATCTTGCAGGCGGGCGCTTTTCACGAATCATTGTTACTGCGGGCGCGTGGATCTGAGGAAGCGCCTGTAAAAGTAAAGTTTGCACCAGGCAGGTATGATTTCTACCCGGATGGAGCTATCAGAAAGCGGCTGCATATTTCAAATACCAATGACAGACCGGATGAGCTGAAAGCGATTGCTATTGTGATGGATAGCTGCAGCTATGTGCAGGTGGAGGCGATGGGTGCGGAACTGGTATTCCGGGGCAAGATGATCGAAACATATCTTAACAGATGTGATTATATTGTCCTTAATGGATTAAGCTTCGATTACCAGCGGCCTACCGTTTCGGAACTAACAGTGATGGATGTAGGAGATCACTATGCCGATGTCAATATTCATAGTGATTCCAAATTCAGCATTCAGGATAGCCTGCTTACATGGATAGGCGAAGGCTGGACTTACCGGCCGGGCGCTTACTGGCAGGTACTTGATCCGGCTACGAATGAACTGTCGCGTATTGATATTGAGATGGAAGCTGCTCGTTTTAGCCAGCTGGGTGAGCGTAAGGTGCGGGTCCATTTCTCTAAGAATCCGGGATTCAAAAAAGGATGGATCTATCAGAACCGGGATGTTACCAGGGATTGTGCGGGCATTTTTATGGAGCAAAGCAGTCATCTTACATTGCAGAACATACAGATCTTCTTTATGCATGGGATGGGTGTGGTGAGCCAGTATTGCAGGGATATAAAAATGGACGGCATAGCGGTGAAGCCCCGGGAGCACTCAGAGAGGACGTGTGCGGCATGGGCAGATATTTTACATTTTTCCGGCTGCAGTGGTAAAATAGAGGTGGCTAATGCTTATCTGTCTGCAGCTAACGACGATGCCATCAATGTACATGGGACCTATTTAAAAATAGTAAAGATGCCGGCGCCCAATAAAGTACAGGTGAAATTCATGCATCCACAGACTTATGGATTTGATGCATTTGCCGCGCGGGATAGTATAGCATTTGTGCAAACAGCCAGCCTGTTAACGGTAGAAAAGGGCCAAATAGCAAGGGTTGAGAGAATAAATGATAAAGAATTTGTGCTGACATTAAAGGGCGCTGTGCCCGGTGTTGTGAAAACGGGAGACGTTGTAGAAAATATCAGCGCCACACCTGAAGTGTGGATACATCATACTACCATAGCGAGGATACCTACAAGAGGTATCCTCGCTACAACACGGCGCAGGGTATTGATTGAATATAACAATTTTGAACGAGTGCATATGACCGCAGTGTTTATTAATGGCGATGCTTCGGGATGGTATGAGTCAGGGATGGTGAGGGATGTGAAGATCAGTCACAATAATTTCAGGGAGTGTGGTGAGCCGGTGATAAGTGTGCATCCGGAGAATACGGAATTTGGGAGCGGGCCGGCGCATCAGCATATTACAGTGACGGATAATGTGTTTATGCTGAAGGGTAAAGATCTGTTCTCGGCGAAGAGTACGGGGGGTATTACTTTATTGGGGAATGTTATTCATGGCGGGAATGGGGTCAAGGGGATTGATGAGTTGCTAAGATTGGATCATTGTACCGGGGTGAAGATAACAAACAACAGACTGGAACACTAATTTCAGAGCAAGCGAAAAACCCGCTTCCTGTATTCCTCAAAATCATTTTCATTGGAAAACGTCTGGAATTTCTCCTGCCTGCCGCTACGGTCTTCTCTCACCAGGATGACGTCCATACCTCCAACAATGGTTCGCTTCGCTTTATTAAATATGCGTTCCAGTTCTTCGCGGTCCTGAATGGACTGCAATTCTTCGATACGATTCACTACAATTACAAAATCTTCCATTACGTCTATTTGGGGCAAATTTAAAATAATATACCAGATTTTACAGAAGAGCTGGATATTAATCGCGGATACACGGGTTGACATACCCGTATATCCGCGGTTAACAGCATTTACGCTTCACTGTGATAAGCCGCTGCAAAGTCTTTTGCAAAATCCGCCAGTTTCACTTTCCCTAATACAGGCCGGTGCTGATAATAGTCTTCATACAGGATACCACTCCCCTGGCTGGCTTGGATTTCCAAAAAGCCTTCGGCTATTTGCCGGTTAAATCCTATTGCCAGCCAACGGTTCAATAATTCTTCGCCCGGAATGACGGTCCATTTCAAATCAGGTTTGCCGATAGCATTGCCAAAGGCCTGAGCGATTTCATTGGGCGATACTTCATCACTGGCTACATATCGAACCGTTCTGCCGTGGAAAGGTTTGTCCATTTCTTCCGCAATAACAGCAGCAATATCCAAAGGCGCCACCCAGGGCTCTTTTGTATCACCACCGTAATTTGAGATAATAGCTCCTTTATTTCGGATCGTTTGTATGAATGAGAACATATTGGTGTAGAAACCCACCGGGCGGATGAACTTAATCGCAACATCATCCGGTAACTGTTTCAACAGCTGCTCTACATTGTAATGAAACACGAGAAAGCCGTTCCCTTTCTCCATATGCGCGCCAATGCTGCTGAGGTGTACTACCTGCTTAACCCCGGACTGTTCGATAGCCTGTTTATAATTACGGCCAATCCGGTTAATAGCCGCAATAAAATCCACCTCCTTGTCAAAGGAATCGCCTGCAGCGTCCAGTGTTTCCATCAGGTACACAATATCTGCACCTTTGAAAGTTGCTGTTAAAAAATCAGCATCAAACATGCTGCCGATGGCCGCTTTTGCACCCAATGCTTCGATGTCCTGCTGCCTTTCGGCTTTGCTGCTGATGACTGTAATGGAATGTCCTTTTTGTACCAGCTCCTGTGTGAGCGGTTTTCCGATCTGGCTGATGGAGCCCGTCAATACAATTTTCATTTTTGTTTTATTTGTTGTTTTGTTTCATTAATAAGATCAGGAAGGCCAGCAAACAGCTTGCTGCAGCTAATAAATAAATGGCGTGGTAGTTAAAATACCGGGCGACTATCCCCGCTACCGGTCCGGCCAATCCGAGTGAGAGATCAAAGAATGCGGCGTAAGCGCCGAGGGCTGTTCCCCGCGTCTGTGGCGGCACCTTTTTGATCACCAGCACACCCAGGGAAGGGAATACCAGTGAAAAACCGATCCCGGTAAGGGCACATCCCAGAATGGCCACCGGCCCTGAGCTGGAAAAGGCTATGCATAGTTGTCCTATGATCTCTATCATAAAAGAGACCATGGCTACTTTATACCCACCATACTTATCCGGGAAGGATGCGAAGCACACACGGGTAAGAATGTAGCATGCGCCGAAACAAAAGAACCCTAAAGACGCGCTGTGCCAGTTTTCTGCAGCAAACAACAGGGCAATAAAGGATGCGATACATGCGAATCCCATAGATGAAAAGGCTAAGGCCAGGCCCTGATCGTACACCTGCCCGATCACTTTGTAGAACGGGGGTCTGACATGAGATGGATCTACTGCCAGTACGGGCAATTGAGCGGTGGCCAGCCAGCTCACCAAAGACAATACAATGACCGACGCGAAGGCAAGGCTAACACCAAAAGCATTGACCAGCCAGATGCTGAGCGGTGCGCCGATCGCGATACCTGCATACATGGCAATACCGTTCCAGGTCATTACCTTACCGGTATTTTGCTGCCCCACGAGACCAATGCCCCAGGTCAGCGCACCGGTCACCAGCAAGCTCTCTGATATGCCGTGTACCATCCTGGAAATAACCAGCAGGCCCAGCGCCCAAAGCCGGAAGCCGCTCACTGCTCCTACCAGCATATATAGTATACCTGCTATTAGCACCATCAGTATACCTTGCCGGTTGCTGATATTGGCGCCGCGGGTATCTGTGATCTTTCCTGCATAGGCACGGGTCAATAAAGTTGCCAGTGATTGCGCGCCTATTACAAGACCTACGACGAGACTATCGAATCTTAAATTGTTTTTGACAAATACCGGTAGAATGCCCAGCGTTATACCAATAGTGAGATAAGCCGCAAATACAGAGATAACTATTGGCGTCAGCACTTTTGCCAATGGGGTACTTCATTCCTGTTGAATAGCAGCGCTATTGCTGATAGCAATAACTGCTTCATCTTTTCCTGCCATGTTGTATCGTTTTTAATTGAATTGTTTTACGGATACAAAAGTAGATTGGCAGGAGTGATCCGGCGATGGCTATTTAATGGCTATGATTGGACAAATCATTGTTTGGTGTTACGGAATTCCCCGGCGGTCAGTCCGGCATTCTTTTTAAAGAAGCGGGAAAAGTAGGCATGGTCTTCATATCCTAATTCGAAGGCGATCTGCTTTACATCCAGGTTGGTATAGTACAAAAGACGTTTGGCTTCCAGCATGATCTCCTGGTGGATCCAGTAACTGGCGGGAAAACCGGTGATCTCTTTTACGAGCTCGTTCAGATAAAGCGGGGTGATGTGCAGTTGTGCCGCGTAGGCCTGTACTTGTTTCTCCTCTTTATAACGGGCCTGCACCATTTGCCTGAAGCGGATAAGGGTTTGGTATTTGGGACCTCCAATAAGGTTACCGGAGCCCATTGATTGCACCAGCGCCGTAGCTATCATTCCCGTCAGACCATCTGCAAAGGATTGTACCATCGGCTTTTGAAAAGGTGATGATTGCTCCCTGAGCAGTGTTTCAAATACAGGGACAAAAGAAAAAACAGTATGCCCCTTTTGGATGGGAACGACCTGGTGCGTGCTGAGATAAGTATGGAAGATCTCCTGGTAAGTATTAGATATGAAGGCCGGCTCCATAAATACAAACCAGCCTTTGCAATTCTTCTGCCGTATATAACGGTGCACCTGTCCGGGAGCGATATAGCAAAGTGAAGAACCGGATAAGCGTTCTTCCGAAAAATCCACCTCTAGCAAGAAGCTGCCCTGTTGTTGGATAATAAACATGAAATGGTCGTCCCGGTGTATTACACCTGCCAGGTCGCCGATGTCTCCCAGCGGACTGATCTCAATACCGGATTCCAGTTCGTCCTGATGTAATGTTATTGCGGGTCGTTTCATGTTACGCCAATTAGCCGATCGGAAGGTGTAAATTACAAATAAAGCGACATCTCCGGATAAAGCAGGATATATTATTTAACTGAAGCCCCACAGGAAACCTGTGGGGCTCTTTATTCTTCACTGCAGTTCAAAGTAAAAACAGCCTTGATCTTACACCAAACGATACAGCTTTCCAAATCGCTGGTAATATGCTTTTTCCAGATCATCTTTGTGTGCCGGGTCTGCAATATTGATCAGTAACCTGGCCCTTTGTTCCAGATTCTTCCCGTAGAGGTTCACTACTCCGTGTTCCGTGACAACATAATGTACATGACCTCTTGTTGTCACCACACCCGCTCCTGGCTTGAGAGAAGGAACAATACGGGAGATCCCGTCTTTCGTAACAGAAGGCAGCGCGATCACCGGCTTTCCTCCTTCAGATAGTGCGGCGCCTCTCATAAAGTCCATTTGTCCGCCGATCCCGGAGAACTGGTAAGTCCCGATCGAGTCGGCGCAAACCTGCCCGGTAATATCGATCTCAATTGCGCTATTAATAGCTACCACTTTGGGATTACGGCGAATAACGTCGCTATCATTCACGAATGCCACATCCATGCAGCTAACGTAGGGATTGTTATCCACAAAATCGTATACTTTGCGTGTTCCCAGGATAAAGCTGCTAACGATCTTCCCTCTTCTCACCGCTTTATGTTCATTGGTAATGATTCCCTTTTCAACCAGTGGTACTACCCCATCAGAGAACATTTCGGTATGCAGGCCAAGGCCTTTGTGGTGGGTAAGCTGTTTCAAGACTGCATCCGGGATGCCGCCTATACCTACCTGAAGGGTAGCGCCGTCTTCAATAAGGCCTGCGACGTAACGTCCGATCTGCTCAGCAACGGGATCTGCTTTTTCAGCATAGCTAATTTCAGGCAGCGCTGCTTCGTGTAATACCATGGCTGTAAAATGTGAATAATGCAATACACCGTCCCCCATAACGCGGGGCATCAGGGGGTTTACCTGCGCGATCACCTTCTTGGCGCATCTAATGGCCGACAGGGCAGCGTCAACGGAAGTGCCAAGCGTACAATATCCGTGTTTATCAGGAGGCGATACCTGCACAATTGCGACATCCAGCGGAAGGACGCCCTTCTCAAACAGCCTGGGTATCTCACTCAAAAAAACCGGCACATAGTCTCCGCTGGCTGCGTTCACCCAGCCGCGGACGTTGGCCGATACAAATAGTGAGTTCATATAAAAGCTTTCCAAGACATTGGGCCGGTTCCAATTGATGTCTCCATATGTGCTGATCGAAACCAGCTCAACATCATGCAGTTCGCCTGCGCGGTCCAGCAATGCATTCACCAATGGCAGCGGAGTAGCGGCGCTTCCGTGTATAAACACCCTATCGCCGCTTTTTACAAGGGATACGGCTTCTTCTGTTGTATTAAATTCCGGGTACATAAAATTTTTGCGATTTATCTAGTTAATGACCTTATATTCATCCGTATAGAAATGTACATCTCCATTTTCGTCGGGCCAGGCCGTATTGTATAGTATAAATACATATACCGTTTCGTGGAGCGCCATGCTGACGGGTCTTTGTCCGGGCGTCCATCCTTTTGCCATCAGCGTATCCATTTCGGCTGCTTTACCTTCCAATAGTAAACGGGCCAAAGGTGCTGCTTCCGCCACCCGTATACAGCCATGGCTAAAAAACCGCTGGTTCAGCATAAAAAGGCTTTTCCAGGGGGTATCGTGGAGATATACCGAGTAAGGGCTGTAAAAATTTAACTTGACAATTCCCAGTGAGTTATCGCAACCCGTGCCCTGCCGGAGCACGTAAGGAAAATTACCGGCGTGCAGCGCCTGCCAGTTAACCAACGCGGGGTCTACTATCCTGCCTTTCCCGTCCAGCACTTCAAACTGGTTTGCCTCCAGGTAGCTGATATCCCGTTTAATGTGCGGTAGCAATTCGCGTGTAGCAATCTTATACGGTACTGTCCAGTAAGGATATAATACCACTTCGTCAATACGGCTGCAAAGTGTTGGAGTAGGATTTGATCTTTTGCCAACTACCACACGCGAATACAATGCTGGTTTGCCTTGCTGATACAGCGTAAGGCCACAGGAGGGTATGTTTACCACTACCATAGAAGAACGCTGCCGGGCGCAGTGCAGCCAACGCAGCTGGTTCAATGCCTGTGACAGCTCACGCAGCCTGACAGCAAAGGGTACATTCAGTGCTTTCAACACATTGCCGCGCAATGTACCATCTGGCAGCAGGTTAAACATACGTTGAACAATGGCTAGTTTTTGCTGCAATTCACTGGTTGTGACACTGTCTGCCGAATTCCTGTCCAGAACACCAAACTGAACCAGCCTTGCCAGCAGTAGTTTGTTGGATGTATCAACATTCAGACTGGTAACTACAGCATCACTGAAGCTGCTGTCTGTCAGCCGTTGCCTGAAGAAGGCGAGCTTATTTTTCACAGCCAGGTATTCAGCTGTGGCAGGTTCTATTGCTTTCAGAAAGGAGGAAAACCTTCCGGCAGACAGGAATAGCGCCATAGTATCCGCCAGATGCTTATTACATACAGGATCATAAGGAGGACCATTATACTTCACAGGAGACAGGGCCAACCTACCATAGGCAACATCGTTGAAAAACTGTAAAGCTACATTGCTGATAAGCGTTGCTGTCTCTGCGGTATCTGCTGCGGTGGGCAGTGAAAATGTGTTATCCAGGATGGAGCGGATAAAGGCGGGCTGATAATCACTTTCCTGCAAACCCAGGTAAGGCGCCTGTGCTATATATCCGGCCAGCAATTCCAGCTGATGACGATTGGCAACTGAGAGCCAGGAGTTCCCGCCGTTGGATTGTGCTTTGCCAGGCAAAATAAGGCAAATACAAAAAACTGCCAGGTATAATGTCTTTATCATGCTTTTTTAAAGATCGTAGCTTATCCAACTTTCAGGTAATTCACTGCCTTCACCAGGCTATCTATGTGTTGGCGGTCTACCCTGTTATAGTCTGCCAGCGGGATCTCGTTTTTAGTCCCTTTTGACAGCCAGGCGCCTATTTTCAGCAGTAGCTTGTCTCCCCAGGATAGTTTATTGAATTCCAGCTTACCAGGGAAAAAGAAGCATTTACAGACCTTTCTGACGTCTTCCGGAATATTGTTCTTAATATACCCTGTCAGTTTATCCTTTTCCTCCAGTGGTGTACCGGTAACGAGGAAAAAATATACTTTCCTGGTGGACAAAAACTGTTGGTTCTCACTGATCCATTTCTTCAACTGCAACTTCCCTATGTAAATACTGGATCCCAGGATCACAAAATCAGCGTTTAGCAATTGTGCCGGTGTTTCGTCGCCAGCCGATACCACCGGTAGTTCCAGCTCCTTACCGAGCCATTCGGCATATTGCTGAGTAGCGCCGTACTTTCCTTTATAAATAATTATTCCTTTCATACGTCATGCTGTTTATGGGTGAGTGATAAAAACAGGAATGTCCGTTGTACGAAGAATACTTTCAGCATTACTGCGGTGGAAGAAACGGGATAATGTGCTCCGGCCATATGCGCCGTAGGTAACAAGACAATCTTTACGATGGATCAGGAGTGCCAGAAACTCGGGTACCGGCTCACCAGTCAATACCGTATATTTTACTTCGTCGTAATGATGGTCCATATAATCCTTCAGCATGTTCTCATGCGGTATAGCTGAGTTGCCCTTTTCAGCTACGTATACCACATTCACCGGCATATCGGAATATCCGGGAAACAGCTGGGTAAACTGCCGGATGGCATACATGGAGGAAAATGTTCCGTTATAAGAGAATACCAGCTCCCTGAGGTGGGGTACCTGGTCGGGCAGTACAATTACCGGACATTGGGCCTGTGCCAGCACATCTTTTACAAAATGCGGAGGATTACTTTCATACAGGAAAGCAAAGGAAGTGTTGTTATTGATCAATAACAGGTCGGCAAACCTGCTGGCGGCAATTACTTCCGGTAGGGGTGCGCTCACGGTTTCCTGGATGTTAATATCATCACTATAGCTGTTGCAGGCGCGGTAGATCCGTTCAATATTTTCCTTTCTGAGCTGGGCCTGCTCCTCCAGACTTTCTCTGACCATCTGATCAAACTGGAATGTGGATACACTTGCCATGGGCGTGTTTTGTCCTACCAGGTTCTCTAATAATACAATAGTGAGCTTACCCTGGGCTTCCCTGGCTATATAGACATAAGCTTCGATCTGTTCTTCCGAGAAGTGAAGGGCGTCGATAGCGGCGATTATTTTTTTCATAATGATGGGTTTTATGCTGCTAAATTACCTGGGATGCAATGCGGGCAGAATGACAAAACTCAGAACGGCGCATGACAATGGTCAAGTCATTTTCTTATCAGTGTCATTCCTGGAACTATGGCGCTATGCTACATTTGTTATTATTAACACTAAATCATGATTTTATGCGAGGAAACATATTTTCACCGGAGTCTGTTCTTTCAAATGCGATCAGTTTATTGTTGCTGATCCTTGCGTTTAAACGGCCGGTTACAGCCCGGACGCTGATGAGTATCCTGTTCATCGGGGCAGCTTGTTTTAATGGATATACAGCTATTTTCCACCCTGAGACCTATATGACGTATGCCGATCTGGCTGCAATATCCACTTACGAGATCTTTATCAGAGGGAATTTCAGCCGTCATATCACAACCTTTATTTTAACAATTGCGGTAGCACAGCTGGCGATAGGTATCTGTATCGCAGGTAAAGGAGCGCTTTCAAAAACAACCCTCGCGGGAGCTATCGTTTTCCTGCTGGCAATAGCGCCGCTAGGCGCCGGATCAGCATTTCCCTGCACGATTGTTCTTGCCGCGGCATGTATTGTATTGCTCATCAAAGGTCAGCCTGAAACGCTGGTAAGGATTTATGGGCGGAAACTATGGCGCCGTCATCCATCAATGTAGCAGCGGGTGGTCTGTCTATCTTTCAAAAGATGAAAACTATGAAGCAAGTATTATTGTTATGCGGCGTTCTGTCTTCCCTGCTCTATATTGCATTCAAGGGATGAATTCGCAGGCTGGCTCAGTGGCTTATCCGCCCCCATGCTGATCAGCGGATCTTTCGGCCGTTCTCTCTTCTCCCAGGAATTCAAAGAAAGTTTTGCTGAAAAAGTGATCAACTACCGCCTTATTCCGGTTTTCATAGCTCACAAATAGTTCACAGTATAAATCTGAAATATATGAGCACTACATCTTCTATCAGAAATCAGGAAAAGAACCAGCTAAGCTTCAACGTCCGGCTGGACTGGCTGGAAAAGAAAAGAAGCCTGGCAACATCGGATGAGGTAAAAGATACCATCGCACTTTCAAAAGGCAAATATGTATTTACACGAATAGATCTATTTCCAAAGATCTTCATTGCCAATGAGGCATTCAGAGCAAAAGCGCAACAGGCATTAACAAATTCAGTGAGCAATTCGCTGGTGGTAAATTCCAGCAAAGCCGCATTGAATTGCCGGGCTGAGATCTTGCTTGACCTGCACCCTAAATTTGTCTGATGCACTCAGGATCTTCATCATAACCTTATACTGTTTTCAACCAATCATATAATTTCAGGGCATCCGCTTTTTTAAAGAGGCCAGTGCCACGGCTCATCGTTGCGGCGGTACCACATGCCACCCCGAAACGGATCACTTCTGCCAGTGGACGCTGTTGCTCCAACATGTAAGCTATACCGGCCACCATGCTGTCTCCAGCGCCTACAGTGGTAAGCTTTTTTACAATGGGGGCAGGCACCTGCAATTGCTGGTCTTTTGAGATCAGCAAGGCGCCCGCCGGCCCCATGGACGCAACTACTATTTCGCAGTACCCCATGCTGATCACCCGGCGTGCTGCAGTTGCCACTTCATCCAATTGTAAATAATCTCTGTCCACGAGGCTGCATAGCTCAGATAAATTTGGCTTTAACAGGTAAACACCTTCTCTTGCCGCTTTTTGTAAGGGCTCCCCGGAAGTATCCACTATCAGCCTGGAGCCTTTGTCCTTTGCTATTCCAGCCAGGCGGGCAAAAAAGTTCTCCGGTGCACCGGGCGGCAGGCTTCCGCTGGCAACTATTATTTGCGGTGCGGGTTGAAATGCCACCACTTCTTCCAGGCAGGCATCTATCTCTGCGGAGCTCAATGCTCCACCCGGCATTATAAAACGGTATTGGGCGTTTACAGACAGGTCAGTTACCGTCATATTCTCCCTTGTTTCGCCAGCTACCGGAACAGCCTTATAGGGAACTTCACCACAGGATAGCAGCTGCTGCAATAACGCACCATTTGCACCTCCTGCCGGAAAAACGGCCATCGACTCCCCTTCCAGCTCGCGAATGGCCTTACTGACATTAATCCCACCGCCGCCGGCCTCTACCACAGGCGCCTCGCAACGGAGTTTTTTTTCAGGTATCATCTTTTCTACGGTGGTGCTTTTGTCTACCGCCGGATTAATGGTCATTGTAAGGATCATGGCTTAACTAACTTTATGTAAATAATTATCCCTTTTATGCTTGCAGCTTGATGGATATGTTTACAACGTTATGCTGCAATCCTCATCCACCGGCTTGTGTATAGTCACCTCAGGGCCGTACCTGAACCGCTGGCCCATAGAAAATGTTGGCAACATCAAGAGTATGATCATTAACTTTTTCATGTTTTGCCTATCAATAGTGAGCAATAAAGACCGGCTGCCCTGTTAATCTTACCACCGGTGTCGCATGGCTTGGAGCAAGAAAATTGGACAGCAGCCCTCTTCCAAAGGCGCCCATTACAATGAATGCATTTTTCTGCGCCAGCAGGTATTCGAGCAAACCGGCTCTTTTATTATTGTCTTCGAGCACGATCAGGTCTATATCCTGGTAGTGCGCCCTTAACCATTCTTTCAGCTTGTATTTATCTTCCATAGCAGTATTGCCAGGCGCAGCAATACTAAGGATCACCGCTTTGCGGTCATGCAGCTCGGGAAACAGGTGAGAGAACTCTTTGATAGCAAATACGGCAGAGCGGCTATGATCGAAGGTAAATACGATCCGGTCTATCCCTTCAAAGGCGTCCGGGGCAGTTACCACCGGGCATTCTGCTCCTTTCAGGACTTCTTCAACGAAACTGCTGGGAATGTTCTCCCGATGATCATTAAAGGAAATACCGGCATCTATTACCATCAGGTCAGCAAACCTGCTTTCACTGATCACTTCAGCAGCCGGTATCCCGCGGTTACGGTGAATATGACAATTAACCCCTCTCTGCTCACAGCCTTCTTTGAATGCCTTTATCTGCTGCCCGCAATAGGTTTCTTTGATCTCCCGTATGGAGGCCCCTGGCAGGGAAGATGCTACAGCCAGCTGCTGCAATGTTTCTTTTGAACGTACTTCCCGCTCCAGGTTTTCAAGAAAAATACCTGTGAGCTTAGATCCGGTTAGATTGGCCAGAAAACACGCAAAGTTCAGATGCTGCATATTGAGCTTCACAGCATCTGTGACAAATAATATCTTTTCCATAAAATTTGTTTTGAAAGTTAATGCTTAAGATGCCTTAAAGACCTCCTTTTTTGTGGCTTAAGAATTTTATTTACGGCTAAATTAGCTGCTGTTCAAGTAGGGCCGAATGACAATGCTCAAGTCAAAAAATGATTATTATCAACCTGGTAAAAAGCGGGCTAAGTCATGCTTAAAACTGACAGCTGTCATTGAGCGTAAGAGGTGCTCAACACTATATTTGAGAAAAACCCGCTATTATGGAAAAGATATTATTAGTTGTGATCGGGTCTGCCCAACGCCCTGTAGTTATTGCTCCATCTGCTAATACTGTTGTTGATGAAATAGTATTTTGCTACGATGGCAGCCCTTCTTCCTTATTTGCCATGAAGCAATTCACCTATCTTTTACCGGAGCTGACGGATACCAAGGGCACCATTGTCCAGGTAAAAAAAGAAAGATGAGCTTCCTGCCGAAGAGTAGCAGCAGGAATGACTAACATCAGTTCGCGGAATAACAGCTGTCATTCGGATGCTATCGGGGCGACAATACCTTTGTTCAAAACATACTTTTCCTACCATTTTTAAATCAGTAGTTATATGAAAACAGATACCGATATACAAAAAGACGTGATGGATGAGCTAAAATGGGACCCCATCATGCAATCTGCCGAAATTGGCGCAATTGTCCAAGACGGGATCGTTACCCTGGTGGGCTATGTAGACAATTACAGCCAGCGGCTGGCCGCTGAAAATGCCGTCAAACGGGTCAAAGATGTAAGGGCGGTGGCAATTGACCTGGCGATCAGTCTCCCTGATGAGCAGCGGCGTTCAGACACGGATCTTGCAGCCGCCGCATTGAATGCGCTAAAATGGAGCAGTTTTGTACCCGAAGATAAGATCAGGCTGAAAGTAGATGGCGGATGGATCACCATGGAGGGAGAAGTAGAATGGCAGTTCCAGAAAGAATCTGCTTACAGCGCTGTGAGTGACCTTATCGGCGTTCATGGCGTCATTAACCGTATCAACGTCCGGCCAAATATCACACCCGTTATCGTAAAAGATGTGATAAAAAAAGCGCTGGAGCGCAGTGCAGATATTGAAGCGGACAGTATCAACATTTTAACAGATGGCGGAAGGATCGTGCTGAAAGGCAAAGTGCGCTCCTGGGCTGAACGGAAGGAAGTAGAACGCGCTGTCTGGGCCACTCCCGGCGTAATAGAGGTAAAAGACGAACTAATCATTGCTCCTTAAGTACCTGATCCACTAACAGATATTCCTCTCTAAAACTAAAAAACATGCTAGGTAAACTGGATATAGACGAGATTGATGCAATATTGACCGCTAATGTAACAGGCCGCATAGGCTGCACTGATGGAGAAAAGGTATATGTAGTGCCCGTCAGCTATGCCTTTAACGGCACCCACGTGATCGCACATTCAAAAGAAGGTATGAAGATCAGCATGATGCGGCAGCATCCGCATATATGCTTCCAGGTAGATGAAATAGACGACTATGCCAACTGGCGCAGTGTCGTTACCTGGGGAGAATACGAAGAAATAACGGACCCGCGGGAAAGATACTACGCCATGAAATACCTGGTGAGCCATCTAATGCACAGGCAGGTAAGCGAAACCGCCGGCCTGGATGAAATGAAGAAAGCGGTAGAAGATGCGCATGAACCGGATCATCATCCCAGGCCTGTTGTATACCGGATCAGGATAGACGAAAAGACCGGGCGTTACGAGAAGCATTAAGATCTTACTGCTTTATATATTTCAAACCACCCAACACTCACCAGCGCCGCGGCGGTACAGATCAGGAGATCAGGCAACTCAAGAAGAACCAGGCCAAAAATATTCCGTACCGGCGCCGCCAGCTGGATGACGAAAAGAAACAACAAAGAAACCAGCAACACCACGGGCGCCAGGTTATTTCTGTAACGAATGGTCTGTACAATATTCGCAGTGAAAGATCGGTTCACGAATGTGAGCAGTATATTACTAATAATCAGTGTAATAAATACTACCGTTCGGGTCAATTCCAATGTATGCTGCTGCATATAACTACGATAAAGCCAAAGCAGGCTTACTGTTATCGCCGATCCTTGTATAATTGTTATCAATAATTCGCCTGATCTGAAAAGGTTTCTTTCCTGGCCGCCTGTAGCCGGCGCTATCAGCTGTGCCTCCACCGGTTCCCGTTCAAAGAATATCGAACAGGTGGGGCCCATGATCAATTCAAGGAAAATGACATGTACTGGTGTAAATATGACGGGATATTTCCAGCCCAGTATCAGCGGAAGGCCTGCAGTAAGTATGATCGGTATATGAATGGAAATGATATAGCGGATCGCCTTTTTGAGATTGCTGTAGATCTTCCGTCCCTGCATAATAGCCTCGGGGATCATTCCCAGGTCATCATCAGTGATCACCAGGTCTGCCGCCAGGCGGGCAATATCTGTTCCCCTTTTGCCCATAGCGATGCCAATATGGGCGGCTTTCAGTGCGGGGCCGTCATTTACCCCATCGCCTGTCATCGCTACCGTTTCACCATCTGTCTTGAGCGCTTCTATCACCTTTCGTTTAGCGTCGGGGAACATACGCGCAAATACATTTACCATTCTTACTGTATTCAGCAGTGCTTTATCTGAAAGTTCCATGACCTCTGCGCCGGTAAGGATATGCCGGTAGTTACGGATGCCCGTTTTTTCGGCAATGTGGGCGGCTGTTCCGGGATAGTCGCCGGTGAGCAGCTTAATGTTTATTCCTGCAGCATATAAGCGGTCCATTACAGCGGGGGCATTATGCCTGGGCGGATCATAGAGACTTATGAACCCTTCGAACTGCCAGTTGAACAGGTCTTGTTCGGCCGGTAATGCACCTGTTGTATGCAAGGCAGTCGCCACACCCAACACCCGGTACCCCCTGGAAGCCATATCATGTACATATCCGTTTAGTCGTTCCCTGAGAGGACCGTCCAGACGGCATACTGCCAGGATCCTTTCCGGGGCGCCCTTGGCCGTTGCTATCAGGCCGCTGCCGTCAGGATATACATGCGTCATCATCGGAAGACGGCCCTGTAAGGGATATTCATGCAACATTTCAGGTAGTGGAAGTTGATGTGCATCCTGTTCAGCGTATGCCTGTAAAATGGCCTTCTCCATATTATCAAATGGCTGGGGCTCGCTGGCAAGAGCAGCATAGCGCAGCAGGGAAGAACCAGCGGACAATTGCCCATGTTCCATGTCAGTAAGCAGACCGGAACGGTGATCGTACACCATCACCACTTTCATCCTGTTTTCAGTAATGGTGCCGGTTTTATCCAAACATACAACACTGACAGCGCCAAGGTATTCAATCACCTGGGGTTGGCGGGATATAATCCCTTTGCGGGACATATAGTAAGCACCGAGGGCCATAAATGAGGAAAAGGCTACGGGTATTTCTTCCGGGATAGCGGCCATGGCCAGTGTAAGTCCTAAAAGAATACTACCCGCAAGATCGTGGCCTTTCAGAAAATTAAAGACACAGATCAGTACAAAGCCAATTGCACCAAACAAGGCGAGCCTTCGCACCGTGCGGTCAACCTGCCGCTGCAACAAGGTTTTAGGCGTATCAGGCGCACCGATGGCTGTGCCCAATTTCCCTAAGCTGGTGTTGTCACCCGTCGCTTGCACCTGCATCATGCAGCTGCCTGTATTAATAGTAGTTCCCTGGAAAAGCAGGTTAGCTGAAGACGTGGAGTCTTTTTCAACCGGGAGCGATTCACCGGTCATCACTGATTCATTGACAGTGAGATCATTCGCGGTCAGAATAACGCCATCCGCCGGTATCAGCGCTCCCTCGCTAAGCAATACAATATCTCCTGGAACCAGGTCTTCCGTATTGATCACGCTTTCCCTGCCGTTACGTATCACGGTTGTTCCCGGGGCTGTATACTGTTGTAGAGCCTCCAGCGCCCGCGAACTTTTTACTTCCTGGTAAAGCGATATTGCAGTGACAAACAGGATAGCTGTCAACATCATATATCCTTCGCTACTATCACCCAACAGGAAATAGAAAAGACAGGAAGCCAGCAGTAAAATGAACATAGGCTCCTTTACGACGGCCATCAATACTGCAGGCAGGCCCCCCGAAGGCGTTGCATGGAAAACATTTTTTCCATGCAGCTGTTGCAGGTGCGGTATGTCTTCCTCGTTCAGGCCAGTGTAACCAGCTACTGGCGGAATATTGACTACTTTATTCATCCGGGGTTCTTATATTAACACTGGTACCGGCTGGTTATCCGCCATATTGTTCTTTTCCTCGGCGAGGCGAATATTAGAGATTCCCCTGAGCAGTGCATCCGGGTTAAATGATATGCTGTTGATCCCCTGTTCTACCAGGAAAGCTGCAAAATCAGGAAGGTCGCTGGGAGCCTGTCCACAGAGCCCTATCTGGACGCCAGCCTTTTTGGCGGCGGCGATCATCATCGTTATCATTTGGCGGGCTGCTGGGTCTTCTTCGTTAAAAAGATCCGCCACCAGTGCAGAATCCCTGTCTATTCCAAGCGTAAGCTGGGTAAGATCGTTGGAACCGATCGAGAAGCCGTCAAAGATACCGGCAAACTCGGCGGCCTGTAATACGTTAGAAGGCAGTTCTGCCATCACATAAACCTCCAGCCCGTTCTTTCCCTGTTCAAGGCCAAATCCGGACATTACCTCCAGCACTTTCCTCCCTTCTTCCACCGTACGGCAGAAGGGTATCATTACCTTTACATTGTCCAGGCCCATATCTGTTCTTACTCTTTTTATCGCTGCGCATTCCAGGCCGAAACCTTCTTTATACAAAGGATTGTAATAGCGGGAAGCTCCGCGGAAACCCAACATAGGGTTCTCTTCCTCCGGCTCAAAATCTTTACCGCCGATCAGCTGCGCATATTCATTGGTTTTGAAATCGCTCATCCTGACAATCACCTCTTTCGGGTAAAAGGCTGCGGCAATAGTTGCAATCCCCTGTGAAAGCTTGTCAATAAAGAACTCTTTTTTATCGGTATACTTACTGGTGAGGCTGTCGATCTGCTCATGTACGCTTGCATCCTGTAAGTGAGCAAAACGTACTAACGCCATCGGATGTATACGGATGGCATGTGTAATAATGAATTCCATTCGAAGCAGCCCCACCCCATCATTGGGATATGCAGCAAGCCGGAAGGCTTTATCGGGATCGCTGATGATAAACTTAACTTCTGTTCCCTGCGGTTTAAGCAGGCTGCCGGCATCGATCACCTCTTCCTCGTATTTAAGCCTGCCGTCATATACATAACCTGTTTTGCCTTCGCAGCAGGATACGGTGATGGGCTCACCATTTTTAATTTTGGTTGTTGCATGTTGTGTACCCACAATAGCCGGTACTCCCAGCTCCCTGGCCACAATAGAAGCATGACTGGTACGCCCGCCGGTATTGGTAACAATAGCCCCTGCCCTTTTTAACACCGGATCCCAATCAGGACTGGTGGTATTGGTCACAATGATCTCGCCATCCTGCAGCTGGTCTGCTTCAGCGGGAGACTGCAATACCCTCGCTATACCGGTGGCTACTTTATTGCCGATGGCCTCCCCTTTTACCAGGCAGGTCCCTTTCTGCAGCAAACGGTATTCCTTGCTGTCATCAATATTTTTACGGGAATGCACGGTTTCGGGGCGGGCCTGGAGGATAAACAGCTCTCCCGTAAGCCCGTCTTTGGCCCATTCAATATCCATCGGGCGTTGGTAGTGTTGTTCAATGGCCATTGCCCAGCGGGCCAGTTCCATGATCTCCGGATCACTGAGCACGAAATGTTCCCTCTTTTTAGGAGGAGTAGCCAGGCTTACTGTGTTCCCGCCTCCGTTACTATCGCTTGAATACACCAGCATACTGGCCTTATCGCCAAGTTTCTTTTGAATAATGGCCTGCTTTCCCTGGAGCAGGGTGGGTTTGAAGATGTAAAATTCATCGGGGACTACTGTACCCTGTACAATTGTTTCCCCGAGCCCGTATACGCCGGAAAGGAGGATCACATCCCTGAAGCCGGATTCCGGTTCCAGTGTAAAGCCTACCCCTGAGCTGCCGAAGTCTGAACGGACCATTTTCTGTATACCGACAGCCAGCGCCACATTGCTATGCTCAAAGCCATTATCTTCACGGTACTTAATAGCCCTGTCAGTATACATGGAGGCGAAACAACGGCGTACTGCATCGAGCAGGGCTTCTTCTCCCGTAATATTCAGGTAGGACTCATGCTGACCGGCAAAACTGGCCTGGGGCATGTCTTCTGCTGTGGCGCTACTACGGACGGCCACTGTTGCGGGACTTCCACCTCTCATGGCTTTGTAGGCCTTTACAATGCTTTCTGCCAGCGGGGCAGGCATGGTTCCCCCGAGGATCAGTTTACGGGCGGCTGCGCCGGTTTGCTGCAGGTTGGCGAAATGCTCACGATCCAGCTGCTCCATCAGCCGGTCCAGCTGCTTCTCTAATTTATTATGGTGAAGATAAGTGCGGAATGCAAAAGCTGTCGTGGAAAAACCATCAGGCACCCTGATACCCTGGCCGGATAGTGTAGCGATCATCTCGCCCAGGGAGGCATTTTTTCCACCTACTACTGCAAAGTCAGTTAGCCGTATAGCTGAGAATTGTTTTACAAAGGATTCCATATACTCGGTTTTGGGGAGCTTAACCGCTTATTCGGCAGGTTCTTCCGGGTAAAAAAAAACATGTTTTTCCGCCATTTTCCCTTCCTCGTTGAGCTGTCTAAGGGACCAGTTATCGGTCTTGGTGGTTTCCAGCCAGAGATCACCGGATTTGCGCATTACCTGCACATTCAACCCAAACTCGTGGCGAAAATCATGCTCCAGGTCGTCGGCTGTGCGGTTTGGACCGACATCGATCCAGCCGAAGTTGTGCATCATCCGGATATCCTCGATCGGTGTTGCAGGCGGGATCTTCTCCCAGGCCGGGGAGGCCTCGCCTGCTGCATGTGGCTGCCAGTAAAACTCCAGCTTCAGGTAGGGGTATGCCTCCTTAAAATCATTCTGAATGTTGTTGATGGTAGCGTCTTCGCTTATATAGATCTGCATGGTAATAGATTTTATGGTACAATTGCAAGTTTAAGCCCATGGCATTGCGCCGGGAATGAGGGAAATCAGTCATCCGGATGACTATAATCATATCAGATGGCCGCTGATTATCAGAAATTAGTGGAGTAAATACGGGCAGTATGCCCTGACATATATGTTATTTACAGATTCGACTGAGGAGGCATTAAAACATATTAGTAAATTTGCGGTCGAAAAGTACCAGGCCAAACGCAAGGTTATTTTCAAAAAATACTTGCTGTTAGGAGAGTAAGCGTACAAAAGAACTGTTCACCAAAAAGTACTGAATGGATCCCGCAAACAAAGACCGGGCAGCTGACGGCTATTATCAAAAAGAAATGGAAAAAGAGCTACAGCGTTTCGGGGCATTATTCGATTACGCCAGTATTGGCATATTGGTAACAAATAAACAAGGGGAGATCATTATGATCAACGATTTTGCCCTTGAGCAATTTGGATACCAGCGTGAGGAGCTACTCGGTTCTACCGTAGAGAAACTGCTCCCGGCACAATTGCGTAATAAACATACAGCACATCGTGAACGTTATGCGGCACACCCTCAAAGCAGACCTATGGGCATCGGACTTGACCTGTTTGCCATCCGCAAAGACGGTACGGAGTTCCCTGTGGAGATCAGCCTTAGTCATTACGCAAATGAGGAAGGCAGCTTTGTCATCGCCTATATTAATAATATCACGGCCAGGAAGCAGGCCGAAGCCAAGATAGAACGGCTCAACAATGAGCTGGAACAAATGGTGGAGGAACGGACGCAGCAACTCAGGGAGGCCATGGAAATGCTGGAAAGATCCAAGGAAGATCTTACCATCGCCCTTGGCAAAGAAAAAGAGCTGAGCGAGTTAAAATCCCGTTTTGTTTCACTGGCGTCTCATGAATTCCGTACACCGCTCAGCACTATTTTATCTTCTGCATACCTGGTTAAACAATATGCGCAGGAAGCGGACCAGGACAAACGAAATAAGCATCTGCAGCGGATTGTCATATGCGCGAAGCTGCTTACAGACATTCTTGATGAATTCCTTTCAGTAGGTAAAATAGAAGAAGGCAAGATCCAGGTCAGGTTCGTCGACATCAGGGTTGACGATTTCTTCCACAATATTATACAGGAAATACAGGGAATCACCAAGGAAGGACAACTGGTTGACTACCGGCATGAAGGTTCACCCAATGTAACGTTGGATCCTTCCCTGCTGAAACATATTGCTATGAACCTCCTGAGCAATGCCATTAAATTCTCGGATACCACCATCCAGGTGCGTACTTACCAGTATGAACACGAATTCAAACTGAAGGTATCTGATCAGGGCATTGGGATGTCTCGGGAAGATCAGCAGCATTTGTTCGAGCGATTCTACCGCGGGGCCAATACCAGTAATATCCAGGGAACAGGCCTGGGCTTACATATTGTCAGTAAATACTGCGAACTGATGAACGGCAGTATTTCCTGCGATAGTGAGCTGGACAAGGGCACTACTTTCACCATCATTCTTCCATTGAACGATTATCCAACAAACAATAACACATGAAAACGATCCTGCTAATAGAAGACAATGCATTTATCCGCGAAAACACATCCGAAATCCTCGACTTAGCCGGATATAAGGTCTTATCGGCGCCGAATGGGAAAGCTGGTGTAGAACTAGCATTAGAACACGCTCCCGACCTGGTGATCTGTGATATTATGATGCCTGTACTGGACGGCTACGGCGTATTGCACATGCTGCAGCGCAATAAAGATATGAAGGATATCCCATTTATATTTCTCACTGCCAAAACGGAACGAAGCGATTACCGGAGAGGAATGGAAATGGGCGCAGACGACTACATTATGAAACCGTTTGAAGCCACAGAGCTGCTGCACGCTATAGAAAGCCGCCTGAAAAAAGCTGCCCTTAGAAAGGAAGAGTTCACGCCCAACCTCCAGGGCCTGAGCAAATTAATGGAAGCAGCTACCGGTAAAGCATCGATCAAAGCGTTAGCAGAAGGACGGGATATCGAGAAGTACAAAAAAAGGCAAACCATCTATACAGAGGGAAACCATCCCATCAACCTCTTTTATATACAAAAAGGAAAAGTCAGGATCTTCAAAAGAAATGATGACGGCAAAGAATTTGCCGTTGACCTTTATAATACGGGAGACTTCTTCGGTTATGTTCCCATGCTGGAAGGAACCGTATATAAAGACACTGCTGAAGCCATGGAAGAGAGCGAAATTGCACTTATACCCCGGGAGGATTTTGAAGAACTGATGGGCAGCCAGATAGATGCCGCGGCACAATTCATCCGTATGCTGGCCCGGAACGTGACCAGCAAGGAACAGCAGCTGCTTGGCCTGGCCTATAACTCTCTACGCAAAAAGGTCGCAGAAGCATTATTGTCTCTCTGCAGGAAATATAACGAACAGAAAGTAGAGCCCTTTGCCATAGATATCAGCCGTGACAACCTGGCCACTATTGCAGGTACGGCTACCGAGTCGCTGATCCGGACCCTCGGCGACTTCAGGGAGGAAAAGCTGATCGAGATCAGGGAAGGATCGATCATTGTTTTAAATGAAAAGAAATTAGCCAATATGCTGTATTAGGCAGCATTATTTATTATGTGCGATGAACAAAGGCATTGCTAATTTCTCCATCAGCTCATCTGCCATACTTGGACGGAACCAGCGGGAAACCATCCCTCTTCTGTAGGCTCCCAGTACGGCCAGGGTACCGGCAGGTTGTTGCTGCAGAAAATTTGTGATCTCATATTCAGGCCTTCCCTGAAAAACTTTATAGGTGGCCTGGGGGAAATGCCGCTTCATAAACTCCTTCATTAAACGGTTGTCCGGTAAATGCATGCCGTCGCCCGGGTCATTAACGGATATCACGTCTGTTTGAAGGTGCTGCAAGCCGGGCATCAGGTAGCTAAACATTTTTATAGCGTACACGGATGATGGCTCACCGTCATAGAGCAGCACCAATTTCTTAATTTCCTGGTATTTCGGCGGCACTAATATTACGGGGCATTGCACATCGGTCAGCAGGTCACGGATGAATCTTGTAGGAGGCACATCCTCATCTGTTGCCAGGGTTTCATCCATATCAATGATCAGCAGATCTGCATAAATGCTTTCACGCAATATTTCCTGGATAGCAATGTTACGGTCATGGTGTACACTGTAATTGAGCCCTGCTTCCTGACAGGCCTGTTCAAAATGCCGGGCGGATATCTCTCTTATTCTTTCATCCTTCGCTTCCAGTTCCCTGATCTCAGCGTTTGTGGCGCCGGCCTTCAATATTTTGTACATGCTAAAGCTGTTATAGGTAAAGTCGTCCAGGAACAGTCCTACCAGGTGGGACGGCTGTTGCCTTGCCACGGATATCGCATATCGCAAAGTGCTGTCAGAGAACCTCAGACCATCAAAAACGACTACTATTTTCTTCATAGCGCTTATTTTTGGTCAAAGGTATTTGCAGGGAAAGATGTAAAACAGAATAATGGTTAGGGGAAAAACTGATTAAGATCAGTGGTTAATCGGGCAACGCTATCTCTTTTGAAACAGGCCTTTTACTTTTTCGCCGGCCTTCCTGAGCTTCTTCTTCCAATCAGGCCCTTTCTTTTTTTCTTGTCCCATGAGGTAAGCATAAGGCTGCAGGACTGGCACATGATCACAAATGATCCTGGCAATGCCCATCAGCGGAATGGCCAGGATCATGCCGGGAATGCCCCACAACAGCTCGCCGGCAGCCAGTCCAACAATTGTTGCCAGGGGGTTTATTCTAACCTCAGCTCCCACGACCAGCGGCTCCAGCAGGTAGGTTTGAATAAACTGCACCAGGCCGTAAGTGACCACCACACCGATTACCTGGTTCGTAGTCCCTCCCTGTATCAATGTCATGGCTACGGTCAGCGCTGTGCCGGTAAGATTACCAACGAAAGGAACGATTTCCAGCAGCCCGCAGATAATGGCGAAGAGGATCGCATTCTTCACTCCTGCTATTGAAAAACCAATGCTATACATTACCCATAGGGAAGCGATCATCAGCGATAAGCCGGTAAGATATTGCTGTGCTACTTTCTGGGCCTGGTGAATAGTAGCTAAAGCATTGTTCCTTTGCTCCAGGGGTACCAATCGCACAATGAAACCTTTTATCCGGCTCCGGAAGTACATGAACAGGAAAATATATACGAAAACAAGTAACAGATTGGCCACAAAAGGCCCGACCCCACTGAATAAAGCAATCGCAGTGCTGAAGGAAGAAGACTGTTGCTCTTCTATTATCTCCTGCTGCCGCTCAGCGGAGACGTGGAACTTGCGGGCCATAAACTGACGCGCCTGGTGATATTGCTGCGTGACCCGCTGTTCCAGCTTCGAAGCATCATCGACTATACTGGACAGCTCCCAGTTCACGAAAAAGATCAGCAAGGCTAAGAAAGCCACCAGTGTGAGCATGGAAAGCAGGATAGCCAGCGTCCTGTGAATACCCTTTGACTGTAACCATTTTGCCATCGGCAGCAGTAACATGGATAATAGTCCGGCAAAGGCAAGTGGTACAAAAAACGGCTTGCCGAATACCACGATCACGATAAGCAGCACGAGGATGGACAGGATAGCCGCGACCTTTATTACTTTTGTGGAATTCATGTCAAAAGCTGAACAATAAATATACCACTTAAAAGCCAGGTAACCGTTTGATTATTTCCGGGCGGCAACTTCGTTCAGAAATTGCTCGATATTGGTGTAACCGTCTTTGTCTTTATCCAGGCTGGCATCTGCTGCGTCATTGGCATTCAGGCCGTGCTGCTTCTCCCAGGTATCCGGCAGCCCATCGTTGTCTGTGTCTTTATAAGCGGTTCCTTTGTATTCCGGGTATCCGCCTACCTGGCTTACGTCTGTAATGATGCCCATTTTATAGGAATCAATAGGCAAGCGGCGATGCTCAAACTGTGTTGCCGGGAGTTTTACATTTTCCGGATAAGTGATCTTGCCCGTCCTTACCTGTTCAACAACGCGGGCATCTACGGGGTCTCTCTGAGGGAGCGTAGCGCCGGCATTTTTCAATACATCATCAAAAGCTTCTTTTGCAGAGATAACAGTTACCGGCGCCATGGGAAATGGTTTGGTAAAACGCATATAGTCGGTATACTTTCCGGCATCCGGCTGATCCTGGTCATGTTCATCTTCTACCTGTACGCCGCCTGCCCAGTTGTCTTTCGTTATTGCAGGATATCCGTCCATAATGTTGCCTTCTACATAGGCCCGGCCGAACACCTTATATTTCAGCTTACTGCGGCCGGATTCGGGATTCAATATACGGTGGCCGACCAGCGATGTTTTAGAGGTGGCGGGACCTGGTTTGAAATAATTATTGATGATATTGAAAGTAGCGGTGTAATCGCCGCCATCCACAGAGCGATGCACCCAGTTGAACACCACGTTGTTCACAAAATTGAAAGTACCGTTCCAGCCGATGGAGGGATTGCGGCCGGTGTTATCTGCCCAGAGGTTGCGTGTGAAGGTGGCATTCTCGCCACCCAGCGTACTGCCGAAAGCGTGGTTCCAGGTGTCCAGTCCTTCGGCGAAGATGGAGTGCTGGATCGTCAGGTTCACCGTAGGCATCTTCTGTTCCTGGGTACCGGTGCTGTCGTTATACATGTGGCGGTACATGCTCATGTTCTCGTCCAGGCCCCAGCTGGCGGAAACGTGATCGATGATGATATTGCCGATGGGGTTACCGCCAATAGCGTCGTCACGGCGTCCTACATTGGTTTCGCCACGACGGAAACGCATGTAACGGATGATCACATCATGCGTATTGATCCATACGGATTCCCCGGCTATGCACACGCCATTGCCCGGCGCTGATTGTCCTGCAATGGTAATATAGGGAGCGCGGATGATCAGCGGACTTTTCAGCCGAACAATACCGGCTACATTGAACACTACGGTGCGGGCCCCGCCCTGTTCGCAGGCCCAGCGGAAACTGCCGGGGCCATCATCGTTCAGGTTAGTTACCACCAATACTTTTCCGCCGCGGCCGCCGAAGCTGAATTTGCCACCGCCTTCTGCACCCGGGAAAGCTGCGATACCGGCCTGTGGCAGATCAGAAGGACGGTGCGCCCAGGGAATAAAAGGTTTGCCTTTCCTGGCTTCTGCCTGGATAATGGGCCATGCCTGCTGCCAGGCGGAATCTGAATGACGTGCTGCAGCTTCCATTAATGCAGCACTGGCGTGGGCTATATCCTGCGGTATTTTCGGATATTGAGCGGATGCGGGTTGCAGCCCCCCTAGTTTTACCAGCGCCAGCACCAAACTGTATCGCTGGCATACGGCTGTTTTTAAATACGTGAAATTCATCAGCTACTCTTTCTTTTATGATTAGTTTTTAGAATAAACTTTTAGCTACTTTAAAAAAAGCAGATTTATCTGCAGAAAGAAAGCTGTTTCGGATGTAAGTGGATATTATACGGATGAGATGGGATTATAGCACCCTGAACAAACGCCGGGGTTATTGGTCCAGCCAGGCCTTAAAAAGCGGGGTTTTCTGGCTGCTGATGACGGTTTCCTCATCGTATTCCGGTACGAGCACCAGCTTGAGCCGCCCCTTGAAATAAGGATGCACTTCCTTTACGGAATCGATGTGTATGATGAGATTGCGGTTAACATGAAAGAACTGAACGGGGTCCAGCATGGCCATTAATTCATCCAGCGTATAATCCAGGGGGAAGCGCTGTCCTTCTTTCGTGACCAGCAGGGTAATTTTATTACGGGAATTGAAATAGGCAATCTCGCTGCTCTTAATGGCTTTGATCCTGTTGCCTGCTTTCACCATGAAGCGTGATTTGTAGCTCTGCTGACTGGTCTTGATGATCTGGATGATCTCATTAAAATGAGCATCATTACCGGCGGGTCTCATCTGGGAGCGGATCGCCTCCATTTTCTGTAAGCTTTTCTCCAGTTTGGGATATTGCACCGGCTTTAACAGATAATCGATGCTATGCACCTGGAAAGCGTCCAGCACGTATTGATCGTAGGCGGTACAGAAAATGATGGGGCAGCGCACCTCTACTTGCTTAAAGATATCAAAGCAAAGACCATCAGACAGATGAATATCCAGCAGTACAAGGTCGGGCTGGCGGTGATCGGCAAACCAACTGACCGCCGCTTTCACAGAGGACAGGATCGCTAAAGGACTGATACCGGCATCATACTGCTTTAACAGGCCTACCAATCGCTCTGCAGCAGGTTCTTCATCTTCGATGATCAATACTTCCATTGGCGGTCATTTTATTCATCTATTTCGAGGAGCGGTAAATCTACTTTAAAAAAATGGTGATCGCAACTGACATTAATTTCCAGCGCAGACAAATGCTGGTAACGTTTCCGGATATTCTCCAGGCCCGTTTCCGATTTAATGGTTTGCTCCTTTGGCAGGGGCTGATAAGTATTTTCAACGCTGATCCATTGTGTTCCCTGCAGATACACCCGGATGCGCAGGGGCTGATCCCTGGAAATAATGTTATGCTTCACGGCGTTCTCCATCAGCATCTGCAGGGACAATGGCGGGATGCACAGCATAGCGGCTGTAGCAGGAACATCCGGCATCTCTATCTTCAGTGCTTCCCCGAAGCGTTTCTTTAAGAGGTGGCAATAGGCTTTAATGAAGTCCAGCTCTGTATGCAGCGGCACCAGCTCTTCTTTTTTGTATTGCAATACATAGCGGTATACATCGGCAAACTTGTCCAGGAAATCCTGCGCCTCATTCCGGTCTTTATCGATCAGGCTGGCCAGCACATTGAGGTTATTGAACAAAAAGTGCGGGTCCAGCTGCATGCGTAATGAGTTGAGCTGCGCCTGCAGATTATCTTCCTTCAGCTGGTTGGCCTGTACCTGTGCTTTTTTCCATTGCATCATGAAATAGATGCCGAAATTGATAGATAGCACAGGAATGGTGAACAAGAGGCCGTAGACGTTCAGCACCATTATCTGTGTAAGATCAGGCGGCGTGCTGTTGGTGGTGATCTTAAACAGATAGTACGTGAGGTTGATACAGCAGAGTGAATACAGCGTGCTCACTACCAGCTGGATAAAAAACCGCCGGGTGGTATGCGCCATCCAGGAGATGTTCCTATCAAGCAGGAGGTAAATATATTTATTGCCAAACCACAACAGAAGGAGCACCGTGATGATCCATGCTATGGCTACTACATAGAAGCTACTCATGATCTATCTGAAGGAAATTTCTTTTACCTGGCCCCATGGAATATACTGATGTTTCTTATTGGGCAGCCATATGATCAGCCCCCAGTTCTTCTCGCTTACATCGTTGGCCGAGCCTAACAGCAAGGTGCTGTTGTCCTTTAACCTGACCTTGGAATAGTGTTGCCGGTAGGGCGTGATCGTGCTAATATAGTAAAAGGGGATCTGATAATATAGCCCGTCTTTATTGCCATCCAGCAATTCCACGTTCCAATCCTCATCCAGGTCAAACACGCAGGCGCCTTCATAGCGCCTGTTATCAGTAGTTTGCACGGTGGCATATAAGCGATCCGGTTTGGGATAATCGTCATACGACAGACCGGTGGAAGGCGGCGCCTGGGGCGTGAAAGAGCGGAAAGCTTTCCATTCTATCAGTACCCTGCCATAGGTAGGGTGCGTGACTACAATGCCTTTATTAGCGTTGCCAAGGTCTTCAGATTCGCCTAACTGGATGTTTTCCCCGGAACGAAGCTGCAGCAACACTTGCTTGTCCTGTTTCTCAATGCGGGCAATGTATGCGAAGGTATAGCTTACAGGTTCATTGCTGATGGTCTTTCCGTTCAGCTTGTGCGCATTCAGGTATTTGTAGCGGTTCCACTGAACAAAGCCGGTAACCGGGCCGTTGGAGGTATTTACAGTTCCGTAAAGCGGCGCCCATCGACAGAGCTCAGGATCGGCAGGTGTGGTTTTGAAATTCACCCTGCTTATCTCGTCCCATTTGATGGTTTTTGAATCACCCGCCACGTAAACAACGATGTTTTTGCCCAGCTGGGCGGCTTCGTCCTTATAGGGTATTGCCCTTACCTTGCTGCCGTTCCTGAAATAGATCTGCGCCTGGTCTGCGCCGGTGACATGAATAAAATCGATGTCCCCAAAGCGGCAGAGGATCTCATTCCTGCGTTGCGGGAATTTGTCTTCAAATAAGCTCATGAATTTCCAGTCCACCTCCTTCCCTCCTTCTTCGTTGGGGAGGCGTTTGATCTGGGACTCGTCCAGGTATTTAAATATGTTCTTATTGGTGCTTTTTGTAACAGAGAGCACGTCGCTCCAGAGGCGTTGTCCGCCGCTCCATTTTATGGGGCCGGTGTAGGTTTGCTTGTTCTTCAGCACCACTTCTGCATAGATATATCCCTGGTATTGGGCGCTGGCAGGCTTGCATACCATGAAAGTAAAGCAAGTAAAGAGAAATAGCAGCTGAGAAGAAAACCCCGTCATAAATAGTAAACCATGGATCAGTATGTTTTAAAGATAAAATAATTCATGGCATGGAGCAAGGTTAAAGGGGATGAAGTGGGATTTGGAGCGCTTGAAACGGGATAAAAAAAGACCGGTTGGCATTAATAGTGTTTTTTCTATCTTTACACCATGAGGATGTCTCCAACACTTTAATACTTCATTTCATCATCTTAACAAACGGCCTTTACAAGGGCTGTGTAAACGCTTGCCTGTACCCGGGCATATGCTATCCTCATTATCAACTTTATTATCATGAAAGAAGTATTAAACAAAGCACAAATCGATCATTTCATTTATAAAGGCTTTATCCGGATTGACCATGCATTTGACGCAGCAGTAGCAGCGGAAGCACGCAGCATATTGTGGAAAGATATGGATTGTGATCCTGAGGACCCTGCTACCTGGACAAAGCCGGTCATCTGGTTAGGCATGTACAGTCAGCCGCCTTTTGTAGCAGCGGCCAATACACCGGTGCTGCACGCCGCATTTGATCAGCTGGCAGGGCCAGGCAACTGGTGGCCCTGTGGCAGCATGGGCGCTTTTCCGGTGCGTTTTCCTACAACAGCAGATTCCGGTGATACGGGCTGGCATGTAGACGCCAGCTTTCCGGGAGCTGATACCAGCAGTGAATGGCGTATTAACTGGCGGTCGAAAGGCAGGGCTTTGCTGATGCTGTTTCTGTTTTCGGATGTGGCTGAGCAGGATGCTCCCACTATTATCAGCACAGGATCGCACATTGATGTAGCCCGCTTATTAAGAGACGAGGGTGAGCAAGGGCTTTCATTTATGGAACTTGCCATGAAACTATCCACCTTGCCTGTAAGAGAAGAGGCATTGGCAACAGGTAAAGCAGGCACGGTGTATTTGTGTCATCCGTTCCTGGTACACCGGGCACAATTGAACAGCGGTAAGGAGCCACGGTTTCTGGCGCAGCCACCATTGTTACTGAAGCATGAGCTGCAGCCGGATGGGCCTGTGGAGGGCTTGCGCCCAGTAGAAGCGGCTATCAGGCTGGGGATGAACGAAGCGATTTAGCAGGGATAAAATAGGAAGGGTTGTAAGTCTTCAGGCTTACAACCCTTTTATGGCCTTTACAATATTCCGGCAAGATTCAGCAGTATCCCATTCTTTTCCGGATGCAGGCGAAAGACCGCGCCGTTTGATGGTTTAGAGAAGCTGCCTTTTGCAGCGGAAACCTTATAATTCAATGACTCAAAGCTGCAGTCGAGTTGCTTTGATACAATCTTTGTGAACGGCAGTTTAGCTCCGGCTGCTACTTCCAGGTCAAGATACCAGTTAAGGGAGGGATTACCGCTTGATGTGATGGCAACTGTTTTCTCTTTCAGCTCCATTTGTATAGTTCCGCCCTGGCTAAGCGACCATACTACGCGCACAGTTTCCTTATCCACGTTGCTGAATACCGGGTCTCCGCCTTTTATTGCCGACTCCTGCCCACCGGCGATGGCCTTTAAGCGTAAACCTGCCAGGTGGCCTGGTTTGCTCCAGATATAACCGTCTACAAGCGGCAATGTAAAGAACGTGCATTCATTAGCCGTAGCTACCTGCGTGGTGTAAATATCCGGCAGGTTTTCATTGAAGAGATGTATGTCGCGGATACGGAGGCTGCCATCTTCCCAGAGTATATTCATCCTGTAAAAACGGCTGTTGTACCATAAAGTCTTGCGGTTGCTGCCATCCACATCTTTAGTAACGGAAAAAGATGTAGGCGGCGTTACTTTATAGTTTGCCTTGAACCAGTTACCGGATTGCTCCATGGTTTCCAGCCTGATCTTTCCCTTGTCTCTCAGATCAGCGATCAGGGGCATCTGTATCTCAAAACCTTTGGCCATCGCATCCCAGGTGAAGGAGTTTTCCTGGCCTGCCTGGGTGTAGTTAAAGTTCAGGGAAGGATCTTCCGTGAATGTTTTGAAGAACCAGCTCACCCAGCTTTCACTACCGCCTGCTTCCGGGTATACCGGCTCCAGTGTGATCACTCCCTGTCTTTGCGCACTGATACCCTGGTCATACTGACGTATAGGATCGCTTCCCAGCATACGGAAAACCGGCACGGGTATCTGGCTGGCCGCATGCTGAGCGGGCATATAGGAGTTGATCTTACTGGGGTAATAGGCCTGGTTCCAGTAACCTCCCCACAACGTATAGCCGTCGGTGCCATACTGATCTTTACAGTTTGCAGAAGCCACTATCCTGTACTTATTGTACAGATATTGCAGCGTATGCGCATCAATAAACCAGGATGCAACAGAGCGGGGATAATAGCCGAATATGCTTTTAAAGCTTTCCATATAAGCGTCTGCTATCTTTTCCCGTTCGGCGGGCGTATAACCGGTGGAAAAGCCTACATCTGCATGCCAGTCCCAGGGATAGCGGCCCCGCCACTTCAATCCGGCTTTTTCTATCAGCGGCTGGGGAAGCTCCCACCATGCACCAATTTCAAAGGAGTCCCTGGGCAGGCTGCGGAGCAGGTCCTGGTAACGGGGATCCATCAGCGCATCATATTGCAGCAGAAAGGTGCCTGTGAGACGATATTTCCTCATGATGTTCACTTGCTGTACCACGGTCTGGTACAACACATCCTTTGTGATCTGCTGATCTCTTGGCTCCAGCAAACGGATGAAATTGACGATATTGACAATCTTCGGCTCCTGGGCGGCCACTGTTTGGCACAGCCCCACTATCAATAGAACCAGTATTATTTTTGTTCTGATCATATGCGATATAAGTAGTTGTGTTTTTCAGCACACTCACCAGCCGGGATTCTGTCCGAGTGATTTACCATTAGCAGTATAAAACGCTACCTCCTTTGTGGGCAAGGGTTGCAGATAATCCCTGCCAGGATTGAATTTCCTGTCCTTCTCCGCGATGAGAAAACCATTTGCATCCACTTTGGATAGGTAGGCAGGATCACTGTAAGGCGCCCGTGCGGCCCAATCAGTACCGGTGATCTTAATTCCTTTTACATCCTGCGGCAGTTCTGTCTCTGCTGTTTTCCAACGGCGGATATCATCATACCTGAATCCTTCCAGGGCCAGTTCTACGGTGCGTTCCCGCCTGATCTCCGTACGCATGTCCAGGCTATGAACAGTTATAAATGTATTGCTCAGATGCGGCATATTCACCCTATCTCTCAGCTTGTTCACAGAAAGATCAAGATCATTGTCGCTGATAACGCCATTCTTTTCAAATACTGCTTCTGCATAGATCAGCAGCACTTCCGCATAGCGGATCAGGTGGCGGTCAAAATCAAACAGGCTGGCATCTCCCAGGCGGCCGGAATTATTGGCCAAGGGGTCTTCCGACATATACTTATACAGTATATAGCCTGTATTGAAATTACGCTGCGGCTTATCCGGCCAGTTGGCTACCTTATCAATGGGATGGAACACCCGGTTAGTTAATGTGCCGGGAATGATCATGGTCATGGTCATACGCGGGTCTCTCTCCTGGTATTCGGAAGTAAAAGTGCTGTAGCCATGAAACACGCTACCGGCGGCAGTGATCGGCAGTCCGTTCTTGTCCAGGTACATGTCCACCAGCTTCCGCGTTGGGTTGTAACCATCCTGGTCGTACATATAGGGCGCGTCCTGTCCCAGTATATTGCGGGCATACCTTCTGTCCAGTATGGACTCTTTGGAATCATCACCAGGTTCCAGGAAAAGATAGCGGTAGCTCTGTGCGCCACTACCGGTATAAAGTGCATAGGTTCCGCTGTTGATCAGCGCTCCCGAGCTGGCGATAGCGATATCCAGGTATCTGGCGGCAGCGGATCCGCCATGGAATTTTTCCCAGCTGCCTTCAAAGAGCGCCACCCTTGCAGCCAGGGCCTGCGTTGCGCCTTTGCTGATCCTGCCGACATCGGAAGATGAAAGGTCTGATTGCAGGGGCAGATCGTTCTTCGCTTCCTCCAGGTCTTTCAGGATCAGATCGGGTGTCTCCGTGCGGGTAGCGCGCGGCGTAAACAATTCAGGATCTCCAATAGACAACACTTTGGTAATGAGCGGCACGCCGCCGTAGATCCGCAACAGCTTCCAGTAGTACCAGGCCCTGAAAAATTTTGCTTCTGCTACATATCTTTTTATCTCTGTATCAGTAGCACCTGCTCCTTTTTCGATAATATTGTTTGCAGACCGGATGTAACCGTAGCTGGTGTTCCACTGACCGGATGTTTCTGAAGGCTGCAGATTGCCATTGCTCACGGAATTAGGAACGTTAAAAGCGATATCTGATTCTGTATCTTCTTCACCAAAACCGTCCAGGCCATTGTACAGGTTGTTTGCAGCCAGCTTGAAATCATTGCCTGTTTTCCAGAAAGTGGCGTCCGTAATACTGTCCTGCGATACCAGGTCAAGGTCTTTTTTACAGCTGCAAAAAGTGGCAGCGCAGAGGAGCAGGCATACTATGCTATATTGTGATAATTCAAATTTCATAAAGCGCTTCGATTAAAATTTTAGATTTAAACCCAGTGAATACACCTTGTTGAAAGGATAGGTGCCTTCATTGCGATAACCGTCTTCCGGATCGAAATTTCCGCCCAGGGTGCCTTTGGAAAAGGTAAACAGATCCTGTCCGCTGAAGTAGATACGGGCCGATTTGATCCTGATCCTTTTTACAAGGCCTTCGGGAATGGTATAACCGAATGTGATCACCTTAAACCGCAGGTAGGCCACGTTTTGCAGCGTGAGCGCAGAAGCGCGGTAGTTGTAATTCTTCACATCATCATAGCCCAGGTTGCCGGGCAGGTACCTGGGATATTTTGCATCCGGCCTTTCAGGCGACCAGGTTTTACCATAATAGTATTGCAGCGTTGGCCAGAAGAAGGTATTAGGCTGGCTGATAGCGCCTTCATAGATCACATCCCGCTTGCCAACGCCCTGGAGGAAAACCTGCAGGTCAAAATTGCCGTAGCCGGCAGTGAAATTGGCGGAATAAGTATACCTGGGAGTGAGGTTCCCTAAATAGTTCATATCGCCTGACAATCCCTTGGTTTTATCGCCGAAGGCAGTGAGCTTGCCATCGCCGTCCACGTCTTTATACATTACATCACCAATGGCTATACGGGACGGAACGCCCTGGAGTTTTTTATAATTGTCCAGCTGTTCCTGGGTTTTGATAATGCCCTCGTACACATAACCGAAATAGGAATAAATGGGATAACCCTGCCTGAACTTGTTCAGTCCTTCTCCATAGCTATCGGTATTCTTCAGCTCCACCAGCTTATTTCTGCTATCGCTCAGCTGCAGGCTTACACTATACCTGAAATCCTTCACCTGGTCTTTCCAGGTCAGCATCATTTCGAAGCCTTTAGTGTCCAGCTTACCCTGGTTGGTAGAAGGCGGCGTAGCGCCAAATACTGCAGGCACGGCCACATTTACGAGCATGTCGTTGTTGATCTTGTTATAATAGTCAAAGGAGAAAGAGAGCCTGGATTGCAATGCAGCAAGGTCAACACCAATATTTCGGGTTTCGATGGTTTCCCAGGTCCTGGTAGAAGATGCGGGGTTGGCGTTTGCGCCCGGCAAACCTGCATTGGGAGATCCTATCGGGTAATTGCCGCTAACGTTGATGAGCGGGATATAATCATACAGTCCCAAGGCTCCTATTTCCTGGTTCCCCATCTTACCATAAGATAACCTCAGCTTCAGCAGGTCAAATACATGCATTCTTTTAATGAAGCTTTCCTCTGAAACATTATAGGCCAGCGCTGCGGAGGGAAATACTGCGCTCCACCGTTTTTCCGGTGAGAATTTGGAGCTTCCGTCTGCACGTGCTGTAAAGTCTACGATCAATTTATCTTTGAAAGAGTAGCTCAGGCGGCCGAAATAAGAGCCCAGGGCCTGGTTATTCAGGTATCCTGTAAAATTTGCATAGGCAGCCTTGGTCCTGTCTGCCAGGTTTAAAGTAAAAATGTCGTTGCTGATAAAATTGTACCCGTTTGTAGACTGGCCTTCTTTCCGGGTCTGCTCCAGGGAGGCGCCGCCGGTAAAGTTAATACTGTGATCCTGCCCGAATTTTCTGTTATAATCCAGGTAAGCCTGGTATAGCTTGTTCAATACTTTGTCGTTGCTGTAGTTAGCAGAGTTGGGCATATTGCGTATGTCCTGCACCCCTCCTTCCCAGTTATGGCGGGTAATGGTACGGTTAGTAGTGCTGCCATTCTGATAATCCAGTCTTACTGCTGCCTGCCCGATGAGCTTAAGGCCCGGGATGATGGTGTAATCTATTTTAATGTTGGCGCCGAACCTGGACAGGTTGCTCAATTGCGTGCCGCCTTCTTCCAGGTACTGGGCGGGGCCTTCATATCCCTGATACCCATAGAACTGCCCTACCTTATTGTAAACCGGCTGATAGGGAAACTGTCTTGTAACGTTTGTGAGGGCGCTTCCAAGCAAAGTGGGCGTCACTACGGCCCTGTTGTCGAAGTAGGAACGGGTTTCCACTGTAAAGCGGTCACTGAGCCGGAAATCGTAATTAAGGCGGAGATTATAGCCGTTGGAATTATTTTCCCCGAAGCGCACAATGCCATTATCGCGATTATAACCGGCAGACAGGAGATAGCTGTTATTCTCCCCGCCTCCAGACACGCTGATATTGTGTAGCTGCTGCGTAGCATTTTTATAGATCACCTTATTCCAGTCTGTATACCCGTAAAAGCCGGGATAATTGGTAACACCATAGTTCCAGCCGTTGGGATCCGGCGGTGCATTAGCTGCGATCTTGTCAAACACCTCCTGCGAAAAACCGCTTAAACCTGCATTGCGCAATCCTTCATCCATGAATTTTGCATATTCCATGGTGTTCTGCATTTTCCTCAGGTAGACCGGCTTTTTGTACCCGATATTGGCAGTATATGTTACAGCAGGCGGGCCTTTTTTACCGCGCTTGGTGCTTACGATGATCACACCGTTGGCAGCCCTGGCGCCATATATGGCGGCAGCGGCGTCTTTCAGCACCGTTACTTCTGCAATATCATTGGTATTAATGGTATTGATATCCCCGGGAATACCGTCAATCAGGACCAGCGGGTCTTTGCCATTCTCGCTACCATTCACTGATGAATACCCCCTGACCTGGAAGCCATAGGTAGTGTTGCCCGGCTGGCCGCTGGACTTTGTGATGGTGAGCCCGGGTATGGTTCCCTGCAATGCATCGTAGCTGTTGTTCAATGGCCTGCTTTCAAACACATCTGACTTTACGGTAGAGATGGCGCCGGTGATGGCGCCTTTTGCCCTGGTTCCGTAACCTACCACCACCACGGCATCCAGCCTGGCATCCAGGCGGGCCAGCCTGATGTGCAGGGGCCCCTGTCCGCTTACCTGGATCTTTTGCGACTGATAACCCACATAAGAAATCACCAATACGGTGTTAGGTCCCGGCACATCCAGGGAGAAAGCGCCTTTTTCATCGGCATTGGCGCCGATGGATGTTCCTTCAATGATAACAGAAGCGCCTATCAGCGGTTCTCCTGTCACTGAATCCTCCACAGTGCCGCTGATCCGCTGCTTTTGTTCTTCGGGGTTGGCGATATTACTCTCCGGCTGAGGGGCAGGCTTTGCCATGATCAGCACCGTCTTGTTGGAAACCGAGTAGCTGACTGGCTGTCCGCTGAAGCACCTGTCCAGCACTTCCCGCAGGTCTGCGTTCTCCATTTTTATGGTGACCGGCCTTACATGTTTGATGATATCATTATTATACAGAAAATCATAGTCTGTCTGCTTCCTAAGCTGGGCGATCACTTCGGTCAGTTTGGCGTTATGCACGTTAATGGAGACCTTCTGCGCAAAGGTCTCCGCCTTTAACTGTATAACGGCTACGACTATTAAAACGGCAGTGAGCTTCATTTTTAAATAGAGATTGGACCAGGCATGCAAATGCCATCTGAACAGTAATTCAGTAAATTTTTTATACATTTGGTTGTCAGGTTTTACGTTAATGTTTTGATACAGCGTTAATAGGGATGCCTGGCTATAACCAGGGACGCTTCCGACGTTCCTGGTTTTTTTTTGGCGATCCAACGTGGAGATCGGTTAGTGCTATTTTTTCAATGTTCTTGTTTTTTAAGTGATTATTAATAAATGTTCATTGCTGCAGCTGTGTTGTTACGACCACTTTCCCGGGAAAGAGCTGAAAATGGACGTGGCCTATCCGTTCCAGGTTGGTGAGAATTTCCGGCATATAGGATGTGCGTGAAAAAGTGCCTCCGAATCTTTCATCGCCCAAAGCACCTTTATATTCGATATCTACATCGTACCACCTGCTTATTATCTTCATGATGCTCCTGATGTCCTGGTTATCAAACAGGAAATAACCGTTCTTCCATGATATAGCATCCTCCGCGTGTATAGACCTGATGTCCATCGGCCCGCCCGCATTGACCATCCGGGCCTGCTGTCCTGGTTTCAGCACACCGCTGTTACCTGTTGCGGTATTGGTCACTCTTACAGATCCGGCCAGCAGCGTAGTGCTGATATCGGGATCGTCCGGATAAGCTTTCACATTAAAATGCGTACCCAATACGGCGATCTCCTGCGTGCCGGTATGCACTTTAAATGGCTGTTCCTCCCGGTGGGCTACCTCAAAATAAACTTCACCGCTCACCGTCACGCTCCGCTCCTTCCCCTTGAATGCAACCGGGTAAGTGATGGATGAAGCGGCATTCAGCCAGACCTCTGTACCGTCAGACAAGGTGAGATGGTATTGCCCGCCCCTTGGGGTGGATAAAGTATTCAGCACGGGCTGCACACCGTTCTGCTTTGCGCGATCATATACGAGCTCACCATCCGCCGCTTTATTGATAGCTACCGACGCATCTTCCGCCAGTCTTCCGTTCTGCGCTTCCTTTAATACGATCTGCCGGCCATTAGAGAGGGTAAGCGTAGCACGGTTGCTACCCGGCTTAAATTCAGCCGCCAGATTCTGAGAGGCAGGTATCGCTGTGCTGCCCGGCCCCTTTGCCTGTCTGGTACTGAACAGGTACAGGGCAGTAATCAGGAACAGGAACACCGCGGCTGCGGCAGCCAGTTGTTTCCACCGGCGCCTGGGGCGGGGCCTGGCATCTTCCAGGTGTAAGGAACGCCATACTTCCGCTTTGAGCGATTCCAGCTCTTCGCTGGAAATATCCGCCGGTTCCGGGCGCCATTGCAGGTACCAGGTTTCCAGTATGGCCAGCTCCTCCCCGGTGATGGTGCCGTGCTTATATTTTTCCAGTAGATCCTTTATTTCCGGTGCCTCCATAGAAATCTTCCATCTTGTTATTGTATATAGACAGGGAAGGGAGGGCTTAGGGGGGTAAAAAAAATAAAATTATTTTCGGCGCCTAAATATTATCATTACAGCGGGATAATACCGCCCGGTAGTATAGCTAAAATTTTTTATTTTCCGCGGGATGAACTTAGTCATGGCAGAATACGATTGCATGAATGACCTGGAATTGGTTGATCTGATCAGGTCCGGCAATCAGCATGCTTTCGCCAAAATATATGATCGTTATTTTGGCGTACTCTATTTACATGCCTATCACCGCTTAAGAGACAAAGATGAAGCTAAGGACCTTGTGCAGGAATTGTTCTCTCATCTCTGGAGCCAGCGGGAAAACCTTACACCTGCTTCCAACTTCTCCAGCTACCTCTATACATCGGTAAGAAACAGGGTGCTGAATATTATTGCCCATAGATCTGTTGAAGGAAAGTTCCTCTCGTCACTGCCTGCTGTTGATATTGCGGCAGTAGCGGAGACAGATCATTTAGCACGGGAGCGGCAGCTCGCTATGATCATAGAAAAAGAGATCCAGTCATTGCCGCCTAAAATGCGCCAGGTATTTGAATTGAGCCGGAAGGCCAACCTGTCCTACAAAGAGATCGCAGCCCGTTTAGCGCTGAGTGAACAGTCTGTAAGAAGCCATGTTAAAGGGGCTTTGCGGCTCTTGCGGACGAGGCTGGGCCTGTGGCTGTATATCGGCCTGATCAGCGGCGCGTTGATGATGTAAGGATCATATCCTTCCGGTTATCATCCCCCCGCAGATCCAGCAATTTTCTTCCCGGATCGATCTGCACAAAAGATGGCTGTTGATCTACTTTCAGATCAATCGTATGCTCCCCTGCTGAAAACCGTGCGCTATATAGCCTGAGCAGCTGCGGTGTTCCTTTACCGGATGGCTTGCTGTAAACACCAATATCCAAGATGTCGTTCATATCCGTTACATCCCGTTCCTGCCGCTTTTCATCATACTGCGCTTTCCTGACCTTCATCCGCAAGTGAATACGATAGCCGCTACCACCGCTCTCCGGGCTGACCGTTGCATCTATTACTTTGTTGTCATAAAAAATAATCTTCTCCCAGGTATCGGCAAGATAATAACGCAGTGAGTCCGGCGTGTGTGCCTTCAATACAGCATAGAGATCATTGGCGCCCGGATAAGGACCTCCATTCCGGAAAGCCCATTTTCCAAGAAACGCTGACAGCGCTGCATTAAGGGTATCCTCTCCCAATGTTTCGGCTAAGCCATACAATACCAGTGCGCCCTTCAAATTAGAGATATAAGCCTGGTTGCCATACAACAAGGGCGTTTCTCCATTAAAGTCTATTTTCCTTCTCCATCCATAGTCACTACGTATCCGGTCATATATAGGCCGGGTACCGGCTTTCCCGTATCGCTTTTCCATTACACGCAAGGCCGAATAATTGGCAATCGCCTCACCAATGACCTTCGCTCCTTCCGTATTATTACCCGCGATCTCGTAATTCCACCACTGCCGGGCGAGCTGTGATGCTGCGTTATAATAAGGATAGTCTGGCGCCGCGTTTGCGCGCAGATCTGCCACCCAGCCCATGTCGGGCTCAGCCAGGCCGATCACCCCGGGAACGGATATACCGGATGGACCATAGGCAGGTGTTTCTGCCAGCGATAAGGATGCAAACGGATAAGGACCAAAAGCCTGTGAGAAATAATGCAGACCATCCTTCAGGGCCATGTTGAAATGAGAAAGGTTCCGGTCATGCACCGGGTTATAACAAATCCGGATGGGAACAAGCCGCCCTTTCTGCAGCTGTACGGTATCGGTACGCACCGCATACCTGGCAGACATCATTGCATATGGCATATACACCAGCGGACTATCCTGCACATAATGAAAGTAGTGCCGTCCGGCTTTGATCCATTCCTCCTTCAACACACCCGGCGCCAGGGCCCATTGCCCCTCCGGAACACTCATCAAAATGTCTGTGCTGACCAGGTCTGCACTGAAACCATTATAGGTTTCCATTCTTCCTGCCGGATCATCCTGTGGAATACGGATGTATTTTTTCTGCGGCAGGCCATATGCTTCCCGGTCGTCCACCCTTTCCAGCTCATCGCCCTGATCGTAGCCAGGATCCGGCAGATTACCAGTCGTGAGGATACCGTTATTTAAGAGCTGTGCCGCATACAAGCCGTTCTGGAAACCCTTGTAAGCTATTGTACAGCGAAGCTCCAATGTCATGGTATCGCCGGGATTCAGTCGGCGGGGCAGTTGATACATGCGATAGTCCGAAGGCTCTTTTGATGAGCGGAAGCTATTGAATTTTCCCGGCCGGAAATAAAGCGGGCAGGTGTAAGACAGCTCCTTACCGTTGGCCAGTATCTTATACTCCGCAATGCCACCATCCAGGAGCAAACTATCGATAGGCACTTTCCCTTTGTTGGCAATGGTACAGAAGGCTCTGGTCTCCTGCTTTTTCTGACCGGGCCAGGCGGATAGCTCCATTTGGATCCGGGTAACTTTTGGAAGCGGCAACGCAGCATATTTCTTCATTTTCATTTCTGCGATAGCCGCTCTCTCCTTCTTCTCCCCGGGCGTAAGGTATTCGTTCAGGCAGCTTACGTTATAATAGATGTAAGCCCCGGTAGTTAGAAAGCCGATGCTCAATGCGATGACCCCGAAACGGGCCATACCAGTAAAGCGTTGTGTGGCCAGCTTCCATTTTTCACGGAAGGCAGAGCGGGTACCCCGGCTATACCACAAAGAGCCAATTACCACCAATACCGCGCCGGCCAAAGTCCAATATATGTTATACCATAACAACGGTTTCACCATATGCCCAATGCCATCCATATCTGATGCCCAGACCACGGGAACATAAGAATACAACAACAGGTAGTAGTCTGCATAACCAAAATTGGTGATACCAAAGAGCAAGGCAAAAACGGCAATCGCAATGCCATGACCCAGGTATTTATTATCAACCGCAATATGAATAGCATAACAAATCAGCACATACTCCAATATACGCGGGATGATCATCACCAGTTCGGAAGAAGCGTACAGCGGCAGGTTATAGAAAGTGTAACCATCTATTACCTGGGTGATCAATCCTATCCACACAAGCGTCAAGGCCAATCCGAGTCCCAGTAAAATGAGGCTGATCAGCTTTGCGCAATTGAACACCCAGGTGGGAGGCGGCAGGGTATCATTGATAAAGCTATAGCGGGTCAGCTTTTCCCGGTGAACCGTTTCCCCGGTATAAAAAGCGATGATCAGGAAAATAAAAAATAAGAATGCTTCTATAAATGCCCCTATGAAGTAGACGGTTCGCGGATAGTCTGGTACAGTATAGATACGCGGACCATGAATAAAGATAAAACCAAGAAATATGTAGCCACCTGTAAGTATGATCCAGAAATAGGTATCTCTTACAATGTTGAGCACTTCTATCTTCGTAAGGTTCAGGATCATGTGGCCGTTATAGGCGCCGCCAAACTGCACTTGCAGGCTGCCTGGCTTCCAGCGTTTAGTACTATCAATAAAATGCTCCGCGGAAATTTTCTTTGCACCTGCCCCCCTGAAAAACCGCTCAAAGCTGAAGCGCCAATAAGTAAACAGGACAATCATCAAACCAAGCGACATCCAAAGGATCCTGTTCTGCAGCAGCAGGCCGTCAAACATCAGCACGGAGGAGTTCAGCTGCTGCGGGGACCAGTCTTGGAATGCAAACCGCAATCCGTTCATCAAAAACGGATCGCTCAGATAAATCACGTTAAGATCATGGATATTTTTCAAAAAGAAATTCCCGATGAGGTAACCGAGAAAAAGGAACATGCCTCCGCTGTAAATCACTTTCACGGTACGAAAGACCGACACCAGGCCAAAGAAGAGCGCAGAAGTGAAGAAGAGGTTAGGGAGTATGATCGTGCGATAGGGTTGCCAATAATACATGAACCGGTTTGGACCAAAGCGCTCAGCCGGCTGTAAATGCAGCAGCGGTCCCAGTAAGCTTCCCAGCCAGGCGCCAAACAGGACAGCCGCTCCGGTGATCGCTACAAATACAAAAGATCCCAGGAACCTTCCCCAGAAATAACCCGGCCGGGTAATGGGATAGGAAAGATAATATTCACTGACACCATGCTCAATATCCCTGTATAGCGTAACGCCCATAAAGAAGGCGCTCATCAACATCAGGAAGAAGGACATGATCGAGGAATACTGTATCAGCACAGGGGGAGCGTTGATATGCACGCCATCACCCGTTGGAACATTTCCATAGCAAAAGGTGACAACAGCAAAAACAAGCACGAGGAAGAAATAGCAATAAAAGGCGGGGCGGCTAAGCCGGTATTTTATTTCGAATAAAAACAATTCGATAAACATAGGATCATATTTAAAGGGTGTTCACGTCCATTTTTGTGGCGATGTAGGTGAAATACACATCCTCCAGGCTGGGTTCAGCAGGAATAAAGCCGTTGCCAGGATCCTCATCGCTCCTGATCCGGATATGCAAATGCCCTGCTTTTAGCTGGGTACTGATGATCGGGTATTGCTGCCGGTACCATTCAATCTCATCCTGGCGGATCTTCCGGGAATAAATCTTCCCTTCCAATGCAGCAACAGCGGTTTCCGGCTCCCCGCTATAGAGCACTTCTCCATGGCAAATAATGGCAAAACGCGAACACAGCGTACTCACATCTTCCACGATATGTGTGGAAAGAATGACGATCGTCTGCTCCCCCAGCTGGCTCAGGAGGTTGTAAAAGCGGTTGCGTTCCGCAGGATCAAGCCCCGCTGTGGGTTCATCCACAATGATCAGTTGCGGATTGCCCACCAGCGCCTGTGCAATGCCCCAACGCTGTTTCATTCCGCCTGAATAGGTACCTAGCCTGCGGTGACGTTCTTTATAAAGGTTCACCTTATCCAGCAAACCCATTACAAGGTCTTTACGCTCAGCAGCCACCCCTACCCCTTTGAGCCGGGCCACATGATCCAACATCTGCAAGGCGGATATACGCGGATAAACACCGAATTCCTGGGGCAGATAGCCCAGCCGTTTTCTGAGCCCGGATTTATCGGTAAGCACATTGATATCGTCCAGGCTTATACTTCCGGAGTCTGGCTCCTGTAGGGTAGCGATGGTCCGCATCAGCGAGGACTTACCTGCGCCATTAGGCCCCAGCAGGCCAAACATTCCATTCTCCAACGTAAGGGAAACGTTGTGAATAGCGCGCACGCCATTAGAATAGGTTTTGGATAACCTATCAATAGTAAGCTTCATGAAATAAAATTTGATTAGTGGATCTCTATTGTTGTTTTTATGAGGTTCTGTCCTGTTAAAGATACACGGCTGTCAGCACTGGCATTGACGTGTGGCTGACCGATCCTTGCTTTCCTGTCAATCAATTCTGAGGCACTATCCAGGCGGGCAGACAGCTTGCGCATCACTGCAGTGCTGTTCAGCAACATCACGGTGTTTGCGCAACGGATATCTACCGAATCAAAAAATTCATCAGGCAGTTCATATCGTTTGACATTCCCAATGTCCTGAGCATCCTGTTCTGCAAACCATACAGTTGCGTTCACAGCCTCCAGTGAAAAAGATTTTCCGGAAACAGGCGCCGGTCCGCCTTTTATAAGCATTTGTCCGTTGACTATTTTGATACTGCGGAGCGACGACAAATAAAGGTTGATCTGTCCGACGCTTTGCCGGTAAAACCAATCTGCATAAGGGCGGTGCAACGGCTGCCTGAACGATCCCTGTACATATAGCGTATCACTCTCCTGCCGGAGCACCGGCTTTATTCCACCCCGTACCTCTAAAGCATTGGTCAATGTGCTCCCTTCGTCCATCCGCGCCCCGAACTCTTCCTTTGGTATTTCTATATAATCTGAATCCGCCGGGATGATATTTACCCAAACAGTTCCGTTCAGCACTACATTTTTAATGCCTGGTAAATTGAAGCGCTGCAGCCCGCTGGCCTGCACCTGTTTGAGCGTAAGTACATTTCCAAGCAGCAGCTGACGATACAGGAACAAATTGGCCGCCACCGTGATCAGCACTACCGAACATATGAAGATCCATATCAGCCTGGTACTCTTTTTCATATGGTCTTATTTCTGTAGTTCCTTTTTGAACTGCTTTTTGAACTGCTCATACCTGGGCTTCAGCTCCGCCAGATCAATCTGCAATAAATAAAGGCTACGGAAAAGCTGGGGCAGGTCCATTTCCATAAACCGTGTTTTGCGGTATCGGGTAGCCTGCTCTATTGCATCATCCGCAGCAAAAATGCCTACGCCCCTTTTGTTGACGATCACGCCCTCCTGCTGCAGCACATCATATGTACGCAATACTGTATTGGGGTTAACACCCAGCTGCACTGCCAGCTCCCTGATCGCAGGCACACGCTCTCCGGCCGGCCAGGCGCCCAGCAGGATCTTCTCGCACACAAATTCGGCGATCTGCAAATAGATAGGTTGAGATTCTTTAAACTGCATACTATTAAATTTCTTTTTCCGTGAGACGATAATAAGCGATCGTCCAGACCAGGACGGGGATCCCATACTGCGCGAGGGCTGTCAAAGCGCTTGTCAGCGATCGGGATAGATAGACAAAATGCGCCGGGTGATCTGCTTCGTCATACTGCACCCAGGAAAAATGCAGCAGACGCCAGTGTTGCGGAAGAAACAGGTTGATGATCCGTTCATGAGCAATCACCATGGCAAACATACACAACAGCACAACCAGGATCGACTTAATGACAACAAAACGGGAAAAATACAAGGGGCCCAGGATAAACACTCCCTGTACGGAGAAAAAACCCAGTAAAAATAAATGATTGGATCTTTCAAAATAGGGCCCCCCGTCCCCGGTAAAGACGTTATAAACAATGGTAGGCGCCACCCTGACCATAGCATTTGGCATATTACGGGGATGCTGCTCAAGGATCCGGTTGCTCAACTGCACCATAGGAATATCGATCAGGTAAAACACCACTGTGTAGGTAACAAAGAAAACCAGCACTCCATAAAAGAGCACACAAAGCAACTTTTCCAGCTGAGAGGCAGGCAGGGCGAGGAATGAAATACCTTCCCGCTTTAAGCACAGATCGGAAAAAAGTGATCCTGCATACAGGCAACCCGCCACATACAATCCAAAAAAGTAGGTGGAGAATTGCGTTGTGATGTCTATCAGCGACCAGCTGTCCACCGTCAGCAGGAATGAAAACCAGGCCAGTAAGATGCCAGCGAGGACCAGGACAAACAGTATATAACGTTTGCCATTCTCCGCCCAATGCTTTCCCAGCAGCATCAGCCAGCGTTCAAAATGAAAAACTTCTGATGAATAGGCGTTCATTTGAAATAAGCATTTATGACTTTCTCGTCTGTATTCACTGCTTTATAGAGCATTTCCAGGTTGGTCCGGCTTTCTTCCTGTAAATAGTTGGGAAGAATTAAAGCATTCCCGCTCAAAGCATATTCACGATAAATGGCCATGGCTTCCTCGTTCTCATCGCGTGATAATTTGAACAGCAGCTTTTCGGCAATGGTATCGATGCCCTGGTCAAAGATGATCTTGCCTTTATCCATGACCATTACACGGTCTATCAGCTGCTCGAGATCGTTTACCTGGTGGGTGGAGATAAGGAAACATTTACGTTCGTTAATAGCGCCTGCTATCACTTTCCTGAACTGATTCTTGCTGACAATGTCCAGGCCATTGGTCGGCTCGTCCATTAGCAGCAGTTCCGCATTCGTTGCGAGCGCAAAGCTGATGAGGACTTTCTTCTGTTGTCCGTAGCTCATATCTGTGAGGCGGGAAACGATCGGCACTTCCAGTTCACGGCAATAATGTTCGAAGGCGTTGCGGTCAAAACCGCCATAGAATGGGGCTGTATATTTCAGCCATTGATCCAGTCCGATGGCAGGTAACTGTATATCTTCCGGCACCAGGAATACCTTCTGAAGAAAAGAAGGTTGCCGCTTACGCGGTTCATAGCCCAGTACATTGATCTCCCCGCTGTGTGGGAAAAGAAACCCGGCGATATTTCGGAGCAGTGTGGATTTCCCGGTTCCGTTCCGACCCAGTAAACCATATATAGACCCCGGCGACAATGTCATATCGAGACCGGATAAGACGGACTGCCGGCGATAGGCGAAATGTAGGTTTTGGATGGTGACCATGTAGTGTACTAGTGAAATAGGACACTAAGGTTGTAAATATTTTTGAGATGGACAAATATTTTTGGAAAAGAATTGTCTTTCCTACTTCCTGCTCCCGGAAAGGGTTGCTTTAAATGCAGTAGTACCTATAGACTAGTTATAAACCGTATAATCCCCCCAAAGAAGAGAATTAGTCCGCCAAGGAAGCAAATAGTGCTTATAGGATGGCCTAATTTAGTCGCATAGCCAAAGCAAAGAAGGGTCCATCCAAAAAGAATAAGAAGAATGTTGACTATTATGAATGTTCTTTTTTTCATAAGTTAATCGCACAATTATTGTATTTCATAAATGTAGCTTGCCATCTTCACCCGGCACAGGCTAAATAAACAACATTACTGCCCTTCATACCAGTACATCCTCCCCTTTTCTTCCCTGGTACCGAGAAATCCACTCTCTGTTAGCCAGGCCTGGTAAAATTCCAGTTGAATGGAACCTTTGTTGTAGAAAAACCACATCCTGCTACCATCTTCTCTATAACAATACACCCGCATCGGGCGGATACTGCCGGAACTAAACTGTTTCAGGAAGTCTTCCTTGGGGATGGTAAATTTTTTCATTCCAAAACATGAGAGGGAGATCAATAAGAAAATAACAAAAAGCGCTTTTTGTTTCATAACAATTGGATTTCTTAGGTCAGGGGATGTTTCAACTAAAGTTAACGTATTTCTGCGTTTCTAAATTCACAGAGCCGGTATGGGTTGTTAACCTCGCCATTTATACACAGCAGCCAGTCCTGCGTGGCTACCTGGCTTGTACATGGGCCGTAAGTGAAAATTTTGATTGCCCTTTTTTGTGATTCCTGTCTTAGTATATTCAGCACATCCTCCATCATGTTACCTAAAAAGGGAGTATACATAAAGAATATAGTCCCGGTAGAAAAGTCGGCCTTCCGGGCATCTGTATTTATAAACGTTACATTAGTTAAATTGAGCGTTGCAGCGCAAACGCCGGCATAGTCGCAGTAAGCAGGTTCCCATTCAATGCCGGTGGAAAGGGCTCCGCTGATTAAATGTACCAGCATATTTACCTGCCCCAGGCCTGCGCCTACATCCACAAAAACATCTGTAGGTCTTATCAACGCGGCAGCTGCCAATTGAAAGACAATCCTGGCAGGTGTTTTCTGGTAGAATACCATTTCAGGTTCGGGCTCCATAAGAGGCTCGGGAATATTTCCTGTTGACAAGAGCCCGTTAATAAAAATATCGAGGTTGTCATAACCAATCTCATTGGCATTTTCATCAGCAGTAATATCATATCCCAAATATCCTACCACCATTCTTATGAAGGATGGGCCGATGTAGTCCCCTGCCCTGATCTTTTCTCTTAACTGATCAAATAAATGGACATCTATTTCCTCAAGCTTTTGCTTTAGATCTTCCGCATCCTGTTTCAGTTGTTGCAGGTCTTCATCTACGCCAGTTTGGAGCAATAATTCTTCAATCCTTCCAATGATGTGGAAATCTATAAAGTCTATTGTGTCTGCCCGGCGATTAAAATTATTCTCTCTGTACAGTTCGATATTTTCTTCAATTGTACGGATGCTGGATTGTATCTCTTGAATGAGCGTTGTTGGCTTAATGATCATTAAAATAATAAGCGTGTAAGCTAAAGATAAAAATCTTTAGCCTAAAAGCGGCTATCAGGCAGGAGGTAAAAGGGGATTTTCCCCTTTTAGCTAAACCGCTGCCTTGGATGCAGCATACAGATCATACCAGTCCTGGTAATCAAGATCGATCGAGAAAGTATTGACAATGTTTCGTATTCTTTTTTCATTGGTGGTGCCTATCAACGGCAAGGCGCCTAATTTCACAAGCCAGGCTACGGCAATAGACTCGATATCTGCATCGTACTTCCGGCCGATCTCTTCCAGTTTGGCCCGTACTTTAACAGCCTGTTCATCAGTGCCATGGGCAATCCTGCCTGCCGCCAGCGGAGCAGTTACAAGCGGACGCATATACCGCTGCTTGATATAATCTATCTGCCCGTTATCAAATGCAGAGGTATTCAGCAGGTTTAGCTCAATATGATTCGTAACAATAGGTATTCCTAAATATGAGGCCAGGAGCTGATGCTGAAATACAGAGAAATTCACCACTCCCACATGCTTTATCTTTCCCCGCTCCTTCAATTTCCTCAATGTATACGCGGTTACTTCTATATCTGCCAAGGGATCAAAATGGTTAAGGAGAAATATGTCTATATAGTCCGTCCTTAAGCGCTGCAGGGAATTGTCCACGCTCTTTACAATATGATCTGCTGAAGTGTTGCAATGTTTCACACGAACATCCGGAGTAGAAGGATGGGGAACCAGCAAACCGCATTTTGTGAAAAGCACTACATCTTCCCGTTTGAAGGATCGCTTGCTCAGCACTCTTCCGAAAAGCTCTTCACATTGATAGCCTCCGTATATATCTGCATGATCAAATGTGTTGATACCCAATTCCAGGCACAAATTGACCGTAGACTCCATTATCTTTTCTCCGTTGGTAGTTTCATCATTCCACCTGTAAAAACCATAAATGGCCGGGGACACTTTAGGACCGCCGTCGCCGATGTAAATCTTCTGCATATTTGATTTTAGTTAAACGCTGCTTTTTTATGCCGTTCCAGTCGATCACATGACCAATTTATTCAAAGTAAAACATTTTTATTAGTCTACAAAATGAGCAGACTTATATTTTTTTGGTGATGTGGTAATAATCTACCCCGGCTCCTTATTTTTCAGGCCTCGCGGACAAAACACCCCAAATTGTGGTTTAAGATCAACCTTCAACAAGAGAAATGTAAAAGTTACCTTTGAAGGGTATCAGGTAAACAGCGCTATATGGCAAGGATTTTTATAACCGGATCGGCAGACGGCCTTGGGTTGCTGGCGGCAAGATCTTTAGTTGATCTTGGCCACCGGGTAGTGCTGCATGGACGCGATGAGGCCAGGGGAAGGCAGGCCCTGGAGAAGGTACCGGGTGCAGAAAGCGTTTTGACAGCGGACCTTTCCAGCATAGATGACACCAGGGCATTGGCTGAAAAAGTAAACGCCTCAGGACCTTTCGACGCGGTCATCCACAATGCGGGTGTTTACCGGGTACCTAGGAATAGTATGACGATAGATGGATTGCCGGTATTATTTGCGGTGAACAGCCTGGCGCCCTATATCCTGACCTGTTTGATCCACCCACCGAAACGGCTGGTTTACCTCAGTTCCGGTATGCATCTCCAGGGGGATCCGGAATCAGACAATAAACATGTGTCCTATGCTGATACCAAGCTGCATGATGTGATCCTCACCATGGCAGTTGCCCGATTGTGGCCTGATGTATATGCCAATGCGGTTAATCCCGGCTGGGTGCCAACCAAAATGGGCGGTGCGGGTGCGCCTGACAGCCTGGAAAAGGGCTTTGAAACGCAGGTATGGCTGGCAGTGAGCAATGACCCCGAAGCAAGGGTAAGCGGGGAGTATTTCCATCATAAAAGGAAGGCCCGTTATCTGCCCGCAGCGAAGCATGCTGGTGTACAGCAAAAATTTCTTGACTTGTGCGGGAAGATCACCGGGATCACTTTCGGGTCTAGGTAAAAGCGGGCACGGCGTTTTCCCGGCATACGCTTTGGCGCGGGCTTTGTGTTACTTGTAGCATTATTCACCCAAAAAAAGATGCATTATGGTAACAACGGATAATACGGTCGAGGTATTGAACGACCTGATTGAAATCAACAATGACAGGATCGCAGGCTATGAGAAATCACTGGAAGAACTGAAGGAAAACGATGCACATCTGAAAAGCTACTTCTTAAAGTATATAGATCAGAGCCGGCAGTTGAAGCTCGCATTGGGAACTGAGGTGCAGGTACTTGGCGGCAAAATGGAGTCAGGCACAACTGCAAGCGGTAAGATCTATCGCGCCTGGATGGACGTTAAATCTGCATTTACCGGCCGTAGCGAAAAAACAGTATTAAGCAGCGCTGAGTATGGCGAAGATGCGGCGCAGAAAGCCTATACAGCTGCACTGGAAGAAGATCTGCCTCATCATATCAACGCCCTTATAGCAAAGCAGCAACAGGAACTTAAACAGGCACATGATGAAGTAAAAGCATTAAGGGACCAGCGAACGGCATAATGCTGTAGGGGACAATTTGGGGCTTATCTGCGCAGAATCTTCTCCATCTTCCTGCCCTTCGCGAGTTCGTCCACCAGCTTATCCAGGTAGCGGGCCTTCTGCGTCAGGGGATTTTCGATCTCCTCCACGCGATAACCGCAGATCATCCCGGTGATGAGGTGTGCGTTGGGGTTCAGTGAAGCTTGCTGAAAGAACGTCTCAAAAGTTACTTTTTCATTGATCAGTTGCTGCAGCTTCTTGTTGTCGAAACCTGTTAACCAGGCTATCACCTGGTCTAATTCCTCTTTTGTTCTGCCTTTCTTCTCCACTTTTGCGACATACAGCGGGTAGACCGAGGCAAAAATCATTTTTGCGATCCGCTGATTATGTGTATCGGAGGTTTGCATGATTCTTAGATCCTTAGTTACTTTCTAAAGATAAAACAAAAACCCGGAGATGGTATCTCCGGGTTTCACTATGCCATTTTAAAGACTTCACGCCGTACCGTATAGCCTTCGTCAACTTTCTGAATGCTAAACTCACCGATATAACCAGACGGTTCTCCACGGTAAATAAAATCAACCCAAACATAAGAGTCGTTGATCCATTCCATTTCCGGCTGGATAGTCAGGTCTTTTAACCAGGCCAGATCATTCAGCCATTCTTTTCCTTCAAAAGATGAATCTTTAGGGATTTCATGAATCAGGTAGTGATCCTCCCAGACCACAAACAAGGTATCCAACCAATCATCATATGCACTGCCCATCAATTCATTGACTTCATCCAGCTTTCCGTGCTGCAGGAGTTGGAAATACTCCGTGATCACTGTTTCTACTTCCTGTTTACTGGGTTCGTTTTTCCAGGTTTTCATTTCCTTTTTTTATGGTAATATTAACAAAAGGTTGGCTATCTTCATAGTATGAAACGTGCAATTCTTTTTGCAGCATTTGTAATGTCGGCTTTGGCAACAAAGGCACAGGCCCATCCCGACCAGGGAGCCGATACCAACTACCTTCAGAAAAAATGGTTTGTCACGAAATATGCCGGTATTTCGACTGGTTTTGTTGCATTTAAAGGCGGAAGCGCTAACTACCTGTCTGCTCCTTTGGAACTGATGATCAACCGGCAGCTAAGCAATAACCTGGTTGCTTTCGGAGGCGTTTCAGCTACACCGTATCTCTTACAATACAATGGTGCATTTTATCAGCCTGCGGCTGGCAAGAACTATAGTTCAATGCGGGTTAACAATTCCGGTATTTACCCTGCAGCTAAAGTAGGCCTGATGTATATCAGCAATGACAGATCATTTTCTATTTCCGGTAGTGTTAGTGTAAGCAGAAGCAGCTACTATGGCTACTCCCCTATTTATGCGCCGGTTAATCCTCATCTGCAGTAAAACAATTGATTTATAAGCGCTATAGCTGATCTTGTCATCAATGGCAAATGAGATTTTAGCGCACCACCACTACCGTTCCCTTGATGAAAAAAGCCAGTGCCTCTTTACGAAGCACTGGCTTTTCTGTATCAGTTGCTATATTTGCCGCTATTGTTTAACGATCTTCGTTGTGCTTACTTCATTTTCTCCGTTCCTGATCTTGATTATATAAACGCCTGCAGGCAATGTTGAAATATCCAGCTGAGAGTTATCCATACTTACCTGACGATGCAATACCACCTTGCCATTTACATCAAACATCCGGATATCTGATTTACCGGTGAAACCAGCAAGGTTGACGTTCACGATGTTAGTAGCAGGGTTCGGGAATACACCCACTTTTTGTGATTTGTAAGTAACAGGATCAACAGGATCCGTTCCGCGGGTAGCGGTGCCTAACTGTACGCGCAATGTGTAACAGGTAGTAGCGCTGTTAGCTCCATTGTAACCATACACCTGTGCATAGTAGGTACCCGGGTTAACAGTTCTGCTGATGCTCTCATTGCTGGTGCCGCCGGCCTGTGAAATAGCCACCTGTCCGCCGGAGCTGTTCAGCAGTTTCAGGTCATAATCACCAGGCAGGGTGCGCAATGTAATCGTAATGGTACCCCTGGTGGTGATCACGAACTTATAATGATCCACATCACCACTTGGACTGATCAGACCAGTAACATCGGTATTGAACGGAATGGTTGCAGCGCCGCTGGTGGTTCCGTTGGTCGCGTTATCCAATGTATTCTGACAACCAGATACGGTCAATGTGGTGAATTGTGCAGCCGTATATGTGCTGCTGCCACCAGAACAATTTGTTCTTACTCTCCAGTCGTATAATGTGGCTGATGTTAATCCGCTCAGGTTAACAGTGGTGGCAGTGGTGGCGGTGGCGGCATTGATCCAGGTAGAAGAGGTAGCCGCTTTATAATCTACATCATATGATACAGCGCCGCTTACAGCTGTCCAGCTAACAGTAGCCCCGGTAGTGGTTACACCCGAACTTGTTAAGCCAGCGGGCGCAGTACAAGTACCTCCGGTGGTCGTAAACTGTGCGGCAGAATAAGAGCTGCTGCCGCTGGCGCAATTCGTTCTTACCCTGTAATCATAGGTAGTTCCTGCCGTAAGGCCTGTTAAGCCTGTGGAAGTAGCTGTTGTTGCGGTGGCGGCGTTGATCCAGGTAGCAGATGAAGCAGCTTTATAATCCACATCATATGATACGGCGCCGCTTACGGCGGTCCAGCCTACTGTAGCGGAGGTATTGGTAAGGGCAGAAGCAATTAAGCCGGCCGGAGCAGCACAGCCTGAACCGGATGTGATCGTGAAATTGGTATTGGAAATATCAAAGAAAATATTGCCTACTGCTTCCACTTTTATCCTGGCTGTTGTAGTGGGTGTATTGGGTACAGTTACCACTTCGCTGCCATCATTAGCCGTGCTGGCCACTAATGTGCTGAACGTAGTGCCTCCGTCTGTAGAGATGGATATTTTCACGTTGGCGCAACTAACCGGAGATGCCGTTGTACTGGCTACATTCCATGTTACCGTTTGAGATGAGTTGCCGGCCCATGATACATTCGTATTAGGAGCGGTCACTGAAAAAGGCCCTGATGTATTGGAGACGGTTACCGTCATATCGGCAAAATTGGTCTGCCCGATAGATTCTGGTGCGGTAGAACTATAAGGCGCATTATCCCTTACGGTTAAACGGAAATGCAAAGTTCTTGAAACAGAGCTCAATGCTTCTGTATTAGCCCCGGCATCACCACCTGTCAGAGGACCGGACACTAAGCCGCCTGCAAGAATAGTCGACAATTTAGGAAAGTATCTTGTCGGCGAAGTGGTAGGCGGAAATGAGATCCAGTTGGGACCAGACGCTTTGGTGGCGCTGGCCACACTGGCAGATCCTGTTTGTGAGGAGGAAGCATTGTCATTTTGTTCCCAGCAATAGGTCAGCACATCACCGGCATTGGCGTCGGTAGCAGAACCAGTCAATGCAAAGGGGGTGCTGATCGGAATCGTATAATTATTGCCCGCGTTGACAACCGGAGTTGCATTATTAGCAGAGATACTGGTTGTTATCGGACAAGTCTTGCTGCTCAGATTAGCCTGGATCTGTGCGATAGAAGCGGCATGATAAATATCAATAGAATGCGGGGCCAGGTCCTGGCTGGTAATACCAGCATAGCCCATAATAGTGATTCCTGAACCGGGTTCCACGTTCACGCCTGTACCTTCATTGCTCATGGAGAAAGTGTGGTTAGCACCCAGCTGGTGCCCTACTTCATGTACCACATAATCGATATCGAAATTGTCTCCCTGCGGAATATTATCGGCAGGAGAAGTAAAGCCACTTCCTTTTGAGGTGTTGACACAGATACAACCTATACAACCGGCATTACCGCCGCCGCCGGATGCACCGAAGAGGTGACCGATATCATAATTCGCTGCGCCGATCACAGAGGTCAATGTATTCTGCAATTCGCTGTTCCAGGCTCCGCCTGCACCTGAGCTGGCGGGAGAATATGGATCTGTGGAAGCATTATAATAGAATACATTGGTAGTGGCGGAGATCAGGTTGAGATGGAGCGCCAGGTCCTTCTCATAAACACCATTGCAACGGGTAAGGGTGGCATTAACAGCCGCCAGCACCAGTCCAACCTGTGAAGCGCTGGTGGCGCCAAAATAGTTGGAGTATTCGGCGGTAACTGACTGCGCCAAACGCATTGTTTTCATATCCCCGGTTGATCTGGCATTAACGTCAGACACCTGCCTGGCGATACCGCTTGCCATTTTTTGCTCCGGGGTAGAGCATTTCCATGGTAAGGTCTTTGGTTGCTTTTTGAATACCGTATAAACGGTGTGGTCGGCAGAATAGGGTTCAATAAATTCGGTTTGCTTTCCTGTACGGAGAACCATTGTTTGTATTCCCTGCGGAGAAATACTCAGCTTTAATGTGGCATATTTATCGGTAATACCTTTTCCGGAGAATGCCCGTATTTCCGGGAACCGGGCCTGCAGGGCGGGCTCGAAATTGGACGCTTCTGTGATCTGGAACTGTTCTATCTCTCCGTCGGCATTGGGCAAAGAGATAATTGTGGCATGGGCGGAGGCATTATTAACAGTTCTAAATATTTCATTCCGCAAGGGAGTAAAATTCAGATCAAACAATTGAAACTCAGTTGGGAATGCTAGTCGCGATACGGCTTTGTCGGGAGTAATCCTGGCATTATCAGTGTGGGGCCGCCAGTAATTCTGTGCAAACGATAGGGTGCTGCATAGCAAAGCTGCTGCGAAAAGTAAAACTTTTTTCATGTGTGGTTTGGGTTTTCATGGTGAAGAAATGCTCTCTGAGATAAATGTAATTTAACCCACTGCGGTGGTAATTGCAGTGGGTTTTATTATAATATTGCTCTCCGTATACAACAGTTAACAAACATTAATTGTTCGGAAGTGCCTTAAAATGCCGTTATAAAACACGCTATTCTCTCCCCGCCTTTACCGGTTGCCTGTTCCTGCCTGAACGCAGCCGGTCCTCTTTACCCTCTTCGGCTGCCGGTTGCTCTTCCTTTGGTGCGGCCGGCTTTCTACCGAAACGGAAATTAAGCATTAGTTTGATCACCCTGGAGTCTGTACGGGAATCCAGGTAGGAAGGAGCCATACCTTTATTAAGCATGGAAGCGCGGAACATGCCGGAATAAAAAACATCATTGACGGAAATACCCATGTTCAACCTGTCCTGCATAAACTTTTTGCTAATGCCAATGCTGACTTCCGCCATTGGTTTGTAGCGGAAATTGCCAAACAGGCCTCCGCTTTCATACCAGCCGTTCAGCTCCAGCGTAAGCCCGTATGGCAGCTTCACTGAATTGTAGGTGGATGCGCCGAAGCTCACTGCTCTCTCCCGGTACTCCTGTCCCGCTATTACAGCGTTGAAGCTGGAAGAATACATATACACGGATTGGTAATTTTCCCAGCGGCCGATACCCGGAACAGGAAATGACAGCGCCCCAAACCACTGCTGCTGCCGGCCGGCATTGATGGTAGTATATTTCGCCTCAGGGCTCTTATTATCTTCCAGGAAGCTCTCGTACAAGGGATTACGGATAATGCTGTAGCCCGCGCTCAGATCAATGAACGAGAAGAACTGCTGTCCTATTTCTATATTATCCGAATACTGTGGCTTCAGCAGAGGATTGCCTGTTTCCACCGTATAGATATCCAGGTAGCGCCTGGCTGGGTTGAGCTTATCATATTCGGGGCGGTCTATGCGCCGGTTGTACGACAGGGAGAGCTTATAATTTTCATGAAAACTGTAAGCTACCTGCAGGTTGGGAAAGAGGGAAAAATATTGCTGTTTTACCAGCAGCGCCCCGCTGAGAGAATCCCCGCGGACATTGGTGAATTCACCACGCAAGCCGCCGCGCAATTCCCATTTTTGTACATTCAGCTCAACACCCGCATAGGCGGCCTGTATTGCCTCCCGGTACCGGAAACGGTTGTTGCGGGTATGATCGGGTTGCCACATGCCGCTGAAAAGATGTTCGGACTCCTGCCGGTTGTGGATCCGCGCCCAGCTGCTTTTGATGCCCAGCTCCACTTTGCCGATCTTTTCCCCTAACAGGTGAATGTTCTCGGTATAATCGGTACGGAAACTATACCGGTCCACAGTTCCCGGGTAAGTGTTGCGGTATTGCAGAGGGGGCCGCACAAATGCTCCGCCTGAGATGGCCTGTATATTAAAATGCTCTATACTTTTTTTCTCCTGCCTGGAGACCTGCAGCGAAGCGCTGAAGGTCCGGCGTTCATCTATCTTCCGCCGGAACCTGAGCGTGCTTTCCAGGTATGTAAAATTGCTGCGGATGTTATTTTGCTGGTGCAGCAGGGAGTCTGGCGCCAGGTCACTATAGAACTTCGTATACGTATTGCCGGTGTAAGGCTTGTTAAGTCCGTTGTATGACAGGGTTAATCCCAGCGTATTCTTTTCTCCCAGGTAGCGGTCCGCAACCAGCTTTGCCAGGTGCGAGACGGTCCGCTGGGGGTTGAGCTGCAGCTGCTGTATACTGGCGGATGGGCCGGCGTGTTCCAATGGACGCCACAGGCTGTCGCGTTGCCAGGTTTTATCTACATCCAGCGCATAGGTTGCATGAAGGTTCCATTTCCCGGCGCCATAGCTTAAGGTAATGCTGTGATCTGTTTTTACATAACGGCCGGCTCCCACGCCGGATGCAGTGGAGCCGTTAAATCCCTTTTGCACCTTCTTTTTAAACACAAAGTTGATCGCCCCACCGCCGCCGCTTGCATCCATGCTGGCAGGAGGCGCCTTCATGATCTCAATGGAGGCGAGGGCGGCGCCCGGCGTAGATTGCAACAGCTGTTTGAGCTGGGTATTGCTCATTTCCACTGGTTCTCCATCTATCATGATGGCGACACCCGGCTTGCCCAATGTTTTGATCTCCCCGTCTTTACTGACTGTTACCCCAGGCATGCTTTTTAACAGATCAAAGGCAGACCGGCTTTGAGACAATGCGCTGTTCTCTACATTCATGGTGGTTTTACCGGCGCTCATCGTAATGGCCGGTTTGCGTCCCTCAATGGTCACCGCCTGTAATTGGCGTTCGCCGTGCTTTAACATGATAAGCAGTGGCACAGGAGCATTGTCTTTTATCAGCAGTTGCTGATAAACGCTGGTATAAGTAACAAAGGATGCCTGCAAAAGGTAATTGCCGTGTTTCACCTGCCGGAACAGGAACCGTCCCGCGCTGTCGGAAACAAGCGCCTGCGCTACCAGGGAATCTGCCGCATGCCGCAGCAGCACAGTGGCGCCGGGTAACACTTCCCCGCGTTCATCAGTTATCCTGCCTTCCAGCTTGGCTTGCGCGCCGGCATTAATAGTCATTGCCATCAAAATGATGATAAAACTGTAACGGATCATAGCTTAAATTTTACAACAGCCGTGAAATTAGCCTGGCCTGCAACCATCAGATGGCTCAAACTGCGTAAGCCGTATAAATAAGCTACCGAAGTGAATGTTGGGTTTACTGAAGCGTAAACGCTTCAGCCGGCGAATGAGTAACTTCAGGAATAGATTGTTCGGGTTGGGTAAGACTTTTTAATCAGAAATATAAGTAATGATAACTTTGCAACATGGATAAAGACCTGATCGGATCAAAGAAACAACGCAGAAAGTTCAGAATCGTCGTGGTACCGCTGATCACGCTCGCGCTGATCTTTTCCCTGTTTATTATCAACCCGCTGGAGGATTGGGAACTAATTTACGAAGCCCATAATGTATGGCAAGCGCTGGCAAACCTGCTCTGGTTCATGATAATGGGTTGGGTGATCACCGAATGCAGCCTGTTGGTGTCTCGTTTGCTGGAACCTTTACTACCCTGGGAACGACGGCCGGGCCGGCGTTTCCTCGTGCAGCTTTTGTTGCAGATAGCAGGTGTTATGGTGCTGGTCAGTCCCGTGATTTTCATCCCTATCCTACTGGAAACCGATGACCCGAATATGACCAGTGACGATTGGTTAGGCCTGCAGCAGATATTTTTTATCAGTATAGTGCTTTCTCTGATCACTACGGCAATTTTTACCGGTAACTATCTTATTGCAAAATGGAGAGCGTCTGTATTAGAGGCTGCAGGGTTGAAACAGGCCAATTTGCAGGCCCAGCTGCAATCATTGAAGGCCCAGCTGGACCCGCATTTTATGTTCAACAATTTCAGCACGCTTTCCAACCTGATATCAGAGAACCAGCAGGATGCCCTGCTATTCCTCGACCACCTCTCAAACGTATACCGGTACATGGCCAGCAACCTGTCCCTGAATATTATTTCTTTGAAGGAAGAGATGGCCTTTATAGATGCCTATATTTACCTGATCAAGATCCGCTTTGCAGAAAACCTGGAGATAAGGGTAAACATCCCGGAGCAATATCACAACAAGGGCATTCCTCCGGTCACCTTGCAGCTGCTTATTGAAAATGCAGTAAAACACAATGTCGCATCCCGAACAACTCCATTACACATCGATATTACTGTTACTGATGACGGCCGCCTGACGGTAAGCAATGACCTGCAACGCATCCGCTACGTTATTCCATCAGCCGGAATAGGCATACGGAATATTACTAACCGGTACAGGCTGCTTTCAGCTGAAATACCGGAGATCACTGAAACGGAGACCACGTTTATTATAAAAGTCCCTTTGTTACCGCTAAATCATGATTTAAATGAAAGTGCTGATCATAGAAGATGAAATGCCGAATGCCAAAAGATTGCAGAAGATGCTGCTTCAGATAGACGCCGGCATCGAGATTTGCGCCACGCTGGAAAGTATCAGCGATAGCGTGCAGTGGTTCCGCCGGCACCCGCACCCGGATATTGCCTTCATGGATGTAAGACTGGCAGACGGGCTTTGCTTTGAAGTGTTTTCCCAAACAACAGTGCATTGCCCTGTTATTTTCACTACTGCATATGATGAATATGCCTTGCGCGCATTTAAAGTGAACAGTGTTGATTATTTATTAAAGCCTGTTAATATCGCAGAATTGAGCAGCAGTCTTGAAAAGTTCCGGCAAATACACCGGCATCCGCCTGGTAACAACATGATGAACGACATGATCACTATGCTGAAGCAGCAGCAAAAAAGTTATCGCACGCGCTTCCTGTTGCCATTCAAGGATACATATAATACATTGTTGGTGCCGGATATTGCCTACTTCTATACAGAACTTAAAGTAACCTGGGCCCTGCAACACAACAGGCAGCGGCATGTAGTGCCCTATACGCTGGAAGAACTGGAAGATCAGCTAGACCCTCATGTGTTCTTCCGTGCCAACCGCCAATACCTGATCAGCAGCAGCAGCATTGGAGCAATTTATAATTACTTCAACGGGAAGCTGAAGGTAGTGGTACAACCCGGAATAAAGGACGACCTGGTGATAAGCCGGGAAAAGGCGGCCGGGTTTAAGAAGTGGCTGGACCGGTGACGGTTGATACATTGTCCACAGGACTAGTTTTTAAAGATCAAGCCTGCAAATTGCCTTAATGACCTTCTCCAGGTTTGCCATTCATGTGCAGTACCCGGTGATTCGTAATATACATGCCTGATGCCGGCTGTTTCCAACGCTTCGTGAAAACCCTTTACGCCCTGGTACATTCTTTCCGGCTCTGTAGTGCCAATACTCAGGTAAACCAGTTTTACTTGCTGATTGAATGCGGCGGCATCTGCCCAGACGCCGTTGTACATTTGCCCCACACCCGCATCCCGCTGTAAAAAAGCTGCGCCACTGAAACCGCCTATATAGGAAAATTTGTCAAGATTGGTCATAGTGGTTTGGAAAGTCTGAAATCCTCCCATGGAAAGGCCGGCCATCGCGCGGTGATCCCTGTCCGTAAGTGTCCGGAAGCTCGTATCGATCATAGGAATTATTTCCCTGATCAGCACTTCGGGAAAAACATTGTTAGCCATGCTTCTTGGCCCTGGAATTCCCGGATTATTAACTACCGGTCTTTCCGGATCCGTGGCATATCCCCTATCCATCACCACTATCATTGGTACGGCTTTCTTTTCCGCGATCAGGTTATCCATAATAAAATTCATTTTTCCCTGGCCCGGCCAGCCTGTTTCATCCTCGCCAGCCCCGTGCTGAAGGTACAATACCGGATATCGCTGATCTATATTTTTATCGTAGCCCGGCGGGGTGTAGATGAAGGCCCTCCTCCAGGCTTTACTAATGGCAGAGTAATAATTAACAGCCCGGACCTGCCCATGCGGAACATTCCTGGCCATGTAGTAATCACCGTCGGGGTCAGGAATATCGATTCCGCTGGCCATACGGCCCATCCCATAAAAGGTCTGGCTGTTGGGATCAACAACCGCTACCCCATCGATCAGCAATGAATAATAGTGAAACCCAACAGGTATGGTATCGGTCGTCACCATCCAGTAGCCGCCAGTGTCTTTTCTCATGTCATATTTCCGGCCCAGATCGATCTGTACCCTTTGCGCTTCAGGCGCTTTAATACGGAATACAACCTTGTTATCGGGCATTATCTGGGGATATTTCAGGCCGGGGATATTGGTCGCGGCCGGGGTTCCTTCTCCCGAATAAATATATTTCGGGAAACTTGCAGTATCCACCGGTTTAAAGATCAATTGGGAAAACATGTACAAACCGTTCTTCCAGACTTTAAAATCATGTACGCCGGGCTCAATGTAATAAATATGCGGAACGCCTTTTTCTGCCAGGTAATCATGCGTGCGTTTGCTGAAGGATATCAGCCGGTCGCTTGCCCCGCAGGAGATCCACAACAACTTAAGCTTGTTTTTGGCAAGCTCCGGATCGGGCACCAATTCTTTGGGTTCTTTAGTATTAGGGGCAGAAGAAAAGCCTCCCACCCAGGCAAATTTATCCAGGTTTCCCAATCCGAAATTGAGGGATTGCCCCCCTCCCATCGACAGGCCTGCGATTGCCCTGTGTTCCCTGTCCGTTAAAACAGGATATTTCTTCTCAATGAAAGGTATCAGATCGTTTAACAGGTCTTTCTCAAAGGTGGCGAAAGCTTGTACTTTATCCGGCGCCATAATATTACCGGTAGCCCGGTCGTCTTTCATCGCCCTGCCATTAGGCATTACCACTATCATGGGGGCAATTTTGCCGTCTGCATACAGGTTGTCCAGGATCACCTGCGGCGTTCCTCCCTTCAGCCATTCCTTTTCATCGCCGCCAATACCATGAAGGAGATACAAAACGGGATATTTGTTCTTTTTGGAAAAGCCGGGTGGCGTATAGATCAATGCTTTTCTTTGTGTGCCTACTGTTTTAGATGCATAGCTGATCGTATCAAGACTGCCGTGCGGGATGCCGCCACGCAAAGTGTCGAAACCAGCCGGCGCCTGTTTAACAAGGTCCTGAGAAAAAGCGGGAAGCGTAAAGAGTCCAAAGGAAGCTAAGACAAAAAGCAATTGTTTCATACCGGGAATTTTATAAGATTATTTTGCTTGCGGTTGTATGATATGGTATTTGCCACTTAAATGCATAAGGCTGAACAGGTACAACAATCCATCATAATAAGGATCGAAATAACCATCGTCATAGGGTTCCAGCTTCGCATTCCAGAGCGCACGTACAAAATCCAAACTGTTGTCCTTTCTATTCGCCAGCGAAGCTGCGGCGGATGTCGCCACCAGGCCCAGCGAATGCCTCAGTTTTTTTACTTTCCCTGCCTGCAATATAAAGTCAGGGTCGGATCCGTCCAGGTTAAACTGATCCCCGAAGCTGTTAATACCTTTTGAGCGCAGGAAATGCTGAAAACGGCGGGCATAGTCCTCCTGCCATGCTTTATCTTTTCCAAACCATACATAGTCCATGGCAATATTCATAGGCACCCGCCAGGAATCATAGCGGAATCCCGGCGGCATCCAGGGCGTGGGATGAGGCACGCCGCTAAACTCCGTGTAGTCGGAAGTCAGGCCGGTGGCCGGGTGACAGGCCCGGTGCAGAAAAGCACGGGAAGTGTCTGCACAGTCCCTGTAAAACTGCTCGTGCCCATCTTTGGCATACAATGCCCACACTTCATAAAATGCCGGAAGATGATAGGAAGGATCTGTCCAGTTATAATTACCACCTTCCGGCACGAAAGTGATCTGTTTGTGTTCCGTATTGATCAGGTTATAGATATTGCCGCTGCCATCTTTTTCCCACATGGCGTCCAATATTCCCCGGGCTTCTTTATAGTAATCTATGCCGGTATTATTTCCCCAACGGTTTGACGCAAACAGCAGGCTGGTAATATAATACAATTCGCCGTCAGAGGCAGAGCCCTCCGAATTCCGTTTCATGGTTTGCGGGTTGATGCTCCAGGCAAAATAACCTTTACGGGGCCCGTCCTGGTGCTGGAGGTATTTTTTAGACCATCTCCAGATGCGGTCGAAGACGTCCTTTTTATCCAGCTGAACGGCTATCATCATACCATATGAGAGGCCCTCCGTACGGGCGTCGTGGTTTTTCAGATCGGAAACATAAGCCATCGAATCGCCTACTTCAAAGTAGATACGACCGGGCCCTTCAAATATATCATGATAAGCTTTGTTGATCTTATCCTCAATGTCTGCCGTACTGTACCCCGCTTCACGGAAAAGGTTCCTGGATTGCCCTGCGGCCCATCCATGTACATAACAGATGATAAAAGATAAGACCATTAGTTTTTTCATAACCATCATTGCTTTGTTATTCAATAAAAGACACCCGTTTTACGGCAATACCCCCAAAATATGGAAGAGCAGCGCAAAAATCTTCCAAAATAGAACGCTGTTGATTTTTATAAGTTAAAGAGATTCCGACTGACAAACTGCTGTCAGCTTAGTTCCCATACCAGGGGTTCTGTGGAAAGGCCGGTCCTTCGGTCACCAGGTCTATCTGTTGCTGGGGGATGGGCCTCAGCATGTGTTCCGGCAGCACATTGGCCGCCGCTTCCTCGTTATATTGTTTGACCCTGGCCACCAGCGTTTTTGTCCGGGAAAGATCGTACCACCTGTTACATTCGCCATACAGTTCCCTGGTACGTTCTTCGAGAATAAAGTCCAGCGTTACCTGGGCAGCGGAAATGGTCTGTGCAGCTACTGCAGCGGCATACTGATCCGGGGTTTGTCCCGGTTTTAGTGCGGCCCTTATGCGCAGCACGTTCAGCATATCTGCAGCCTGCTGCAGTGATCCGCCTCCTTTCAGCGCCGCCTCCGCTGCGATCAGGTAAACCTCTGAAAAACGGAACAGTATATAGGGTCTGTCAGAATAATCGTTCATATCGGCCCTTGTTGAATCGTCCCATTTGCGCAAAGAAGGATAAAGCAGGCTGGTATAAGGTACCGTTGCACCCGGCAGATAATCAGGTTCGAAAATAATCCCTTTGAAGGCCGCTCTTTCGGCAGGAGTTATCACCTTGTCTGCCATCCAGATGGCGGTGTCAACGCCATTAACGAGTGCACCCCGCGGTGTAGCAGCACCGGCCGTACCTTTCACGGAACCTGGTACGCTGTTGGATAACCAGATCGTCTGAAAGGTGCCGTCATAACGCGCGTCTGTAGCCCTGTTAGCAAAAGCTACATTCAGCACATAGCGCATATTAGGCCTTATTCTTTGCCAGGGACGGCCGTTCTGCACATCTCTTACACAAACGTAGGCCCCGCCGGTGGCAGGATAGTTGGCGTTTACGGTTGGATAATTAGGCCGGAAAAAGAAGTTGGATTTATTCTCCTTCAGGTTCGTAGCGCCAGTGCCTGTCTGGGAGTTTTCACCAAACTTCAGGTCTTTGCTATGGTCGACGACCATGATGGTCTCCCTTCCATATTCATTGCCTTCCTGGAACCCCTGGGCAAAGGAGGGCCAGAGATCAAGGCCATAAACACCTTTATTGTCAATAATGCTTTTAGCGGTGTTAAAGGCATCTGTAAAATCACTTCCTTTGGCTGCAGCAGACCATCCACGCCATAAATAGGTTTTGGCCAACAGGTAAAGGGCCGTGGCTTTATAAGCAGGCTTGCCTAATCCGGCAGCCGGCTGGTTGGGCAGCACTGCAGCGGCATCCTGCAGGTCTTTTATAATGGCATCATATACTTCGGCAATGGGTACCCGGGTATCGGCAGCCTCCACCTCGGTATTGAAAGTGAGATGCAAAGGGACATCGCCAAATGTGGTTACCAGGTAGAAGTAACAAAATGCGCGAAGGAACTTAGCCTGCGCCAACAATTGCGCTTTCTTGCCCTCATCCATTTTAGCATCCTGTCCAAACTGAAGAATACCGTTAGCGGTATTAATGTCAATGTACATCGCATTCCAAAAGCCGCTATAATCATTGGTGTTACTCTTCATCAGCGATGAGTAGGTAAAGTTGTGCTGTACATCAGCTGCACCGCCCCGGATCATTTCGTCGGTTCCACCATTGAACAGCTGCGTAAAGATCTGTGTGCCCCAGTGACTACGCAAAGACGAATATATACCGCCAATTCCTCCTTCCAGCCCTTCGGGCGTTCTGAAATAAGCAGGATCTATCGTTGCCCTGGGCTGCTCTTGCAGCACTTTCTTACAAGCCATCGCGCTTATTAGCAATGCTGCCATCAGCAGCCATGATATTTTTATATTAAGTTTCATTTGAGCCGAGTTTCAGGATTAGAATTTAACGTTAACACCAAACATATACTGCCGCGTAGGAGGTACTCCCATCCCTACGGTAATAGCACGGGCCACTACAGGGGTTCCTCCTGCGGTAGAACCAACGGCGTTCCCATTGCCGTTCCCTTCCGGATCAATACCAAGCCCGTCACGTACCAGTGGCGCCCAGATGATAAAAGGGTTCTGTGCGGCCAGGTAAACACGCAGTGAACTAAGGCCTATTCTATTGGTGATCTTTGAAGGGAAATTGTATCCCAGGTTGATGGACCTTATCTTTATAAAAGAGCCGTCGCGGTAAGACAAGGTGGAGGTATACTGTAAAGCATCCCTGCTGGCATCAGGCTGCGGGAAATCATTGGTGGGATTATCCGGTGTCCAGTAATTCACTTTATACTGGTTAACACGGCTGTTCATAAAGAAGGGATAACCGGCTGCACCGCCATCGGCAGTAAGATAGGTCACCACTACTGTTTGCCCTATACGCCCGAATGTCACGATATTCAGATCAAAGTTCTTATACGCAAAACGGTTACTGAAACCAAATACAAAATCCGGTTGAAAATTGCCGATCACCTGGCGGTCTTCGGCGCCAATAGATCCGTTGCCGTTAACATCCTGTATTTTGATATCGCCTGGTGCAGCCCCATACTTACCGGCATCCTCTTTTTCGCCCGCCTGCCAGATACCGATCTTCTTCACGTCGTAAATAACCGTCAGCGGTTGCCCCACATACCAGCCATTACCAATATCCTGGGTCAGTCCGGGTTGCAGGGCAACGATCTTTTCCCTTGACATGGAAAAATTCACGTCTGTATTCCAGGTAAAGCCACCACGGCTTTTTACATTCAGGCTGCTGAGCGTTATTTCCAGGCCATGGCCGGCGGTCTTACCTTGGTTAACCAGTACGGAGTTGGCGCCCCTGCTACGCGGCAATTCCTTGCTCAGGAGTATATCCCTGGTATTAACATTATAATACTCGATAGCGCCGCTCAAACGGTTATTAAAAAGCCCGAAGTCAAGCCCGATGTTGTAACCCCTGGTAGATTCCCAGGTAAGATCAGGGTTAGGCAGTGTGTTGACCAGGTAGCCGGATACAAAATTCACATTGGGAGAGGTGCCGGGACCATAGTTATAGAAATTGGAAGACAGGCTTCCTATAGTGGTATAGGGTGCAATGGTTTGATTGGAGCTCACCCCCCATCCTACTCTCAGCTTAAGATTGTCTATCCAGTTCATGCTGCGCATAAAGCTTTCGTTGCTAAGGTTCCATCCTACAGACAGCGCCGGATATGTGAACCACTGGTTACCGGGCGCCAGTACGGAAGCGCCGTCGGTTCTCACAGTGGCCGTCAGCATATAGCGGTCGTCATAGGCATAAAACACCCGCCCCATATAAGACAGCAGCCCCCTGTCGCTGTAGCCGGAAGGATTTGCCGTCAGCGAATTTGCCAGCTGGAAATTATAGTCCTGGATATAGTCAGCCGGTACTCCCTGTCCGTTAAACTGCTGGCTCTGATTGAAGTTCTTTACCACTTCGTGCAGGGCGGTGGCCTGTATCTTATGTTTGTCTGCGAAGGTCTTTTCGTAGGTAAGGGTGTTGTCTACCGTATAGCTCCAGGTTTCATCATTCGACTGGCTAAGCGTGGCGCCTGCGGTAGTAGTGTTCGTATTAAACACGGTGCCGGGGCCGGTATAGTTATTGTTCATGGTCTGGATCCAGTCGAGCGCCAGGCTGCTCCTGAATTTCAGGCCTTTGATGATCTCCAGCTCTCCATACACGTTGGTCAGTGTTCTGAACCGCCGGGTGCGGGCTTTGATCTTATCGTTATTGCCGATAGATGTGAGCGGGCTTATCTGGTTGGCATCGTTGGATTGCTGAAGGGCCGGTTGAAAGTTAATACTGCCGTCAGCGTTATAGGGCAGGTAAAGCGGGCTTAACCTGGTGGCGGCGCCAAAGGCATTCGTGTTCACACGGTTGGACCAGCTCATCGTATTGGTAGTGGTGAGACCTACTTTTATACGATCGTTCATCTTGTGATCTATGGCAATGTGGAATGAGCCCCGATCAAAACGCTGATCCGGTATGATGCCGGTTTCGCGAAAAACACCGAATCCAAAACTGTACAGGGTTGTTTCATTACCACCGGCCACGCTGATATTATGGTCAGTCCGGATACCCGTTGTCAGTAAAAGCCGTTGCCAGTCTGTACTAACGCCTTTGGCCAGGTTCTCCTGTTCAATAGGCGTAAGTGCATTCGGATGAGGATTGCCGGGATTGGGCTGTCCCTGTTTTGCGGCATCCTTGAAAGCGGCATATTCCTGCCCGTTAAAAAGGTCATAGGTACCCATCGCCTGGGAAATTCCCACATAGCCGTCATAGCTGGTGACCGGTTTACCGGGCCGGCCTCTTTTTGTGGTAATGATGATCACCCCGCCTGATCCGCGGGACCCGTATATGGCAGTTGCGGAGGCATCTTTGAGCACATCAATATTTGCAATATCATTGGGATTGATATCGTTGATACTGCCGCCGGAGAGCGGTATGCCATCCACTACCAGTAAAGGCCCGTTCTGGGCGTTATTTGAGCCTGAGCTGGATGCAAGGGAGCGGTTGCCCCTGATCCTGATCTCTCCGCCTGTGCCAATGCCGGAGCCATTATTTACAATGTCGATACCGGCTGCTCTTCCCTGCAGCTGGTTGTAAACGTTGGGAGCTCCTACTTCCCGTAAGGTTTCTCCTTTCACGGAAACCGTCGCTCCTGTCACGTCCTTCTTTTTTGCAGTGCCATATCCTATTACTACTACCTGTTCCAGGTCGCTGACTGCAGACTTTAGTGTCACGTTGACAGTTGTTTGCCGGTTAACGGGAATTTCCCGTGGCACGAAACCCACCGAAGAGATGACCAGCGTTGCGGTAGCGGGGGCGCTAACCTTAAAGAAGCCGTCGCTATCACTGAGCACACCCGTCCTGGTGCCTTTCAGCTGTACGCTGGCGCCGGGGATCCCTGATCCGTCGTCGCCGGTAATGCGGCCGTTAATAATAATGTTCTGCGCTCCTGCAAAAGATGTTGTCCCAAAAACAAGTAGAAAAGTCAGCATCGTCTTCCCTAATAGGAATTTGAAGGAGGTTGACGCTTTTTGTAAGCTGTGCGTAACCATAAATTTCATAATCGTGGATTTGTACAGTAATTCAAATACGTGGAAAATGTCGTCGCAGCGAATGTAAGATGACTGCTACAGGGGCTATGGTTGGTTTGTAAAAATGAATAGCACAAATGTTTAAAATGGCAGATCCAGCCTGGCTTTAACTGGCAGATGGCCTGTTCCGGGCCTGGTATTCGGAGGGCAGCAGGTTAAATTTGGCCTTGAAGGCCCTGGTAAAATAATTAGGGGTAGAAAAGCCGACGGCATACCCGATCTGGGCGATCTTCATGTCGCTGTTTTTTAACAGGTCAGCAGCTTTGTTCAGCTTTATAGAGCGGATAAACTCTACAGGGGTTTCGCCCGTCAACTGCACGATCTTATTATACAGGGACGCACGGCTCATAAAAAGGTGCTTACTTAGCTCCTCCACTGTCAATTGGTCATTGTTAATATTAGCCTCTATATATTGTATGACCTTCAGCAATAGCTGCTCGTCCTCAGATGCTACTTCAGCTACGGGCATCACTACCTTCAGCTGACGGGTATAGGTATCTTTCAGGGTTTGGTTCAGCTGTACCAGGTTCCTGATCTTAATATTTAATATATCAAAATTGAATGGTTTGGTGAGATAGTCGCTGGCGCCGGTCTCCAGGCCTTTCAATTGGGAAGCGTCGCCTGTCAGGGCAGTTAACAGGATAATGGGGATATGGCTGGTCCTGTTGTCTGATCTGATCTTCCGGCTCAGCTGAATGCCGTCCATACAGGGCATACTCACATCACTCACAATCACGTGAGGATGAGTGGAAAGCGCTTTTTGCCATCCTTCTTTTCCGTCTGCAGCTTCTATTATTTTATAAAAGGGCTTTAAATTATCCTTCAGATAGTACCGGAAATCATCGTTGTCCTCTACCAGCAGTACGGTCAGCCTTTCGGGGCCTGGAACAATGGTTTGCGGGGACGGAGCAGTGTCTGCCTCCGGCAGTCCGGCACCCGAAGGCACATCAGCGACTGCAAACGGCGGCTCCATATTTTCATCTGGTGCCTGCAGCGGCGCCAGGGGTAGCCGGATAGTGAAGATGCTACCCTTGCCTGGAATGCTTTCAACATCAACAGCGCCACCATGCATTTTCACAAACTCCAGGGTAATGGAAAGGCCTATACCGGTTCCCTGGTTGAGCACGGCGGGATTGGCATCTCCCTGGAAAAAGCGGGTAAAGATCTTCTCCTGCACGTCTTTTGTCATTCCAAGACCAGTGTCGGCAACCGCTATTCTCAGGCCCTGCAGCGTGTCCTGGTCAATACTGAGGGCGATCCTTCCGCCTTTAGGCGTGAATTTGAATGCGTTCGACAAAAGGTTGAACAATATCCGTTCAATCTTATCCCTGTCAAAACTGGTATAATAGCGATCCAGGCTGCTGGTAAAAGAAAAGCCGATCTGCCTGCGCTCGGAAATATCCCTGAATGATTCTACCACCTCTTTTATAAAGGAAACCATGTCGCCCGCTGTAAGATCCAGTTTTAGCTCCCGCTCTTCAAGCTTGCGGAAATCGAGCAGCTGGTTAACCAGGTTTAATAGCCTGCGGGCATTGCGCTTCAGAAGTTTCAGCTGCCCCAGCTTTTCAGCTGACTCTTCCTGCCGGATCAGGTTCTCAATAGGGCCTACAATAAGCGACACCGGTGTCCTGAACTCATGGCTTAAATTGGTGAGGTATTTGATCTTTACCTGTTCAAATTCACGTTGCCGCTCCGCTTCTCTCCGTTCCAGCTCCAGGGCCTGCCTTATCTGGAAACGTTCCTGCTCCAGGGCGAACCTGTTCTTCAATTTCCGGATGGCCCGATACCGTAGTCCCCATAAAATAAGGCCTGCCGCCAACGCATAGAAAATGTAGGCATAAACCGTCATCCAGAAAGGAGGTCTTATATAAATACTAATCGTGGCTTCCCTCGTATTCCACGACCCGTCGTCGCTGCTTGCCTTTACCCGGAATATATATTTGCCGGGCTGCAGATTGGAAAACACGGCCGTCCGTGAAGTGCCCGCGTTATTCCAGCTTTTATCAAAACCTTCCAGCATATAGGCATACCTACTTTCCTCCGGGGCGGTATAGTTCAGGGTAGCATAACTGATAGAAAAATTCTGCCGGTAACCCAGGCGGATCTCCTCAGCCACTGAAATATGCTTTTTGATCGCTGCTTTGTTGCCAGGCAGCACCGAGCTATTGGCGATCTTCAGATCTGTAAGCACTATTTTAGGTACATTCCTGTTGTAGTTCAGTGTCTTGGGATCGAAATAGTTAAATCCATCCAAACCGCCGAAAAACAATTCGCCATTGCTTGTTCTCAATCCCGCTCCTAAGCTGAATGTGCTTCGCTGCAGGCCATTATAAGAGAAATAGTTTTTGAATTTCCGGACCTGCGGGTCAAAGCTGCTGATGCCTTTATTGGTGCTGACCCACACTTTACCGGCATCGTCTTCGAGGATCTTATAGATCACTGCATTGGATACGCCCTGCTCTTCCGAATAACACACGAATTTCTCTGTGGTGCTGTCGAACAGGCATAAGCCGCCTCCGGGAGTGCCTGCCCAGATCCTGCCGCTTTTGCCTATACAAATGGCCTGCACATCGCCCAAGGGCAGATTACTGTTCCCGCGGTTAAGTACCCGGATATTGTCAAGGGATGGATCATATACCACTATTCCAGCGCCCACCGTACCGATCCAGATATTTCCGGATCTGTCTTCTTCTATCGCCCGGACGAAGCCGTTAGTAAGCACTTTACTGTTAGCGGAATAGCTGCGGTCCTTGTTGAACCGCCGCAGTGCTTTTTTAACAGGATCGTAAACGGTCACGCCATTTCCATTCGTGCCGATCCAGACGTTTCCCTTGCTGTCTTTTTTAAGGCAAAAAATATCATTACCGGAAAGGCCTTCCGGGCCCTCTCCTTTTGTATAATGCTTTACGGCGCCTGAGGGTATATGGAGCACGTATACGCCCTGCATAAAAGTCCCGATCCATAACTCCTGGCCTGCACGTTCCAGGGCAAGCACGGCGGGCGGTTTTCCCTTACCATGAAATACGGGATGATCGAACAAACCGTTCTTCCTGTGATACAGGTTGACGCCTCCTCCGTCTGTTCCCACGTAGATGTCTCCATTCCCCGCTTCCGTAAAAGAAGTGATGACCGGTGCTGTCAGGCCTTTCGGATCAAAAGGATCGCTCCTCCGGAGATTGAAGAATGCGAGGTTCTTATCGTATTTGTTAACACCGCCCTGGTAGGTCCCGATCCAGTAAATACCATTCTTATCTATGAAAATGCTCCGCACGGACTTGCCGCGCAGGCTATAGCTGTTCCTGGGATCATACTCCACCCGGTGCGCGGTTTTCCTGCGGAGATCGAAGATATTCAGTCCATCTTCTGTGCCCACCCATAAGCTGCCCGGGTTTTCCGGGGTGATTGCCAAAACCCGGTTGCTGCTCAATGTTTGCTTATCCGTTTCGTTATGCCGGTAGCTATAGAAACCTTTTCCATCAGGCGCCAATAGCGTTAAGCCGCCATCGTCGCTGCCAATCCATATGTTACCGTCACGATCTTCGCTTATCGCCTTTATTGAATTGTCAGGTATCGAGAGCCGGTCTGCCGGATCATGTGCAAAACGTTTGAAGTTATCCGTGCTTTCCTGGTAGAGGTACAGGCCCGAGTTTCCGCCTATCCATAAGCGGTGTCTGCTGTCTTCAAATATGCAGGTAATAATGTTTGATACCAGCTGACCTGGCTTCCCGGAATTAGCATGGTAGCGGTTTGTTTTCCCGGTTTGCGGATCGAACTTAAACAGGCCGATATAACTTCCGATCCACAGATTGCCTTTATGATCGCGGAAGATCGCCCGCGCCGTATTATTTGAAGTAAACTGGTAATTGATGAAGCAATCCTTATCCCGGTTGTACAAGGATAGTGCAGCGTTTGTTCCCACCCAGAGATTGCCGGAACTGTCTTCATGCAGGGCCAGGATAGAGTTGGCGCCAATGCTGGCCGTATCGCCTTCCCTATGCCTGTAGACCGTGAAATTGACCCCATCGAATTTGTTAAGGCCATCGTCTGTACCAAACCACATATACCCGTACTTATCCTTCAGAATAGCGGTAACGGTATTGGATGACAAACCATCCTTATTATTGAAATTAACGAAGTTGAGATCGCTCTGCTGTGAAACAGCAAGGTGGAACGGCAAAACCAGCAAACATAAAAAGAAGATATATTTCACGCCAGCATGTAAATTAATGGATCGTCGGCAAACAATGCAACTCCACCAATATACATGATATTATTATCCGAAAAAAGAGGGAATGGTAAACCAAATGATCAAATGAGCGGCAGGCCTGCCGCTCATTTGATCATTTGGTAATAAAGGTTTCACAGCATTAGCGCTTTTAGGTGACTAAAAAGCCCTGATTAAATTCAGAAAGTAAACATCATTCTCCCGGATCTCCATTTCCTTTGAAAAAGGGATACCTTCTTTCGCTATTATGATCTCCTTTGAAATTGGCGTGCCGTCATTCTGCGACTTAATTTGTTCTACCTGTTGTTTCGTGAGCTGCGAAGGCTTCCCCATTTGCAAATAGGTAGAATAGGCATCGTTGCTGCGGTATCCTACTTTATACACTTCAAGGGAATAGGCGCCCGCTGGTAATTTTGAAATATTGATCTTTAATTTTCCTTTCGACCGGGAGGGCAGGTCCCGGATATAATAGTCCTGGTTGTGAACGGAATCTCCCGGATGGGTGTTCGTGAAATCCCAAACCAGCAACTGCGTATTTCCTGCAGCATCCCTGCAAACCCAGGAGGCAGTATCCTTATTCATCAGCTCAATATTTCCCAGGCGGTTCAGGAACTGGTATGCATAAAATACCGGCTTATTGATCCCCTGTATGTTCAACATTCCAAACCCGCCATGAAAAGGTGTGAACCGGGGGCCCGCTTCTTCAAAAATATCAGTGAACACCCAGTACGACATCGAGTTGGCGGCATCGCCCACCTGCTTTAATTTCTGCAGCACATATGCCGCCTCATGATAGCTGTCATGGATTGGATCAGCGGGAGTATAGGATGCGCTCCATTCGGTATAATGCAGTTCCAGGCCAGGCATTGGAGAACTTGCTATCTCCTCCCGTGATTGAAGCACCTCGCCGCTCACACTTTCCGGGTTTTTGTCCAGCACAGTGCCTGCATTACCGTATTCATCCAGGTATCCCTGCTTTACTCCGTAGGCGTGGGTGCTTATAAAATCCACCGGGACCGCATTTTTATAGCAATAGTCAATCAGCTCTCTTTCCCATGCTGCACCTGCTGTTGCGGGGCCGCCTACACGGTATGCTTTATTTACACTTTTAACTGCCTGCGCGCTGTACTTGTACAGCTTAAAATACTCCTGTTGCGTACCTGACCAGAAACCTGGTGTAAGATTGGGCTCGTTCCACACTTCAAAATACCAGGTCTTTACTTCCTCTGCACCGTAACGTTCTGTAAAGTGCTGTGTAAGGGCACGGATCAGGGCAGCCCATTTATCGTAATCCTTCGGTGGTGTTACATTGCCCCGCCACCAGAAAATGCTTTGATTGCCGCTGGCCAGGGCCTCCGGCATGAATCCCAGTTCAACAAAGGGTTTCATCCCGATGCTTTGCAGGAAATCAAACAGCACATCTACGTACATAAAATTGTATTCCGGGTTTCCATTTTTATCCTCTTTATAAACGGCCATATCGTCTGTTAAAAGCCCGTGCATGCGGATGTACCTGAAACCACATTCTTTTCTTACATAAGCCAGCTGCTGCTGCCAATCTGCCCGCAGCCCTTCGTTGGCGCGGCCAGCGCCCACACATTCATTGAACATGGTATTGAGCTTCCCCGCTGTTTGGCTGAAATCAATATTGATTGTCCGTTCCTGTATGGCTGGCTTCGTTTGTTTTGCAGTTTGAGCAAGCAGTGTTCCTGAAATGGAAGCAAACAGGATCGTTAACAGGATCAGATTTTTCATCTTTAGCATTTTACCTTTCTTATAATTATTCATTCCAGACCAGCACGCCGCCGGGTTGCAATATTTTTTCTCCCACAATAATGTTGGCTGTTCCAGGCATGTTCATGGTATAATTATCCGAAGAATAATTTACCGCTATATAAAAGCCATCCCGCCAATAAACATATACGCCAGGCGGATAATTTTCAGTGGTAGCTCCAGTACCCGTATAAATGCCGCGCAGCACTTCCTCTTCGAGTTTTGAATCATCTGTATCTACGCCGATATAGGTTACAGTGCCTTTACCGAGCTTATGCTTTACTACCGCTGTCTTTCCTTTATAAAACTGGTTGTCATATACAGCAAGTGCCTCCGTGTTTTTATCCGGCTCCAGCAGATCGGCCCAATTGTTCCAGCTGTAATGGGCAGATTTCATAAGGATATCTCCCCGGGCGTTACCGGAAAGCATATCGGTTGCTTTCACCTGCGCCCCTATCAATCTGGATATGGGGGCGGCCCATGCTGCTTCCCAGAAATGGCCCATACGATCTTTGGTTGCGGTACGGCAGGTAATGATCAAATGTCCTCCCTTAGCAGCATATTCACTCCATTTCTTTATCAAAGCACTATCAGCCATTTCGTATGCCGGGACAATTACAACCCTGTATTCCGCCAGATCAGCCGTTTCCGGGATCACATCTACCGGTGCGCCGAATGATTTTGCTATTTCAAGGAATTTAAGGGGGTAATTCCAGGTGTCCCATTGCCAGGTTTGTTTTTGCCTGTCAATAGTCCAGTAATTCTCCAGGTTCCACAGGATGGCTGTTGACCGGGCAGCCAGCTTTGCAGGCATGGCAGCACCTGGTTTATACTTTTTCCTGAGCTCCTTTATTTCTTTGTTGAATTGTATATACTCCTCACCACCTTGCGAAGGAGTTATACCATCCGGTTGTATTACGCCCGCATGGTATTGCTCCGCAGAGTAATTGATCTGGCGGAACCGGTAAGAACAGGCCAACTTTCCGCCTGCTGCAAAAGTGTGGTACAACCACATGCGCACCGTACCTGGCAGAAGCAGCGGGTTATAACTGCCCCAATTTACCGGGCCGGGCTGAATTTCCATTACGCCGGATACGCCACCTGTTGCTTTATAATATTCGGCGGCAAAGAGGATTACCTTACTATTACCCAAACGAAAGCCCAGCTCCCCGATATTATTGGTACCGCCATTCGGATAAGCGGTATAAGTAGCAAAATCAAGCTTATTCGTTCGCCTGGGATCAGCACCTGTAGAAACGGCCGTGTAATTGGTCGTCACAAACTGCTCCTTCAAAATATGCCTGCGTAATATCGCTGCCTCAAAATCGAGGAATTCCGCCTGGGCATCTGCCGAGTACCTTTTAAAATCAAGCAAGGCATGGGGATTATTGCCCCACCAACCCACCAGGCTGGTGTTGGGAATAATGATCTGATCAAAATCATTGTACCACTGGCTCCAGAAAGCAGCTCCCCAGGCGGCGTTCAATGCCCCGATGGTGCTGTATTTGTTCTTTAGCCATTGCCTGAAGGCTTCCTGGGAAGAAGGGCTATAATCAGGTTTGGCATCAGGCTCATTATCGAGCTGCCAACCGATCACATGCTCATTTTGGCCATAATGCCTGGCCATTTCTGTAATCACTTTTTCTACAAATCTGCGATAGGCCGGGTTAACGATTGACCCTAAACCGCGTGTGCCATGCTCCCCACGGATGTAATGACCATCCATGACAAAAGTTTCAGGATAATTAGTCCTCATCCAGGCCGGCGTGGTGGCAGAAGGCGTACACATCAGCACTTTCAGATTATATTTGGCGCAGAGACTTACCACCTTGTCAAGCCAGTCAAACTCGAATTTCCCCTCCTGTGGTTCCATTTTAAACCAGGCAAATTCGGCCAGGTGTACAAATTCATAGCCCATACCGGCAATTTTTTTAATATCCCGTTCCCATTGGCTTTCATTCCAATGTTCGGGATAATAGTAGATGCCGGTTGTAATGAGATCTTTCTCAGGAAAAAAGCGTTTGCCCCCTTGTGCAGTTGCGTTCAACCCCGAGATCAAAATTGCTATAATAACGGGTACAGTGTACTTATTCATCTATTTAACCAAAATTTTCACCGATCCTGAAATATTGTTTGATGAATTGCCGATGTGTAATACAAATTCGCCTGCTTCCAAATTCCAGGCCTTTTTGGCCTCGTCATAAAAAGCCAGATCCGCAACTTTTACATTAAGCTCAAGCGTTTTTGCTTCGCCGGGATGCAGGAAAACTTTTTCAAAAGCCTTTAGCTCTTTTTCGGGGCGCAAAACAGAACAAACCGGATCGCTGACGTAAAGCTGTGCGACTTCCGCTCCATACCGGGCGCCAGTGTTTTTTATAGTGCATTTTGCATGGATGGTCTCTCCCTTTCCATAGCTGGCTTTGTCAGTAGAAAAATGGCTTATTGAAAAACCAGTATAAGAAAGTCCGTAACCAAATGGGAATTGCGGAACAATTTTCTTTGTATCAAACCAACGGTATCCTACTAAAATATCCTCTTCATAGTTTACCTGGAGATTTCTGCCCGGGAAATTGCCTAATGCATGAGCAGGCGATTGATCCAGGGACACGGGCAATGTGAACGGCAGTTTACCGGAAGGATTTACTTTACCACTCAACAGATCAGCAACGGCATTGCCAGCTTCCATTCCACCAAACCATGACCAAAGTATAGCAGGCACACTATAAACAATACCTGATAGCTTTACCGGTGAACCGGCAATAATAACAACCACTGTATTAGGGTTTGCTTTGGCCACTTCGCGGATCAGAACATCCTGCCCATAAGGCAGATCCATATTTTGCTTATCGGAAGATTCTGTATCAAAATCATGATTCAATCCTCCGAAAATAATCGCAACCTCTGATTTCTTTGCCACTTCTACAGCTTCATCGATCAGCTTCCAGTCAACCATATCCGAGCTGGTTTGCCCGGCATTGCTGCCTTCTTTAAAAGTGGATTGTTTTTCATACCCCTGCGCAAAATTGATTCCCACGGTAGCTCCAAACTTCTTCCGGATAGCCTCAAGCGGCGTAATTTCGTACAGGGCTTTTATTTCAGAGCTAAGGCCGCCATTGCAATGCTTACGTGTAGCATTATCTCCGATAATTGCAACAGATTTTATTTTATTGAAATTCAGCGGAAGTATGTTTCCATTGTTCTGCAATAACACGGCCGCTTCAGCGGCATCGTTATATGCCGCCTGCTGATGCTCCGGCGTATTCATCTTCCCTTTTTCCCGTTTTTCTTCATCAAACATTTTCGTATTTATCATCACCCGCAGCACATTCGCTACCTTTTCATCAACAATATCAACGGGGATCTTCCCTTCTTTTACTGCACTGATCAACGGATCGGCGAAATACCATTCGTTGTAATCCTTCCTGTCCGTTCCCATTTCCAGGTCAAGGCCGGTCAAAGCGGCTTTTATTGTTGAATGTGCTGCCGCCCAGTCGGTCATCAACACTCCTTTAAAACCAAACTCTTTGCGAAGGATCTCCCTGTTCAGATATTCATTCTCAGCACACCATTCCCCTCTGAACTTATTGTATGCAGCCATTACAGTGTAAGCCCCTCCTTCGGTTACCGACGCTTTAAATCCAGGTAAATAAATCTCCCGCAATGCTCTTTCGCTCATGTGCACATCAATGGAGTCTCTATGCGTTTCCTGGTTATTAGCCAGCCAGTGTTTTACACTTACCGCCACATCTTTTGACTGCAATGCTTTGATATAAGCAACCGACATTCTTGAAATAAGGAACGGGTCTTCGCTCATGTACTCGAAATTCCTTCCACAAAGCGGTGTACGGATAATGTTGATACCGGGCCCCAATAAAATATCTTTTTTCCGGAAACGGGCTTCTTCACCCAATACAATTCCGCGCTCATACGCCAGCTTAGGGTTCCAGGTAGCTGCCAGGGCTGTACCCGGTGGAAAACAGGTGGCAGCATCATTGGTCCATCCGGCATAAGCCCAGTCATGTCGGTTTATTTCCGCACGCACACCATGAGGCCCGTCGCTCAATGCCCATTCAGGAATACCTAATCTTTTTATTCCCGATACGTAAAATTTTGAATTTCCATGCAGGAGACTAACTTTTTCCGCCAACGTCATCTGACTAATCAATGAGCGGATCTTTTCCTCCTGCTTACTGTCGTTTGCCGCAAGCTGCGCACTAGCCATACCTACCGTCATCACGCCCGCTAAAGCGAGTACAAATTGCCTTACTATTTTCTTCGGTTTCATCAAATTTCTATTCAATACATTCATTTATTAAGTTTAACCGGATCGGAAAGTACTGCCACAAAACCACCGCGGCGAAGCATTTCAACATCAAGCGTACTGGCTTTGTCCACCACTAAATACCGGCTTGTAAGCGCTTTATCATGTTTTCCGTCGCTAATTAATGTCAGCTTATATTTAACGCCTTCGGGCAAAAAACTGAAGCTGATCTTTTCAGTTCGTTCATGCATTGCGGCGTTAATTCCACCGATAAACCAGGTGTTGTTCCTGCGGCGGGCAATTATAACATCTGTACCGGGATACCCACTCAGCAAGCGGGTATCATCCCAGGCGGCCGGCACTTCCTTAAGGAATGCTTTGGCTGCATCCGGCAATTGACGGTAACCATCCGGTCGGTCTGCCAGGTGCTGGATACCGGATTCAAAAACGATGCTCAGTGCCAGCTCATGCCCATAAGAAGTAATATGCGGATTTTGAGCATTGGTAAAGGTAAGCGGCGTGTAGTCCATCGGACCAACCACGTTACGGGTAAACGGAAGAATGGTGTTCTGCACCGGCGCGGCAGTTGTAAAACCCGGATCATAGCAATACCACTCCGCCCCCCGTACAGCTTCGCTGGTCATCAGGTGCGGGTAGGTTCTTGTCCAGCCCCGCGGCACCAGGCAACCATGGAAATACACCATCATTTCAAATGCAGCTGCATCCTCCAGGATATCGAGGTAGTACCTGATCATATCCTGCTTCTCACTTTCAAAAAAGTCCACTTTTACACCTGCAACGCCCAGCTTTTTCAGCCGTGTAAATTCTTCCACCCTTTTTTCATGGGTCAGCAGTCTGTCGCGGGGAGTTGAGCTTACACTTGTATGCGGGCCGCCTGAGTTGTACCACATCAATGGCTTCACTCCTTTTGACTGAACGTATTGCAGGGCATCTTCAAGATGGCCGCCGTTACTCATCGAATCCCATTCCCAGTCGAGCAGGGTATAAGGCCAGCCCATTTCCGCAGCCAGGTCGGCAAACTCACAAACAATTTTATAATCCTTAGTGCCATGATTGCTCGACCAATAATTCCAGGAGGCGATGCCGGGTTTAATCCAGTCCGTGTTCTTTACAACGGAGGGGGCAGACACATCATCCACTAATGTAGATGCTACAATACCGGCCAGCGTACCTATCATCGCCACGCGCCAGGGTGATTGCCAGGGAAGGGTTATCGCGGGTTGCGACGCCCCCTGCCCTCTTCCATCCCGCGGATCCGGAAATGTAAGCTTGTAGGTTGATCCATTAGCTTTATTACTGAGCTTAGTACCGCAATAAGTCCTGTTTACATCTGCTTCATGCAGCAGGAACCAACAGGAACTATCTTTTAACCTGAAAAGCGCCGGGTAACACCATTCCTGTTCCTGTACGTTATTATCGCTCATTAATTCGTAGCACTCCTCGTTGGGAGCATTCCACTTTTCCATCCAACGTGCTGTTTCTTTAGGAATGGAATAAGCAGTCAGCTCATCCTTTACAACAAACTTCCCCTCCTTCTCCGGAAATTCATAACGGAAGGCAACGCCATCGTTATACACCCTGATAATAACATTCAGCCTGGCTTTGGATGGATTCTCAAAAGAAAAGACTACTTCGTTAGCCGAATTGGTGCAAACAGATCTTTTTCCGTGCAATGCGGTGTATTGCTCCCGGATGAACCTGGCTTTACCGGCTTTGAGGAATTTCAGCTCCTTTGAAAAATCCTGATCGCTGCGCGAAAGCCCCAGATCAATACGTGGAATAGCTGTTGAGATCTTTCCATTGTTATTGTAAGATGCTTTGATATACCATCCTCCAACATTATCATTTTGTTCTGAGAACAGGGAGGCTATAATTCTCTGATCCGGCGATTGAACCACCGCGTTCTGTGCAAACGACGGCATCACATGCAAAGAAAAAAGGAGAACGGAGACAATCGCAAACTTCATATTCATCATATTTATTTATAACAATTATTTACTACCTGCCACGATGGCATTTATCGTGCGTTGATCCAGCACCGTATTACTCCGCCTGTCCAAAGCACCGCCCGTATCCCAGTAAAAGGGCTTAAGACCATTGGCGATCGCCTGTTTGGTTACATAGGTCAACCAATAATCCACCGCATCATTGTGGGTGGCCAGATCTTTGGGAACAAACTTGCTGTTGCCACGCCTGTAAGTGCCATATTCACCCATGATGACAGGGATCTGTTTATCGGTGTATTTCGCTTTCATCCTGGCAAAGGAGGCGTTTACATCCGTTTCCTCTCCCCAGGTGGCATTCCGCTCCGGCTCAATGGTAGAATGATGCCCTGTACCCCAGTAATAGAACATTTTGCCCCAGGATGCATCGCCATCCATCAGCAAGCAGAACTGGGACGGGGAATAATAATGTACCTCCACCATCATCCGGTCTTTCGCGGGATCTGTGGGGAGTACATTCATCAGCTCATCGGTTTTCTCAATATTCGTTGATGGTCCCTGCACCACCAGCACCCGGTAGCTGTTACGTCCGCCGGTAGAGCGCACCGCATTAACAAAGGTTTGATGATAGCTGGCGAGTACTGCCATTTGCCCGGCATTGTCTGCAGCGGGTTCATTGGCGCTCGCAAATATGAGGTGCTCATCAAAATCCCGCATAGTGGTAGCTATCTGTTCCCAGAAAGCCTGTTGCTTTGCATTCACGGAATCCTTTTGCTGGCTGTTAATATTGTTCTCCAGCCAACCGCCATCCCAATGGATATTGAGCAGCACATACATATCGTTGTTGACGCAATATTGCACCACCTGCTTTACCCTATTGAGCCAGGCATCCTGGATCTTGGCGGTTGCTTTGTCGGAATGCTGGTCCCATGAACAGGGCAGGCGGATGGCATTAAATCCCTGCTGCTTTACAAATTGAATGTAGCTCTCACTAATTTGAGGATTTCCCCAGGCGGTTTCCCCGCCAATTGCTTCGAGCGTATTTCCAATATTCCAGCCCAGCTTGAATTTAGCTGCCAATTGCACGGCAGTGCTTCCCATACCGCTTGCATCGGCTGGTGCAGGCGATAGATTATAACCAGGATATATTCCGCTGGCCTGTGTTACATTGATCCTGCGCACCTGGCTGCTTCCCGCATTAACCTCCAGGATGGCCGAACGGCTAGCGCCTGTAGTATTGGCCGCTGAGGACAGCCGGATAGAGGCCGTGCCGCCATTGCCGCTTGTCTTGCTTAGCTCCAGCCAGGGAGCCGGATTATTGATATTCCATTGTACATTACTGGTGATAGTAACATCAAACGTGCCCCCATTTGCCTGGAAAGTAATTTGAGATAAAGAAACCGACAGTTCAGGCGTAATACCACTCTTTTTACTGCAGTATGCAAACATTACAGCCACAATTAAAAGGACTGTAAGCGCATACCAACTCCTGGTTTTCATACTTGTGTATTTGGTTAAAAAAATTTTCGTTATTTGATCTTCACCACCCTGATATTATCAATAGCGGCCTTTAAGCCCGAAGCCGATGGTGAAGCGGAAAAGTTCTTGGTCTGGATATTTACCGCTCCATTGCCAGAGGCGCCCAGCAAAGCTGTCAGGCTTGCAGCAGCCGAACCTTTACCATCGTTGCTTCTGAACATGGATAATGGAATGGTTACTGTACGCCACCCTTTTGTAGTGAAGGGAGATACCGTACCATTGGTACCCTGCCAGGGCTCATAGCGTGCCATATAGTCAAATGTGTAGCCTTTTATTACATAAATAGAAGTACCGGTCCAGGCGGCAGGAACGCTGATCTCAAACTTAAGGCCATATGCATCCAGCGGAAGGTTTAAACTGTCGGCTGGGACCCACTGTACGTCGTTGGTATTGATACTGCGTTGCCAGCCCCACCAGGTGCCATCGCCGGCCGGCAGGATGTCATTGCTGAGCACTGCGTAATTGCCCCTGTTGCCGGGAAAATTGACGCTGCTGTTATCAGTGCCCGTACCCCAGCTGAAAGTATTTATCTTATCAAAATCACACAGCACACCTGTTGTACCATCATTTACATTAAAGGGAGTGGCAACCATGCCGGATTTGGTAGTCACCACTACCGGTCCGCTTTGTGTAAGCGCCGGCAACACAAACCCTATGGAAGTACCATCACCTGCTGTGGTATATTTCGTAATAGCCGTACCGGCAAAAGTGATCTCGTTTATAAAAAATAAATTCAAGCCGTTGATATAAACGGAATCGCCCTCATTCGCATTTTCGTTGGAAATAGCTGTGATGGTGGGCGGCGGGGCCACAATACCGAAGCTAAAGGTGGTAGCGCCCTGAGGGGTAACGTAGCGGATCGTGTTCAGATCTTCTGCAGACACTGACGGAAACGGTATCACAGCGGGCACCAGAACGGTAGCGCTGGTGTCAGAGAACATTACGCTGTTGATGGTAGCAGGTATGCCATTGAAGGAGATCTGTACAGCATTTTTCAGGTTATGCCCGATCAATACCACCCGTTGACCGGTGGTGATGTTATTCACAAGGGTATCGGCAGGCGCCGCTGCATAATTCCTGACACTTGTGATAACAGGAGCGCCTTCAGTGGTCTCTTTTTTACAGCCGGACTGTATCCATGCAAAGGCAGCAGCAAACGCCAGGAACAATAAGCTTCTATAGTGCTGATGGGATATTACTTTATTCACGGTACACTGTTTTTAATATTGCTTAATAATATGATACCGGAGGTTCCAGCAATTTCGGGTTGGCAGTAACCTCAGCAGAAGGTATTGGGAAAGTGAAGCTTTGAATAGTTGCTGGTGTAATTACACCATATGGATCTGCAGGCGTTAAAACGCCATTTGGCAAAGTAAATGTTACACGCTTTTCCCCGTTTAATTTACTGATTGCCTTTGCCGGGTTGTAATAAGATAACCTGACCAGGTCTATCCAGTATTGTCCTTCCCCTGCGAGCTCAATTCTTCTCTCCCTGATCAGGGTATCTATATCTATTTTAGTAGTAGGATCAATCCCGGCTCTTTCACGAACTTTGTTAAAGTAAAGCAATGCGTCAGCGTCACTGGTGGCGCCGCTGTTACCAAGTATAGCTTCAGCATAGATGAGATAAACATCTGCCAGTCTTAATAGTGAATTGTGCTCTGTAGAGGAGGTCAGGTTCATCGTTGGCGCATTATTATCCTTGTTTGTACCGATAATATGCTTCTTCAATCCGCAGTCACCTGTAAATTTATACCCTCCGCCCGCTGCGTTCAACTCCGGATAATAGTCACCATTGATCATAAAAGTAGCCTTACGCCTTACAGAATCCTTCGTGGTGTAGAGCTGGTACATATCTATGGTTGGGCGGATATTGAACCAGCCGGGCGAGCCGTTGGCAGATATTTCAGCCCCGCCCGGAGAATAGATCTGCAGCATATTTCCTTCCAGCCAGCCCCCACCCGGGGCCCACTGCAATGCAAACAATGATTCCGGGTTATCATTGAACTGGGTTTTAAAGAGGTTGGCATAATTAGCTTGCAGCGCCAGGCCACTGTTCTTACATACATTTCCGGCGTATTTTCTTGCACTGTCCAGGTAAGCCTGGTCCCTGGCGCCTCCATGCTGGTTTAACCCGGACGCTGTCAGGTAAACCTTACTTAACATGCCTTGTGCAGACCAGGAAGTAACCCTTCCCGCGGCATCGGCAGGCGGAAGATTCTCTGCTGCAAAAGTCAGGTCATTAATGGCGAATTTATATACGTCCTCAGCTTTTATGCGGTTGATCAATGGAGATATGATCAGTTTACTGTTATCCTCAATAATGGGCACTGCACCCCATAATACCGCCAGGTTGTAATAGGCAAATCCACGTATAAAGCGGGCTTCAGCAATAGCAGCATTCTTGTCCCTGTCAGGAATTGTATTGGATGCCTTTTGCGTAATGGCATTAATGGTAACATTACAGTGTGCAATGACAGTATACATCCCTTTCCAGTTAGATATCATGATGCCATTTAAGCCGGTAACTGTAAAAGTGTTCAGCTGTACGGCATCTCCCCAGTAGCCAACCGCCATGTTTCCACTCAACACATCGCCAACAGGTAAATAACAGTTATAATTCCAGTCTCCCCAGGGTGTACCGGCATACAATGCAGCTGTTGCCAATCTAAGATCATTGGAAGTTTGATAAAAGTTATCGGCACTTATTTGCGACAGGGGCGGACGATCTAAAAAACTTTTGGAGCATCCTGTTATAACAATCGTGGCTAACAGGAAAGCAATTATTTTGTCCAATATCGATTTCATAACTATTTATATTAAACAGATGAATATTTTACTTACTCAACTTGACGTTAGCACCAACGGTAAACACCCGGGGCTGCGGATAATAACCACCGTCAATACCTGCGCCTAAGGGATCCCATGACCCGATCTCAGGATCCATTCCTTTGTAGCTGGTGATCAGAAAAGCATTTGAAACATTGAAATAAACCCTCAGGTATTTAATGTTGGCTTTAGCAACCAGCTTTTCAGGCAGGGTATATCCCAGGGAAATATTCTTACACCGCAAAAAGCTTCCATTTTCCACGAACTTGTCAGAGTTCCTGTTATTATCATTGGTATTATCATTCCTGATCCCGGGAATCCTGGTATCAGGGTTTGTCACCCGTATATTATTAGTATCAGTAGCGGATCCGTTCGGATCGATCAAAGTCAGTTTCGCGTAGTTATTTAATGCCCTGAGATACCCAAAGCTGGTACCCGGGTATTCTCCATTCACACGAAGCTGGTTAAATACTTTATTCCCAATGTTTGCTGTGAAGAAAATATTCAGATCAAAGTTCTTATACGAGAAGGTGTTGTTTAAGCCAAGCTGGTACTTAGGTATGGGAGAACCGAGAAAGGTTTGATCGTGTTCATTAATGACACCATCACCATTAAAGTCTTTGAACTTCAGATCGCCATACCAGATACTCCCACCGGCGGCACCTACTGGTAAGGGCACACCATTTTTAGTGGGCAATGCATGGGTTTTAAAATCCTCTTTTGTTGCAAATACGCCGCCGTCAATAACATATCCGTAAAACTCGCCAATAGACCTGCCCACTACAGTCTTGCTGTACTGTCTGTCCAGCGAAGCCCCATCGGTATTGAGCTTCAGCACTTCATTGATATTGCGTGAGACGGTCACATCGGTTTTCCAGGTAAAATTTTTGCCCTTAATATTGGTTGAGCTGATTCTAAAGTCAAAGCCCTTGTTGTTAACCGTACCTACGTTGACATAGGGCGCATCCAGCGAGCCAGGCGAATAGCCGATAGCGGTACCGGAGTACAGCGGTAAAGGGATCTGCATCACCAGGCCATCAGTTCTGCGATTATAAAAATCAACGGAGAAGTTCAGTCTCCAGTTAAAAAGGGTACCATCCAGCCCTATGTTGGCATATTTTGTTTTTTCCCACTGTACATAAGGGTTACCTACATTCTGGGTTTGCTGTGCTATACCAGTAAGCCCGGTTGCAACGGTGGCCAGGGTTGACGTATAGGCATAGTCCCTGATATTCTGATTATTCGTTAAGCCATAACCCAGGCGCAGCTTTAATTCGTTGATCCCATTAACGCTCCGTAAAAATTCCTCATTCTTTAATTTCCATGCAAACGCACCCGAATAGGTAGTCACCCAGCGGTTTTCAGGAGCGAACTTTGAAGATCCGTCTGCCCGGACATTGACAGTAAATAAATACTTATCATTGATTCCGGCATTCACACGGCCAAAGTATGACTCCTGGGCGCTTTGGCCCTTGCTGCCGGCGTTCGTTGCGGTGGTGGGATCTCCGCTGCTGATCACCTGAACATTGTTGGAAGGAAAATTTGTTCTGCCTGCACTGGAGCTTTCATTGGTGCTTAGCTGCGCTTCATGCCCCAATAGCACGTTTACATTGTACTTATCTTCAAACAGATGTGCGTAGGTCAGGAAGTTCCTTATGGTGGTGAATATGCTTTGGGAATGATTATAAGCCGCGCTGTTATTGTTGTTCTTTACAAGGCCAAAGGTATAGGAAGGATTAAACCGGTCCTCTGTTGCCGTTGAAAAGCTTACCGTCGCTTCATTTCTCAGGGTCAGATCTTTGGTAAAGGACAATTCTGCATATGCATTACCAAAAAGCTGGTACCTGCTTACCTGGTCTTTATTAATAAGGGCGATGGCATAGGGGTTCACCGTACTATTGACCCATCCGTTTGGATTATAGGCTCCTCCCCAGCTGCCATCCGCATTCTTTACAGCTATATCCGGCGTCTGGCTCAATGCCGTATTAATTACATTCGAGCTTGTTGAATTTACATTCTCTTTAATATTAACAAGCTGCAGGCTGGTGCCGATCTTTAACCAATCGGTGGTCCTATTGTCAAGGTTCAGTCTTAAAGACATCCTGCGAAAATCAGAGCCCAGGGCAATACCTTCCTGCTTAAAATAAGAGCCGGAGAGCAGGTATTGTGTTCTGGCATCCCCTCCATTGATGGTCAGGGTATGGTTGTACATTGGCGCATTCCTGAAAAGCTCTTTCTGCCAGTCGGTCCCCTCTCCCAGGTAGCTGGGATTTACAAATTCCGGCCGGGTATCAAATCCCCAGCCTAAACCCGTATTTCTGTCATTTATAAAACTTGCATATTCCCTTAGGTTCATCACCGGCAGCCTTCTGGGTATTTGCTGGTAGCCGGCATACATATCATAGGTAATGCTCGGCGGAGCGACCTGCCCCCTCCTGGTGGTGATCACTATTACGCCATTTGTTGCCTGGGAGCCATAAATTGCCGTTGCGGATGCATCTTTTAACACATCAATGGATTCAATTTCAGAAGGATTGATCCCCGCCAACGGATTGACGCCTGCACCCAGTGTGGCTGTACCGCCAATTATGACCCCATCAATGACGTACATAGGAGCACTTCCGCCAAAAGAAGACAAGCCCCTGATCTGTACAGACACCGCCCCGCCCGGCTGACCTGATATTTGTTGCGACACTAAGCCCGGTACCTTTCCCTGCAAGGCCTGATCAAAGGTTACCGGTTGTGTTTTACGGATCTCATCACCGGAAACAGAGGATATGGCGCCGGTAACGTCTTTCCGTTTTGTCTTGCCATAACCAATTACCACCACATCCTCCAGCTGAGAAACATTCTCCGCCAGCTTTACCTGGATGGAAGTACTTTTACCAACAACTACCTCTTTTTTCAGGTAGCCGATCATTGTAATCACTAATATGTCCCCTGTTGATGCATCGATGGTAAACCTTCCCGCGTCATCAGTAATCGCGAAGCGCTGGCCGTTCTTTACGGCAACCGATGCTCCCGGAACCGGAGTGGAGCTACCCTGGCTGACGATCGTACCACTTATCTTTATTGTTTGAGCAGAGAGGTTGATACTGAAAAGGCATGCCAGAAGAATAGCCGTTAGCGGCAGCATTCGGGGGCGACTCATTTTGGTTGACTTCAGTAAGTCCGTAAACAAGGTATAGGGATACAGGCTAAGCTGCAGCAGTTGTAGTTTCATATACGTGGATTGAATATTGTAAGTTTGAATCAAAAAAGCTCATTACCATCCTGCATTTTGCTTCAATACATTATTCGACAAAGTGATCTGTGAATAAGGGATCTGCACCAGGCCCCTGGTTTCCACGATCTTTGATGCTAAAATGGTTTTTGTTGCGTTCACTCCGCCATTCTGGAGGGTCACCGTCTCGGCAATCGCAGATGCAGCAACATTTACGCCCTGACGAAGCAGATCCCAGTAGCGGATCCCTTCTCCTGCAAACTCAAGCCTTCTTTCATTCATAATATTTGCCTGGTTCACCGGGATCTGGACAAAGCTGGCGCCCAATGCTCTTTTGCGCACATCATCAAAGTAATTTTGTGCGCCGGCTGCGCCTAATTCAGCAGCCATTAACAATACATCGGCATAACGGATAGACACGTAATCCTGAAACTGGCTGATCATGAAGCTCGCACCACCCATTTTCTCTGCCAGGCTTCTGCCTGCTGCGTCAGCCATGGGTGTATATTTTTTAATGCAATAGCCTGTATACTCCCGTTGATCTTTTATATTCTGGAAATCAAGTCCTTCATCCTTTATAGAAATAATAGAGGCATTTCTCCGGCTGTCGCCCGGCGCGTAGGCATTCCAGAGTTTAGGGTTCACCGTTGCGCCTCCCCAGCCCATTCCATACGGGTAAATATTCTGGATACGGATGCCGTACATTACCATCCAGTTATTGCCATCCACGTTACCATTCCAGTCACTGGTGTAGGTATACTTGATGGCAAACACGGTTTCCTTATTATCCTCTCCTACGTAATCATTGAGAGAGGCAGCCGGCCATAAATTGGCAAATTTTTCCACCAGCCCAAATCCTCCGTTGTTAATAACATCTTCCAGGTAAGCAAGCGCCTGTGCTTTTGACACCTCTCCTACCAAGTCTGCTTTGCCATAAGCGCCGGTGTAATAAAGGAACACACGGCCTATCAAAGATTCGGCGGCCCATTTGGTTACGCGTCCGCGGGTAGCGGCATTCTGGCTGCCGTAGCTGGTGGCAGGCAGGTTAGCTGCCGCAAATTTCAGATCATCTGTGATCAGCTTATAAACGCTGTCTACACCGGTCTGCGGCACATTATCCGTAGTAGGTTTTGTGATCAGCGGAACACTTCCAAACAGCCTGACCATATCAAAATAGCAGTATGCGCGTATAAACTTTGTTTCCGCTTCGTAGGTCTTGCGTAAATCGTCATTCCCTTTCCAATCCACCCCGTCCATATGCAGCAAAAGCATATTGGCGCGGTAAATAGCCTTGTAATAAAGGGCCCAGGTATCGCCAAACATATTCTGATCAGAAGGTGAGCGAAGCTTGTCAAATTCGTCCATCAGCTGAAGACCGAATCCATCCGCATTGCCACCGCCGCCAAATGCTTCATCAGACATCACTACAGATGCTACCGGAAAAGCAAAGCCGCCGGACCAAATGCGCTGTAATCCATCATACACGCCTACGAGCGCTTTCCAGGCGTCGTCCGGTGTTTTATAAAAGTTCTGCTCAGTAGCGGAAGTTACATCTTCCGTGTCCAGGAAGTTCTTACTACAGGCTACCAGTGATAACAATGCAGCAGATAGTATATATATTTTTAAGTTTTTCATTGCTGATTCTTTTTTAGTTTAAAAGCGGATGTTTGCCCCAACCATGTATGTCCTGGGCCTGGGATAATATCCAAGGTCCACGCCGGATGAAAAGCCTTCATTATACCCAACTTCCGGATCCATTCCCTTGTAACCGGTAATGGTGAACGCATTCAGCACAGAGCCATATACTCTTAACCTGCCCAGGTAGCTTTTCTTAACCAGGCGTGCAAAATCATAACCAAGCGTAATGGTGCTGATACGGAGGAATTTCCCATCATAGATATACAGGTCAGAGAACTGCGCCCAGTTCACGCCATCTTCCGTTACCCTGGGGATCCTGTTGGAAGTTCCCGGGCCATGCCAGCGCTGCAGCACCTCAGTAGTATAGTTTCCGAAACCACCCGGGCCTCTCCAGGACTGCACCAGCTGGTTACCGGAAACACCGGATGCCTGTATAAACAGATCAAAACCTTTATAGCCCAGCGCCACGTTAAAGCCAAATGTGAGGTTAGGATTGGGATCGCCGATCTTGGTCTTGTCGTTGGCATCAATGGCGCCATCGCCATTCAGATCCAAATAACGGATATCTCCCGGCAGGGCGGTGGGCTGAATGGGTGCACCTGTTTTACCTTTATAGGCCTGTACTTCCTCTGCAGTTTGAAAAATACCGTCTGTTTTATATCCCCAGAAATAACCTACCGGCTCACCGTTTGCTGCGCGGTAAAACTCACCGGCATTGGCATACAGCACATTAGTATTGCCATGCAGCACATGATCATTTGTAGGAATATTCCCGATCCTGTTCCTGTTATAAGCGCCGTTCACACCAATTGAATAATTGAAGTTCTTACCGATGCTGTTCTGGTAATTAAGCGCCAGTTCAACACCTTTATTCGTTACATCGCCCCCGTTGATCAGCGGCGCATCGGCGCCGGCAGTGGCCAGAATGGGTACGGTAATTAACCAGTCCTTTGTTTTCTTGTTGTAGTAGTCAAAAGTTATGTTCACGTTTTTCAGCACGGTAGCATCAAAGCCGATATTGGTTTGTTCGGAGGTTTCCCATTTTACGTCGGGATTAGCGATGCGGCTTGGGAAGGCGCCCTGCGTATTTGCTCCTTCAACGGGTCCGAAGATATAGGCCGTATTACTAAAGCTGATGGGAGACAAATATTGATAAGCCGCCACATTCTGATTACCTACCCGGCCCCAGCTGCCGCGGATCTTCAGGAAATCCAGCCAATGAGCGTCCTGCATAAAGCTCTCCATAGAGGTCACCCATCCTGCGGATACAGAAGGGAAATATCCCCAGCGGTGCCCGGGCGCAAATCTTGATGACCCATCGGACCGGAAGGTGATATTCAGCAGATATTTTTCACGGAAATCATATTGCAGCCTGCCGAAATAAGACAGCAAAGCATTTTCAGTCGGTCCCCCGCTAATGCTCATGTAAGGCGCGCCCCTGTTCACATTTTGAGCTACGGAAAGATAGGCATGCTGCAGATCGGCCACGCGCAGGTACCAGTTGTTACCACTGATATTCACCGTTTTTGTTTTCAGCGAAGAACTGCCGGCCATTACGCTGAAGTGATGGTCATTAGCCACATTAAAATCATAGCTCAGCAAATTATCGAACTGAAGGGTTAGCCCGTTGCCCATTGACTGGCTTACCTTGGAAGTATCGTTAAATGCATAAATAGAGAGGTGATAAACCGGCGTATAACCATGGCTTTGATTAGCCGTATAATTCACCCCCAGGCTGGAGCGGAATTTTAATCCCTTAATGGGCTCAGCCTGTATATATACATCGCCAAATAAGCCCTGTGAGCTGTTACGGTTACGCGTAGTATAATCCATTACTCCATAAGGGTTGGATTCTGTATTGTTCCATGACTGATCGGGTTTTCCCGGATACCAGCCTTTCTGGTCGCTGCTGAAATAATTGCCGTTCGCGTCATACATGGGCAGGAAAGGGCTTGTACTGAAAGCACTGCGTAAAGTGTTGTTGTACTGGCCATCTACCAGAATCCCATGCGTGTTCTGGTAATTGAACGTAAGATGCTGGCCTACCTTGATGATATTCTGGTATAAGTTGTGGTCTGAGTTTATCCTGAACGTATAGCGCTCGAAGTTAGAGATATTGGAACCGCCTACAATACCACCCTGGCCTGTATATCCCAGTGACAGGGAATAGGCGGAACCGGCGCCACCGCCCTGTACGCCCAGCACATAGTTCTGGGTGGGTACATTGCTCTTAAACATCTGATCCATCCAGTTGGTATTTACCGGCAGATTGTTAACTACGTCATTGCTGAAATAAGGCGCTTTACCGGAGTTTACAGCCGCCTCATTTATAATGGTGGCATATTCTTTTGCATTCAGCAGCTTTGCTTTACGTGCAACGTTCTGGGCGCCGTAAAAAACATCCAGTGTTACCTGCGCTTTCTGATTATTCTTTCCTGAGCGGGTGGTAACCAGTATAACGCCATTGGCCGCCTGGGAACCGTAAATAGCAGCAGAAGCGGCATCCTTCAGGATGTCAATGGATTCAATGTCGGCGGGATTCAGGTATGAAATATCACCGGTTTGAACACCATCAACAATATACAGCGGAGAAAAATTACCCACCGTACCCTTACCACGGATGATTACATTCATGCCTGAACCGGGCTGCCCTGAATAAGAGGTGATCTGTACACCCGGCGCCTGCCCCTGCAAAGCCTGCATTGCATTGGTGGTATTCTGCTTTTGAATATCGGCGCCTTTTACCTGTATGTTGGCGCCTGTAACCAGCTTTTTCTTTTGTGTGCCGTAACCGATCACTACTATATTCTCCAGCAGATTCTGCGATTCCTGCAGCTGGACCCTTAGTTCCGGTGATTCAACCTTCACCTCTTTCGCAATGAATCCTACTGAAGTGATCACCAGCACATCGCCGGTGGATGCGTTAATGGAGAACTTTCCCGATTCATCCGCAATGGCGGCGGCTTGGGTATTCTTCACATTAATGGACGCGCCCGGAACCGGGGCGGATGTGCTTTGGCTTGTTATGGTCCCGGTCACTTTTGCGGTTTGGGCAAAAGCGCTTTTGCTTTGGGTAAAAATCATGATTGTCCCCCAGAGCAGCAATATTCGCAAGCGAATAATTTTGGCTGACTTCATACGTGTGAATTTAAAATTGGCTATTTTTTTATACTTAGACGTTTACCTTCATAAACTACTTCTTTATCGCATGTTGTATCAGAATCCAGGCGCCTGTTTTTACCAGGCGTTATTATATTTATACGGAACGTTCTTTTCTTCAACATCCCGCTGAATGATCCCTTACGGTCCCCGATGGTAATGCTTCCTGTTGCTTCGCTATATTTTACCGGGATGACAGAAAAAGCACCTTTTTCGTAATTATAATTGGTTCCTTCATCTTCGTAGAGGTTGAAGGATGCATCCGCGCCGGTGTAAATGTTTAATGTGATGGTATCTGCCTGTTTTTCTGTGGTGTACTGTAACGCAGGCCCGAAAGGCAGTATGGATCCGGCTTTTACAAACAGCGGCATACGTTCATAAGGCGCTTCGGCAATAATTTGCTGACCGCCGGCATACCATTTCCCGGAATAGAGATCATACCAGCCGGCACATTGGGGCAGGTACAGGGCACGCTCCGTTTTCCTGTATTCACACACAGGATTTACCAGCAGCGCAGGGCCGAACATATATTGATCCCCGATGTTCAATACAGCGGTATCTGCCGCAAAGTCCATTGCAAGGCCCCGCATGATCGTATAGTCATTATGGTAACCCCACCCTGCCAGTGAATAGATGTAGGGAAGCAAACGGTAACGCAGCTTATCGTAATAAAGAAAACTTTTATAGGCAGGATGATCCTCCGGGGCTGTATTAAATACTTCGCGGTAAGGGAATTGACCGTGGGAACGGAACAGCGGAGCAAATGCGCCAAACTGCGACCAGCGGGTCATCAGCTCCCTCCACTCTTCCAGGTTCTCCGCATCCGGTTTTTCAAATTTTGCGGGCACTACAAAACCGCCTATGTCCATGGTCCAGTAGGGCAGCCCTGACATAGAGAAATTCAGCCCTGCGGTTATCTGCGCTTTCATATCCTGCCAGGTGGAGCCAATATCACCGCTCCATATAGCTGCTGCGTAGCGTTGTGAACCTGCAAAGCCTGAACGTGTGAGCAGGAAAACCCTTTTACCGGGATCTGTTGAACGCTGCCCTTCATAGATCCCTTTTGCATTCTGCAGGGGATAGGCATTCAGGAATTCGGCTGCGCTGCCTAAAGCGGTAGGCGTCATTTGCAGCTTTCTTTTTTCGGGGCTTACGTTAGAGAGAATGTCCGGCTCACTGGCATCCATCCACCAGGCATCAATTCCTTTACTGTAGATCTTATCATTGATCAGGTCCCAGAATCCTTTCCGGGCATCTTTATTAAAGGCATCGTAAAAAGTAGATACATATCCATGGCCGATCCAATCCCTTTGGCGGTCGGCTATATTTCTTTTATAGAGCCACCCGTTCCTGTCAAACCTGTTGTACGCTGATATGCCGTCATAAAATTTGGGCCACACCGATATCATGATCCGGGCGTTGTATTTTTTATGCAGCACATCGATCATACTGTCGGGAGAAGGAAAACGTTTTTCATCAAACTCCTGGCTGCCCCATTCGGCTTCCCTCCAATAGCTCCAGTCAAGCACAATGTTGTCAACAGGGATCTTTCTCTTGCGAAATTCATCAACCGTGGTAAGGATTTCCTCCTGTGTTTTATATCGTTCCCTGCTTTGCCAGAAACCCAATGCCCATTTCGGCACTATAGGCGCTTTACCGGTAAGATCCCGGTAACCGGCGATCACCTCATCCATATTATTACCATAAACGAAGTAGTAATCAACCTGTTTGCCGGCCTCGGAGCAAAAGCCAAAATTGTTTTCGTCTTCTGCGCTCAATGGCTCCTGCCATTTCAGAGAAAGATAGGATTCGCCTCCTTCAGGTGTCCATTCAATTTTAACAGGTACTTTCTCTCCTTTTTTGAAATCCCAGGGAACCAGGGCAGACGCGGGATTCCAGGCTTTGCGCCAGCGGTCTAAAACAAGCTTTCCGTTCAGCCACACTTTCAGGGAACCGCCATAGGTGAACCGGAATTGGTGCAAGCCCGACAAATGACTGGCAAGGCTCCCTTCCCAGCTTACCATTCCCGTAGCAGGTGTAAATTCCCGGGGAAGCTGGATCTTTGAGTCCCCCAGGAACTCCATATTAATGTTTGCCTCCGCTCTCTCTGTACTTATCTCTCCGGGCTTATGCGTATTGTTGATGTACGAAGCTGTAAGCCAGCCCGGTTCTCCCTGCTTTGAAAAAAGCTCCATGGAAGAAAGCGGGTGAAGCGGCCTTACATCACCGGCCCTGGTCAGGGAATAATTATCCCACAGAATGCCATAATTTTTACTGGAAATCAAAAATGGAATGGCTACTTCGGTATTGTTCTGGAAGAAAGTAACCTGCTGTCCCCGGTAATTCATTATACCGTCCTGGTGCTGGCCTAATCCATACCACGCATCAACGCCTGTTGACTGAAAGGTTTGCGTGAGCGTGTAATACCGGTTACCGTCAAATACTACAGATTGAAAATTTCTGCCAAACGGCTGTTTTTCAGCCAGTATTTTTTTACCACTGAGATCCGTGAAAGTAACCGCTCCTGTTTTGCGGTCGATCGTAGCGATTAATTTAGAGGTTTTGAGTATGAGGCTTTCTTTAGAAGGAATAACATTCCACGTAAGCCCGGGCTTCTTTTTGTAAACAGTGATCAGGCTATTACCGGGTACTATTTCTTTTCCGGGAGCTGCGATCACTCTTATAATATTATCCGCAATCACCTCCAGCTTAACGGCATGCGGTGAGCCCGTAAGCAAAGGATCTGTAAAAAGCATTACGCCATCTGGAAGTGTGATATAGGCGGGCGGCACTGCCAATAAGTCATTTAAAAAAGCGGAAGCCAACAGGCTAAACAGCAGCAATCTCAATTTCATACACGTGGATTAGAATGCTGTAAAGCTATTACCTGACCGTTTGAAAGCAGGCGGTTGAATGTTTCAAATTGGGGGGTTAAATGTTACAAATAGCTGATTTTCATACACTCTATCCGGCAAACAGGAATCAATTATCCTTATTTCTAATATTTGCGGCGTATTGTGAAGGCAAGGTATTAAACTCTTCCTTGAAAAATTTTGTGAAGATCTTGGGATCATTAAAGCCTACCTGGTATGCAATTTCGGCAATTGACATTCCGCTTCTATCTAATAGCTGAGCTGCTCTTTTCAAACGGATCAAACGGATAAACTCTAAGGGCGACCTGCCGGTAAGGGAAACTATCTTTCTATAAAAAGTAACACGGCTCATGCACATCTCACGGCTAAGATCCTCCACCGAAAAATCCGCGTTATCTATTTGCTTTTCAACAGCTTCCAATGCCTGTTTCAGGAATTTTTCGTCCACAGGCGTGATAGTAACCTCCCCGGGATCGACCTGCACCTGCTTCTGGAACCTTTTCTGCAATAATTTTTGCTGTGCCAGCAGGTTATTAATGCGTGACGCCAGGATCTCAAAAGTGAACGGTTTTGTAATGTAATCGTTCACACCTGCTTTCAATCCCTCCAGCTGTTTCTCCTCGCTTCCCATGGCGGTCAATAAAACAATGGGAATATGGGCGGTAAGCGTTTCGGTCTTAATTTTTTGGGCCAGTTCAACCCCGTCCATTAAAGGCATCATAATATCGCTCACTACCAAGTCCGGGTTTAGCTGCTTTATTTTTTCCCAGCCTTCTTTTCCGTTCGTGGCTTCTTCTACATGATATTGCCCTTTCAGGTTGTCCTTCAAATAAAAACGCAGGTCCTCATTGTCTTCCACTACGAGGATGGTTTTCCGCTTATCGCCCTTTTTACTCTCCTCAGATACGAATGGTTCTTCATTTTCTGCCGGTAAAGGGCCTGTTGCAGCCCGGGCCGAAGGTTCATAAATTTTCTTTGCAGGAAGCAGCACGGTAAAACAGGTACCCTGATCCGGCTCACTTTTTACGGTGATGATCCCCTTATGCAGTTTTACGAACTCCTTTGTAATAGCCAGGCCGATCCCGGTGCCCTGGTTCACCATGCTTTCCGGAACCTCCGTTTGAAAGAACCGTTCAAAGATCTTTTCATGCTGAGCGGCCGGGATCCCGATACCGGTATCTTTTACTTCAATGGCAAGTGTTCCTTCTCCTTCATTATTTACCGGCGGCTGATAGATCAGGTTAACCTCCACGGCGCCGTTATCAGGCGTATATTTAAAAGCATTGGAAATCAGGTTGAACAGGATCTTTTCAATCTTATCCTTATCGAAATAAATTTCCAGGCCCTCAATATTAGCGGAGAAGGAAAACCGGATCTTTTTCTTTTCCGCAATATCGGTAAAAGAGTAACTGGTATCCCTGCAAAACCCCACAATATCGCCTATGGAAGGATGTAGCCTTACCTCCTGCACTTCCATCTTCCTGAAATCCAGCAGCTGGTTTACCAGGTTCAATAAGCGTTTTGCATTACGCTGTACCAGGTTTAGTTGCTTAACCTGCTCTTCGTCCGCAGTATGCTTAATGATCTTGTCCAATGGGGAAATGATAAGGCTTAAGGGTGTGCGGAACTCATGGCTTACATTGGTAAAGAACTTTGTTTTTAACTGTTCCAACGCCTGCGCCCTTTCCGCTTCCCTGCGTTGTTGCTGCACTTCAAAACGCATCTGTATCCTGTCAAGCGTAATGCGCCGTACAAGCAGGAATAACCCGGCTATAATCAGCGCATAAATAAAATAAGCGAGCGGAGTTCGCCAAACCGGTGGTTTGATATTTACCTGTAAGGTCTTCACATCACTCCACAATCCATATCCATCTAAAACCTTTACTTTAAAAACATAATGTCCCGGATCAAGATTTGTATAGGTGACCCGCCGTTGATCACCGTTTACATATAACCAATCAGTATTAAATCCTTCCAGCATATAGGCATACTTATCCTGGGTACTATGCTCGAAATCAAGTGAGGTAAACTGGATGGAGAACACGTTCTCTTTGTACTTGAGGTCAATGGCAGGAACCCGTGTCAGGGATTGCTGCAGAACAACGCGGCCATTGAGGGTGGTACCCGGCTCTATGTTATCGTTAAAAATCTGCAAGCCTGTGAAAACTATTTTGGGGCGGTAGGAAGGCTTCTCTATTTTGCCGGGGTCAATAATATTGAAACCGGAGGGCCCGCCAAAGAGCAATTCGCCGGTGCGGGTTTTCAATGCCGCGTTTTCATTGAATTCACGGTTTTGGATGTTGTTCATCTCATCATAACAAACAATGGCGAAACTTCCGCTATTTGCATGCTGTTTAGGAACAGCATTACATAAACCGTTAGATGTGGAAAGCCAAAGTGTCTGATGATTGTCCTCAAGAATATCCAATATCGCATTATCAGACAAACCATCTGCAGTAGTAAATGTTTGAAATTTTTTTGTTTGCTCATTAAACAAGCTCAAGCCTTCCCGGCTCCCAATCCATATTCTGCCCTTGCTGTCTTCCAAAAGGCAGGTGACGCCATCGCTACTTAGGCTGTTCTTGTCGTTTGTGTGCCGGTAAATAACGGGCTTCTTCTTATTTCTTCCAAAAACGGCGACCCCTGCGCCGGTTCCAATCCATAAATTGCCCTTGCTGTCTTGCAGGATAGCGGATATAGTATTGGAAGGTAAATCACCTTGCCCGTAATTATAGTGTTCAAACTGTTTTGTTTCCCTGTTGAAGCGGTCCAAACCACCATTCAAAGTACCAATCCATAACTGCTTGTCTTTATCCTCAAATATCTCCCATACATTGTCATCGGCCAGGCTTGAAGGATCCTTTTCATTATGCCGGTAATGGGTAAACTGTTTCCCATCGAAACTACAGAGGCCGCCCACGTAAGTGCCAATCCAAAGGATACCCTTATGATCGATCCACAAGCTTACGACCACATTATTACTCAGGCTGTTCTTATTGTTTGGATCATGCAGGTATTGCGTGAAAGCATTATTTTTTCTGTCAAAGTAAATGAGCCCTCCCCCATTGGTTCCGATCCAGATATTACCTGACCTGTCTTCCGTAAAACGGTTTATATCATCGTACTGAAGGCTTTTTGCATTCAATTCCTGGTGATGGTAATACGGAAATTGTACGATGTCGCTGTTTAAATAATTGACCCCCTGCTTGTAGGTTCCGAGCCAGATAATTCCGTGATCATCTTTATAGATAGTAGTGATGGTATTCTGACTTAGGCTCTTCGGCTCACTGGGATTGTTCAGGAGATAAGCGGCGCTGAAATTATTATCCTTGTCGATCAGGGTTACTCCTCCATGGTCTGTTCCTATCCATATTAAACCGTTATTATCCTCTACCACCTGGCTTACCACATCTGAGCTCAAGCCGGAGGTAGACGAATTTTTATTAAACTGTCTGACGCTGCTGTCCGCAGGATGTAGCAGGAAAGCGCCGCAGTTGTAACACCAGGCCCAGAGATCGCCATCGCGGTCTATAAAAAGCTCATTAAACTCATTTCCCTTATATTGCTTCTCCAGGACGGTACTGGAGTAAACAACTTTACCCCGTTCCAGGTCATATTGCTGTAAAAATCCATTTTGATATATCAACCATAGCTTCCCATCTTTTGTTTCCTTAGCGAAGGTGATCTTTTTTGAAGGGTCTGATGGAGGCGGCAGCTTTAGCGGCTTTGCGCTTTTAGCAGTAGCTGCATACAGGTACAAACCCATTTCATGGTAAAGGAACCAGTATCTGCCGTTATTGCCTTTGATAATATTCCTGATCGAACCGGCGGGTAAACCGAGTGACTGCAGATAATTACCAGGATCAACATTGAACTTTTCAGTACCCGGATCATAAATACAGGCGCCTCCCATTGTCGACACCCACATCTTCCCATCTGGCAGCTCGTACAGCGCCGCGATATTATTATCCGGAAGCGAAGTGCTGTCACGCTGATTTTTCCGGAATACCCTGCAGGAATATCCATCATAACGGTTGAGGCCCGACATTGTTCCGAACCATAAAAATCCGTCATGATCTTTTAATATGGCCTTTACCTGGTTATGTGAAAGACCAGTAGATGTGTTTAGCTTGGAAAAGTTATAGTGACTGCTTTGCGCAAAAGCAGACAGTGATTGCAAGGCCCAGACAATCCAGATAAGAAAACGCATCACAACGTGTTTAAGCTGGGGAAGATCTTGCGCTGAGCAGCGCAAAATCCTCCACCATCTTTGCACAAGATAACAAAATACCCCCAATAAGCCGCCTTACACAATTTTAAGGCATAGTGCATCCTGGTTGGGCAGTTTATCCGGCAACTGAACAGTGAGTGCATCTTTTGATCTTTCTATAGCTACCTCTCCATGCCCCAATAGTTCTACACGGGTGATAGCTGAAGGATGATAGCTGCTGCCAGCAGCCAATGATTTTACCCGGACTTTCCCATCCGCTGGCAAGCCGAGTGCTATTGCATAGAGGGTATCCCCTTTGCTTGTAAAGCGAATATCTTCCGGTCCGAAAGGCTTTCCTTTACCTTCATTGAAACCTTGCGCTTTAAGCGGCGCTGCGTCTTCGATGGCGGGTCCCTCACCAAATATTTTCCAGGGGCGGGTGCCATATATGGCTTCACTGTTCTGTTGCATCCAGGAAGCGATGCCTTCCACGATAGCCAGTTCAAGGGAGTCAATAGTGCCATCTCCCCGTACAGGTACACTGAGCAACAGGTTGCCATTTTTGCTTACAATATCCGCCAGGGTATGCACTACTGTTTTGGCCGATTTATACCCCCGTTGATCGTACACCCTGCGGTCATAGTGCCAGCTGCCAATGCAGGTATCTGTTTGCCATACGTATGGCTCGATCTGCTGGCTCTGTCCGCGTTCAATATCCCAAACCATGCATTTCCGCTGCTCTTCATCCAGGATCTTGCCATTCAGCACGGCCTGCAGCTTACCATGCTTTTTGATGCTGTTGTTATACAAATGTGCCGCTATACGCAGGCCGGCATCACTTACCGGCCACAAAGGCAGTACATTATCATCGAAATACACGAGATCCGGCTCATAGCGGTTGATCAGTTCAACGGTGCGGTTGAAGAACTTTTCACAATACGCTTTACTGGGTTGGCTGACGCCTCCGCCCCAGGCCCATTGCTGGCCGAAGGCATCCCAGCCTTCTGCTTTAGCGCTGAGGGGATGGTTTTGTGCATACAGCTCCTGCGGATCGTATCCGTTCCACCAGGCATTTTTGCCGGCGGCCTTTGTGAGCTTCCCGTCATAGGGCACTCCGGCCAGCGGCCCGTTCTTATCCGCCAGCTGCGCATACTCGTACCAGGACCAGGCATGAGAGGCGTGCACGCTCACCCCAAAGAACAGTCCCTGTTCCCGGGCTGCTTTTGCCCAGCCTTCAATGAGGTCTTTCCTCGGCCCCATCTTCATCGAGTTCCATGACTGGTATTTACTATTGTAGTTGTCAAAATTATCGTGGTGATTGGCCAGGGCCACAAAATACTTGGCGCCCGCCCTTTTATATAGTGAAAGCAGCTGGTCGGGGTTCCAGTTCTCCGCTTTCCATTCATTTATCACATCTTTGAAACCGAACTTCGAAGGGTGTCCATATTTCTCAAGGTGATACTTATAGTGGTCGCTTCCCTCCTCGTACATGCCACGGGCATACCAATCACCATGTTCAGGCTGACATTGGGGGCCCCAATGCGCCCAGATGCCGAATTTGGCATCCCTGAACCAGTCTGGTACCTGGTATTGCTTTAAAGAGTCCCAGGAAGGCTTAAAAGGGCCCTGCGCAATCCGCTCTCCGGGCAAGGAATTTTCAAGAAGTGAAGCAGCATTTGCATAACGTGCGGCCCATAAAGCAGGAATAGCTCCGGCCAGGCCTCTGATCATTGTTCGGCGTTTCATGTTCTAAAAATACCGATCTTCTCTTTTTCCCCTTTACCCAATATCGACAAAATAATTGCACTTTATCGATATCCAAATCATACATTTGTTGTAACTACATTGAATATGAGCGGAGAAGGCAAGTTCCCGGATTTCATTTTACTGAATGTGGGCCACGCTGTCCATAATGCTGACTGGAACTGGAAAAATGTATGCAGCCCGTTTACGAGGATCCACCTGGTGGAAAGCGGGACGGCCAAAATAGTCCGGGAAGACAGCACATGTGAATTGAAAAAAGGCCATTTATATCTTACACCTTCGTACGTTAACCATGGGTATGAATGTGAGGGCAAACTGTCGCTATATTACATCCATATATATGAAGAAATGGACGGACGGCCCAGCATTTTTGACCTGATCGACTTTCCGGCGGAGGTTGAAGCGGACCCGCTGATGATCCAACTGGTACAACGCCTGGCCCTTATTAGTCCTGACCTGCAACTGGAACTTTATGACCCCGGCTCATACGATAATTCCACTACCCTCATCAAAAATATAGCCCTTCGCAAGACCATGCCCCGGGCGCTTGAGATGGAAGCCAGGGCTATCGTCCAACAGATCTTTTCCCGCTTTCTGGCCCGTGCATCCGATAAGAACCTTGATCTTGACCAACGGATCCTGAAATCGCTGCATTATATTCATACCAATATAGACAAGCCTATTAATATAGAGGAGCTGACCGCATTATGTTTCCTGACAAAAGATCATTTTATCCGGCTGTTCAATAAATATATGGGTTGCACACCGGGGAAGTACATTAACCAGAAAAAGATCGAGAAGGCACAGCAGATGATGTTGATCAGTGATGTATCCATCAAGGATCTTACATATAGTTTGGGGTTTGAGAACGTTCCTTACTTCAATCGTCTCTTTAAGAAGATAACAGGGATAAATCCAGGCAGGTACAAAAAAAAGATGCAGAGCGATTACTTACCAAAGCAAAAGATCATCCGATGAAAACTTACCTTTTTATTATACCCCTTGTATGTACGATGAGTCAGCACATGCTTGCCCAACAGCATAATTATGCATCGCATCACAAGGAGGAAAAGAAGGAAAAACATATTACCCGGTTTCCAGACTTCGATCATGCGCTGTTGCTGGAAGCGAAAGCTGATACAACGGCAAATGTAAGTGCCGGTGACCTCGATGGCGACGACCATCTTGATATCCTGCTGGTCAAAGGAAGACATTGGCCTATTCCTGACCGCATTCTTCTTGGTGATGGAGCAGGCGGCATACGAAAGACTTATAACCTCGGCAACATATCAGACCGTTCCTACACCGGCGGCCTGGCTGATTTTAACGGAGATGGCTTCCTGGATGTTGCTGTCAGCAATGACAACCCGGACCGGAAACTGATCTATTTTAATGATGGGAAAGGCAATTTTACAGTTGGGTCAGAATTTGGCCTTCCTGATTGGCCGACACGGAATTTGTCAATTGCTGATATCAACGCAGATGGATTTCCGGATATTATTTTGGCGAACAGGGGTGATGTAGGGCAAACATCAAACTATATCTGCTTAAACAACGGAAAAGGACAATTTAATGCTAATTGCATTCCCTTTGCGCCCTACCCTACCACGACCATATCTCCCGCTGATCTTAATAAAGATGGTTTTATCGATCTTGTTGTGCCACATCGCGACAGTGGCCAGAGTTATGTATATTTTGGCAGTTCAGATCACAGCTATTCAGACAGCCATCGTATTCCATTCGGCCCGGCCGATGCTACCATCCGTGTGGCAGCAGTAGGAGATTTTAATGCAGACAGTATTCCAGACATTGTAACTATAGACGAAAACAAAGGCGTACATCTCTATTTCGGTCAAAAAGATCAAACTTTCTCCGCAGGCATTTCTTTAGCTGATGCAAAGATTGTTCCCTATGCACTGACGGTAGCAGATCTGAATAACGACAAGAAGATGGATATCATTGTAGGTCACGTAGAGGCACCATCCACCATATTTTTCAATGACGGCACAGGTCTCCATTTTAAACCGGTTTTGTTTGGTGATGCAAAGGGCACTGTGTATGGTTTTGCCATTGGCGATTTCAATGAGGATGGAACACCTGACATCGCCACTGCACGCTCGGATGCGCAGAATATCTTATACTTTGGGAATATCAAAAAGGATCACAAATGAACTGATCAGCAGATTTAAAACTTACGGGCTTTCCGCACCGTATCCATAATATGTTTTTGCGCCACCCGCTCAAAGAGAATGCGATGCCCCGGTATATTCAGATGGATACCATCCTGGTCATATTGTTTGTTGATGGTATTATCAGGGTTAGCAAAAGGATCCCAGAAATTGATCACCTTATCACCATAGGTAGCCAATAGCCAGTCGCGCATCTGCGGCAAAGTACTCCGCGGATGCCCGAAAGTATTGGTGCGTGGTTGAGTGGTAGTAACCCACACCGGGATATGTTGATCCCTTACGGACTGTATGATGGTACGAAAATTAGCCTGCTGCTCTTCCAGACTGTAGCCCGCTGCCGCATCATTGGTTGGCAGGTTGATGATGATCGCATCGGGATGAAAGCTGAGCGCTTTGGTAATATTCCTTTCCTTATCTGGCGCCGGCCGGTCTTCTTTCCGGGCGCCAGTGGGCATTACTTCGTATGTAGAATAGCCGTTCTTCGAGATGTTCTTTACTGCTACTTCCGGCCCCAGTGATTGGGCAAAACGGTTCACCCAACAGCTATCCTTTGGCTTGATGCCATAACCTGCCGCTGTGGAAGAGCCTACTATCACAATAGTATACCGGTGATGATCCGGAGCGGTTTTGCAGCCAGTGGCAATCAACAAAAAGATGATTGCCACTGTTTGCATCCTGTTAAAAAACACTTCGTTTATTGTTTTATCAGTTTAATTGTTTTCACCGGCTTGTTATCAAAAAGTACCTGCAACAGGTACAGTCCATTCATTAAGGACTTGCCACCCAGTTCCAGTCTTTCCTGATATACACCGCGATCCCTGTTACCCAGGTCTTTCACCAGTACCAGTCGTCCGTTGCCATCGAGCAGCCGTACCATTACCCGTGTAGCCTGTTGCTGATGAATATTCAGGTTCAGGTTGATATAGTTGTCAAACGGATTCGGATACACGTTCACTACCGCTATATCATTACCATCCGTATTGGTGATCCTTGGCTGGGTACTGCTCATTGCGCCCGCGAGCCCTACGGTACGATTGCTGCTGCGTGCAGACATGCCTGCGTTATAGACCGGCAGCGTTTGAATGGAGCTGCTGTCATCCGGCGGGGCTACCTTCATGACCAGGGTATTCAGGTAACCGTAATTGAGCGCTGTGTAAACGGAGATATAGATCTCTCCATTTTTGTCGGGCATTACCTTATCAATAGTTACCGTATTCCGGATATTGTCATTGGCATCCAGCGTTACTACCTTATTGCCGATAGCGTAAGCGGTGACCCTGGTACCGCCACTGGCGCGGCTGCCAAGGAAGGTGAAGGAATATTGCTTGGCCTGATCCAGTCCGCTGAACTTCAGTACGGCCGTATCTCCCGGCTCTGTATAGTAAGATTCCGCCAGTGCCTTATCAGGATATACGCCGCTGTCATTACCGGTTTGTGCTCCGGCGGGGTTGGTGCCCGTAAAGTTATCAACGAGGGTCAGGGATATGCCGGTGCTGCTGTTGGCGTCATCCCACAGGTTCTTCCATGCCAAACCTTGTGTTGGCAGCGCAGCTGTATTATTCCAGGGAGCGCCGGCGATATTGGTAACGGTAAAGTTCACATATACACCGTATGCCAGTGTAGCGCCGGAGGCAATATTACTGTAGGCAGATGTAAGCGCTCCTGCTACTGCTCTTACCTGGTAGTAATAAATGCTGTTTGCACTCAGGCTGCTGTCTTTGTAAGTAGTTATGTTAGCGCTGGTAGTAGCTACCAGGCTGTAAGTACCGTTGCGGGAAGCCGAACGCCATACCTCAAAACCCGTCTCATTGCTGGATTTATCAGACCAGGCCAGCTGTATGCTGGTTCTGGATTGTCCTGTTGCCGTCAGGTTAGCAGGTGCTAATGGAGTACCGTCATCTATATAAGACTGTATCACCATTGCATTGAGGTAAGCGGCAACAGAGCCGGAAGGCTGCCTTACGGTGAATACAATACTACCGGTGCTGTCGGCGATCAGACCATTGAGCTGTACCGTGTTGCTGGTATTGCTGGCGGCATTGAGCGTAACGGTTTGTCCGCCTGCGCTGTAAATGGTATTCCGGTTATCTGCCACGCTTGCACGGGCACCAAAGAACAGCAGGTTGTATTTACGGTCAGCACGCAGGCCGCTGATGCGGATACGCCTGTCGCTGCTGCTCTGATCGTAGAAGAAAGTATGCATCACTGCGTCAGGGAACACGCCGGAGTTATCACCGGTGCTGGTGCCTACGTTATTGGCGCCTGTGAAGGGATCCAGTATAGTGATGCTGACACCGCTGGCAGTACCGGTTTCATCCTGCAGGTTACTGATGCCTGTATTGGCGTTAGGCCATGCGTTGAAGTTGTTCCATGGTGCGCTGGCCGGTTCTACCTGGTTGCAGTTCACGTAAATGGAAGTGCTCTTCTTATCTGTTACCTCCACGGTAAAGCTTTGACTGCTGGTATCGCCTTTGCTGTCTGCAGCTTTGATCACCAGCGTATACTTGCCGATATCGGTAGCTGTGGGCGACAAGGTGATAGTGCCATTGCCGTTGCTATTGTCCTGGAAGCTGGCAAAGCCGGGCAGGCTGACAGCAGACAGGATGATCGCGTCTCCTGCCGCGTCGGTGGCAGTAACGGCGATCTGTTTGCTGGTATCTGTTTTGATGATCACATTAGCGATCGCAGCCAGTACCGGCGGTTTATTAGGAATAGTAAAGGCAATAGTATCTGTATAAGCAGATACGCCATAGCCATTCACCGCCCTGGCTGTATAATACCAGGTTTGACCGCTGGTAGCCGTTGCATCCGTATAGGCGGTATCATTCGCATTGGGACCGGGGCTCAGCAGGGTGAAGGCGCTATTGCGGTCTGCTGAACGATACAGCTCATATCCTGTTTCATTATAGGCCTGGTCTGTCCAGCTGAGCCGAACACCTTCCGCAATGTTGCGTGCAGCAAAATGCCCGGGCCTGGCGGGTGCAGTGCTGTCATCAAAAACAGCGTTCACCACCATTGCATTGATATAAGCATATTGAGAGCCCGCAGCAGCTGTCAGGTCTACGGAAATGCCGCCGGCGGTATCCGGCCGCATATTGTTGATAGTAGCTGTTTGCGTAGCATTGTTGGTAGCATTCAGTGTTACGCTGGTGCCATTGATGGTATAGCTGGCCACACGATTGTCGCTCACACCGGCGCGGCTGCCAAAGAATGTAAAGCAGTATTTGAATTTCGGATTCAGGCCGGTCAGCCTGAAGGTTTGCAGGGTGGTATTGGTCCACCAGCTGCTGGTCATTACATTATCCGGGTATACGCCGCTGTTCACACCGGTGTTTGCGCCCTGGTTATTCGTATTGGCGCCACCGTTAATGGTCTGCCATGGGGTCAGCACATTCAGTGTGATACCGGTGATGCGTCCCTGGCTATCTTTCAGGTTCGGATACACCTCGTTCTGGGCCGGTTTCTGATTGGTATTGTTCCATGTGGAAGGTCCCTGGTATGCACCATCGGTGAAGTCCACGTTGATGGAATAATTGGGATTTACATCCGCAACGTTAATGGTAAAGCTTTTGGTATCTGTACCACCTCTGCCATCATCTACCTTTACCGTGACTGGATAAGCGCCTGCATCAGCATAACCGGGCGCCACCTGGATCTGTGCCGTATTGCCGCTTGCGGTAAAGGTGGCAAATGACGGTAAGCCTGTGAGGGTCCAGATGGTGGTATCTGTAGTGTTGTTATCTGCAGATGACAGGTTGATCTGTGCCGTAGCCTTTTCTGCAAGGCTCACATCTGCAACAGCGCTTAACGCCGGCAGGTAGTTATCATTTACCGTGAGAGTAAAGGATTGGGTGGCTGTTCCGCTATGCTGATCGCTTACTTTCACCTGGATGTTATTCCATACGCCCTGGTCTGTGCTTTGCGGAGAAAATGTAAGCACAGCTGTGCCGTCACCTTCATCTGTCAATGTAGCAAAGGCAGGAAGATTAGCTGCTGTAAAGATCAACGTTTCTCCATCCGGGTCAGCAGCGCTGATATTGCAGGTAAGCTGTGTACCATAACGCATGCTCTTGTCGGATAAAGCCGTCAACACCGGCCGGTTGTTAAGGGTGGTAGCGCTTACCTGGTTGGAAGTGTTACCTCCCCCGTCATTCCTTGCCGTTATTTTATAATAATACCTGGCATTGGCAAACAGTGCAGTATCCGCATAGGTAGCCTGCGTAGTGTTGTTAGCGGCCAGGGAAGCTATTAATACATAATTGGCATTGGTGCCGGCGGAGCGGTATACATCAAATGCCGCTTCATTGCCGGAGTTATCTTTCCACTGCAGGTTGATCCGGTTGCCGGATACAGCTGTGGCAGTAAGCCCACTGGGCGCGGTAGGTTTGGAAGGTAAGCCCAGGGTAGTACCGCCTGCAGATGCTGTTGGGCCGGAGCTGCCATAGTTGTTGATCGCCTTCAGCTGATAGTAATAACTTTTACTTGCCGCCACGGTGCTGTCCGTATAGCTGGTAACGTTAGCGCCTGTGGTGGCAATGATCCCGTACGTTCCTGCAGCAGTGGTGCTCCTGTATATTTCAAAGCCGGTTTCATTGTTCAGGCTGTCTGTCCAGGAGATATTCAGCTTGTTGTAGGATACTGGGGTGACAATGACTGTGGCAGGTGTATCAGGAACAGCGCCCATGGGGATTGAATCCTTGAAATAGACAGCAGGTATCTGCTGACGGTCGATGTTAGGGCCTTTCCAGTACAACTGCATAATTTCACCGGAGCCGGTACGCTCAAAATAAGTGAGCGCGATCTGGTGCGGGCCTGCATTCAGGGTAACGGAAGCGCTCTTGGAGGTGGCGGTATGCGTACCATCGTTATTTACCAGCGCAGTAGCGTTGGGGCCATACGGCTGGTCAATATACAGCTTGCTGCCGTCGTCTGAATAAGTTTCAAACGTATAGGTGCCGGACACCGGGATGTTAATATATCCTTCCCAGAGAAAGGCGTAATTGTCGGACTGTGTTCTGGGACTTATATCCACATTGGCGCTTACGCCGGACTTGGTTGGTGTCAGGCTGCTGAAGTTAGGGAGCGAGCTCCAGGAGCCATTATAATATTTGTAGGCAAGTCCGTCGGATATTGCCGCCCTGGACACCTGGTTACTGGCCGGAGATTCGTTACCGCTGCCATCTCTCGCTTTCACTACAATTGTATACAGCTGACGGTTTATAAGCCCATAAGCCATGAAGGTATAAGTAGTGGTGCCGGAAACGAATGGAACGGTATATGTTTTTTTACCATTCAGGTAAATATCATACCTGTCTACCCCCACATCATCTGTTGAGTTGGTCCAGGAAAGATAGATCGCATTGGAAGTACTGGCAGTCACCTTAAGATTGCCAGGTGCGCTTGGTGGCGTGGTGTCTGCCTGCGTGGATGCAGTGGCTTCATTGCTGACCGGCGCTGCGCCGTTATTGTTCACTGCCCGTACAATATAATAATAGCGTGTGTTTACACTTAGGCCCGCATCGGTATAGGTAAGCACATCAGCATTTACCTTGGAATCCAATGTATAAGGTCCGCCGGCTGTAGTGGCACGGTAGATCTCGAATTGCGTTTCATTGAATGCAGGACTGGGATTATTGGTCCAGTTCAGCTTGATCTGTGTTTTGGAAACAGCGGTGGCTATCAATCCACCGGCAGCGTCAGGCGCATTGGCTCCTGCTGCATTGATTACGGAGAAAGGATTGGAGAATATGGTGGAGCAGCCATATTGTTCTGTTACCCCGGCGATGTACTTACCAGGTGTGCGCGCAGTAAAAGTATTGGACCTGCCTAATGTATCAGTACCGCCGGAAAGCATCCACACATAGCCGGTATAACCGGTAGGCAGCTGCAATACCACGCTGTCCCTGCCTTCTGGTGTGGGCAGCACATTGCTCATCATACCGGAGATCTGTATATCCGGCGTTACCGTTGGCGCTTTGGTCTTGATCACCACAGGTATGGGCGACCATACAGACCAGCGGTTGCCGCTTTTTACACGGGCGTCATAAGTACCCAGGCTGTTCACCACCAGCGTATTGCTGTTAGCGCCCGGTATCACGGCTCCATCTTTTCGCCATTCATAAGCATCAAAGCCGGCGGTCAATCCTAATGTATCGATGATCGGATCACCCGGACAAAATTCTGTTTTGCCGTACAAAGGCCAGGGATTGGCTTTATGTCCGCGGCTCATGAAAGGGAAATAATCCTTTTCTTTCCAGGCGTTATCCCACACGCCGTGGCTCGCACCCGCATAAATAATGAGCTTGTAATTGCCGCCCACTGCAGCGGCTGCATCCGCTATAGCCTGCGCATTGGCTGGCGGGGGGTTAGGATCCACACCACCCTGGAACTGCCAGAGCGGCGTAAACTTATTGCTTTGTACATAGCCGATATAAGTGGAGGTGGCTGCGCTGATAGGTGTAGCCGCAGCAGTTAGCTTAGGATAGCGGGCAAGAAAATCCCAGACTGCCTGTCCGCCGCCGGAAAGGCCTGCTATCTCCACTCTGAAAGGGTCCACATTCAGCTGTGGCACAAAAAAATTATTGATCAGTTCAGCTATATAATCATAAAAGCTGGGCCCCCAGTAGCCGCTCTGGTTCTGCGGGAACAGGATGAAGCCGTCAAACGTGCCGGCATCTACGGCGGCCATGTATTTATCCCCCCCGTGGTACAGCTGGTACTCGTTATCATAAACGGTTCCTTTTTCGCCTACCCCGTGAAAGAAAACAGTAATGGGATATTTTTTGGAAGTGTCTGCCGCATTAAAGTTTTTGGGATACTTGAGGCGGAACTGCATTCCCTTATAGATATAACACTTATAGGAGTTAATCCCCGTAAAGGACAACCGTGGTGTTCTAACCCACTTACCGATGGCCCCCCATGCAGGTTGTGCAGGCGGGTTCGCTGCGTTGTAGTCTACAACTGGATCGTTAGGATTCAGTACATTTTGTGCCCATACTGACTGCGTGCCTATCAGCAACAACAGCAATAATCGGAGGTACAATTTTATCATATTTTATGATTGAGTATCCGGTAATAACAATTTTACCAGGCTCTTTCATGGGATATGATGGTTAAAATATTACTAGATTGAGGGAAGGCTTTTACATGGAGGATGGTTAGAAAAGATGTGATGGTTTTCGCCAAATTCTGCGCAAGATAATTATTAAATAATTCCTTGTATCAGAAAATCGGCAAATGATATAAAAATCCGGCTGAATTTCTAAAAATATGCCGTAAACGTATTAATATTTCACTGCCCAACTGTAAGCGCTATACGGAATATTCTTCATTATTACTAACTTACCGCGAATTATTTTATGTCCACGGGAAAACTGCCATTGTTCTTATTGCTTGCCTTCCAGGTATTGCTCCAGGCCCCTGCCGGCCCGGATAAGCGTTCAATGTTCCGGACGGAAGAGGCATTTCCCTTCCTTCATTTTGATTTCCCGGTGGATATTACGCATGCAAATGATGGCAGTAAGCGTCTTTTTGTGGTGGAACAGGCGGGGGTCATCAAGGTTTTTGAAAACAAACATACAAGCACAAACGCCTCCCCTTTTCTCGATATCAGGAAGAAAGTCCATTATGGAGGAGAAGCAGGGCTGCTCGGGCTGGCCTTTCATCCTGATTACGGGCACAATGGCTATTTCTACCTCAACTATACCACCAAAGCGGCAGGAAAGCTCCAGACGGTCATCGTCCGGTACCGGGTCAGTTCTTCCAACCCCAACCAGGCAGACTCCGCCAGCGAAAAAGTGCTGCTGCGTTTTGACCAGCCCTGGGATAACCACAATGGCGGCGCTGTTAAGTTTGGTCCGGATGGGTATCTGTACATCGCTACCGGGGACGGAGGAAGCTGGGGAGATCCACACAATAATGCCCAGAACAAAAAAGTGCTCCTGGGAAAAATTCTCAGGATTGATGTAAATGGCCGGGGGAAAGGAAATCATTCCATTCCGCCGGACAATCCTTTCAGCGGCAACAAGGAAGGTTTACGGGAAGAGATCTATGCCTACGGGCTGCGGAATCCCTGGCGCATCAGTTTCGATCCCCCAACCAATACACTTTGGGCAGGAGATGTTGGACAAAACAAGCACGAGGAAATTGACATCATCGTAAAAGGCGGTAACTACGGCTGGTCAAGGAAAGAAGGAATGGAATGCTACAGAACCAGGAACTGTGATGATCCGGCTTTCATAGATCCGGTGCTGGATCTGCCGCAGGCTGATGGTGAACGCTCCATCACCGGCGGTTTCGTGTACCGTGGAAAAAAGCTGCCCTCCCTCAGCGGGAAGTATATCTTCGGTGACTATATTAGCGGCCGCATCTTTGCGCTTGAAACAAAGCAGGGCAAAGCCGTTAAAAACAGCCTGCTGGTAGATAAGGTTGGGCAGATCTCTTCTTTTGGTGTGGATGCGGACAATGAATTGCTTATCTGTATTCACCTGACCGGCAAAATACTCAAATTGACTACTGTAAATTGATACAACATGCACAAATTGCTATTGATGATCTTTCTTTTACCATGTGTAGCCTGGGGGCAGGGATCGAACAACACTACAAACGGCGCTGCTATTTATCCTGATAGTGTTTGGCAATTTACCTCCGATGTATCCAAAGGAGGCTGGAGCAAAGACAGCCTGAACAATCTTAAACGCTTTATTATAGATAGCACCCATGCAACAGGCATGCTGGTAATACAATCCGGAAAAATCTTATTTGACTACGGCGATACCAAAGAAACCAGCTATCTGGCATCATGCAGGAAAAGTTTGCTTTCCATGCTATATGGGCCTTTTGTGGGGAATAAAAAAATAGATCTCTCCACCACCATGGAACAGTTACATATTGATGATGTTGGCGGCTTGCTGCCGGTGGAAAAGAAAGCTACTATTAAAGACCTGCTAACTGCACGTTCAGGTGTTTATCATCCGGCCAGCAATGAAGGCGACGCTTCTGCCATGGCGCCCAAAAGGGGGAGCGTTCAACCGGGCAGTTTCTGGCTGTACAACAATTGGGATTTTAATGCAGCCGGTTACATCCTGGAACAACAAACAGGACGCACTATTTATCAGCTGATCGATTCAATACTTGCCAAACCATTGCAAATGCAGGATTGGAATATAAAAGAGCAACGCAAAACCGGTGATACAAGCAGATCAAAATACCTGGCTTATCATATGTGGTTTTCAACAAGGGATATGGCAAGAATAGGCTATTTAATGCTCAGGAACGGACAATGGAAAGGCCAACAGGTAATTCCCGCTGATTGGGTTAAATTAACGACTGCAGTGGTCACCTCCTATAAAGCCGCAGTTGAAGAAAAAACAGCTTATTTTCATTTTGGCTATGGCTATTTATGGTGGATCTGGGACGCTCCTTATAATGAGGGCTTTTATGAAGGCGCTTATTCTGCGACTGGCGCATATGGACAATTTATAACTGTTTTACCCAAGCTCGACCTGGTGGTAGCGTTTAAAACGAAGTATGAATACGGCAGGCAAACTCCTACCGATTTGTATTTAAGGATTTTGAATAAGTTGATTGCTGCAAAGATGTTGTGAGGTTTCATTTAGCCCAAGGTAAATCCACTCTCTGGTTAAGAGTATTTCCCCACCCCAACCATATAGAGTAGAAATACTCCATTTTCACAGCGGCATGCTGAGGATTATTTTTTATCAATACTTTTATACCGCCATTAATAAGGAAGCTGACCGGTAAACTTTGTCATTTCTCTTCTAAAGCGGAATTGATCATCCCCTTATACTAAATAAAACGCAAACACTATGAAAACAAAATTCAGTCGCACAGCTGTTTTTATTTCCCTATTTGTGATAGCTGTCGTCACCTACAACTGCGCCAGTAATAACAAACCAAAAGATAGCGAAGCAGCAACCGGGCCGATGGATTCCGGGCAAAGCGGCGCCTTCCAGAACCACCGCGATTCAGTGCCATCACCGCAACAATACAGTGATTCGCTTTTTACGCTCAGCCATGATTACCCGGCGTCTGTTGCGCCTGTTACTAATCCTTCCTGGCAGCAGGCATTGAAGGGGCAGCCGATCTCTGAATCAAACGTATTTGCTTACATGGATTCATTGAAAAGCTACATCGCTCCGAACCTTCTGCCTTTCTTCACAAACAATGCAACGTGGACAGCCGCAAAGTATGGCTGGTTCCATGAGCCCTGGGTAGGATCGCAAAGGGAGGCCATCCTGGGAAGCTACCTGGGTAACGGCAACCCGGCCAACATGTTTAAATCATTGAAAGTTGATGAGGCAGGATACGCCCTTGTGCTGTATGATTCAACAGCCGCCTATACCGTAGGACAGATCTGGGGCAAAACCGGGGAGAAAGTGAACCTGCTGAACGATGCAGCACAATTCCCGGAAGGCAGTGTGATCGTAAAGCTGGCCTTTTCAAACATTAATTATCCTGAATGGCCTGTAATGAAAGATGCACAGACCTTCAGCATTTATGATACCATTGCAACAAGAGAGAACCCGGCGAAAGGATACCAGATCCGCAAGGTCAGCTTTTTCCAGATGGACGTGATTGTAAAGGATAGCAAGACAGCGCCGAAAACCGGATGGGTGTATTCTACATTTGTATATGACATGGATGCCCAGGGAACAAGCTACTGGGATAAAATGGTTCCATTAGGCGCTATGTGGGGTAACGACCCTGGCGTAAACAGTCCGCTTACGCCTCCTTATCCCAAGCTGTATGAAACGGTAATTAATCCCAAAGCGCCGGAGTACAGTAAAGAAACACTGGGCTGGGGTGGCAGGTTAAGCGGTCCGAATGACGGTGCTGTTGCGCAGGTGGCCTATGATATTAACACACGCAAACAGTATAAGAACCTGGCTTTGTCTTCCTGCATGAGCTGCCATAGCCCTGCGCAGGATACCTTCAAATCATTCCTGTTACCTGGTCCCTTCCCATCATCAGATTCTTTACTTGTTTATACACCTGGCAGCGCCGATTGGAATTTATGGTTCAGGGATGATTATGGCAATGTGCCTTTCGATTCAGGACAGGTAGGAATGGATTACGACATGGTAATGGCATTTAAATCCATACCTGCTTTCCAGGCAGCCCAGCCATCCCAGCAGAACAAGCTGCTGAAATCAAAGATAGAAGCAACCACCAGATTCAGAAGGCATATTAGCCGGAGCTTATTCTGGCATTAAGAGATCCTCAATTGTAAGGGGGATACCTGGTTTTATAAATTGCCCTCAAAAAGTGTTTGGCTTTTTGAGGGCAATTTTGATCCTGATAAGCGGGGTTAATGGCTGAAGCGAATCAATAAGCCTTCAATGCTGCCATGCGAATATCCGTCCAGTCAGTCTTTATTCTCCCCTCCTTCCAAAGTTTTATCAGATCCTCCAGCTGTGCCATTTCTTCCTCGCTGAAATCAATCCAGGTAGTATGATAGTTGCCTTCACACCAGCTCATTGGATATTGTTCAACATAACGTTTCCTGAAAACCTCTTCCTGTTTTCCTTTCCCGAACCAATTTAACAACAGGTCAGGATCCAGGTATTCTCTTGTTTCACTATCATGGCCAGTCAGATCTCCTCTCCTTTCGTCAAAAGCATAACTGTCATTGATCTCCCCAGCCGATATTCTAACCAATCCCGCAGGTCCGGCTAAATAATCAGGACTGCTCCCAAGTACAGTAAATTCAACTTCTTTATATTTTGCCGAGATCTCCTGGATAACCCAATAAGGAATATACTTCCGGCGTTCGAATGTGTAGAACAGTACGGTATTTTCATCATTTTGCCGATAACAGATCCTGATAAAACTATCATAACTAAGGTTTACATACCCTTTTGCATCCTCATATATCAATCTTGCAATGTCAAGGTAAGCCTCTTGTGTATTTTCCGCAATGACGGTTATTTGTGTATCCCATCCCATAGGTATAGTATTGTCGAGGCTTCAAATATAATAAATAGATATAAGATCTTTAAATGGAGAGCTACAAAAAGTTCATGGGGAACTAACGTCCTTCCTGTAGTATTCAGGAAGTTTAACGGTAGGTAAGCGGTATCTTTAAAGATACCGGACATAAACCAGTAAACTACGGAATATATACGGGATATATACCGGATATATAAGAGTTTGATATTAGTCGGGCATGAGTTTGATATTAGGCAGCCAGGGTTCCTGGCTGCCTTCGAACCCTTTTAGTATTTTATAATCTTTTTACTCAGCACCTGCGCACCAACTGTCACATTGATAATATAAACACCCGCCGGCAATGCAGACAAATTAAGTTGCTGTCCGCTAAAGATCCGTTGTGCGGAAACAACTGCTGTACCGGAAGCCGTGTAGATCCGTAAATAAAGCCGCTCTCCTTTTACATTCGCCACTTTTACCGTCACTACACTTGTTGCCGGATTAGGATCCACTGTAAGTGCTACATCGGTTGCAGCTACTTTAGCAGTTGTTGCCGCCGCCGTGAAATTCCACTGAGCGTTCACCTGTCCGACATTCGACCACTGATGCACCAGTCCTCCACCTGAAACACCATTTACCTGCAGTACTTTCGCACTATGTCTTGCTATGATCTTGTAATATCCATCGCCGGTGGCAACGATAATAAAATTCTGATGATATTCAGCAGGATCATGATAAGGATACTGGATCACATTGGCCCCGTTGGAAAGGGAAACGCCACCAACGTCCAGCGATTTACCACTATGTTTTGCGATGATCTTATAGTTGCCGTCTCCAAGATGCGTAAGGATAAACTGCTGATTGGCATTTCCATTGTATGCGGAATGAATTACACTGGCTCCATCAGCTGTAGATGCCGCATTTACATCCATCATTAAGCCGCTTGCCCTGTTACGTATAAACCAGGTGCCGGACAAATTAGTAACTCCATTAGTCAATACACGTATCGAAGTGGTTTTATCATGCAGCGGAGACCAGGTAATACAATTGTTACCGGCTGTTAAAGTCTGTGTCTGCCCAGTGAAATTATCATCTGCATAGAGGATCACTTTATACCCTTCAGCAATTGCCAGGGAAGAGAGCGCGTCATCACTGATACCCTTCGCCTGCATCTGTGCAAGAGTATAATTACCCACTCCCAGGCTCACTGCCGTGCCGCTGTAATTACAATCTGCATAGGTGATCACCGGATCCGTTGTGCTGAATGGTAAAGCCGTGAACTCCCAGCTTCCTGCAGTAACTTTAAACTGTACATACCTGCCGTCTTCCTGGTAAAAAGTAATACCACTGACACCACCTAAGAAAGTACCATTCTTCCAGATGGTAGTATTGCCAGCTTTAACCTCCGAAGTGAGTGTAGAAAGAACTTCTTTAGGAATACCCACAATAGCAGTAGTTCCGGCTGGAGCAATCAGTGTTTGGGTAAAAGAAGCACTGCCTGCAGAAAACCCGGCGGCAATATTCCCTTTTACAGTAGGGATCACGCCTGAAAACTGGGAAACACCTCCGGCCTGCGGTAAAAATGTAAACGTTGCAAACGCTGCCTCTGTAGGTCTCACCCCTAACATGTAAGCACTCATCAGGTATAAGGGACCTGCAGACCATGCATGGTTATTACTGCTATAGCCTGCATTGCTGTTACTCTCTGTGAAATCTTCCCAGAGGGTGGATGACCAGCTATTGATCATGTTATTATACCTGTTCTTCATTCTTGCAACAGCAGCATTGCCATCCAGCATAAACAATGCCTGTTCAATGTACATCTCCTGGTAGGGACCTGCATCATTTCTGTTCTTCAGCACACTTAGAATCCCCGCTTTCTGTGCATCGTCTGCAACACCGGCAAGCAATGCCCAGGCGTTACTCCTGTCATCAATTGTAGCAGACTGATTACTGAAGACATAGGCACGGGAATCGCTGTTCCAGAAATAAGCATTGAAATTAGCCTTCACCCGCGCCAGCAAACCCTGGTAATAAGTTACATCAGCAGATTGACCCAGCAGGCTTGCAGTATTAATCGCTGTTTCAAGTACGGAAATGTAAAGTGCATTGAAGATAGTATTTGCGCTACCGGTGTTCAATGCTCCTAAATTAGTACCCCAGTCGATCCAGTTCCATGCATCACTCTGTAAGATGAGCATACCATCTGCGTTACAGGAAGCCGCACAAAACTGAACGTATTTTTTCACCTGGGGATAGAGTTCCTGCAACAAGGCCCTGTCTCCGCTGTACATATAATATTTCCATAACATTGCTACAGCTGCCAGGTTCTGATCCGGCAAGTGGAAGCTGGTGCCTGGCGCCGTTGTATAGAGGGAACCATTTCCCTTTTGTGTATACATCAGTTCGCGGAAAGCTTTGCGGGTTAGTTTATTCACGCTGGTATCGTACAGATACAATGAATAAAGGATCTGCTCAGATACATCTCCCCACCACTGTCCACGCTCACGATCCGGACAGTCATAATACTGATCACGCATACATACTTTGGAAGTATTCTTCGACTTCGTCCATAAGGTATTCAAGGATGGATCGGAAGAAGTAAACTGGCCTATGATATCTGCATTGTAGCTTGTTTCTCTATACTTCAGGCCCAGGACCTGCACTGTTCCGGTAACATTCGTAAACTCATAGGTAACGGTATGATTACTGGAATTCTGCCAGGGTAAACATTCAAATTCCTGGTCGCCGGCTTTTGTAATATACTCCTGCCAGTAGTGCCTGTTCACAATGATCCTGATCTTCACCCCTGCGGGCGCATTTACGTGCAGATATGGACGTAACTGGATATTACTGCCTACTGTTCCGGTAATAGAAGTATTAGCGGTAATAGCAGCAGGTATTGCGTTCTGATAATTACTCAGCTCATATTCTTTCCAGAAAGGAATGCCCCGTGGCACCAGTTTGTTCCAGGGTGCAACCGGAGGGGTTCCCTTCTTTACGGCAGCGGTCCACGAAGCATCGTTATAGGCTGCTGTAGTCCAACCGCTCAGTTCATTCGCCGCGTTATAGGAAACAGGGAATGCGATCCATTTATAATCCTGTCCGTTCAGAATTAGCTGTGTGGTAGCACCAAAGGCAGGATGCACTTTATATTTCCAGGTATCATCAGACACCAATACGGAACCCGCATCAAATAATAAGCCGCCATTACCCACTGCCCGCTGCGAGTAGCCGTTCTGACCGCCTTTATACCATACCAGTACGGCAATGGTATTCTCACCAGCCTGCAGGTAGGGCGCAATGTCTACTTCATCATAATAGGTATTCACCAGATCCGGACGTATATCCAGTCCGCCGTCTTTCACCACCAGCTGGTTATTTACATACAGCCAGTACTTATTTTCCGCCGCAATTTTAGTGATGACAGTGGCCGGTTTTGCGGATAAAGTCACCTTTTTCCGAAAAGCGATCCAGGTATTGGCGGGTCCTGCGGCGGCAGACCAGATCCAGTTGGCCGATCCTCCGGAAGGTGGAATAAGGCTGACGATAAAAGAGGTTACCTGGTCATTCCATTCGGTACCGATCCATGATGAAGAAGCCGCAGCAGTAAAACTTTTCCCGCTAAAATTGTCGTCTGCATAAAAGGTTAGCTGGTACCCGGCGGGTAAGGTAAAGGAAGAGACGGCGTCATCCGGGAATCCGGCCGCATTCATATCTGCGAGCCTGTAATTACCGACGGGGAACGACACGGCCGTTCCGCCATAGTTGATGTCCGTGTAAAGCACCGCCTGGGCACTGGCCAGGTGGCTCCCGGACAACATACAGATCAAGAGGAACAGGTAATTCCTTACGAGTGGAAACGTTGTGTGTTTCATAGGTTTGAAATTTGAGGGTTGATGGTTATGGAAATGAGATAAAGGCCTTAACGTGAACTACCTGGCATCGGTTTTCATGAAGAAATCGTGGTTGACAGAGGAATTTAGAAAGAATAAATGGGATAACTGTCCTGTGGTGTCTAGGGGTTAAATTAACAGGTGATCGCTTAATTGTTTCTCTCTAAAAAAACCGTATAATAGCAAAAATATGAACCTATTTATAAGAAACATGAAGACCTTTTTGGTAATTTGTTGTTTAACAGCAACATACAATTCTTTTTCCCAGACACCTTTTCCGAGCTTAAGCCCGAAAGGAAAACTTGAACAGAAAATCGGGCTCACAGATATTACCGTCGATTATGAGCGGCCCGCAGCAAGGGGACGTAAAATATTTGGCGAATTGGTCAGTTATGACAAACTATGGAGAACCGGAGCAGGGCATTGCACAAAGATCAGATTCAGCAAGGCAGTCGTTATCAACAATAAAAAAATAGACGAGGGAACTTATTCGGTCTTCACAATCCCCAACCTGGATGAATGGACAGTAATATTGAATAAGGATACTACGCTTTACGGAATAGCATCTTATAACCAAACGAAAGATGCAGTTCGTTTCAAAACAAAGCCTCATCAGACAGACCGGTACTATGAGTCCCTAACCATAGACATTGATGTAATACCGAACAATGCGGTTGTCAATGTATCTTGGGAGAAGACCAGCATTTCATTTGGGGTTGAAACGGAAACAGACAAGGCAGCCGACGATTTTACTAAGCAATACTTATTATCTGATGTGTCTAAGGACTCCGACAAGTATGCCGAAGCTGCTGAATATTATTTTTACCTGGGCAAAAATCTGGATATGGCACTAATGCTCATTGACAAAGCTATTGCGTTGAAAAATGAATCCTGGTACTACAGACAAAAAATTGACATACTGGAGAAGCAGATGAAATATAAAGAAGCAATTGAGTGTGCTACGCTTGCAATCTCACTGGATCAAAAGCGGACAGAGTGGGATTCAGTGACCAGGCAACAAAGTGAAACCGAGTATAAGAAACGGATTGAGTTTTTTCAAAGCCAGCTAAAAAAATAAAATATAAACAAAAAGGCAGCGCTATTGCGTTGACGGAAGTACCTTAGTGGCTTTTATGGTTTGGAGTTTTATCAAGGTCCGTAATAGTAAAAACGTAGACAGCAAAACAAAGCAAAGTGTTTGGTGCGCTCTGTGAAGATCAATTTAGGACTAAGCCCCGGGCTCCATTTTACATTAGTACCTAAAGCGCAGAGCAGCCCGGGATGATATGCCCCAGCCATTAAACCGGAAGTAGCTAATTTGGAAAATTCCATTAACGGGCTATTACATATCTTAGGGTAACACTCCCTCCCTATGCAACATGAAAGCCCTAAGGCCAGTACCGGTAATGCTCCAGTCTATATTACTCACCACGATCCTTCACCTCAGCAATCCTCTTTTTTTAAAGGTCCGCAGGACAATGGGCCGGTAGCGGAGCCTGTTCCCTTCTTTAAAAAGATGAACAAACCAGCACCGGGTCCACCGGTGATCCAGAGAGTAATTGACCCTGCAGACAGGGATGACATCATGCAACTTAGCAGAGATGAGGTGATTCAACGAATAGCATCTCCGCAAAAGGACGAAACCGCAGACGAGATCGCAACGTTATGGGCAAACCGGCAGCCGTCAGAAAACCCTGAATCTGAAATAGCAATGCTGCTGGAAGAGGCGGGCAAGCTGAAAAGCTTGTCCCGTAAAAACAAAAAAGTTGAGGCGGAAGAATCAGCACAAGCCACCAAAAGACATAAACCCGGGCCGGATGAACCAGTAGAGGATCCTTGGGTTAAAAATGAAGATGTTTCTTTCCAACCGGAATATGATTTTGAACTGGTAGATGATGATTTTTTGGCTGGCGTAGAGGAATTGGAACAGAGTGCTATGAGCGGATCTAAAGCTACAACTGCCAGCTCCTTCGATCCCTTTATAAGCAATAACAACAATAATAACAGCAGTAGTAGTAGTAGTTCTCTGTCATCTGCTTCGCAGTCCTCTTCCAGCGCTTTACTCCCTGCTGACGATATACTAAATGGACTCAGCGGGCTTGAAGGCAAACAGCACTGGGAGTTGGACCAGATACGTGAAAAAATGATAGCACTACGAGGCGCTGAACAGCGTTTAAAAGAAGCAGCAGACGAGATCGCACGCAGGGTCGAAAAGAATACAAGAGCTAAAGGAGCAAAGACTAAAGAAGCTAAAGGAAAAAAAGCGAAAGAAAAACCAGCTCCAGCTATTCAATCTACGCTTAAAAAGAAACTGCAGCAAACCATACGCAATGAAACTTCAACGATAACCGGTATAAAACAGGATCTTGCAAGAATGGGCGTAAGGCCTGGTCAGCAAAAAAAGGAGGAACAGCCGGGAAAAGTAACAAATCTGCAAATCCACGGGGCGTACAACGCCCTGACCACAGGGCCTCAGCTCAGGTTCCAGGAACTATTCAAGACCTTGTTCGGACAGGCCATCGCGAACCTGAATAACATGAGTGACACCGATAAAGAGCGGCTGTTCAGTGACCTGCACATTTTACGCCAGGCCGTATTAGACATAGAAAGCATCAGAAACACTCAGCAAAAAAGAAAAGCAATTGAAGGACTGCCAGCGAAAGCAAGTGCTTTGGTCGGGACCGGTGGTACCTGGTTGAGCGAAACGCCCCTTCATGCACTACTGATTCCGCGGCCCCAAACCCATATCGAAGACTTTGATGTGAAAGTCATAGAAGGACACAAGGTAGGCGAACAGGCAGAAGCCAAAGTATCTATTAATGGCGCCACCGGGGAGCCCTCCGTATCTCCAATGGATGCAGTAAGACATTTGAACACCTTCTATAATCACATTGGCGACGTCCCAGACCGTTTTATATCCGCTCACTTGCTGACGGAAAAGCTGGGCGGAAAAAGCGGCGATAACAACCTGGCGCCTGCGAAAAATAAGTCCAACACCGGTCAGTTGCGTGAAGCAGAGAAAACCGGCGAACAAATGGTATGGAGTGAAAATAAAACCTTAAGCTACAAGGCAAAGGCGCATTATACGAGAGAAGGAGGACCCAACGCCGGGCGGGAAAAAGACAACAGCTTAATACCCGGCACAATAACAGTCATCATCCAGGAACTGGAATTTGATCGCAGCAAAGGGGATGATCCGGGCAGTTGGGAGAATTATGGACCTAAGGCCGGAAGCAGCCCGCAAATATTTCCGGCAGATCCAATGAAAGAGTAGCGGAGGGTCATTGAAAAAAAATGAGAAATTTGTAATTTAACCATATGCAAAAAGTATCCTCCTCCCCCACCCTGGCATTCCTGCTCCTGTTCCTGCTCGCCGGATATCTCACTCCTTTCTTCGCGCAGCAGCATAAGCTCAAAGTCCTTGTTGTCAGCGGTGGACATGGTTTTCAACGCACACCTTTCTATAATGTTTTTGATTCCATCCCTTTCATCACTTACGACACCCTCGTGCAGCCACAGGCTAATGCGCTGATCGCCTCGCCCGAGGTGAGTAAATATGATGTGCTGGTATTTTACGATATGTTCGATCCCATTTCCCCCGCTGAGCAGGAGGCTTATATCCGCTTGCTTAAAAAAGGAACATCCATGATCTTCCTCCATCATTCACTGGTGTCATATCAAAACTGGCCGGAGTTCATAAAGATCGTTGGCGGGCAATACCACACCCATCCCGTAGTGGTCAATAGAGACACCCTGAAAGCCAGTTACGAGCATGATGTGAGTATCCCGGTGAAAGTGGAAGATAACAATCATCCCGTGACACGAGGCATTAGCGATTTTGAAATAGTGGATGAGGTATATGGCGGCGCTGAAATATTGCCGCAGGTCAGACCCTTGTTGAGTACCACGCATCCTAAAAGCATGCACTATCTTGCCTGGATCAATCATTATGGGAATTCCGATGTTATTTACATACAACTGGGGCATGGCCCCTCCGCTTACTCCAATGCTAATTTCCGGAAACTGCTACAGCAGGCTATTGCATGGTCTGCAGCTGCAAATAAATAAAAGTGAGGTAAAGCGGACAGCCATCGAGCTGGATGGCGATATCAGGAATAATTTGCTACAGCGGATCTTATTCATGGCAAATAATTTCAAATTTAAGCAAATAATGAGTTTTTATTTGAAGATGGTGGCGCAGTAAAATTTCATGGTCTTCATTTTGCTTTATCCACCAGTCCATTCATCATCAACCATTTTTCACAGGCACTTATCCATGTAGATTCTGAGTTAGCTGAACGACCCATGCCATAACCATGGCCGCCTGTCTGATACATGTGTAACTCGCAGGCAACCTTGTTTTGCTTGAGGGCCATTGCATAATTGATGCTATTTACAACCGGTACTGCATCGTCATCAATGGAGTGAATTAAAAATGCAGGAGGCGTAGCGCTGTTAACGTGTAATTCGTTTGAAAAGTAGTTTACTGATTTGCCCGATGGCGTTTTGCCCAACAAACTATACCTGGACCATGTATTGGTTGTTGCCGAATCCATCGTTATAACAGGGTAGATCAACAATGAAAAATCGGGTCGGGCGCTGGTTGTATCCGTGGTTTCATAAACTTTATCCTGGTAATGCACCGATAAAGAACTGGCCAGGTGTCCACCGGCTGAAAAGCCCATGATGCCTATTTTTGAATGATTGATGCCCCATTCTTCAGCCTGCTTTCTTACTATCCTCATTGCCTGCTGCGCATCCTGCAACGGGGCAATGCTTTTGTCTTTCATAGTAGCATCATTTGGCAACCGGTAATTTAAAACAAATGCCGTAATGCCTAAGCTGTTCAGCCACTGTGCAACGTCTTTTCCTTCATGTTTAATGGCCAGCAAAGCATAAGCTCCACCCGGACAAATGATGACAGCCGTGCCATTTGATTTACTTTTTTGAGGCAAATACACTTCAAGCGTTGGAACTGAAACATTGATCATCTTCACCCAACCACCCGACGAATCAATAACCTGATGAATTGACGGATTCGAAATGGAATTAGGCACTTTACCGTTCCAGATATCCATCACTTTATCTTGACCATAAAGATTGCTAAGAACGAATGCAGTAAAACTTATTCCCAATAATAATTTCTTCGAGACCAATTTTGAATATTTAAATTTTTCAATTATAAGCTGAAACCTGTCACATCTATCGCAACCTGGATGGCAAAAGAAATAGCTGAGCCTGCAAACATGTTGCAGGCCTCAGTGAAGTATTCCCAGGATTTGGCAAAAGATTTATCAATCAACAATGAGCTTTTTAGTAAAACTAAATCCTTGCGAATCTACCTTGACAATGTAGAACCCCGCCTTTAGCCGTGAATGGATCTCTATCTTGTTAACGCCTTGAACGATCTTTTCGTAAAGCATTCTGCCCAGGTTATCATAAATTCTTACGGCCGCTTTCCCGGAAAATTCCGGAAGAAGGATCGTAAACCTTCCCTCACTGGCGGGGTTCGGATACAGGCTAATAGCATCCTTATTAATGTTGGTTTCCATTACCTGTGGCGATGATATTCTGGCAGCCAAAGCACCAGCTCCTGCCGGAACGAACGGAGAGAGATAGCTTCCAGCAATTACCTGTTGCGAAATACCAGGTCCCTGCCAGGCTACAGCTACATTGTCTCCGCCACTGCCTTCCTTTTGAAGGACCTCGATGTAGTATTTCTGCCCCGCAACCAGGTTAACTGCAGTGGACTGCTGTGTGCCGTATTTGTTCCATTCCCGCGAATTTGTCCACCCATTCACATAAGCTATCCTTGAAGCATTGGCCGGGTTGTCGCTGGTGCTGAGATATAAATCCGTGTTATCATCTCCCGCTACCCAGAAAGTGTAGCTTCCACTTGCTGAAGGATAGATATATCCGCGAATTCTCGTTCCATAATTATCGGCCCAATTTGTGGGGCCTTCCAGGCTGGCGATCTGCCCGCTTCCCGTAGGATTGTTTGGATAATTGGCATTGGATGTCAGGTTGCTAATAGCAGTTCCGCTGACTCCCGTCCAATATTCTCTCAATATAGACCCGGTGACTGAGACGGTAAAGGTTTGAGTGCTTTGGCATCCTCCGGTATTGGTATAAGTAGCCACATAGTTTCCTGCCTGGTTGGCCTGGATGTTTGATATGGTTACTTCACGTGTAGTGGCGTTAAAATTATTCGGTCCGCTCCAGCTCCATGATCCTCCGGTTACAGGTTGTGGGCCAAACATTACCGAGCCTCCCTGTGCTACAGCAGCTGTTGCAGTTTGTTGCCATGAACCACCATTAATCTGGACGTAAGGAGTGATGGCAGTAGGCGTACAGCTGCCGCCACCCGATTCGATGGCAACCAGACCACGTCCCACTGTACACATATATGCCCGGCCATATACGTTCATATCGCCCATTACAAAATTACCGTTCCCCACGCCTCCCCACTCATGGGCATCGTCATTTATCCGTGTCCAGGAAGCGCCCTGGTCTGTAGAACGGAACAACCCTTTAACTCCGCTAACGGTTCCCCAAATATAGACTGCGGGATAAGTAGCGCCCGTGGCAGCTTTACCAAATCCAACAGCTTTGCAATAAGTAACATTGGGAACAGTTGTCCATGAGGTTCCATTATTTGTAGTATACTTTAATCCATTCGCCAACGCTACCCACACATGTCCTTCATTACCGGGAACAGCCCTTGCACGAAGTGAACCACCTGAGCCAGGATTGGATGATGAGGCGGTAAAACTTACACCTTTGTTGGTACTGACCAACAGTTGTCCTGTACCAGAATTATAGATATAAAATTTATTGGCGTTAACGTAATCTGCTATTGGACAAGCATCCTGCACATTGGTAACTCCTGTGCTTGTCCAAGATGCTCCATTATTGGTTGAATAATAAGTGGTACTTGAACCGCCCGGACAATGAAGGGTTGTATTTCCATCTGCCGACAATGCGATTTTTCCATATGAACCATTAATAGAAGCCGATGTTGGGAAGGTAGCTCCCTGATCGGTAGAGTAATATATCTTATCTGTAACCCTTGTCACTTTACTGGTGTTGTTGGCGGCATATGCCAGGCCACTGTTGGAACTGGCAGCGGGAGTCATATTCTTGGTCGGATAGGCATAAATATCGGTGTACAACGCTCCGGCCTGATCTCCTACTCCGATTATAAAAGGACCACCGGGAATACTTATAGCGTCAAGTGGTACCGTTTCTTCCAGTCCTTTTACATCAAATTTCCAGGAAACGTTGGTTGCATTGATATCATCGGAGGTAAAAAGTCCATTCCCAGACATAACCCTTACTCTTGCCGTACTTTTCGGATCAAAGTCAATGCAATCTGCCCAATGTATCCCATAGGGAGCGATCCAGCCAATGCCATTGGGGTTCAGGGTGCTTGTGCAGGTCAACTTGGAGGTCCAGGTACTTCCTCCGTCGGTAGATAGGAAAATAAAATCTCCCCATACGTTGTTGCAAAACTGGTTGTTATTCCAGACGTTAACCGTGGAAACGATAATCCTGTTTTTATTTGTCGGATCAACACTTACACCCCCATAAGGGTAATTATTTCCATTTGGAGTAATGTTGGTCCAGGTTCCGGTAGCAGTAGCAAGTTTGTAAACTCTTCCGCCGGTGCCGTTCGATGGACCCTCAGAATCCGCCATTGTTACATATAAAGTAGAATTATCAGAAGATAAAACAGCCCTGTGGGGCATAAATGAATTATCAGGCTGAATTGCAGTGAACGTGCTGCCACCGTCCGTACTTTTGTAAATGTTACCGGCTCCCGTGCGAGAAACTCCTATGTAGATAGTTTTCGTAACTCCCCCCACTGCACTGGAAGGATCAAACACTACAAAGTTGATTCCGTTTCCATTGGTTGTAGTTGTTACTCCGTTCCAGGCCAGTGTCCAACTGGATCCTCCGTTGGTACTTTTAAACAAACCATTTGATTGTGTTCCGCAAAAAAGGATGTTGCCGTTATTGGGATCCACAGCCAGACGTTCGCCATTACCCCTTCCCAAAGAATTTCCGTGAGTCTTAAATTGTGAAGTTACCTCTACTACGGAAAATGTATTTCCCTTATCTGTGGATTTTAAAATGGCTGTTTTTCCACCATTAAAGTAATCAGTCCCGCAAAATAGATATAGGTTGTTTGCATTCTGAGGATCCAGCGCGAGAGCTTCCACTCCCTGGTAGGTTAATTCATCCTCAGAATTCCAATCGAGCAAAGGAATCCATTTTGAATTTGTGGCATCCCAACGGTAAGCGCCTCCAACATCTGTGCGACAGTAAACATCGCCTGATGTTTTATGACTTACGATCCCTGTTATAAAACCACCTCCCCCAAAGGCTACATTCCCATAGGTTTGGGCGTTTAGTTTTGTTTGTGAAAAGCAAAAAAGAATTAGCGAAAAAGCCACTACCAATCGGCGCCGGCAATAAAAAAAGCTAAAATCGTTGGTCCTTGTCATAGATATGGTTTTTAATAGTAAACGTTGGTTATAATTGATTCATAAGCTCTCTGATTTTTTATTCACTGCAAGGTCTCCTACAGAAGATCCTGCGAGAAATATCAACTGTGTTATCAATCATCCAATGAGGCAAAGCAAAAGCGGTTGTAGTTTCATTTACAGCAATGATTTTATTGCTGTAAAACTATGCAAACCCGAATGAAGGGGAGGGCTGCGAATGTTGCATTCAAGGGTATAAAATGTTCCAAATAATTGGATTTGAAGAGCTTTTTTGCAATGTAGATTGTTGCATGAATCGCAGACGACAGGTTTATAAATGGATTTCAGTGCAGGTGATTCAGTTCGTTGCAATAAAAAAGTGTCAAACTTTTTTCGCAGTTGCCTGCTACTTGAAATTTGACACTTTTTCTTTTGTTGTGCCCAGAACAGGAACAAAAGTGTTCTGGTTTTCAATAACTTATAAATCAATTCTGTCAGAATTCTGTCAGAATATTATTGATTTGTCGATTTTATCCACTTCTTCGCACTTCTTTCCCTTATCGACACGAAGGTAGAGAAGTTTATAGTATGATGCTAATATTGTTAATCAGGGCCTTCTCGGCATTTGATGTGTGAAACTTCAAATAATGTTGTTTTTTAACATGCTTTCCCTTTGTATCAACATCAATGACATGACGAAACTCACGCTCTTTGACTAACGCCCTTCTCTGATAATATTTAAAAATGAATGTTTCAGCATCAAATTTCTTGGTGTACTATGTGCGCTGGTAAAAATAGTAGGCCACAATCTTTTTGAAACTCATAAGCTTTCATTCTCAGTTGGTAATAAAACTATATTTACCCAGGCTAATAAACCAAGGGAAAAATATCCTTTCTGCTTTTTTAAAGAAATTTGTAAAGGCTCTTAGACTCAGTTTAATATGCTGGTAGTAAGCCTTTTAAATGGTTAATGGTCATTTGTCATATATTTTGTAGATTCTCTACTCACGATTTTTCTTTCATAATTTGTTGTTTGGTAAAAAATAATGTTTATCTTTGTAGAATCATTACAAGAAAATAAATTTTGAAGAAGCAAATTAAAGAGATCACCAGCATTCGGACTGGACTTTTTGCCAAGCCTTCAGGCGTTGGTGAGGTGGTGTATTTGCAGGCTAAGCATTTTGATGAATATGGTCAATTACTTTCCGTTCTACACCCCGATCTGATGGCCGAGGGTATTTCTGAAAAGCACCTGCTACAAAAGGGAGATGTGCTTTTCGCTGCCAAAGGAACAAAAAACTTTGCAACTGTTTTTGAACATCACAATGAAGCGGCTGTGGCTTCTACTTCTTTTTTTGTTATAAGACCGACAGTTAAGCAGCTGTTACCTGAATATCTGGCGTGGTTTCTCAACAGTCTTACAACGCAAACGATTTTAAAAGGGCAAGCTATTGGTACTTCCATGCCTTCCATTTCAAAACAGGTTTTAGAAACCCTGGAAATTACTGTTCCGGACATCGAAGTGCAAAAGGCAATTTTGCAAATCGCTAAGCTTCGTACCAAGGAAAAAGCGTTGAAGCTTACCATTGAAGCGCTTCGGGAAAAACAAATTCAACAACAAATTTTTAGTGTACTAAACGGTTAATTATGAATATAAAAATACCATGCCCCAGCTGCGGGTGCCAGTACTGCGAGGCGGAAACCAAATCTGGCGAAAAAGTAAGAATAGAAATTTGCAGGTGCCAGGATGGTAGTGGTGAATTTGATGTTACCATTATTCGCGATAATTCAGGAAAAGCAGAATATGAAAAACATCAATGTTCAGAAAATGAAATAGCGGATTGTTTAATTGCCCGGTTTCAGATTGATTTAGATTCCATGTCTCATCAATGTTTTAATTAAAATTTAATGGCAAAAATCACACAGAAAGATATCAACGATGCCGTTTGGAAAGCCTGCGACACTTTTAGGGGAAGCATCGATCCAAGCATTTACAAAGACTATGTGCTCACTATGCTGTTCGTAAAATACCTTAGCGATGTACATGACGATAAAATGGAAGGCTATCTCAAAAAATATAACGGGGATGTACAACGTGCCAAACGTGCTATGCAGCATGAACGTTTCATTGTACCAGAGCACAGTCATTTCAAATACTTATATAACCACCGCAATGATATTAATATTGGCGAACTTATCAATATTGCGCTTACAGATCTGGAAGAGGCCAATCGTGAAAAATTGTATAGTGAAGACGGTGCCGGCATTTTTCAAAACATCGACTTTAACAGCAGCAGGCTGGGTGAACCCAAAGACAAAAACACCCGATTGAAGAACCTGCTACTGGATTTCAACAAGGACGCGCTAGATCTCCGCCCTTCGCATCTCGACGGTGTGGACATTATCGGCGGGGCTTACATGTTCCTTATTGAGAACTTCGCCAGTGACGCCGGTAAAAAAGCCGGAGAATTCTTTACCCCAAAAGAAGTGTCTACGCTTATGGCCAAACTCACCAAATCAAAGCCGGGTTCCCGTATTTGCGATCCCACATGTGGTTCGGCCTCGCTGTTGATCAAAGCCGGCGAAGAAGTTGGCTCTGATAATTTCTCCTTATACGGACAAGAAGCCAATGGTAGCACCTGGGCTTTGGCGGTGATGAATATGTTTTTACATGGCTTTGATAACGCTACCATCCGGTGGGGCGATACCATCCGTAACCCCAAGCTGAAGGAGGGTGATATGCTGATGAAATTTGATACCGTAGTAGCCAACCCGCCTTTTTCCCTGGATAAATGGGGAAAGGTAGAAGATAAGGACGGCGACAAAACCACCATCAGTTACGACCCGGAAACCGATAAATATAACCGTTTTTGGCGGGGTGTGCCTCCTAAGAGCAAGGGCGACTGGGCTTTTATCAGCCACATGATTGAAACCCTAAACGAACATGGAAAAGCCTGCGTGGTAGTGCCGCATGGGGTATTGTTCCGGGGCAGCAGCGAAGGCCGCATACGCGAGCGCACCGTAGAGGAAAACCTGCTGGAAGCAGTGATCGGCCTGCCTGCTAACCTGTTTTTTGGCACCGGCATTCCCGCAGCTATTCTCATTTTCAACAAGCAAAAAAGCAGCAACAACTTTTTGTTTATCGATGCCAGTAAACAATACGAAGCTGCCAAGAATCAAAACAAGCTGCGGGCGGGCGATATAGAGCATATTGTAAAAACATACCGCGATTTTGCAGCAGGCAAGCTAAAGCCAGGAGTAATAGAAGAAAAATACAGCTATGTAGCATCAGCCAAAGAAATTCAAGAAAACGACTATAACCTGAATATACCCCGCTATGTGGACACTTTTGAAGAAGAAGTGGAAGTCGATATTGTTGCGGTACAAAAAGAGATTGACAAGCTGGAAAAAGAACTAAAAAATGTGCAGGTAGAAATAAACCAATATCTAAAACAATTGGTGAAATGACGACAGCAATAAAAAATACGAAAGCACTTTTCAGTAATGAAATTCCGGCTGATTGGGAGATAAAAGAGTTGGGAGAATTATTTGATTTTAAAAATGGCATTAATGCAGGAAAGGAAAGCTATGGCAGAGGTACTAAATTCATAAATGTCATGGAAGTTATTTATCATGATTATATTTCTCCTGAAATGATACCTGGTACCGTCCAAATTTCTGAGGAGCAGAAAGAGCTATATCTTGTAAAAGATGGTGACATATTATTCAACAGGACATCTGAAACTGTGGATGAAATTGGACTTTCTACCGTTTATAGTGGAAATGAAGATGTTGTTTTTGGGGGCTTTGTAATTAGAGGGAGACCGACTACGAATGCAATCGATAATATTTATAAAAGATATTGTCTACGCTCAGTGGTAGTAAGAAGCCAAATAATCAAGGGTGGCCAAGGCGCTGTTCGTACAAATATTGGACAAAGTGATTTATCTCAAATTCGGATTCCGCTTCCCCCGCTCCCCGAGCAAAAAGCCATAGCCCGTATACTAAGCACCTGGGATACAGCCATTCATAAAACCGGGCAACTCATTGTCCAAAAAGAACAGCGCAAAAAATGGTTGATGCAAAATTTGCTGACGGGGAAAAAACGTTTGAAAGGGTTTCGTGGGGAGTGGAAAAAACTTGGTGCTGGCGAAGTTTTCAAAAGTGTTTCAATAAAAGGCTTCGATAGCGAAGAGCTGCTTTCTGCAACGCAAGATAGAGGAATGATACCAAGAACCATGTTGGATGGTAGAGTAACAATGCCAACAACTGGAACGGAAGGATTTAAATTGGTTGAGATAGGAGATTTTGTAATCAGCTTACGCTCATTTCAGGGAGGATTAGAGTATTCATATTACAGAGGTTTGGTGAGCCCTGCTTACACAGTTCTTAAACCTAGGAAACCCATAGATGAAGAATTCTACAAGCAGTATTTCAAAAGCTACGACTTTATTGGTCACTTGGCAATTGCTGTAATTGGCATTCGTGACGGGAAACAAATCAGTTACGATGACTTCTGTACTGTTAAAATTCCTTATCTAACCATAGAAGAACAAACCGCCATTGCCCAGGTCCTGCAGGCGGCCGATAAAGAGATTGGTCTACTTAAAGCCAAGGCAAATAAGTTGCGGGAACAGAAGAAAGGATTGATGCAGCAGCTATTGACGGGCAAAGTGAGGTTAAAAATTGATTGATATGAAAATACTTGGCATTAGAAATTCACCAACAAAAATCAGGTTTTGTATTCTCGACGGAGATAAAGCCAGTTATGTTTTTACTAATCACAGCGGTGAGCATAAAATTGACATGCCTAAATCACTTAAAACAGATGCGGAGATGTATAGCTGGGTGAAAAGTGAGTTCAAAAGAATATTTGATAAGTACGGTCCCTTTGACCATATGGCGATTAAGCAAAATGAAAATGTCCAGACAAGATATAGTAGTGTACGCCCAGTAATGTTTTTGGATTGTATCGCTACTATGGTAGCAATTGAAAACAATACAGTATTTTCATCACACATCTACACAGCCCTTGGAACCAAAAGTAAGGAGGTCGTTTCTTTCGTGGAATCAAAAGTTGCCAAAACAAATACTAACTGGGATGCTCAAATGGCAGATGCCTTAGCAGCAGCAATAAAAAATCTGAAGTAATGAGCTTTAACCCTGGAGACAATATTTACAAATTTACTTTAATCAAAAAGTTAGGTGGCAACTTTGGTGAGGTGTGGCATGCCATGGATAATTCCATCAGCAAAGAAATTGCGTTGAAGATATTAGAGCCGTCGTTTGAGCCTATTGCCAAATTACTGGATGAAGCAAGAATTGGTAATAAATTTAATCACAAAAATCTATTACCTATTCACTACGCTGATATAGCATCTGTTGGCGGTAAAACCTACACCCTTATTTCACAGGAGTATTTTAAAAACGGGGCTGTCACCAATCATCTGAACGCACATAATTTTTTACCGCTGCCACAAGCATTGAAAGTGTTGCAAGATATTTTATTCGGTTTGGAGTACTTGCATAACAGTGGGTTTTATCATAATGACATTAAACCCGGAAATATTTTGATGGATGATCAATTAAATGCTGTCCTGGCTGATTATGGTATTGCCGGCTTTTCTCCAAGCATTTCTCCCGTTACCCCAAAAAACTCTTATAAAGTACATCGTGCACCCGAAACATCAGGAGGTACTCCCATTATAAGTATCCATTCAGATATATATCAGGTTGGCTGTACAGCTTATCGTTTGTTAAATGGCATCAGCAATTTGAAGAATGAATTCATTGCGCTCGGACCAGTAACCTATGAGGATAAAAAAGCGAAAGGTAAAATTCCGAATACGGGTAGCTATCAACCATTTGTTCCTTCAAGATTGAAAACGGTAATCAACCGGTCTCTAAATATAGATCCTAGTTCAAGATACTCATCGGCGCTGGAGATGAGAAGAAAGCTGGAGAAGTTACACTTTCCTGGTTATTGGACAACTGAAGCTGGCTCCAATCTGGTAGGTATTGGGAATAAATATGCTTATCAATTTCAAATTGAGGCCAGGCCCAGCGACTTGTTTAATATACATGCAAGTAAAAAAAGTACTGCTTCCGGCAACATCACAAAGGTAGGAGATTTTACAGCAAAGAAATTAACCCAAGGGCAAATGGAGAAACTACGCAATGACTTTATGGCCTGGGTAGTTGAAAATGCGAATTAACAGATAAAAGAATACACTATGGCATACCAAATACCAATACTCCCTTTAGATTTCGATCTGGAAACCAAGGCTGTTATGAAAAAAACGGCGGCTGCACGCAGTGCCTTGGCTGAGATGAAAGGGGCAGTACTAAGTATTCCAAATGAAAGTATTCTGATAAATACACTTTCCTTACAGGAAGCTAAAGATAGTTCTGCCATTGAAAACATCATTACCACACACGATGAATTGTACCAGGGCGACTATCTCAAAAAGGAATTTAAATCTATTGCCTCCAAAGAAGTACACAATTATGCAGCAGCACTGCGTTGGGGATTTGAAACAGTAAGGCAAAAAGGATTTTTGTCAAATAATCACATTATACAAACGCAGGCCACATTGGAAGAAAATGATGCCGGCTTTAGAAAGGTTCCGGGCACGGAACTGAAAAATGAGCAGACAGGTGAAATAGTGTATACGCCACCTCAAACTCACAAGGAAGTGCTCGATTTCATGAACAACCTGGAGCAGTTTATAAATGATAATACGATCTGCGACTGGGATCCGTTGGTAAAAATGGCCATTATCCATCATCAGTTTGAAAGCATCCACCCTTTTTATGACGGCAATGGAAGAACAGGCAGGATTATTAACATCCTATACCTGGTAAAAGAGGGCATGTTGAACCTGCCCATCCTGTACCTGAGCCGTTATATCAATCAGAACAAAGCAGATTATTATCGCTTGCTCCAAAAGGTAAGAACTGAAAATGCCTGGGAGGAATGGGTACTCTACATCCTTAATGGTATTGAACAGACTTCTTTGCAAACCATTAAGATCATTGAAGGAATTAAAAACCTTATGCTAAAGCATAAGAAGAAAATTAGGGAGAACACCAAGTTTTACAGTCAGGACTTAATCAACAACCTGTTTAACCACCCTTACACCAAAATTGATTTCATTATGACGGATCTAGATGTTAGTCGCCTGACAGCGACCAAATACCTGGATGAGCTTAATCAGATTGGAATAGTACAGAAAGTAAAGTTAGGCAGGGATAATTATTACATCAACACCGACTTGTATAATATGTTGTCAAACGTAAATCAGATTAAACATGTATAGAAAAACGACATTTTCTATATATGTTCCCCAAATATATATAGTTTAAAATTTCCAAGTAGAACGGCTACAAACTATAAAAAGTGGTGAGTTGCACAAAGAAAGTGATTAGAGTATATATAACAGTACAAAGCCTATAGAAAATTTCCCTTTTCTATGCATAACGCTAATGAATTTGAAAAATGGACACTCCTAGTTTTAAAGAAGACCATATCAGCCAGATTCCGGCATTACAAATGCTCATCAATTTGGGCTATGTGTACCTGAGCCCGGTAGAAGCCGAACGGCTGAGAGGTGGCAAAACTACCCATGTATTACTGGAAGATGTACTACGGAAGCAGTTAAAGGAAATCAACAGCATCCGGGTCAGTACTGCCAAAACCAGCATTTTCACAGACGAAAATATTGAGCGCGGCATTTTGGCACTGAAGCACCTGCCCGTGAACGAAGGCTATATGGCTGCCAGCGAGAAAGCATATAACCTGCTCACTTTAGGCCATGCACTGGAGCAAAATGTAGATGGTGACAAAAAGAGCTTTACGCTGCAATATATCGACTGGAAAAACATAGGGAACAATGTATTCCATGTAACGGAAGAATTCAGCGTAATGCGAAGTGCCAGCAAAGAGCATTACCGTCCCGATTTAGTATTGTTTGTGAATGGTATTCCACTCTGCATTATCGAGTGCAAAAGGCCGGACATGAAAGAACCTTTAAAACAGGCTGTAAGCCAGCAATTGAGAAGCCAGCAGGAAGATGGCATCCGGCACCTATATGTTTACGCACAATTGTTGCTTTGTTTAAGTTGCAACGACGCCTTATATGCAACCAACGCCACACCGGAAAAATTTTGGGCAAAATGGCAGGAAAAACCTGAAAGCGATGAAGAAAAATTGCAATACAGATCTGTATTGCAGGAGCTTAAAAACCGAAAGCTTTCAACTATCGCAAAAGAACAATTGTTCTCCGACCGGTTCAAATATGTTCGTCAATACTTTGATGCATTAGAACAGGAAGATATCCTGGCTACGGTACAGGACGAATACTTGTTTGGTTTGTGCCGGCCCGAACGATTGATGGACATTATTTTCAATTTCGTTTTGTTTGACAACGGAGAAAAGAAAGTGGCCCGTTACCAGCAATATTTCGCCATAAAAAAATCGATACAGCAAATTAAGCAAATTGAAAATGGCAGGAGAAAAGGTGGCGTGATCTGGCATACACAAGGAAGCGGAAAATCATTGACTATGGTGATGCTGGCACAAGCTATAGCCCTGGAGCCCGGTATCCGCAATCCCAAAATTGTACTGGTAACCGATCGGACCGATCTGGACCATCAGATTACCGGTACATTTCGTAAGTGTGGCAAATTTGTAGAAAATGCTACTACAGGTCAGCGTTTGGTGGAACTGTTGGAAAGCAAAAGCGATGCAGTGGTAACCACTATCATTAACAAATTCGTGGCAGCAGTAAAGAAGATCACCAGGCCTTTAGAAAGCCATGACATCTTTGTATTGGTGGACGAAGGCCATCGGACGCAACACGGTATTTTTAACATCGACATGCAAAAGACATTGCCCAATGCTTGTTTTATAGCGATGACCGGGACCCCCCTGTTTAAAAAGGACAAAAACACCGCAGCAAAATTTGGTGGTATCATTGACGCCTATACCGTTGACCAGGCCGTGAGCGACAAAGCAGTCGTTCCTTTGCTGTACGAAGGTAGGTTGGCGTTGCAGGAAGTCAATGCCAGCCCGATAGATACATTTTTCGGAATGGTTTCAGAACCACTGACGGAGTATCAGAAAGCAGACATTAAAAAGAAATTTGCCCGTTACGACCATTTGAATTCGGCCGAACAAAAGATGCGGATGATTGCATGGGATATCAGCTATCATTTCCGTGACAACTGGCAAGGCAGAACACCATTCAAAGGCCAGTTGGTTTGCGATAAGAAAATAAATGCCATTAAGTACAAAGAGTATCTGGATGAAATTGGCATTGTGAGCAGTGAAGTATTGATATCACCCATTGATGAGCGTGAGGGTGAAGATAGTGCCTATGCAAAATCGCCTGAAAAAGTAAATCAGTTCTGGAAACGGATGATAGATGAACATGGCAATTCCAAGAGCTACGAGAAGAACCTCATAAGTCGGTTTAAAAATCAAAAAGACCCCGAGATCATTATTGTAGTGGATAAGCTGCTTACAGGATTTGATGAACCCAAAAACACCGTTTTATATCTGACCAGGAATCTACAGGGACATAAGCTTCTGCAGGCAATTGCAAGAGTAAACCGTGTCTATCCTGATAAAGAGTTCGGTTATATCATAGATTATTACGGGGTAATTGAAAATCTGGATGATGCTTTACAAATGTATTCATCCTTTGAAGATTTTGATGAAGAAGATCTTGCCGGAGCAATCACCAATATTGCTGATGAAATCAAAAAGCTGCCACAAAAGCATGCGGAGCTGTGGGATATTTTCAAAACCATTACTAATAAGCGGGATGCCGAAGCTTATCAGCAGTTATTGAAAGATGAGGCCTTGCGCGTTTTGTTTTACGATAAACTGGCTGCCTTTGCCAGGAACCTGAAGCTGGCCCTATCTTCTATCCAATTTCAAAAAGACGTGGAAGAGAAGACAATTAACCGCTATAAAGAGGATTTGACTATGTTCCTGAAACTGCGGTTGGCAGTGATGGAAAGATACAGCGATGTAATAGACTATAAGCAGTATGAAGGGCAAATTCAAAAACTGATTGACACGCATATCACCACGGAGCGCATTGAAACCATTACCGAATTGGTGAACATTTTTGAAAAGGATAAATTTCAGCAGGAAGTAGAAAATACTACCGGAAAAGCCGCCAAAGCGGATAAGATAGCCAGCCGTACGGCTAAGCATATTACGGAGAAGATGGATGAAGACCCGGCATTCTACAAGAAATTTTCCCAGATGCTTAGGGAAGCAATTGCTGACTATGAAGCCAAACGGATCAGCGAAGCACAATACCTGACCAGAGTACAGAACATCATGAACAATGTGTTGACCCATACGGATAAAGACATCCCGGAGCAATTAAGGAACAGGGATATCGCGAAAGCCTTTTATGGTCTGACCGCAGAAGCCCTGTCCGGGAAAATACAAGACAACCAAGTTCGTAAGCAGGTTGCCACGCAAACAGCTTTGCAAATTGACGATCTGATACAACAATCTGTTTTAGATAACGGCAAACCCATTATCGACTGGCAATTCAAAACAAATATCACGGGTAAATTGCTCATCGAAATTGGAGACTATCTGATTGATGAGGTGAGAGACAAATACAATGTGGATTTATCTTTCAGAGAAATGGACAAAATTGCAGATGATTGTATTGAAGTAGCTAAAATTCGTTATAGGTCATGATAGAGGCAATACAATTTGGAAGCAGGACCATTAACTTCCGTCTGGAATATTCAAACAGGAAATCGCTTGTCATTACCGTAACACCGGAGATGGAAGTTTTGGTAAAAGCGCCTATAGCCACCTCCATCGAAAAAGTGAAGGAAAAGATTAAAAAGAAAGCACCCTGGATTATTAAACAACAGAGCTTCTTTCTTTCCTTCCAACCAAAGACCCCAAAGCGGAAATATATAAGCGGCGAAACACATCTTTACCTAGGCCGGCAATACAGATTGCTGATACAAATTGGAGAACACGAATCAGTTATATTAAAAGGTAAATTCATTGAAGTAACCACAAGTGAAAAGTCAAAAGCAAAAAGCCTGTTGAATGATTGGTATTTGCAGCATGCAACATCAAAATTTCATACAATTGCCGCACCCCTTATCGACAAGTTCAGGAAATACAAAGTTGCACCCTGTTCTATTGTATTGCGCAACATGCCGACACGCTGGGGCAGTTGCACACCTGAAGGCAAAATCATTTTAAATCCTGAATTGATTAAAGCACCAAAAGGCTGCATTGAATACGTGATTATCCATGAGCTTTGCCATTTAATTCACCACGACCATACACAAAAATTTATGGATTTACAAACTAAGGAAATGAAAGACTGGGAGAGGTGGAAAATGAAATTGGAGAAATTATTAGCCTAAGAATAGATAAAACATAGGGTTTTGCAATTTCAGTGACGGCGTTTAAAAAGCTAAAAAACACAATTAATATGGACGTACAATTTCAGTATATAGCTGAGCAGGCAAAACAATACAAATCGTATTCCGATAATCCGAGTTTACTAATCGATGCAATAAACAATTTACCTCCAAATGTAATTGATGAGATTTACGACGAATACGGCAATCCTGACAATAAGTTCCAGCCGGTTAATCTTTTGAGAGCCGAAATAGCAAGGTTTTTATCCAACGGAACGGTGATAACAGAACAGCTGATTGAAGAAATAAAGGAATATATCAGGCGAAAAGATAAAAGCTATTTTGCAGGTTTATCAAAAGACTTTTTACAGCAGCTTGAAAACTATCCGTTAGGCAAAAGGGATATGTTTGCTAACTGGCAAAAACTCTGGGGGATATTCCATACTTTCTTTTACAGAGGTATTGTTAAGGATACAACGAGGCTATACCTGGAACAAATGTGTAAACAGCTTAACCAGGATTTGAGCGTTCCTGACTATGATTATCATTGGGTCGACTTCTACGGGCCATCAAATTTTGGAAGCAATTGGTGTTGGCTGGCCTTATTTCCCATTCACAAAGAAACGCATAAAGAAGCATATCAATTTTTCATAAGGCTAAGTGCCGATCCGGAAGCGGGTAGAGTTGCCGGGCATTCACTGAAAGCGCCAAAGACCAACCTGTTAAAACAAGTTAACTCTTATGAAGAAGCAATGATTCATTTAAAAGAGCTAAAGAATGAAATTTTAAAGCTCAACAAAGAAAGTCGCAACTATTTCAAATTTGCTCCAGGAAGCCAGGCTTCTGAGTGGAACAGATTTCATACGGAAAGAATAGCCGCACTAAATTATAGCGGTTTTAACCTTGGAGATATTTCAGCTTTTCAATCCATAGAGGAAATAAATGAAGCGGCAGGTTTAACAAGTGATAGTCAATCAAACCAAACCTGGAATCTTTGGCTCTTTAAAACTGCAAACATTGGAGATGTAGTATTTGCAACCAAGGGTGTTAATACCTGTATCGGAATTGGAGTAATTGAAGGAGATTATTACTATGATAAAGATATTAATGACTACAATCACAAGCGAAAAGTCAACTGGATAACAGATAAAGGTTACCAGTATAAATCGGGTATATTAAAAAGCTATAAAACGCTTTTCAGGCCAGATACCTTCAGTCCTACCAAAGTTTGGGAATTTCTTTTAAATGAGTATGCGAGAATGTATCCCGAATTAATCCCCATCTTTAAGCAGCACACTTTAAAATACAATGTGGAGCCTACCAGGACGCCCACGGCCTCATTACCTGCTGAAGACCTGGAATCCCTATCAGAAGAGGAAATGGTGCCTTTAAATTTCTGGTGGCTTAATGCCAATCCAAAAATCTGGAGCATCAATAATCACGCTGAGGGCCAAAGGCAGAATTATACAACGCACAACGAAAAAGGCAATAAAAGAAGAATCTATAAATATTTTGAAGAGGCAAAACCGGGTGATTTAATAATAGGCTACGAAAGCTCTCCGACAAAACAAATAAAAGCAATTTATGAAGTAACCAAAGGCATTCACACTACTAAAAAAGGAGAAGAAATAGAGTTTGAATTGGTTGAAAAGCTGGAAATACCTGTTCATTGGAATGACCTGAAAAATAATCCTGCTCTGCAGCATTGCGAAGTATTTATCAATAATCAGGGAAGTTTATTTAAACTGACAGAAGAAGAATACGATATTATCCGGGAAATTATTGATAATAAAAATATCATCACTGAGAGATTACTTCAAAGCAGTAATGTAAAAAAGTACACGTTTAAGGAAGATAATGATAAGCCGTTCATCAGTGAAGCTGACTTTCTGCAAACAGTTACTTTATTAAAGAGGAAAAAGAATGTCATTTTACAAGGACCTCCCGGAGTTGGTAAAACTTTCATAGCCCGCAAGCTGGCTTATGAGATTATGCAGGAAGTAAAAGATGCAAATATAGAGATGGTGCAGTTTCATCAATCTTACAGCTATGAAGACTTTATACAGGGATTAAGACCAACCCTGAATGGTAGCTTTGATCTAAAGGATGGCATTTTCTATTCATTTTACCAAAGAGCATTAGCACACCCTGGCAGGCCTTTCTTCTTTATCATTGACGAAATAAACCGTGGAAATCTAAGTAAAATATTTGGCGAGCTGATGATGCTTATTGAAGCAGACAAAAGAGAAGAAAAGTTTGCGTTGAAACTAACATACGCAGAAGATGAAGAAGACAGGTTTTATGTCCCTGACAATTTATATATCATAGGAACAATGAATACCGCCGACCGGTCATTGGCAATTGTTGATTACGCGTTAAGAAGACGGTTTGCCTTTGTAACGCTTCAGCCGGAATATGGTGACAATTTTCGTTCATTTCTTGCAACGAAGGGTTTAACCACTACTATGGTTGATCACATCCGTTCATCCGTTACAAAAGTGAATGACAAAATAAAGGAAGATATGAACCTGGGTGAAGGTTTTCAAATCGGGCACAGCTACTTCTGTTCATTCGTTTCAGGTGAAGATGAAAGCAATTGGTGGAATGAGATTTTAAGTTTTGAATTAAAGCCATTGTTGGAAGAAATCTGGTTTGACGACGCTGCAAAAGTTACCGAAATACTAAAACACTTATCGAGGTAAGAGATGCAGATACCGATAGAAAATATTTACTATTTGCTTTGCTATGCCTGGAACAAGCTGGACGAGAAAGAGCGGATAAATGTTTCGATAGATGACAAGATCGAATTACTTGATTTATTTGCAAAGGTTTTAATCAATGCAACAAAAACGCTTTTAAAAAGAGGCATTGATAAAAGCTATATTGACTATACCGAGGAAATGCCCGGAATAAAAGGAAAAATTCAAATTGGTCAGACATTAAAAAGAAACCTGCTATTTAAGCAAAGAACTATTTGCACATTTGACAGCTTCTCTGCCAACATTGTTTCAAACAGGATTTTGGTTTCCACAATTTACAGGCTTACAAGAACAGTAGGCCTTGATAAGAGTTTGAAAAATGAATTAGCGGGATTGCAAAGGATGTTATCAGGTATAGAGCTGATTGAAATTTCAAATTCACTTTTCAAGCAAGTGAGGCTAAACAGAAATAATCGATTCTATGGCTTTATAATGAATGTTTGTCAAATCATTTATGAAAGTACATTTCCTTCAGAGGAACACGGCAAGTATAAGTTTTCGGACTTCACAAGAGACGACAAAAAAATGAATCAACTCTTTGAAGCATTTATTCGAAATTTCTACAAAAAAGAACAGACGAAATATAAAACGGTAAAAAAAGAAACAATTGAATGGCTATTCGATTGTACAGAAAAATCGAGTTACCAATATCTGCCACAAATGGAGACGGATGTAACCTTAGAAAATGATGAGGAAAAAATAATTATTGATGCCAAGTTCTACCGCGAAGCAATGGCAGTGAACTATGATAAAGAGAAAATCAAATCAGCGAATCTTTACCAGCTATTCAGCTATCTTTTAAACCAATATAATGATAATGTAAAAACCCGAAATGCAACTGGTATTTTACTTTATCCAACAGTCGACAAGGAGTATGATTTGAACTTTTGCTATCAAGGACATAAAATTCAGATTAGGACAATCAATCTGAATACAAACTGGAGGAATATCTCATCACGCCTGAAAAGTATTGTCGAATCCGATTAAATATGATCTTTAATTAACCGCTATTACCTAAAACACCAATATAATCAAGAGACGTAATTCAAAAAGGCAGTTTCAAAATCGCTCCATTCTGATCTTTAGGTCGATATCTCTTATAAGTCAGGTTTACATATTTCGTCGTCGTATGCCCTAATAGAAAAGCCACTGTTGCTACATCTACATTTGCATCTTGAAGCAGAATACTAAAACTCAGTCTCGCACAATTCCAAGTTATATGCTTTTCAATAGCTGCTGATTTGCACCAGGCACTAAGTACTTTATTCGCTCCATTTGGTGTGGGTAGGTAAAAAACAAGGCGATGCTCACCTATAGAATTAAGACATCCTACCCTCCTATTCAAAATTTCTCTTATTATTGGGTGCAATGTTATAACATGCTCCACACTAGTTTTTTGTTGTACTATACTTATTGCAATCGACTCCTTTTTTACACAATTCCATCTTAACGCTTTTACATCACACCATCTTAGACCTGTGTAACAACAGAAAATAAACGCATCCCTGACCTCTTCATTTAATGCGGGCGTATGAAGTAGCCGGATATACTCTTCTACTTCCAGGTTATTCTTTCGAATAACATTTTTATTGGCTTTTACAGGAAGGTCCTGACTGGGACTAATCTTAAAATACCCCTCCTTCGTGGCAGCCTTGAGCACTTTTTTAAATTTTGCAAAATAACTGGACGGTGTTTCCCCGTTGAGATGACTCAACAGGTATTTTTGGAATTTATTACAAAGTTCTTCCGTTACATCTTTAGGTGCTAAATAATTGGATCTAAAAAATCGGCGAAACTGACTGTAACTACATTCAAGATGCCTATTACCGAGTGTTTTGTTATGTTCCACATAGTTCTTATAATAATCTAAAAAACTTCGCTCAAACCTATACGAAGGTGTAAAATCGGAACCGACAGAAAGTGCATCCAGAATTAACTGAGATTTCTTAACCTCCAACAGTTTATGCGCCTCACTATTATAGTTCTTCTGAATTGCATTTTCAGGATGTACATAGGTAAATACTCCAGTGGCTATACGTTGCCCTGCTTTTTTACCCCACTCAAAGGAGTAATATATCTTGCTGTGATCGCGTGATAATCGCGGCATTACTATGACTTTCATTTTCTTTTTTGTGTGCCAAATGATGTGCCATGTAAGTGCCGGCTTGTACGCCCACAAAAACGCGAATAAGTGGTTGAAAACAAACAAAAACGGTAAATCTGAGAATTATAGGGAATAAAAAAGGCCTGATAACTTGTTGATTATCAGGCCTTTATATCGTGCCCAGAACAGGAATCGAACCTGCACTACCTTGCGATAACCAGATTTTGAGTCTAGCGCGTCTACCAGTTCCGCCATCTGGGCATTCCGCTCTTGAAAGCTTACTTTCAATTACGGGACGCAAATGTAGATAATTTTTCTTTTATCCTCAATAAATATTTTCTTTTATAATAATATTCCTTCAACCTATCCATCTCCCCTGCCGGCAGCTCCCCGGAAAACCCCGCTATCACCCCAGCCACCTGGCTGTACAGCTCCTGCTCCATAGCCGTTACATCCAGATGCAACGCCGCTATCGCCTCCTCATCCGGATCATATTCCAGCTCTATCATCTTTTCATTAATGTCCATCATTTCCATCAGGAACAACTGAGGCAGGGCATATTTATCATTATCAGTCAGCAGGCCGTTTAACTCCAGTACATATTGCAGCAGATCATGCTCACTGCCCAACACCTTAAACGCCTGGTTCACCAGGGCCGACTTTTCCAGCATGTCTGCCTGTGCTTCGTCTCCCGCCAGTGTATGCATGTCCGGGTGATACTGGCGGCTCAGTTCATAATATCTGTGCCGCAGCCACGTGGGATCGACCCTTAAAGAAACGGGAATACCGAATAGTTCAAAGTAGTTCATGCTGAGACAAATTTAAGTATTCTGCTGCATGCGCGAAACATCCCCCTTTCAACCTAATTACGTAAATTGGCCAATGCAAAACACCGAAACAATTCACATAGGCCTTATTCGTGAAGAAAAGATCCCGCACGACAACCGCGTAGCCTTTACTCCCCTGCAATGCCAATGGATCCTGCAACATTATCCCAAGGTACGTATCAGCGTGCAGCCCTCCCCTCACCGTTGTTATACAGACCAGGAATATGCCGACGCAGGCATCACCCTGCAGGAAGACCTCTCCCATTGCCACATCCTCCTTGGCATCAAGGAAGTGCCAAAGGAAAAGCTCATGCCCGGTAAAACCTACCTCTTCTTCTCTCATACTAAAAAGCAGCAGCCCCATAACCAGGCCATGCTGCAACACATTATAGAAAAAGATATCACCCTGGTAGACTACGAATGCCTGGTGCATGCAGACGGCCAGCGGATCCTGGGCTTCGGCTTCTTTGCCGGCGTGGTAGGCGCCCATAACGGACTACTGGCCTATGGCAAAAGGACCGGCCTTTTTAACTACCGGCCCGTACATACCTGTCACGACCTCCAGGAACTGATCAAACATTATTTCGGCATTAAACTGCCCCCGCTCAAGATCGTGATCACCGGTTCCGGCAGAGTAGCCGCCGGCATCCTGGAAGTAATGGGCATGCTGGGCATCAAATATATCCCGCCGGAAGAATTCCTGATCAACAGCTACGCCTACCCCGTATACACCCAGCTAAAGGCCGGGGAGCTTTACCTGCGCAAGTCCGACAAAACCTATAGCCGGGAAGACTTTCACAACCATCCCGAAAAATACGAATGCCGCTTCCTCCCCTACGTCACCGCCGCCGATATATTAATGAATGGCATCTACTGGGAAGAGCGCATTTCGCCCCTCTTCACCTGGAACGACCTGGCCAAAGATAATTTCCGCATCCAGGTTATCGCCGATATTACAGACGATACCAACGGATCCATTCCCTGCAACCTGGGCGATTCTACCATAGACGATCCCATATACGGCGTAAACCGGACTACCCGCCACCGTACCCCTCCCTTCCAGAAAGGATCGGTGGATATGATGTGCGTCAGCAACCTGCCGAATGAGCTGCCCCGCGATGCCTCCCAGTACTTCGGGGACCAGCTCATGAAATACGTGTTCGAAGACCTCCTCCAGGAGGACAGCGAAGTGATCACCAATGCCACCATCGTAAAGAAAGGGGAGCTCACAGACCGCTTTGCCTACCTGGAAGGATATGTGCACAGCAGCTAGTAAAACCGGGCCAGAAAGCGTATCTTTATAGTGTCACTTAGTTCGGGACATCCAACTTTTAGAGTCATGAAGAAGGTTATACCCCAGATCATCCTGGCACTCCTATGCGTGCTGATATTTTGCTGTAAAAAAGAAGTCAGCCTGGAAGGTCATTTCCCCACTAATCCCACAGATACTTCCGGACAGGATACCACCGATGTTCCTGACGATACGCTCAACCTGGACACTACCGCCACCTTCGTCATGCATACCAGCATAGACGGCAGCTGCACCAATTTCCTGGTACAGGGAAGCTACGTATCCGGCGATACACTCGATGAGTCTAATACCGCCACACTGGAAGTACAGGTAGACTATCCAGGCCAATGGGAGGTCATTACCCAAACGGTGAACGGCATCTTCTTTGCCAATGGCGGGATCTTTACCCAAAAAGGCTTGCAGACCATTACCCTTTACGGCACAGGCGTCCCGGGTGAAACCGGGTACACCATTGTTCCCGTAGTAGTGGGCAATAGCGCCTGCGGATTTGCGGTGAATGTGACGGATCCTTGATCAGGTCCCATTTAAAGATAAAGATAGTAGGGCTTCAGCAGGTCTGTAAAGGCGCTTGTATATACGTTTCGCTCATCGTATATCGCCAAACTGCTGGTCAGGGGAGTTACAGCGGTTCGTCCGAAAATGCCTACGGCCCGGAAATGATCATGCCGCACACTCTGCTTTATTTCCAGGATCTGCACCGGATAAAAACCGGCAGCAGCAGCCAGTTCCCGGAAGGTCTGAAATGCAGCATAGGGCAGCAGTACAGCGCACTCCCCATCTTTTTGTAAATGTGCGTCAATAGCCTGCAGCAATGCCTGGTAGGGCAGGTTGGTGGCATGCATAGCGGAGTTACGTGCGGCATCACTACTTTTCAGGCTGCCTTCATAAAAGGGAGGATTGGTGATGATAAAATCATACAAGGCGGTACCCGGCAGATCACGTATGTCCGATTGCGTTACTTGCAACCGCTCCGCCCAGGGGGATGCCGCAAAGTTCTCCCTGGCCTGCGCTGCAGCGGCAGTGTCCAGCTCTATGCCGGTAATAGCAGCGGGTAGCTGCTGGGCCAGCATAAGGCTCAGCAGGCCCGTGCCTGTTCCAATATCAAGCACATGCTGTACCCGGCGGCCGCCTGCATGCAGGTAAGCCGCCGTAAAGGCTCCCTGTATGCAGGCGTCCGTGCACACTTTCATGGCGCATTGATCCTGGTGAACGGTGAATTGCTTGAACTGGAAATACGGATTCGGCATATTACTGAATATACAATTCAAGATTGGGCAAACGCAGATCACGGTGTACAGAAACCGGATCGGCAGGCGTTACGCTGATACGATGTACGCCATTCCCCCCAAGGCCCTGCGGGATAGTCAGCTCCTGTGTGTAATAATTTTGTGGCGTCATCATGTCCACATCCCACTTGAGTTGCTTATTAAAACGATTATAAAATTTGATCAGCAGCTGATTCTTGCCTTTTTGCAAAGGCAGCTGCAATACTTCCTGCTGGCTAGTTCCGCGCTCAGGGTTATTATGCGCTGTTTGCTCTATGCCATTCAGGAACACCTGCACGCCATCACCGCTGCTGATGCCAAACAGGTAAGGCTGCGCTTCCTGGGAAGTGATTTCATATAATACATACCGGTTGGTAGAAGGATCTGCCTGCAGTGTTTTAGCGGCCTCATAGCTTTTCTTGTCTTCCAGCACTGTCCAGGAGCTATCAACAGCCGGAAGATCGCCGCCAATGCCACCCCAGGAAGCGCGGGAAAGATATACCGGTCCCCATGCAACATCTACCGGCATTGCTACCGCTTGCCGGGCATCCAATGTTACCATTTGCTTTTTACCATCTATATCCAGCCAGATCTGCCGGCCTTTCTCCTGTTCGGTGTAGCGGAGCTTTAAGATAGCCTTGCCCGTACCGGCTGAACGGAACGCCCATGATTCGCCTACCGTGCTGCGGTAATAGCTGTCGTAATCCACACCGGAGAAACTGTATTGTTTGATAGCATTCTGCCTGTTCAGCACCAATGTTCCCTTACCACTGATCACATGCATCGGCGTAACAGTATATCCTTTATCCAGTTCCAGCGCCAGCACTTTAACCTTGCCGTCCAGCTTGAAATTACCCGGCAACACGATCGTTTGCCCCTTGGCGTTACTGCTGATCTTGCACTTCACAGTCTGCCCGTTCTCCAGCAGGGTCACCTTGGCTATTTGTCCGCTGAGGCCAGGCAAGGTAATAGTTCCCTGTGCAGGTTCCTGTAGCAGGTGCAAATAGATCCTGTTGTTCTTTGCCGTTACTTCACCCCAGCTGAAAGTAGTATCAAAAGGATTGGCATGAGTACCGTAAATAGCATCGCCATTCTGTTGCAGCCAGGCACCTATCTGCAGCAGCACATCCTTTTCAAATTCAACGACAGAACCATCGCCGCGCGGACCAATATTCAGAAGATAGTTACCTCCTCTTGCGGCAACCTTGATCAGGCCTTCCAGCTTCTCTTTTGCTTTATCTTCTGCAGGGCCATGCTGCTGCCAGGAGCGATACCCCCAGGTTTCATCATATACGGAAGCAGGTGTTTGCCAGGGTGTAGCGATCTTATAGTCAGGATAATTATTATCGCCCATTACACAGAAATCGCCCGCATCATTGCCCAGGCGACCGCTCACCATACAGGCCGGCTGCAGACGGTGTACCAGGTCTGCCAGCTCCCTGCTCTGCTGCGCCGTCAGTGATCCCATATCAAACCAAAGCTCTGATATAGGGCCATAGTTGCTGAGCAGCTCTGTTACCTGTTTCTTATTGTATTCGTGATGCTCCGGAGTGATCGGATCACTGTTATTGCTGGAGATAGGATATGCCTGCGGAAAATGCCAGTCTATCAGTGAAAAATACAAGCCGAACCGCAGCCCATGCCGGTGGCAGGCGTCTGAGAGTTCCCTGATCACATCCCGTCCGAATGGCGTAGCATCTACCACATTATAATCGGTATAAGCAGAATGGAACATACAGAAACCATCGTGATGCTTGGACGTGATCACAATAGACCGCATGCCTGCAGCCTTTGCCAGCAGCACAATTGAATCTGCATTCCAGTACGGCGCCCTGAACTGTTTGGCTACCGCCCCATATGTATCGCTGTAGATGCCTGCGTGGGCCTGTATCTGTTCGCTATAGCCGCGGGTGACCGGCTTGCCTTCCCAAACGCCGCCTAAAGTGGAGTAAATGGCGCCCCAGTGTATGAACATGGAATATTTCTGCGCCTGCCATTCTTCTAATCCCTTGTGCTGCGCCATCAGCGGATGCAATGATAGCGCCAGGGTGATCAATAAAACTAGTTTCTTCATCAGATGCCGTGTATGAGCCTGCAAAATAGGAAAATGCAGCTGCTGCGCTTATATCTTATGACAAATTGCAGATACTATTTTCTCAGAACGCCGCTCTTGCACTGGGCACCGCATCCAATCCCGCAAAATCACCTGCCAGGTACTTATACCAGGCCGTAATAGCGATCATAGCTGCATTATCTGTACAATATTCAAATTTGGGTATGTAGGTCTTCCATCCGTACTTTTCGCCATGCCCCTGCAAAGCGCTGCGCAGGCCCTTATTGGCGCTTACCCCGCCTGCGATGCCGATCTCTTTGATGCCGGTTTCTTTAGAAGCCTTTACCAGTTTGTTCATCAGGATGCTGACGATGCGGTCCTGTACAGAAGCGCAGATATCCGCCATATTCGCGGGCACAAAACCGGGATCTTTCTGCTGATGCTCCTGCAGAAAATACAGGATGGCCGTCTTCAAGCCACTGAAGCTGAAATTGAGCCCCGGTATCTGCGGTTCGGGAAACTTAAACCTGCGGGGATCTCCTGTCTGCGCATACTTATCGATCAGCGGACCTCCCGGGTAAGGTAAGCCCAGCAGCTTGGCGCTTTTATCAAAAGCTTCTCCTGCAGCATCATCCAGTGTTTCGCCGATCACTTTCATGGAAAGCGGGCTTTCGCACAGCACGATCTGCGTATGTCCACCGGAAACGGTCAGGCAAAGAAAAGGAAAGGAAGGTTTCGGATCTTCTATGAAATTAGCCAGTACGTGCGCCTGCATGTGGTGCACCGCGATCAGCGGTATATCCAGCGCGAGTGATAAGGCCTTGGCAAAACAGTTGCCCACCAGCAGGGAGCCGATCAGGCCGGGCGATTGTGTAAATGCGATCGCACTCAGCTCCTTGCGGTCTACGCCTGCTTTCTTCAGTGCCAGGTCTACTACCGGCACAATATTTTCCTGGTGGGCGCGGGACGCGAGTTCCGGCACCACGCCCCCATATTGTTCATGTACGGTCTGATTGGCGATGATATTGCTAAGCACTTTTCCGTCTGTGAGTACGGCTGCGCTGGTCTCGTCGCAGGACGACTCTATGGCTAGTATATTTACGGGCATGGCCGCAAAATTACGGCATTTAGCGGTTTATTGTCCCTTTATACAATCAATGCGTACGATCTTGCCTGACATACAGGTGCTCATACGGCCTGTCAGCTCTGTATAACCCACTGATACGCGCTGGCCGGCCTGCAGGTGAAAACTGGTATCCGCGATCTCTACCGGCTGTAAACGTGTGTGTGCGCTGTCATTCAGCACGATCATCAGTCCGCAGCCATCCAGTCCGCTCATGTTCATCACGATACCTTCATGCTTGCAGGCGCCGCCAGCCGACTGTTTGGATGTCTGGCAGGAAAAAGCAATAAGCGCCAGACACATGCCGGCAATGCACGCAAATAATTTCATATAATTAAATGTTTAGGAAATTAAACGCCTGAAAAGCAGAATTGTTACAATAAATTTTTGTTAGTGCTAGTTGCTGCGGATAGCCACCACCGGATCCAGCTTGGACGCCGAGAAGGCAGGAATGAACCCGGCCACTATCCCCACCACGCCCGAAATACTCAGGCCGAGGATCACGTTCTTGGCCGTCAGGCTGATGTCGAAGCTCTGGCTGCCGCTGGCCAGTACGGTGCCGATGTAAACGATCAGCAGCCCAAGCCCTCCGCCTATCAGGCAAAGCAGGATGGCCTCCAGCAGGAATTCCATCAGGATAACGCTGCGGCGTGCACCGATGGCTTTTTTCAGGCCAATGATATTGGTTCTTTCTTTAACGGTCACAAACATAATATTGGCAATGCCGAAACCGCCTACGATCAATGCAAAGATGGCGATCAGGCCTCCGCCTAAGTTCAAAGCCGCGAACAGGCCATTCAGGTTGCTGCTCAGGGTGGTGATCTCATTCATGGAAAAATCATCGTCTTCGCGGGGGCGTAAACGGTGGAAGGCGCGTAAAGTGCCTTTCAGCTCGTCTTTCAGCTGTCCCAGATCAGCGCCGCTGGCAGCTTTTACCATAATATAAGGATCGCTGAAACGGCGCTCGTCCACAATGGTACGGCCATACATGTAAGGTACGATCACGGCGTTGTCATAGTTGATCCCTCCCAGCAGGCTCTCTCCTTTCTTCTTCAGCAGCCCGATCACCTTGCAGGGACGGCCCACCACCTGTACCGTCTTACCCAGCGCCGCTTCTGCCCTTCCAAACAAGCCCTCCCAGATATTGGCGCCCAGGATCACCACATTGGCTCCTGTTTCATTACCGGTAAAATAACGTCCGTTGATGATGGTAGGCTGCTGGATCCTTTCAAAATCCTGCGTCACCGCCATCATCTCCACCCCATCCATATAATCGTCCTTATACTCGATCTTCTTACTATACACGGAAAATGCAAAGGCAGATGCAGATGCACTCCTTACACGGTCCTGGATCACCTGCAGCTCTTTGAACTCCGGTTCCGGCCGGTTCATGTATTTCCACCAGGGATACTCGCCGCCGCCACCCCAGGGCCATTTCTGGATATAGATCACATCACTGCCCAGCGACTGTACGTCACTACGGATATTCTTCTCCATGCTGTCTGTAACTGTGAATACGGCGATGATACAAAATATGCCAATGGTAATGCCCAGAAGGGAAAGGAAGGTACGCAGCTTATTCACGCGCAGCTCTTGCAGGGCCATTTTAAGGCTATTCCATAGTATCTTGATGGTAGCTAACATATTCCAAATATAATCAATTTTTGAAGTTTGAGGTTTGAAGTTTGAGGTTTGAGGTTCGTTAAAGGTTAGAGGTTCAGGAAAAGTATACTTGCTCTAAACTTGCAACTTCCAACCAACTTCAAACCTCAAACGTTTTTTTCCTATTTTTGCAGCCATTTTATAATATGAAGTACGTCAGCGAGATCAACAAAAGGAAAACATTTGCCATCATAGCCCACCCGGATGCCGGTAAAACCACCCTAACGGAGAAATTCCTGCTCTTCGGCGGCGCTATCCAGACCGCCGGAGCCGTGAAATCCAACAAGATCAAGAAACACACCACCTCCGACTTTATGGAAATTGAGCGGCAGCGCGGTATCTCCGTGGCTACTTCCGTAATGACCTTCGAATACAGGGATACCCTCGTAAACCTGCTCGATACCCCCGGTCACAAGGACTTTGCCGAAGATACCTACCGTACCCTTACCGCGGTAGACAGCGTGGTACTGGTGATCGACTGCGTAAAAGGGGTGGAAGAACAAACCGGAAAGCTCATGGAAGTATGCCGCATGCGCGATACCCCCGTGATCATTTTCGTGAATAAAATGGACCGTGACGGTAAAAACCCTTTCGACCTGCTGGACGAGCTGGAAGAAAAACTCAATATCCGTGTACGCCCCCTGAGCTGGCCGATCAACGGCGGCACCGATTTCAAAGGCGTATACAATCTCTATAATAAAAGCTTCGTATCCTTCCTGCCCAACAAGAAGGCTACAGATGAAGATATCGTTCCGCTGGCAGACCTTACCAGCAGCTATATAGACGAGCATTTCAAGCCGCAGGACGCTGCCCAGCTGCGTAACGACGTGGAACTGATCGAAGGCGTATACGATCCCTTCGACAACCAGGCCTACCTGGAAGGGAAACTGGCCCCTGTGTTCTTTGGCAGCGCCGTGAACAACTTCGGCGTGAAAGACCTCCTGGATACTTTCGTAGAGATCGCTCCTACCCCCCGTCCCCGCGAAGCCAGTACCCGGCCCGTGGCAGTAGACGAGGATAAGTTCAGCGGCTTCGTATTCAAGATCCACGCCAACCTGGATCCCCGCCACCGCGACCGTATCGCCTTCCTTCGTGTATGCTCCGGCCGCTTTGAGCGTAATAAATTCTATCACCACGTGCGGCTCGACAAAGACGTACGTTTCGCTAACCCATACAGCTTCCTGGCCCGCGAAAAGAACATAGTAGACGATGCCTTCCCCGGCGACGTGGTTGGTCTCTTCGATACCGGCAACTTCAAGATCGGCGATACCCTCACCGAAGGGGAAAATTTTTATTTCACCGGTATCCCCAGCTTCTCACCCGAGCTGTTCAAAGAACTGGTGAACAGAGACCCGATGAAGACCAAACAACTGGAAAAAGGCATCCGCCAGCTCACAGACGAAGGCGTGGCCCAGCTCTTTACCCAGCACGGCGGCAACCGCAAGATCATCGGCTGTGTGGGCGACCTCCAGTTTGAAGTGATCCAGTACCGCTTACTGCAGGAATATGGCGCCGCCTGTCAGTTCAATACCCTGCCCTTCTACAAAGCCTGCTGGATCACCGGCAACAAGCAGAAGATCGAAGATTTCATCCGCTTTAAACAGGCAAATATTGTGGAAGATAAAGACGGGCACCTGGTGTACCTGGCACAGTCAGAATGGTATTTGAATACGGAAAGAACGAATAACCCGGAGATAGAATTTCATTTTACTTCGGAGATACATAAATAGGTTTATAAATAATGCCGACGCCCCCTTCCCGTCATTGCGAGGAGCCCAGGGCCGTGGCGCGTGGGCGCGACGAATCAATCTCCTGACGCAATCTTCTAAAAGATCTTCGCGGAGATTGTGTTAAGAGATTGCTTCGTCGCCCCGCCCTCATTTCCCTCACTGCTCCTCGCAATGACGCGAAGGTGAACGCAAGCATGATTTTTTCTTCCCTTTCTCGTAAATCAATTTCCCAAATCCATAAATCCGCCATGCGGAGCAAAACTATTTTTGTACCACTCATCATCACAAGCCCTTCAGCTTTTGATAAACTACAGCGTAGTTTAATTTGAGTTGGTCGTACAATAATAAAAGCCGCCCTCGTTCCCGGGAGCGGCTTTTGCTATAATAATTTTACCTCAGCTCATTTTCTTTCGTACCTGAATATCACTTCCCCTGTCGTATTCCCCTGCTTCCCTTCTACCCTCGCATCCAGGTGATCCTCATCTTTAAACCGGTACGTTATCTTCTTCGGAAAATCATGTGCCGGGTTCTCCGCAATAAATCCTACCAGCTTCAGCACCCGCAGCTTAAACGGCACCGGCTGCCCGTTGTTCTGATCACGTATAACAGGTATGTAATAAATATCATTGCCAGTGCGCACCAGCTGCATCGTTTCCTGGAGGGAGCTGTCCTTCCCTACGATACGCCAGGTATGGCCCTGCAGGGTGGTATCATTCACGCGCTGCCACTGTTCGATGATAACGCTCTGGGGCGTACGCATACTCCAGGTGCCAACGAGCCGGTACAGGTAGTTGAAATTGTCCGGGTTCACCTGGGCTGCGGCGCTCAGGCTGCTGCATAGCAGTACTGCCGCCAGCAGGCTACTGCTGTACCACCGCTTCTTCTCCATATATCTGGTGTTTATATTTCAGCGAGGGTGATGCCATAAAAGGCCCCAGGCCTAATTCCGCCCACTTGTCGTCCACCTTGCGGATGGTAGCGTCATCTGCTACGATGATATTGGGCCAGTCCCGCTCGAAATTGTCGAGAATGCGCGTCTTCAGTGTACCGTCCATTCCCATGCCGCCTCTTTTTTTGCCGTTCGGCAATGGCTGGTTCACCACAAAGCTGTCGCGTTTGGGATCCAGGTTATTGCAGAAGCGCCATAAAGCGGATGGCAGATCGCCAACATCCACGGTATGCTCTACGTACAGCACAAGCTTGATGCCGCTCATCTCCGGAAGCTCAAAGAGGCGTTCGTTCAGCTCCCGTACGTGATGCGGACGATTCTTCTGTACAGATACCAGCAGCACGGGAATATCCTGCGCCAGTAAAGCGGCGTTGATGCCTTTTATTTCCGGGAAACGATCTTTGATCACTGCTTCGCTGAAAGCCTGCTTTGTGGCCGGCCATTCGTAGCTGTCATCTGTTTCCTCCTCATATTTCTTGGTACCGTCTATGCACATCTTCCCCCCAAAACCCATCTTGGAGCAGGAGTGGTCCAGCACATCCATCGGGCCCTGGCTCAGGTAGATATCTGTGGCCGGGTTCAGGTGGCGGAGAACATATTGCGCCAGCTGGCGGTAGTCCTGTATGCCGGTACCTTCATCTGTCACTACCAGGATCTTGTTGAACATCATTTGTCCGGCGCCCCACATCGCATTCATCACTTTCTGGGCCTGCCCGGCATAGTCTTTTTTGATCTGTGCGATCACCAGGTTATGGAAAACGCCTTCCACCGGCATGTCCATATCCACGATCTCGGGCACCAGCGTCATTTTGATGGGCGCCAGGAAGATACGTTCCGTGGCTTTACCTATCCAGGCGTCTTCCTGGGGAGGAATGCCTACTATCGTGGAGGGATATACGGCATCTTTACGATGCGTGATGCAGGTTACATGAAAGCGCGGGTACCAGTCGGCCAGGGAATAATAACCGGTATGATCGCCGAAGGGCCCTTCCCAGATCAGCTCCTCTTCCGGGTCTACATATCCTTCTATCACAAAATCGGCGTCTGCAGGTACTTCCAGCTCGGGCTGACTGATGCATTTGACCAGCTCTACTTTCTTCTTGCGTAAGAAACCGGCCAGCATGTATTCATCCACGTTCTCGGGCAAGGGAGCGGTGGCAGAATAGGTATATACCGGGTCTCCGCCCAATATAACGGCCACCGGCATACGCTTTTTAAGCTTCTTATATTCGGAGAAATGTTTCGCGCTTACTTTATGTTTATGCCAATGCATGCCGGTGAGGTCTTTCCCGAACACCTGCATGCGGTACATGCCCACATTCCTGCTGCCATTGTTGGGATCTTTGGTATGGATCACGGGCAGGGTGATAAAGGGACCGCCGTCTTTAGGCCAGCACTGCATCACCGGCAGCTTGCCGAGGTCAGGTTCCGTCATGATCACTTCCTGGCAGCTGCCTCTTCCGCTTACTACCTTGGGCATCCAGGAGGCGAACTGGCTGAGCTTAGGCAGCATAGACAGTTTATCCAGGATGCTTTCCTTGGGTTTAGATAGCATTTTGAACAGCCCTTCGATCTCTGCAGCGACATCATCCAGTTCCTGCACGCCCAGCGCCATGCACATCCTTTTGTAGCTGCCCATGGAGTTGATCAGCACCGGGAAATCATAGCCGGTGTTCTCAAATAAAAGGGCCTTGCCGCCTCCGGGCGATTTGCTTTCCCGGTCGGTGATCTCTGCGATCTCCAGTTTCGGGTCTACATAGGTTTTAATACGTACCAGTTCCCCCGCTTTTTCCAGCGTATCGATGAAATGTTTTAAATGCTTGTATGACATGTCAAAAGAAAAGACAAAGTAAGGTCAAAATAATGGCATAAAAAAGGCCCGCTCCGGAGAGCAGACCCTTTGTTGAGATTATTCTAAGCCATAATCTTTTTAATGTATGATCGAGATCCCTGCGTTCACCACTACACGCGGCCTGCTGGGATAGTATACCACCGGCGGCGGGGGCGGAGGAGGCGCATAGTACACCGGACGTTCATACACCACTACCCTCCTGGGCCTGCAATCCTCACGGTAATAGCCACCATAGTAACGGTCATCGCAACGCTCACGCTTCCATTTTTTGTAATGTCCGTATCCATGGCCTCTACCTCTGTATCCGTCATAATCATCGCGGTATCTTTGTGCCTGAGAGGACAATACAATTCCTCCCAACAGCAGCATCATTAATAATAGACGTTTCATGCTGTTCAGTTTTTAGTTCTTCAAGAAATTGGTGTTTGTAGAAGATCGGTGATTGCTACCTGAGAAAGGTTAAAGGTGAATTCGGCTTGTTGGCTGATAGTCTCTTTTTTATAAAATGGCGCATTTGATTGCTTTTTTTAAACAGGTAACGAAGCGTCCAACTGTATCACTCTGTAAGACTTACTATCTCCGCGGTTTCAGGCCCCCAGGGCGTTACCGTTGGTCCCTCGCTTCTTATTTTTACCTGTTCTAACGTATATAATTCAAAGAGTATGCCAAAATAAAAATCCCGTCAACCAGACGGCGGACGGGATATCATTTTTATGTGGACTTTGTTGGGGGCGAAAATTACGCTCCGGTATCAACAAGTATTATGCCAACAATCAGATTAGCAAGAGGTAATGGGCAGCGGGTAGCCATAAAGTGACTGTAAAACTATAAAATTATCAAACTGACTGCCTGCTGCCCATTGCCTGTTTATAAACTAGTATTTCGGACAAGTAGAGAACTTCTGCCTTCCCCAGCGGTTGCTGTCACCACCAAAGCGGTAGGTAAGCGTAAGCCCGCTGAAAACGTACCAGTCCTTATTTTTATCAGACCCACGGATCGTACCGTCTGCCGGGTAAGTACCCGGTGTCACACCCGCCTTGTTACCCTTGATCTCATCGCCGCGATAGGCATAGTCAACTGAACGTTGCCCGAAAGCATTACGCAGCGTAGCCTCATCCACGTAGGTCTTGCTTACATCATCCAGGTAATCGGTGAACGTTTTACGGAGGCCGATCTCAAGGCCCACTGTCCAGCGGTCATTCAGCAACACTTTAACACCTGCGCCGAAGGGAATGGCAAACTGGTGCAGCGCATACTGATGCCTGTCCGGATACTCAGGCAGGTCCTGCCCTTCCGTGTTTAAACGGCGCAGCGGAACGCTGTTGCCCAATGAATCCGTAGTGGTAGGATAAAAGCTGAAGACAGCTATCCCCGCAAATACATACGGCGTAAAGCCTTTCTCGTAAATATCCAGGAAATTGAACTCGCCGATGAGGCTTCCTTCCCACAATACGGAACGGAAGCTGAGATTACGGGCCAGCAGCGCCTTGCTCTCGTTCGTACTATCAGCAGCGGCTACACGTCCCCATTGAAAGCCCAGGCGGGCGGTAAAATAACGGTTGATGTCTCTTTTAACCATCAGGCCAATAGTAGGCCGGGTGTACTTCATATCGACCCGCGACTGTGATAAATCCCCGCTGTAATTACTGATGCCGAGAAAACCGCCTACATGCCAATCCTGTGAAAAAACGCTGAGTGGAGCCAGAAATGAAAGCAATAGTATCCAGGTAATCTTTTTCAACTGATAAGGTTTTTTAGAGGCTGATGAATTTAATGTTAATAACGTTTAAATGTGAAAAAAAGTATAAAGTTATAGTTTTCAATTCCCATGTAATAATTTTTTCTTATTTCATTACAAATACGTTAATTTTAGCTATTGCCAATTAGCAGATTTGTCATACGATATTATTCATCTATAACAACCTGTGCATTAAGTCCTTAAGCGATAATTGAGCTAACCTCATTAAACCAGCATAAAACCGATGAAGCCCAAATCACCCACCAAGGAACAAATGGAACTGCATGCCCTGAGAGGGCTGGGATATGCGGATGATCATGTGACGGACCCTTTCAATATGAAAGACGTATCAGACTGGCTGGGCATTTCCTACTCTTATTTCTATCACATTTTTGCAGAGATCATGGGCGAGCCTTACTGGCAGTATGTAAAACGGCATCGCCTGGAGCTGGCGGCCGGCTTGCTGCGCCATAGCGGGTATAATATAGGTGAGATCGGGGACCTTTGCGGGTATGCTACCATGGCCGCCTTTACCAAAGCCTTTTCAGGGCACTTCGGCAGAAGTCCGCGCGGCTTCCGTAAAATAGATGAACTGCCCAATGAAAAAAGAACGCTGGAAATGACGGCGATGATCACCGCGGCCTTTGCCCGGCAAGGCGCCGACCTGGCCAATCTGTTCAGCTTTGACCGCGCCGAGCACGTGATCCTGCCCGATACAATATTATACTATACCCTGGTTTCCTACGGTAAAGACCCTATCGCCCAGCTGGTGATGAAAATGAGCTATCATGAACAGCATTTCCGCAAAATGCTCGACATGCTGGACCTGCCCCAGGGCAAGATCATTACCGGTACGCTCGACGCCGTACCTGTTACTAACTACGAAAAATTAAGCATGTACGCCGGTATCTGTGTGCCCGTGAAAGAAACCAGGGCCCATATCCAGATCGCCGCACAGTTTCCGCTCCTTATACAGAAACGCATGAACGGCGGTAACTACCTCCGCCTCCAGGTACCGCTGGATTTTGCCACCGCTGGTGTACCCATGTATGATTTTATTAACCGCTGCTGCAGGGAAGGCATTTATAAGATGAGCGGCAATCACTTCTTTATATCTTTTACAGGACCGAACCTGGTGGAGATTTACATTCCTTATATGAAGCAACTGTTATAGTTCCGCGTCCCGATATTGTGAGGCGAGAAGACAGGGGGCCCCCTCCCCGTCATTGCGAGGAGCAGTAAAGCCAGGTGCGAGGCGCGACGAAGCAATCTTTAATGTAGGTCTTCGCGTAGATCAGCGCGAATGAAGCCCATAGAAGATTGCTTCGTCGCCCCGCCCTCATTTCCCTACCGCTCCTCGCAATGACGGGGATGGAGACCCTACTTCACAAACGCTGCCCTGAAACAATTACTCTGCGTATTCACCGAATCCTTTCCCATCTTCCCCTTTCCGTAAAACTCATTCAAAAACGCTTCCGCCGGAGACCATACCGTTTGCATAATGCCCTGGTACATCGGCTTCGTTTCATTTGTTGCACCTTTGCGGAAGCTGATCATATCTTCTACCTGTGCAACCGCTACATCCGGCTTACGCCATGGACAAGTGATCACGGGCAAACCCTTCATCGCAAAAAGCACGGCTGATTTATCAGGCCTATCATAATGCCAGTCGCATACCATAATATCTTTGGGCACCATATCAATAGCACGGTGTGTATTGTTCATGCTGGCTTCCCACATACCCATGCCCGTAGTTTTGCCATCCAGCATACGGTCACCCCATATCCAGAGCTGACGGCCTTTCTGCGCCAGGTGATTACGCAGGGTCCATACTTCCCCGGCAAACAGCCCGGCCTTATCCCGGCCACCGCAACGTGGACATTTATCATCGCCTATATAGAACACTTCATCCATACCGGCATGAAAAGCGTTGGTCTCAAACACATCACAGATCTCATCCATCAGCTCAAATACTACCTTATGCACTTCGGGATGCAGCGGACAATAGCTTTTACAATACAGCCCGTCCGGGTTAGGCCATACATATTTCTCCGGCATCTTCACCTGCGGCGTTTCATCAAATTGCGGGTACACTCTCAGCAGATTGCCGATGGAACCTGCCCATGACTGGTGCCCCAGCAGGTTCACCTGCGGGATCAGCCGGATGTTATGTGCCCGGCAGGCCTTTACCAGCTTACCGATATCCTGTTTGGACAAGGCGCCGGAGTCACTCAGCTCCGGGTGACTTTGATACTGGTAATTATAATCTACACGCAATACCAGGGTATTGATATTACGGGGCGCCAGCTCCTCATCGATAAATTTGATGAACTCATTCAGCGTGGCCGCCCTGGGTGCAGCAATACAGAAACCGCGCAGCGGCAGGCTGTCCGTCAGCCGGGCCTGTGAACGGCCATGGTAACTGATCAGCAGTAACACACTGAGCGACAAAAGGGATAGCAGTTTTTGCATGTGGATCGTAGTTTGTTAGGTGATTGATGACGAAGGATAGCAAACTACTAAAAAAATTAAAACTATTTTTGATCAAATGTTTGTCCATGATGACCGAGACCAAGCTCCCTTTTAGTGCCCGCCTGGCCTTTACACTCTTGTCGCTGGTATTGATCGTTTACATCGCGCATTTCAGCGCTTCCATCACCATCCCGCTGGCATTCGCAAGCCTGGTGGCCATTATGTTGCTGCCCCTGGCCTCCCGGCTGGAAAAATGGGGCTGCTCCCGCGGACTGGCGGCATTCATTGCCGTCCTCTTTTTTGTCATCGGCATATCAGGCCTGCTGGCCCTGCTCACCTCGCAGATGGGCGCTTTTGTGTCTGATTTTCCCAACCTGCAGCAGCAGCTCATGAAAAGTCTCGACAACTTACAGCTATGGATAAACGAAAGGTTCCACATTAACGCACATAAGCAAATGGATTACCTGGAGCAATTCGCCCTGGGAACCCTTGGTACTGCTACTTCTTTCCTGAGTCAGACCTTCGGCGCTGTTTCCTCCCTGGTCATCTTCCTGGTGTTTGTGCTGCTCTACTCCTTCTTTATATTGCTGTACCGCTCCCTGCTGATCTCTTTCCTGATCCGCCTCTTCCGCGAGCAGCACCGCGATAAGCTGCTGGATGTGATCACACAAACACGCTTCATTATCAGAAGCTATGCCAGCGGCTTAATGATAGAAATGCTCGTAGTAGCCATCCTGAACTGCAGCATCTTCTGGATCCTGGGTATTAAATACGCCACCCTGTTGGGTGTGATGGCCGCCGTATTCAATCTCGTTCCCTACCTGGGCATTATTACCGCCACCATCATCTGCATGATGATCACGCTCACCTCCGGTACGCCGGGCGCCAGCCTGCAGGTGGGCATCGCACTGCTCATCGTTCACTTCCTGGACAGCAACATCCTGCTGCCCCGGATAGTAGGCTCCAAGGTAAAGATCAACGCCCTGGTTACCCTGGTAGGCGTGGTAACAGGCAACCTGCTCTGGGGCATTCCCGGTATGTTCCTGGCCATTCCTATTATCGCTATGCTGAAGATCATCTTTGAACATATAGAGCCGATGCAGCCCTGGGCGATCTTGCTGGGAGAATTGCCGGCAAAGCCGAAGAAGAAAAAGTTGAAGCCAACCGGCTAATGACTAACAACTAATGACTAACAACTAACGACTTTTACACCAATGTCCCTTCATTTCCGTAACGCACTACGCTCCGATCTGCCTGTGATCGTAGACATTTACAATTCCACCATCCCCGGACGGATGGTTACTGCAGATACTGATCCTGTTACCGTTGAAAGCCGTGAAAACTGGTTCTATGCCCATACACCGGAAAGGCGTCCGCTCTGGATGATCGAACTTGACGGACAAACCGCCGGATGGGTAAGCTTTAATTCTTTTTACGGACGCCCTGCCTATGACGGCACAGTAGAGATCAGCATTTACCTGCATCCTGATTTCCGCGGTAAAGGACTGGGCAAGGCCGTATTGGCCTATGCTATGGAACAATGTCCCGCACTGGGTATCTCCACCCTGCTGGGCTTTATCTTTGCGCATAACCTGCCCAGTATCCAGCTGTTCCTGAATATGGGATTTGAACAATGGGCCAACTTGCCCGATATTGCAGAACTGGATGGGGTAAAAAGAAGCCTGAAGATCCTGGGGAAGAAAGTGTAACATCCTCGTCTCCATCACCTGTGCCATGAAAGATAACCATTCTCAAAAGACGACCGGGACCTCCGTCATTCCTGCTGCCCATAACAGTAATGACGGCATCAGTGCACAGCCGCCGGTGCAGAGCCCTCTCTTGCAGGAGGAAAGCGCCGGACCGGTGGCGATGGATGATGAGCAGCGTATACCGGAAGTCTCCTGGCACACCATCCAGACGAAAAAACAATGGGAGCAGCCAGCCGCAGAAACAAGAGAGCTGCCTCCCCGCTTCAGTTTGCCCGCTGTTTCCAAACCGGTACCGTCTTCCAATGCACCGGTACAACGCGTGGGGGGCATCGAGAATAACGCTTATTACTGCTTCCTCAACTCGGTGATCCAGCTGCTGGAAAAATCTTATGATGATCTGTTCGATCCTAACCTGAACAAGGTGAGAGATGAACGCGCCCCGGTGCAGCTGGCCATATGGAATATTATCACCGACCTGCGGGCTGACAAGATCGTTCCGGAAACAACAATAGCTGCGTTGAGAATAGACCTGCACGGCAGAGGCATGGTGGACGACTGTGAAAGTCAGGAAGATGCCCAGGAGCTGATGGCTAAGGTCATTGAGTACATGGTGGAGGGCTCTGTAAATTTTTACCCACATACGAACAACCGCCTGTTGGGGGAAAAAGTGACCACCACCTCAGACGATAAGCACATTACCGGTGATGTACATGAAAAAGATGCTACCAAAGACCCCTCCAACATCACCGAAAGCCATCCCGAGGTCGGTAACAGCCTTATCGGGATCGACATCAATATCTATCACACTTTTGAAGATTTCCTGTACTTCCTGTACGGACAAGGCACTACTACCAAACTGGCCGATACAGAGCAACTCAAGGTGCAGAAAGAAGGAAAGCAGGTATACGTGAACGCACGTACGGAAAAGCGCAGCTTCACGGCCTTACCCGGGGTGCTAACGTTCTATGTCAAACGTTTTATCGGCAACCGCAAAATAACCCGCGATTTTCCCATGCCTGAAACGGTGATCCTGGTAGAAGAGCAGCCGCATGGTAAACAATATAAGTTCTATACACGCGAGGTAATAGTACGGCATACCGGCTTTGGCGACACCCTTTCAGGCGGCCATTACTATGCGGTAAAGAAAAACGAGCTGGATGAGGAAACCCGCTACAGCGATGCCAGCCAAAGCAGATCCGATGAAAGCGATCCCCGTCAGGGCTCTCTCTATAGCTACCGGCAAACGGGTACCAAAAATGCGCTGGACATCGGAGATTTCGCCTGGCAGGAGGTCAGACCATTCGGCGCCGCCACTGAGCCTAAAACAGAAGGTATATCCATTCCGGATGGCGGTAAACCTGCAACATCCGGTAATTCAACTCCCATTTCCGGTGGCGGCAGCTTCTCTCCGTTCCTGGGCATACCGCCCATACCCTCAGACAAGATACGCGGCCTTCCTAACCGCGCCAGGGAGGTAATACCCGGCCAGAAAAGAGTGGTGGACTGCTTTATCAATGCTATCCTGCAGCTGATAGCCGGTTCGTACCGCAACCTCTTCGATCCCGCTCAAAATCCGCTCAGCGATATTAGCGCTCAGGAGATACAAGCCGCAGTACTGGCCCTGATCAAAAAGATCAACCAGGAAGATACCGCACCCATAGCAGACGGTGACATCGCCAGGCTGCGTGTGCTGCTCCTGCGGCATAAAGTAGTAAGCTCGTTCCTCACACAGGAAGACGGCGGAGAGCTGATGTTGTTCTTACTCGGATTAATGATGGACATTACCGGGAAAGACCTTGACCTGCCCGATACAGATAATGCTTCTACAACCGCAGTTGAAAATAAACCCGGCAAACTGGCAAAGGACCAAAATACATCCCTTGAAAAGCTGGTGCGCCAAAACCCGGTGTTGAAAGACCGCCAGATCACTACCACAGAACGGCGTAAGTTAAGGCAGAAAGGACTGGCCGATCCTTCCATAGTACCGGATGATTTTAAAAAATTCAGCGCGCTTAATTCTAAGTGGACCGAAGCCAGTGAACCGCTGGGAAACATGATTGAAATAGATATCGGACAGATCGGGAATTTTGAAGAATTCCTCTTTCAACGTTATGGTAAGGGCGGTGAACAGGAAGACTTTTCAAAGGGTTCCGAACCCAGGTATAAATTGAATGTAGGCGGACAACCGGCAAACCTGGCTTTTAAGTCAAGACAGGTGGAGCGTCGCTTTACCAATCTTCCTCCTACCCTTTCCTTCCTGGTAAAAAGATTTACAGATGGCCCCACACCCAAAAAAGATTCCAGGGAGTATGCCCTGCCACAGCAGCTTATCCTGGTAGAAGAGCCGGAAACCGGAAAGAAAAGGTACAAACACTATGAGCTGAAAGGCATTGTAGTACATACCGGCAAAACCATGGAAGAAGGACATTACTATACCCATCGTAAAGAAGGTAAGGATTGGATCAAGGCCAATGATCAGAATGTCTGGAAAGAAGATTCCCCCGGCGGCGATCTTAAACAGGGCTATATCTACACCTACCAGCTGCAGGGAGAGGAAGACCAGCTGCAGCCGGGACAACAGGCGCCGCAGGAAAAATACAACCTGCCCGACGCCATCTACCTGGCAGACGCAAAGCTGCGGCCCACAGCCGCCATGGGCTTCATAACCCGTCCCAAACACCGCAATACGCAGGCACAGAACGCCGTTTCCGGGGAGATCAACGAGATCATCAAACAGCTCTTCCCTGCACAGGAAGGCGTGTTCCACGCCGGGCACCTTTTCACCAGCACATTCGGCGGAACAGGAGATGCCCGCAACCTTACACCAATGTGGGGCAGCTATAATGTGGGAGAATACAAAAATTTTGAGGACATAGACCTTACGGAACTATATGGTACAGCAGGCGAACGTCAACAACTGTATGTTAAGGTAGAGGCGGTCTACCCGGCCAACGATACCCCGGAAGAAGTGTTTCAAGGCCTGCTGTCCAGGGACGACATCCGGCTCCTGTCCAACTGGTTTACATTGGGAATAGATCATTTCAAAAAAGCACTGGAAGCAGAAAAAGTTCCGGAGAAACAGGCTGCCTTGCAGAAAAGACTGGAGATCGCCAAAAGCATACAAAACTTCTATCCCCATCTGTTACGTGTATGCAGAAGGATTCCCCTGCAGATGTACAATACAGAAGCACGCCTGGTCACCTTCGATACAACCGGCGCCTACCAAAGCCGCGGAGAAAACCAGCCTATTAAGATCGAAGGCTCGCCAAGAGCCCTGCTGGGCAAACTGGTCTTCAAAAACTTCCTGGGCGCCTCCGCAGAAAAACGCTTCTTTGGCCCGAAGCAACACATAGATCTCAAAGGGCAGGACCCCGACGAATGGGCTGTAAAAACATATGCAGACATGCCGGAACCCGGCGTCTATGCTTATACTACCGTTGATGGCAAGGCAGCAGGCGTGGATGCCTACATCTGGATGGATCCTGAAGGCATCTTTTCCACATTCAGGTTTGGCGGCGGCACAGAAGATGCAGGCCCCGCTCCGCAAGGCTTTGACTGGCGCCTGCTTAACCAGGCCTCCCGCTCTGGCCACAACAAGCTATATGCCCGTGCCCACCTGCTCAATGGCAAAATGCATGGCTCAGGCAACGATCCGCAAAACCTTTCGCCCTTTACGCAAGACGCTAATAAACAGATGTCAAGAGATTTTGAAGAAAAAGTAAAACGGATGCCCCAGCTGATAGCGCCCGGTAGGGGCATTTTCTGGGTATCCAGGCTGACCGGGAAAGTGAAAAGGTCGGGAGAATTCAATACCAGGCTGGCTGAAAAAAGAGTGGCATTGCCGCTGGAGACCAATTCTTTTAAAAAGGAAAAACTGGAACTGGAAATAGCCCTCGCAGAAGAGGAAGCAAAGATGTTCGGAGGCATTCACTTTTTTGCATACGAGGCGGAAGTGCAGGAGGATGGAACAGTTAAAAGAGGCTCACTGCTGCTGAGCGCCTATTTTGAGAACTGCTTCAGTGGCCAGAGTGGCGAATTGGGCACCACCCATTACTCCCGCCTGTTCGAAAGCCGGCTTCATAAGATGGAAAGCCTGGCCGGGCTTGAGGCGAGCCTGGAAAAGCAGGGTAAAAAAGTTAGGCTCAACACGGAAAGAGAGGCGCTCACCTACCTGAGCGATGCTATCGCCGAGGAACATGCCAATGCAGCAGAAACCTACGTCAAGGCGGCTCCGCCTATGGCAAAAGATAGCCCGGCGTTCAACTTCGGCACCGCGCATAAAGATATACAGGCCTTGATGGACGATCAGCTTCCCCGCTATTATGATGAGTATGTAAAGTACATGGATAGCGCCAAACAGATCACTAAATGGAATGCAAAGATCGAGGCGCATAACAAACAAATAACCAGCTATCACCGCAGAAAGAAGATCGACGATTGGAGAGCGGAGTATAATAAATTAAAGAAAGACCAGGAGGACCTGGTGAAAGAAACAGCCAAATCCGGCGAGCTCCAGGCCTTTGCCTCCCAGCTGAAAGAATGGCATGCGCAACTGTATATGATGGTACTGCATCATGTTCAGCTTACCGGCGGGGCTCCCAGCTATGCCGCTATTACTAAAACAGCCGTGGCCAAACTGGACAACCTGAGACCGGTATTGCTTACACTCACTGAAATAAGGGTACCCAAGAGAAAAGTGGAAGTAAGAGACGGCAGCAGCAAATCCGGCAGTGAAAGTGATGACAACCCCCGGGATAAGAAAAAGGCTAAGAGCAGCACAATCAAAACAGATTCAAAATAAACTATCTTCACTTCCAAACGGAATACTATGTGGTGGATCTACGCCTTGCTCTCCGCAATATTCGCTGCCTTAACGGCCATCTTCGCCAAGATCGGCGTGTCTCAGATCAATTCGAATTTAGCTACCGGTATTCGTACCATTATCATATTAATAGTTGCCTGGGGGATCGTCATCTTCCGCGGCGAAGCCAAAGGGATCAACGCCATCTCTAAACACAGCTTATTATTCCTCGTCCTCTCCGGCATCGCCACCGGCCTTTCCTGGATCTTTTATTTCAAAGCCCTGCAGATAGGAAAAGTATCCCAGGTAGCCCCGGTAGATAAGTTAAGTGTAGCGCTCACCATCGTCCTCTCCGTTATTTTCCTGCACGAAGCCCTTACCTGGAAAACAGCGATCGGGGCCCTGCTCATTATCAGCGGTACCCTGGTGCTCATCTTCTAAGCGGCGACCCGGAAACCGATACAATTTAAACCCGCATCAAGTCCACCTCAAGTCCACCTTATGTCCACCTCACCTCCGCTTCTACATAGGTTTTCCTGGCCGTTTACACGCCGAATGCTCTTAGTGTTAATTTAGTACCAGCTTAGTGGAAGCTTAGTCAGTACCTGGTATGTGCTTAGTGGGTACTCAGTAAGCGCTTAATCCTGCACGAGCTGGTCTGTATATGTGATCCGGTAAATACAGCAACGATTGCCTGCCAGGATATGCTCGGTACGGGTTACGGTTACCTCCTCACCCAGGATGGTGGAGAAGGTTCTGAGCTCTGAAGAACAGATGTTATCACATTGGGCGGCTGCACTGCAGATAGGGCAATGGTTCTCAATAAAAGTATACCCGTTCTCTTCCTTTCTCCACTCCGCCAAGTATCCCTCGGCGGTACGTAAAGTGGCAAAACGGGCTATTTTTTCTCCTATATCGGTAATTCCTGTTAAAGCTGCACGGTATTTTTCCAGCTGGTTATGCTCCCGGGCTACGATCACCTGGTCCAGCGCCTCCTGCCCCAGCTCCTTTTTGATGGTATTCATCAGCTGAAGGCTCAGTTCGGCATGTGTATCGGGAAAATGCGCATTACCCTGGGCAGTCAGGCTCCAGATCTGCACAGGCCGCCCCACACCTCTTGAGCTGGTGGCTGCGGCCACTAATCCCTCCTCTGCCAGTTTCAGCAATTGCAAACGCGCCCCCTCCCCTGTAATGCCAAGCTCGGCGGCCAGGGAAGCGGCAGTTTGCGGTCCACGGGTCTTTAATAATACCAGAAACCGGTCAGCTGCAGCCTTGATCTTTGGCATATAATTTTCCAAGTTATTACTTGTTTTATTGTCAAATGTCGTAATTTTGTACTAGTTAAAAAAATATTGTTGTAAGGTTTATACGACCTTTGCACGTACGATCAACTAAGGGTATACCTTCATAACAATTTAACCTATTGATAATAAGGTCATTAAATGAATGTATTGATATTCAACGGTACGATGGACGACCGGCCCTATGCAACAGCCGGTAAGATAACCGGTTACTTTGAGACACAATTCAGGGAAAAAGGTTTCGTGCCCCGGGTGTTTAGCCTGGCTAACGCAGCCATACCGTTCTTTGATCCGCTGAAACCGGAAACGCCCGAAGCCGTACAGCAAATGTGCAATGCTTTTTGCGAAGCCGACCTGCAGGTATGGCTCACGCCCCTCTACCACGGGAGCATGACCGGCGTTATGAAAAATGCCCTCGACTGGCTGGAACTGACCAGCCGCCACGGCCGCCCGTATTTAACGGGAAAGGTCGTAGCTTTGGTGAGTTGGGCCAATGGCTCACAGGCCATGCAGGGCATTAACGCCATGGATGCGGTGGCAAAGGCATTGCGGGCCTGGGTGCTCCCCTTTTCAGTCCCCGTGCTGAAAGACCACCTGTTTGATCCGCAAACCAGCGACTTTTCCACCCTCTATAGGAATAAGTTCGATCAAATGATAACTTTGCTGTCTGAATGCAGGGATAATAGTAGTATAAACAAACTGCTTCAGGCAGCTAACAGCTAAAACTTAAAGCTAAAAGCGAGATAAAGATGATTACCGTTTCAGAAAAAGCAAGCAGCTACATAAAAGACCTCATGGTAAAAGAAAACCATGTAGCGGGCACTTTTGTACGTGTAGGAGTGAAAGGCGGCGGTTGCTCCGGACTTTCATATGAGATGATATTTGAATCAGAAGAAAAGCCCGGCGACCAGTTCTTTGAAGATAAAGGCGTGAAGATTGCGGTACAGATGAAAAGCCTCCTGTATCTCTATGGTACAGAGCTCGATTACTCTGACGGCCTCAATGGCAAAGGCCTTTTCTTTAATAATCCCAACGCCACAAGAACTTGCAGCTGCGGGGAAAGTTTCGCCGTTTAAAAAATATAAAAGTTTGAAGTTTGAAGTTTGAGGTTCGTTAAAGGTTAAAAGTTCAGAACCAGTTGTCTTATACAGCATACCTGTCCGGAACCTCCAACGTCTAACAAACCTCAAACTTCAAACTTCGAACAGTTAAAAAGTTGTATGAGAAACAGTAACGAAATAATCGATGATATAGCCAACAAGGAATACGAGTTTGGCTTTACCACCGATATTGAAATGGATATAGCGCCTGCTGGCCTCAATGAGGACACCATCCGTTTTATATCCGCCAAAAAAGAAGAGCCTGAATGGTTGCTGGAATGGCGCCTGAAAGGGTACCAGGCCTTTCAAAAGATGCAGATGCCCAAATGGCAGCACTTTAAAATGCCTGAGATCGACTTCCAGGGCGTGTCCTACTATGCCGCTCCTAAAAAGAAGAAGCAGCTGACCAGCCTGGACGAAGTAGATCCCGAACTGCTGGCTACCTTCGAAAAACTGGGCATTCCCCTGAACGAACAGAAAGCCCTCTCCGGCGTAGCCGTAGATGCCGTATTCGACAGCGTGTCCGTAGCCACCACCTTTAAAGAGAAACTGGGCGAAATGGGCGTTATCTTCTGCTCCTTTGGTGAAGCAGTGAAAAACCACCCCGACCTGGTGAAGAAATACCTGGGCTCCGTAGTGCCCCACTCCGATAACATCTTTGCTGCATTGAACGCCGCGGTATTCTCCGACGGCTCTTTCGTATATATCCCGAAAGGCGTGCGCTGCCCCATGGAGCTGAGCACCTATTTCCGTATCAATGCACAGAATACCGGCCAGTTTGAGCGTACGCTCATCATAGCAGACGATGAAAGCTATGTAAGCTACCTCGAAGGCTGTACCGCTCCCATGCGCGATGAGAACCAGCTGCACGCCGCAGTAGTGGAACTGATCGCACTGGAACATGCAGAGATCAAATACTCTACCGTACAGAACTGGTACCCCGGCGACAAAGAAGGCAAAGGCGGTATCTATAACTTTGTAACAAAAAGAGGGATCTGTAAAGGCAAGAGCAGTAAAATATCCTGGACACAGGTAGAAACCGGTTCTTCCATCACCTGGAAATATCCCAGCGTGATCCTGCAGGGAGATGATGCCCAGGGCGAATTCTACTCCGTAGCAGTGACCCGCAACCGGCAGATCGCCGATACCGGTACCAAAATGTACCACCTCGGCCGTAATACCAAAAGCAGGATCATCTCCAAAGGGATCTCCGCCGGTGAAGGCGATAACACCTACCGCGGACTGGTACAGGTGGGACCGCGTGCACACAACGCACGTAACTTCACCCAGTGCGATTCCCTGCTGATAGGTAACCGCTGCGGCGCGCATACCTTCCCTTACATCGAGTCCCGTAATAAATCCGCTACCGTTGAGCACGAGGCTACCACCTCCAAGATCGGTGAAGACCAGATCTTCTACCTCAACCAGCGCGGTATCGATACTGAGAAGGCAGTAGCCCTCATCGTGAACGGTTACGCCAAGGAAGTACTGAACCAGCTGCCCATGGAGTTTGCCGTGGAAGCGCAAAAATTATTGTCCATCACGCTCGAAGGCAGTGTAGGATAATAGTCACACTGAACACATAAAACAACAGAGAAACAACAACATATCATGCTGACGATTAAAAATCTGCACGCAGAAGTAGAAGGAAAAGCAATTCTGAAGGGCATTGACCTCGAGATTCCCACGGGAGAGATACATGCCATTATGGGACCTAACGGTTCCGGCAAAAGCTCCCTGGCTTCTGTGCTGGCAGGGCGCGAAAATTATACAGTGACCCAGGGTGAAGTGATCTTTGATGGGAAGGACCTCCTGGAAATGTCTCCGGAAGACCGGGCCCGCGAAGGCGTGTTCCTGGCTTTCCAATACCCCGTAGAAATACCAGGTGTATCCAACCTGCACTTCCTGAAGACGGCGCTCAACGAGATCAGGGCTTACAAAGGTCTGCCCGCCCTCGAAGCCAAAGAATTCCTGAAGCTGACCAAAGAAAAACAACAGCTGGTTGATTTTAACGCCAACCTCATGAACCGTTCCCTCAACGAAGGATTCTCCGGTGGTGAAAAGAAACGTAACGAAATATTCCAGCTCGCTATGCTCGACCCGAAACTGGGTATCCTCGATGAAACAGACTCCGGCCTGGATATCGACGCACTCCGCATCGTGGCCAACGGCGTGAACAAACTGCGCAGCGCAGACAAATCCTTTTTAGTGATCACCCACTACCAGCGCCTGCTGGATTACATCGTGCCCGATTTTGTGCACGTACTGTATGACGGCCGCATCGTAAAAACCGGCACCAAAGAACTGGCGCTGGAGCTGGAAGAAAAAGGATACGACTGGCTGAAAGAAACCGTAGTTCACGAGAAAGAGTCCGTTTAATAGCATAAATACACATGACAAGCGATATTACGATACCATTCTACCAATATATCCTCGAAGGGGGTAACGGGCTCACTCCTAAAGAAGATGCCCTCTATTCCCTGAGAGAGGAAGCGCTCGTGCGTTTCAGAAGACTGGGACTGCCCGACCTTAAATCAGAAGCCTGGCGTTATACCAACATACAACGGATCCTGAAAGAGCAGCCTTTTGCGCTGCAGCAGCAGGCCGCCCCCGTAAGCGCCGCACAGGTAGCGCCCGCGTTCATTCACGGTCTCTCCTGCTATAAAGCAGTACTGGTGAACGGTCACCTGCAGCCTGAACTGTCTCAGCTGCCCGACGTGAAAGGATTTACCATCACTAAACTCTCCGAAGCCTCCAAACAGGAAGCTTTTAAGAGCTATTTTGATAAACATCCGCACCTGGCAGATCAGCCCTTTGCAGCACTGAACACCGCCCTGTTCGCAGACGGCCTCTTCATCGAGCTGAAAGCTAACACCGTGCTGGATAAACCGCTGCATATCGTACACGTATACACGGTATCCAAACACGCTTTCCTGCAACCCCGCCACCTGTGGGTAGCACATACCAGCGCATCTGCCACGGTAATAGAAAGCGCACTGGGCCTGCACGATAATGCAGTTGCATTCGTGAACAGCGTAAGCGAAATCATCCTGGAAGATAATGCCGAGATCTGGCACTATAATCTCCAGGATATGTCGCCAGACAGCCGTCATATCTACCAGACAGCGGCCAGTCAGCAAACCTACAGTCGTTATCATCACTATAACTTTACGCTCCCGCATGCAACGCTGGTGCGTAATAACCTGAGCGTAGCGCTGAACGGCAGCTATACCGAAACAGACCTGCATGGCCTGTACCTGGCTACCGGCAACCAGCATGTAGATAACCACACCTTTGTGGATCACCTGCAGCCGCATTGCAACAGCAACGAACTGTATAAAGGCGTACTGCTGGATAACGCCAACGGCGTATTCACCGGCCGTATCCATGTACATCAGGATGCACAGAAGACCAACGCCTTCCAGCAGAACAACAACCTGCTGCTGAGCGAAAAGGCCGACATTAACTCACAGCCGCAGCTGGAGATCTTTGCAGACGACGTGAAATGCTCACACGGGTTCACCGTTGGCCAGTTCAGTGAAGAATCACTGTTCTACCTCCGTGCCCGCGGCATCGGCGAAGAAGCTGCCAAGACTTTGCTGGTGAACGCATTCGCCTTCGATATCACCGATAAGGTGCATATCCCCGCCCTGCAACATCACCTGACTGAACAGATCAGGAAGTATGTAAGCGGCGTAACCATTAATAACTAAGAGAATTACAAACCATGCAGCACGAACCAGCAATAGTAACAGGATTTGATGTAGGGAGCGTAAGAAAAGATTTTCCGCTGCTGCAGCAGGCCAGCGTGTATGGCATACCCCTGGTCTATCTCGATAATGCGGCTACCACCCAGAAACCCCAGGTAGTACTGGATACACTGGAACAATACTACGCCGGCTATAACAGCAATGTGCACCGCGGTGTGCATCAGCTGAGCCAGCAGGCCACAGAAGCTTACGAGCAGGCCCGTAAAACGGTAGCGGCATATATCAACGCAGCACATTCCAAAGAGATCATCTTTACCAAAGGTACTACAGACGGCATCAACCTCGTTGCCAGCAGCTTTGGGCGCAAATACCTGCAGGCCGGCGACGTAGTGCTGATCTCCGCCATGGAGCACCATTCCAACATCGTGCCCTGGCAGATCATCTGTGAAGAGAAAGGCGCCGAGCTCAAAGTGATACCCATCAATGAGCGCGGCGAACTGCGCATGGACGCTTTCAGTAAATTACTGGACGATAAGGTGAAGATAGTAGCGGTGACCTATGTGTCTAACACACTGGGCACCGTGAACCCTGTACGCGAGATCATCGCACAGGCGCATGCCCGCAACATTCCGGTGCTGCTCGATGCTGCCCAGGGAATACAGCATATCGCTATCGACGTGCAGGAGCTGCAGCCCGATTTCCTGGCCTTCTCCGGCCACAAGGTATACGGCCCCACCGGTATCGGTGTGCTGTACGGCAAGGAAGAATGGCTGGATAAAATGCCTCCTTACCAGGGCGGCGGCGATATGATCAAGACCGTTACCTTCGCCAAAACCATCTATAATGAGCTGCCTTACAAGTTCGAGGCCGGTACCCCTCACATCGCAGGCGCTATAGGCCTGGATGCCGCCCTGAACTATGTAAACCAGATCGGCATCGATAAGATCGCACACTGGGAAGAACAGCTGCAGGAATACGCCCTGCAGCAGCTGCAGCAGGTAGACGGCATCCGCTTCATCGGACAGGCCGCCCACCGCGCCGCTTCGATCTCCTTCCTGGTAGATGAGATCCATCCTTACGACCTGGGCGAGCTGCTGGACAAGCAGGGAGTTGCCGTTCGCACCGGCCACCACTGTACCGAGCCGCTGATGGACCTCTTTAAGATCCCCGGCACCGTACGCGCTTCCCTGTCTTTATACAATACCTTCGAAGACATAGACAAGCTGGTAGCAGCAGTGAACAGGGGCGCCGCCATGTTAAGATAAATAGTTTGAAATGACGATCAACGAAAAACAGGACGAGCTGATAGCGGACTTTTCCCTGATGGAAAACTGGATGGATAAATATGAATACATTATTCAGCTGGGAAAAGAACTGCCACTGGTAGATGAACAATATAAAACGGACGACAATCTCATTAAAGGCTGCCAGTCACGCGTGTGGCTGCATACAGAGCTGAAGGACGGAAAACTGTTCTTTACCGGCGATAGCGATGCTGTTATCACCAAAGGCCTGGTAAGCCTGATGATTGCCGCCCTCTCCGGCCACACGCCTGCGGAGATCGCCGCTACCGACATTTACTTCATTGACGCCATCGGCCTCCGCAATCACCTGTCACCCACCCGCTCCAACGGGTTACTGAGCATGCTCAAACAGATGAAGCTGTACGCCGTAGCCTATATGGCCAAACAAGCCAACTGATCTGAAAACAGATAAATACACAATTGAAATGGAAGGGGAAACACTAAGAGATCAAATTGAAGCAACGCTCAAAACCGTATACGACCCGGAAATCCCGGTGAATATCTTCGAGCTGGGACTGGTATATGAGATCAAGATCGGTGACAACAACAGGATAGGCATTACCATGACCCTGACCGCCCCCGGCTGTCCCGTAGCCGGCGACATTGTAATGGAAGTAGACCAGAAAGTGCGCGCCATAGAAGGTGTTTCCGAAGTGGATGTGCACCTGACCTTTGACCCACCCTGGACCAAGGAAATGATGAGCGAAGAAGCCAGGCTGGAACTGGGTTTTCTGTAAGCTGATACTTTAAAGACATTTAACAGATAACAACACAAAGGGGCTAAGCTTTCGCTTAGCCCCTTGTATATTAAACCCAGGCGTTTTACGCCCGCTCGCTTTAGCTTAATTGCGTGGTTCGCTCAGACATGGCCAGATGCACATGCGCCCCGATATGATAGCTGTCTGCTCCCAGTACCTGCTCAAACATCGCCTTTGCCTGCTCTGTTTTGCCCTGTCCCAGCAGCCCTAAGCCGATCAGGTAATAACAATGCAGGCGGTTACGCTTGGTCAGGTCATCATCCCATATCAGCAGATCAGGCAGGGATACGGCAAAGTAATCGATCTTCACTTCATCAAACAGATGCGCCTCCCCGTAATCGATCAGTTTATTGAAACGGCTGCCCGCTTCGTTCTTACGGTTCAATTGCAGCAGGGCCAGTCCCTGGTAAAAGATCTTATCCGGTTGCTGATCATTATAATACATAGCGGCGGAGGGAACAGATTGCCCGATGGCAGCTCTTTCCCAGCAGGCAATAGCGCTGGCTGTTTGTCCGAGGCCCGCATAAGCGCAGCCGCTCCAGTAATCAATATCATTCTCCTGCGCGCCATACAGCTTACCTTCTCCCAGGTTGTGCGGATATTGCCGCGCCTTTTCCAGCAGTGCCAGCGCCTCCTGGTGATCTGCTACCAGTATCGCCGCTTTGGCCATCGAAATAAGACTGTATACATACTGAGAGGTCACCTTGCCTTCACCGCCTTCCCAGGGATGGAAATTACGCGCCATCAGCAGCTCATATGCTTCCGGATGACGACCCAGCAGGTTATAGAGCGTGATCCTTTCCAGGTAGAGATCGTCCCGGTCATTTACCAGGGCCGGGTACTTTTCCAGTAATTCCAGGCGGAAAAGGGCCGGTTTGTTAAGGCGCTTGTACAGCTGATCCAGCTCCATCAGGATACGTGCATCCGTTTCATCCAGTGCAAAGGCTTTTTCCAGGCTGATAACTGCCTCCGCAGGCTGCTGCCGCTTGTTGAACAATGCAAGGGCCAGGTTACGGTGCACGGTAGAGAAGCGGTCGTCCAGCTGCCGTGACTTTTCCCAGCAGGCGATGGCGGGCTCATATTGCCTGAAATGGTACCAGTAATTACCCAGGTAATAAGGCGCTTTGGCATCTTCCGGATGCTGCTGCATGGCCAGCTGTAAGGCCAGCGCTGCCTCCTGCTGATGCGGAAAACAATGATCCGGCGCCGCCTGCGCGGCCTTCTTCCAGTAAGCGTGCGCGGCCAGCTCATCTCCTGATTCCCAGGCGATAGACGCCATAAAGTACCAGGCCAATGGATATACTTCCTGTTGCTGATCAATGCCCAGCTGCAGGAATTGCAGGGCTTCCGCATACATACCGGCAGCCTGGTAGTCCAGTGCATATTCCATGTAATGATGGATATTGCCACGCAGCAGCGTTTGTAATTCCGTTCCTGCGCTTTCGTCTTTTGTAAGCAGGTATTTTTCAAAATGGGCGCCTGCGTTGAAGCGGTCCAGCTCCAGCGAGGCGTTGGCCCATTCCAGCGCTGCGCTGCGCTTACCCTGTTTACGCAGGATGGAAATGAGCAGGTGCCTTGTTTTATGATGATGCCAGTTGGCATGTAATGAGCGGGTAGCTTCGTCCAGTGCAATATCCCATTGCTGCCGCATCGCTGAGATCAGTCCCAGCTGATAATATCCGGCCGCCTGCCAGGCAGCATTCCATACAGATTTATGGAAAGCGGCATAGGCTTCAGGAATACGTTGCTGCCAGCGCAGGCTTAACCCCAGGTTGTAGAACGGCTCGCCGTCATACGGGTTGGGATTGCGGGTAGTCAGCGTATCGATAGCGCTGCGGAAACAGCTTTCTGCTTCAGATAAAAGCAAACGGCGCAGGTACCATTTACCCAGAGCGTTATTACAGCGCACGTCTCCTGCATCGCGGCGCAGGCCTTCCTGGTAGTACACCACCGGGTCGTAGGTAGCATGCCGGTATTGTTCCAGGTGCAGCCCGGTAAGGTAGAGCTGCTCAATCTGGGCGATCTCTCCGGGCGCCTTTGCAGCAATAGCAGGCAAGGGCATTGGTTTAACGGTATCCGGTTCTGCCTGCCATTCCAGCATGGGCCTGCCCTGCTGATCGTATATGCCTATACGGTAGTGAACAGCATCATGGCTGCCCTGCAATGGGATCTCCGTTTCTTCATACCCTGCAGGCGAGAGATCCATTACTTTGCTCCATATTTCCCTGCCCTGGTAATACAGTATCGCTTTGCTTTGCGGAAAGCTGCCGGTGGAATAGAGTTTAAAAGTGGCTGTATGTTCGTTCAGTTCCAGGTTCAGCACCAGGTCTTTACTGGCGTTCTTTACCATGCCTACCTGGCTGTAAGGCATGAAGTATTGCTGAAAGCTTTTCTCCTCGTACGGCATCAGCCAGGAAAAATCCGGCTGGTTATCTGTGTATACGCCGCACATCAGCTCAATGTACGGACCGTCCACATCGGTCAGGTTACGGTCCCATGCCAGTCCGAAATCACTGTTTCCCCAGGTCCATTGCTTTTTACCCGGCGATACATGATGATTGGCCACATGCAGCAGGCCGCCCTGCGAATCATGCTCATAACCGCCTACAAAATCATAGGAAGAGGTAATGGCCATATAAGAGGTAGGTACGGGAATATTACGGTAACGGGAGATATCCACCCCCGCAGAATAATCTACTTTATAATAGGTGCCTGTGGCCACCGGGAAGCGGGATACATCCCTTTTGCCATGATCAAACACGGCATGTACATCCGGCGGAAAAACAGACTGGTAATGCTCATTTACATGCACTGCCGGGTTGGCCCACCACAGGAAGGTTTGTGGTAGCGGCGTGCGGTTGTACAGCTGCACTTTTATTTCGAGATAAGCCTTGTCGGGATGTAAGGTGAAGCCCGCCATGCCCTTGGTGCGGAACATGCGTTCCAGCTCGCTGCACCATACGGTTACGCTGCCATCGGGAAAATGTTCAATGGTGTAGTCAACCGGCTCATAGGTGCCGGGCCGGTGGTGCTGCGGCCAGTTAAACTCTATGCCGCCGGAGATCCAGGGACCGGTGAGACCTACCAGCGCAGGCTTGATCACCTGGTTATGATACACAAAATGCCGTTGCCGTACTTTGTCATAGGCTTGCTGTATGCGGCCGCCCAGCTGCGGCAGGATCATGATCCGCAGGTAATCATTCTCAAGGAACACGGCCTGCCATTCCTGGTCGGTCTTTTCGTCGAGGATCTTCTCTACTACCGGGTACGGGTATACGGTACCGCTGCTGCCCTGGTAAACTCTTTTTTCGAGGAAAACAGGATGCTTCTCCGCTGGTCCGATGCCATAGGTAGGGATGCGAACCGTCTCATGCCAGGCTTTAACTTCCATATGAATTGTTTGAACTATGTTTGAATTGTAACGTGCCCCCTCCCCCGTCATTGCGAGGAGCCCCGCGCTCCAGCCTTCGCTGCTCCTCGCAATGACGGAGACTGAAGACCTTTTTGCTTAGCATACGGGGATGTAACTCCAGATTCTATTTCTTCCAGTGTCTTACCTTTCGTCTCCGGCAGATAAGCCCTTATGAATAACAGCCCTGCTATGCAGATGACACCATATCCCCAGAAAGTGCCCGAAGCGCCCAGCGCGCTGTTCAGCAGGGGAAAAGTATAGGTAAGCCCGAAGCTGGCTGCCCACAGGGAAAGCGTAGCAATCGCCATCATGCTGCCGCGTAAACGGTTCGGGAAGATCTCAGACAATACCACCCAGGTGACCGGCGCCAGCGACATAGCATAGCAGGCAATGGCCATTACTACGAGCAACAGGAGCGGCCAGCCGCTGAGCTGCATGAAATACAGTGTCCCCATAATAGCATAGATCAGTGCAAGGCCGCCTGCGCCCATCAGCATCAATACCCTCCTACCCCATCTGTCTACTGTATACATGGCCACCAGGGTAAACACCAGGTTCACGCCGCCGGTGATCACGATATTGAAAAGAATGTCTGACACGCCATACCCGGCTGCGGCAAACACTTCCTCTGCATAATTAAATATTACATTGATACCACACCATTGCTGAAAGGCTGCGATCACAACACCCAGCAGCAGAATACGTGATACGCCTGGCTGCAATACCTGCTTCCAGTGTACGCTGCCATCTGCCGCCGCTGTTTGTGCAATGGCCTGCAGCTCGTCTTCCGCATGTGCGGCGCCGCCTATCCTGCCCAGCACCTGGCGGGCTTTCTCTCCGAAGCCCCGGGTAGCCAGCCAGCGCGGACTTTCCGGCAGCCATATCAGCAGCAGCAGGAACAGTGCAGAAGGTACCAGGGCCGCCCAGAACATGATACGCCAGCCGGTTTGTCCGTTCCAGGACAGCAGGATCATCTCGTCTGAAGCGCCCGCAGGTACAGGCTCTGCCACCCACCAGTTAAAGAGCTGCGCCACCAGTATGCCTATCACCAGGGTAAGCTGGTTGATGGATACATATTTGCCCCGCAGATGGGCAGGCGTCACTTCTGCAATGTACATGGGCGACAGGTTGGAAGCCAGTCCGATGCCGATCCCGCCAATAATACGGTACACGATGAAGCTGTTAAAAGAATGAGCAGCGCCGGTAAAGCCTGATGACAGCAGGAACAACAGGGCAGACAGCATCAGCAGTTTCTTACGCCCGTAGCGGTCGCTCAGGATACCTGAGATAGCAGCGCCTCCCAGGCATCCTACCAGGGCGCAGCTCATAGCCCAGCCCTGTGCAGCCGGCGAGCCGGTAATGCCGAAAAAACGCTCGTAAAAGGGTTTTGCGCCCCCTATCACCACCCAGTCGTATCCGAAAAGAAATCCGCCCATTGCAGAGATCATGGAAATAGCAAAGAGATAAGTATGGTTGTAGTGGTAGTTCTTCATAACACCGCTAAATTACATTATCCCCTATGGTGAGGACAATAGAGATTTTTTTTCAATTAATGGATTATCTTATTTATTTCTGGCGGCAATGGATGGCCTGATGCTTGTACTGGCATCAGTGACCAAAACAATTTGTTATGCTTACTTCACTTGTAGTGCTGGGTATAGTTCTGCTGCTTGTCGTTATATACGTGATATGGCCTTACAGAAGGAATAAAGACAGCATGAGAGGGAAGTGATATTATTCACCTTATAAAATGCAGGATCATGCAGAAGAAAGAAAAAGAGAACGACCAGCTTGCAAACAGCAATCCTACGGCCCGTAACTTCCAGCGGCCTAATGATGAGGAAAAAGAACAACGCTCCCCTTCAGCACAAGACCAGAACGGCGCAGGCAGGGAAGAGGAGGAAGAGGAAGACGACGAACCTGCACTGGATGAGCAGGATCTGGAAGAAAACAATCTTACCGATGAGGAGGCCGATAATATTGAATGGGACCCTGAGTCTGGTAAAGGTAAAAAAGACCAGGACCGCTAAGGGCCCGGCAACAGGGTAACTACTGTACACACGGATTATTAACAGGCTTAGCGCTGAAGTTTCAAATTTGTGGAGTCTGTTAACAGTCCGTGTTTAAAAATCCACAACAGTCCCCTCCGCTGATCCTCACTTCTGACAAGCGTTTCCGCGCAATTTGATGTATATCATCGCATTAAGAATTACACAGCAGACGCCAGTGTTGTCAAAAAGGTAGCAGGCCTTTTGGTATATAATAGTTAAAACTAAACGGCCATGAAAAATCATCTGACCCTCCTGGGATTGTCATTTGCACTCTGCACCTTCATCGTTGCACAAGCCAGTACCTCCTATCGTTCAGCCCCGGTAAAGTATTCAGTAGACCAACAGGACACCAGCAAACAGAAAATGCATAAGAAATGGAAGAAAGATAAAGACACTTCCTGGCACAAAGAGAAAAGGGATACTTCTGCTTTGCGTACTGAGAACAGGTAAGCAAACTGTGTGGTAACAAGGAATGGGTATTGAATTACCTGGAAGGCACAGCATAATGGCTGTGCCTTTTTTCATTCTCCGAAATCCCACTGTGGTGGCTTATCCGCAGCTGAGTAATAAAATCATCAACGGTGAAATAAAACATTCCGGTAATCTTCTCTCTCTAAGCCGCTCTGTGTAAATTCTTTAGAGAACCGCTACTGTGGCGCACTCCGCCGGGAATCACTTTTCCACGCTATCAGGTTTGGTTTCATTCTTGAAGTACCTCTACTTAGAAAACGCTGTAGCATTGCGGTTTAGCCCGTTGGCAGCGATTAGTAACCCAATAACCTGCTTGTTTATGAAGACGAAAATAGCTTTCATCAGTGACCATGCTTCCCCCATTGCAGCACTGGGCGGTGTTGATACAGGAGGACAGAATGTGTATGTTGGCGAGCTGGCCTATCAGCTGGCAAGAAAAGGATACGAGGTGGACATCTTTACACGCTGGGAGCATCCGCAGCTACAGCAGGTAGTACAATGGAGGAACGGTGTAAGAGTAGTGCATATTAAAGCCGGTCCGCTAGAATGTATACCCAAAGAACAGCTGCTGCCCTACATGGCAGACTTCCGCGAAAATATGCTGGCCTTTATCCGTGAAGAGCAGATCCATTATGATCTCATACACGCTAATTTTTTCATGTCGGCGCTGGTGGCGCTTGAGCTGAAAGCATTGCTGCATATTCCCTTTGTGGTCACCTTTCATGCGCTTGGGCATGTGCGCCGCATTCACCAGGGCGAGCAGGACAAGTTTCCACCCGAACGCCTGGATATAGAAACAGCTGCAATTAAACAGGCAGACTACGTTATAGCAGAGTGCCCCCAGGACAGGGAAGACCTGATCAAATACTACAATGCACCGGCAGACAAGATCCGTGTGGTGCCCTGCGGCGTGAACACGGAAGAGATGTTCCCCGTAGACCAACGCCTGGCCCGCATGAGACTGAAGCTGCCACAGGAAGACTTCGTGCTCCTGCAGCTGGGTCGTATGGTGCAGCGTAAAGGAGTGGACAATGTGATCGAGGCCTTGACAAAACTAAAATACACCGGCACACGTACCCGCCTGATCATCGTAGGTGGTGAAGAAGAAGTATGCGGCCTGGGGTATAATCCTGAAATAGCGCGGCTGAAACAGCTTGCGAAAGATCTCGGCGTACAACATTCCGTTACCTTCGCCGGCCGCAAAGGACGCGAAGAGCTGAAATACTTTTATGCCGCGGCTGATATATTCATCACCACTCCCTGGTACGAGCCCTTCGGCATTACACCGCTTGAATCGATGGCCTGCGGCACACCCGTGATAGGCGCTGATGTAGGCGGTATCAAATACAGCGTGCTGGACGGAAAAACCGGCCTGCTGGTACCTCCCAAAGATCCGCGGGCTTTGGCAGAAAAGATCAATGAATTGCGGCTGCGGAGGCCTGTACTGGAAGAGATGGGACGTAATGGTATCAAGCGTGTGCAGGCCCTGTTCACCTGGCAAAGGGTGGCACAGTTAATGAGCAGGTTATACGAGAAAGCCATCGCCAATAACACCATTGCCGTTAGTGATAATATGAGCCTTTAAATACCGGCAAATGAGAAAGGCGGTTTTCATAGATAAAGACGGGACCCTCATCACCAACGTACCCTATAACGCCAATCCCGACCTGATAAGGCTGGAGCCAGGCGCCGCAGAAGCCCTGCAGCTGCTGCACAAACACGGTTACGCACTGGTGGTAGTGTCCAACCAATCCGGTATTGCCCACGGCTATTTTGAAGACGAGGCCATGCAGGCGGTAAAAGACCGCATTACGGCATTGTTGCAATGCAACGGAATACAGCTGGATGGATTTTTTTACTGCCCGCATCACCCGCAGGGATCGGTGGAAAAGTATGCAATAGCATGTGCTTGCCGTAAACCCAAACCCGGCATGCTGCTACAGGCAGCCGGCTTGTTAGATATAGACCTGCGGCAGTCATGGATGATAGGCGATATACTCCATGATGTGGAAGCAGGCAACCGCGCCGGCTGCCACACCATACTGCTGGATAACGGCCATGAAACAGAATGGATGATCAACAACTACCGGAAACCCTTATATATTACCGGGGGCCTGCTGGAAGCAGCATTGCTGATCATCAATAACATTTAATTTGTAAACAACGGACCATGTATAAAGATCTGATAGCAAAGTTCCCGCAGCCTGCCGTATTAGTGATCGGCGACCTGATGCTGGATGTTTACCTTAAAGGCGCCAGCACCCGCCTGACGCCCGAAGCACCGGTACCGGTTGTAGACATCGCCTCCAGGAATACCACACTCGGCGGCGGCGCCAATACTGCCGTGAACGTAAAATACCTGGGCGCGAAAGTAACCCTTTGCAGTGTCAGCGGACAGGATGAAGACGGCGCAAAAGCAGCTTCACTACTGGAAGCGGCAGGCATCAACGGAAAGATATTACATTGCCCCTCCAGGGAAACCATCGTAAAAACCAGGGTAATGGCCGGGCACCAGCTGCTGACCCGTTACGACTGCGGTACAGAGACCGCTATCTCCGGGCAAACGGAGCAGGCATTCATCCGCCTGCTGCAACAGGAGTTCCCGAAACACGATGCTGTTATCATTGCAGACTACTGTAAAGGACTGATCACTCCCGCCGTCATTACCGCTTTACAGGCTTTGAAGCGTAAGCATAAGAAATTCATCGCCGTTGACTCACGCCGCCTGGAATGCTTCAAGAGCCTCTCTCCTTCGCTGGTAAAACCTAATTACCAGGAAGCCGCACAGCTGCTGGGATTACATGTACAGCCACACTGCCGTGCGCAACAGATCAATAACATGGGCGCTGATATTTACTCCCGCACCGGCGCCGCTATTGCAGCGGTCACACTGGATGAGGAAGGCGCCGTGATCTTTAACGGCAACCAGCCTGTATACTGCTGCAGTGCTTATCCCGTTGCTACACCAAACGTGGCAGGCGCAGGAGACGCTTATATCAGCGCGTTTACGCTGGCCTGCCTTTCCGGGGCAGATATGCCTGCGGCAGCAGAACTGGCGGCAGCGGCAGCGGCGATAGCCATCGGCAAACAGCATACTGCCTGCTGCACCTGGGAAGAACTGAACGCCTACCTGTCTGTGAATGATAAGTATGTCACAGACCTGGGCCAGCTGCAGCACCTCTCCGCCATGTATAAAGCCCAGGGCAAAAAGATCGTCTTCACTAATGGCTGTTTTGACATCCTGCACAGCGGCCATGTAAACTACCTGGGCCGTGCAAGAGAACTGGGGCATGTACTGATGGTGGGCATCAATACAGACGAAAGCATACGCCGCATTAAAGGCAGCGACCGTCCCATCAATACACTCCAGGATCGTATGGAAGTGCTGGCCGCCATGGGTGCAGTAAATCATATCATTCCCTTCGGCAGCACAGAGGACGATACTCCGGCGCCGCTGATACAGGTGATACAACCGCACATATTTGCAAAAGGAGGTGATTACACAAAGGAAAGCCTGCCGGAAGCAGGACTGGTAGAGCAACTGGGCGGTGAGGTGATTTTACTGCCACTGCTGCCAGGACATTCTACTTCGATGATCATACGCCGTATACATGCCAAACCGGTATTAAAACTGGCGTAAACACTATATGAAACGGATCTTATGCATAAGGCTCGATAACATGGGGGATGTGATCATGAGCACACCGGCCATTCATGCGCTGAAAAAAACCTTTCAATGTCATATTACACTGCTCACCTCCTCCATGGGCGCCGCCATTGCACCCAGCATTCCCGACATAGACGATACTATCATTTTTGATGCTCCCTGGGTAAAGAACGACTCGCCCGATGCAGCACCTGTTTTTAATGACACCATAGAAAAGCTCAGGCAGGGTAATTTTGATGCAGCGGTTATCTTCACCGTTTATAGTCAGAACCCCATGCCTGCCGCCATGCTGGCCTACCTGGCCAATATACCCGTACGGCTGGCTTATTGCCGCGAAAATCCGTACGGACTGCTTACGCACTGGGTGCCTGAAAAAGAACCTTACGATTACATTCGCCACCAGGTAAGCCGCGACCTGTACCTGGTGACTCATTTAGACGTAACACCGGATGCAGACAAGCTTATACTGGAAGTGAATGAAAACCTTTGGCCGGATGTAAGCAGAAAACTTAGACATTGCCATCTCGATCCTGAAAAGCCCTGGGTCATCCTTCACCCGGGTGTAAGCGATAACAAACGCCAATACCCCGTACAGCATTGGATAAAAGCGGCCAAAGACCTGATACGGCAAACCGGTATACAATTACTGATCACCGGAACAAAGAACGAACGTGCGCTTGCCACCGCCATTAGTCATGGCATTGCCCAGGAAAACGGGGTTTGTGTAGGAGCAGGTCTCTTTTCAGTACCAGAGTTCATTACCCTGATCAGCCACAGCGCGCTGGTGATCTCTGTTAACACCAGCACCGTGCATATTGCGGCTGCCGCCCATGTGCCGGTGGTAGTATTATATGCGCTCACCAATCCGCAGCATACACCCTGGAAAGCCAGGGGCGCTGTATTATATTTCGATGTGCCTGAACATCTCAGAAGCAGGAATGAAGTGATCCGTTATGCGTATGAGCAGTACCGCTATGAATCACTGTTGCCCGCTACCCCCGGTAATATTGTACAGGTAGCCGCGGGCATCCTCGAGCCTATCCTCGATAGCCAGCTATAGGTACAGTACCCTATACCTCACCGCACCGTATAAGTTCCAGTAAACAGAAAGAAAAGGTATCAGCACGGAAGTAATAATTATTTCCATAACATGTGGCCATGCATGTGAAGTATGCAGCAAACGCTTCCAGATAAAGAAGGCCAGCAGCAATACCCATATGGCCAGCGCCGTCAGCGCCAGTGCAGCGGCATTTGAGAGCAAAGCTGCCAGCAGCACCAGGCAGCAAAGGATCATCACATAATAGCTCCAGATAGGACGCTGCTTAATATAATTGCGGTACAGATGGGGAAACTTTTTGTACAGCAGAGCATTGAACATCGACTTACGCTGCTCCCGCAGGCTAACGCCCCAGGAGGCTTCCCGCACCGGGTGCACTACAATGGCATCGTGCAGATGCCGGATGGGGATCTGCTCCTGCAGCAGCCTGAACTCCAGGTCGCTGTCCTCCCGCCAGGCCAGCTCAAAGCGTTCATCAAATCCCTGAATGAGCTCCAGTGCCTTCCAGGTACACACGCAGTTAGCGGTAATAAAACGCGCACGCTCCAGCTGGGCGATGTTCCACTCATAGTCAGTAGGTTTCTCCGGTACAGGCACAATAACACGGCCGCTGTAAGCGATCAGCTCTTCCTGCTGATAGGCTTCCCAGATGGTTTGCAGCCACAAGGGATCAGGTAAGGTATCATCATCCGTAAATGCAACGAGGGTACCGGCGGCCAGCTTCCATCCCATGTTACGGGCGGCGGCAGGCCCGCGTTTGGTGGACAGCGGTACGTACACAATATCCAGCAGGCCCGTATGTTTCCAGGATACCACCAGCTGTTTGGTAAGATGATCCGGTCCGTCGCTTATCACGATCACTTCAAAATCATCCCGCTCAAACTTTTGTTTGGCAAGGGATTTCAGGCATTCCATGAGCAGCAGCGGCCTGCAATAAGTAGGGATCACAACAGAGATCTTTTTTTCCATAGCGTTTCCATTTAGGTTTTCGAAACAAGGAAGCTACCTATTACCAATGCATCGAAGGGGGATGACCAGAAGCATTCCAGCGCATCCCGTGGCGTGCATACAATAGGTTTGCCCAGCGTATTGAATGAAGTATTGATCAGCACAGGCACACCGGTGCGCTGTGCAAAAGCTTTCAGCAGATCGTAATAGCGCGGATGCTGCTGCCGGTTGATGGTTTGAATACGGGCAGTGCCGTCTACATGGCAAACGGCCGGTATACGGTCTCTTTTGTCTGCTTTCACTTTATAGACAAACAGCATGAAAGGCGAATAGTCTGCCTGCTCAAACCAATCCGGTGCTGCCTCCTCCATGACTACGGGCGCCACCGGTCTGAAGTCTTCCCGGTCTTTCACTTCATTCAGCCTTGCCTGCATTGCCGGAGATATGGGGGAAGCCAGAATGGAACGGCTGCCCAGCGCACGCGGCCCAAACTCCATCCTGCCCTGGAACCAACCTATGATCTTATCCTGCGCCAACAGATCGGCTGTTGCTGCGGCCACATCCTGCAGTCGGCGATAAGGCACCTTTGCCCAATCCAAAAACCGCGCTATTTCCTCATCACCATAGTCCGGTCCCCAGTAGGCATGCTCCATACAAAAGCTGCGCCCCTGCCCTGGCCGCTGCTGTGCATCTATCCACATGGCGGCGCCGAGTGCAGTGCCTGCATCACCTGCGGCAGGCTGTACCCAGATGTTTTTAAAGATGCCTGCATCACGTATGGCTGCGTTCAGTACACAGTTCAGGGCTACGCCACCGGCAAAGCAAAGGTTCTCTGTATTCGTTTGCTGCTGCAGCCATTCGGCCAGTTCCAGCACACGCTCCTGCAGCACCACCTGTAAGGATTGTGCAATGTTGAAATGATGTTCGGTAAATGCAGATCCGCGTTCGCGTGCCGGACCAAAGCGTTCTATGAAACGTTCGTTGCTGATGGTGTAATGACCATTATCCTGCAGGTGTATCATCTCACGGAAATCATCTGCGAATACAGGTTTACCGTAAGATGCCAGCGCCATCACCTTATATTCATCAGAAGAGTGGAGAAAGCCAAGGTAGCTGGTGATCTGTTCGTACAGCAGTCCCAGCGAATGCGGCATGTTCACCTGCGTAATGCGCTGCATATTGTTACCAGCGCCCATACTGAAAGTGGTGGTGGCTTTTTCACCGCGCCCGTCAATAGTCAGTACGGCGGCCTGTTCATAAGGCGAAGGCAGAAATGCACTGGCCGCATGACAAAGGTGATGTTCTACAAAATGAAATTGTTCTTTATCAAACTGAGCGCCTTTAAAGCGTTGCTGCAAATGGTGTGGATAAGCATCCACCAATTGACGCGGCGCATTCACAATAGAAGAAAGGAACAGCGGGTCCCAGGGCGACATCCATTTCTCGGGTACCTTATAGGCAGAGGGTTCCAGTGGTAATGTGATGCGGTCTTTCTTTTCATTTGCTTCGTTCAGCAGGATATACGGATCAAAAGAATAAGCTACCTGGTCTACCTCTTTCAGATGTATGCCGGCTGTCTTTAAACAATAATCTATTGCATGAAAAGGTAGTTCATACGCAGAGAACGGAATGGGCCTTTTGCCGTGCTTGATATGTGTAAAGCGTTCGTCCTCCACTGCAGCCAGCAGCTGACCGTCCTTCACAATACAGGCAGCGGAATCATGGAACGCGGCGTTGATGCCAAGGGTATACATAAGCGATGGTTTATTACCATCATCACATAAACTGTTCCAGTATCATCATTGACTTATGGCCTGAGCACGCCATCTTTCATCATCTGTGTGATGATCTTCGCCGGGTATTCTTTCAGGAATCTCTCCAGGCTGCCAGGATTCACGGTCTGTGTTTGTGCCGACCATAGCAGTTTTTCTGTACGCGCATCATAGAGGTTGGTTTCCACGAAATAGGTCTTATCGGTTACATAGTATCCGGGATCATAAATCACCGGATACCAGTGGGCATAGTAGGCATAGAAACCTCTGTACCAGCCGTAAGCAGGAACAGGCGCGTATCTTACGCTGTTGCGCACATACCTGGTCTCGCTTTGCGTGCGCAGCAGAGAGGTGGTCAGTATTGCTTCTGCACCTGCCTTTTGTATCAGCTGCAGCAGCTCTTCGCGGGAAGGCAGTGATTCCAGTAAACCGGGTGTGAAACTATCGCTGCTCTTCAGCGCGCGCTTGTTATATCTTGTCAGCTCTGCGGAAAGTGCATTCTCTGTTTGCGTTCTTGCCATCACATGCTTCGTCATTGCAGCTATAAAAATATTGCGGTAATCCTGCGTGACCGGTTGTGTTTCGGGGTTTACCCATGATCCTGTAATACGGGTGGAACCGGAGCAGGAGAAAAGGATAACGTTCACCAATAGTACTAATTCCCAATAGACTGTCCGCCTCATGACAATACTTTTTTTGAATAACGTCGTGCTGATCAGAATGTTTAGTGTCCCGATAACACATAGCACTAAAATGCTATATAATCCCTTCTGCTTTTTGCTAATTTTGATATACTAACTATTCCATATTCCTATTAACCGATTACCTATGAAAACTGCCAACTTCCGGGAGCGGGTCGCCCTTGCCGCCGTACTTGCTGTCACGATCCTCGCATCCTTTCGCAATACGGATGCGGGTATCAATGATCATCGCCCTTTGCCGCTGCTGGAGGGCATCAATAGCCAGGCCAGCACCATGCTGATCAGCTATAACCAGCGCAACATGGTCGGCCGTCTTACCAGGATACAGCGCGCATCTGAAGACACCTACACCGATGTGCGTATACCGGTATATAAGAACGGGCGACTGGCCAGCACACTGGTATCCGGCCATGCAAACGGGGAGGACAGCGAGATCTTCTCTTCTTTTGAATACGCGGTGAACTATCCGTTGATAGCGAAGATCCGTTACTATACACAGGGACAGGTACAGGGATATGACTCACTGGTATATAATGCTGAAGCGCAGATCGTTGCACGCTATTTCTTCAGCCGTAAGGCAGATAATACTTTCGAAAACCATAACTATCAGCACTATACCTGGAACAACGAAGGCAATATTATCCGGCTGGACAACTATGGCCGCAACCGGGAAGGCAACAGTTTTGAGCTGGGATCTGCTGTTACCTATACTTACGACCGGAATCCCAATCCGCAGAAACAGGTAACAGACCTCTGCTACATCACGGATATTATGCCGGCCTTTCTTTCCGCCAACAATATCCTCACAGAAGAGATCAACTATGCAGGCGCAGCCGGCAAGCATCTCAATACTTACAGCTATGAGTACAATGCGGCGCAGTACCCGGTGAGCATTACCGCGCATTACAGCCTGGATGGTCTCAGTGAAACCACACAATTGAGCTATAAATAAAGGGGGTGGATGTTTAGTGGCTAGTCACTGACATCTTTCTTAAAAAAGGCCGCCAGCTTCTTATCGCTGCCCGCCACCCAAACAATATCGCCTTCCTGCAATACGGTGGTAGATTCGGGGTTCAGAATGCGTTTGCCGCTCCTTTCTATGCCCAGTATCATGCCTTGTGACTGTTCACGGATGCCGGCTTCGCGGATGGTTTTATTACAGAGCGGAGCGCCCTTTTTGATCAGGTAACGGCGCAGCACAATATCGTGTGCGGGCATTTGCTTTTCTTCGATGCTGCTGTCTTCCTCTTCCAGGAAATGGTTCAGTTGCGTGATCTGTTCGTCTGTGCCGATCACGGTTACCACATCGCCGGGGTACAGGCGTTCATCTTTACCCGGAGCAGCATATTGCTGTTTGCCTCTTTTGATCAGCGCTATGTTGGCGCCGAACCTTTCACGGATGGCCAGCTCCTGCAGGGTTTTACCTACGGCCGGCGACATGGGCGAGATATTCATCACTGCCAGATGTGCATCCCAGGGCGCCAGCACCTGTTTGTTGATACCGCCTACACGGGTTTCCCTTTCATTAAAGTTGGAGAAGAAACGTTCCTCTATCTTGCTATAGAAGGCCTGCAGCTTGCGGTTAAAGATCAGCAGCAGCACCAGGATCACTACAGTTACCACCAGGGCCACCACTACAGAAAAGAACAGGTCTACAAAGAACCCCACCAGGGAAACGGCCAGCACTATACGCAATAAACGCAGCAGCAATAATGGCCCCCTGTATTTTTTCTGTTGCCAGATATTGGCAGATGCCTGGCTGCTGATACCGCGGACAGCCAGCGCCCACAGAAAAGGAGAAAGCACCAGCAAGGTAACCAGCGCTGTAATGATACGCGCCGGATTGATGTCTTCCGGCGCCGCTGTTACTTTGGGCAATACATAATAGGCAGACAGCAGCACTATGGCGATAATGATCACCGAGTACAGCACGATATTCATGAAATAAGAGCGCAGCAGCTGTTTCCAGTCGCTCACCACGGCGATGGTCTGCGTGGCGGCGCTATAACGGTTCAGGGTGTTTCTCCACTTGTGCGGCAGCATAGCGGCTATCCGCACATAGGCCGGCTCTGATAAGCGGATCAGGTAAGGTGTGGTAAAGGTGGTAACGGCAGATACGGCCACTGCCACCGGGTACAGGAAATCGCTGGTTACTTTCAGCGTAAGTCCCAGCGTAGCGATAATGAAGGAGAACTCCCCTATCTGCGCCAGGCTCATACCTGCCTGCACGGAGGGTTTGAGGGGCTGGCCTGCCACCAGGGCGCCGATGGTGGTGCTCAGCAGCTTGCCCAGTATAGTGATCACCGTTATAACGGCTACAGGTCCGGCATACTTTAGGATCATCGCCGGATCTATCAGCATACCCACCGAAACGAAGAATACCGCGCCGAACAGCTCTTTTACCGGTTTTACGAGATGTTCTATTTTTTCTGCCTGTGTGGTCTCCGCCAATATAGAGCCCATTACAAATGCGCCCAGGGCCGGGGAGAAACCCGCCTGCGTAGCCAGTACCACCATTACCAGGCAAAGCCCGATGGAGGTAACCAGCAGCGTTTCCTCGTTCATGAGCTTACGGGTACGCTTTAACAGGGTAGGCAGAAAGAAGATGCCTGCCACAAACCATATAATGAGGAAGAAGATCAGTTTTACAACAGAGGTCAGCATTTCCATACCGGCAAACTGCTGGCTGGCGGCCAGGGTAGATAAGAGCACCAGCAAAACAATAGCCACCAGATCTTCTACCACCAGTATGCCAAACACCAGTCCGGCAAATTGCTGTCCTTTTACGCCCAGCTCTTCAAAGGCCCGGATGATGATGGTGGTAGATGAAACGGAAAGGATACCGCCCAGGAAAATGCTATCCATAGTGGACCAGCCCAATAAGCGGCCGGCAGCATAGCCTAAAAGCAGCATCATCACTACTTCAATAACAGCGGTAATAGAAGCGGCCCCTCCTACCTTGATCAGCTTTTTGAAGCTGAATTCCAGGCCCAGGCTGAAGAGCAGGAAGATCACGCCTATTTCAGACCATGTTTGAATATTCGCCTCGTCAGAAACAGTAGGCACAAGGGATACGTGAGGACCAACAAGCAGTCCGGCCACAATATAGCCCAGTACCAGCGGCTGTTTTAATTGTTTAAAGATGAGGGTGGTAACGGCCGCGGCCGCCAATATCAATGCCAGATCTGAAATAAGTGCGGGAATGTGCATGCTTGTACTAAAAAAGGTTTTAAATAGTGAACAATCAGGAGATGGATGCTGCTGGCTGCAATATAAACATCTGTGTATAAAAAACACAATACATCTCTCCCGTAGCTCCAGTACCAGTGCTACGAAACACGTATTAGAAAATGATGAGAGTCTTATTTCACTTGCGGACCTTGTCCAGCAAGTCGCTTAGTACCAGCGCATCCTCGGCGCTTAAACGGGTACTCAGGTCTTCATAAAAGGCAGACAGGGGCGCCTCCAGTTCTTCGAGCAACTGCAACCCTTTTGGAGTGATCGTGATGTCCATTTTACGGCGATTGAATTCGCAAAGCTGCCGTTTTACATATCCCTGTTTCACCAGTTTGTCGAGCAGGCGGGTAACATCGCTGGCCTTATCCAGTAACACATCTTTGATCTCACCGGCTGAAACCGGTTTGGGATGCCGGCCCTTTATGATGCGCAATGCATTGAAATGCTGCGACAGTATGCCGTATTTTTTGAATACATCGGTGTGCGCATCCCGTAACCAGTTACTGGTATAGATCAGATTTACCACAGCCTTATGAAAATTGCTGCCGAATCTACCCTGTTTAATGGCTTCTTCTATTTTCATACACCCCAAAGGTAACAAAAACAACAGATGTTGTAACGGATTAGCCCCCGAGGGGGGGTACCGGAGCTCCGCTTTCGTAGGCTTTTTCTCGTTAGCCCCTACGCAAACCCGTTAAATCTTAGTTAAGAATCCCATTTTCCCTACGTTCACTAGACAAAATAGCGACTTCACCAAATGATCCACACTTGGTAACTGCCGGCGATTATTTTTGTAATAGGTTTTTCATAGGATATGGTTAAAAAATTAGGCGGTATTCCTACCGCCTTTTTTTATTTCTCGTTTATAGATAACCGTAAGTAAGCCCTTCCTACCAGAAACGCACATACAGCGCGCTCAGTATCAACAAGGTAACAACGATAAGCACCAGGGTGGCAGGCTGCAGGCGGAACATCTTGCTGTCCAGCTCAAAAGCCTTGGGATTCACTTTCGGTCCGCGGAGGCTCATCAACACCATCACCAGTACGGTAAAGAAGAAAGACCAGCCCATACAGATCAGGAAGGGGATCTCATATTTACCCTTACCATTCGGGAAGGCAGTATACAGTAAAGTCTCATTACCAAACCATTGCGGAGCGTAGTTATTGAACACCACAGACAGTACAAAGCCGGTAATCACACCCGCCACTGCTGCAGCGCCGGTAGTACGCTTCCAGAACATGCCCAGCACGAACATCGCAAATACACCCGGGCTGATAAAGCCGGTATATTTCTGGATAAAGGTAAAGCCGCCCTCTCCTCCTATGCCGAGCAGATCATTCCAGGTAAAGAGGATGGCCAGCAGCATGGCAGCTACAATGGTGATACGTCCTACCCACACCAGTTTCTGTTCATCGGCATCCTTGCGAACGTATTTTTTGTAGATATCCAGGGTGAAGATGGTAGAGATACTGTTCGCCTTACCTGCCAGGGAAGCCACAATCGCCGCCGTTAATGCCGCCAGCGAAAGTCCTTTGAGGCCGGTAGGCAGAAAGCCCAGGATAGCGGAATACGCGTTATCTGCGTTAAAGTGTCCGCCCGGGGCCATTTCCTGCTGTAAAGCGCCGTTCTTGTACAGTACATAGGCCGCTATACCGGGCAGCATTACGATAACAGGCATCATCAGCTTCAGGAGGCCGGCAAACAGGATCCCGTTGCGGGCGGTCTGCAGGTCGGCTCCTAGCGCCCGCTGCGTAATATATTGGTTACAACCCCAGTAGTTCAGGTTTACGATCCACTGACCGGCAAAATACATGGTAATACCCGGCAGCATCAGGTACTTATTGATGTCTGCCTGGGGAGCATCCTGGGCAGGTTTTGCCAGTATCATCTTGAAATGGTCCGGCGCATCCTTTATCAGTGTATTAAAGCCTGCCAGCACATTACCGCCAAGCCCGAAATGCTCGCTCACCATGCTCAGGGCCAGGTAGGTAGTGGCCAGGCCGCCGATGATGAGCACAGCCACCTGTATCACGTCCGTATAACCGATCACCTTCATACCACCCAGGGTGATCAGCAGGGCAAATATTGACAGGCCGATCATGATCAGGTGGAAATTGCCGTTGCCTACCAAACTGTTGATGGCCAGTGCGCCCAGGAAAAGGATGGAGGTAAGGTTCACGAAAATGTACAGGAATAACCAGAAGATCGCCATGATCAGGCTCACCGTCTCATTATACCTGGTTTTCAGGAACTGAGGCATGGTAAAGATCTTATTCTTCAGGTATACGGGCATAAACCACACTGCTACAATGATCAGTGCAATGGCCGCGATCCATTCATAGGCGGCTACTGCCACGCCCACAGAAAAACCGTTGCCGCTCATGCCGATGAACTGCTCCGCCGAAATGTTGGATGCGATCAGCGAAGCGCCGATGGCCCACCAGGTTAATGATCCCTCTGCCAGGAAGAAGTCCTTTGTATCTGTACGGGCCTTTTTCTTACGCCGGTAGATCCAGTATCCATATGAAGATACTATCAGGAAATAGATAATAAAAATAACGTAGTCGACAAATACCAGTTTATTCATAACGCTTGATTACGGGTTTATAGAGCACTAATATATGTCTATTTGACATTTATTCAAATATTTTTCTGCAGACCCTGGTTCCATCACGTTAAACGGCTACGCCATCCGTTCCTTTTTCCCCTCCTTCCCCACCCTAAAAATCCCATCCTGCGTGATCAATACCCCTTCTGATACCCCAAAAGCATGCGGGGTGTCTACGGCGATCACTTTCCCGTTAAAAAAGCTGCTTACCTGCTCCACGGTAGTATGCCCGATCACAATATGTTCCACATCAAATTTGCGGAGGGTGTGATTCACCTGCTGCATGCTGGCATCCCCCATGGCATATCCACGGTACCAGAAAGGAGAATCGGAAGAAGCAAGCAATTCGTATACAACTGTCGGCGCCAGTTCGGGTGTAAAATACCAGGGGCGGCATAACTGGTTAAGGGTCTGTAAAGGGTGGCCCAGTATATTCACGAAGGTGGATACACCACCATGCACAAACAATACCGGTCCTATTTTTTCCATAATATTTCTGGTGATGAGCCAGCGGCCCAGTTCAGTAGCGGGACTATATAGCTGCCTGTAATCGAGGCCCAGCAACCGTGCATGATAAAGGTATTGCTCATGTAAGTAACGCAGGTCGCCACTCATGTTCATGATCTCGTGGTTGCCAAGGATAAAATGCACCTGGCCGCCTTGTTGCCGGGCCTTTTCTTCGAGACTGTACAGCAGCCAGAGACATGGCGTTACCTGATCACCACGGTCAAAGCAGTCGCCCACCAGCACCAGGTGTCCTTTGCCAAAGGTCCAGTTATACTTTCCATCTATTACGCCATTACCTGTCAGCAAGCTACGGAATGCCTCAAAATTGCCTTCTATATCCGAAATGGCCAGGATCTTTTCAGCAGGAGGGTAAACAGCAGGAGCAGTGCCCAGGGCACTTTTCAGGCGGATGGAAAAATTCCAGGCAGGATGTTCCGGGAATGTACAGCTGAGGGGGATCTCTTCTTTCTCTGCAAGGGTGAATTGAGCTGACTGTACGGAAGGTTTTCCTCTTTTGACGACAATAGACTTTACCAGGATATTATTCTCCTTATAGAAAACGTAGGGGCCATCATTTACTGCATTCATGATACCCTTAAATTACGAATTAAGGGTGAATGCAAAACCTGTTTCAGCTTTCACATTCACCCTTATATTGGCAGGCGCCAATAACTTGTATAAATTTTAGTGAGCAGATTTAAAATGAAGCGTTTCCCCGCTGAAGTAATAATCGATGCTAAAGCCGGTATTCTTCAGGTTCTTCAGGAAGAAGGCGAGATCATGGTGTTTATCCAGGATCCCGGTAAAAGGCGAGCTGGCCAGTGCAGGGTCATCAAAGACCACCTTGATGCCAAACCAGCGCTCGATCACGGGTGCGAGGTCTTCCAGCTTTGTATTATCAAACTGGAAGATGCCGTTCATCCATGACAAAGCGGTTTCCTGGTCAAACTGCTGCACGGTAAACCCTGAACGTTCGGTATAGATCGCTTCCTGGCCTGGCTTCAGCACAATTGTAGAAGCGCCGGAGCGGGCGGATACAGCGCCTGAAACCAGCGAAGTACTGGTAATGCCCGGTTTGTAAGTATTAACATTGAATTCGGTACCTAATACCTCCACCACCGTTTCAGGAGTGCGGACGAAAAAAGGCTTATCCGCATTTTGGGCCACTTTAAAGAACCCTTCGCCTTCAAGGTATACTTCACGGGTATTATCCTGGAATGAGAAAGGAAATTTAAGCGTAGAGGTGGCGTTCAGCCATACTTCTGTTCCGTCTGACAATATCACCCGGTAGTCCATTTTGGGAGGCACCACCAGGGTATTATAGCCGCCGAGATCTCTTCCGCTGGCAGTATACTGCAGGGTTCTTGCACCGGCGTTCAGTGCTACTGAACCGGTACTGATCTGCTGGGCCGGCATGTTATAGGGCAGCTGGACGACCTTTCCGTTGGCCATCTGCAGCCGGAGCCCCTTTGCCGGTGCTTCCGCTATCGCAGTTACGGAAGAAGAGGGTGATGATTCCTTTGCCGTGTTCAGCAGGAAATAAGCGCCAACCGCCACTGCCCCAAGTATGGAGGCGGCCGCCAGCCATTTAAAGGCCAGCTGCCTTACAGACCGTTTCGGTCTAAGCAGTTCCCGTTCTACTGTGGTCCAGGCTGTTGCACTGTCTTCAATGTCATACCAGGCTTTCTCGTCAAAATCGTTTTGCCTGATATCATTCCATAACCTGCTTACATCTTCATTTTCCGCCAATAGCTGCTCCAGGTACTCGTCATCCGGTTTATCAATACCACCCTTTTTCTTGCGCAGCAACAATTCATAAATACGCTCCTGAGTATATTCCATTTGTTTGATTAGTACCAATTAATGAATAAAGTTAAAAGAAAGAACAGCACTTTGAGGAAAAAATATGCCTTGATCGAATATACAATGATCAGATTAAAAAGCTGTTCTCATTGCAGGTAAGACCTTTTCAAAAATAGCACTAATCAATTTGACACTTCGTTAATATCCGGTTAACCAGCTTGTTAACAAAGTGTTAATTCGTGTTCAGGAAGCAGTTCCTCGTACTCGATCTCGATCATCTGTAACAATCTCTCTTCCAGCAACATAGCAAAGGTTTCCATATACAGGATCACGTCTTCCCGTTGATTACGTTTCAGCCACCTGAAACCGCCCGGCAGACGTTCCAGTACCTCGCGATCCTGCAGGTATTCAACATTGTGTATATCTGATGGCGTTAGCCCCTTTTCCATCAGGCTCGAGATCAATAGTCCTACGGGGGCGTTAGACGCTACGCAGTAGTCTTCTGCCAGCTCCGTCCACTCTCCCATGCCCGTGTGGGCATAGTACAAAATTTCTTCTTTACTGTACTGGGTGATCACCTGCAGCAGGTTACCACAATTGCAGGTACCATGGTTTCCCCATGCATAAGGCGCTCCATTTTTTAACCGGCGGGCAGTTTCGCGCAAAGCAGTGATCAATTCCACATTAGGATGTGCCATAAATAACCGTTTTATATAAAGTTACAAAATATGACGGTTCAATCCGCACGCCTTTCCCAACAGGATAAATTCCGCATTTAGGGCCAGTTTCAGCAATGCTTTAATTGTAAAATTGACATTTATAAAATAAACCCTAACTTAGGGCCCATAATTCACGTTATAATGAAGAAACTTATTTGCGCCATCGGCCTCCTGTCTACTACCCTGTACGCGGCCGGACAAAGCGGAGACGCTACGCTTACTATCCAGCAGAACAATACCGGGCTGACCATCAGCCGGCACATTTACGGACATTTTTCGGAGCACCTCGGCAGGTGTATATACGACGGTTTCTGGGTGGATGAGCATCTGCCCGTGCAGAAAAAAGGCCGTATCCGTCTTGACGTGGTGGAAGCTTTACGTAAAGTGAAGATCCCCAACCTCCGCTGGCCGGGCGGCTGCTTTGCCGATGAATACCACTGGCGTGACGGCATCGGTCCCCGCGAACAACGCCCTAAAATGGTGAACACCAACTGGGGCGGCGTAACCGAAGATAACAGCTTCGGTACACACGAATTCCTTGAGCTCTGCAGCCTGCTGAACTGCGAGCCCTATATCAGCGCCAACGTAGGCAGCGGCACCGTAGAGGAAATGTCCAAATGGATCGAATACCTGAACTTCAACGGTGAAAGCCCGATGTCCAAAATAAGGAAGGAGAACGGCCGCCAGGAGCCCTGGAACGTACACTTCTGGGGAGTGGGCAATGAAAGCTGGGGATGTGGCGGCAGCATGACAGCCGATTTTTATGCAGACCAATTCAGGCGTTATGCCACCTATGCCAGGAACTATCCGGGCGCTCCCCTGAAAAAGATCGCCTGCGGCCCTAACTCAGACGACTACAAGTGGACAGAGACCGCCATGAAGAATATCCCCCTCAACCAGATGTGGGGCCTTTCACTGCATTACTACACCGTGCCTAATACCTGGCAAGACAAAGGCTCTGCTACTTCCTTCACTGAACAGGAATATTTTACTACCATGAAGCATTGCCTGCATATGGAAGAGCTGGTAAGCCGCCACAGCGCCATCATGGATCATTACGACCCGGAAAAGAAAGTAGCCCTGGCCGTGGATGAATGGGGTATCTGGACCAATGTGGAGCCAGGCACTAACCCGGGCTTCCTCTACCAGCAAAACAGCCTGCGCGATGCACTGGTAGCCGCTACCACCCTGAACATTTTCAACAACCACAGCGACCGTGTACGCCTGGCCAACCTGGCCCAGACCGTAAACGTGCTGCAGTCGCTGATACTGACCCAAAAGGAGAAGATGCTGCTGACACCTACCTACCACGTTTTTGACCTGTTCAAGGTACACCAGGATGCGAAATTCCTGCCTATACTGCTGAACAGCCCATCTTACGCGGTTGGTAAGGAGCAGATCCCCGCCGTGAACGCGTCCGCCTCCGTAGATTCCAACAATGTGATCCACATATCCCTGGTGAACCTGGATGCCGCTAAAACAGTAAATGTGTCTGCTGTGATCAGCAACCTGCCCTGGAAAAGTGTAGATGGCCAGGTGCTCAGCTCTGCCAAAGTAACGGATGTCAATACTTTCGAGGCGCCCAATACCGTGCAGATCGCAAAATTCAGCGGGGCAAAGAAGAATGGGAACAACCTGAGCGTAAGCCTGCCTCCGCATTCAGTAGTGGTGCTGGAGCTTAAAAATTAATTATTCTGCCCGCAGGCTTTTAACAGGGTTGGCCAAAGCTGCCCTGATAGCCTGGAAACTAACGGTAACCAGGGCAATGACCGTTACCAGTACGCCTGCCGCAACAAACATCCACCAGCTGATGTTAATGTGGTAGGCGTACTCTTCCAGCCACGTGCTCATGGCCATCCAGGCCAGCGGGGAAGCGATCAGCAAAGCAATGCTTACAAAGCTGAGGAACTCGCGGGAGAGCAATACAAATACAGAAGTGACACTGGCCCCCAGCACCTTGCGGATGCCGATCTCCTTAGTACGCTGTTCTGCCGTGAACATGGCCAGTCCCAGCAAACCCAGGCAGGAAATGAAGATGGCCAGGAAGGCGAAATAATTTGCCAGCCGGCCGGTAACCTGCTCGCTCTTATACAGCTTTGTGAATTCTTCATCTGAGAACTGATACGTAAAAGGGAATTTAGGATTCAGCTCCTTACACAGCTTTTCCAGGCTGGCCAGCGCTTCTTTTGTTTTACCGGGCTGTGTTTTTATCAGCGCATTTCCCCAGTCTGAATGCTCTTCCAGGCGTAGTATCAGCGCGTTTACAGGCACATGCAGTGAATTGAAATGAAAATCCTTCATTACCCCTACAATAATGCCTTTACGGCCCCAGAAAGTTAGCGCCTTGCCGATAGGGTCTTTGAAACCTGTTTTGCGTACGGCCTGTTCGTTCAGCATATAGTTAACCGTATCTGTTGACAGCTCCTTTGAGAAGTCTCGCCCCTGCACGATCTTAATATCCATCACCTTCACAAAATCGTAACCCACCGAGGCATACGTGAAATTAGGCCTGGCATTGGATTCCTTGCCTTCCCACTCCACTCCCATAGTGGAGTTGTCCAATGCAGTAGGCGTTTGCGAGATACGCGACACTACCTTTATACCCGGCATGTTCAGCGCCTTTTCCTTGAACAGCTGATATTTCCCTGCAAGATTACCTTCCAGCGGAACATAGATCAGGTTTTCCCGCTCAAACCCCAGGTTAGTTGTCTGTATGAACCGGATCTGTCCTGAAACAACAATGGTACTGATGATGAGGATAATGGACAACACGAACTGGAATACCACCAGGCCCTTCCTGAACCAGGAGGCTCCCTGCGAGGATCTCATTGCACCTTTCATCACCGTGACCGGGTTAAAAGAGGAGAGAAAAAAGGAAGGATAACTACCGGCAATGGCCCCGGTGATCAGCGCCAGGCCAATTATACTTACCCAGAAAGACACGCTTCCTGATGGAAATATTATTTCCTTGCCCGTAAGCATGTTAAAGGCAGGCAGGCACAGAACTACCATTCCGATAGCAACGGCAATGGAAATAAAGGACAGTAATACCGCTTCTCCCATGAACTGCCGCACCAGCGCCAACCTGAATGCACCTATTACCTTCCGTACCCCGATCTCCTTTGAGCGCTTTACTGAACGGGCTGTCGTCAGGTTCATGAAATTGATACAGGCAATAAGCAATATAAAAAAAGCCACAATGCTGAACAGGCGCACATACGCTATCCGTCCGCCTTCCAGCCTGCCGGTCTTAGAAAAGTTAGCATGCAGGTACATATCATCATAACGCTGTATCCCCAGCTCCTGGCGGAAACCAGGTCCCTGATCCTTGTTGTAGAGGTCCAGGAAACGAACGATCTTCTTTTCAAACGCAGTCGCATCTGTTCCGGAGCTAAGCTGCAGGTAGGTATGCGGACCATTATTACCCCAGCTCTTTGCCCAATCATACCATTCCAGTAAAGAGAACCAGTCTATCAGGTAATCAAATTTAATGGAGGAGCTTTCCGGTACGTTTTCAAACACAGCGGTGATGAGGAGATCTTTGTTGTCCTGGTAGCGGATGGTTTTCCCGATAGCTGCCCGCGGACTGCCGAAAAAGGAAGTCGCCATCTTTCTGGAAACAGCAATGCTGCCCGGCCTGCTCAAGGCATTTGCAATGTCTCCTTCCAGCAGCGGAAAGCTGAACATCTTGAAGAAATCCGCCCCTGCATAGTTACCTTTCGCCTTCAATATCTTTTCCTTTACCTGAAAAGTACTCTCTTCTTCCCATGACATACCGGTAGCATATTGTACTTCAGGCAGCACGCGCTTCATCTCATCCGGCATGAGGGCCGGCGTAGCATGGAATGTCTCTATCTTGCCGTCATAATACTGCCGCTGGTACACACTGTAGAGTCGTGAAGCATGCTCATGAAATTTATCTATCTTACGCTCATCATTCACCCATAACATGATCAGGAGGCTGCAGGCCATGCCGAGCGCAAGGCCAAGGATATTCAGGAATGAAAAGACCTTATTCCTGTTGATATTCCTTAAGGCGACTAACAGGTAGTTCTTAAACATAATGATGATGGTTGCTATGAACTCATCATTAAAAAGAATGCCAGTTCAGGGGGAATTGGAACACAATCGCTTATGTGTAGAAAAAAGCGCAGTTTGTCCGCTTCCGGACGATGCTTGTTCACTTCCGCAATAAGCGTTGACAGCCTTTGAATGAGTGGAAATTCTATTAAATTCAGGTAGTTTAGGTAAAGATGATGTAACTCTTTTAAGAATTACGATATCGTTACTATATCGTTACGTTATCGTTACTATATCCTAGGGGGTAGGTGCAACTTTACCAGGTTTCGAAGGAAAGAAAGAGGGCGTATGCACGCCCTCTTTCCTATTATGCAAGACTCTGGTTTATTTACCCCTGCCTTGTCTTGAAGATTTTTTTGCTGCAGGCGTTTGCTGCGAACGGGGAGCTGTTTTTTTCTTATTCTTAACGATAATATCGGAGGTATCTACTCCTTTCGCTTTACGGCTCAGGTCCCTGCTGTAGTCATTACCCAGATTAGGGCCTCCCTGTTCCAGACCTTTGTTGCCTATTGACCTGTCTCTCACTGGCATAACATTTACATTTTAGCGGTTAAGAATGATGTTTCCACAATATTGTGGCCGCCAAAATAATGCCACCTATTTACTTTCTCCTTTAAAATCTTCTTCCATTTTTTACTCAATCGGTTTTCGCATCAGGAACTGTACAAATGCAACGGTGCCGGGATTGTACGCAGTTACACATTCCCATCCGTCCTGGCCCATGTAGTTCATCGCATCTATCGGGGAATTAAAACTCATTACATTACCGGCCGAATCTTTTACCATGTTGTCTGTCGATGCTTTAGTGCCCTTCTCCTGGCCATTGTCTACAACGATCCTGATCTTCCCTCCAAAAGGGCTACCGGTTACTGTAACGGTGCAGTATTGCCATTTAAGGGGCGCTGAAAAGGGTTTGGAAGATAACAGGATGATAGTGATAAAAGCCAGCATGCAGCACAGCAGGAATAGGTTGTTCTTGTTCTTCATATAGTGGAGGTTTTACTTAAAATTAAATGAAAGCCTCCTCTTAAAATGAAACCCATAACACAGCATAACATACCTTAACACAGCTTAACACAAGCTAGAACAGCACTACCTGCCAGCTTCTTTCAAACAGCCCGCCCGCCTGCAATTGGTTGATCCCATCTTTTTCCTGCAGCTGTCCGCTGGCGTCTACGTGATCGGCTATACCACACCAGGGTTCTATACATACAAAATCTGCATCCTTTGCCGCCCAAATGCCCAGATAAGGAAAGCCTTTAAAGTGAAACTCCAGCCCGTGAGGGGTAGCGTCACTTTTCAGCGTTACGACATCAGATGCCAGGTGTTTCAGCACCAGGGCATCGGCATAAAATAAGGTCTTTTTTAAGGGCAGGCGTTGCGTATGATCCAGTAGGGGCTGTGTGCTGCGCTCGATCAATCCTTCCGGGGATAATGGCCATTTACCGGCGGTTTCTTCGCGGTTAAACTGCAGGTAGTAATCCTCATAGCTGGTGCCTGCCGCCAGGGGCACCCTGAAGGCCGGATGACCGCCTACAGAAAAGAACAGCTCCTCATTGCCGGTATTACGTACGCGGTAGGTCACTGTCAGCCGGTTATCATCCAGCGTATACACTACTTCGAAATGGAAGGGAAAGGGATATACTTTCTTTGTATCTGCGCTGTCAGTCAAGAGAAAACGGATGCTGTCGGCCGTTTGCTCCGCCACAGTAAATACCAGGTCCCTGGCAAAGCCATGCCTTCCCAACGTGTAGGCAGTTCCATTATAGGTGTAGCTGTTATTCTTCAATCCGCCCACCACCGGAAACAGCACCGGGCTCTTCTTGCCCCAGAAAGCCGCATCGCCGCTCCAGAGGTATTCCAGCTGAAGATCTTTACGGGTAAGGCTTTGCAGCTCCGCGCCTTTTTCGGCGATGGTGATACTTAAACGTTCATTGGATAATTGCAACATACAAGTCAGGTTAGTTATAGTTGCAAAAATAATAATTACGATCAACAAGCCGCTCTTACTTCCATACGATGGTAGCCACCGCGTTCCCTTCCAGTGAATATTGGTATTGCCGCTCCCCTTCTGTTACGGTGAAGCTGCGGGCATCGGCGTCCTTGTTCAGCACTACCAGCACCCGGGTGCCGTCGCTATTCAAAAAGGCGGCACAATCCAGGCCATTGGCGCCGCTACCGTTTAACGATATACGAAAAGCGCCGGGCCTTACAAATTTGGACATATGACCAATAGCATAGTACTCCACATTACGGGTAATGGCGCCATCGCTTCCGATGGTGATCACCCCTCTGCAGTCTTTACAGCCGCCGTTCTGCGGACCATGGTTATTATCTAAAGCGAGGTTCCAGAGCAAGGCGCTTTTTGACCAGTTGTTCACGCTGCCGATGAATACATTATCCATGTTCCATTTCAGGTTATCCCCAAATTGCTGGGCCCAGGCGCCGCCGGATACTTCAGTAAAGTAAAGCCCTTTGTCGGGATGCTGCGCATGCACCTGCGTCATGGCCGTTACCTGGCCGGCATAAGCATGAAAGGCGGAGCCGGTCACGTATTGCCGGGCAGCCGTATCGTTCAGTATGCTGATGGGATACTGGGGCACATCCCAGTTATGGTCGTAGATGATGATACCGGTGTTGAGCTGATGCTGCTTAAATGCAGGTCCCAGATGATCCCTGATAAAGGCGGCCTGTTCTCCGGCCTCCATGCGCATAGAGGGATAGGCTGCTTCGTACAGCGGTTCGTTCTGGGGAGTAACGGCATCTATATGGATCCCTTCCTGCTGGTAAGCCTGGAGGTATTTTACGAAATAATCTGCATAAGCGGCATACCATTCGGGCCTGAGCTTCCCGCCTGCCAGCTTGCCTTTATCCTTCATCCAGGCGGGCGCGCTCCAGGGACTGCTCATCACCTTGAGGTGAGGGGCAATGGCCCTGATGGCCTGCAATACCGGTATGATGTCTTCTTTGTCTTTTGCGATAGAAAACTTTGTCAGGCCGGGGTCTGTCTGCCCGGCGGGCATATCGTCATAGGTATAATCATTCAGAGAAAAGTCAGAAGCGCCCATGGTAAGGCGCAGATAAGTGATGCCGATACCTTGTTCCGGGTCAAAAAGCTCCTTCAGCAGCTGGCTGCGCTGCGTGCTGTTCAGCTGCCGGTTAATGAGATACGCAGAAGAACCCGTAAGGGCAGCGCCAAAACCTTCTATTTCCTGCAATGGTTTTGAAGCATCGATCTGTATAAGGGCGCCCGCGCTCGCAGCGCCAGCTTTCATGTCTATATCCGTACCCTTTTGCAGCAGCTTTGATTGTGTGCCATTGGTGACCCATATCTGCGCCTTTCCTACTACCCTTGCAGAATCATCAGGAGCTGTACCCGATTCTTTATAACGGCCTTTCGCACAGCCGGTCACGAAAAGGGCTGCCGTTAATAACAGAACAGTGTGTTTCATAAAAAAGTTTGAGGTTTGAAGTTTGAGGTTTGAGGTTCACAGCAAGTATCTTTGGCTGGCAAACCTGTTCTGAACTTCAAACCTTTAACCAACCTCAAACCTCAAACTTCAAACCTCAAACTCATGTGCATAAACTGCTAGTTATACCCTGGATTCTGATCCAGCTGTTTATTCCTGTCACGTTCCTGCTGAGGAATGGGCAGGAGCTCTTTCGTTTGTGTCATGTTATAATTCACGCGCTGGCCGGTGCGTAGGTCTATCTCCTGCAAGGCGTTCATCACAGTCTCTACATGGCCATAACGGCGAAGATCATCCCAGCGATGGCCTTCCTGCGCCAGTTCCAGGCGGCGTTCCTTTTCAATGGCACGCTGCATGGCATCTTTGGTAGTAGCCGTTGTAGCTGGCAGGGTGACCCGCTGACGGATATTATTCAGTTCTACAGCTGCTTCGCCAAGGCGGCCCAGCTCATTGAGCGCTTCGGCTTTCAGCAGGATGATGTCTCCAAGACGGAGAATGTATTGGCGGTTGGTGCTGGCCCAGCCGTTGGCGCTCTTCCATTTGTAGGCAAAGGGCACACTGCCTCCGCCTATTGCCCAGTATTCATCTGTCCAGGTAACGTTCTCGAAAAGGATGCTGGCATTCTTGCGGATCAGATCGTTCTCTGCATCAAATGCTTTCACCAGGTCTTTGGAGGGCGTGATGAACTTCCTCCAGGAATCGCCGGAAACAGAAGGCGGCAACACCAGCTGCGGTCCCCAGTTCGCTTCTGCACTACCGGTGAATTGCACTTCCATGATAGATTCCTCGTTGTTGTAATGGCCGCCGTCAAACAGGAAATTGAAATTGATAAGATGATAGCCGGCCGGACTGGTGATCACGGCATTGCAGTATTCCAGTACCTTGGTATAGTTGCGGTCAGGCTTCTGCGCATATACTTTTGCCAGCAGGGCGTTCACGGCGCCTTTGGTAGCACGGGCCTTGTTCACGCTGGCGTCACCAGAGTAAGTATCCGGCAGGCGCGCCAATGCAAATTCCAGGTCTTTGATGATCTGTGCATACACTTCTGCTTCGCTGGCGCGGGGCTTGTTGGTCTCTGCAGGACTAGCAGAGGTAGCAGGCTCCAGCACCAGGGGTACACCGCCCCAAAGCTTTACCAGCTGGAAGTAGTGATAAGCGCGCAGGAAAGAAGCTTCTCCCAGGATCTGCTCTTTACGGGCGCTGAGCTGAGGATCGTCCATTCCCGGCACTTTAGCAAGAATGATGTTCGTCTTTGCAATGCCGCTGTACAACTGGCTCCAGTTGTTGAACAGGCGGCTGTTCACCGGCGTGATGTTCAGCAGGTCTACTGCAAAAAGCTCAGGGTTATCACCCCCGGCATAATAGTTATCGGATAATACATCACTGAAGTTGATATTATCCCAGATATAGTATTCCTGGTGAAAAGCATCGTATGCGCCTATCAGTGCGGCTTCTGCATCAGCGGCCGTTCTGTAGGCGTTCTCAGTGGTGGCATCAGAGATAGGCTCAACGTCCACAAACTTGCTGCAGGATGTGAGGCCTAATGCCAGTGTGCATATTAGAAGATATTTTGTTTGCATGGTAGTAAGCATTAGAAGGTAACATTAAGCCCAAAGATCAGGTTGCGTGTTTGCGGGTAAGTACCGAAGTCGATACCTTGTGATTTATTGGCGTCGCCGGGATCTGTGTTGGTCCCCTGGTAGTTCACTTCAGGATCAAAGCCCTTATAGTCAGTTATGGTGAACAGATTTTCACCGGTTACATATACCCGCAGGCCTTTCAGTTTGATCCTGTTCAGCACAGTGGCGGGCAGGTCATAGCTGAGGGTGGCTGATTTAACGCGCATATAAGAGCCGTTCTCCACGTAACGGGTAGAGATGATTGAGTTTTTGGAATCATTGGGCGTTGCCTTTGGTATATCAGTGTTCTGCCCGGGCGTTTTCCAGCGGTTCAGCACTACGGTGCTTTGGTTCCTTGGGTCCATCATTGATTCTGTTTCTATGCGGGAAGCATTGAACATGTCGTTACCCTGTGAGCCCTGGAGGAACACACTTAAGCGGACGTTCTTATAGCTGAAATTATTGGTGATACCGTAGAGAAAATCAGGATTGGGATCACCGATGATCACGCGGTCTTCTGCTGCAGGTTCAAAGACTTTCTCCCCTTTGCTGGTGAGGTACCAGAGATTACCCGTCTGCGGATCTACACCAGCGGCCCTGTAACCATAGAATACGCCCAGCGGCTCTCCTTCCCTGGTCAGGCTGATATTACCGCGGGTAGATACACCAGCGCTGAAGATATCCTGTTTCTGTATATCGATCACTTTGTTACGGTTAATGGAAACATTCAGGTCTGTTGACCATTCAAAATCTCCTACCAGGTTGCGGGAGCTTACCAGAAATTCCAGGCCCTTGTTACGCACCTTACCTACGTTCTGGGTAGAGATATCAAAGCCGGTGGATTTGGGAACAGGCACATCCAGCAACAGATCGGATGTATTCTTCTGATAGGCGTCTATGCTAACAGTCAAACGCGAATCCAGTACGGTAAGATCCAAGCCCACGTTGTATTGCGTAGTGGCTTCCCATTTTAGCTCTCTGTTCTCAAAGGAGGAAGGAGAAGTACCCGGCATTACAATCCCGCCAATGGGATAATTACTGCCAGGCCCTACCAGGCCTAACCAGGGATAACGGCTGGTTCCCAGCTGATCATTTCCTACTTTACCCCAGCCTGCACGCAGTTTCAGGTCATTAATAACAGTAATGTCTTTCATGAATGCCTCCTGTGAAATACGCCAGCCGATGGATGCGGAGGGAAAGTAACCCCAGCGGTTCTGCGGCCCGAACACAGAGGAAGCATCTGCACGCATGTTGGCTGTCAGCAGGTATTTATCTTCATAACTGTAGGTCACCCTGCCCAGGAAAGAAGCGTTCTTCTTTTCAGACTTGGTATTCTCTGCCACCTGGAAAGTAGAACCTGCATTGGTAGTAGGGATCCCATTACTGGAAAAGCCTGTCTTTTCGATCTTTGAGCTTTCCCACTTGGTGCTCTGGGCTACCACACCGGCCAGGGCGCCTACGGTATGTTTACCGAAGGTCTTATTGTAAGACAGTGTATTTTCTGCGATCCAGTAGTTGATCAAGTCGGTATTGTTCCTGCCGATGCCTCCCCTTGCACGGCCGTAGCTGGTACGGAAAGGATCCACGAAGTAGTCGTACACAGAGTTGTTATAATCTATACCAAAATTGCTCCTGAATTTCAGTTCAGGCAGCAGCTGTATTTCGCCATAGATATTACCCAGCAGGCGCTGTTGTTTATTACCTACCTCGGCGCCATCTGTGCTGGCTACCGGGTTTTCCCAGTCCTGGAAGGGATTGCTGGTAAAAGTGCCGTTATCGTTGTAAATACCGATCACCGGCGGGGTGGCCAATGCGCCCAGGAGCACGCCACCCCTGTCTACACCGATGTTATCGGTTACGTCTACATCATGCCAGCGGCTATACGCCACATTGGTTCCCATGGTGAGCCAGTTGTTCAGCTGCTGTTCCAGGTTCACCTTGAAATTGAAACGGTCCATGGTAGCAGCACGCACAGCGCCGTTCTGTTGTACCCAGCCACCGGAAAGGTAATAGGTGGTTTTATCGTTCTTACCGGAAACAGATAGCTGGTAGTTCTGAGAAGTGCCTTTACGGAAGATCTCGTCCTGCCAGTTGGTGTTCTTGTTATACTTATTCCAGTCGGTGATGTTGCCCATTTCGGTCATCAGTTCGCGGTACTGGGTGCCGTTCAGCACGTCCAGTCTTCTCCATACGGACTGATAACCTCCGTAGGCATTGAACTCAAACCTGGACGGACCGGTCTTGCCTTTGCGGGTTGTGATCAACACCACGCCGTTGGCGCCGGAGGCCCCGTATATAGCGGCGGAAGAAGCGTCTTTCAATACGGAGATGCTTTCAATATCCGCCGGGTTTACGGAACGGGTATCGGTGGTGGGCACTCCGTCTATTACATACAGGGGATCGCTGCTGGCCTTAATGGAGCTGGTGCCCCTGATACGGATGCTGAAGCCGGCGGATGGTTTACCTGAGGGCGCCAGTACCTGTACGCCAGGCGCTTTACCCTGGAGCATGGCTCCCAGCTGTGTGTTGGGGCGGGATTCAAACTCCTTCTCTCCTACTACGGATACTGCCCCGGTAATGTCTTTCTTACGTTGGGTACCGTAACCTATAACTACTACTTCACTCAGCTGCCGGTTCTCGTCCTGCATGACCAGGTTGATCACGTCACGGTCGCCTACCTGTGTTTCCTGCTTACTGTATCCCAGGAACGAAAACACGAGAATGTCTTGTTTGTCCGCCTGGATAGCGAACGCACCATCCGGCAATGTGGTGGTTCCCCGGGTAGTATTCTTGATCACTACCGATACCCCTGGCAAGGGGTTACCCTGGTTGTCTTTGACAGTACCTCTGACCGCAACGTCCTGCGCCCTGGTGAAACTCACCAGCAGGAGCAAAACGGCCATTAAAATTGTAGCCTTCTTTTGCATATGAATTGCATAAATGGTGATAGGATAAAATGCTTACGATCTGACTTGGTTTTTACTCATAACATGGATGACGTGGAAAGAATAACGATACCGTAAAGTTATTTCAAAAAGCTGCGCCAAACAAAAAATATTTTCCGTAACTTGTTGATAACTAAATACTTGCAATCTATTTGATACGGTTCAATACCGGAAGTAGGAGGCGGGTATGGGGCCTGATTATCAAGGGTATGACGGGGCGCCCCGGGCATGCTGCGGGTAGAATCTGATACGGATGGTTACCTGTTGAAAAAAGTTAGCTGTCAGCTGTTAGCTTTTAGCTGCTAGTGGCCAGTTGCTAGTAGCTATCTTCTATGACGAGTTTACTCCAGCCTTTTTCGTCTGATTGCCGGAGGGATTTCTTGCGGTCTTCCATTACTTTCCTGATGCGGCTGCTGTACGACCAGCAGGTGCTTTGCCTGATATTGAGGATCTCGGACAGTTTATGGGAGGATATTTTTCCTTTGGTGGAATACACCAGGAAGATCATGTAGAAGGCTTTATTGATGTCTATGCGGGTATCGTGCAAAATGGTATTGGCCGTTACGGACTCCTCATAACCACATTTGGCGCAGCGGCGGCTGTATAGGAGATGCCCGTGGAAATAGTGGTCATGCCCGCACTTACGGCAGCTATAGCCCTGGCTCCATTTCAGTTCTGAGAGGAAGCGGAAGCAGCTTTCCTTGTCTGGATAGATCCTGCTGAATTCTTCGAAGTCTACCGGGGCAGACAGCACCCGGGCGCGGGAAACCTTCTCTACGTTGGTCTGCAGCTGACGGTTATCTTGTTCCAGCAGGGCGTTCATGCGGGAGATCTCTTCCGCCTGGGCCTGTAACAACAGGTTGGCTTCCTGCAGCTCCTCGTTCTGCTGAGCGATCAGTTCCGACTTTTCAGACAGCTCACGGGTGCGTTCTTTTACCTGGCTTTCCAGCTCGCGGTTCAGTATGTCCTTAAGGCGGGCGTTCTCGCTCATCTGCCGGATGATCTGGCGCTGGGCCTTATCCTTCTTGCGCTTCAGCAAGCGTACCTTATCGCCTATGGCGAAGGAGAGGAAGAACATCTCCAGGATAAAGCAGAAGCTGAGGCTGTAGTAGCTCACCACCCCAAAGTTCAGCCAGTCGTATCCCAGCATGATAAAGAACTTCAACATAAAGCCCACAAAGAGGAAGCTGTAGGCCAGCACAAAGAAACGGGCAGGCCGGTATCCCCGCAGCCAGATATGGATGCCTGTATAGAATGCTACCGCCAGGGGGATCATCTCAATGAACTTATAGTTGAACCAGCTGCGGTTGAACAGCAAAGCCGCCACAAAAAAACCTGCACGAGCGGCTATAATGCCCAGGATCACCTTATCCAGCATAGGTGCACGGGAACGTACGTACAGCAGCTTGCGGGTAAAGAGCAGGGCAAAGATGCTCATCAGGCATAAGGGCAGGGCAAAGGCGTACTGGTTCCAGACGGGCGCGCCAGGCCAGAGATACTGGTAGGCGATACCGTCCGTACAAGCCTCATACAAGGCCACGCTGAGGTTATACAGTACATAGTAGAGGTACTGCACCTGCCGTACGGCCAGGAACATGATGAGGTTATAGAAGCTGAAGATGAGGATCATGCCATAGAAGATGCCGAAAGAGAAATATTCGTTGAGGGCATAACCGATGAATTTATTCACGGAGCGCAGTACGATGATCACATCCGCTATCTGGGCGGAGCGGATCCTGAAGTAATAGAGTTGTTCACCGGCGCGGTTATTGTCCAGCTCCAGCTCAAAGTTCTTATGACGGAACAGCCGCTGGCTGAAGTGATAGCTATCGCCCAGCCGGCGCGCCTGGTAATGGCCGCTGCTATCGGGCATATAGGCGGTGATCTCGTCTATGGTCTGATCAAAGTATTCGAGTATGAAATGTTTCTTTACGGAAGGATCGTGTTTGATCCTGATGCGGTACCAGTACACTACGCCCAGGCTGTGATTCTGCGGCGTGCTCTGGAAGCTGGGCTTGAAAAGCTTACTGGCGGCAGGGCTTTGCAATTCTGCCATGGTGAGCTGGCCGGAAGGATCTTCCAGGTACTCTATTTCACCGTAAGTAAAGATGTGTTGATCTGTCTCATCAGAGATAGTGACCGGCACTTGTGCAGATACGTGGAATCCCGCAATGCCCGACAGGAAGAGTAATAAAATCCTGGCCCCCATATTCAAATTTAGTTAAAAGTTGGCAGTTGACAGTTGACAGTGAATGCAATTACTGCTATATTAGAACCGATAACTGTCAACTGATAACTTTTAGCATATGTTCGACCTTCATACCATCCTCGCCTTTACAGGCACTTCGCTGCTGTTGCTCATCATTCCCGGGCCGGCGGTACTGTACATCATCGCCAGGAGCACAGAACAGGGAAGAAAAGCGGGCATGGCCTCCGTAGCGGGTATTGAAGCGGGTACGCTGGTGCATGTAGTGGCTTCTGCCGTGGGGATCTCTGCTTTATTACTGGCTTCTGCTACGGCATTTTCCATCCTGAAATACGCGGGCGCATTTTACCTGATCTGGATGGGACTGAAAAAGATCTGTACACGTCAGCCGGTGAATACTGCAGCTGTAGCAGCAGGCAGCAAACAATCTGCCAGCCGGATCTTCTGGCAGGGCGCGATCGTTAACATCCTGAACCCGAAAACAGCTTTGTTCTTCTTTGCTTTCCTGCCACAGTTTGTAAACCCGGCAAAGGGCGCCGTGACCGTGCAGCTGGTGGTGCTGGGATTGATATTTGTGATGCTGGCCACTATCACAGACAGTATCTATGCACTGGCTGCCGGCAGCTTATCAAAATGGCTGAAACGGCAACCACGTTACCTCGTGATACAGCATTATGTGAGCGGCGTGATCTATGTGTTCCTGGGTGTGCTGACGATGCTTGTACAGCCTTCGCAGAAGAAATAATATTATTCCACTCTCCGGAGATAATAAGTATCCACCTCCTTCTTATCGGCATCCAGTTCGTAAAGGCGGTTCCCTTTTACCTTGTAGTAAGCCGGACCTTCGCCGTTCTCTTTGATCAGGGTATAGATAGTGTCTTTGCCCCGGTGAACGGTCCACATACCTTCGTCGTTAAAAGTATTGTTGTTGTCTTTACAGCGCTGCATCAGCTGATAGGTGCCGGTATCAGAGCCCTCCTTATGCGCAAAGCTGAGCCTTACTTCTATATTGTTGCAGGTAACGGCGTGGATGTTGCCCTGCCATTGTTCTGCCAGTATCAGCGTATCAACGCCGGGTGGCGGCGTGTGCTGCTTTCCACATTGCTTTGCGTTACATGCCCAGAGGAATAAACAACAGCCAAGGGCCGGAAGCCATTTCATATACTACACTTTCCACAAAGCTACTGAATTACTGATCATCAAAGCGTTATCATCGCTTTAATGACGCCGTTGGCAGGGTTGAGCCAGTTCCCGAATTCGTCTTTTACCTTGTCGAAAGTGACGCGGTGGGTAATGTAGGTGGCCGGTTGCACCAGTCCTTTTTTCATGGAGCTGATCACATGCTCAAAATCTTCGCGGGTGGCATTACGGCTGCTCATCAGGGTAGCTTCCCTTTTATGGAATTCGGGATGGGAGAAGCTGATCTCGTTCTTCTGCAATCCTACCAGCACATACCTGGCTCCATGGGCCATGTATTGAAAAGCGTTGATGATGGCTTTCTGGCTGCCGGTAGCATCTATGACTACGCCAGGCATATCGCCATTGGTGATCTGCTGCAGCCGGGCCATAATATCGCCGTCTTTAGCATTTACCGTGTGGGCTACCTGCAGGCGTTCTTTACAGAAGGACAGGCGGTGCTCGTTGATATCCATTGCAATCACGTTTCCGCCGGCTATGCGGGCAAATTCCATGATGCCCAGGCCGATGGGGCCTGCACCTACTACCAGAACAAACTCACCGGGCTGTACTCCCGCACGGCGAACGCCATGCGCGCCAATAGCCAGGGGCTCTACCAGCGCCAGCTCATCGGAAGAAAGGCCCTGGCCGTGCACCAGTGAATAAGACGGTACAGACAGGTATTCCACCATGCCGCCGTCAACATGAACACCACATACTTTCAGGCTGGTACAGCAATTAGGCTTGCCGGAACGGCAGGCGATGCAGTGGCCGCAATTGAAATAGGGAATGAAGGTAACTGCCTCTCCTTTTTCAAAGCCCGGCGCATTATCTGCTTCCACCAGCTCTCCGGCCAGCTCATGGCCCAGGATGCGGGGATATTCAAAATAAGGTTGAGTGCCTTCAAAAGCGTGGAGGTCAGTACCGCATACACCGATGCGGTTGATCCTGATAATAGCATGGCCCGGTGTTAATACCGGTTTTTCTTTTTCACCGTAGGCAAATTGGCCAGGTGTAGTGCAGACAAGCGTTTTCATCAAATTCCTTAAAGCTTGAGTATTTCGTGTAATTATAACACTTATTTAGGTAAGATTCCAATACCATTTAATCCTTTTCCAGATAGTCCAGGTCTTTGGTAAAGGTTTCGTCCAGGAAATATAAAGCTAATAAGGCAATTACCATAGTAAATACTCCGACAACGATTGCGCTGTACACGATGCCCAGCGGCGACTTCAAATACAGGAATATGGTGGTAAGCGGTATTACAGCGCCCCGTACAAAATTAGGCACGGTAGTGGCCACGGTAGCGCGCAGGTTAGCGCCGAAGAGCTCTGCTGCGATGGTAACAAACAGGGCCCAGTAACCATTCGTGAAGCCAAGTATTACACATACCAGGTAAAAGGCGCTCAGTGTTTTGATGGGCGTCAGCAGATAAACAAGCACGAAGATGAAGGATAGGGCAATAAACAGCAGCACGATCTTCCGGCGGCTTTTTACATACTGGCTGAGCAATCCGCTGGCAATATCTCCTGCTACCTGTCCTGCGAAGGCTAACATCACGGCTTTACCGGCTACCACGGGCTGGTCCAGCCCTATGGCGCTGCCAAATTCCGGGGAGAAGGTGATCAGGATCCCTACAACAAACCAGATGGGCAGGCCAATGGCGATACATTGCAGGTATTTGAGAAAACGATGCGGTTCAAGGAGCATACCGATATTACCACGTTGCACTTTCGCCGCTTTCATTTTGGCGAAAACCGGCGATTCAAATATGCGTATCCGTAAGAGCAGTAGTAAGAGGCCCAGTCCGCCGCCGGTGAAATAAGCCATGCGCCAGTCGAACAGGTCGGCTACGAAATAAGCGAGGATTGCACCTACCACGCCGAGTGTGGCTACCAACGTAGTACCATAACCCCGGATCTGTTTAGGCAGCACTTCGGTCACCAGGGTGACGCCTGCGCCCAGTTCACCTGCCAGGCCGATGCCGGCGATGAAACGGAAGAGGGCGTATTGCGGTACTGTTTGTACAAAGCCATTGCAGATATTAGCAAGGGAGTAGATGAGGATGGAGCCGAACAATACGGAGAGACGGCCTTTCTTATCACCCAGTATGCCCCAGAAGATACCGCCGATCAGGAGCCCGGCCATTTGCCAGTTCAGCAGCATGACGCCGTGTTTGAGGAGGGCATCGCCGCTGTCGCCAATACCCTTCAGGCTGGGAATGCGGACCACGCTGAAAAGGAAGAGGTCGTACATATCTACCAGGTAGCCGAAAGCGGCGGCTATAACGGGAAGTTTGAGGAGCTCGGTTCTGATGGAGGATTGGGACATTGAATGAATTTATTGAAGTTTGTTAATGGCATTAAAGATTACTTCGTTGCGCCACGCACGGGAGCCTTAAAGCTCCTCGCAATGACGGCGCCTCAAATAAGCCGGCCTTATTACAAGCGTGGCAGCGTAAGCCCTCCATCCACCATGATCACCTGCCCCGTAGAATAGGGAAAATCGCCACCGGCGAGGGCGGCTACTGCCCTGCCCACATCATCTGGATACCCCCAGCGGGGCTGCACACAGAGGCCATTGGCAATGAGACGGTCATACTTTTCTTTTACACCGGCAGTCATGTCAGTAGCAATAACGCCGGGCCGCACCTCGTATACGGGTATATTGAATGCGCCGAGACGGATAGCAAACAACTGGGTAGCCATGCTGAGACCTGCTTTGGCAATGCAGTACTCCCCCCTGTTCACAGAGGCTACGGTAGCCGATATGGAAGATATATTGATGATGCAGCCACTGAAATTTTCATCTGCCTGCTGTTGCTCTATCATCCAGTTGGCGGCGGTTTGTGTAAGGAAATAAGTGCCTTTCAGATTGGTGCCTAATACTGCGTCAAAGCTTTCTTCAGTGGCTTCCAGGATATCTTTGCGGTCTTTGGGTGCAACGCCTGCGTTGTTCACCAGTACGTGAAGCGCGCCGTAATGATCTCTTACTTCCTGCAGCAATTCCCCGCGTTGTTTGCTATCGGCAATATCCGCTTCGCAGTACAATACTTCGTGGCCGTAGGTGCGCAGCTCCAGGATGGTATCCTGTACGGCAGATGCGGGACGCACGCCATTGATGGCGAGATCGAAGCCTTTTTCTGCGAGACGTCTGGCGATGCCTAAGCCGATGCCGCGGCTGCCGCCGGTGATAAGCGCTACTTTCATAATATTGTTTTTGAATAGTTGGCAATTGGCAGTGGGCAGTGGCGCAGTCAGGACTGCCAACTGCCCACTGCCTACTCTATTTCCGGTACCGTTACCCAACACCGTTTCGCCCAGCTTTCCAATCCTTTTTCTGCCAGCTGAACGCCTCTGGCGCCGGCTTTTAAGTCCCAGGGGAAAGGATCATTCTTCACTACATGCCGGAGGAACAGTTCCCACTGTATCTTGAAGGCGTTATCATAAGTTTCCTGTTCGGGTACTTTTGCCCAGCCGTCAAAAAAGCGGATGGGTTGATCTATATCCGGGTTCCATACAGGCTTGGGTGTGTTGCCGTAGTGTTGTATATAACAATCCCGCAGGCCGGCTACGGCAGAGCCTTTGGTACCGTCTACCTGGATCGTCAGGAGATCGTCGCGGCGCACACGTACCGTCCAGGATGAGTTGAAGTGTGCGATAATACCGCCTTCCAGCTCGAAGGTGGCATAGGCCGCATCATCTGCTGTACAGGCGTAGGGTTTGCCTTGTTCGTCTATACGCTCGGGAATGTGGGTGGCGCCCAGGCAGGAAACGGCTTTTACACTGCCGAAGAGATTGTCCAGCACATACCGCCAGTGGCAGAGCATATCCATGATAATGCCACCATCGTCTTCCTTGCGGTAATTCCAGGAAGGGCGTTGCGCGGCAATGTTATGGCCTTCAAATACCCAGTAGCCGAATTCTCCGCGCACGGAGAGGATGCGGCCAAAGAAATCCTGCTGGATGAGCCTTTTCAGCTTCAGCATGCCCGGCAGCCAAAGCTTGTCCTGTACAACGCCGTGTTTTACACCCGCCTCCTTACAAAGATGATAGAGCTCCAGTGCGGCGGCAGTAGTAGTGGCGACAGGCTTTTCGCAATAGATATGTTTACCTGCTTTGACCGCCTGTTTTACAGCCGCTTCACGGCGACCGGTAGTTTGTGCATCGAAATAGATGCTGTAGGTTTTATCCTGTAATACACTGTCAAGATCAGTGGTGTAGTTACTGATACCGGTACGCTGTGCCAGCTGTTGCAGCTTGGCCTCGTTACGGCCTACCAGTACAGGAACGGGCATAATAGATTCCTTATCATTCAGTTTAAGGCCGCCATTGGCAATGATCGCCGCTATTGAACGGATCAGGTGTTGATTGGTGCCCATACGGCCGGTTACGCCGTTCATGATAATACCGACTTCAATCATATGCTTTATTAGTTTGAGGTTTGAAGTTTGAGGTTTGAAGTTCGTTTGAAGTTAGCGGTTCAGGCCAAGTATGCTTCAACGCAACTTTTAACCTTTAACGAACCTCAAACCTCAAACTTCAAACCTCAAACAAAATCTATATAGGCCTGTATCAGTTGATGCAAAAACGCCTGCTGGTCCTGTGCCCAGTATTCTTCTGAAAAGATCTCTACTTCATGAAAGCCGTTAAAGCCAGCGGCTTCCACCCATTGCCGTATCTCTCGGATGGGAATGCAGCCTTCGCCCATCAGCCCTCTGTCCAGCAGGAGATGGCGGGTAGGCACCCGCCAGTCGCATACGTGGAATGCCAGCAGGTGTCCATTCATCGCGCAACGTTCTATCTCAAACTGCAATGCGGGGTCCCACCAGAGGTGGTATACATCTACCGCTACGCCAACCCAGGGAGAGCCGAATGCAATGGCCATGTTATTGGCCTGGGCCAGTGTATTGATAGCAGAACGGCTGTCTGCATACACCGGGTGCATAGGCTCAATGGCCAGTTTGACACCTGCTGCTTGCGCCTGTGGAAGGATGGCGGCGATGCCTTCGTAGATCTGCTGACGTGAGGCCTCCAGCGACTGGGCAGGATCAGCCCCGCATACCAGTACGATGAGCGGAGCGCCTAACGCAGCCGCTTCTTCTATGGCCAGCAGGTTATCGTTAATGGCCTGCTGACGACCGGCGGCAGTGGTGTGCGGAAAAAAGCCTCCCCTGCAGAGGGAAACGATCTCCAGTCCGTGCTGACGGATCAGGTTCCCTGTTGTATGGATAGATCTTCCTGCCAGCGCATCGCGCCATACGGTGATGCCTTTAACGCCTGCTTTCGCGTAACGTTCTACGGCGGTTTCAATATCCCAGGGTTTGGTAGTGATGGTGTGCACGCATAAGCGCGACAGGTCTTTAAGGGCTTGCAGGCTCATTGAACGCAATTATAGAATGCATAATATGGTTCCTCTTTCATGATACGCTGTACATACAGCGCCAGCTCACGGATATGATAATCTCCCCACATGCTGGATTCTCCATAAGGGATCCGGCTGCCCGGCGGGATGTAATCCCAGCCGTTGGGACGATGATAGATGGAATGTAGGAGCAGGCCCTGGTGCGAGGGATTTGTGCTCAGGTACGGCTCCTGCAACAGGGTACGCAGCACAGTGAGACCAGCCTGCCAGTATTGGTTCCCTTTATCATTCCCTTGTTGCTGCAGGTATCTACCCAGACGCAGCAGTCCCTGTGCACCGATAGCGGCAGCAGAACTGTCTACCGGCTCATGATCATTAAAGGGATCAGCAGGACGGCTGAGATAATCGCCCAACCGGGCCAGTCCGGGAGCGCCGGTATCCCAATAAGGAATACCATCCGGAGGCGTATGTTGCAAATAGAAATCGCAGGTGGCAGTGGCGGCTTTCAGGAGTAAGCTTTCAACTGCCGTCCGTCCGCCTAATGTAATAAGCGCATCATCATCTGCCAGTGGCAGAAATTCCAGCTGTTCTGCAAAGCCGCACATGGCCCAGGCCAGGCCGCGCGTCCAGGTAGTGAAGCCGGAGAAGCCCTGCTGGGCATTGGGTGAACGGAAATTACCGTCTTTGGTATTGAAGATGCTTTCGTGTGCGGTACGGCCCCATTCGTCATAACTATCGCGGCCTTCTCCATAGTAAACAGAAAAAGCGGCAGTGGTTTTAGCGTGTTGCAGGGCGCGTTCCAGCAGGTTGATACGCACATCGTTCTCTGCCTGTAATACATGGCCCAGCTGGTGACTGAGCACCAGGATCCGGCAGGAACGGATGGTATCTACAAAAAGGGAATGCGGTCCGTTAAAGGAGTAGATGAAGCCGCCGTCTTTGACGGGCGTCCAGCGGGAGGCTTGTACCGCGCCGGATACTTTTAAAGCCAGCTCGTAGAAATGCTGTTCCCATTCATTAAAGGGTATTTTACCTTCCTTCATAAGGCGGAGCAGGTTACCATAGGTGCTGATGTTATTAAAGCCATGATCATGCACGCCGGTATGGCTGATGTGGGGGGCCATGGCCTTTACCGTATAATGCCTGCCCATTTCCAGGAAGGCGGCATCGCCGGTAGCATCGTACTGAAGGATGGCGGCGCCGTATTGAAAGCCTTGCGTCCATTCCGTCCAGCCGCGGGAGGTATAACGCCCCTTACAGGTAAATACAGGGGCTCCCTGCGTAGTATCATACTGCCTGTCTATAGCGGTGATCTTTTCTGCAGACAGCTGCCAGAAGCGCTCCAGTAACGCCGAAAGTGCAATCGTTTGCAGTGAAGGGTCAATATTGATCATATCGTGGACGGGTTTTTCCGGGTTATAGCTTCATAAGATCAGAAAAAAAATCCAAAAAGCCAAAAGGAAAGGGTCGGTAAGCAGGGAGGCGGCGCTGGCTAAAAGGCTACTAAGCACTTACTAAGCTCTCACTAAGCTAACACTAAGCTAGTACTAAATTAACAGCAAGAGCATTCGGCGTGTAAACGGCCAGTAAAACCCATATAGAAGCGGAGGCAAGGTGGACTTAAGGTGGACTTGAGGTGGACTTGATGCGGGGTAAAATAGTATCAGCAAGCTAGTGAAATTGTTTGTTACTTAGTAGGGTAGTACATCCTTAACGGGTACACGGAAACCGTCAACCATCATCTAAATCAAAACTAACATGCGAAAAGATCTGCTGCTCCTGCTCAGCGGCGCCTGCTTACTGGCATCCTCCCCTATTACCCTGGCGCAGAAAAAGAACACCCAGGCATTAAAACAAACCGCCATTAGCGATCTGCAGTCCCAATACGACCAATACAAAAAAACTGCTCTGCAGATCTGGAACTATGCCGAAGTAGGGTACAAGGAATACAAGAGCACTGCCCTGTTGCAGCAAACCTTAAAAGACAATGGCTTCAGCGTGGATACCGGCGTGGCAGAGATCCCTACCGCATTTGTAGCCACTTACGGTAGCGGCAAGCCCGTGATCGGGATCCTGGCTGAATTTGACGCCCTGCCCGGCCTCTCGCAGGAGGCTGTACCCGAGAGAAAGCCTGTTCCCGGCAATATTGCCGGTCATGGTTGCGGACATCATCTCTTTGGCGTGGCCTCCGTAGCTGCCGGTATTGAGCTTAAAAAACTGATTGAAAGCGGCCAGCTGAAAGGCACGGTAAAAGTGTACGGCTGTCCGGCAGAAGAAGGCGGCTCCGGGAAAGTATACATGGTGCGGGCCGGCCTTTTCAAAGAGGTAGATGCGGTGATCCACTGGCATCCGGGCGACCGTAACGGTGTTACCCTGGGCCGTTCTATGGCTAATATCAGCGCTAAGTTCCGCTTTACGGGATTATCTGCACATGCGGCGGCAGCGCCTGAAAAAGGGCGTTCTGCACTGGATGGCGTAGAATCCATGGATTATATGGTGAACATGATGCGCGAACATATCCCCTCCTCTACCCGCATCCACTACGTGATCACCAACGGCGGTAAAGCGCCCAACGTAGTGCCCGACTTTGCCGAAGTATATTACTATGTACGTAACCGCGACCGTGAAATAGTACGCGATGTTTTTGAGCGGGTAGTGAATGCCGCCAAAGGCGCCGCATTAGGTACGGGCACCAAAGTAGACTACGAAATAACAGGCGGCGTATACGATATGCTGCCCAACAGAACCCTGGCCGAAGCCATGTACAGGAACCTGCAGCAGGTAGGCGGCGTGGCTTATACGCCCGCAGAAATTGAGTTCGGTAAAAAGATCCAGTCTTCCTTTACCTACAAAGTGCCCGACATCAGCAAAGCCAATACCGTAGATACCTTACAATCTGAACGCGATGGCGATGGCGGCGGTTCTACAGACGTTGCCGATGTAAGCTGGAACGTACCGACCATTGGCTTAGGCGCAGCCACCTGGGTACCCGGCACTCCTGCGCATAGCTGGCAGGCGGTAGCCAGCGGCGGCACCGACATCGGCGCCAAAGGTATGATGGTAGCGGCTAAAACACTGGCGCTGACAGGTATAGACCTATTCTCTGACCCGGCGCTGATCCGGAAAGCTAGCGCGGAATTTATGAAAGCAAAAGGACCCGAGTTTCAATATAAAGCCTTACTGGGCGATAGAAAGCCAGCCCTGAACTATAGAGATCAGGGAGCGGAATAATCTTACTTGCAGTTTGGCATTGTTTTGGAACCTGGAATTTGGTATTTGGAATTTAGATTTTTGTACATTTAATCAAAATCACGTTAATGCAAAGCAGACGGTCTTTTATTCAACAGGCAGCACTCGTGGCTGCAGGATTGGCCATTCAACCCACCCACTTACTCGCCGGCGGAAAACCAAAAGCAATTCCCGCTAAACTGGGCATCCAGTTATACACTCTCCGTGATGAGCTGAGCAAAGATGTTAAAGGCACTATCGCTAAAGTAGCCAAGGCAGGTTATCAACAGGTAGAAACCTTTTTTAACTACCAGGGCGCCAACTCTAATTTCTGGGGACTGAGCACTCCCGAATTTAAAGCCTTACTTAAACAGCATAACCTTACAACACCCAGTGGGCATTACCAGCTGAATGACTTCCTTACAAAAGGAAACGGGGATGACAGCGCACTGAAAGCACAGCTGGATATTTCAGCAGGCGCAGGCCAGGAATACTTTGTAGTGCCTATCCCACCCATGTACCTCTGGGATAAATATCCCGTACCGGTGGACGACTACAAGTTTGTAGCTGCACAGCTGAACAAGGCCGGAGAGCTGGCAAAAAAATCAAACCTGAAAATGGCCTATCATAACCACTTCTGGGAATTCAAAAAATTACCTGACGGAAAAGAGACGGCTTACGACATCCTGCTGAAGGAAACCGATCCTTCCCTGGTGTTCTTTGAGCTGGATCTGTTCTGGGCGGAAAAAGCAGGACATTCTCCTGTAAGCCTGTTCAAGCAGGCGCCCGGCCGCTTCCCGATGTGGCACGTGAAAGACATGGATAAAAATGCTTCCAAGCCTGTGCCTGATACCGGAGCTGTAAGAATACAGGATATGGAAGGCGATATTAAGTTTGCGGAAGTGGGTACCGGAAGTATTAATTTCAAACAGATCTTTGCGAATGCAGCTACTGCAGGTGTGAAGTATTTATTTGTGGAGCAGGATAAGATCACGATCGATCCGTTTGAAAGTATTAGTAAGAGTGCGGCGTATGTGAAGAAGAATTTGATGAAGTAATAATTACAACTTTACGCGACGATATAAAGCCCGTTCATGTGAGCGGGCTTTTATGTTATTATCAGAGCGAAGACCACCTTGGGAGATTGCTTCGTCGCGCCCACGCTCTATGCTTTGCGGCTCCTCGCAATGACGTAGTATGAAGACCCATATTTCACCGGCCGATGCTATTTATTCACCTGCAATACTACGTGCCGGATATTCTTACGATCAGCCGTATACGTGATATGTATCAATCCATCCGGTGATTGAATAATAGCAGGATAGCTAAACTCTCCCTTCGGCTGGTCTTCCAGCGTATATACATCTTTCCAGTGCTGACCATCTCCGGATACTGCCACTTTTAATTTACTGCGGCCTTCCCACCATTCCTTACCGGCGGCCAATGGATTATATACCAGCATCTGCAGACCGTTCTGCAGGGTAACAGCATCGGTACCTGAATTAGGATTGGGCAGGTCTGTTTTAGTCAGCGGGCTCCAGCTAAGGCCATTATCTTCCGACCAGCTTTGTATCACATAGTTCTGACGGCTCCGGCAGAGCAGCTGGAGCTTATTGCCGGGATACTGCAGGATGCTGGGCTGGATAACACCGAAGGTATCACAGTTGACAGGAATGTATTGCCAGCTCCGTCCATCTGCATCAGATTTTTCCAGGTGGATGTGCCAGGTCTTTTCGTCTGCACTTTCCGTGCTGGACGGATATAGTATATCTCCGCCAGCCAGCTGAATGGGCTTGTTTTTGATAGGTCCTAAATGGTTATCAGGCAGGTTTTCCGGGCGGGACCAATGTTGGCCGTCATCAGTAGAAACCATCATCATCCCCCACCAGTTGCGGGGTGTTTTACCCACTTTATAGAAGAGGAATAATTTACCGGCGCGGGTGCTAAACAGTACCGGGTTCCAGCAGGGATAGCGCAGGGTATCATTTATAACGCCATCCGCTACGCGCTGCGGTACGCTCCAGCTTCCTTTATCGTGAACGGATGTCCAGATACATACATCGGGATGGCTTTCACGGGTGCCGCCAAACCAGGCTGCCATCAGGCGTTTGCCCGGCAGCGCCGTGATAGTGGAAGCATGGCAGGCCGCAAAAGGCGGCTTTTGCATGATGAGCTCACTTTTCAGCAGTGTCACCTGCTGTGCCTCTGCGGTAGTAAAAAAGAAAAGAACGATGATAGAAAAGAATAAGCCCTGCTTCCGCTTCATGATATTAGTTTCTCGTTATCTTTCAAATGTACGCCGGATAATTGCAGGCGCAAAGATTCGCGGAGCAGATAAAATGCTTTTTCTGCCGCGGCCTTGTAGGATAAGCCTTCGGGGCGGATGTTGGAAATGCAGTTGCGGGCTTCATCTGTCAGGCCTGGTTTAGGCTGAAAGGTAAGGTAGATACCAAGACTGTCAGGGGAGCTGAGACCGGGCCTTTCACCAATCAGCACCAGCACAGCTTTGGCCTGCAGCAGCGCGCCTGCTTCATCGCCTACCGCTACCCTGCCCTGCTGCACAATACAAATGGGCGCCAGCGCAATACCGGCATCACTCATCATAGGCAGGAGCGCTTGCAGCAATGGCACTGCATGCCGGTTCACCGCAGTGGCAGAAAGCCCGTCTGCTATCACTATGGCCACTTCATTTCCTGTACCGGTAAGCGCAGATAATGCCGCTGCAGAGGCATCATCCAACCTTCTGCCTTTATCCGGCCGCTGCAGGTATTCCTGCCGGTCTGCCGCACTGCTGTGCAATACCTGCACAGGTACCTGCATTGCGAGCAATTGCTCCTGCAGTACTTCTACATCCGGCAGGGAATACACGGCATCACGTGCGTGCGCATGGGCAAGGCGGAAACGCAGCACTTCTTCCAATGGAACGGAAGTACCGGTACGGCCCAGCGCAATGCGGGCAGGCGTGAAAGCGCGTAAGGAGAGCCAGGGATCTTTCAAAACTCAGACCAGTTTTAATAATTTATGTGAAGGCTGTATTTGCAGCTGATTGCCGGCTTCGTCCATAATACCCTGTTTCAGCAACCATTGCTCAAACTCAGGCGCAGGACGCAAACCCAGTACTTTGCGAAGATACAGGGCATCGTGAAAGGAAGTGGATTGATAGTTCAGCATGATATCATCCGCTCCCGGCACGCCCATGATATAATTGCAGCCCGCTACCCCCAGCAGGGTAAGCAGGTTATCCATATCATCCTGGTCGGCCTCGGCATGGTTGGTATAGCAAACATCCACTCCCATGGGCAATCCCATTAGCTTCCCGCAGCAATGATCTTCCAGCGCAGCGCGGATGATCTGTTTACCATCAAAGAGATATTCCGGCCCGATGAAGCCTACTACGGTGTTCACCAGCAGGGGCTTAAAATGGCGGGCCACTGCATAAGACCTTACCTCGCAGGTTTGCTGGTCCAGTCCTTCATGCGCATTAGCGGAAAGAGAGCTGCCCTGTCCTGTTTCGAAATACATTACATTATTACCGAGCGTACCGCGCTGCAGGGATAAAGCGGCATCATAGGCTTCCTGCAGCATGGACAGATGAATACCAAAGCTGGCATTGGTCTTTTCGGTACCGCCTATAGACTGGAATACCAGGTCTACCGGCGCCTGTTGTATGATCTGCAAAGCGGTGGTAACATGGCACAGCACACAGGATTGTGTAGGAATATCGAATTGCCGGCGCAGCTGATCCAGCATGTTCAGCAGGGTTACAACGGCAGCCGGACTGTCGGTAGCAGGATTGATGCCTATTACGGCATCGCCGCTGCCATACAGCAAACCATCTACTATGCTGGCGGCAATGCCGCGGGGATCGTCTGTGGTATGATTAGGCTGCAGGCGAACGGAGAAGCGGCCTTTCAGTCCCAGGGTATTCCTGAAACGGGTCACAACTTCGCATTTGCGGGCTACACTGATCAGGTCCTGGTTGCGCATCAGCTTTGATACGGCTGCTGCCATTTCAGGTGTAATACCGGGCGCGAGCTGTTGCAGCGCAAGGGTGTCCGCATCGTCGCTCAGCAGCCAGTCGCGCCACTCTCCCACTGTCATGTGCCCTATGGGAGCAAAGGCAGCGGCATCATGCGTGTCTATGATCAGCCTTGTTACTTCGTCTTTTTCGTAAGGCACTACTGCTTCCTGCAGAAAGGTGGTCAGGGGCAGGTCTGCCAGCGCCATCTGCGCAGCTACTCTTTCCTCATAGCTGCCGGCGGCAACGCCTGCCAGCGCATCGCCGGAGCGGAATGGCGATGCCTTTGCGAGCAGCTCGCCCAGGCTGTTAAAACGGTATGTAATATTCTGTATGGTGCAGCTGTAACCCATTGTTTATTGTAGCTGGTATAAAGATATATCTTCCTGTGGTTGTTTATGCTTCCCGCTCAGCACAAACAACAGTAAGATAACAGCCAGGCCGGCAAAGAACAGTACGCTTAAAAACAGGTTATAGTATACAATGGCCACCAGGGAGAGTACGGAAAGTAATAATGCGATAGCCGGTACCCAGGGATAGAAGGGCACTTTAAAAGGCCTTTTCAGGTCCGGCTCTTTTGTGCGCAGCACAAAGAGGCTGATCATGCTCATGATATACATCACTACGGCGCCCAGTACAGACAGCACTACCAGCTGATCTGTTCTTCCCAGGGCCAGTGCAATAATGCCCAGCAGGCCGCCGATGATCAGTGCCCAGTCGGGCGTTTGGTGCTTAGTGCTCAGCCTTGAAAGTATGGCTGGTAAATATTTACTGCGGGATAAAGCAAAGAGCTGCCTGGAGTAACCAACGATAATGCCGTTGAAAGAGGCCAGTAAACCGAAAAGGCCAATACCGGCAAAGATCTTGGTAAGGCTGTTCTGTTTACCCAATACGATACCGATAGATTCGGGCAGGGGATAATCTATCGCCGAAAGCTGTTTCCAGTCTGTTATGCCGCCGGTCAGCACCATCACGCCGATGGCCAGCAGCATCAGGGTAAGGATCCCTGAGATATAACCTTTGGGAATGGTCTTTTCCGGCTGCTTTACTTCTTCGGCCACCATCGCTACGCCTTCTATGCAAACGTACAGCCACATAGCGAAAGGCAATGCTGCAAACACGCCCTGCACGCCATAAGGCATGGCATTGTGCAGGAAATTGGCGCTTTTATATGCCGGGGCAATGATGCCCATGTATAACAGCAGCTCTCCTACCGCCAGCAAAGTAATCACCAGTGTGAACAGGGCCGATTCCTTAATGCCCAGCATATTCATACCGGTAAGGGCCACATAAAAGCCAATAGCGGTCCACAGTACCGGCATGGAAGGATACAGGAAATGTATATAGCTGCCCAGGGCATAGGCAATAGCCGGGGTAGCCAGCAGGAATTCCACCAGGGTAGCATATCCGGCTATCAGCCCCCCGATAACGCCAAAAGCGCGATAGGAATAGGCAAAAGGGCCGCCGGCATGCGGAATGGAAGTAGTCAGTTCAGTAAAGCTGAAAATAAAAGTGAGGTACATGACGGTGATCAGCAGGGTGGCGATGAGGAACCCTACGGTGCCTGCAACGCCCCAGCCGTAGTTCCAGCCAAAATACTCGCCGGATATAACCAGGCCTACTGCTATTGCCCAGAGATGGATGGGCTTAATGACTTTCTTTAGTTCAGACATCGGAAACGATTAGCAATTACAAATTATTGATAAAGGATTACGAACAACTTTTTATCGTTCGTAATCCTTTATCGATCTTTTCCGCTTCCGGACACAATATAATATTCTAAATCCTAAAATCTGAATGATAACCTGCTAAAGAAGTAAGTGCCGTTAAAGCCCATCTGCACCGGCTCGTAGATACCGCCGGAATCGGTGAGGGTAGCATCCTGGCGGTTGGGATAGACATTGAAAATATTGCTGCATCCCACTACAAAGTTCAGCGCATTGGTGATCTGGTAACCCAAAGAAAGATCAGTGGTGATCTTGGCGTCGAATACATCGTACTCGAGGTCATAGTTCTGGATCCTGATACGGTCGAAGCGTACGAAACGCAGGTTGGAATTGAACTTGCGGTAACGGTAGTCAAAGGTCAGGTTGATCTTGCTGGGCGGAGCAGAAGCCACCAGGAAGGAGCGTTCACGGTCGCTGAAGTAGATGTCTTTACGGCTGGCGAGCTTGGGTGATGTTTTGATATCGCCGGTCTCCAGGTCGTTGAAGTTAGCGGCCAGGGTGGTGGTGAGGTTGTGATCACCGCCCAGGCGGGTGGAGTAAGTGACGATAGCGTCCAGGCCCAGGGTACGGGTATCCAGGGCATTGGTAAAGAACTTCACTACGCTCACGTTCAGGCTTTGCAGGTCGCCGGCTATTTCAGGCGCATTGTCAGCGTCAAAGTCGCCGGTGAGCACGATACGGTCTTTGATCTTCACATAGTAACCGTCTACCGTAATGCTTAAGCCGTGCGCAGGACGGGAAGTAAAGCCCAGGCTGGCGTTCACAGACTTTTCCTGCTTCAGGGGCTCTACGCCCAGTAAGCGGGTGATATTGCTCTGGTTGCGTGCCAGCAGGTTTTCGATCACTACGCCTCTTACTACGTTGGTATAAGTGGTATTAAAATAGATCTGGGCTAATGAAGGCGCCCGGAAACCGGTACTCACTGATCCGCGGAAGGCCAGGGCCGGGGATATTTCATAACGCATGGCCAGCTTGCCGTTCAGCGTGTTGCCGAAATCGTTATAACGCTCAAAACGGCCGGCAGCGGCAATCATGAAATGAGAAGAGAAGTTGAACTCGAAGTCGGCATACACGCCCAGGTTCGTGCGTGACTCGTCTGCAAAGTTAGCAGGCTGGAAGCCCGGGAAACCCTGGGAGCCGGCTGCTTTATACACCGTATCCACGCCGCCCTGGTCATTGGGCACCAGGTCGTAAGCGCCATATGCTTTCCAGGAAGCTTCTTCTCCGGCAAAGATCTTGTAGTTCTCTGCACGGAACTCCGTACCAAAGGCCACGTTGGTGCCTTTGGGCAATACATTCTCAAAGAAGCGGGTAAAATACAGTCCGGTGGTTTGCTGACTAAGCTGGAAACCGCCTGCATCAAAACGGGTGGGCGTACGCTCCAGCAGGGAGGCATTCAGCGTTTTCTCCACGTAATAATGAAAACGGTTGATACCATAGGTGGTATTCAGGTCTACGTTCCAGCCTTTCAGCAGGCCGCGCACACCTACAGACACGGAGCGGTCGCCGATGTTGGAGACGATCTGCGGATCGAAGCCGTTGGGATAGATGGAAGGAATATTACGTGAATCGCTGGCATAGCGGGTAAACGCATAGGCGTTGCCGTAGCGCTGGTTATATCCGCCAAAGGAATATACCTCTGCATTTTCAGAGATAGGGATACGGGCGTTGTACATGGCAGAAAAGTTCTCCATGAGGGCGTCGCCATAAAAGCGCCTGGGCACTTTGTCCTCTCCTGCTATTTTTGGATCTTCTGCACGGTTGGTGCGGTTGCGGTACAGGTAATCTGCCGTTACGTTCACAAATCCTTTCTCTCCCACTTTGAAGCCATAGTTACCATTGATGTTAACGTTCTCGCCATCGCCTTTGGAGGTGAGGCCGCCGTTTACGTTACCGGTAAATTCATCAGTGGAAGATTTCAGCACGATGTTGATCACACCGGCAATAGCGTCTGAACCATATTGCGCGGCGGCGCCATCACGCAGGATCTCGATACGTTCGATCGCTGCGGCGGGAATGGTGTTCAGGTCTGTACCGGTATTACCGCGTCCCCTGGTACCAAAGAGGTTCACAAGAGAAGACTGGTGACGGCGTTTACCATTGATCAGCACCAGGGTTTGATCAGGTCCCAGGCCACGCAGGGTAGCAGGATCAATATGGTCGGCGCCGTCAGAGCCGGTTTGCCGGTTAGAGTTGAAAGAGGGCGCTACGAACTGCATCAGCTGGTTTAAATCCAGCTGCCCCACTGAGTTGGTGATCTTCGAAATCGGAATAATATCGATGGGCACAGGCGTTTGTGTAACGGAGCGGTTCAGGCTGCGGCTGCCTACTACTTCCACACCCTGTATGGCAGTGGCTTCACTTACCAGGGTGACATTGAGGGTGGAACGGCTGTTGAGCGCCAGTTCCTGGATGGAATAGCCCAGGGTACGGAACACAAGCACGGCACTCTGATTGCTTACCTGGAGCTGATAGCTGCCATCTGCATTAGTACTGGTGCCGGTAGAAGTACCTTTTTCAAATACGCTTACACCGGGCACGGGTGAGCCGTTGTTGTCTGTGACTTTACCTTTAACCAGGTGTTGGGCAAAAATAGCATGGTGTACCAGCACAAGCAGGCATGCAAGGAAAAGGCTCTTCTTCATAAGGGGGTAATGGTTTTAGATTTAGGTAGATAGAAGTTGGTTCAAAGTTTTGGTTGTTACATACTAACGACCCCGATTCCGCTTTCAATTAAATATAAGTACTTTTTATGTAGTAATAAAAAGATTATTGCCGTACCGGGAATATACGCGTAGTGCATATTCCCGGCCGGCATGGGTTGTACCGTGGTATCAGCAGGCCTTATCGTGGCTGATAACAATTATAGGCGCAGGTGTATGGCTTTCATTGCTCATTGCTATATAAAACATCTTTTTCCTTTGCTGCAATGACAGAAGCGGTTATCGTGGTAAAGCAATTTGCTCATTCAAACGGGGGGACAAACGGCATGGCGGTCTAAAGTAGAGAATCATCTGTAATAATACATAAAACCTTTGTGTGAAATTCAGCGGGACAGCTGCTGAAATTCCTGCTTACTTATTTTCAGCACGGTGCCATGACGGGTACCCTGCGGAAAATGCACTTCGTCAGAAATGTCTGTCCAGCTTTGCAGATCGGGCGAAGAGACAGCGCCCATACGGTGATCCATATACTTATCAAAGTAAACGATCCACTTTCCATTTGTTTGAACAGCGGTAGGGCCTTCGGCCCAGTAGGCGCCGGTGATCGCGGGCCCTGCCTTGGTATAGGGACCTGTGAGGCGGCTGCTTTCTGCTATGCGGATCTTCTTCTGCGGCGGCGTCCTGGTCTCATCCTTCAGGAACATGATGAAACGGTTCTTCACCTTTACGATAGAAGCGTCTATTACATTAAAGCCCGGATCGTATAAGAGCTGCGTTTTGCTGAAGGCTTTGAAATCCCTCGTAGTAGTATAATAGATGCGGTGGTTATACCCGCTTTCGAGGGTATCGGCTGTTTCGGTAAAGCGGTCCGGTATGGTAGTAGCCCAATAGATCATGTATTGTTTACTCAGCGGATCATAAGTGAGCTCCGGCGCCCAGCTGTTACGTGCCCCTGCGGCAGATTCCATCACGGGCAGGTACCGTTGTGCAGACCAGTGCAGCAGATCCGGAGAGCTGGCATATCCTATGCCTTTTTCGTTCCAGCTTACTGTCCACACCATATGGAATTTTCCATCGCCTCCCCTGATGATACAGGGATCGCGCATCAGTTTGTCTTTCCCTGCCTGCGGGGCCAGTACGGCGCTATCATGATGCAGGGCGGTATAAGTGTGCCCGTCCTTACTATATGCCAGGTGAAGGCCATCTTCCCCGTTACCTTTAAAGTATGCGAAAATAAGTACGCTGTCTGCCTGCCGGGCAGTAGCCACGAAAGCGCTGCAGCAAAAGAAGAGAAAGGCTCCCCATTTCAATAGATAACGGCTCATGCCCCAAGTTAACAAAATAACTGTACGTTGACATTTTTAGTCGGGCAGCATACGGGGAAGCACAACATAGAAGGCGGCTCCTGCTGCTTCTGCGGACACCGCGTAGATATGGCCATGGTGATTATCCACGATCTTCTTACAGAGAGCCAGCCCGATGCCGGTACCCGTGTAGGCCTGGCGGTCGTTCAGGCGCTGGAAGATGGTGAAAATCTGTTCTGCATATTGCTGGGCAAAGCCGATACCGTTATCCTTCAGCAGGATCTCTATATACTCCAGTGAGGGATCGAGCCCCGGGTACAGGCCTGCCTCTTCCGGCGGCAGAGTCCTGGTGGTAATGGCAATATGCGGCGGCACATGCGGGTTAGAGAACTTCAGGGAGTTGTTGATGATATTATAGAAAAGCTGGTATAGCTGCAGCGGCTCACCTTTGACCTTTGGAAGGTCCTGGCTGGTGATCACGGCCTCTTTCTCGTGGATAAACAGTTCAAGGTCGTTGAGGATGTGCTGTAATACGCCGTTCAGGTCTACATGTGCCAGGGGCTGACCAGTACGGTTCAATCTTGAAAAGTTGAGCAGATCCTGGACGAGGGTCATCATCCGTTCCGAAGAGGCGCATATCTTGCCCAGGTAGTGGCGGGCCTTTTCAGGATCGTCCAGCAGCTCTTCCACCATACCGGCAAAGATCCGGATCTTCCGCAGGGGCTCCTGCAGATCATGGCTGGCTACGTAGGCAAACTGTTCCAGGTCGTTATTGGATTTGGCCAGTTCGGTATTCACCCGTCTCAGCTCATTCATCCTTTCTTCCACTTCCTGCTCCAGCATGCTGCGGTAGCGGTCTTCGTTCAGTCGCAGGGTTTCCTCTGCCTTCCGGTGCTCGGTGATGTCCACGAGCATATTGATCGCCTCCACCATCGTACCGGTGGCATCAAAGACCGGCTGGGGGTGGGACAATATGTGGCGGCGCACGCCGTCGGGGCGTTCGATCACGATTTCCTGACCCACTACTGGTATTCCCTCCCGGATAGTGATCGCCATCGGGCACTCGTCCAGCGGAAGCAATGACCCATCAGTGCGGTAAATTTTCCACGAACCGCACCACAGATCCTTCCCAATCTGGGGTTGTCTCCCCCACAAGACCGCTGCGGCCTCGTTGAATGATTTGATCTTTCCTTTGGGGTCACAGGTGTAAAAAGCGGCCGGTAGTCCTTGAATTATCTGACGGTATCGGTGCTCGCTTTCGGTTAAAACAGGATTGGTTGTGTCCATTTCAGATTCTGATTCCAGCATAACAAAAAAATATCGCCAACTCCGTTTATGTGGAAAAAATCATGCCGGAGCCAGCAACCTGAACAGGACAAAACCAGCTGTCAGAAGGTACGTGTACGGCCGATATAGATATTCCTGGCGCGGTAATAGGTATCGGCGGTGGGGCCCGGGCTGCCGCTGGAACCTTCCATCTGCAGATTGATGATCACATACATGGGTTTACCCACAAAATTGCCGCGGTGCACTGCTTTCCAGACGCCGTCGATATAGTAATGGATATCCACGTCCGTAGCATTCACCTTCGTGATCCATACACGGTAATTATGCCAGTTGCCCGGTGAGGACACGGGGGTAATGGTACTGCTGACGTCTGAAGGGGTACGGAAGGTGTTCTGCCAGTTGTTGGCATCTCCCTTGAACTCCAGGATATCGCTTTCCGGGGGCCAGCTGTTCACGCCGGTGAGCCAGAAAGCCGGCCAGGAACCTTTTACGGAGGGGGCCTGGAAATCGCCTTTTACCTCCCAGTTGGGGAACTGGTCGTTCACCAGTACATGGGTTTTGGCATTTACGGCGCCTGAATGGTAACGGATAGGCAGATGAGGATCGGAGCTGCTGCTACCCTCATCCCAGTTGATGCGTACTGCCTTTTCCGTTAATACACCATTCTCCAGGTAGATGTGATTATGGTCGGTAGGACTGCCATACATGCGGGCGCTGCCATTGTGATCTGAGCCCCAGGGGTAGAGATAATTCCAGGCAGCTTCAAATGCGGAATAACTGTTAAAGGTAGAGCCGTCCAGTACGGTTTCCCAGGTATCTGCCGCTAAGGCAGTTGCTTGTTCCTTTGATAGCTGCAGGGGCGCCTGTTGCGAGGAAGGTAGGTGTTCCTGGCGGATGCAGGAGCATAAGAGACTGGGTGCAAATACCAGCAGGAGCTTAAATAGTGTTTTCATAAAGTGGGTTTTGAGGTGGGTTAAGGGGTCCATGGCCGATAGTCCATGGTCCATTGCATATGCTTCAATGAGTTGGTATCTTTCCAAGATAGTAAACAATTGTCAGATCGACAATAGATGAGATAGTAATTTATGCAGGACTATACTATGGACTATTGACTATGGACCATCGACTTCCTTCAAACAAAAAACCGCTCAGGATTAAGCGGTTTGATTTTCCAATACAAGTGAAACATCTGACTATAAAAGAATCTTAAGTGTGTCTGTATAAATCTACACCCGGAAAAAGAAACAGATTATTAATCAGATGTTAATGAGAGGGAAGTTTTACATTTGATGAGCTTAAACTGTCACCTGATGGAGCACACTGATAAACGCATAGACGCCTATATCGCGAAGTCCGCCCCATTTGCCCAGGCTATCCTGCAACATTTAAGGGCCCTTGTGCACAAAGCCCTGCCCCAGGTAAACGAGACCATTAAATGGGGGATGCCGTATTTTGAGCACCAGGGCCTGTTATGTGGTATGGCCGCCTTTAAACAGCACTGCGCCTTCCTGTTCTGGAAAGGTTCTCTCCTCTCCGACCCGCAGCAGCTATTGCAGCAGGGCGAGAAAACGGCCATGGGACACCTGGGAAAGATCACCAGCCTGGAAGATCTCCCGGCAGATAAGGTGCTGGCAGCCTACATAAAAGAGGCCGCCGCGCTCAATGAAGAAGGAGCCAAAGCGCCCGCCAAAACACCTAAACCACATGAGGAGCTGGAAGTGCCCGATTACCTGAAAAAAGCGCTGGCCCAAAATAAGGCAGCCGCCAAAACGTTTGCAGATTTCAGCTACAGCAATAAGAAAGACTACCTCGAATGGCTAACGGAAGCGAAAACAGAAGATACCCGCATTAAACGGCTGAATACGGCCATAGAATGGATGGCGGAGGGCAAGCCCCGGAACTGGAAATATATGCAGAAATAAGCGCTTAGAAATACCTGGGATCAGCATCTTCGTTCCTGCCGGAGGGAAACAGGATACCGAGAGAGATCTCATGTGAAGGACCTGCGCCTGCCAGGTTGCTCATGTTCAGGTCGTAGGAATAACCCAGCCTGAATTTCGGTGCATTGAGCACGGCCATGATGCTGGCGTTGCTGGTAGTTCTGTAAGAACCGCCTACCCATACTTTATCTGCTATGATGAGGAAAGAGTTGAAGTCGATATTGATCGGCCCTTTCAGGTCTGATTTCACCATGAGGGAAGGCTTCAGCTTAAAATTATCAGAGAAGGCGAAGATAGTGCCGCCGGACAGGTACACATGCGGCGCCTTCTTTATGGTCTCGAACTTATAGCCTTTCCATGAATAGCTGGTATTGGTATAAGAAGACAGCAGGTCCATTACAGACAAGCCAAAGTAGAAGGTTGGATTATAATAATAGAGGCCAAAACGGGCATCCGGCGCAATGGAAGCGGCGGCGGCCACCGGGATGGCCACATCGTTCTGATCTGTATACTGGAAGGTGGTCGGGTCTATCTTGTACTGGGTAGCGCCGATGCCAATACCCAGGCTCAAGCGGCTGAGGCCTTCTTCATCCATAGGAATGCGGTAGGCGTAAGAGCCGTAGAGAGACAGGGCACTTTGCGGGCCCAGCTTATCCATCATGGCCTGCACACCAACGCCTACCCTGCGGTCGTTATCATCTCCGCGGAAAAGACCGTCTACCGATACGCTGCCGGTACGCGGAGCGCCGGGTATACCAGACCATTGCTGACGGTAGCTGGCGTTCAGGTTCCAGTCTTCCTTATTGCCTGCATAGGCGGGGTTGATCGTCAGCTCATTAAAGATGTACTGGCTGAACTGAATATTCTGCTGCGCCATACTGCTGAAGCCAAAGCCCATCAGTATCATACACAGGTAGATCCTGTGCAGGAATTTTCTACAGGGCTTTGCGGGCCCGTTCACTATCTCAGTATTTGCACCCATCCTTTAATTGATTTCGTTTCCTCAGAAGATGTTTTTACACGTAGCAAATAGTAATAAGTCCCTTCGTTCAGTCCGTTGCCATTCCAATCGTTCTTATAATCCTTCGAAGCATATACCTGGTTACCCCAGCGGTTATATACATACAGTTCCGCACCGGTGTAGCTTTCCAGGCCCCCTACCTTGAAATATTCGTTCAGGCCGTCGCCGTTAGGCGTAAATACATTGGGGAATACCAGCTCCACCGCAGGACCCGCTACCTGTTCAACCAGTACGACAGTCGGAGCAGGTAAACCGCTGCAACCCACGCTGCCGGGCTCACAGGGAATGGTACGGGTGGTAGAATCTGTAACGCTCACCGTAGCCTGGTTGCTGATATCTGTAACGCCGCTCAGGTTCTGCGCTACCTGTACAATAAAGCTCACCGTGTCTCTTTCTCCTACTGCCATATTGGGAATAGTCCAGCTGATCGCATTGGAAACGCCGTCATAAACACCCCAGGAAGGATTGCTCTTATACGCGGTATGGGCCGGGAGCGTATCTATAACAGACACATTCGTAAGGGCGATGCCGCCGGTATTACGTACTATGATCGTATAGGTCAGCTCTTCTCCTGCCTTTACAGTAGCTGTATTGTTCTGTGTAGTGACTGTTTTCCAGGCGACAAGGCCTACCGACTTATTGACCAGGACGACACTGGCCGGATCATTCGGTCCCGATGTAAGCAACGGCTGGTTAGGATCGAGCGGATCTGCCGGATGCACACGCTGTTCGCCGAGAGCATCTCCGAAGTCAATGGTGCCGTTATTTATAATACTGTCAACACCCGTAAGATCGCTTGCTACCGTCACACGCAATTCGAGCGTGGTAGTAGTCCCCCTGGGTACCGAGGGTATCACCCAGGTTAAGAGGCCGCTGGCGTCCGGACGGATACCGCCTTCTGCCAGTACGAACACGGTATGCAAAGGCACGCGGTCTCTGATCACCACATTCGTATAATCTGTGTCACTGCCGTTAGAGACATGGATCACATAAGTGATACGGTCACCCGGACTTACCGTGGCACGGTCGTGGCTATCGCTCATCCAGGCAGAAGTAAGTACGGTGTCATTATCGGCAATGTTTACGGTTGCAGCAGCATTGGAGCCGATGATGAAAGGCATGCCGCCGCCGCTAACGTTGCTCATAGTCAGGATGATGGTCTCCATACCTTCCGGCTTGGGATCATCCTCCACCGTGATCGGTATTTTAACACTGGAGCTACCGGCAGGTATCACTGCAGTGGCAGGAACAAGTTTATAATCCGTTCCATTGGTGGCAGAACCACCCATAGCATAATCTATAGAAATATCCTGCGTGGGCACTTTACCGGACTCGAGGCGGATAGTGAACTCGCCCTCGTTGCCGGGATCTGTGCCGGGTTCGGCTGCATCAGCTTTCGAGGCCACTACTTCCAGTCTCAGGTTATCATCATCTTCATCAGTGATCACTACCGTATCCAGGTTGTTACCACCGATGCTATACTGTACAACAGAAGTAAGCTTCATTAATTGCACCGCAACATTCTCGTTGCCTTCCACAATGTTATCATCGATCACCGTTACGGGCAGGGTAACGCTGCTATTGCCTGCAGGCAGCACTACGCTGGCCGGGATCGTTGTATAGTCGGTACCGTTGGTGGCAGTACCCGTGATCTGCAGGTCTATAGTGATATCAGCAGTTGCAAGCGCACCAGATACAATGCGGATGGTGAACTGGCCCGCGTTGGAGGGCTCGCCCGCATCCGCGTCGCTGGCTTCTATCACCAGCTGTTCCGTGTCATCATCCAGGATGGTAACGGTATCTTTATCGGGAACGCCTTTCACGAAAGGCATGGTAGCAGTAATCGTGTTCAGCTGGGCGATGACAATTTCGGCAGGCTCCGCGATGGTGTCATTTTTCACTGTTACCGGGAAGCTGATGCCGGAGCTGTTAGCCGGAATGGTGACGGTACCGGAGAGCGTGGTATAGTCTGTATTCGCAGTGGCGGTGCCGCTAACGGTATAGGTTACCGTAATAGGCACCAGGGTGGTTTTACCGGATGCCAGGCTTACGGTGAACTCGCCGGCGGTGCCGGGCTCACTTGCCTTGTCTTTTGTGGCGGTGATGATCACGCCCATATTCACATTATCATCGTCATTAATGATAACAGTATCCTGTTTGGGTGTACCCGCTACGAAGGGCAGCGTGGAAGTGACATTGTCCATTATTAATACCACCGTTTCATCGCCTTCTATCAGGTTGTCATCCAGTACGGGAACGCTCACAGCGGCGCTGCTGCTGCCAGCCGGAATGGTTAGGGTGCCGGAGAGCGCAGTATAGTCTGTTCCGCTTACAGCGGTACCAGCGGTATGATAAGTAACGGTAATGGGCGCGGTAGTCACTTTACCGGAAGACAAACCAATGGTGAACTCGCCGGCGGTGCTGGGCTCTGCTCCTGCAGGAATGCTGGCGCCCACAACAACGTTCATATCAATATTGTCATCATCATGGATCTTCGCAGAGGCCGTGTCTTTAGCCACATCTATTGTGAACGGTAATGTGGAAGTAACGCCGGTCAATGTAATGTTCACGGTTTCATCGCCTTCTACCAGGTTATCATCCAGTGCGTTCACCGGGATATCAACGCTGTTGCTGTCTGCCGGGATCACGATGGTGCCGGACAGGGAAACATAGTCTGTACCGTTTGAGGCGGTACCGTCTATTGTATAGCTAACAGTAACCGGTGCAGATGCGGCGGTACCATCAGGCAGGCTTACCTTGAAAGCAGCGGTGTCGCCCGTTTCACTGGCATCGCGGTCTGCGGTGGTAACGCCTACGATGAGGTTATCATCGTCATCATCCAGGATCTTTACGGTATCAGTAGTACCGGCAGTAAAGACGTCTGTATCAACAGTGACCGCCTGCGGAGTGATGATCACTGTTTCATCGCCTTCTATAAGGGCGTCATTCAATACAGGAACAGTGATCAGCACACTGTTTTGTCCGCCTACCAATGTAGCAGAACCGCTTAAGGGCGTGTAATCCGTACCCGGGGTGGCTGTACCGCTAACGGTATAGGTAACGAGCATGTCCTGTTTATAGGTATAGAGGCCGGGCAGCGCCAATTTGAAGCTGCCATCGTTGGCTGACTCAGAGCCGTTTTCCACCTTGATAGCATTGATCTGGCGGTTGGCGGGCACATTATCATCATCTGTTATGTTAACCTGGGTGGAGCCATCTGTTTGACTGATGGCAAAAGTCGGCAGGTCGTCCGAAGTACCGCTGACCAGTGTAATAACTACCTGCTCCAGGTCCTCAATTACATTATCATCAATAACAGTGACTATTACATTCGTGCTGCCTTTGCTCTTGGAGATATACGCGGTGCCGGTCAGGGGCTTGAAATCCAGGCCGCTGGTAGCAGTGCCGGTAACGGTATATCTTACTGAGATGATATTGCCTGTGGTTACCCCGGGAGGCAATGTGATAGTAAAGCGGCCAGGCGAATTGGGAAATTCCTTGCCGTGAATCGTCCCTCCCACGCTGATACTCAGCTCAGAGTCGTCATCCAGTATGGAACAGTTTACCGATGCACTTTCTGAAAGTTTTACATTAAAGGTCGAAGCTGTTGCGCTGGTAAGCGATACCAACACGGTTTCGTTCCCCTCAATGATCTTGTCATCCACGATGGGTATGGTGAGCACTACGCTGTTGGATCCTGCGGGCAGTACGATGGTGCCTGAGGGCGCTGCAAAGTCTGTTGCACTGGCAGTTGTACCATTAGCGGTATAGGTAAGCGTTATATCTTCAGCAGCCGTGATATTGGCAGGCAGGGCAAATTTCACTGTGATGTCCGTGCTGGGCTCTGCTGCCTGCACGCCGGTACCATAGGCAGATATAATATTATCATCGTCGATGATCTGCATGGATCCGGTTCCGTTGACGGGAGATATATCATAAGTACCGCCACTCAGGCCCGTGGCGCCGGTAATCGTCACCACCACGTCTTCATCGCCTTCTACGAGAATGTCATTAATGGCCTGCAGCTGTAAGCGGGTATAATTTGTTCCGGCAAAGATGGTGGTGGTGCCAGTCCAACCGGTGTTATAGAAGTCTGTCCCAACCGTTGCTTTGCCTGTTACGGTAAAAGTCACGCTGATATCTTCTGAGGCGGGCCCGCCGGATACGACCAGGTCAATGCCACCATAAACGCCTCCTTCTGCGGCGTTAGCGGGGTTGGCGAGGCTGATTGTTTCCGCCATTCTACCTTTTCTGTCTTTCTTCCCGGGATTTTCCAGGGCAAACAGCTGACCTGCTGCCAATAAAACGGCAACAATTGTGCAGCATAAGGATCTATAACGAATAGCACTCATAGGTAACAGCGTAACAAATAAACTATAGCAAAAGCCATAACTTATTGTAATACATATAAATAGGACCCTCCCGGTTTCAAGCTCGGCTCAATATAGTTCTATATTTAATATATAAAATTAGCAATATTTATTAAATAAAGTAATATTAATTAATCAAGATATGAAAAATAGTTCCATATGGGGAGCAGAAGATGCTGGGGATCACAGGTTTCGGTAACGTTGAATAATATTTTTTATCACGTATTCGGTAAGGGAGTTACGGCCGCTTAATCCCAGCTTACGGGCAATGTTATAACGATGGTTTTCGACGGTTTTGTTACTTACGAATAATTCTGCGGCTATCTCTTTGGTATTTTTTCCTTCAGCGATCAGTTTAATGATCCTTATTTCGGTTTTAGAGAGGTTATATTTCTCCTGCAGCGAGGTGGATGCGCCATCGTCCTGTTCAGGTTCAAACACCTGGCGTTCGCCCCTGAAGATGGAAAAACGGGTGAGCCGTGCCCGTACGCTTAATAAGAGCTCCTGCCGTTTGAATGGTTGCACCATATAATCATCTGCTCCCAGATTCATAGCCATGCGCATATCCTCACGGCTCTCTCTGAGGCCGATAAAGATCAGCGGAATATGTGCCACGCGCTGATCATCGCGCAATGCCATCAGAAAATGATGACCGCCTGTATCACGCAGCGCCGAGCCGCAAATGATCAGATCAGGCAATTGTTCCAAACAGACCTGCAATCCCTCTTCTGCGGAGTGTGATGAAAGGACCTTGTAGTCCTGCAACTCCAGCAGCTGGGTTACTTGATTAATGAATGAATGGCTCCCGTCTACCAGTAATATTTTACGAGAGACTTCACTCATCAGACAATATGTTTGTACAATTCTGCATAGGCCGGATCAGGGGAGCGTTCGGCTACCTTGCTACACATGAATTTGATGTTAACGCCAACGGCGGTTTAGATTTTTTCACCATAGTTTGCTTCGCGGGCAAGGGATAAATGCGCCAAATAATTTTAAATTTTTGTTATACAATGGTTTACATCAAGCCAGGATGTACATGTCCTTCATACGTAAATATGATGCAAGATAACGGGCATCAATAAACGATAAAAGCACAGTATTGCTTAAAATAGGTACTAACCCCCAAAATAGCACTATATGAATTAGGTACTAGCTCCCAAAAATGGGTACATACACTCATTTTAGGGGGTTTTTCTAAAAAAACCTCCACTGACTGACTGTACTTTCTGAAATTTGCAAAACAACCAAAATTAAAGACCGCGACGCCCTGAACGAAATTCTATTGAAGAATAACAAAACAATAACAAAAAATAACGTACTCTCTATAACTCAAAACTAACAGGATTAGCTTGCGAAAGCAAGTTTTCATAGGATAGTTATCAGCCCCGTCCCCCATTCCTGGGGGACAGTTATTTTTAGGAGGTTTCCGTATAGTTATCAGCGATAGATCAGGCACTTATCCATAAAAAAGCAAGAGACGCTTTATCATTTGACAAAGCGTCTCCTGCGATTATACACGACTGTTATCAGCTTGTTAATCAGCCGATTCTTTACCTACGATCCGGTAACCGGTAACATTGTTGTTAGCATCCCTTTCTTCCTGGTAATACATACCATCCGGCGATACATACATAGTCTGACCATTGATCTCTACCTTATGGCTGTTCTGAGGCAATTCAGGAACGAGCCCCTCATCTGAGGGATTATTGTCCGAAGGAGCCTGCTCATTGTCCCCGCCGGTGTTCAGCTGCCCGTCCTTACCTACGATCGCATAACGGCGCTGGTTCTGCTTGATCACCTCCTGGTAAATGGTGCCCTTATACTCATAATAGGTATTACCGTCGATGGTCACCTCCTTAGCTCCGGATGGCAGGCTGGGCACATCTGCGCCTACAGGCGGTTCTGCCACTTCATACTCCTTATTATCGCCGGAACGCTGGTAAAACGTACCATCATAGTAGTAATAAGGGCCCCAGGCCGTTCCAAATGTCATGAAGCCATAGGGCAGCACGCCCAGGCGGAATCCAATGGGATAAGCGTAATAGTATGGATAATACGCCCTTACATAAGGCCTTGGATAATAGTGCACCACGGAAGGACGATAGTAGTAACCGCCTCCGAAGTGGGCGCCGATGCCCACTCTTGCTCCGCCTCCGTAGAAATGCCCGCCTACGCTTATACGCCGCTGAGCTAACACGCTGCCTGCTGAAAATGTGCTTATGAAGGCTATAAGCACACCCAGTATCAATAATCTCCGTTTCATCTTTTTAAGTTTTTATTGTTGATTGGCGTTAAATATTGTTCTTTAGTGGATTAGATCATGGCAGGTATCTAAAGTTTAACGTTGTAACAGCTAAAGAAAACTTAAAGTTCAGGGTTTATATAACTGACTGTTATTCAAATCTATGCAATAGTCCGTGATCCAGCTTCCGGCTACATCTACATAGAGGATATTGGGCTTGTTACGGGGGTTAACGGTACCATTGGCGATCCACTCGCTGAGCGTGGGCAGCAGGAGGCGGTTTCCCTTGGCGGAGAGGTCCAGGATGGTTTCATTCTTTTTCAGGGCATTAGCCAGGAGGATCACACCGCTCACCAGGGCGCCGGTCTTGTCCGGCCGGTAGCCATTACAGATCAGGGCAGCCTCCTGCCCGCTTTGGGTCAGCTGCCAGTCCAGCCGTATCAGATCATTCTCCCTGACCCCATCCTTCATATTGCTGAAAAAAGCCTGCTGCGCGGCCAGCATTTTCTGCATATCATTCGTAGCGGCATATTTACGGCGGTAATTGATAAAGGCCCCGGAAGCGTCTGAAATGGTGCAGGAATCGATAGCGCCGTTATGGTAGGCGCGCTGTTCAAAAACCACGATCACCTTACCGGCCAGGTCTTTCAGCTTGAGCGCGGGCAGCTTTTTCGCGGGATGACTGTAGAGATGCTCTCCCAGCTTAGCCATCAGCGTATCTGCAATGGAAGCGGTGGGTACGTCGGCATCGCAGAAGTGACTGAAATTCAGTATAACCGTCTCCATTTTGTTCTCGTCGAGAAAGCTCCGCAATCCATCCAGCACTGCTGAGAACTTTTCGCCATAGCCCGCGCCAACAGCATCTGCATCACAATCCGACTGTGCATGCTTGGTGTACAATGCTTTATCAAACATCCCGATCCTGAGGTCGAACATGCGGATCCCTTCCTGCAGCTGCGATCTTATCGGCAGCTGCTGCGTGAGCGTATTACAGCTGTTGATGGCGTCTTTCATTTGTCCGCCGGTGCCGCTGAGCACAGACATCCCTGCATCATGCGAACCGGGAATAACGATGTCTTTCAGGCTAAGGTCTGCCCGGTCCGGATGAAAGAGGTCCTGCATCCAGGAAGCAGGATTATAGCTGGCAAAATAGCTGAGATAGAAGCGGTTATCGGCCCCGGTATAAGCCATGATGAAATTATTGCTGTCCAGCTCACACACCGCCACCGGGTTATTGGTGGTAAAGTAGGCCGGCAGTACTTTTTTCCCGCCGGGAGCTGCGCCATCCGCTGCAGTGGTGTAATAAATGCGGTTATCGTTCTTAGGGCCTCTCCAGATATAGAACAGGTGGCGGGAGTCCCACACATGATACAGCGCAGGCGCCGCGCCGGTTTCCGCGTCTTCCAGGCGGGCCTGGCGTTGCCAGCTGGCATCATGAAGATTGTAATCGGCGTAGTAGATACTCTGCTCTTTATACCCGCGCCAGCAGAGCCGTACGTCCGTATCCGTAAGGCTGACGATAAAAGGATAATCGGCCGCCTTAACATTGTAGATCTCTTCAACGCTGGCCGCTTTGAAGATCCCATTCTGGTCCGGTTCCAGGAGGGCATACAGCAAGGTGCTCTTGTCGGTAGCATGAGACGCCAGCATCAGCTGACCATGCACCGCGGTGGTAGTGAGGCCGTAAGACAGCGCCCAGGGACCGTCCAGCTGCTGCACAAAAACATCATGTGTGTTAAAGCCGGTATCGGAATTATTGATCACATAGTGCAGGCCGCCGTTGGGACTGATCCACAAGAGGTAGAGCCGGTCGTTCAGTACCTGCAGCACCGGGGCAAAGCTGCTGCTGCCGTTCTCTATCTTCATCACCCTTTGTACAAAGGCGGTGTCGTGACGACGGCCCAGGAAACAGGCATTGATAGCGCCGTTAGGGCCGCTTTCTTTCCATGTTACAAAATAACCACCGTGAAAGCTGGTGATGTCTATTGCTTTATCTGTAGCAGCCTGCGGAAGAAAATTAACGGGCGCGGTAAAGGAAAGGTTCTGTGCCTGCAGGTTAATGACGTAACAAAACAGGGCCCCAAAAAAGAGAAATCTGATCATAGCGGTGTGCCTCATCTTTTTTATAACAGCGCCCGCCTGATATTGTTTAAACCTTTTATATAGCTAATGCGTTAACTACCAATATCCATTAATCTAAGTACGTATGTGGCGCTCTCTACTTTTCTTTCCCGTTCTGCTTACATTGTTGCAGCCCTCCTTCGCGCAGGATGCGCATTACTGGTCAAACAATTACGGCCCTGGTGTTTTTCTTAGCCCGGGATCAGTGATCGCGAGTAACCGCGACAGCGGTGTGCTGTTCTATAACCCGGCCCTGCTTAGCCTGTCTAACAAGAACAAGATCGCTATCAGCTCTATCAGCGCCAACATTTACCAGCTGGAATCCATCAATATCAAAGACGGTGCCGGTACAGGTAAAAACCTGCGGTCCCGCTCCGTGCGAATCGTACCGCAGATGCTTTCCGGCAGTATTTCCCTTGGTAAAAAAGCGCCGGTGGTGATCGCCTATGCATTGATCAATGCGCCGGGGCTGCGGTATCAATCATCCCAACGCCAGGACGCAAAATTCAATGTACTGGACGACAGCTATAGCCCTGGTGATGAATATTTTGTCGGGGATTACGTCATTGAGAACCGGGTAAGTGAAACTTCTGCATTGCTGGCTACAGGGTTCACACTCTCCCCCGGCCTGTCTGCCGGTTTCTCCATGGAAGCGGAAGTACATCAGCAACATTACAACGTTAGCAGTAATGCCACCGCCCTGGCCAACCGGAATATAGACAGTTCCTCATTACCGCTGGTTGGCGGCGAAGCTTATTACCTGGCCAACTACGTGCATGTGGGCATGCAATTCAAAGCCGGGCTGGCATATAGCAAAGGGCGGCATCATCTCGGGATGATGGTATCCTCACCCTTAGTACATATCTGGGGCAGAGGCAGTATTGTGAGCAATTACATGCTCACCAATATCCGGGATCCGTTTGCTAAAGATTTCTATGACTTCATGGCCAGCAGCCGGCAGGAAGACCTGAAAGCCCGGTGGAAAATGCCCTTAAGCATAGCTGCCGGCTACGCATACGACTATGGCCGGGGACAGCTTTATTTTGCCACGGAATATTTTCTGCGGGTAAACGACTACAACATCCTTACACCGCGCAGCGAAGCGTTCATACGGCCGGATACCGGCGACAACCGCACATTAACGACAGACCTGATCCGCCTGCAGGACGCGCGCAAATCCATTCTCAATTTTGCAGTGGGCATCAGCTATACCTTAAAGCCCAGCATTACCGCTTATTGTGCGGTGCGAAGCGATATGAGCTATGCTGATCTTACCGCATTCAAAAGCCTGACCGGCTACGAGGCATTCACCGCCCATTGGGATAATTATCACCTGGCCCTGGGCGCCAACTTCAAACGGCAGAAATTCAATTTCCGTACAGGCTTCCTGCTGGCCTACGGCCGGACAAACAATTACCCGCAGGATGTTAATTTTGACCAGCCCAGTGAAGGTAACCTCCTGCAGGGGAACCCGGTGCCCACCACCGCCCACCGGTTTTCCGCAGGTTTCATGCTCTCTTACATCCACAATCTGTAACTTGCCGCGGTAAAAAACATCGCATTGGCAAACGAGTATGTTCTGGACGGTATTGACGGCCCTGGCCTGAGCAACAGCATTATCCTGAAGCACAGCGCAGCGGGCATTGATACCGGCGCGAAAGGTTTCATGGATCTGATGCCCGGGCACATCACGGTGAATGAAGGCAGCTTCATTTTTCCGGAGGGATTTCCTTCGGTAAGGGTATCCCTGCAGGAGCAGCGGCTGCGCCTCTCCTGCCAGTGCAATGGACCGGAAGAAAAGCTGTGCCAGCACCAGTCGCAGGTATTATACAACATCGTGAACCGGGATGAGCTGCGGATCTTCTTTGATGAGCAGCTGCGGAACGAAAGGATCAGGAAAGCCGCTGCAGATTACGGCCTGGAAAAAACGCCTGAGCTGGCGCAATATTTCCAGGTGGAGCTGGTCAATAAAAAAGCCGTGATACGGCCTGCTATGCCGGGACTGCTGCCCATTACCAGGGATAGTTTTGGCGCGCTGCAGGAAGCCCTGTTCACCAATGCAGCCCCTGCCCTGCCCCGCGGCGCCTCCTGGACGCCGGACACCGTTCGCTGCATCGTGATCCGGCAACACAAATACTACAAACACCTGAACATCGAGCTCTATGAGGCGGCCGTTACCAAAGACGGGAAAATAAAGAACCCACTTACGCTGCTGCAGCCCATGGATTATATCTGGGGCGTAGATGATCCGCGGCAGATCCGGTTCTTTACCGCCATCACCCGCTTCCAGCAGCCGGAAGGCGGCAAGCGCGCTGCTGCCGATATTGAGAGCCTGCAGGCCATCATCGCCAATCCCCTGGAACTATCTTTCTATTATCATAACAGCGAGGTTTCGGAGCATGTTTCCGTCTCCTCCCTGGTACCGGTAAGGGTGAGCACCCTGAAAGACCCGATAAGCCTTACCGTGAACCAGCAAAGCCCTTTCTATGAGCTGGAAGGACATCTGCATATGGGCGGCAGCAGGCTGCCCCTGCAAACACTGCAGCTGCGGTATTCCTATTTCCTGCTCAGCGAAAGCTCCCTGCTGCTGGTAAATGACCTTCACCTGCTGGATATTATCGACTTTTTCAAAAAACACAGCGGCCCGGTGAGCATCCACGAATCCGGCTACGCTGCGCTGAAACGCAACATTCTTTCCCGCCTGGAAAACAAGGTGCAGATCAACTATGCCTACCTGCCCCCTGCCTCTGCCGCCCTGGCGGAACAGCATGGGTTTAACGGGCCGCCGGAAAGGATGATCTACCTCTCAGAACTGGGCAATTTTGTGATGATCAATCCTGTGATGAGATACGGGCAGGTGGAGATCCCTGTGCTCAGCAAACGGCAGGTATTCGGCGTAGATGCGAAAGGAAAGGAGTTTGCCGTGAAACGCAATGATGCAGCGGAGATCGCCTTCACTGCATTGCTCATCCGGCAACACCCCTACTTCGAAGAACAGCTGCAGGACGGACAGTTGTACTTTTACCTGCATAAGGAACGCTTCCTGCAGGAAGAATGGTTCCTGCAGGCCTTTGATGAGTGGCACCAGCAGGATATCACCGTCCTGGGCTTTAACGAGATCAAAGGCAACAAGCTGAACCCGCATAAAGTGCGTATAAGCATTGAAGTTACCAGCGGTATTAACTGGTTCAACACGAAGATCGATGCGCGCTACGGCAAGAGAAGGGCCAGCATCAAACAGCTGCAGCGGGCGGTGGTCAATAAAAGCCGCTTTGTACAGCTGGACGATGGCACCCTGGGCATACTGCCGGCCGAATGGCTGGAAAAGATGGCGGGATTTTTCCAGGCAGGAGAACTGGAAGACGATCTGCTGCGCACACATAAGATCAACTATTCCGTCATTGAAGACCTGTACGACCGGGAAATGCTGTCGCCCGATGTGCTCCATGAGCTCAGCGTGTACCACACCAGGTTTGCAGGCTTTGAATCTATACAGGAAGTGGAAGCCCCTCCCGGACTGGAAGGCATCCTTCGCCCTTACCAGCGCGAAGGACTGAACTGGATGAATTTCCTGGATGAGTTCAACTTTGGCGGATGCCTGGCAGATGATATGGGTTTGGGCAAATCCTTACAGGTGATCGCCTTCATTCTTTCACAACGTAAAAAAACGCCACGGAATACGAACCTGATCGTGGTGCCTACCTCCCTGATCCATAACTGGCAGAACGAGGTGCGGAAATTTGCGCCGGGCCTTAACATGCTCACCCTCTACGGTGCCGACCGGGTAAAGGATACCCGCTATTTCGACGATTTTGAGATCATCCTTTCTTCTTACGGCACCTTGCTGGCTGACATCTCTTTTCTGCGAAAATATACCTTCAATTATGTGTTCCTGGATGAATCGCAGAACATCAAAAATCCATCTTCCCAACGATACAGGGCCGTCCGCCTGCTGAACTCCCGTAACCGGATCGTTATTACCGGCACCCCGGTAGAGAACAGCACCTTTGACCTGTACGGGCAACTCTCCTTTGCATGCCCCGGCCTGCTGGGCAGCAAGCAATGGTTCAGGGATACCTTTGCCGTGCCTATTGAAAAGTTCAAAGACAACAAGCGCGCGGCAGAACTGCAAAAGAAAATACATCCCTTTGTGCTGCGGCGTACCAAACAACAGGTGGCGGCAGAACTGCCTGATAAAACAGAGATGACCGTCTATTGCGAAATGCAGGAAGAGCAGCGGAAGATATACGATGCCCGCGAAAAGGAATTAAGAGAATACATTGAATCCTGCCCGGTGGATGAGCTGAAGAAAAATCCCATGCACGTGTTGAAAGGCATTACCCGTTTACGGCAGATCTGTAATTCGCCGCTGCTGCTGAATGATGGCAGCGCTTACAGCGAGGCTTCTGTGAAGATCGATGTGCTGCTGGAACAGATCAGCGCTAAATCAAAGCAGCATAAAATACTGATCTTCTCGCAGTTTGTAAGCATGCTGAACCTGGTAGGAAAAGCTTTGCATACCAAACATATTCCCTTTGCCTATCTGACCGGCAGCACGCGCGACAGAGAAGGCGTAGTCAGCGCTTTCCAGTCGAACGACGATGTACGCGTATTCCTTATCAGCCTGAAAGCGGGCGGCACAGGGCTTAATCTCACCGCTGCCGATTATGTGTATATTGTAGATCCCTGGTGGAACCCGGCAGTGGAAAACCAGGCCATTGACCGCTGTCACCGTATAGGCCAGGATAAACATGTGGTAGCCGTGAGACTGATCTGCCAGAACACCATCGAAGAAAAGATCCAGCTGTTGCAGGCATCCAAAAAGGAGCTGGTAGACGAGCTGGTAAAGACGGACAGCACCCTGCTGAAATCACTCAGCAAGGCAGACCTGATCTCTTTATTGAACCATCCAAAGTAAGACCATGGAAAGACTGATCCAGACCATTAAGCATTTTATCAAACTCAGCACGGAGGAAGAACAGCAGGTAGCCGCGCTCTTTAAAGAAAGGCAATTATCCAAAGGCGAATATTTTTTGCAGGAAGGCGGCGTCTGTAAACATGTAGGATTTATACAGGAAGGACTGGTAAGATATTTCATCAATAAAGACGGCCAGGAACTAAGCGGCGAATTCGGCAAGGAAGGAGAATTTGTGTGCAATTATTTAAGCTTCCTGGATGGATCAGTATCTGAGGAAAGCATTCAATGCCTGGAAGATACCCGCCTGCTGGTGATCACGTATGACGACCTGCAGGTAATTTACAATACCATTGCCGAAGGCAATAAATTCGGCAGGTTGATAGCCGAAGCCTTGTTTGTATCCGCCAAACGGAAGATCGCTTCCATGTACAGCGACTCGCCGGAAACACGCTACCTGCAGTTTCTGCAGCTCTATCCTGATCTGCAGCAACGCATTCCGCAATATTATATCTCTTCCTATGTGGGTGTAAAACCACCTTCCCTGAGCCGTATACGTAAAAGGTTATCGCAGTCCTGAGGCCGCGGCAAATGATCCGCTCCCTTCTGTTGGTATAATCATTGCCGCCCTGATCCCATAAGCTGGCATATGATCTTACGTCCGAAAGAAACACTTACTGAAGAAGAGGTTGACAGAGGGTTAAAGCTGGTGATTGGCGACGGGCTTGCTGCAGAGGCGATGACCACCCTTACGGGCGGCGCTTTCCTGGTAGCGATGGCGCTGCTGCTGGGGGCTAACAATTTCCAGATAGGCTTACTGTCCGGGCTGCCCACTTTCACCAATCTCTTTCAACTCTTCTCTATCTGGCTGGTACGGCGTTTTAATAACCGCCGTGCAATCGCCGTACTGTGTGGTATGATGGCGCGTTTGCCCTTACTGGCTATCGGATGTATAGCCCTGTTTGCTCCGCATTCTTCCTCTATACAGCTCATCATTTTCTTCCTGTTCTTTTACCAGTTCTTTGGCTCTATAGCAGGTCCCAGCTGGAACTCCTGGGTAAAGGACCTGGTGCCGGAGAAAAGCATGGGCGCCTATTTTTCAAGAAGAGGCAGCTATACGCAAACGCTGAATGTGATCCTGAGCTTTAGTGTGGCCCTGCTGGTAGACTATGTAAAAAAGCGTTATCCGCAGTATGAGCTGGCCACCTACGCCACTATGTTCATTGCAGGCGGATGTTTTGGGCTTTTTGGCTCCTTCATTCTTTCGATGGCGCCCGAGCCGCAGTCTTATCTGGCCAGGGAAAATATTTTCCGGCTGCTGAAACGGCCGCTGCAGGACCGCAACTTTCGCAACCTGCTGATCTTTAACTCTGCCTGGGTGTTTGCGCTGAATATCGCCACTCCTTTCTTTACCGTATTCATGCTGAAGAGCATGGGATTATCGCTTTCCTATATTATTGGCCTGACGATCGTCAGCCAGCTGTGCAGCATTCTTACGATCCGCGTATGGGGCATATTTGCAGACAGGTACAGCAATAAAACGATTATCAGCATTGCTGCGCCGCTCTACATTACCTGCATCATTGCGTGGTGTTTTGTGGGGATTTATTCTCAGCTATATGCCAACCTCATCCTGCTGGTGGCGATCCATATTGTGACAGGCGCCTCCACATCGGGTATCAATCTTTCGCTGACGAATATCGGTTTAAAGCTGGCGCCCAGGGAAGATGCGGTGGTGTACCTGTCTGCCAAGAACATCATCACGGCTTTCTTTTCTTCCATTGCCCCACTGATAGGTGGTTTCCTGGCCGATTATTTCAGCCAGCGGCATCTCAGCATTGATACTACCTGGGGCAGTCCGAAAGTGCAGAAGACATTGCATCTTGTATCACTGCACGACTGGAATTTCCTCTTTCTGCTGGGCGCGCTGCTGGCCTTAATAGCATTGGATCTGCTAGGCTGGGTAAAGGAAACCGGCGAAGTGAAAAAAGATGTGGTGGTGCGGGTGATGCGCAGCAGCATTAAGAACAACCTGAAAGATTATTTCATTATCGGCAACCTGATTAGCTGGCATTCACACCTAAAAGCCATCATTAAACGGAGAGGTTCAGAGACATGACAGGCCGCTCCAGCACATACGTATACAACAGCTGTTGCATGATCTGCTTATACAGGGTGAGCGCCTGTTCCATTTTTTGTTCTGCTATCAATGTTAACGCATGTTGCAATTCGTTGCGGTACAGGTTACGCCAGATCTCTTCGTGATCGGGCTGCGATTGTATGGCCAGGAAAACAGGGCGGGAAAGGTAGTAATACATTTCGTAAAGCGCATAACCGCCAGGCTGTTCCAGCATGTAATCATCCCGGAAGCTGCGAAGGATGTCCAGCTGCTGCTCTGCGTTCCTTTTAGCGTAACGGCCTGCCAGTTCCTGGAGAAAACAAATGCCGGTGGTGCCTACTCCACCGCCGCTACCGTCATCCTCACAGGGAGGATTACACTGGCCGTATTCCATAAAGATACCACGCCCCTGCTGATCCTCGCCAGCTACTTCCAATATGTTCTGGAAACGTTTAAGCGGGTTAGGATGAATGGAATTGTAGCCGAAGTGGAAAACGAGACCGCCACATTCGTCGAGGTCCAGCAAGGTTTTAAGCCGCTTGATGCCCCAGAAATATCCGCGATGCACTTTTGACAGCACGAAATGATATTTGCTATTGTAGGTGCGCTCCACATGATTTCCTATCAGCTCCCAGAATTGATCGAGGCTTATTTTTATGTTATCGCTGCTTACATAGCCGTCCCTGAAAAACAGCAGATCAGGCAAACCATTGCCATCAGTGGTGTGCTCACAGGGTACCATGATGATCTTCCTGTTGAGGGGATCTGCCATGTTGGTCAGACCATAGCGGAAGCTAATGCCTGAAAGGCCGGGATAGGTAGCTATACAGTCCAGCAGGGCTTGTTTGGGCAAAAAGACAGCGGCTGTTTCTTCGGGAAATTTGGCTGCAAAGCCTTTACTTAGGTCCTGGAATTCAGCTGCCGCAATCAATTTACCGATGGAAGCCAGCGGAGCTCTTTTGGGCGTGAGCATGGGGAAGTGCATTTAATGGTTACAGAATAGGTACAGACAATTATACCTAATGTAAGCATAATTATTACCCGCTGTTTGTCCATTTTAGCGAAACCGCGTCAGGGTTGGGTTTCCATCGTTTCCCGGATCTCTTCATCTGATAAAGGAGCGGCAAATACTTTTATCTTATCCATGTAACCATTGAAGATCCGGGAAGAAGGGAATTCTTCATTGCGGCCGATGTTCCACCTGTTGGTGACAGAGAGGTTTACGGTCTCTTCCAGTTGGATGCTGGCTTTTAGCTGACCATCGATATACAGTTTCAGCCCCTTTCCATCGCAGACTCCCGCAATGTGGTGCCAATGATTTTGCCAGTTGGCGGGCAAGGGGGCGCTGATATCCCCTCTGCCCCAGCCTCCTGCGAAGAAGGTGAGGGAGCTGTTACCGGCTACCTGCAACACATGTACGTCACCCTTTGTGAAGAGGTCTACCAGGTTATCGCCTGTTGCGGTGGGATATACCCAGGCCATCATGGTAATGGTGGTATCCATTACATCGAGACTGCGCGCATTAGGCACCTCTATAAAGCAATTGCTGCCCAGCAGCAGCTTTGCAGCGCTGTCTGTCTGGATGCCTGTTCGTATAATATGGCCGTGATTGGAGAAGCCGGAGCGATCGTATACTTTATCGGTTGCTTTACTATCCAGTTCCAGGTCTAAGAGCAATGTTGATCTATGATCATCATACACCCGGAATGGCTGTTTAATATCGTACAGCTGCAAGGTATACCAGGCTGGTGATACCATTTGAAACCTGCGGGAGAGCTGCTTTTTCTCACCGGGCTGCAGCAGTACTTTATCTGTGGAGATCAGGCTATCGCCCAGCATGAGGGGCACGCTGAATTCACGGGCTTCTCCACCAATATTCTGGATAGTGAAAGAGCATTGCTGCCAGCGGCCGGCTTTAACAAGGTGCTGTATTGCAAAGTCGTTTACTTCCGGCTTATCCGGGTAAGAATGCGACGGTTTCACCACTGTAAGGGACATCGTTACCGCCTCATTCAATGTTAGCTGCGTATTCCCGGGTTGGTACAGGCGGCAGGGAATAGAGTCAATAACGGTTGCACCGCTATCTACCAGGCAATTCTTAAGCGCATATACTTTGCCGTTCACTTTAAGCTGCAGCTGTTGTGTGCCCAGGCTGCCACTATTATGTAATGAGAAGCGTATCCAGAAAAGCTCATGCGGCTCCACTTTTTCTTTGGACAGCGTATACTGCTGAAGCATGAAAACCGGTTCTCCTGCTGGTTTCACCTGGCCCCATTGAGCAGGAGCATCGGCAGTTTCAAATGTGATCGTTCCACCTTGTACAATACGTTCATGCGGTATCGTGATCCTGTCATAGGGCATGTTGTTAACCGCCATTGATCGGATGTAAGGATAGGCGCCATTGCGTTTGATCTCCAGCGTACGGCCATTCTGCAGGTGGATACGCAAAGAGCGGAATAAGGGCGCTCCGATACTGTATTCCGGCCGGCCGGGACATGCGGGATAAATGCCCATGGCGCTGAATATATACCAGCTGGACATGGAGCCCAGGTCGTCATTACCCGGCAATCCGCCTGGTGTGGGTGTAAAGCGTGTTTGCAGGATCTCTCCTATCCATTGCTGCGTTTTTTGCGGAGCGCCGGCAGCATTAAAAAGCCAGGGAATATGAAATACGGTTTCGTTATCAAAGATGATCTGCTGGCTCTTCAACGCTTCATCCAGGCGTTCTGTAAAGAGTTGGCGGCCTCCCATTAGGTTCACCAGGTCTTGTTCGTGATGCGGTACGAAGTAAGAGTAGATCCATTGATCTCCTTCTTTATAGCCCGTGGTACCGGGCTGCAGTTTGAATGTATTGCCATCGCGGGGTAAGAGGGACATCTCTCCCGGATGGAAGAGCTGCCTGTAAGCATAGCTGCTTTGTGTAAAGCGGCGCTGGTCGTCCGGCTGCCCCGCCACTTTTCCGGCAAACTGCGCCAGCGCCCAATCGTCATATGCATATTCCACAGTGCGCGTTACAGATTCCGGATAAGAGAATGGAATGTATCCCTGCTGGCGGAAGGCAGGCATATCGTTCTGCAGGTAGGGCGTATCTGCAATGCTCTTTTTCATGGCGGTATAGGCCAGTGCAGCATCAATACCGGTAATGCCTTTAAGATAGCTATCTACAATAATCGGCACAGCATGATTGCCGGTCATGCTTTCTGTTGGCAGATGGCCCGTTTGCTGATAGATATCCAGCATAGACAACGTCATTTCCCTTTGCTTAGCAGGATATAAAAGGGATAGTAAGGGATGCAGGGAGCGGAAAGTATCCCATGGGGAAAAACCGCCGTAAGCATTCCTGTTGGTGAGGGTATGCACTTTTCCGTCTGCACCACGATAATGGCCATCTACATCGGAGATCACCCAGGGCAGCAGGCAGGCGTGGTAGAGGGCAGTATAAAAGTTGGTTTTATTTATTTCGCTGCTATCGGCAATGTCAATAACAGATAATGCTTTGGCCCAGGCCGCGCGGGTGTTTTCGCGAAGCTGGTCAAATCCTTTATTCAGCTCTACTGCGATATTACGTTCGGCGCTTTCCTTGCTTACCCGGGAAGCGCTGATGCGGAGCAGGATCACTTTAGCGCCAGTAGCGGCGGGTGCAAAGCTGAGGAGATAACCTCCTTTCACTGCATCTTTACTTATATAAGGCTCACTGAAGCGAAGCGCTGTGTAAGCCCTGCTGTTCTCGTTGATAAACAGTTGTGGCTTTACACCGGCGGGAAACGTAAAGCGGAACATGCCCGCTCTTGTAGTAGCGGTAGCCTCCACCCGTGTATCGTTATCACGAAAAAGCACACTGTAATAACCGGGCCTGGCCACTTCATCCTGGTGGGAGAAACGACGTTTATATTGCCCTGTATGGAAGGGTTCGCGGCTGTCTACAGGCATTACCAGCAGGCTGCCGGCTGAGCCGCCGGGGAAACCACTATTGTGATGCAGGCAGCTGAAATAGTAGATCTCGTTGTCGCTATAGTCGTAGCCGTTTGCGCCGGTCACCCGCGTTTCTGGTGTCAGCTGCACGTAGCCCCAGGGCGCTACTGCACCGGGGTAAGTACCTCCCTCGCTGCCCCATTTAGTGGGCACACTGCTTTTGGCAGTACCGATAAAAGGGTTTACGTAATCCACCCGCTCCCGGGCTTGCGCGAGCAGCTGTTGCGCAGGGAGCAGGAAAAGTATAATGAATAAAAAGCGATGAAGAAAGCCTGTGGATGAATGCAAGTTCACTGTTTTTAAGACGGCTGGTAAATTATCAAAAATAATTTAATAAATTTAGTACACTTCATTACCCTGAAGCCCCCTATTTCTTCATTTACCCGTAATCCTAAATTGTACTGTTATGAAAAAGAAAACCATTAAGAAACTGCGGCTTGACAAGATCAAAGTAGCCAGGTTAAGCGGTATGCAGGGTGCTGCCAGAGACACCGCCATTATTACGAAGGATACCCTGATATCAGGTCCCCTGACTGTTTGCGGCGCGTCTATCTGTGTCTGCAGCTGGCCAACGGAAGATTGTTGATGAAGGGCCGGAGCGTTTCCGGCCTATTTTTTCTTAGAAGGTTTAGCGAATTTATTGAAGTCCAGCGCCAGCTTGATCCAGTACTCCAGTTGCTTTTTAGTAGCCAGCATGGAGTCGTCCACAAACAGGTAGCCGATCGCTGTTCTCTCCCCATGGATCATCGGGCGAACGCCCTCTTTCTCCAGCAGTGCTTCATATTGGTCGGGGCCTACCCTTACCATAACCTCGTGCTGTTTTACGCCTGCGCACATCTTGTCGTTTACCATAAAGCACAGTCCTCCGAACATCTTCTTCTCTTCTATTTTATCCGTAGTGGCTGCGATAAGCTCTCTTACCCGGTCGGCCAGTTTTTCATTGAAGGGCATAAAACGCTGGTTTTTATAAATGTAAAAATAATTTACCGGCGGACTGTGATTTTTTTACCCCTGCTGCGAATAATAAGGTACAACAATGCAATACACTATGAAATATGGCCAATTATTACAGGCAACAGGCAGCCTGCTGCTTTATATCGCACTCTTATATGTCAGTACTACCTGTAAAGCAATGGTAGCAGTGAAGCAATGGCTCGAAAACCTGTAACTTAACACCGCATGGATCCACAACTACAAGCAGATAAATTCCTGGCCGTGATAACGGAGCACAAGGGGCTTATTTACAAAGTGGCGCATTTATACTGCCATCAGGAAGAGGACAGGAAAGACCTGATCCAGGAGATCATTTTCCAGCTATGGCGCTCTTTCGGGAATTATAATGAGCAGTATAAACTGTCTACCTGGATGTATAAAATATCGCTGAATGTGGCGATTTCCTGGTACCGGAAAGATAAAAAACGGGAGCCTGCTTCCCTCCCGCTGACCGACAGCATGATTAACCTGGCCCCGGGTACGGAACCCGACGGAACGGAACAAAAGATCCTCTTGCTGCAACGGTTTGTAAATGAGCTTAAACCGCTGGACAGGGCCCTGATGATCCTGTACCTGGAAGAAAAAAGTTACCGGGAAATGGCGGACATCCTGGGATTGACAGAAACGAATATCGCTACTAAGATCAGCCGGGTAAAAGATAAACTGAAACAGAAATTCTTAACTATCAATAACTGATATATGGAAGAAATGGAATTAAAAAGCCTCTGGCAGGCTTATGACAAGAAACTGGAAAGGTCGCTGGCGCTGAACCTGCACCTGGTGAGGGAGATGCAGACGCAGAAGGCGAAATCGGTGATCCGGTCTATGACGGGGATCAAAGTGTTTACCTTGCTGGCGGGGGTACTTTGGGTGCTTTTTTTAGGGTTCCTGGTGATGAATTCCCTGAGACTTGAGCGCATCTTCTTTGTGATATCAGCCGGGATGATCATGGTGTTCAATATCGTGGCTATTGGGGTGTACATCCGGCATTTGGTATTGATGAGCCGGATCAATAACAGCGAGAGCGTGGTGCAGACACAAAAGCAGCTGGCGGAGCTGCAGGCTTCGACGATGCGGATCACGGGGATACTCTTTTTGCAGGCGCCGTTTTATACTACTTTTTGGTATACGCCGGGGATGGTGGAGGATGTGCGGTTCTGGTTGATATCGGTGCCAGTGACGGGGTTGTTTACGTTCGCTGCGATCTGGATGTACCGGAATATCGGGTATAAAAATGCGGGGAAGCGCTGGTTTGGATGGTTGTTTAGTGGGAAGGAATGGACGGCGGTGGAGCAAGCAAAGGAGTTTTTGAGGGAGATAGATGCGTTTGAGCGGGGGGAATAGTAAGGGGGCCTGGCAGTATTTTTGGGAAATTTTCAGAGGAACCTGAGCTATTGCAGGGAGTTTAGGTAGGAGTAGATAAAAAAGTGAGAAATAAGTTTTTAGAAATGAAAAATATCGTTACTTTTGCATCCCGTCAGTAAAAATACTGATTACCGGTTCGGGACGTAGCGCAGCCCGGTAGCGCACTTGCATGGGGTGCAAGGGGTCGCTAGTTCGAATCTAGTCGTCCCGACAGCTTTAAAGGTCGTTTCAGCAATGAGGCGGCCTTTTTTGGTTTTTGTTATTTGTTGATATACATCAACGTCCCCTGATGAGATATATATTTAAATTTGATAAAAAACGACTTGCCAAAAGCTGGCAGGGAGATCTCATCACTTCAAATAAAAAATACGATGGACGAAAAACTACTTGAGGAGCTACAGAACATCCATGTGGCTGCTTGGAATGAAAAAAACACGGAAAAACGGGAACAGCTTTTGAGAAAAATTTATGCAGAAGATGTTAAGATGTACGACAAAGAGTTTATTTTTCACAGCCTAAAGGAAGTATCAGACTTTGTGGGAAAGCTTCTGGCAGAAGATCCGTTGTTTGATTTTTCAGTAGCTAAGCCAATCGAAGCACTTCAAAACAGCGCAAGACTTTTTGGGCATATACGTACCAGCGGCGGAATGCTAAACAGTATGGATTTTTTCCTGATTGAGAACGGGAAAGTCCGACACTTATATGCATTTATGGAACCGGCAGTATAATTGTTTTTGATCGTCAACACATTTTATTAAAAAAGCAAAATATGTAAAAGGGATGCTTTATCATTGTTAAACATCCCTTTTTACCTGCTCTTCTTAAACTCTATGTTGAACATCCCTGGGTCTGCCAGCTGATGTCCCATTTCCCGTTTTATTTTGTTTCGCCCCCAAAAGCAACATTTGTTTCCTTAAGGCCCACAACATTTCCGCAGCACCCGGATCTGCGGCCACTTCATTTATAAAGGCCGGTCCCGGAAAGCCGGTCAGTTCCTTGTCACCATCTGGGCCATAATATTTGCCCTTTTTCTGCATCAGGCGCCGTAGCTGCATAAAGAGCTGGTAATGCACCTTGCCAAGGTTCCATTATTTCTTTATAACTATCCAGCGACGAGGCATCGATATGCCGCTGTAACGATGATCAGGGGCCCCAACCTAAAAAATATCAACTTTTCAGATTTGTTTTGATCATTTGATATCTTTGGCGATCACTACCTGACGAACACATGCATACGCCTCTTATAAAATATATTCAACAGCGATCCAGCACTCCGATGACTGAGGAAAACCTGAAACTCATAAAGGAGGCATTCATTCCAAAAAAACTAAGGAAAAGGCAATTTCTGCTACAAGAGGGAGAGGTATGCAAAAATATCGCGTTTATAGTCAAGGGCGCAACGCGGCAGTACACAGTCGATGAAAAGGGATACGAGCGCATTCTTAATTTATCTGTAGAAGGCTGGTGGACCTCGGACAGGGATAGTTTTCAAAACAACACGCCCTCTATATATAACATCGATGCCTGGGAAGAAACGGACCTGTTGTTACTGCCGAAAGCCAACGGTTTCTATGATCGGGTTAACGAGATTCCTGCGTTCACTGAAATGAGGATAAAATTGGATGATAACAATCATGTTGCGAATCAAAGGCGACTTCAAATGTCCATCTGTAACACAGCCGACTACCGGTACGAGGACCTTATTAGGAATTATCCCGAATTTATCACGCGATTCCCTCAACATATTATTGCATCGTACCTGGGCATTACTAAGGAGACGCTAAGCCGAATCAGAAACCAAGCTGTAAAAAAATGAATTCCTGCGATATTCTCGTTGGTTAACCTGGAGATATGGATAATGCTTACACGGAATTTTCGTAAATTCCTTGTATCAGGTCAGTTCCATATCATCAAAATGAAAGAAGACAATCTTAAAAAACTGAGTAAGCTGACAGAAACGGCGGAAACAAACGCCTTGTTAGGCGTTTGTTGTTTTCGGTTCAGTTAAATTTGGCCTTTATAATTTGGATCAAAATCTACCATCCATTCAATACCATATTTGTCTCTAAACATCCCAAAGTATGAACCCCAGGGGCTGTCGGAAATAGGCATTTCAATTTGTCCACCTGCTGAAAGTCCGTTAAATAATTTATCGGCTTCTTCCTTGCTTTCTGTACTAATTGAAATTTTACTTCTGTTTTCATTTTCGTTTGTTCGTCCCATACTTTCGGGAACATCATTAGCCATTAAAATGTTTTTGCCTATTGGCAAAGCAATATGCATTATTTTATCAGCTTCATGCGCTGCCACAGGAAATTCGTCACTTGCCAAGTCTTTGAAACGTATAATTTTTGCGAACTCACCGCCAAATACTGATTTGTAAAAGTTGAATGCTTCTTCTGCATTTCCGTTGAAGTTAATGTGAGGATTGATAAGCGCCATAATTTATATTTTTTGGGTTGTTACTTTTTGTTGTAATTCGTGCTGGTAACAATTAGTATCCGCGGCTCTCACTGTAAGATATCCAAAAACTACGGTATCAACGCAACTTTCTTACAAATTCAGCAATTGCTTCCCCAATTTCCACCGGACTATCTTCCTGTAAAAAATGTTTTCCCTTTACTGACACCTCTGTTTGATTAGGCCATGTACTGCAAAACTCCCGCATACTGTCATTTTCAACTGCCCCCGGATTACCATGAATCCAAAGCTTAGGAACCGGACTTTGTTTAAGCCAATTTCCATATTCAGCCACTACTTCAGCCACTTCCTTTGGCGCTCCGTCCAAAGCAATTTGGCGTGGAAATGATAATGTTGGGCGGCGGTCCTCGCCCTCGTTAAGATAGGGCCGCCGGTACTCCGTCATTTCCGCATTACTAAGTTCCCGAAAAATTCCGCCCGGCAATACTTTTTCAATAAACACATTGTTTTTTAAGATCAGCTCCTCTCCTGCCGGAGAGCGAAAAGCCTGGAATAGATCACGTACTTTAGGTTCAAATTCATCCCATTTAAAAGGGATCGCCAACGCTTCCATATAAACGATACCCTGAATACGGGAACGGTTTTGATTTGCCCAGTCAAAGCCCAATACAGAGCCCCAGTCATGAAGCACAAGTATCACTTTTCTTTCCAGTTTCAACTCTTCCCAAAGTGCAAAAAGAAAATCGCGTTGTTCTAAATAAGAATACCGTTCGGGCCCTGAGTCGGGAAGCTTTTCTGAGTCGCCCATGCCGATCAGATCGCAGGCAATAAGCCGACCAAGACCACGGCAATAAGGCATTATATTTCGCCAGAGATAGGATGAAGTAGGGTTGCCATGCTGAAATACTATAGGGTCGCCTTCGCCTTCATCAATATAAGCCATGCGGCGGCCTTTGATCTCAATAAATTTCTTTTCAGCAAAAGGCTTTTCGCCGAAAATACCCTGTACGTTTGCTTTGTGTTCCATGCGTGTAATGATTTATACAACAAAGCAACGATCCGTTCGTTCGCCAAAAAATAATGTACATTAAGATTTTTTGCGAAACATATTCGCTTTCATTTGGCTAAAAAATTCCGGTGTAACACCAATGTACGAGGCAATATATTTTTGCGGAACCCGGTTTTCAAGATCGGGGTAATTTTTAGTGAATAGATCATATCTTCCTTCCGCCGGTTGTGAGAGGTTGGCATTTATTCTGTTTTGATGGAAGACAAAAGCGTTTTGAAATAACACTCTGAAAAATCGTTCAAATTTTGGCGCCTGCCCGTACAAGATCTCCAGATTGTCTTTGCTGATTTGGAATAAGGATGTAGGCGCTAACGCTTCCAGGTTATTGACACTCTTCTGTCCCGAAAAAAAGCTATACAGATCGCCACTGCACCACCAGCCTTCGGGAGCGAACATCAAAACGTGCTCCTTGCCGCCTGGGTCAATGGTATAAGTCCGCAGGCAACCGTTGATCACAAAAAACTGATGTCTTGCAACATCACCTTCTTTCAATAAAAATTCTCTTTTCTTAACGGTTTTAGCAACCGCAAGGGATAGAAAAATTTCTATTTCTTCCCTGGTCGGCTCAATGTGCCTTCGTATATCTTTAATAAAAGCTTCGTGCATCTTCTATTGCTGAAATTTATTTATTGTTGAACAGCCTGATAAATTGGCTTCAAAAGTATAATAAATACGCAATATCACTTCGTCCGTGCTGGGTCTAGTCCTGAAATAGCTTTACCCTACGGGTAACCGAACCGGGGTACGCTTGCTTATTGATTAACCGGCGAAGACCGCCTCTCAGCGATCTAAACAGGCTTTTATAAGATCAGACACCTCTTTGCCGTATTCCTCTAACAGAAAGTGCCCTCCCTCAAACAGGTATAACCCTGCGTCGGGTACATCCTTTTTATAGGCCAGTGCTCCCGGCCCATGAAATATTCTATCATTATTCCCCCAGACGATCAGCATCCGCGGCTGGTAGCTTCGAAGGTATGCCTGCCATTCAGGGTACCTGGGAAAATTGGTATTATAATTTTGGAAGAGAATCTTTTGGACAGCCCTTCTGCCCGGCTGTTCCATGAAAAAATGATCCATGATATAACTGTCCGGGCTTATGGATTCCCTATCATGAGCCCCAAAAAGATATTGCTCTTTAATCCCCTCCAGCGACATCATGAAGTTGACTGCGGCGTCTAGCCCAAGCTTGTCATTCCCCTCGGTCATGGCGCCAATCTTTTGTACGTCGGGGCCAAGCCCTTCGAGATACGCATTGGCATTTTGTACGATCAGGATTTTCACTAATTCCGGCCGCCTGCAGATAATTCTGAAACCGATCGGTCCCCCGTAATCCTGCATATAAAAACTAATATCACGAAGTGCCAGGCGGTCTATAAACTGCTCTATGATTTCGGCCAGATGGTCGAAAGTATACTCAAATATCAAGGGGTCGGGGCAACTGCTATAACCAAAGCCCGGGTAATCAGGAGCAATCACATGAAAGTCCTGCGACAGCCGTAATACGAGATCCCTGAACATGTGAGAGGAAGCTGGAAAGCCATGTAGCAAGAGAACAACAGGCTTGTCAGGCTCTCCTGCTTCGCGGTAAAATAACTCAACATCAGCGACCGTAATAGTTCTGTAATGTACGCGGCTGGATGGATTGCCTTTTTCTGTTTGCATTGTCATATAGCTTATTTGGCTGGCACTTCATTCACTAGATTTTTTCGAGTTTTCTTTTCAGGAAACTCCGAATCGTAGCCGCGATTTCAATGCCATGGCTTTCGAGTGCGAAATGGCCGGCATCGAAAAGGTGATATTCCAGGTTTGTCACGTCCTTTTTATAAGCTTCCGCACCTCTCACCGGGAAGATATAATCATTTTTTCCATACACGATCAGCATTTCGGGATTATGGTCACGAAAATACTGCTGCCATTCAGGGTATTTTGGCGGATTGGTTCGATAATCATAAAAAAGATCTAATTGTATTTGCCCATTTTCAGGCCTTTCCAGGTGCCGGAGATCGATTTCCCAGTTATCAGGAGTGATCACTGAAGCATCGCCAATACCATGCGTGTATTGCCATTTTAATCCGTCCGGGTTATGGAATGTCCTTAAAGTCTCTTCGGCTTTCTTGTTGTTGCGGTCCTTCCAGTATGCTTTGATCGGATCCCAAAACGTTTCGAGGCCTTCATCATACGCGCAACCATTTTGAACGATCAGCGTTTCAATCTTTTCAGGATATTTGGCAGCCAGTCTCCATCCTACAGGAGCCCCGTAATCCATCAGGTAAAGGCTATACCTGTTGATATTTAATTTCTTCAGCAGCTCTTCTATAATAACGGCAAAATTATCGAACGTATAGGCGAAATCAGCGATTGGCGGCTGTTCACTCCTGCCATAACCCGGATAGTCAGCGGCGATTAGATGAAACTCATCTGATAACTCCGCAATCAGGTTCCTGAACATATGTGAAGACGCTGGGTATCCATGCAATAGCACCAGCGTTGGTGCGTCCCTGGGGCCGGCCTCACGGTAAAAAATATCGGTTCCATTGATGTCAATAAAATGATAGGTGGTTTGATTCTTCATGTTGTTAAAGATTGAAGTTTAGCGGTGTTGTTATATTGATCTCCCTGGTTTCCAGCAGCGGCACTATTTTACCGGCCACAATGGTCTGAAAGTGCTCTGAATTGCGGTGGTCTGCTGCGGCCGCCTCGTCTTTGTAACCTTCAAATAACAGCAAGGTATTGGGATCAGTTTTATCCTGCTGTATCATGTAGAACAGGTTGCCCGGTTCGGCGGAACTTGCTTTAACGACCGCCGGCAAAAGGGCCAGTACGGAGCTCAGCTCTCCCGGCTTAACCTTCCATTTGGCAATAACATGAACGGGTGTACTTTCCATGGCTGATACTAAGATTTTGACAGCAATGCAACCATCTTCTCTCCCACACCCTTACCCGAAGCAGGGTTCTGACCTGTTACCAGGTTTCCATCGGTAATGCTAAACGGCTGCCATGGGTCTACGGTATGATAAATTGCTCCCTGCTTTGTGAGTTCGGTTTGAAGATCAAAAGGTACATCCGCTCTTGCATAACCATCTTCTTCTAATGTTGTAAAAGAAGAGATGTTTTTGCCGTTTACAAGGTAGCTGCCATCGTTTAGTTTAACATTTAGCAATGAAACCGGCCCGTGACAAACAGCCCCGACAACTGCACCCCGTTCATAGGTTTCCTTAACTACCTTTTTTATCAGCTCATCTTCTGCCATATCAACAAGGGGTGCAAGTCCGCCGGGAATAAAGATAGCATCGTACTGACTAACGTTAACAGTGGAAAGTTTTACAGCTTTTCGCATGTTTTCCCAACCTTTCCCGGTCAGGAAAGCAAGATTATCAGGATCCGCTGCAGATTCAAGATTATCAAGGAATGGACTTTCCCCCGTGAGTGTGGCAAAATCGACGTGATAATTTGCCCTTGAAAATGCGGCATAAGGATGCGCCACTTCAGGCAAAAAATTACCACACCTTCTTTTGTGCGGACCAATTGTATTTGTGTTAGATGCAATGATCAAAACTTTTTTCATGATATATTGATTTAAAATGATAGACATTTATTTTTCGCCAGCGGCACGGAGGATCAATTCTGCCACTTTTTGCGGATGTGAAATATCTTACTCAGCACCCGGATCAGTCGGGCCAGACTTTCAGCCCTTTCTTCAACCGGTTTTGCAATTCAAATTTCGTTACCAGCGCTACAACTTGTATATCAGTAAAGTGATATGTGCTATTATATCAGTGATATATTACAGTCGGGCAGAAGGCTATCAGGAAAAACTGCTGTCTATATTTAAATTAAAATCTTATATGTAATTTTATGATTATGGCAAATGGAAGATAAATTATGAGAAACGCATTGTTATGCACTTTCCTGATGCTACTTGGCATGTCAACTGCGGCACAAACCAGTAATTTTGATGAATTACCATTACCGGTATTAAGGCAAAAGTTAGCAACCAGTTCTGACGATACCACCAAAGTTCAGTTGCAACTGGCATTGGGTCATTTAATGCTGTTGAAACCTACGAAAGATCACAAAGACATTGATTCAGCTATTACGCTGGCAGCCCAGGCCGCAGTATTAAGTCGTCGCCTTAACTATCATTTTGGCATTATCAATTCCATGCTGCTTAGTACAGAGACCTATTATAGTCGCGGAGAAGGCCAAATGGGCGAAAAGATAGCCCGGGAGGCGCTCGCCTTTTCTCAATTACATAATAACAGCGAGGGTGAGGCAAGATCATATCATATCATCGCTCAGCACTACCCCATTTCCAAGCCAGACTCACTTAGACAAAGGATAGACTATATTAACAAGGCAATTGCCATATTCAGGAAAAATGGAAATATTCTTTGGCTATCTTATCTGCTTACTGCAAATGCGGATCTTTTATTTCAGGCAAACCGGATTACCGAAGGACTTAGGAGCTTGTTCGAAGCGCTAAATCTGGGAAAAGGGGTAAGTCGCAGAACTGTTGAGGGAATTTACTGGAATATAGGGAGGATATCGTATGACTTAGGCGACTACGGCAATGCATTAAAATATAACTTATTAGCGCTTGAGACTGCCAAAGAGGTTAACGACACAACCCTGCAAGTCTGTTTAATCAACCACCTTATCGCTTCAACTTATATTAAAATGCAGGACTATACGAAGGCTGTCCCTTATTCTATGGAGGTGTTAAGATTGGCAAAACGTTACAACGACCGGGGATTTATGGATGCCGGATCGTCAACCCTGGCATTAGCATACACGCATATAAATGAACTTCCCAAAGCTTTAACCGTACTCGGGGAAATGAAAGGCCGGGCTGTCGGTGACCTGGAAATATTATCGGTGACAATTGAGTTTTTAAATAATCTGGTCTATTCAAAACGTTTCGGAGACGCAGCTAAATACGTGCAGGATGTGAAACGTCTGTTACCGGCTGTCCCCCGCCAGCATGTAAAAGAACTCATGAATGCATATAATTCCCTTGCATCCTATTATTCGGAGACGGGACAGATAAAACAGGCATATCGTTATACGGAGTTATATGCCACAATGGTGCACAAATTAAATTATGCAGCGGGTATCAGAACGGCAGAGTACCGATATTATAAGCTGGTGTCTTTAAAAGGAGATACCAAGTCTGCTATGAAGCACTTTCTTAAAGAAAAGGAGATTAAAGATTCAATTGATGGGGCGGCAAAAACTTACCAGATCTCACTACTTCACATAGAAAACGAAGCACTGGAAAAAAACAGGCATATCGACTCGCTCACCAGGGAAGCGCTGATAAATGACGCCAAATTGAAACGTAACCAGCTTCTTCACAAGGTGACCATTGGTGGAACTGTGCTTTTACTGGTCATCACTGCGCTTATTTATAGCCGCTACCGGTTAAAACAGCGCAGCAACGAACTTTTGTTAATGCAGAAATCTGAGATCGACCAGCAAAATCTGTCCCTGCAACACCTCGTCCTGGATAAGAATCAGCTAATCGGGGAAAAAGATCTGCTGCTTAAAGAATTGAACCACCGGGTTAAAAATAATCTGCAAATCGTGATGAGTTTACTGGCTACACAATCGGGCTCTGTGCAAAATGAAAAAGCACAGGAAGCGATACTGGAAAGCCAAAGCCGCGTTCAGGCAATCGCATTGATACATGATCAATTATATAAAACGGGTAACACCAGGCAGGTCAACCTATCATTATACATTAAAGAATTGGTTCAATCATTAAACAGTTCCTTAAATGATAATATGAAAAACATAGCAATAATATGTGAGGTTGACGATATTACGCTTGATGTCTCCCAAACAATTCCTGTAGGCATTATCTTAAATGAAACCGTAACCAATGCCCTTAAATATGCATTTCCTGATCATCAAACGGGTCGTATTAATATCCTCGCTAAACACATAGAAGATTTTATAGAGATACAAATCAGCGATGACGGAGTAGGATTACCCAAAGATTTCAATCCTGCAAGTTTAAATACACTTGGCATTACACTTTTGGAAGGATTGACGAAACAACTGGCAGGGACCTATCGCCTCAAAAATGATCATGGTTTAACTATTGTTTTAAGATTTCCTTTTAGGATCTATGATCAAAAAACAATTGTCTGATGGAACCGAAAGTCAGTTATTAATCCAGCCATGAACTTTTAGGATCGCATCAGCGAATACGCCGGGAGCTTCCTGCGGCACATTGTGTCCGGCATCGGTAACAATATGTTCATGCGGCCCAACGAACAGGCCGGCGTGATCTGATGTTCCACCTGGCTTAAGCGGGTCTTTTGCGCCATCGATCGTCACCGCTGGCACCTTTGTCGGGGGTTTCTGGGCCAGCAGATCTTCAAGCGCTTGCAAGGCAGGTTCGCCTGCTTCCAGGCCATGCATGAACCGGTAACAATGGATGACAACATTCACGAAATCCGGGTTTTCAAAAGCGGCGGCCGTCCGCGCGTACAACGTCTCTTCAAATTGCCAGCCAGGCGACCATTCATTCCATAACATCCTGCCAATTTCGTAGCGGTGCGCTGCCAGACATTCACGCCCACGCTCAGACTGGAAAAGATGCTGATACCAACAGACACGTTCAAGTGATGGCGCAAAAGCATGTTTTTGCTGCGCTACATCTATCACGTCATAGCCCGCATAGGATACAAGGCCGGCAACTTTTTCCGGCCACAGCGCCGCTGCTACGCAGGCCGCATTACCTCCCCAATCAAAACCACCGAGTATTGGCCTGACCAGGCCCAGGGCATCGGAAAGCCGGAGGATGTCCAAGCCACGGGCGGCTTGCTGTCCGTTGCGCATGATGTTGCTGGAAACGAAGCGGGTTGGGCCGAACCCGCGGGTGTATGGAACGATGACCCTTGCGCCTGCCTGCGCCAGGGTCAATGCTACTTCTTCAAAAGCATGCACATCATAGGGAAACCCGTGGGACAGTATCACGGGCCATCCATTGTTTGGACCATACTCAACATATGCAATTACGAGCGCATCTGTTTCAATAAACTTTATTAATTGCTCATCCATCAAGCCGGGTTCTACTGTTGACATAAAAACTTTTTTTAAGCAGGCAATTTCACTACAAAAAACCTGCTAATTTCGAGGCCGCGGTTCCCGGAAATTTATCATACCTCCATACCTGGTGGTCGTTTTCACAGCGTTAGCGTCCCAAGAGTATCCCCTTTATAAATAATGTAATCTGGCGATTGCGGACTAGCAAATACCCTAAGTGCGAAAAGCGTCAAAATGAGAGTAAATAAGCGAACTGTGAAATGCTTTGTCATGCATGCTTTATACCAAGATGAAACGGATTAACTGATTACATACGGTGTTCGAAAAAATTACCCTAAACGGCTAGGGGCTTTGGGGTCAAAATCTACCATCCATTCAATACCATATTTGTCTCTAAAATTTCCGTTGAAGTTAATGTGAGGGTTGATAGTTGCCATAATTTATATCCCACAATGGTAAAGATCTTCCTTTTTACTACAACTTACCGACATTTGGATACATCCGCTGATTTTCAGCAGCTGAACTTTGCTGTATCAAAAAGTCACCACTATGGATTTAATGAACAGCACCGTCCTTATTACGGGCGGAACAAGCGGGATCGGCCTGGAACTTGTCAGACAGCTTACTGAAAAAGAGGCAACGATCATTGTCACGGGGCGTAAAGCTGATGCGCTTAGCGAAACGAAAAAACGCTTCCCGAAGATCCACACTTTTAAAAGCGACGTGAGCAACCCTGATGAAATAAGGGAACTTTATGAAGAAGTTACCCGGCAGTTTCCCGCATTAAACATCCTTATCAACAATGCCGGTGAAATGCGGCTGATAGATCTGCAGGATACCTCCAGAAGCCTGGAAGATGTCACCCGCGAGATCAACATTAACCTTTCCGGCGCCATTCAAATGGCCCATCAGTTTTTACCGCATCTGGTCACTAAGCAGTCTGCAACCATTGTAAATGTTTCTTCCGCGATTGCCTTTATGCCCTACTCCACGGCACCGGTATACAGCGCTTCCAAAGCCGGGCTGCACGCTTTTACGATGGCCCTGCGCCTGCAGTTAAAAAACACCGGCATCAACGTTCTTGAACTGATACCACCCGGAGTGAATACCAACCTGCAAAATGACTGGGTGCTGCAACCAAATCCAAAGCAGCTGATGGACGTTGATAAGCTGGTTAAGGTAGCGATAAAAGGACTTCAGCACAATACTCCGGAAATAAAGCCTGCACTTGTAAAGATAATAAAAGCCCTGAGCCGCATAATACCTAAGACCTTAATGAACTTCGGGCACAGGGAATTCGAAAAATTCAAACAACTAAATAATCACTCAAAAACATTGTCTAAATGAAAAAAGCAGTTTTAGCAGTCATTGTGCTGCTGGTATCCGTTACAACTTTCGCCCAAAAGCTCTCCGCAGATCAGATCAGCGGTACCTGGCAGTGCAATGATTACAAAATCGAGGTGTTTAAATCCGGAAGTACTTATTCAGCCCGGCTATTATGGTCAAAAGACATGTTTGAAGCAGACGGCAAAACCCCTAAGAAGGACAGTAAGAACCCCAATGAGCAGCTTAGGCACAGGCCCGTGCAGGGCATTATCCACATCACTGAGCTCGTCTACAAAGACGGGGAGTATGTTAACGGCAGGCTTTATAGTATAGAAGATGGAAATACCTACAGCCTCAAGGGCAAGCTGAAAAGCATTAATGAGCTGGAAACCAGGGGGTATAAAGGCATTCCGATGATTGGTAAAACCTTTAAGTGGAAACGTGTACAATAAACACCTGAAAAATAAATAAATGATGAAAGATGCTCCTAACGACACCCTGTCAAGGTTCTGGACCGTGGTTTCCAATGCGATGCCACTGGTAGGTTTTATCCTGTATTTCAAACACAGGAATCAATATCCCGGCAAAGCGAAAAAGGCCCTTATAAGTGCGGTAATAGGGATACCGCTGGCAATACTTGGCGGTTATCTCCTGAACATTTATATATTAAATTAATGGCAAAGAATATTACTTTAAATTAACTTACATGATGCAAAAGGCCAAACCATATAGAATTTCATCAATACCGGAGATTCACCGTTTGATGGGGTTGCCCAAGCCGCTCCACCCGTTGATCAGCATTGTCGACCTGAAAGGTTTAAGGAACGACCACGATATCGATGCAGTAGTGTTCGATCTGTATGTGATCTCTATGAAAAGAGGATGCGATAACCTGATCTACGGCGCGCAGCAATATGATTTTGACGAGGGATTAATGGCGTTTATGTCTCCCGGTCAGATTCTCCGGGGAGATGAGAAAGGCGTACCGCCCAACCTGGAAGGATGGATGCTATTTGTCCACCCTGATTTTCTATGGAACACATCGCTGGCGGTTAAAATCAGAAAATACGACTACTTTGGCTATTCAGTCAATGAAGCGCTGTTCCTATCGGATAAGGAAGAGAACATTATCAATGATATCATCAAAAACATCCGTAATGAATATCATTCCAATATGGATAGATTTAGCCAGGATATCATTATTTCTCACCTGGAAACATTGCTCAATTACGGAGAGCGCTTTTACCAGCGCCAGTTCATCACACGTAAGATCACCAATCACCAGGTCTTAAACCAGGTGGAAGAAATCCTGGACGGGTATTTCAATAACGACACCTTGCTTTCAAAAGGACCGCCGACGGTACAATACGTTGCTGAGCGGTTGAACATATCTCCTAAATATCTCAGCAGCATGCTCAAACAACTGGTTGGGCAAACGACCCAGCAGATCATTCACGACAAACTGATCGATAAAGCGAAGGAGAAACTGTCGACAACGGCCCTATCGGTGAGTGAGATCGCTTATCAGCTTGGTTTTGAGCATTCGCAGTCCTTCAATAAGCTTTTCAAGCTTAAGACCAATCAAAGTCCGCTGGAGTTCCGGCAGACGTTTAATTAAATAAGACGGATAGTCCCGGCGGAACTTTGCCGTTAAAAAAATGAGTTTTGGAAAGTCTTCGGAGTGGTGGCATTACCCTTTGTACATTGTATTCCACATGCAAGAAGATATCTTATTGATGAATAAATAAGGTCAACTATTAGAATTGGCGGACATGCGTTATCTTTATTGCCAAACAAAATAGTATACCCTATGTCCGTTAAAAAGGTTTTTATGCTGGCGCTTCTTACCTGCCAGATACTTACATCCTGTAATCTGACAAACCCTGAAAAGTATTTTGACGTAACCGTATTAAACTGTAATATGATCACCGGCATTTCGGGCGATGGCCTGATGCAGGAACTGGAATCTCCGTCTGTAAAGCTTAAGGAAGGCAGCAAAAGTGATGTCGCGCCTATGACCAGAAAGGAGACTATTGATCTGAAAATATTATACATAGAAGACAATCTTAAAAAACTGAGTAAGCTGACAGAAACGGCGGAAACAAAAGAAATGATTCAAACTTCGACGTCTTTACATGAATATGTGCTGGCTATCTACAAAAACGAATACCGTGAGCTTGCAAAGATGTATGATGAAGGCGCTCCTCATGAGCAGATACAGGTAAAGGGACAGGCTATTCATGATAAATACAATACCAGGTTTGAAGAATTATTTAACAAGCTCACGATGCTTGGCAAATCTTATGCAGAGAAGCATAACATCTCCGTCAAATGGGGCTTTGGTTCTTCTCCTGCTAATTAAAAAGCATACTAGCTTTCAGGACGCTTTATCACTTCCGGAGACAATCGGCGCCATGATGTAACGATCGTTTCTTACGGTCTTACCATCTTTTTCCCGCTGCTCAGCTTTGATTGCCCCAAGCAAGCGGCATTTCACCATACATCCCGGGAAAGTCCTGAAGGTCGATAATACAAAGGCGTCCAACGGACTATATCAGCTGCTCATGCTCAACGCTCATACGCGCCAGATATACCTTACCAGATACTATAAAAAATCTATGCCATTCGAATTATAGCAGGCTGAGGCGCAGTGGGTGACCTATAGGAAGCTTGACATAGACGAAATGCCTGTTCACATAATAGAATTTCCTGCCGGTGAAGCCCAAACTACTTTTGTTATGGTTTTAGTGAACATCAACTTAAATAACGAGACGACACCTAAACCAGGTCACTATCTATTTATTAATTATTAATCAGAAAGAATTAAAATGAAAAAGGCAACAACAATTTCGCTGATAAGCTTCCTGCTAATGGGATTATTAGTGTCATGCTCTACTCCGTCGTACTTTGGGAAAACCTATACGCCAACTGAGCATGTAGATGTTTATCTGAACAAAGCAGATGTCAAAAAGAATTACACAACGATGGGCTCTACCAAGGTAGCCAAAGGATTTAGCTCACTGGAATCCGCGCAGGAAAAAATTATAGCCTTAGGAAAGGCTAAAGGCGCAGATGGGGTGATCATGGAGCTTACAGAAGACCTGGTGAGTACTCAGCAGACAGGAACAGGAGTAGTCACACAAACGAAGAAGAAAAATATAGTTGGTACGACCAATTCGTCAACGATGGACATTAAAGAGAAAAAAATAACAGCTACCTTCATTAAATACGAATAAGGTACTGGCCTGATCAGTGCCTCGCAAATACAGATAGCATGTTTCAATCAGTGTGGACGTTTTTGAAAAGCAATAGCAGGCGTTTGTTATTACTGACCGTATTTTCGCTGTTCATTTACGGCTCCTTCTTTATGCGGTCCTATGTAGTTACTCCTGAACAGACATTAAAAAACTTTGCAGGACAGAATGGGCTGGCCTTAGGGATATTGAGCTTTGTCGCAGAATCGGTCATTACTCACTATGTGCTGATCTTCGTGGTGATACTTCCGGCCATGCATGCGAAACGCAGCCGACGGAGTGCTTTGATCATTACCGCAATCCTCTTCCTTGTCAAGTTTGCATTCAACTATAGTACCTATCTGTATGAACACAGTGGTGACGCTACGGTTACCACTGTGTTGCCTGAAGAAAAGCTTGGATGGATACTGATTATATCTTACCTGTTTACAATGGTCAGCAGTCTTTCGGTGGCCCTGCTTGTTGAATGGGTAAACAAGAGCAAAGAGCGCCTTATGCTTGAAAAACAAAAGACCGAAGCGGAGCTCAGTGCACTGAAACACCAGATGAATCCTCATTTTTTGTTCAACTCGTTAAGTTTTATTTATACGAAGGCGATCAAAACGGACAAAGAAACAGCGGACTCTGTGCTGATGCTGGCCAATATTATGCGCTACGCCCTGGGAACGAGTGAAAGTGCTGATGGCATGGTAAACATCATGGATGAACTCGAACACATGAAGAATGTTATCGAGATCAACCAGCGCCGTCATAGTCAAAATTTAAATATCCGCTATGAGGAACAGATCGATGATCAGTCGATCAGTATCCTTCCACTGGTGCTCATCACACTCGTCGAGAATGCATTCAAGCATGGCGACCTGCATGATCCGGAGCATCCCTTACTGATCAGGGTCAATACCGGAGTTAACGAGCTCACCTTTGAGATTGAGAACAAAAAAGGAAAAGGGATCAGAGAGCTTTCCAATGGCGTTGGCCTCCAAAACATCCGGCAACAGCTGCAGCTTACTTATGGCAGCCATTCTTCATTTGTCTTAAAGGAAACCAACGATCTTTTCAGTGTAACTTTGCATATAACATATCCAGCATGATAGATTGCGTTATAGTAGATGATGAGCAGCATGCGATAGACTTGCTTATTCAACATATCAGCCAGGTGCATTTTCTGCGTGTGGTGGGTACAGCCACCAACCCGGTCAAGGGACTGGCAATGATCACAGACTTAAAGCCGGGGCTGGTATTTTTAGATGTACAGATGCCACACCTTACCGGAATAGAAATGCTCAAGCTGATCAGTAAAGACAGCCATATCATTATGACTACTGCGTACAAAGAATATGCGTTGGAAGGATTTGAACATGCCGTTGTAGACTATCTGCTGAAGCCTGTCCCCTTCCTTCGTTTTCTCAAAGCTGTTAACCGCTTATGGACCATACACAACAGTCTCCGGCCGGTAGCGGAACAAGATCATTATGTGTTTGTAAAAACTGAACAGAAGGGCAAATTGCTGAAGATCGACTCCCGCAGGATCACTTATATTGAAGGCCTGAGCAACTATGCGATCATCCACATGGACGACCGGAAAAAGATCATCACCTATCTCAAACTTAAAGAGCTTTCGGAGCGCCTCTCTGCCAGGGGCTTTGTACGGATACATAAGTCATTCATTATTTCATTGAGCCATTTGACTGCGGTGGAGGGAAATATGGTGAGGATACTAAACCAGGAGCAAGCCATCCCCATTGGCGAAGCTTACAGGAAAGATTTTTTTGAATTTATTAATACTAAAATGCTCAACGCGCCACCGGATCACCCCGTCAATTGACCGATAACCGATGGTCATCAGGTGGGAAAGACGTGCTTTTAATCGTATCTTTATCAGATCACCAAAAGTAATTAATATTAAAAGATTTGAGAGGCCTATATGTACGACGTGTTTTTTGACTATCTAAAGAAATTCAATCCTCAACCGCTTTCAGACGAGGAAAAGGCATTGATCAGACAGACATTTACGCCGTTCAGATTGAGAAAAAGACAATATTTCCTCCAGGCAGGGGACCAGTGCAGGTATTTTGCATTTATCGTAAAAGGTGCGATGCGAATGTATTCGGTGGATGACAGAGGCATCGAACACATCGTACGGCTGGGGGTTGAAGAATGGTGGATGGGTGACCGGGAAAGTTTTGTGGAGTCCACACCAAGCCGTTATCATATCGATGCCTGGGAGCATTGCGAACTGCTTTATGTCACCAGGGATGGCACGATAGAACTGCAGAACAAGGTACCTGCTTTCCGTGAAATGAAAATGAGGCTTGACGAGCGTAATATGATGGCCAACAACCGGCGTCTTACCTCCACTATAAGTTCGATGGCAGATAAACGTTATACTGATTTTGTAGAATGCTATCCTGAACTGCTTAACCGTTTTCCGCAGCATATCATCGCTTCTTATCTCGGTATCAATAAGGACACGCTAAGTCGTGTCAAACGTCAGCACAATCGGAAATAAATTCTTTTCTGTATTGATCACGGACGAACCCGTAAAACTCGGCGGTCATAGGCTATGAAACAGAAAAGCCGCGTAAATCATGCGATCTATGCGGCTTTAATGCTATGTTAAAATTACCAGGTTGTTGTCACTGACCACTATAAGCTTCTTTCGTGCGAATAAACTGCTGGTACTCTTCCATCGAAAGCAGCGGGTCGTTATTAAGGAATTTTGAAGGCGTGATAAAAAACATCCATCCGTTATCCTGCGGGCTTTCCAGTATCAGGTTAAGATTGTCATTCAATTTCTGATTCTGACCTAAAAATTTACATTTTACAGGAGCATGGATAGGGATGACATTATCATCCGAACGGATTTCAGCTATCAAAGTGCCTTTTTCAATCGTGCCTTTACGATTATACCATTTTATATTATCGACCTTTTCTATACCCTTTAGTTTAAAGATAGAGGCACCTACGAAACCAACTGTCCCATTGAAATCAATCCATTCGTGATCATGGGTGAACTGCATTCTTGGGCGGGAAATAACTGATATTTTCATTTTACAAAGGTAGCCCCTTTATAATTAATACTTCGAATCCTGTTTTTTAATCAACAATTCAATAGTAATCACCCAGCTTTATAACAGTTTACTTCATAATATGAGATTAGGGGTCTGGTCGTTTCAGATAATAAAAGCAACATCCCGGACCTGCCGGGACATTGCCTTACTAAACATTAATTATGCGGCAGGCACAGGTGTGTTCAGCAGCTGCTGCTCCCAGGCATACGCCACGCCGCTTCCGCCTGCATGTTCGATCATCAGGCCTGCCAGTTTACCTGCGGTATCCAGACGCGCCCAATCGCGCTGCCACTCAGAAGCTACGGCGATCCAGTTGATCGGCGTGATACCGTGCTGCACCATCCGGCGAACCGCCATATCGTGCGCTTCTGCCGAAACGGAACCGCAGGCATCGGTCACCACGAAAACGTCGTAACCTTCGCCGGCAGCCTGAATCGCAGGCATCGCTACGCAGACCTCTGTCCACAATCCAGCAATGATAAGCTGCTTGCGGCCGCTTCCGGCTACAATATCAGTAACAGCAGGGTCCTGCCAGGTGTTGATTAAAGTACGGTTAATCGGTTTCTGTTCGGGGAATACGTCCTGGATCTGTTTGATGATCAGACCGCCGCGTTCCTCAACGACCGTAGTAAGGACGGTCGGCACGTTAAAGATCTTCGCGGCCTTGGAAAGTCCTGCTACTGCGTTAACGATCAGGGTTGGCTCATGGCTGTTCAGATTAGCGAACTGGAATGGCTGGTGATCGATCAGTACTAAAATACTGTCCTCAGGACGAAGCAGGGCATCAAGGCCTTTTTTCAAATTGTTTGACATGCTTTGGTAGTTTGTATATTTAAATAGTTCACAAATTTCCTGATCTGTCCAGAACGGAAAGATGATATTTGCCAGAAAATTTTGTCGACATTTGTCTACGTTCTTTTCTGTCATATATCATCTTTCTCTTCTGATAAGTTTCTCAACTTTGCACCATACCTGAGCAAAACTCATTTGCTGAGGCATAAATAACAAGAAAAATGAGCGCAAAAGTTGTATTGATCACAGGAACAAACAGTGGATTTGGTTGGCTTACCGCCCGATCTGTTGCGGCTTTAGGGCACAAGGTGTATGCTACCGTCAGAGATACCGAAGGAAAGAATGCCGAGCAGGCTAAAGCTTTGGCACAGGTAGAAAACATAACCGTTTTAGATGTGTCACTGACCGATGAAACAAGTGTAAGAAAAGCATTCGACACCATTATTGCCAAAGAAGGAACGATCGATGTATTGATCAACAATGCAGGCTCGGCTATGTTCGGCGTAGTTGAAAGCGTTACTACAGATGATCTGAATCAAAAACCTGCAATCTGTGCTGACCGCAGTAGGTGGAAGAGTAGTTTACGGCTCAGATAAATACAGTGACCTTTCGCCGAAGATCGCGGATCCGCTACCGTCATGGTCGCCTGTGAAATACTTTGGCGGTTACCATTTTGAGAAATAAACATAAGCCACGCATATTTGGGGAAGGCTAAACCTGAGGGTCCTTAAATGGACCAAGATGGTTTGCCTTTCTCCATAAACGTCTCCACTTGAATATAGAAATTCATTCAGTTAACACTTCTATCTGGAATATTTAAAGCCGGCTAAAAAAGAATTGCGTTGAAATAATGATTCCCGCCTTCATCATCTAATTCGTCAATGATAGATAATCCTGAGGTGGAAATTAGTGATCTGTATTCCTCAGCCCCCAGTGATCTCGAAAGTTGTTCAGTCATTGCATCATTCCATTCTATTTTTTCAACTGGAGAGGTGAATAATAATCTTCCACCAGGATTTAATGCTGCAGCCATTTTGGGGATTAGCATTCGTTGTGTTTCTTCGGAGAGCAGAAAGATCAGTCCCACAGCGATAATGCCATCGAAGGAGCGATTAAAGAAAGGAGATCTCTCAACAGGTTCACAGGCAACCGGTACACCCGGAAAGTTCTGGCGGAAGGTTTTAATCATTGTCGGGGATGCATCCACTGCATACACGCTTAACCCTTCGTCAAGTAATATTTTCGTAACTGGAATACCAGTTCCACACCCAATATCCAATACTACGGAGCCTTTATTAAGGCTTCGGGCCCAGGCCCGGGCCGTTGATGCACCTACTCCATTTATGGCCCGCCCCCGTCCTTTGATATATATTTCTGCAATGCCTTCGTAGCCATTTGATTCATCGATCATAAATCAGGTTTAAACTAAAATACGATATTTCATTTAAGTATGACAAAATAACAGTTAAAATCGTACGAAGATCACCGATCCCATTGTAGCTGACCTCAACCATGAAAGGTCTGTGCATCCATGCTCACAGGCTCCGGATATTGAGCGGGTTTAAAGCCGTATCCACCGCATAGATTTGAAACATTTCCCGCCGTTATCTGCAACATATGAGGGCCCCGTTTCCAAAAACATCCGTGTATTTTTACCCTATTCAGTTAAGAGAAAGATTCCCGTTATGAAAATACATTTTCCACCCGAAGCTTCCCGGGGTCAGCCCTGCATAATGCCATCTTGTCAGTGCTTTCGCCAATTATCCGATCATGGGTAGCGCGAATCTTTTGCCAGTTTTTCTCCTTCACTGCATTCTTTAAACTCGTTTAGAATTATTGATTTACCTAAACCATAAACCTCTATGAAAACACCACTTCCCTCGCAGTTCAGGCAAAAGGCACTTGCCCTTTGCCGGATACTTCCCGTAATTATTATGCTTCAGGGCTATCAAACGAAGGCCCAAACTGGTTATACATGGAACAATTTACCTATTGGCGGTGGCGGATTTGTTTCCGCGATCATTCCCAGTAAAACCGACCAAAATCTGGTCTATGCCCGAACGGATGTGGGCGGAGCCTACCGCTGGAATGCTTCCACGTCCAGCTGGGTACCTATGTTAGATTGGGTGTCCGACAATGAAGTTGGTTTCCTGGGTGTTGAGTCTTTGGCCCTGGATCCCAAATTGCCGGGCAGGGTGTATATGCTGGTAGGGATCTCCTATTTCAACGGTGGGAAAACAGCCATTCTGCGGTCTTCCGATTATGGCAACACCTTTACTGTTACAGATGTTACCAACCAGTTCAAAGCTCATGGCAATGGTATGGGGCGGCAAACCGGCGAAAAGCTTGTAGTAGACCCTAACAACAGCAACATTCTATACTGCGGCACGCGGTGGAATGGATTATTCAGAAGCACCGATGCCGGCGCCACCTGGACGCGGTTAAGCTCACTTAATGTAACCACCACCCCTAATGAAAACGGGATAAGCTTTGTGATCTTAGACGGAAGCAGCGTTTCAGGCGGTGTTACCCAAAGGATCATTGTGGGGGTTTCACGCAGTGGAAGCACCAACCTTTACCGCAGTGATAATGGCGGGCAGTCTTTTGCTGCTGTTCCCGGCGCTACCACAACCTTTATGCCGCACCGGGCAGCGCTGGCCAGTGACGGCACCCTATTCATCACTTATGGCAACGGTGCGGGGCCGAGCGGGCATTGGTCACTACCGGAACCCATGGATAACGGGCAGATCTGGAAGTACAACATTTCCACCGGAGCATGGACCAACATCACCCCTTCCGGTTTCAGCAGGGCATTTGGAGGGATCAGCGTTGCGCCTAATAATCCCAACAGGCTTGTTGCTTCTACCATCAACACCTATATGAACCAAAACGGCGCCTGGGGCGACAGAATGTTCCTGAGTACAAATGGTGGTTCCAGCTGGGTGGATGTGGTAGACCGGGGATTTACCCTTAATCCCGATGGCATTACCTGGGTTAGCGGGCACGCCATCCATTGGGCCGGCTCAATAGAATTTGATCCCTTTAATACGGAAAGGGTTTGGGTTACTTCGGGCAATGGCATTTTTGTAAATGACAACATCAGTTCCAGCGGTACCTGGCGATTTGCTGTAAAAGGGCTTGAAGAGACCGTGCCGCTTGGCCTGGAGAGCATTCCCAATGGTCCGGTGATATCTGTTATTGGCGATTACGACGGATTCAGGCATACCAATGTTGACCAATACGCACCCATTCACAATCCGCAAATGGGCACCACCACCGGATTGGCAGTCGCCGCTCAAAACACCAACAAAATTGTGCGGGTAGGCAACAACATGTATTACTCCAATAATATGGGATCAACCTGGACCCAGAATAGCATGAATGGCAGCCAGGGACAGGTGGCATTATCCGCTAACGGTAATACGGTGCTGCATTCGCCGAAGGAATCTTCTACCACCTACCGGTCAACGAATAACGGATCTTCCTGGTCAACGGTAAGCGGTTTAAGCTTTACCGAAGCACGGCCCGTTGGCGATCCGGTTAATTCCAATAAATTCTATGCATACAATCCCGGAAATGGGGCGATACTGGTGAGCACCAACGGCGGCGCTTCATTTTCTCAGGCCGGTTCAGTTGCCAGCGGCGGTTCAAAGATCATACGGCTGGCTCCCGGAGTGGAAGGGCATGTTTGGATAGCTTTGAACGGTGGCGGGCTGGCACGTTCAACTAATTCCGGGCAATCATTTTCAACCGTAAATGGCGTCAGCAATTGCGGGGCCGTTGGTTTTGGAATAGCTGCTTCCGGGGCAAATTATCCTACCATCTTCATTTGGGGTACCATCAACAATGTCAGAGGGCTTTACCGCTCAACAGACCAGGGAGCTTCGTGGGTGCGTGTAAATGATGATGCGCATGAATATGGAGGCCCGGGTAACGGACAATTCGTGCAGGGAGATATGAATGTTTTCGGAAGAGTATATATGAGCACAGCAGGCAGAGGCATCGTTTATGGAAGCCCAGCCGCCTGTACGCCTACTGCTATCACACCATATTTAAATGTAAATAACGGCGCCTGGCAGCAGACAGCCAATGCATCCTTAGCTGCAGGCGGCAGCGTACAGTTTGGCCCTCAACCTACGCAGGGTGGCTCCTGGAGCTGGAGCGGGCCAAATAATTTCAGCGCTGCTACACGGGAAGTATACCTTTCAAATGTCCAGTCCGGCCAGACCGGTAACTACGTGGCCACCTATACGAACAGCGGAGGATGCAAAAGCACGCAGACCTTTAACATCTCCCTGAACGGCTCTCTACTGAGAGCAGGCAGTAGTGATACTTCGGCTGCCAGCATATCTCAAAACGGCAGTAGTAATGAGGATGCTGTCAGCATTTATCCTAATCCTTCCAATGAGGGACGGTTTACGATCCTGCTGAAGGAGAACTTAAAACATGCGATCGTGAGGGTTTATGATAATCAGGGCAGAATGCTTTATGAAAAGAAAACGCAGGGTAGTAATAAAGTAGCGATCGATTCGCAGTTGAATGCAGGGTTCTATGTCGTTACGGTAGATTCGGAAGGTCGCAGTTTTACGAAGAAGCTCATTGTTCATTGACAATTTCTCATCCATTCCCAGGGAATGCTTCGCAGGAAGCATTCCCTATTTTTGTTTGTGGATAGATTGGGTATCAGGGAAAAGGAACATTAATTTGAATTTACAGCATAACTAATTTCATGACCAAGATCCTTCATATCGCAGTCCTGTTATTCGCCTTGACAAACCCCCTTGTTTCACGTACACAGACTCTGCCATCCGGGCAATACATAGGCTATGAGCGAATTGACGTTAGAAAAGCAACAGAAGGGATCTCATTTTATCCCGGCATGTACGTGCGGGATTCAAACAATGTTATAGACAGATCCTGGTTTCACCAGGTGGCTATATCGATCTATAATGATTCCGTCAGCATTTCGAAAACACCCATTTTTATAAAGAACGATCAGATCTTTTATTCTGATTCTATTGGTAGTTTTTATTATTACAAAGGTATGGTTACCCGCCTCAAAGATTCCTCTGTTGCGATCAGGGTATATTTAGATTCCACGAGGTACGCCGCCTATCATGGTAGTGGAACGCCTTATTATGTACGCAGCGGCTATAGCCATGTGAAAGTTGAGGGCGGGAATTTGGTTCTCGAGGCGGGGTATCTTGGCAGATTGGTATTCAGGCGGCTGCCAAAATAAGTTACCCCGATGGAACCATTAATTGTAACATATGAGGAAGCTGGCCCGGAATAAATAGGGTAATTTCGCGAAGATTGTAAAAACTTATGTTTGCCATTATTGCATGCAAAAAAAATTCCATGAAAAGATCTTTTTTGATTTTGTCGTTAATTATTATCACACATTATTCCTTTGGACAGATAGTTGTAGATTCCTCACTGCTGCTTTCACAAAAAGACCTGCAATGGTGGAAAGATTCCAAGTTTGGATTGTTTATTCATTTTGGATTGTACTCGGTTCTAGGCGAGGGCGAATGGGCTATGTTCAACAAACGGATGGATACATCTGAATATGGGAAGCTGAAGGATTCGTTCACTGTTTCAAAATTCTCCGGTAAAAACTGGGTAAATGTTGCAAAACAAGCCGGATGCAGATACATGGTGGCAACTTCAAGACATCACGACGGTTTTAGTTTGTTTAATACCAGTTTTGGTAATTACAATTCAATGAACAGTCCTGCAAAAAAAGACCTGATCAAAGAATATGTTGATGCCGCTCATGATGCGGGAATGAAAGCCGGCATCTATTATTCTCCGCTGGACTGGCGGTATCCCGGTTTCTTTTTCCCTGACCTGTACTATTCCAATGCGCTTGAAATGAAAAAGCAGACCTACACACAGGTTCGCGAGCTGTTAAGCAATTACGGCAAGATCGATATTCTATGGTATGACGGAGGTGAAGATTACTGGCTTGGTTTTGCAGGACTGATGTGGGATGGAGGCAAAGGCTGGTATACGCGCGGTTTCGACAAACCTTACACCGGAAAATTCAGCTGGCAGCCGGTTAAGCTCAATTCAATGGTAAGAGAGCTGCAACCAAAGATTGTTATCAATCCCCGCAGCGGATGGATGGGTGATTTTAATACGCAGGAAGTAACATTGAGGGGAAGGGAAAGCAGGCCCTGGGAATTGTGTACCAACCTCAGTCAAACGGCGTGGGGGTGGACGCCTCAGGCAGCAGACCGTATGATGTCCCTCGACAGCTGCATTCGTTTATTGGTGTCCGTTGTATGCCAGGATGGAAATTTATTATTAAACGTCGGGCCCAAACCAGATGGGGAAATTGAGCCAGCGCAGGTGCAGCGGCTGAAAGAGATTGGCGATTTTCTTTCCAGATACGGGGAAAGTATTTACAGCACGAAGGGAGGAGTATGGGATGCAAAATGGGGCGGAACAACTTTTACAGATAAAGCGGTCTACGTGCATGTTTTAAAAATTCCTGCAGATGGAAAGATCGTTCTGCCATCTGTTCCCCAAAAAATCGCTGCTGCAAAATACCTGGGAACAAATGTAAAGGTAAGCTTCAGCCAAAGTGATAGCGAAATTGTATTGAATGGGATCACCAATAAAGAGAACCAAACAGACATGATCGTGAAGCTAACTTTGAAATAAGCCCCGATCCATTGGAAAAACAAGGGGCAACGGGGCGCAATTTGATAATGGCAGGATGGCGGGTAAATGGGATATTGAAGAGTAAAATCATTCTCTATCAATCGCGATTTCCCTCTTTCCGGCTTCTGAAAACCTGGCCCTCCTTCCTGGTAAATTTGTAACTAAAGCTAAGCCTGCACCTTGCAGCATTAAAATTGTCGGTTTGGTCTATGATGTAATTTTCCCCGGTAACCACTGACCTTATCTTGCGGGAGTTCAAAACGTTGGTTCCGTCCAGGGTCAGCGTCCCCTTATCTTTGAGCACGTTTTTGCTTAACCCCAATGAGAGGTAGTGATAAGGTCTTGTATGTCTTTGTGCATTGTTGCCAGGGCCCTGCAAATCATACCTGGACTGAAACGCCCATCTCCAGGGTAGCTTAACACGCATATTGATCCTGCCATTCCAGAAAGTGTTTGTAAAATCAAAATCAGTTGCTTTATAGTAACCAGTCTGCCTGAACCTGTAAACGCCGAACTGGCTGTTAAGGGTCAGCCATTTAACGGGATCATAAATAGCGGATAACTCAAAACCGTAACGGTTCTCCTTGTCCAGGTTGAACGGCATCGTTATAAAGGCGCCATTATCGTTATGATAGGTGTACTGCTCAATGGGCGCCGTCGTGAAATGTGCATATACCGTCGGGTTAAAAGTAAATTGATCCCATTGCCTCAACAATGCCAGTTCAATGACATTGGTGTAAGAAGGGTCTAAGTCAGGGTTCCCGACAAATTGTGCATTGAAATCCGTTAGTTCATTGAAGGGGTATAAATACCATAATTCAGGCCGGTTGATCCGCTTTGCATAACTCATTTGAAGCGTCGATCCTTCACCCATTGCATAGCTCAGATGTATAGTTGGGAAGATCCTGCCATAATACTTCTCTTTATTAAAAACACCTCCCCTGTCCCGGATCCCGATTTGCGTCCATTCGTATCTTAAGCCCAGCAGGTAACTGAACCCACCGGGTTTGCTCCGGTATTGCGCATAGGCGCTCCAGATGCTTTCATGATAATTCAGCTTATTGTCGATATTATCAAATATTACCCAATCCTTGTCAAAGCCTTGCTCCGCCATGAAATCGCTTGACACAGATCTGTTTTCCCCTTTTAGGCCTGATTCCAGGATCGATTTATTTTCAAAAGGGCTTACTATATCGGACTGTATGACAAGGTCTTTGCTGGCCCCGACAGCACTTGTTCTGATGGGATGCAAACCGGTAACTACGGGAAATGTTTTTTGGGTCAGCAGGTTCCAGGTTTTATCACTGTTCCAGCAATCATATTGCAGATCAATCGTGAACTTTTTACCCTCTTTATCAAAAGTCCTCGTGTAGTTTGATTCCAGTTGATTGTAACTGCGGACTTCCTTGGAGCTCCCGTTCCGGGTGATGCTGCTGTCGGTGCCTGTACGCCCAAAATCATAGTCCAGGGTCGTCCCGTCTATATCCTTTGTGGCATTTCTAAAGAATGCCAATGTAAAGGTGTTCCGCGGATTAATGAAGTAGTCCCCCCCGAAATAAACAAGCCTGCCATCGTCATGCCTGTTTTCATGTTGCACCTTGCTGAGCGAGGCAGCCGTAATACCTGTTGTCGTTTGTTTCGTGGTATACAACCCTACATAATCCGAATAGCGGCCGCCCAGGGTAGCAAACAGGTTCAGCTTGCCCGTTTTGTAGTTCAGGTTCGCATTCAGATTATAATCGTTGGGAACACCCAATACCAACCTGGCCTGTCCGCTAAGCCCTTCATTTATATTTTTTTTGAGCACAATATTGATAATCCCGGCAGAGCCGGCAGCATCATAACGGGCAGAGGGGCTGGTTATAATTTCTATCTTTGCAATACTGGCAGCGGGAATTTGTGTCATCACATTGCTGAGCGTAAGCCCCGAGCGTCTCCCGTTTACCAGGACAGTTACATTGCTGTTGCCCCTCAGCCGGACGGCACCGCCTGGTTCAACCGCAACTGAAGGTATGCCATTCAAAATGTCGCCAGCTGAGCCGCCTTGGGACAATATGTCTTTACCGATCAAATATACTTTCTTGTCAGGCCTCAGCTCCAGTCCGGATTTTTCCCCGGTCACTACCACCTCTTTGAGGGAGGCAGTAGCTTTTTTTACAGGCAGCGTGTCCTGGCCGGCGACGTATGTGGTGATACCTATCATCAAAAGGAAAGTCTGAATTGGGTATAGAGTGGACATAGTTGTTCTGAAATGTTTCAATGCAAATGAACACTATTAAAACGGCCGCTTCACAGGACTTTGCCAAACAACAAATTGCAAACCCAATAAAGCCTTGTTGAACCGTTTTTTTGAATACAGAATGGAAATGTGCTGAAAACGGTTCAAAAACGGTTGTTTATCGAAAAGTTGCCAGGTAAAATGTCAAAACACTAACTTTAGTCTGATAAAAAGTTACGCGAACAGACTAATAACCCTAATGACGAAACGTTTTTATATAGCGGGGAGCCGCTTACTTACCCATATCCTTTTCTGGCTCGGCTATCTTTTGGCGTATACCAGCGTACATGCGGATGGGGAAGACGGCCTTTTGAAGTATTTCCTGGAGGAATTACAAAGGTTGCCGGCAGCCATGCTGGTAACCTATATTAACATTTATGTATTGTTTCCTCACCTCTTTAAGCAAAAAAGATATTTCGCTTATGCTACATCTGCGATAGCGCTCCTTTTTTTGGCTGCTCTGCTGGACCGCATATTACTGGAACGGTTTTTCGAGCCCACCTTTTTCCCGGATACCACCTACTATGAGGCCATCTTTGTATGGTATCTGATCTTCAAAGTGATGCTTTGGTTTCTGGCGCCTGTACTTTTGTTTACGCTGCTGGTTAAAGTGCTGGAACATTGGTTTGACCAGGAACGGATCCACCAGGATACGCTACATGAAAAACTGGAAGCAGAATTGAATTATCTGAAAGCCCAGGTACATCCACATTTCCTGTTTAATACCCTGAACAATCTTTATGCCCTTACACTCCAATCTTCTGCCGATGCGCCGAAAGTAGTGCTGAAATTATCGGGCCTGATGAGCTATATGCTTTATGATTCACAATCGGAAGGGATCTCGCTTGATAAAGAAATAGCACATATCAGCAATTATATCGAATTGGAAAAACTCCGTTACGGCAACAGGCTGGATGTTTCATTGAATGTATCCGGTGAAATTGCAGGTAAAAAGATAGCCCCTTTGCTCCTGATCCCGTTCGTGGAAAATGCCTTTAAACATGGAGTAAGCCATGAAACAGACAACGCATGGGTTACGATAGATCTCAAAGTAAAAGATGAGTGGTTAAGCGTAAAGGTAGAGAACAGTCATACGGGGACGGCTAGCAGCCCCGCTGGCAACCTTACCCATGGGGGCGGGATTGGCCTGCTTAATGTAAAGCGAAGGCTTGACCTGCTATACCCGAACACGCATAAATTGATCTTACAAAAGGAACCGGAATATTATACAGTTGACCTTAAAATAAAATTGCAGTAATTCAATGGCAGCAAGCAAAATCAGGTGCCTGGTTGTAGATGATGAACCCCTGGCATTAGCTATCCTGGAGGATTATATCGGCCAATTGGAAACTTTGACCCTGGTGGGCAAATGCGACAACGCCGTTGAGGCATTGCTCTTTTTGCAAAAGAATAAAGTGGACTTATTGTTCCTTGATATCCAGATGCCGAAGCTGACAGGTATCGATTTCCTGAAAACGCTGTCCAACAGGCCGAAAGTAATTTTCACTACCGCATTCCGGGAGTATGCGCTGGAAGGTTTTGAGCTCAATGTCCTGGATTACCTGCTCAAACCTATTCCTTTCGAACGATTCCTGGCAGCAATTAATAAATACCATTCCGCAAATGAGTCATCAAATCCTTTACCGCAAATTTTAATTCCCCAGGATAACGGAACACCTGGTGAACAGTTTATTTATCTTAAGTCAGATAAGAAGATGGTGAAGGTGTTTTTGAAAGACATCCTTTACATCGAAAGCCTGAAAGATTATATCAAAGTAAAAACATCGGCCCAGGAAATAATTACCTACCAGCGGATCAGTTACCTGGAGGAAAAGTTGCCTGACCTGCAATTCCTGCGCATCCATCGGGCATATATCATTGCAACAGATAAGATCAAATCTTTTAGTACCTCTTTTATTGAGGTGGGAGACCTGGAGCTTCCGATTGGCCGCCAATATAAAACAGCCGTCATGAAAGCCCTGGGGATAAGGGAATAACAGTGTGGTGCAGTATTTGTATTACCATAAATAAATACTTCGGATGGTTTCCAACCGCGACATAGCACGCCAGTTCAGCCTGTTTGCTGAATTACTGCTGGTGCACGGGGAAGATGAGCACTTATCTCATCTCCTGTCAGGCGCATCCTACCGCGTTCGTAATGCTTCCGTGGAAGTCGCATCACTTACAAAAAAAGAATTAAAGAACTTCTTAAGGCCGGAGTTGGTGAAGTTGGTGGAAGAGATGAACAACACAGGAACAATCGCCGTTCTTGACGAACTGATCCAACTGACACCTCCGGGACTTTTTGAAATGATGCGCATCAAGGGCCTTGGTGGTAAAAAGTTATATGCCTTATGGCACCTGGCTAAAATTGATGATGTAGAGACGCTGCTGGAGGCATGTAAAAACAACAGGCTGACCATTGCCGGTTTTGGTGCGCGGACACAACAGAACATCGCAGCCGCCATCGAAGCGCTTAACGAAAGCAAAAACCGCTACCATTATGCCAGTGTGGCTTCCACAGCCGAAGAACTGGCTGACTACTTAAAGAAAGTCGCTAAAACGCCTCTTGTCAGCTTATGCGGAGACATCAGGAGAAAAACACTCACGGTAGAAGGAATAGAAATCTTAACAGCGATACCTTCGTCCAGGTTCGCCTCACTGCCGCTTCAAAAAGCGCTTCTGATTAAAACGGCTTCTAAAGAAGTCACCCGCGGATACACACTTGACGAAATACCCGTAACAATCTATCATACGACAAAGACAGGCTTTTATGAAAATTTGTTTCGCCGCACGGGCGTGCAGGCGCATGTGAACAAGGTGATGAGCAGGCTTAGCAGGAATAGAAAATTTTCCTCGGAAAATTCCATTTACCAGGCAGCCGGTTTACCTTTTATTGAACCGGAACTTAGGGAAGACCTTGCGGAATGGGACTTCGCTAAAAAAAGAAAGGAGCTCGTTTCCTTTGAGGATATCAAAGGAGTCGTGCACAACCATACCGATTGGAGTGATGGCGTGGATGACCTGCAGTCATTTATCACAGCCTGCAGGGATAAGGGGTATGAGTATTGCGTCATCTCTGACCATTCTAAAAATGCACATTATGCCGGCGGGCTCAAAGAGAAGGATGTCCTTAAACAATTTGCTGCGATCGATGCATTCAACAAAAAGATGAAGCCCTTCAAAATTTTTAAAAGTATTGAATGCGATATCCTTGTGTCCGGAGAACTGGATTATTCCAGTGACCTGTTAAAGCAGTTCGATCTGGTAATCATATCCGTTCACCAGCAACTGAAAATGGATGAGCAAAAAGCAACAAGGCGCCTGGTTAAGGCAATCGAAAACCCGTACACAACGATATTGGGCCACATGACGGGCAGGCAACTGCTCATACGCCCGGGTTACCCGGTTAATTTTAAAAAGGTCATTGATGCCTGCGCGGCCAATGATGTCATCATTGAAATCAATGCCAACCCTTACCGGCTGGATATGGACTGGACGCATATTCCTTACGCAATGGATAAAGGCGTCTTGATTTCCGTCAATCCCGATGCCCACAGCATTGGAGAAATAGACAATATCCGCTGGGGAATCGAGGCAGCCCGTAAAGGCGGCCTTACCAGGGATATGACCTGGAACGCCATGCCGCTGGCAAAGATTCAGCGCTGGCTCAGCAGGCACAAAAAATAACCAGGAGGATAGATAAATACGCTGATAGCCTGCCATCAGTTAAATGACTGACGAAATTCCAGTGGCGAACTATTGGTTTTGACCTTGAAAAACTTGCTGAATGACTGCGGGTGCTCAAAACCCAGTTCATATGCGATTTCACTCACCGAGAGTTCTGTCGTGGAAAGCTTTTCCTTTGCTTTTTCTATCAGCTTGGCATGAATATGCTGCTGTGTACTTTGCCCTGTTAATGTTTTTAATAGCCGGCTCAGATAATTGGGTGAAACGTTCAGCCGCGCTGAAATGTAGGTAACCGATGGCAAACCTTGCCTGAGGAGCTGATCACTGCTAAAGTAAGCGGAGAGTATCACTTCCAGTTTATCCAGTACCTGGTAATTGGTAATTTTACGGGTGATGAACTGGCGGTGATAGTACCTGTCTGCGTAAGTCAGCAAAAGCTCGATTTGCGCAATAATGACGGGCTGGCTGAAATGATCCAGGTTGGAGCGGCACTCCTGGTCTATCTGCTGCATAATACCTATCAGCATTTCCTCCTCTTTTGGTGACAGGAACAAAGCCTCATTAACAGCGTAATCAAAATACTCATATTTTTTGATGGTTTTCGCCAGCGGAGTATTCCAGAGAAAATCGGGATGGATAAGCAGGTTCCATCCCGATGGTTTTTGCTGCTGGCTGTGATCAGTCTCAACTTTCAAAACCTGTCCTGGCGACATGCAGAACATAATCCCTTCATTAAAATCATAAGCCTGCTGCCCATATTTCATCTTCACATTAAAGTTCCGTTTAATGGCAATGGAATAGAAATCCATAACACGACTTAGCGGCGCGATGCATTGCCGATTAAAATCCTCAAACCTTACTACGCTTACCAGCGGATGATGCGGCATAGGTAACTGCATGAATTCATGGAATTCACTGATGGTTTTAAGGCGGACGGGCGACTGATCAGGCATAATGCAAGTTTACTTATTTGTTATGGTATGCCACAGCAAATTCTTTCAGAAATTCCGGCAGTTTTCTTGTTCCCTGCGCCGGCCTATGTTTTTCGTAGTCACTACGCAACAACCCCGTGTGAATGGCTGCACCGAGTTCAACCAGGAGATCCGTGACTACTTTTGGCCTGCCTTGCGCTAACATAAAATCTTTCACCTGCTCGTCGGTAAAGGTCAGCCACTGGAGATCAGGCTTACCAATAGCTTTGCCAATGAGTGTCGCAACCTGGGTACAGGTATATTCATCACTGGCGATGTAGCGCACTTTACTTTGAGGATCTGCTTTAATAAGTTCCTGGGCTGCGGCATCCGCAATATCCAGCGGAGACACCATCACCAGTTTATCGTCCCCTCCAAAATTGGTTCCGATCATGCCCCGCTCCTTGATCATGCCCAAAAAATTGTACAGATTATAGTAAAAATAACCCGGGCGAAGGCTGGTAACAGCAACGCCTTCCAGTGCATTTAAAATGCCTTCCGCCTGGTGTGACCCCACAATGATGCCGGTACCTTTTTCCAGGTCAGCCCCCAGGCTGCTCAGGTAAACGATATGTTTTACACCTGCGGCTTTTACCGCTGTGGCATAAGCCATCGCGACGTTGCGGTAGTAGGCTATCATATCGGTAGCGCCAAAGTCAGGTGGCGTCATCCCATAAACGGCGTCTGCACCCGCAAAGGCCTGTTTTAAAAAAGCGACATCTTCAACAGCGCCAATAGCTGCTTTAGCCCCTGATGCCTCAATTTGCTGCTGTTTGCCATTTTTGCTGCTGATGACGGTTACGTCATGGCCTTTTGCCACGAGCTGCTGAGCAAGGGGCATGCTGATATTTCCTAAAGAACCTGTTACGACAATTTTCATGTTGTTGTTTTTAGCCGATACAAATGTCTGTATCGCCCAAAAGACAAGCGTAGCCGATTCTTGCTTTTTTGTAGCCGGAAAGTGCCAGGATCTTTACATGCAAATGTAGCGGCTGCCTTTTAATTGTAATGCCCCATGGCCTGGAATACCTTTCCATCTTCATTGAAAACAAAATATTCCGCTGCTTTCTTTCCCTTCACGCTCGTGTAATAAATGATCACCGTATTCATGCATGATAAAACTTCGTGCAGATCAAAATGAAGATCGGGATAGCTTACCATAGCCTTTTCCCAATAATTCCGCACGTTTGCCTTTCCTTTCAGACGGCCGTCGGGGTTGATGCCCATCTGCTGTATAAAAGGGCTGCTCATTTCAAAGTCTTCCGTATAATGTGTGAGTACCGCATCCAGGTCGTGCGCGTTCCATGCGGCTACCCACTCGTCTGCAAATTGCAGGGCTTGTTCGCGTGAGATCATATTCTTTTTTTTAATAAAGGTAGGGCGCAGGAATAGGAGGAAATAGGACAAAAAGGTCAAATTGCCGCCTGCCCCGGTGTATGTCCGAAGGCCTGCCTGTACCTGCGGATAAAGTAGGATATGTCTTCAAACCCGCTGCTATAACAGGCTTCTTTCACGGATAGACGCTTGTGCTGCAGCAGGTATTTTGCCTGCTGCAGGCGTTTTTCGATCATCCACTGGCCGGGACTGCAGCCCACTTCCTTTTTGAACCACCGTTTAAAAGTGCTCAGGCTCATGTGATGCATGCCAGCGTAGTATTGCAGCTGCATACGATCTGCAATGTGGCAGGCCATAGGACTGAGCAGGGTATCCTCGTCGCCCAGCAGCAGGTTCAGGCTTACGAAGGGTTCCCGTTTCACGAGGATGTCAGAATACAAAATGGAATTTTTCGGGACGAAAAGCGTGTCCCCCGCTTTCATGTCATAACGTTCTCCGTTAAGGAAAACCACTTTCCGGCCTTCGCGTACATGGGTAAGCGTGGTGTAAGGTATAAAGAACGCATCTTCGGAAGAACGGCGGTATTGGCAGAAAGCCATTTTCATGGCGCCATCTGCATACAAGGGTTCTACCTTTGCCTTGCGCTGGTTGAAATTTTCATACAGCCGGATCATCGGGTCTAAATTACAAAGTCTTTGCAGTTTTATTTAATATTTGCAAATAAAGCTACCTTTGCCCCCCAAAATGATAACTTCTTATCACTAATTCTCTATCTATGGAAGAACAATTAGCCAAAATGCAAAAGGAATTAACACGGCTTAAATGGTATGCAGGCATCTTAACCTTACTCCTGGTTGTCACAGGTCTATTTGCTTTTTCCGGTATCGAACGGTTTAAAGAAATTTCAGTGGAACGTATTAATATTTTAGAAAGTAATGGTCAGCTACGAATGGTCATTTCCAATAAAAGCCGCTCTCCCGAAGTGCTTGCCTATGGTAAGCCCCTTGCGCTACCTATTCCTGGCGGGAACAGGCCAGGACTGGTCTTTTACAACGACGAAGGCACAGAAAATGGCGGATTAGTGTTCATGGGAGCCAAGGATAGTAGCGGAAAATACCAGGCCACCGGTCATCTTTCTTTTGATCAGTATAACCAAAATCAAGTGCTCTACCTGAGCTATGCCGACGACAATGGTGACCAAAACACCGGCCTGCATATTGATGACTGGCAAACTGCACCTGCATTCTGGGAATGGCGGGCTGCTTATAAAAAAGCGCAGCAACTGCCCGATGGCCCTGCAAAGAAAGAACTACTTGATAAGCTAATGGAGCCTAAAACGGGTCAAAAGGCGTTTGCCCAACGTGTTTTTGTGGGTAAAGACGATAGCAGAACGGCGATGGTAACGCTTTCTGACCGTATGGGAAAACCAAGGCTCCAGTTGCTGGTAGATTCTAATGGCACTGCTAAACTGAACTTCCTGGACCAGCAGGGAAAAGTTACGTATAGCCTGCCCAAATAGCTTCGCGTATTGGGCAATGCAAGCAGCTATGCTGATCAGACCTTTTGATGAACTGGTTCGTATAAGGTCTGATCATCATCTACTCTGCAACCGGCCACTTATCAGTCCGGAAAGGCCCTACAGGCAGCCCCTCAGCAGAAAAAACATTACCAATAGCAGTATTCGAAAACCCATATCTCACCGCCTCAGGCTGCTCTACCTGCTTACTCCAAACGATCAATGCATCTTTCTCCACCTTCGCCGATGCTTCATAGAAAATATGGTCTGCTCCGGCTATAAACAAAGCAACCGGTGCTTTGCCATTGATCCTGAGAGAAGTGGGAACGTTGGAGAAACGGAGCACAGCTTTATTTTTGCTGATACTCATTTCTTTGAATACGGGACTTTTCCAGCTAAACCCGGTTTTACCATAATTCTCCCCTAGTGCCCAACCGGCAAGCCTGTTGCCAACTGTTCGCTTATCCTGGGGATGAATATCTTTCACATTATCTGTAACGTCGCTTACTACTACCATCCCGGTTCCAGGGAGAACGCTGCTACCTGCCTGTGCCTCGCGAAGCAATGCAGCCTGGTATTCCTTTCCGTAGGTGAACGGTGCTATCTGGACATAGTAAAAGGGCAGCGGTTGATGCCATGCATCACGCCATGCCTGTATCATGCCGGTGAACAAGGGTGTGTAGGTATCCGCAGTGTTCACGTTGGCTTCTCCCTGGTACCAGATAACTCCTTTTATATTGAAATTAATAAGAGGAGCTATCATCGCATTATAAGCATACCCTGGTTTATACGGCCACCAGGCAGCTGGAACTAATTTAGCGGCAGCTGCAGAAAGTTGAGGCTGATCGCTTACAACATGCTCCGGCGCCCATACTTCTGCCGGTGTTCCTCCCCAGCTGGCATTGATCAGTCCAACCGGTACTCCCAGCGATTGCTGAAGCTTCAATCCAAAAAAGTACCCTACTGCACTGAAGGGCTTCAGGCTATTGCTGTCGCATACTTGCCAGCTTCCGGGACAATCGTCCTGGGGATATGCAGCTGTCGTCTTTGGTATGTTAAAGAACCGGATATTATTGTTACTGCAAACAGGGAGTTCCGCCGCTATCTGCCGGATGCCGTTATAGTAGCTGTATTCCATGTTAGATTGTCCGGAACACAGCCATACTTCGCCGACCATGACGTTTTTCAGTGCAATCTCATTGGATCCTTTCAGCCTTATTTCATAAGGCCCTCCCGCTGCAGGTGTATGTACTTTCAGCGCCCACTTCGCATCACCGCTGGTGGTGACGGTGGCCGTTTGATTATCCCAACCTGTAAATACCGTAATTTTTTCCGAAGGGTTTGCCCATCCCCAGATAGTTACACTGTCGTTTTGCTGTAGCACCATGTTGCTGCCAACGAGTGCAGGCAGCCTGATGGCGGCAGGAAGTACGGTGGGCAACAGCAATACAACGGCGTAAAGGAAAAGTTTCTTCATCATCGCGCTTAATACTTTAGCAGTTAAATTTAAATATAGTATAGCTTTCTTACAAGGGTTTAAAAATATATTGGAAAAACAGATATAGGTTACGATCCCATTCATTATTGTCATGTCCGTTAGTATCTGCATTCCAAACGTGGGGAAAACTGATTTCGCTCAGGTATTGATGGGCCCTTTCACTAATTCCCCAAAGGCCGTCTTTATTACCACATCCTATCCACAACAGCTTCAACTTTTCCCGGGCAGCCTTAATATCCGGAACAAATTGAACATTTGTATACATACCACCAAACTGATTCGTATTAGGCGCCGAAGAAAACCCACCTACATAAGCAAAGGTCTCCAGGTGATGCAGGCCTATGTTGAACGACTGCCCGCCGCCCATTGACAAACCTGCCAATGCACGATGTTCATAATCACTTATAGTGGAATAATGTGCATCGATGTAAGGAATGATATCTTTCAACAGATCCTCTTCAAATGATTTTCCATAACCTTCAAAATTATCTGCTCTCCCCGAACGGCTGGCGGACGAGGTGTCTGTTACTGTCAGCTTAGTATCAGTGTTCGGAAAAACCATTATTACAGGCTGAATTTTACCATCTGCAATCAGGTTGTCTGCAATGTTATCTGCCTGGCACCATTCAATCCATTGACGATAGTCTGCCCCCAAACCATGTAACAGGTATAACACAGGATATTTCTTACCAGGGGAATATCCCGGTGGCGTATATACGCTCATTTCCCGAAGCTTTCCAACTGTTTTTGAATCGTACTGCACCACTGTTAATTTTCCGTGAGGAACATTGCTATGCTGCACATTAAATCCGGCAGGTGGATCAGGAAAATTAGGTATAGTGTCCGCTTTAGGCGGAACCTTATCGGTTTGTGCCTGGCAGATATTACTAACAATAATAAATAAGGTCAAAATAAACAGACACCTGTTATTCATTTTAATCATAGTTTTTTAAAAGGGAATGCTTCGCTGGAAGCATTCCCTTAAACTGGTGAAAGATGTATCAATGAACGATGAGCTTCTTAGTGAAACTTGATCCTTTCGAATTGATCCTTACAATGTAGAACCCTGGCGCAAGCCCTGCAGCGATCTCTATTTTGTTAGCGCCTTGCGCGATCTTTTCATAAAGCATCCTGCCCTGGTTATCATAAATTCTTACGACCGCTTTCCCGGAAATTTCCGGAAGTAGGATCGTAAACTTTCCATCACTGGCGGGGTTGGGATACAGGCTCATAGCATCCTTCGTATTGCCGGCTTCCATTATGGGTGTCGATTGCATCCTGGCCACTGAAGTACCGCCTGCGCCCGAAACGAACGGGGAGAGATAGCTTCCTGCGATCACCTGTTGTGAGATGCCGGGGCCCTGCCAGGCTACAGCTACATTATCTCCACCGCTGCCTTCCTTTTGCAGAACTTCAATATAGTATTTTTGCCCGGCAACCAGGTTAATGGTAGCGGACTGCTGCGTGCCGTACTTATTCCATTCCCTGGAATTGGTCCATCCACTCACATAAGCTATTCTCGAGCTACTGGCCGGATTGTCGCTGGTGCTCAGGTACAGATCCGCATTGTCATCTCCCGCTAGCCAGAATGTGTAGGCGCCACTTGTGGGAGGGTGAATATATCCACGAATCCTGGTTCCATAGTTATCCGCCCAGTTTGTGGGGCCTTCCAGGCTGGTGATCTGTACGCTACCCGTAGGATTGTTTGGATAATTGGCATTCGAGGTCAGGCTGCTAATGCCAGTTCCGCTGATCCCTGTCCAGTATTCTCTCAGTATGGAGCCGGTCACGCTGACGTTAAAGGTCTGTGTGCTCTGGCATCCTCCGCTATTGGTATAGGTGGCCACATAGTTCCCTGCCTGGCTGGACTGAACATTTGAAAGGTATACTTCCCGCGTAGTGGCGCTGAAATTATTCGGCCCGCTCCAGCTCCAGGATCCGCCCTGTGCTGGCTGAGGCCCAAACTGCACGCTTCCACCTGCAGTTACGGTAGCATTGACGGTCTGCTGCCAGGTTCCGTTGTTGATATTTACATACGGTGTGATGGCAGTAGGCGTACAGGTGGCAGGCTCCCAATAAATTAAACCTCTACCTCCACCGGCGCTCATGAATACCCTCCCTGCAACGTTCATGTCTCCGATCAGTAATGGCGCGCCTGCAAACTGATGGGCGTCATCATTGATCTTTGTCCAGGTAACACCCTGATCTGTTGATCTGAAAAGACCCGTCACATTGGAAACGGTTCCCCAGATGAAAATAGTAGGATAGCTGGAGCCTGGCATTGCCTTTCCTATCCCGATCGTTTTACAATAAGTTACATTTGAAACAGTCGTATAGGCCGCGCCATAATTGGTTGAATATTTTAATCCATTGCGGCCAAGCGGCACCCACATATGCCCTTCAAAGCCCGGCACTGTGCGCATCAGGGCTGCCTCCCAGGGAAAGTTCGCGGTCGATGCGCCCGGCGTTCCCGCCACTGAAAAGCTGACACCTTTATTGGAGCTCCTCAGCATCTGTCCGTTAGTTGGATTATAAACATAAAAATAGTTCGGATTTACCTGGTCAGCTACCGGAACAGCGTTTCCGAGGGATACACCCGAACAGGCAGACCAGCTGGCTCCGTTGTTCGTTGTATACCAGGTTGTGGAGGAACCTCCGGGGCAATGTAGTATCGTCCCTCCGTCAGCGCTGATCGCCACCTTTCCATCTGTGCCTTTATTGGTGGCGCATCCCGTCCATGTAGCACCCTTATCGCTGGAATAGTAAACAACGTTTCCTCCGTTGGAAGCTCTTACTACTCTGCTGATGTTGGCGCCAGCATAAGCAATGCTCTGATTATTCCCATCTGTAGGAGAAAGTCTTTTTGTTGGATAAGACGTCAGCGGCTCATGCACAAAGCCGGTTACATCGCCGAAAGAGGAAATAAACGGCCCTCCTGGAATGCTGATCCCGTCGAGCAAGGCTGTCTCTTCAATCCCGATCACATCGTATTTCCAGGAAGGGTTTGTAGCTGTAATATCAGAACAGGTATATATTCCTCCGCCCCCGATCACCCGCACTTTTGAGAGATTGGATTGGTCAAACTCAATGCAGTCCATCCAGTTCACCGCGCCTCCGTCAGTCCATCCCATCCCGTTACTGTCATAGGTGGCGTTCGTACCATTCTTCAGCGTCCAGGTCGATCCGCCATCGGTAGAGAGGAAAATAAAGTCTCCCCAGCCGGTACCAAACTGGTTGTTCCAATACATGCCACAGGAAGAAACTATTACCCGGTTCACGTTCGTCGGGTCAATACTTACACCTCCGTATGCATAATCCTTTGAAGAAACGGGGGTAACGTTTGTCCACACACCGCTAGCCGTGTTGAGTTTATACAACTTCCCATCTCCGTTACTGGATTGCGGGCCTGCATCGTCTGAATAGGTAACATACATGGTAGTTCCCTGCAGGGCTGCACGATGTGGCATAAAAGTGGTGGTAGCAGAAATGTCGGTAAAGGTGGCTCCTCCATCTGTACTCTTGTAGATATTGCCGCCTCCTGTGCGGGACACGCCTATGTACATGGTTTGCGTAGCCCCGCCCACTACGGCGCTGGTAGGATCATACACTACAAAGCATATCCCGTTCTCATTGGGAGTAGTAGTGACGCCGTTCCAGGCAAGGTTCCAGCTAAGGCCTGCATCCGTGCTTTTCCATAATCCGTTAGCCCGGGTGCCGCAGAATAATATGTTGCTGTTGTTCGGATCTACCACCAGCCGTTCCCCGTTCCCGCGCCCGCTGCCATTTCCGTGTGCCTTAAACTTAGCCGTAACATCTGTATAAGTGAAGGTATTCCCCTTGTCAGTGGATTTCAATATAGCCGTTCGTCCGCCGTTGATATAGGAAGTGCCGCAGAGCATATACACGTTATTGGGATTCTGCGGATCCAGCGCCAAAGCCTCCACTCCAATAAATCCATTTTCAGACTCGTTGAACCAGTCAAGCAGTTGAATCCATTTATTGTTCGCGGCATCCCAGCGGTAAGCGCCGCCTACATCCGTGCGGCAATACCTGTCGCCGGATGTTTTGTGGGTAACGATGCCTGTCACAAATCCACCACCACCAACAGGTGCGTTCTTCCAGACATAGCTGGCGGAACCCTGGGCCCTCACTTTATGGGCCTGAAACACAATAATCATCAGCAATAAACATGGAAAGGCAAGCGACTTTTGCCTAAGCTGTGAACATAAGCTGGAGGGCTTAAAAGGTAACATTGTTTTCATGAAGTATATGGTTTTTAAGTAGGTATTTCAATAAAATAGCAGCCAGGAGGCTAAGCAGCAGTATTCTGATTTTCATATACGTGGACTAAGTGCTGTAAAGCTATTATCTGCCGCCTGGAAAGCAGGAGGCCAAATGTTTCAAATTGGGGGGACAAATGTTACAAATAGCTGGTTTTCATCTATACCTGCCGAAGTAAGCGGTTTTTTACTAAGTTTACAGCCGTTAAAAAGCCGCTTTAGTGTCCACGCACGCTCCTGATATCACCAATGACCTTCTGCCACTTGTCTCCGCAGGCAACGAGGAAGCATTCCGGGAGCTGTTCCACCTCTATGCCGATCTTTTACACACCTATATCCGCAACATTACGAAGTCCGATGAGCTGGCTGAAGACATTGTCCAGGACATCTTTCTCCAAATATGGACCAGCCGGGAAACACTCGTTAACATCCGCAATTTCAGGAACTACCTGTTCGTAGTCTCCCGCAATCATGCATTAAACCTCATCAAGCAAATGATCCGGGAGAACAAACGTAAAAAACAATGGGAGGAAAACCGGGCGCTCCTGGGGCAGGACCATCCCGAATACCTGGAGCCGGGCTTAAGCCTGATCGAAGAGGCGGTCCGCCTACTCCCGCCCCAGCAACAGAAGGTCTGGATCATGAGCCGGAAGGATGGCATGAAATATACCGAAATCGCTGCCGCAACCGGTCTTTCGAGAGAAACCGTCAAGAAATACCTGCAATACGCTACCGCCTCCATCATGCAATATGTTGGCTCACGAATAGACCTCCTGCTCATTGTAGCCTTGCTGGTACGGCATTAAAAAAAATTTCACCCGGGCATAGCCCCTTTTTTATTTCCACGTTGTTCCTATTATAAAGCCAGACTTTTCTATGCAAACACCATCCAGGCTTTCTTTGTTGTTCCAACGCTGGTTCGATGGCCAGGCTACTCCTGCTGAAAGCGAGGAGTTAATGGACCTGCTTGAGCATGCAGACACCGACAAGGAGCTTTCTCCCCTATTAAAAGCCGCCTGGAACGATTTAAAGGCCGGACAGGCATATTCCACCCAAAAGAAAGACGAGATGGTGGATAACATTCTGCGGAAATCGCCCGCCCAGGCCCAGGTACGCGCTCTCAAAACCCGGTACTGGTGGTGGGCGGCAGCGGTATTGTGCCTTATCGCCGGTGCTGCGCTGTGGCGGACTACCCGGCCCTTAAAAGAACAAACGCTTGCTAAAGTCAACATCATTAATGACGCCGTTCCTGGCAGACAGGGCGCCATACTCACCCTTGCCAACGGAAAAGACATTGTATTGGATAGCATCGGCAACGGGATCATTGCCAGCCAGAACGGCACACAATTAAGGCTCAACAATGGCAGCCTCCACTATGATGCTGCCGGAGCTGCAGGCGTGAGCTATAATACCATCACTACCCCCCGCGGGCGCAAATTCCAGCTGGTACTGCCGGACAATACAAAAGTCTGGCTGAATGCGGGATCCTCCCTGCGATATCCTACTGCCTTCACAGGCACTGAGCGTATGGTAGAGGTCACCGGGGAAGCCTACTTTGAAATAACAAAAGACGCCGCCCGGCCTTTTTCTGTTCATGTGAATGATCATATGCAGGTGAGGGTATTGGGCACCAGCTTCAACTTGAACGCCTACCCTGATGAAGCCAGCATCAACACCACCCTCCTGGAAGGGAGTGTAATAGTGGAAACTGCCGGAGGCAGAAAATTGCAGATCAGCCCCGGACAGCAGGCCAGCATACTGCCGGATGCATCCATCCGTTTGGAAAAGGATGTTAATACAAACCAGGTGATCGCCTGGAAGGATGGGTACTTCAATTTTGAAGGAGCTTCACTGGAACATGTAATGCGCCAATTGGCCAGGTGGTACGATATAGAAGTGATCTATGAAGGTAAAATACCCGATATCGCCTTTGAAGGGGAACTGCCAACTTCTCTTCAATTATCACAAGTACTGAAGATACTAAACAGGGTCGAGGTCAGATACCGTATAGAGGAAGGAAAACGTCTTATTATTTTACAATAACCAAAATCAAAAAATGGCCTGTAATGAAAACAGGGAAGTGTTTGCGGCACCTCCCTGCGGAAAATTTCAGGTAAGCAAACAAAAAAAGTCTGCTAGGACTACTTCTTATTCTTAAACCTAAAACCATTACAAAAGTATGAATTTTTGCACTTTTTGTAAGTGTAGCCCTCATGCCCGTACAGTAAGGGTGGGGCTTCCAACCAAAGTCCACTACGCATCCGCGGCAGGATCTGATCATCCTGGGCGCCGGATGTTAAAAACACTGGTGAGAACAATGAAACTGACTTCCATTCTCCTACTTGCTGCATGCCTGCACATCAGCGCTGAGAGCCGCTCTCAGACAGTCACCTATTCAGGCAGGCAGGTTGCATTGTCAAAAGTATTTGATGCTGTCAAAAAACAAACAGGCTACGTTTTCTTTTACAACAGGAATATACTGCGGAACTGCGGTCCCCTGGATATAAACGCCGTGAATCAACCACTGGAGGTATTTCTGCATGAGATCCTGAAGGACCGGCAGCTTGAATACGTGATAGAGGACAAGGCCATTATTATCTCCCGAAAGCCGGGTGAGGATCAGCAAAAACAAATCCTGCCACCTGATCATGTACTGAAGGGCAGAATTACGGATGAAAAAGGATCTCCGCTACCAGGGGTATCCATTAAAATAAAAGGCACCAACAGGGGCACTACCAGCAACGCCGATGGCGTCTACAATCTTACTGATCTGCCGGAGAATGCAGTGTTGGAAATATCCTACCTGGGCTTTCAGTCCAAAGAAGTGAACGTACAGGGAAAAACGACGCTGGACCTGCAGCTGGTGTCCGTTACAAAAGATATTGAAGGCGTAACGGTGGTAGGCTATACTTCCAAGAACGTCAAATACTTGTCCAGCGCTGTTACAACTGTTAACGGGGAAAAACTGCGGGATGTTACTTCCAATGATATCGCCGGTTTACTGCAGGGCAAAGCGGCTGGCGTAGTAGTATCCACCGCTTCAGGCGATCCTACAGCAGGTTCCACCATATTGGTACGCGGGCAGGGCACATTGGGCGCCAGTTCAGCGCCCCTCTACGTAGTGGATGGCAATATCGGCGGCACCTTCAACCCCAATGACGTGGAGTCTGTCACTATCCTCAAAGACGCTGCTGCTACCGGTCTGTATGGCTCAAGAGCTGCCAATGGTGTGATCATCGTCACCACCAAACAGGGAAAGGCCGGTAAGCCTAAAATATCATTCAGTTCGGCAGTAGGATATAATAAGGCGAACTTCGGAAAATTCAGGCTCATGAACTCCCAGGAATTGTATGACTACCAGCAGGCCTTCACCACCCGTCCGGATACTGTGCTGAAAACAAATACGAACTGGCTGGACCTTGCTTTCAGAACGGCTATCACACAGCGTTACACCCTTTCTGCATCCGGCGGTTCTGAAAGAACGCAGTTCTTTGTCTCGGGGAATTATTACGACGAGGAAGGAACATTGCTCACCAATAAATCAACGGCTTACAGCTTCCGTACCAATGTTACACATAAGATTACGGATAAGCTGAAAGTAAGCGTGCTGGTGAACGGCGTTTTCACAAAGAACGATAATCAGCAAAGCAGTACCCTGTATGATGCCTATGTGAACCTTCCCTGGGATAATCCGTATTATGCAGACGGCACGCCAAGGCCGGGCAACAGTGATGGATGGCTGGGCCGCGACCAGCACAATTTTCTGCATTCATTGCAGTATAACCTTTCCAACGACAAAAAATTTGAAGGCACGGCAGACCTGAATGTTGACTATGCGATCCTGCGGCATTTTACCATCTCTTCCTATAACAGGGTCTATTACAATTCCTATAAAGCAGTGGAATATTACGACAGGCGTTCACAGGAAGGCACTGCAGACAATGGTTATCTCTATAACGGTAACAGCTATAGCAGCAGGTTGCTAAGCTCAAACAGGCTGCGCTATGATAACAGCTTTGGTGATCATAACCTGTCGGTGCTTGGGGTACAGGAAGGAGAAAAATACTATTATGATGAGAATATTTCCACCGGGCGCGGGCTGCCTCAAGGCATGACGGCCATGTCTACCGCTACTGAAGTAAAGAACAATCCCACCGGCGAATGGAAACAGTATTCATTCACCAAGTGGCTGGCGCAGGCCGATTATAATTTCGCCAATAAATACTTCCTGGTGGCATCGTATGTGTATGATATCTCTTCCAAGTTCGGTAATAACAATCCCGGCGGCAGCTTCTACCAGCTGGGAGCTTCCTGGATCCTGAGCAATGAAGGCTTCCTGTCTGGCAACGGCACCATCAGCTTCCTGAAGCTGCGCCTGGGACATGGCACGGTGGGCAACCCGCCCACGGGCGATGACCAGGCACTGGGGCTTTACTCGTATAACCAGAGCGCAAGCTATGCAGGACGAGCGGGCTCCTACCCTTCCCAGAAAGCCAACCCTGACCTGACCTGGGAAAAGATCCGGGTGAATAACGTGGGCCTGGATATCAACTTCTTCGGAGACCGTATAGGACTGATAGCAGATGTGTATGACAAACATGCCAAATCGCTGCTGATGACGAAGAACCTGCCGTATACCAGCGGCTATTCTTCCATATTGGAGAACATAGGCTCTGTAAACAACAGGGGCTTTGAATTGACCTTGAACACCCAAAACCTCACCGGCGCGTTCAAATGGGAAACCAGCTTTAACATTGCCCATAACAGGAACAAGGTTACCAAACTGAATGGCAACGACAAATTCGCCAGCCCTGGCGCCTGGCAACCTGTAGGCCTGGGAGAAGACATGGATAAATGGTACATGCGTATATGGGCCGGAGTAGACCCCGCTAATGGAGATCCCCTCTGGGAAAAAGTGGAAACAGACCAGAGCGGCAAGCAGACCGTCACGCTCACTAATTCCTATAACAAGGCCACATTGCAATATACCGGCACTTCCGCCGCTACGAAATTCACAGGCGGCTTATTGAATACGTTCTCCTACAGTGGCTTCAGCCTGAGCGTCTTTTTCAATTTCGTCAGTGGCAACCAGGTGTATAACAATTCCAGGCAGTTCTTTGATTCTGACGGCTTGTATGACAGCTACAACCAGATGGTGCTGGCTGATGGCTGGAACCGATGGAAACAGGCAGGCGATAAAGCCACCCATCCCAAGCCTTTGCTGGGAGGCAACAAGTCTTCTAACCAGCCATCATCCAGATACCTGGAGGACGGCAGCTACGTCCGCCTGCGCAATGTGCGGCTGGCATACGACCTGCCCAGGGACCTGCTCAGCAGGATCAGTCTCAGCAGCGCCAGGATCTTCGTCAGTGGCGATAACCTCTGGACAGCTACCAGCTTTTCAGGTATGGACCCTGAAGTGGATCTCAGCTCCGGAGAATCCGGCACTAAGTATCCTATCAGCAGGAAACTATTATTAGGTGTAAATATTGAATTCTAAAAACAAGATCATGAATCGACCTATTCTCTATATATTCCTCTCTGCCGCCCTGGTGTTTGGTACAACAGCCTGTAAAAAATATTATGAGCCGTCTACCGCTAAATCGGAAAAGGATGCGCTGAACACGCCGGAAGATGTGGAATCTGCCACCATAGGTACATACGCGGTACTCAAAGATCCTGAATATGTCAGGAGTATTCATTTCCTGTCGGAATACCCGAGTGACGATGTTGCCCAGGGCCAGACCTCTTCCGACGATCTGTCTAACTGCTACCGTTACACGCACCTGGTTGATGGTACACATGCCACCAATGTATGGATGCAGTCTTATTCCGTAATAAATGCGGCCAATAAGGTGATCGCTTTTGTAGCGGATAACCAGTCGGATGCACTGAACCAGCTGAAGGGAGAATGCCTTTACCTGCGCAGCATGATGTATTTCAACCTGGCCCGCATATTCGGCAGGCCCTTCCCGCAAGACGGCGGGGCCGGAAACGGGGTGCCGCTGGTGCTGGAAGACACGAAGGAAGAATTTCCCAAACGGAACACCGTAAAAGAAGTATATACCCAGGTGATCAGCGACCTGCTGAAAGCCGCCACGCTGATGACGGAAGAGAAGAACAACAACTTCGCTTCCAAAGAAGTGGCCTACGCCTTGCTTTGCCGCATGTACCTGTATATGGAAGACAATGACAAAGCCATAGAATACGCCAATAAGGTGATCAACTCCGGCCGTTACAATCTTCTGCGCGGAGCTGACTACCAGCATTATTTCAGAGGCGTGCCGGAGGACAATGATGAGACGATCTTCTGCATCCGGCATATGACCACGGAGAACCGTGACTTTTCTGCCATTGGCTCCATGTATTACAGTGAAGGCGGACAGGGCGTAACCGGCTGGGGAGAGATCTATGCTTCACGGCAGTACATTAACCTGCTTGATAAGCATCCGGAAGATATTCGCCATAGCTTTATCTCGCCGTATACAACAGCCGGTACGCTGGAATATCCGTATACAATACCAGTAACGACCATACGTTATAACACAAGACTGAACCCCAACACGCCGATGTATTATGTCAACAAATATAATTACCAGGAAGGGCTGGTCAATCTCAGCTCCCCCGTATACCTGCGCCTGGCAGAGATCATACTCAACCGCGCCGAAGCCAATGCCAAGAAAGGGAACTTAGCCGCCGCGCTGGATGATGTAAATACGATCCGTCAGCGCGCCGGTTTGAGTGGCAATGCACTGTATACATTGGCCGGCGTCAACGCCAGTGGCAGAACAGTGCTGGATGTGGTACTGGAAGAACGGCAGCTGGAACTGGCTTTTGAAGGCCACCGCATCTATGACCTGTTCCGGAATAAGCGTCCATTGGTGCGGGATTATCCGGGTACGCACAGTCTCAATAACACGCCGTCTACTAATATTACGCAAACCATACCACCCACTGATAACAGGGTGATCTTTTTTATCCCCAACAGGGAAATCCTGATCAATCAGAATCTGACCCAAAATCCATGATGAAAACTAAACAAGCTATGCTCACTACCTTCCTGCTCATCACCGGGCTGTTTGCCTGTAGCGAAGAGAAGCCCGATACGCTACCTATTCACAGTACCAAGGTAAGCGCCGTGCCGCCAGCTTCCACTTATAACGTAGCCCTGGCAGGAAACGCTTTCATTACCACGCCTGCCGGAGGCAGTGAAGTGCTGACCGACAATGGACTCGGTAACTGGACCAGTTCGTCCAGTATTACCAGTGTTTATTTCCGCCTGGGCCTCAGCGGTCAGCTCAATGTTGCAGTAAAGGCGAAAGTGCCTTCAGGGACCAGCGTTATAAAGGTAAACATCAACGGAAAGGGCTTTAATGTGAAGCTCACAGGCGACACCTGGTCCACTTACCCTGCAGGCAGCGTAAATATCGGCACAGCGGGATATGTAAAAGTAGCGCTCCAGGGCGTCAGCAAGACCGGCAGCTTTTTTGCGGATGTATCTGATATCGTCATCAGCGGGGTATCCACGGCCAGCAATGTGGTGTATGCCAATGATCCTGCCAACTATTACTGGTCAAGACGGGGGCCTTCAGTGCACCTGGGTTTCACGCCTCCCTCCGGCACCACCGCCGAATGGTTCTATAGTGAACTGAATGTGCCGCCTGGACAGGACAAGATCGGTTCCTATTTTATGGCCAACGGTTTTAGCGGCGGCTACTTCGGTATTCAGGTGAACAGCGGCACAGAACGACGGGTGCTCTTCTCCGTATGGGATCCTACAACAGGCAAGACCTCGCTTGTACGGAAAGGCCCTAATGTTGTAGATAACACTTTCGGCGGGGAAGGTACCGGTGGACAAAGCTACCTGCTCTTCAACTGGAAGGCCGGCAGTACTTATAAATTCCTTACCCATGCAAGGCCCGACGGCAGCGGCGGCACTGATTACTCCTGCTGGATCTATACCCCGGAATCCGGCAGCTGGCGCTTTATCGCAACCTGGAAAAGGCCCAATACGGTTACTTACCTGACAGGCCTCTACTCTTTCCTCGAAAATTTTTATGATGCAGCCGGATACCAGGAAAGAAAAGCGCTTTACAGCAACCAATGGATAAGGAGTACCACCGGCGAATGGATTGAACTCACCACCGCCAGGTTTACGGCAGATGCCACTGCGGCCAATGACCAGCGCCGTGATTATGCAGGCGGCGTTGAATCAGGAAAATTCTTTTTGCGGAACTGCGGTTTCTTTTCAGATTACGTCAACTACAATACAAACTTTACACGTACCCCTACAGGCGTACAGCCGGCTGTAGATCTCAGCACGCTGCCATGAGCGTACTGCACCTGATATTAGTAACTAACTACAAACAACTATTATGACACATCGTCGAACTTTCCTTCAGCAGACCTTTGCTGCTGGCATTGGTCTATCATTATTAAATACTCCGGCAAAATTATTTTCACAGATCCAAAAGCCCAAAGTAAGAGTAGGCCTGATAGGCGTAGGCGCCCGGGGACAAGGTCACCTGAACCTTTGCTTACACCGCCAGGACGTGGACGTGATAGCTATCTGTGATCCGGATACCAAATGGGCCATTCCCAAATCAAGAGAGCTGATCGCCAAAGCCTATGGCGGAAAAAAGAAAGTAGCGGAATACACCAATGGTGATGAGGACTTCAGGAACATGCTGAAACGTGATGATATTGATGCCGTGATCATTGCCACCCCCTGGGAATGGCATACCATACAGGCGGTAGCCGCCATGAAGGCGGGTAAAACACCCGCCGTAGAAGTGTGCGGCGCCAGCGATATACAGGAATGCTGGGAGCTGGTAAACACCAGCGAGGAGACCGGTATACCAGTATTCGGTATGGAGAATGTATGTTACCGCAGGGATGTAATGGCTGTACTGAACATGGTAAGACAGGGATTGTTCGGCGAGCTGACACACCTGCAGGGCGGCTATCAGCATGATCTACGCGGGGTGAAGTTCAACAATGGGCAACAGCTGTATGGCGGTGGCGTAGAGTTTGGCGAGAAAGCCATGTCGGAAGCCAAATGGAGAACCAATCACTCTGTGCATCGCAACGGGGACCTCTATCCTACGCACGGTCTGGGACCTGTTGCCAATATGATCAACATCAACCGGGGCAACCGTTTACTATCGCTCAGCTCCGTGGCCACTAAATCAAGGGGCCTGCATAAATACATTGTAGACAAAGGCGGGAATGAGCATCCTAATGCTAAAGTAGAATTCAAGCTGGGAGATATTGTGAGCACATTGATCAAAACAAATAATGGGGAAACCATTATGCTGTCGCATGATACCAACTCTCCCCGTCCCTACTCACTGAACTTCCGTGTACAGGGTACGAATGGTCTGTGGATGGATGATATAGATGCCGTTTATGTAGAAGGCAAAAGCCCTTACGATCAATGGGAAAAGGCCGGCAAGCCGGATGAAGCAGACAGCTATATGAACCACTATGACCATCCTTTATGGAAACGATATGCCAATGATGCATCAGGCGCAGGACATGGCGGCATGGACTGGTTTGTGATCAACTCTTTCATAGAAAGCATCAAACGCGATGCCCCCTATGCACTGGATGTATACGACCTGGCTACCTGGTATGCAATCACGCCGCTGAGCGAGCAGTCTATTGCAGAAGGCGGGACCGTGCAATATATACCGGATTTTACGCGTGGAAAGTGGATCAGCAGGCAACCGGTATTTGCGCTGAATGGCGAATGGTGATGGTTGTTTAATAGAACAGCCGGCGCTATATATAGTGCCGGCTGTTCTATTAAAGATTCTACCATACAATATTCTTTTCAATAAAGCTTATCAAATCTTTAGCCATGACAGCCTGTTCTGCCAAACGCGGATGACCGCCAGTATTTTTATAGGGAAAGAAATGCGTCAATATCCTGCTGTCCTTTAACCCGGCTACAGCTGCTTGTATATATCCCGGCCAGGGTGCTCCTTCACGCGTAGCATCCATGCTGCCAAGTGCGCAGATAATATAAGCCTTGGGATACTTACTCCTGATGCTGGCAACAAATTTCCCGTAAGCGTTTACTATAAAACTGCTATCTGGTTTGTTCGTGCCGAAGCGGAATTTAAACTGCTCATGCTGCGGTTGGTTCACTATCCAGGAATCGTTCTGAAACAGGTTGATCACCACAACATCCGGCTGGTATCTGCTGAAATCCCACTGCGCACTGGAATCATTCGGGTCTGTTCTGCTGTACATTTCAGGCATGATCAGCGGGAACCAGCTGACCATCACGCCAATGCCGCTTTTTGCGATGCAGGAATACTGTGCGTTAAAATGCCTGGCCGTCAATGCGGCATAGGTCATATAATTATTCTCATAATAGCCTTGCCCCGAGTCGTTATTCGTGCTGTCTTCAATTCCGTAGCCGCACGTGATAGAGTTGCCGTAAAACTCTATTTTCCTTTTTTTGGGTGCTGCTGGTGATAAGATTTTAGTACCGGAACTGGGTTTAAAACCATAGCAATAGGTATTTCCTTTATCCCATTCGGTTATTTTATAAAGCTGGATGGTGTGTACTCCTTTAGATAGCCCTGATGCCAGCTGGTAGTCTCTCCGTACAGGACCAGTATGTATCCTCGCAGTAACTTTTCCGTCCGTAATAACATTATAATAATTAGCCGTATCGGTGTCCTGCAGGATGGCGCTGATGCCTGTTCCCCTGAAGCGGATCGTAATGTTTGTGCCTGGCCAGGACAATACCAGGGCACTGTCGCCCCTGAACCAGGTCCGCCCTTCCACGGCTAATAAGGGGCTTTTCGGAGAAATGATCTGCTGTGCTTTAGCAGCAGCGAATATCGTACAACAACCAATGACCGCAGGGATCAGTTTTTTCATACCTGGCTAATTATGTTCCGCAATCTACAGGTTTTACCGTTATATTGCAACGCCCGGCATTTCAGATACCTTCCCGCATCATCTTCCTCACCAATTTATCCGCTTCAATATTAAAATTAAGCTCAGTGCCTTTCTTTTGATGGGCTTTCACCTTAATAAATGTCAATTCGGTCTGCTCAGCCAGCGCATAAAATTCCTTTACCAGATCTGCATTCCGTATTTCCGTTCCTTTGCTGGTAATAAAGCCCGCCGCCATCAATTTCGTTCTTCTTTCCATCAATCCCGTTACATACTGGCTGTCTGAGAAGATCCGTAGTGATGTAAAGGTCTTTCCCGCATGGCGGATCCCCGCTATGACAGCATACAATTCCATTCTATTGTGGGTGGTATCCGGTACTTTGCCGGATAAGACGGTCTTCTCTTCCCCCGAGAGGATGATGGCCACCCAGGCCCCCAGGCCGTTTTGGGTATTACAGCTGCCATCCGTATATATATCCGCACTATTTATCATATGCTAAAAGTAACATGAATTTCGCCTTACCCGGGAATAGCGCTACCTTTGTGGTTAATTTTTTTTCCGGCATATATGACTTTTGAGGATTTAAATCTGAATAAACCTTTACTGGCGGCGCTGAAAGACCTTAAATTCACAACGCCTACCACTATTCAAAGCAGGGTATTCTCCACGACCATGTCGGGGCGGGATGTGTGTGGTATAGCCCAGACAGGTACCGGTAAGACCTTTGCTTATCTTTTGCCCTGTCTGCGTATGTGGTCCTTCTCCAAAGACAAGTTTCCCCAGATCCTCATTGTTGTGCCTACCCGGGAACTGGTATTGCAGGTAGTGGAGTCGGTTAAGCGGCTCACGTCTTATATGAGCGTGGAAGTAGCCGGCTTCTATGGCGGCGTCAACATGAACCCGCAAATGGCGATAGCAGAGGGTAAGCTGGATGTGGTGGTGGCCACACCGGGCAGACTGGTGGATATTGTGATGAGCGGCGCCCTAAAACTGAAAGCTATCAAACGCCTGGTAATAGATGAGATGGATGAAATGCTGAACCTTGGCTTTCGTACACAATTGAAGACCATCCTGGATCTCCTGCCCGCAAAAAGACAAAACCTGCTTTTCTCCGCCACCATCACTGAGGATGTGGAGGCGCTGATGGATACTTTCTTTAACAATCCTGTTACGATTGAAGCAGCTCCTGCCGGAACTCCTTTGACGAATATCAGTCAACATGCCTACATAGTTCCCAACTTCAATACAAAAGTGAACCTGCTGGAGCTATTGATCCGCGAGCAGGCAGACATGACGAAAGTACTGGTGTTCGCCTCTACCAAAAAGCTGGCGGATGAGCTGTATGAACCACTGGCGGCAGAGTTCCCGGATAAGATTGGCGTCATCCATTCAAACAAAGAACAGAATTTCCGCCTGAACGCCGTAGAACAATTCAAGGAAGGTAATTACAGGGTATTGATTGCTACAGACATTATTGCACGTGGACTGGATATCTCGGAGGTAACGCATGTGATCAACTTTGATATGCCCGAAGCGCCTGAAAGCTATATTCACCGTATTGGCCGTACCGGCCGCCTGGATAAAAAAGGAATAGCACTCAGTTTCATTACAGAGAAAGAGCAGGCGCTGCGTACAAAAGTAGAGGCCTTGATGAATTACCAGATCCCGGAGCTGCCTTTGCCTGCTAACCTGGAAATTTCGGATCAGCTTACAGAGGAAGAAGACCCGGTCTTTATTGTACCGAACATCGTATTGAAGCCAATTAAACGCGAAGGCGCCGGAGCTGCTTTTCACGAGAAATCAGCGAAAAATAAAAAGGTAAATGTGAAGATCCGGCATTCGGAGAAAATGAAGATGAAATATGGCAAACCTAAAACACGGGGCGCTAAAAAGAAAAATAAATAGACGAAACTATCCTATAGCGCGTTACTATTCGAACTAATATGCTGACTACCTGCCACCTTCAGGAAATAATTTATCGTATCAAGTGTTTCAGCATAGGATGTAGGCTTGGTGAGATAGCTGTGGGCGCCCTTTGAAATACACTGATCTTTTTCAAATGCATTAAGGGACGTTGAATATATAATCACTGGAATATGCATAAAATGCGTGGCAGATTTTAATGATTCCAGGGTTTGCGAACCATTCATTCTCGGCATGTTGAGGTCCAGGATGATCAGAGAGGGGATAATACCGGATTCATAATCGCTATATAACAGGGCAAGCGCTTCTTCACCATTGGCGGCATAACGGATCGTTATATCAGCATGTATATCGTTAAAGGCGTCGCTGAGGATTACCAGTTCTTCCGGATCGTCATCAACAAACAGGAAATGTATATTATTCATAGATCATTTATTACTGGTTCCAAGGGGTAATGTAACAATGAACCTGGCGCCCTGTGACTGGTTAGGCGCCGCTGTAATACTCCCATGATGTAATTCAGCAATCTTTTTGCAAATGGCCAATCCTATGCCGTTTCCCTGGTACTCCTGCCTGGAATGCAGACGTTGAAATAATTCAAACATTTTGGGAACATATTTGTCTTCAAATCCAATTCCATTATCGTCAAAGAATATTTTTATTGTTCCCTCCTCTTCTTTGGCATAGACGTCAATCACCGGAACAGTATCTTCTCTGCTGTATTTTATAGCATTTCCGATAATGTTTTCGAAAAGCTGCTGAAGCAGGCTTTTCTCGCCTCTTATTTCAGGCAAAGGCCCGATATTAACGGTCCCTTTCTTCTCTTCCAACCTCATCTGGAGGGACTGTACAGCAGCTCTTGCGACACCGTCCAAATTTACAACATCAAAATTTATTTCACCGCTGCTTACCTGTGAAAACCTTAAAAGATCCTGGATAAGCGTGCGCATCCGGGCGGAAGCGGCGTGTATGTTGGCAAGGTATGATGATCCTTTTTCATCAATATGACCCGAATACTGGCTCAGCACGTAGTCGGAGTAATAAAGCACCTTTCTGACGGGTTCCTGCAGATCATGCGAAGCGATATAGGCAAACTGCTGTAATTCATGATTACTACGGTTAAGCTGCCGAATGGTCGCCTCCAGCTCGCGGTGTTTTTCCTCCAGTAATTGCTGCGCTTCTTTCAGCTCCCTGTTATCCTGCAGTGTTTGCTCAATGATTTTTTGCGCATGTATGTCCACCATATAACCTATCCAGGAAGATATTTCCTGCGATTCATTTTTCAGGGGTATCACTGATACCAGGTGCCAAATATATTCTCCGTTGATGCAATTTCGTAGCCGGCACTGCATTTTGATAGGAAAAACTGCAGAAGGCAGGTTATTTGAAAGCAGGATCGAAAAAACCGTATAATCGTCCGGGTGCACAACATCCTGCCATACATCCTTGTTCAATTCTTCCGGCGTTTTACCGGTGAACGCTTCCAGCCATTCATTCGCGTAGGTGATATAACCGGAGCTATCCAGGGTAACTATCAGCTGTGGTAAGGTATTGGTTAAAGTTCTGTACTGCTGTTCGCTTTTCAGTATTTTTTCCGACAGTTCCTGGAGCTGTTCATTTTTTCTCTTTAGTTCATCGTAGGGAGAAATGGGCTTTTCATTCCGGAATGTGATCCGCCATTCATTGATTTTCTGTAGATCTATCTTCGGAGCGCCGGGGATCGCATAGAATAATTCAATTCTGGCTTCTTTCCCCTTTTGGGATAACTGGTACTTGCTGACCAGCCTTTTTGCATATTCCAGTCCTGCGAGACTGTCATCTGCTACCGGCTCATTATTCGTCACTGACGCAACGAGGTATGTACTTGGTGGAGAATTACCCACAAAGAGTATCATACAGCTGATCTTACCTTTTTCCAATGCCCAGCGTGCAAGCTCCGATACCGCAGTTGCAAAAGTGGTTTGGGCGGATAATGTCAGCCCTGCCAGCTCTCCGAGCTTCATGGATCGTTTATGAGCCAGGATAAGATCAAATTCATTTTCCAGCGTAATCCTGTGAAGTTCGTGCATGAGACTACAAGTTAATTTTACAAACTACAATACCGGTGTCATCTGTATGGCGCGCAAATTCATTATATATCACGGCAGCAATAACGGAGGGGTCGCATCGTTGGATTGTATTGTGCCGGGCCAGGTCTATCCTGCTTTTAATGCCATCACTACAAAATAAAAGATATTGGCCAGGCTCATATGGAAACTCGCGTTCTTTGAGACTGGTGGGTATGTTCATTCCGATGATCCCGTTATAAGGCATGTAGCCATATTGGTTACTATGACTCGTTAACTTTGTATGGATGTTCCCCACTCCGCAAAGGCTCCACATCTTCCCCGGGATATCCAGTATGCCAACAGTCCCAACCAGCCCGCGCGTCTTCTTAACGTTTTCGTGCATATGCCTGATAATGGCAACGGCATTGTCAGAAGGACGTGTTTTTAGCGATTCCACGGCCGTCACTACCGCTTTTTCCGCATGGGGCCCATGTCCAAGGCCGTCACCGAGAAAAACTATCAGTTTATCCCGGTCAAAACTTGCATAGCAGCCATCTCCACAATACTTTTCATTGGGCTTTGGTACCAGCAGCGAACGGATCTCAAAAGCAGGCTTTCTTTTGTATAGCGGCTGGGCTTCGTTAAAGATCCGGGAAAGAACAACGGTTCCCCAATTTGGCAGCGAATAAACCTGGAAGTGATCCGAGAGTCTTTTTATAGCGCCTAGTCCCTGTCCCAGTGTATTTTTTGTAGAAACACCGTCAATGATCATCCGGCTGACATCTGCCATTCCAGGTCCCTTATCAACCGCAAGGATCTCAACACCCTGGTTACCATCGTCTTCTATCAGTTTCACCAATACTTCCCCTCCGCCTCCATGATTCACCAGGTTGGTGCCTATTTCAGCTACAACGATGTCGATCTCACCTATCTTTCTTTCAGTAAATCCTGCGCCAGTTACGAGGTTATGAATTTCTCTTTTTAAAAGTGCCAGATAACTTCTCTCTGCCGCCTTGAAGCTGATATTTGCGCGGCTAACCATTCTTCCATTTAATTATAGTAACTACAGTACCTTTTCCTACTACACTTTTGATATCAAATTCACTTACCAGTCTTTTGGCTCCGGGGAGCCCTATTCCCAGGCTTTTGCCTGTAGAGAATCCGTCTTTCAGCGCAAGAGGTATATCTTTGATTCCGGGGCCTTTGTCATCAAAGGTCAATCTTATACCGTTATCTCTTCCCTGGTTGACAATCTCAATGACAACGCTCCCGCCATTTGCATATTTCAACATATTGCGCACGAGCTCACTGGCTGCAGTGATCAATTTTGTCTGGTTTACCAGGCTCATGCCGATTTTTGTTGCAAACTCTTTGACCCTGTTCCGGAATGGAACGACATCTTGTTCCTTTTCAATTTTCATGGTCGTTTTACTCAGCACCGTCTTCATTATCAGCTGGTTCATTCTGATTTCCAATCTTCTCCTGTAAGAAAAGCATTCCCTTTTCGACGTTTAATGCGGTACTTACCCCCTGCAACTCCAGACCCAACTCGATTAATGTAATGGCAACTGCTGGCTGCATGCCTACCACTACAGTCTCAGCGTCCATAATTTTGGACATACTGCCGATGTTGCCTAAAATGCGGCCCATAAAGGAATCCACAATAGTCAATGCAGATATATCGATCAGTACTCCCCTTGCACCCGTTTTACTCACCATTTGTACCAGATCTGATTCAAGGTTCACGGCCAGCCGGTCATATAAATCGATCTGGATGGTTACAAGTAAGAACTGCCCCATTTTCAAAATAGGAATTCTATCCATGTAGTATATTGGTTTTTTCCTTTTGCGATTTTCTTACTTCCAGTTGCAGTAATCCGAACGAATATTTGAGTGCAGCGGCCAGGGTAGATTTCGTCATTATTTTCGACAGATCAATACCCAAATGCACAATCGTTTGAGCTATTTCCGGGCGGATACCACTAATGATACATTCTGCACCCATCAAACGGGTGGCCGCTACGGTCTTGATTAAATGTTGTGCCACCAGGGAATCGACAGCGGGTACGCCTGAAATATCAAGTATGGCGATGCTGCTGCCCGTATCCACAATTTCCTGGAGCAGCGCTTCCATAACGACCTGCGTGCGGGCGCTGTCCAGCGTGCCAATGATCGGCAGCGCAAGTATGCCATCCCATACCCGGATCACCGGCGTAGATATTTCGGTGATCTCGTTCGTCTGCCGGAGGATCACTTCTTCACGTCCATGGATAAAAGTTTCGAAAGTAACAACACTAAACCTGTCAAAGAGCCTGCTGATTTTCAACATCAGCTCGTACAACAGGACAGGGTCATTCTGTATTTCAACTTGCAGGGTATGTATTACTGCATCCTTCAGGCTGAAGATGAAAGCGCCCGTTTCTCTCGGTGAAAACCCTTGTTTTGCCCGGGAAATGGAAAGTCCCTCCAGGATGTCATTAACAGCTTCAAATTCCGCTGAGGATGGGTCTGCTATATTCGTGTTGGAAATTGAATTTAACAAGGCATCCAGTAACGCATTACTTTGGTCCCTCGTTTCTTCATTACTTATCAAATCTTCCCTCAGTGATTCATCAAGCAGCTGGTTATTTAACCAGGATTCGAATAACTCTTTTTTCTTCTTTTTAAGCAACTTTGAAACGTCTGCCTTCATTGTAATTAATTTGATCCTAAATATAGCGGTATTTCATTGGTTAAAACAAGATTATTCACGTTGATCGACAGATAAACACCCGCCACTGCTTAGCCCGCTATTACAATTACGTGTATGACTATACTAAAACACCTATAGCTGCGGAGTAGCCGGCCGGTCTTTTTTAGAGGGCATTTTGCTTTTCTGCCAATACTTAATGATCTGAGCTAAAGATTGACGCCATTCTTCATAGGTGGACTCTTTGACAAAGAATCCATGCACTTTCAATAAATAAGCTCTATAGATCTGGGCTTCGGAGGGCGTCAGCGACCAAAAAATAAAGGGCACGGAATGAAATTTTGCATTCGGCGCCGCCAATAATTTTTCACGCAATTCAAACCCCGACATTCCGGGCAGATTCACCTCTGAAATAATAATAAAAGGAGCTTCTTCTGCAAGATCAAGCCGGGCAAGCAGATCTTCCGGGTGTGTAAAAAGCACGAGGTCGTTTTCGATCTGCAGGTCTTTAAAAATATCCCGTATTAATTCATGTTCTTCCTTGTCCTCATCTACGATCCATATAGGTCCTTCGAGCATACTACGTTTTTTTTTTGCTAAAACAAATTGCATGCCGGGTAACAAGGTCTGAGCCTAGGTGGTGTTGGTCCCCTATGGCACGATTTTCCCGCCTGTTCCTAAAAAGATCTTATGAACAGCATCCACCAACAGCAGCCTGAGCAAAATCGTAAAGACCTCCAGGGGCATGAGGCTCATCTTAAACTAAAACAACTGGCTGAAAAAGCCAGCAATTGTTTCTTCTGCACCAAGCTCAGAACAGGCGCTCAATTTAATACCCGTCCCATGGCAGTATTGAAAGTAGATGAGGACGGTACCTGCTGGTTCCTCAGCGAAAAAGACAGCCAGAAGAACCTGGATATTGCAGAAGACCCCAACGTACAATTGCTGTTTAAAGGAAGCGAACATGCAGATTTTATGTCGCTCTACGGAAAGGCCACTATCAATACGGATAAGGAAAAAATTAACGCGCTCTGGACGCCCCTTGCCAAGACCTGGTTTACAGAAGGAGTGGACGACCCGCGCATTTCCGTGATCAGGTTTGAGCCCCACGAAGGTTACTATTGGGATACCAAACATGGACAAGTTGTAGCATTTGCGAAACAGCTTATTGGCGCCGTTACCGGTAAAACACTGGACGACTCAATTGAAGGCACCCTTAAAGCATAAGCATTTCTCTTCTTATTTTCCATCCATCAAATTCACCCAGGACTTCACAATCTTTTGAAGGCTTGCTTTGTGTTTAGTCACCTCCTCGATCGAACGGAATTTGGCATAGGCCTTTCCCTTGGGCGCAGGTTCCAGCAGCCCTGTTTTATCGTTCAATAACCCGCCTTTGTGAAATATTACAGCCACAAAATCCTTTACTCTTGGGTTAAAAGTGGCCATCGGCTCCTTGTAGTCAAAACTGGGGCCACCCCATTTTACATCTTCTTCAATTTTAGGGCTTGCGCTGCGAATGATTTCTCTAACAGCCTGCATTTCGGCCTTTAAAGGATGTTCTAGCTTAGTGAGAAAGTCCTCCACTTTTGTTGTGTTGTTCATGATTGTACAGTTTTTGCTTTTAAGATCAAACAATGACACAAAATTGCTGTGTACAATCGAACAAAACATTTACATATGTTGAGAAACCATAAAAAAGACTAAATAACATCGGCCACAACCGGCTTACATCCAAAGATCACCTTGATATGCGTCCCACTGTTCGTTTCAATGCTTAAACTGCCTCCCAGATCATCAGTAAGCCCTTGCAGCATTTCCATCCCCATGGAGGTACCCATCTTCTGGTCAAAATCACTGGGAAGCCCCTTCCCATTGTCTGCAATACTCAGCATGATCTGCGAATCTGAAATATGAACAAGTGAAATGGCAATCTTCCCCTCCTCTGTCTCCGTGAAAGCGTATTTTATTGCATTGGTGATCGCCTCGTTCAGGATAAGCCCTAATGTAATAGCCTTTGCATGGTTTAATTCGATATTCTCTATTTGCAGGGAGAATGCAATATTCTCCCGCATCGAATAGCTTTCCCGGAGATACTCCACCAGTTCATATATGTACTCCGGCAGATGAATGGTAGACAGTGTTTCCGACTGGTAAAGCCGCTGATGAATGATAGACATGGAATGTATTCTATGCTGGCTCTCCTTGATGGCGGACAAGGCTTCTTTGTTCTTGAGGTAACTTGATTGTATCTCCAGGAGGCTTGCCACGATATGAAAATTGTTCTTCACCCGGTGATGGATCTCTTTGATCAGCCATTCTTTCTCTTTCAGGAAATGCTGCAGCTGCTCATTTTTCTGAAGGATAAGCCGGTTGCTCTGTTGTTTGTTCCTGTATTGCTTGTACAATAATCCGATAATAATCGACAACAGGACAATTCCGGCAATGGTAAAATTTCTTAACAGGTTCGCCTGGTCAAGACGGCTCTCCTGCAATTGATTTCTTTGACTTAACTGCGTTATTTCATTTTTATTCTTTTGCGTTTCGTATTCTATCTCCAACTGCTTTATTTGCCTGTTGCTTGATTCATTAAAAAGTGAATCGTGCAATGCCTGGTATTTAAGTAAATTCTCCGACGCCGATCTGTAATGACCCTGGGCCGTATCTAAGCGGAACCGTAGAAAATAATCCTCCTTGATCCGGTAAGGGTCCCCGATTTTCTCACTTAATGAATCCAGTCTTCCAATATACATGTTGGCAGCAGCGTATTGCCTGGACTGCAGATAGTAAGCAATGAGCAAGGCATAAAATTTATGCAGCATTTTGTCGGAAGGCCGGTGCTGCCTGATGAGCTGCAGGATCCGGTTGCAATAAGCCTGCACTTCAGCGTAGCCGCCCAACTCGTTGTAGATAATTAAATAAGACAGCGGAGTATAGATATGACTTTCATTATCCCCTGGCTCAAGGTACTTGGGTGGCAAAGTTCTCATAAATGCCAGGGCCTCTTCCGGCTTCTTCAGTTCAACATAACTGTCAACGATATTAGCCATCACCTGCAGTACCGCGTTATTTGCGTTGTGCTTCTCCGCTACCTTGAGTGCATCCAGGTAATAGCTGATGGCCTTTTTGTGTTCGTTTAATCTTCCTAAGGTGATCCCTATATAATTATTGATCTGGCAGAGCGTCAAACTGCTATCTCCGTTGCTCAGGGCGCTTTTCAGTGCCATCAGGCCATAGTTCAGGGCTTGTTTGTAATCACCGTCGGTATAATAGATGTTGGAATATAAAATATACACACCTTGCAGCGAGGTGAAATTTATGGACTTGTAAAGCCGCACAGATTGATTGAGCTTCTCGATAGCGATGATCCTTTCATCATTTATCGCATATAGGTCGGCAAGGAATTTAAGACAATAAGCTTCCTGTTCAATATAGCCTGCTTGCTGAAAAGCCTGTACGGCCAGTTCAACCAGCCGTCTTTTCTCTGCGCCTTCAACCGGGTCTTCATATTCATAGTATTCGGATAAAGAAAAATAAGCAACGGCGGTATAATACCTGTTCTTCGCATGCTGCAGCAGGCCAGCAGCTTTTTCAGCCAGTGCGTGGCCTTTTTCTTTCTGCCCCCGTTCCCTGGCAATCAGTGATTCCAGCACCACCTGGAAGTTGTCTGCATCCTTAGACTTTACCTTAGTGCTCAGCAAGGCTGCCTTACGCATATAAAATCTGGCACTATCCAAATCACGTTCATACTCTCCGGCCTTGGAGATCTGGGACTGGGCAGCCAGTAAATAGACATGCATCCGCTCAGCATCAGGCGTGAGATAATTTAACGATCGTAACAGTGAGGCGGCCCATTCGGTTGACACTCCCTGGCCATAGCCCCTTACCCCCATTAATGTCAACGAGATTAATATTGCTAGTCTGCCCAACATTCTATGAATGTTTATCTTTTTTTCTGGCGGCAATCTCCTTTTCAACGCCCAGCTTTTTTATCCTGGAGTTTAAGGTATTTACATTGATATCAAGAATTTCAGCAGCGCCGCCTTTCCCGGATATTTTCCAGTTACAGCTTTCGAGTACAGCAAGAATATGGTCGCGTTCGTTCTCATTCATCGTTTTAAATCCGCTCTTCGTGCTAACAGATGGGTTATTGACTCTCCTGGAAGCTGGTATCTCAAGCGATTCAATCACTGCGTGATTTCCGAGCACCATATTTCGCTGGATGGTATTCTCCAGCTCCCGGATATTGCCGGGCCAGTCATATTGCACCAGCATTTCTGCAGCTTCCGTGGAAAGCACCGGTACTTGCTTTCCTTCTTCTGTATACTTCTTTAAAAAATAGTTTGCCAGGGCTTGTATATCCTCTTTTCTTTCCCGTAAGGGAGGCAATGTTAATGGAAACACATTGAGCCTGTAATAGAGGTCAATTCTGAAACGTCCGGCTGCTACTTCTTCCTCCAGGTCCTTATTGGTAGCAGCAACGATCCGTACATTTACTTTTTTGGGCTTCCCTCCTATTGGTTCAATTTCCCGCTCCTGCAAAACCCGAAGGAATTTGACCTGTAATTCCAGCGGCAGCTCGCCAATTTCGTCCAGAAAAATGGTGCCGCCATCCGCCAGTTCAAATTTACCTTCACGTTTGGCAGTAGCTCCTGTAAAGGATCCCTTCTCGTGGCCGAATAAGTCAGACTCAACAAGATTAGCGGGCAAAGTACCGCAATTAACAACGATGAATGGTTTGTAACGCCTGGCAGAAACATTATGAATAGAATGAGCGATCAGCTCCTTCCCTGTACCGCTTTCGCCCAATATCAGCACAGACGTATCCGTAGATCCAACCATTTTGGCACGTTCAAGTGTATCAAGAAATTTTCGGCTATTGCCGATCAGTTGGTTGAACTCCGGGGGAAGTACAGGCGGTGCGCTTTTTTGTGAGGGAGGAGCGGCAGGTTTTTCCGGCAGCCGGTTCTTGTGCAGGTACAAGGCAACGTCCAGCATAATTAGTACGTCCTTGGCACGAAAAGGCTTTACCATAAAGCCATACGGCTTTGTTGACTTCGCCTCCTCCAGTATCTGCCTGTTTGAATTCGCTGATAGATATACGAATGCCATATTCCTGTCATTGAGTATGCGGCCCAGGTCTATCCCGGTGCCTTCGCCCTGCAGAAAAATATCAACCAATACCAGGTCCGGGTTTTCTTTCTCAATGATGGATAAGGCAGTGGCAACTGATCTCGCAATAGAACAAGTGGAGTATCCGGCATTCGTGAGTATAACATTCAGGCTCTTCGCCTCAATAAACTGATCTTCTACTATTAAAATTTTAGGCTTCACTTCAAAGTTTATTTGTGATCAATACTTTGCAGTAATCTGTAATAAATTTACAATTATTAGCTTTCTAAACCATAAAGCATTCTCTTTCAGGCCGCTATTAACGAATTTTCTCAATACTTATTGATATACCAATATTTCATTTACGGTTATAAAAATTAATACGTTGCAAATGAATTGTTTCGTAAATTAATTCTGCCTAAACCCAAATACAATGACAAAACGGGAACTCAGCTTCGTTTGCATTACAGCCCTCATCATGTGCATTCCAATGGCCATCATCGCACATAGAGATCAACCGCCGCCATTATCCTCCACTATATACGACTGGAACGACATCAAAGTGGAGCACACTAAAACAGGGGAAAGGCGCCAGTTCCTCCAGGCGCCCACTCCGACACTGGACGAACTGGAACTGCATGTCACTACCCTGAATCCCGGAGAGGCGCCGCATCCGCCGCACCAGCATCCCGATGAAGAGCTCATCATTATAAAAGAAGGAACCGTTGAATCTACCGTAAACGGCATCACTAAACGTGTAGGCCCGGGTTCTGTTATCTTCCAGGCATCGAATCAATTACACGGACTTAGAAATGTAGGTACTACCAGGGCGGTGTACCATGTTATTAAATGGAAGACGGAAAAAACGCCTAAGGCTAAATAAATAATTACATAACAATCACCTACCTGGAGGGGCTGGTCTGCAGATCAGCCCTTTTTTTTAGTATTTTCCATTTAAATGTAGTTATTCTGACTTTTATGCAACTAACATAGATATGAGCATCGGAAAATACAGCCAATGACAACATCTATCGATAAGGACTTTATTGAGCAGGTAAATCAGCACCTGGGTATTGCACACAAAGTATGCAGGATGCATTTTTCGCAAGCGGAGGAACAGGAAGATGTTCTGCAGGAGATGATGTTCCAGCTATGGCGTTCGTATAAGAGCTATACCGGCGCAGCAAAATTTTCAACCTGGATGTACCGGGTCTGCCTGAATACAGCACTGGCGCAGCTACGCAGTAATAAAAAAACCGCTACCGTACCATTTTCAGCCGATCATCTTCAAATACCCGATTCATCTGTCAGCAATAAAAAAACGGATACCGAACTGCTCATGCAAGCCATAGCGGTTTTACCGCCCATTAACAAATCGATCATACTACTATACCTTGAAGATCTCTCGTACCAGGAAATAGCCGACATAACGGGATTTACCAAATCCAATATCAGCGTTAAGATCGTCAGGATTAAACAACAACTGGAAAACATATTAGCTGACAAATATAAATCGATAGACCATGATAACATTAGATGAATTAAAACAACAGTGGGGTCAAAATCAAGAAAAACTGATAACACCTGCTACCTACAGCCAGCAGGATTTTAATAAAATAATTAAATCCAGGATCATGAAAAACAAACATATCGCCTTTCAGTACTTTTGGGCATCCTTTACCCTACAGATGATCGTATATGCCCTGCTCTGCCATGTTATTGTTAAGTATTGGCCGCAACAGAACATAAAAATTGCGGGGCTGATCGGAATAGCGCTATATATTCCCTTTACCGGGATGCTGTTGAAAAAATATAAAAGAATAGCCAAAACGAGCTTCATGGATAAGGTAGATGATTCCTTGCACAAACACATCGCTTTTTGCCGCCAGGAATTGGGGAGTTTCTACCGGTTTAAAAAATGGTATGAAATGATCCTGGTACCCATCAGTGCCGCAATAGGTGTTTTCCTCACTTTTGAGCTGTATCTACCAGGTGGTGTATCCAGTCATCCTATTGGGGCGATCATTACATTTGTTGTTGCACTATTGTCCTGCGGATATGCAATCAAGCTGGAGAATGAGAAAAACTTCAGGCAACCACTGGCTCAGTTCCAGCAGATGCTGGACGAGTTTACTGTAACGCAATGAGAGAAAGAAGGGGCAGATGCTGAGACATCTGCCCCTTAAATACTTAGCACAACATCAAACTACTGCACCAATGCCCTTGTTTCCAGTAAGATCTTCTCCAACTGCTCTACTTCACTCCGCGTCAATGGCTGCAGTGGTCTTCTGATATGCCCGCCATTCTCTCCCAGTATATTCAATCCCGCTTTGATCGCTCTTGGCAGCCCTTTGGCCACGATAAACTTCAACAAATTCACCTGCTGCAGAAATACCTTCTGCGCCGTAGCCAGATCATTGTTCTCCACCGCCTCATATAGCTCCAGGTTCAGCTCCGGTATCAGGTTAGGCGCCGCCGTACACCAGCCGTTTGCCCCTGCCGCAAAAGCAGCCAGCGCTAATGGATTCGAACCATTGTAAAACGCTACGTCTTCTCCCAGCTCTTTTTTCAGGTAATGCATCCGCTGCACATCCCCGGTGCTCTCCTTGATCATGGTAACATTCGGAATCTCCAGCAATCGCTTCAATAAACCGGGAGACATATCCACCCCTCCTGTTGCGGGATTGTTGTATGCCATGATAGGAATAGAAATACTGGCGGCTACCGCATCATAGTGTTTAACAATTTCATCATCCGTTAATTTCCAGTAACTCATCGGGATGATCATCACCGCTGTTGCTCCGGCTTTCTCTGCAAATTTCGCGTGGTAGATCGTCCGCTCCGTAGTGAGGTTGGAAACGCCTACCAATGTTGGCACACGGCCTGCAACCTGCTGCATCGTAGCCTCTGTAATGGCCTCCTTTTCAGTGTCTGACAGGTAAGGCAATACGCCTGTACTTCCCAGCGGAGCAATACCATGTGAACCGGATGCCACCAGGCGCTCTACTAATTTCCTGAACAGTGGAATATCCACCTGCTCATTTTCGTCAAATGGTGTAATGGGATATGCAATGATCCCTTTAAATGGAATATGCTTCATGTGTTAAATTTGCCGGTGAATAAATTAAAGATCCCTGCCTTCCTCTTCGCGCAGCGCCACACCCAGGTTCTGCAGCTGCGGTGCATTCTCACAGGCAATGTATTTCGCCGGTTCGCTGTCGCTGAGGTTCTGATGACGGTGCCAGGCCCAGGACGGAATGTACACTGCATCCCCTTTTTCCCAGGCTACTTTCTCTCCTTCAATCTCGGTATAGCCTTTCCCTTCCAGTACATACAATACCGTTTCATAAGTGTGGCGATGCCTGTTCGTCAGCTGGCCGGGTAACAGTCCGCCGATGGTCATACTCACGTTCTTACTGGGAAGATCTACGAAGAAAACAGGATGCTTGCGTTCTGTAGAGAACTGGTCGTGCTCACCAGCTTTCTCCACGTTTTTGTGAATGAGATACGGCGGTTTTACATACACCGGCCTTGCATAGGTTTTGTGAAAATCCTTTGAGCTGAACTGTTCGATTTTAGTGTTTGTCATGTGATCTGTTTTTTGCTGTTATTGCATGATCGCACTACAAAATTATCATACCTTTGGACCACCTTAGTGGTACAGAAATAACATAAACAGCTAGTCCAGATGTTAAGACCTTGGGATCTTCAAATCACCATCGATACCAACTCCGATAAAGCGATATACCTTCAGATCGCGGATGCCGTGATCCATGCTGTAAAGACAGGTAAACTACACAGCGGAGATGCACTGCCCGGAAGCCGTCAACTGGCTTCCCAGCTGAAGGTGAACCGTAATACCATCGTAGAGGCATTAGAAGTGCTACTGGCAGAAGGCTGGCTGGTTTCAAAAGAGAGAAAAGGCACCTTCATTGCCGATAGCCTGCCCACCATCAGTGTTAAAAAGCAAGCCGCATCAAAGCCCGCAGAAAAGGCGGTCCTCAGAAAACCAGCTATCATATTCGACGACGGCCTGCCCGACACCAGGATCGCACCCATCGCTGAACTGGCAGGGGCTTACCGGCAGATCTTCAACCAAAAAGGCAGATGGCAATTAATGGGCTACAGCCAGGAATCCGGCGATCTTGACTTCAGAAGCGCTATTATGCAGATGTTGAATTTCAAACGTGGCATGCGGCTTTCGCCGGAGGAGCTTTTTATTACCAGGGGCAGCCAAATGGCCATGTACCTATCGGCACATTGCCTGTTACAAACGGGCGACTATGTAGCCATCGAGAACCCAGGCTACAAACCTGCATGGACAGCCTTTGAAAATGCGGGCGCAAAGCTACTACCTGTGAATGTAGATGCAGAGGGAATGATCGTGGATGAATTGAAGACATACCTTCGCTCCAGCAAACCTATCAAAGCCATTTACATCACCCCGCATCATCAATTCCCCACCACCGTTACCTTAAGCCTGCAAAGGCGGCTGGAACTGATCGCCCTGTCCAACAAACATGGCTTCACCATTATAGAAGATGATTATGACAATGAGTTCCACTTCGGGCAGCGCCCCATCCTGCCACTTAGCAGCTTTGAGAACATACAACATTATGTTTATATCGGAACCATGAGTAAGATCGTAGCGCCCGCACTGCGTATGGGCTACCTGGCCTCGTCCAAAGCCTTCATCGCGAAGGTGAGCCAGCTGAGGAAGATCATCGATGTACAGGGAGATAACATGATGGCACAGGCTGTCCTTCAACTGATCAATGGTGGTCATATCAAACGGCACCTGAGAAAGGCTACCTTACTTTATAAAGAGAAAAGAGATCTTTTCGAACAACTGATCGGGACACATCTTGCCAACAAAATAAATTTCCGCAAACCGGAAGGAGGGCTTGCCTTCTGGCTGGAACCTAAACAATCCAAAGACCTGGTAAAACTCTCGAAAACATTGCTTGGGAAGGGCATACAGATCATCCCTCCGGATCACTTCAGCTTTAAAGAACCCATTAATGGCCTACGTCTTGGCTATGCCTCCCTGACGGAAAAACAGCTGGAAGAAGGGATTAAGGCCATCGCCAGGTTACTATAAGCTGCCGTGATCCGGACGGCTATACTTTATCCTTTAACATCTGCCATCGAAGCGCCAAAATTGATGTGCAATACATTCCCGTTGGGCGTCACCAACGCAGGTACAGACTTTACACCTGCAGTTTCTGCTTCATGAATGCGGCCTCTGTCTTCTCCCAGATGTACTACTTCTACATTTGATTCGCCAACCAGGCTGACGATGTCATGTTCTGCACTCACGCAAACGGGGCAGCCTGCGTGATAAAAGATTGATTTTTTCATTTCCTGAGTTTTAAAAGATTAGACATTTTTGTCATTGCAAACTTAGTTAGGATCCCTAACAGGTAGCTGATCCAGTTTTGCCATTTCCAGGTACAAACTGGCTTTCCCCAGGAACGCTCGTCTCCTTCCCTATTGAAACTCAATAATTTATAGCTATAATTCGGCTAAAACTCTTTACCATCATAGCTTTGATCCAGGATATCTGGGATATATAAGCAGGTTATAAGCATGTTGTAACCGGGATATAAGCACTCTTTATAGATAGCAGTTATCCTGTTTAGAGATAGTAGTATACTTGAAGATAATCATATGTATCAAAAAAAAATGCAGACAACTTATCCTGAGCCCGCCATGAATTCCTGCCGCAGTAATCAGATTAGCTCGTTTTTGATTACATTTATATCAGATTAAACAGGAGAGCGTTAATTGGGTACTTATGCCTTAAATAATGAGGGGACATTACTAGCTCGGCTCGCTAACGGCGATGAGGATGCCTATACTGCCATTTACCGTCATTACAGCCGGCCACTTTATGAAGCAGCGCTGGTATACGTAAAAGAAGCTTCCCTTGCCAGGGAGATCGTACAGGAGGTATTTCTGAAGGTATGGATCAAACGGGTGCAATTCAGCAAAGTGGAACGCCTGCAGGACTACCTGTTTATACTGGCCCGTAACTGCATCTTTGACTATTTCCGCAAAAAAGCAACTGCCCTTGCCGCACAGGAGCAATTGCTACACGAACAGCCACTGATGGTGAACGATACCGATCACCGCGTACAGGAGCACCAATACAGCCAGCTCTTACATGAAGCCGTAGCAGCCCTGCCTCCCCAACGCCGCCGGATCTTTATCCTGGCCAAAGAAGAAGGCCTCAGCTATGCGGAGATCGCCTCCCTGATGCACCTTTCCCGGTTTACGGTAAAAAACCAGGTAGCCCAGGCCTTACAGTTCATCCGCATTTATATGGACCAGCACTACGCCGTAATCCTGCCGCTGGCGGTAATGGAATGGGTATTGACCATGCCAGGTCATTGAGCAACGAAAATTTTTTCTTCCCGGATAGTCCTCCCCCTTTTCTCCTACGTCTTTATCCTGAATGCTACACCATGACTGACCAGGAGTTTCTCATCTTACTTGAAAAGTACAAGCAGAACCAGCTTGACCAAAATGGTATACACAGCCTGATGCAGGAAATTGCAGAGGGCAGGCGGCATGCTTTAATAGAGGAAGATATTCTCCGGACCGTAGAGAACATGGAGGTCAGCGACAGTACTTTGACCGCGGCAGACCAGGAACAGATCTTATCAGCACTCCTGGAAAACATTCGTCCGTCCCGCCCAAGGCCTTTACTGTTCCGCTATCGCTGGAGCGCTGCGGCTGCCGTAGCACTGTTAATATTAACAGGCAGCGCGTTTTATATGTGGCAGTCACAAAGAAAAACGGCAGCGCCCGTGACAGCTGCTGCGGTATCCCGTCCGGATGCCAAACCTGGCACTAATAAAGCCCTGCTTACACTGGCAGATGGCGCGGTAGTAGAACTGGATAGTTCCCGTACCGGCCCCATACCTGCCCAGGGTAATGCCAGCGTACTGGCCCGGCCCGGACAGCTGGTATATAACAAGACCGCCTCACAGGCGCCTGCGGCTGTTTCCTATAATCTGTTACGGACGCCCAAAGGCGGACAATATCAGCTGGTATTGCCTGATGGTACGAAGGTATGGCTGAATGCAGCTTCTTCCCTGCGCTTCCCCACACAGTTCACAGCAGCCACCCGCAGTGTGGACCTCACAGGTGAAGCCTATTTTGAAGTAGCTAAAAATGCGGCCCAACCATTTCATGTGAAGGTAGCAGGAACGGATATCACCGTACTTGGCACCAGCTTTAATATTATGGCCTATACAGACGAAAGCGCGATCAAAACCACCTTACTGGAGGGCGCCGTGAAAGTAGCAAAAGGTAATGAAGAACGTTTACTGAAACCCGGACAGCAATCCCAACTGGAAGCCGGGAATAATATAAAAGTGATCAATGATGCGGACATCGAACTGGCCGTAGCCTGGAAGAACGGCTTCACCTCCTTCAGGAGCGCAGACATCCGGGCTATTATGAGACAGGTGATGCGCTGGTATAATATAGAAGTAGATTATGAAGGAGAGATACCACAACGCGTATTTACCGGCGACATTCCACGGGACGCCCGGCTCTCTGAATTATTGCAGTTGCTTGAAGTTAGTAAGATACATTTTAAGATGAACAATGACAGACTTGTTGTAATGCCGTAGCGCTTGTTATAACTACTTTTTGTAAACCAAAATCTGCTCGCTATGAGTAAAGGTCCATAGGAATTGCCGCTATGACCCTGATCAACCGTGAGGGTCATCCATGCCATCAGACCACCATTACGAATATTGATCTATTACACCCAAAACAGTGCATGTTATGCAATTGAAATTCTACAACATCACCGTTGTTCTACTCACCTTTGCCTGTTTACAGGTCAGCGCAAAGGGTTTGTCACAGCAGATCACCTTAACGCAAAAACGCTCCCCCATTGTAAAAGTATTTGAAGAGATCAAGAAGCAGACCGGCTATCGCTTCTGGTATGAAGATAAGCTGATCGCCAAAAGTAAGCCGGTAGACATCTCTGTAGAGAATGCGACGCTGGAACAGGTGCTGGACCTGGTATTCAGGAATCAGCCGTTCACATATGAGATCATCGGCAAGGTGATTGCCTTAAAAGAAAAAACGGAGCATTTAGAAGCCATCAACGCACCGCCGCCGCCCGACCAGGACAAGCGGATCACCGGTGTGGTAAGGGATAGTCTTGGTACGCCCATACCCGGCGTATCTTATTCGATAAAAGGTACTAAAACCGGCGGCGCCACGGATGTTAACGGCCGTTTCAGCATCACGGTGCCAAACGATAATGCCATCCTTGTTTTCAGCTCGGTGGGGTTTCAAAGCCAGGAAATAAGGGCAGGCAGTGGTACAGTTCTGAATATAACACTCGCCGCTTCCGCTACCGGTTTAAGCGATGTGGTGGTAACGGCTTTAGGCATCAAACGTAACAGGGCCTCGCTGGGTTACGCTATCAGCACTATCAAAGGCGAAGAGCTGACCAAGGCCGGCGCTACCATGAACCCTTTCCTCGCGCTCTACGGTAAGGCGTCCGGCGTAGGCGTAAACGTTGGTGCAGCCGGCCCGCAGGGCGGTATCCGGATCAACATCCGGGGAGCAGCCAGTATGAACCCTGACCAGAACACACGCCCGCTGTTTGTAGTGGATGGTGTGATCCTCGCAGACAGGAGGACCTCTATTGGCGGCACTGTAGGCGCAGGCTTTGACTATGGCGCAGGTATCAATGACATCAACTCTGCCGATATTGAATCCATCGAAATACTGAAGGGCGCCAAAGCAACGGTATTGTATGGCAGCGATGCCGCCAACGGCGTGGTGCTGATCACCACCAAAAGCGGCCGCAATACAAGAGGCTTCGGCATGACAGGCTCCTATCAATACACCATTGAGCAACCTGCCAATTACCTGAAGCTGCAGAATACCTACGGGCTGGGGGCAAATATATACGACACCGCCTATACCACGGTAAACGGTCAGCGAACCAGGGTAGTGCCCAACTACCGGTATAATTTCGGGCCTAAATTCGATGGTGCAGATGTGATGATGTATGACAGCAGCATTATCAAGAACAATGCTCATCCCAACAATTACAGAGACCTGTTCCAGACAGGCTTTTCTTCTACCGCCAACGTGGCTATTGCAGGCAGTAATGAAAAGGGAGCGTTGCGGGCATCCTACACAAATTACTACTACAAAGACATTATCGGCGACAACTCCTGGCAGAAAAGGAATACCTTCAGCTTCAACGGCAGCATCAAGGCCTCTGACCTGGCTACCTTTGAAGTAGTGTCCAATATTTACAACGTTAACTCCCAGAACCGCAGGGGCATGAACTCACAGTCCATCGCCTGGGGTTTTCCAAGGGATTACTCGTTTGACAAGGTCTGGTCATTGTATACCGACGAATTGGGCTACAAACGGGACCTGAGCAATATGGGCGTTCCACAGGCCGTAAATGAGCTGGGCTCATACCTGTGGGAGCTTGAAAAGAACCGCTACCAGGATGATAAGGTACACATCGTCACCGCCGCTAAAGTCACCCTGAATTTTACGAAGCACCTTTTCCTGGTAGGACAGGCAGGCCTTGATTATGACAATACCACCTACAAAAGCGAAAAAAGTGTGGACAGGATAATTCCTGCTATTGCAGGTGGAAGCTTCAGCGCGGCAAAAGAAAATACGACCGTACAAACCTACCAGGCTTTGCTGAACTATGATAATAACATCGTAGGCGAAGACCTTCACCTGTACGCTTTTGCAGGCGCCATTTACAGGCTGCGCAGCTCCGAATATCTTGGGAGCACCACCGTGGGCGGGCTCACTTACCCGGACTGGTATTCCTTCGCCAACGAAGTAGGCTCTCCCAGTGCGGATAACCTCTACCTGATCAGGAGCTACAACAGAGGCAGTGATGTATTGTATAGCGCAGTGGCTTCCGCTACGCTGTCCTGGAAAAATGAGCTGTACCTGGAGCTGCAGGGCAGACAAGACTGGAACTCTACCCTGCCGCCTGAAAACAACAGCTACTTTTACCCCGGCGCGTCCCTTACCTGGAACTACACAGAGCGCTTCTCTATCCCTAAAATGAACAGGGGACAAGTAAGACTGGCCTGGGCGGATGTGGGCAATGGTACTACCCGTTATTTCGCCAATAACCTGTATAGCTTCAACCGCCTGCCCGGTACAGACGCTGTTTCCGTTCAGCCTCCCGCCAATATTCTTCCCGGCGCCCTGAAACCGGAGCGCAAAAGGGAATTTGAGATCGGGATCAATAATAGCTTCTTCCATAACAACAGGGTAGTGCTGGATGTTTCTTACTACCGGAATAATATCTACGACCAGATCATGAACCTGGCCATCTCTCCCACTTCCGGCTCCAATGCGCTTAAGATCAATGCAGGTAACGTAAGGAACTGGGGTATTGAAATGGCCATCACCGGAACACCCGTGATTACCAAAAACCTGCGCTGGGATATCACTGTAAACGGCGCACGCCAGGGATCCAAAGTGGTAAAGCTCTATCCCGGTATTACCCAGAACTTCCTGTATAATCTCATCAATGGTTCCGCTGCCGCCGTACGGGCAGACCAGGGAAAACCCTATGGACAGATCGTAATGAACGACTACCAGCGGGATGATGCAGGGAACAGGGTGGTGAATGAAAACGGGATCTATATCCTGAACTCGCAGAGCTATATAGACGTGGCCAACATCATGCCCAAGTTCTACGGCGGTATATTATCCGACCTGCACTACAAATCATTTGATCTGCGTATAGGCCTGGACTTCAAATCAGGCGGTACGGTATTTTCGTATACCAATAACCGTATGTTCGGCCTGGGACAACTGGAAAACACTTTACAGTACCGGGATGAAGAACATGGCGGACTTGCCTATTATATAGACGCTGATAACAAAAAGGTAGCCTGGCAGCATAACCAGCCTGCTCCCGCAGGAGCCGTTGGTGGAAAAGTGTATCATGACGGTGTGATCCTGCCCGGTGTTAAAAAGGATGCTAATGATAAGTATGTGCAGAATGATATCATCGCATCTGCCTCCGACTATTATCTGTCTTATGTGAATGACCTCGCCAGCTCATTTCCGCCGGATGGATTGTACAAAAACAATTACGTAAAGGTGCGGGAAGTTGCTTTGGCGTATACACTGCCGAGAGGGCTCACCGAAAGGATGCGCCTGCAAAAGCTGACGGTGAACCTGGCAGCCCGTAACCTGTTCTACATCTATAAATCCATTCCTAACATCGATTCGGAATCGGCGCTGGGAGCAGATGTGTATGTGGAGAATACGGTGTATCCGGGTCAGCGGACCTATTCTCTTGGCGTGACAGTAGCTTTTTAACGCATTAAACGGAGTAACATGAAAAAAGCATTTTTATTGACGATCATATCTGTAATAGCTGTCAGCTCCTGTAAAAAAGACCTGGAGGACAGATATTACAACCCGGACCAGCTGAGAGGCGGCACATCAGATATTGTGCCCGGGCTGTTTACCCAGCTGCTTACTACCAATAAAATCTTTGTGCAGGATTATGGCGAATGGTTTTATCTGTTGTCCGGCGGTACCAGCATTACCGGCTATGAGCAGGTATGCAACCGGTACATCTCCTACCGTTATGACTGGTTCTCTACTTATAACGATCTTACCACGGGCAATGGCTTCGACGATTACCCCATTACCGGCCAGTCTTATTTTGAAAGCAGCTATACACGGCTCAAAAACTGGGAAACGATCAAAAGTGAAATGGATAAACGCAGCGGAAAGGATAAGACGGATGCCGAGCTGTATTTTAAGCTGGCTACATTGATAAAACTATACCAGGCTGCCAAACTGGTGGATCTCTTTAATTCCATCCCCTACTCCCAGGCATTCCAGGGTAGCAGCGGCGGCACGGAACACTATTTTCCGGCCTACGATGACCCGAAGGAAATTTACCAGTCCATCATAGCAGACCTGGGTGACCTGGTCAATACTTTGGAAGCTTCCTATAACCAGGTGTCTGAGCTCGGTAAATCCACCTTCCGCTCACAGGACGTGGCGTTCAAGGGCGATATCAACAAATGGGTGGCCTTTGCCAATGCTGCCCGCTTAAGGCTGCTGGTAAGGATCTCCGGGGTGGAGGAAGCTTATGCCAAACCGCTGATTGCCGACGCATTGGCCAAACCGCTGCCCACAACAGATCTTACCTGGCAGCTGTGGTACACCATAGATCCTACCGGTGGCGGCTTCTGGTTACGCGGACTGTATGAAACTACCTACGCGGCATTCGTGCCTGGTATCATCATGAAAAGGCTGAATTACGGAGCAAGCACCTATAATGAGGGAGAGGATGATCCCAGGCTGCCCGTATTAGCGCTGCGCACCAAATACAACGACTACAGGGGCATCTCTTACAATATAGATGCACAGACGCCTATCTATGATGGCGGCGACAAGTACTATCCTTTTGCAGACGATATCACGTCTTCCCTGACAACGAATGCCAAATCCATGTACAATCATGCCACCTTTCAACGCAACGCCAATATGCCGGTGTATATGTTTTCCCTGGCAGAAGTAGACCTCCTGAAAGCGGAGATAGCCCTGAAAGGCCTGGGCGCCACTGGTAAAACAGCCGGTGAGCATATCAGGGACGCCATCACCCATTCTGTTGATTTCTGGTACTGGCTGAACCAGCTAAGCGTATATGAAAGAGGCACGGCAGATTCCATATTATATCCCACAAAGCCTTCAGCCGGCGTGATATCCGCCTGGGCAGACAAGGTAGGCGTTAAATTCGATGCTGCCGCGGGTGTGGACGGCAAGATGGAAATACTGATGCAGCAGAAGTATATTCATCTGAACCTCCTAATGCCTTATGAATTATGGGCAGAGCTGCGGCGAACACGCCATCCCAAGCTGGAACCCTTCACCTGGCGTGGGAATGTATGGAAGCCCATGCCTGAGCGGGTACGCTATCCCACTTCAGAACAAAGCGCCAACCCGGATAATTTCCAGAAAGTGGCGACTCAGAACAACCTGACCACCCCCATCTTCTGGGTGCCCACTGCTTTACGCACGGTTATCCCGTACTGGAACGATTATAACTACGAATAGAACATGAGAGCAACCATAGCGCCCCGTCACCCTTAGTGGTACGGGGCGTCTCTCATACTGATCTTTATATCCGCAATAAAGAAAATGAAGTAATTTGCATTACTTCCTATGATATTAGCGATCGACGTACACTACAGAAACGACAAGGCCAAAGTGGTATGTGCTGTGTTACAGCAATGGAATGATCCTGTTGCGATAGACTACCGGGTAAAATTTGTGACTGCTGTGGATGAATACATACCCGGCGAATTTTATAAACGCGAATTACCCTGCATACTGGAGATCTTATCCGACATAGATCTGTCCACCGTTTCCTGCATTGTTATTGACGGATTTGTGATACTGGATGACAGCGGCAAATATGGGCTGGGCGGACATCTATATGAGCGCCTGGATCGTACAGTACCGGTTATAGGCGTAGCCAAAACCAATTTCCATCAGAACGTTAAACATGTGATCCCGGTATACCGCGGTGAAAGTAAGAATCCGCTGTACGTTACCGCTATTGGTACAGACCTGCAGCAGGCTGCAGATGATGTACAAGGGATGTATGGCGATTACAGGATCCCTACAGTATTAAAAGAACTGGACAGACGAACTAAAGAGGACGATGTTACTGATAATCCGCCGAAATCGTAGTTTCCTTCCATTCCTCCATCTCCTGCTTCATTGCGCCCAGCTTCTCAGCTGCACGGTTATAAGCATCCTGCCCCAGATACAAATGAAGCGGCGGTTCCTGTTCTTCGGCAAGCGCCATCAATATTTCTGACGCTTTTTCAGGATTGCCGGGCTGCTTACCACTGGCTGCCAGGTAGCGCTCACGGGTAGCCCTGATGGCTTCGTAACCAATGATACCGGAAGCAATATTTGCCAGTGAATCTGCTGTAAGAAAGCCTGTGCGGAAACCGGAAGGTTCGGCCACTGTTACTTTAATGCCAAACTCTTTCAGGTCTAAAGCAAGCACTTCAGAAAATGCTGCGATAGCTGCTTTGGTGGCGGAGTAAACAGACCACCCGGGCGCGCCCACAAAGCCGGCAACAGAACCGATGTTAATAATATATCCTGAGCGCTGCTGACGCATCTGGGGCAGGATGCTCTTCACAACATTGATAGCGGCTATTACATTCACATCAAAGATCTTCCTGATATCCTGCTCCTGGATCTCTTCTACGGCGCCTACCATGCCATAGCCTGCATTGTTCACCAGTACATCAATACCGCCAAACTGGGAGACCGTTTGCCGGATGGATTCATCGATACAATCCGGGTTTTGCAGATCAACGGCCAAAGGGAGGAAGCGTTCCGTATCGATCAGTCCAACGGCTTCCTTCAGTTTCTGGGTATTGCGTGAAGTGGCGGCCACACGATAACCGCTGTCCAGCAGTTTTTTAACCAGGGTCAGCCCTAAGCCTTGTGAGGCGCCCGTTACATACCAAACCTTTGCATTGTTCATAACACTATGTATTTGTGACAGTACAAAGGTGAAGAGAAAAGGCATGCCGCTTAGGTGATCTGCATCACTTTTTATCAAAAAAAATCACCTGATGCATTATGGAATTTTCATATTCACGCATCATTGTAGCCATGAATCTCTAGCTATGAAAACAAACTTTATCAAACGTTGCTGGCGCATTGCCCGCTGGCTGCTTGCTTTTTATCTTGTGCTCTTCGTATACCGCCTGGCCTATACCTATGTGAGGCAGGATGGACCTGCCCTCAGTCAGCAGAACAGCTATTTCGACGGGGTGGCTAACCTGCGTAAGAACTATGCATCTGAAAAGATAAGCTTCCAGATGGAGGCTCCTCCTCCGTCTGCTTCGGGCAGCGCAGTGCCTGCAAGCGCCCAGAAGTATGAAAAAACGGCGGTGGTCACTTCCGAATCGGCTGATTTTGACAAGGATGACAGGTCAACACGCGCACAGGTAACAGCCTTTAAAGGCATCATTCAATACGAAAGGGCATTTGGCCTTAAAGGCAGCCGGGAACTGCATATGCTGATCGGGATTTCACCCGCTGTGTTTGATTCTTTTTATACAGAGATCCGGAAGATCGGGAACATTCAGTCCATGTCTGTTACCAAGGAAGACAAGACCAATGAATACCGCCAGCTGAATGCGCAAAAGGCATCGCTGGAAAAGACATTAGCATCCTTACAGGACCTCAGGTCGAAAAACGGCCAGGTAGGTGATTTTGTTTCCCTGCATGACAAGATCCTGGAGATAGAAGGCAAACTGCAGGACCTGGGCGTAGAACTCGGCAATTTTAATGCAGAAAATGAATTCTGTACGGTAAAGCTGTCCTTATTTGAAGGCAAGCCAAAAACGGGTATCAGCTTTCCGCACCGGGTAAAAATAGCCCTGGAATGGTCCATACAACGTTATCTTTTCTGTATGGCCGGGGTATTCCTCGCTGTAGCGGCAGGTTTCATTATCCTGCTGATCGTGGAAAAGCTGAAAATAATGCAGCTGATCCGGCAGGAATAGTTGAACAGGTGCTGGCATAAAAGCGTGGGTATTATTTAACATCCACGCTTTTGTCATATTAGAACATTAGCTATATTTGTTACCTAGACACCCAATCTTCCTTATACCAGCAAATATGCATGCCAAACTTTTACTATCCCCGACAGTGAAGGCCTTTACTGTGACTTTCTTTTTAATTCTTTTTGCCCTGGCGCCTGCCCGTTCACAAATGCGACAGCTATACGTGGACCAGGATGCCGACAACCAGGTGCAAAAGTTCAGTTTTTATTCTGCTTCAGAAGGCTATGTGGCTTTTTACAAATGGATCGGATTTACATCCGATAGCGGCCGGACCTTCGTCAAGAAGTATATTACCCTGAACAATGTAGACTTTAATGGTTATCTGCCCAACCTCACCTTTGGCTTTGGCATTAACGGTGTAAAAGCCTTTAATAAGGATGTACTGATCGTATATGGTGATTATGGGTTTGTTCCGGCAATCCTTTATTCTACCAATGGAGGTACCTCTTTCAAGCTTGTTTTCCACTCGCAGTACGATCCCCTTCAGATCCGTACAGGCGTGATGGATATGGTGTTCCCCGGCGATGGCGATGTAGGTTTCGCCGTGGATGCCGACCGTATATTAAAAACCAGCGATAAAGGGTTGAGCTGGTCGCCGGTAAGCATTGCCCATGGCAGCTATCTCAATAATGTGCAGGCAACAGGTTCTACTGTGATTGCCTACAGTGCAGGCGCCGCCAATACCAGCTTGTATTATTCCAATGATTACGGTTTCAGCTGGCGCCCTACCTCATCGCCCCCGGGCAGGCTGAATGCCGCGTGGTTCAACAGTGCCTGGCTGGGATGGATAAACGTTGAAGATGATGGTGTGGGAAAAACCTACCTCACGTCGAACGGTGGTTTGTCCTGGACGCAGGTCAATAATGCCGCTACGCCATTCCTGTGCGGAAAAATGCGGTTCATTAATGACAGCACCGGCTATGCGATCGGCGGAGGATTTGTGACGATGAAGACAAGCGACGGCGGTAAGATATGGGAACGCCTGCCAAGGGACAACAACTACTCGTACCTGTTATATTCACATGCGGACCTTCAATGCCTGGGCAATACGCAGGTATGGGCAGGTGGTGGCCACGGTTTCATTGAGATGAGCACCAATGCGGGCGGTACACCCATTCCCAGCGCTTATTTCTCAATAGACACCAGCGGCGAATGGTCAACCCGCATCGTGAAGCTGCAAAACTTTTCCAGGCCCGGATACCAGTATAAATGGTTAAAGAACGGAACGCTTTTCAGCACTGCTTATCACACTTCGTTTACCCATGACTTCAACAAGTTAAGGGATACCATACAGCTGATCGTTGCTAATGGCGCTTATGCAGATACCGCTATACAATATGTGAACTACTACCCTGCTACTTTGATCAGCTCATTTACACCTACGACCACTGGTAAAGGCACAACTGTGACGATCAGGGGCGCTGGCTTTACCGATGCTGTTTCAGTGCGCTTTGGCGGGATAGCAGCGGCGTCTTTCCAGGTACTGTCTGATACGGAAATCACGGCTATTGTGGGCGACGGCGCCAGTGGCAGTGTGGCGGTAACAACAACGCATCGCTATGCGGAACTGGCAGGCTTCACCTTTGTGCCGCCGCCGGATATTACGTCTTTCAGTCCGGCTGCCGCTGCAGCTGGTAGTACCGTGACCATTAGCGGAAAATATTTCACCGGAGCAGACGGCGTACTGTTTGGCGGTATACCCGCTGTCTCTTTCAGCGTGGTATCGGATACCGAGATAAAAGCAGTATTGGGCAAAGGCCGCTCAGGTAAGATAACAGTAAGCACTTTTGGTGGTACGGACGAGATAGATGGATTCCGCACTATTCCGGTGATCATTAGCTTTTCTCCTGCCAGGGGTACCAACGGATCTATTATCACTATTACGGGAACCGGCTTTGATGCGGTTACCGCTGTAAGCTTTGGCGGAGTGCCGGCTAAATCATTTGTGATAGATTCTGTAACCGGTATTACTGCTGAAGTAGGACCAGGCGCCAGCGGCAGTGTAAAAGTGAGCAATGCTGACGGCAATTCATCCTTGCCTGGCTTTACTTACCTGGTACCTCCGGTGATCACTGCGGTGAACCCGCTGAAAGCGCCAGCAGGCAGTACGGTGATCATCAGCGGTTCCAATTTCGGTGTCAATCCTGCAGATAACGTGGTATATTTTGGCGGCGTAAGGGGCACTGTAACAGCGGCATCAGCTACTTCGCTTTCGGTGACGGTACCAGCTGCGGCTACTTATAGCCCGGTGTCTGTAACGGTGAATGAGCTCAGCGCTTATTCCAGCAAACCTTTCACTGTTACCTTCCCCGACGGCGGCGGTATTACCAGCGCATCATTTGCACAACGCACAGATTACATTGCAGGGCCCGACCCGATGTATTCCAGGGGAGGCGCCTTTGCAGACCTTAATAACGATGGCCAGTCTGAAATGCTGATCAACAGCAACACTCCGGACAATGTTGGCATTTGGCAGAATAATAGTGCAGGCGGACAGCTTAATTTTTCCGTTCTACGGCTACCCGCTGGTGAAAACGCTAACCATATCGTGACCGGCGATTTGGATGGGGATGGCTTGCTGGATATTGTATCCGGCAGTGATGGACCAACGGTGTCCGTATACAGGAATACTTCTACCGCTGCTACCATCTCATTTGCGGATAAGATCGTGCTGTCGGGTGGCAACGTGCTGATCATTGACCTGGACCTGGATGGAAAGCCTGAGCTCATCGCCGGCGCCAATATTTACCGGAATATTTCCTCCCCCGGGAAAATTGCTTTTGCGCCAAACCCGGTGAACAATTTCGCCGTGGTAACTGCTGACATTGATGGCGACGGAAAGCCGGACCTGGTGAATTACAGCAACCAGGACGGGCACGTTTCCGTAGTGAGAAATACAAGTACGATTGGTAATATATCCTTTGCCGCACCTGTCAGCTATGCGCTCAGTTCCCCTTCTGGTGTGCGGGTGGCCGATTTCGACGGCGACAACCGCCCTGACCTGGTGCTGCCGAGCAGCAGCGGATCGAGGCTGAGTATTTTCAAAAATACCGGAAGCCCCGGCATCATCAGCTTTGCCCCTGCGAAGGAGTTTATAATAACATCCGGTCCGGTGGACCTGGCGGTTGGCGACCTTGACGGCGATGGCAAGGTGGATATTGCGACGGCAGGTATGTCCACAAGTCAACTGGTGGTCTATAAAAATACCAGCACGGCAACGGACATTTCGATCGCGCCAGGTGTAGGTTACAGCACTCCCTATTACCCGCAACAGATTGGCATCAGTGACCTGAACGGGGATTCCAAACCGGAGATCCTGGTGATAGCTACCGGGCGCACGCTATATGTGTTTACCAATAATGTAAAGCGGGAACCCCAGATCACCAGCTTCTCACCAACGATCGCTGAACAGGGTACTACTGTTACAATAAAGGGAAACAACTTTAATACAGCCCCCACCGTTAGCTTCGGTGGAACGCCTGCCGCCTCCTTTACGATCAACAGCGATACGATGATAACAGCTGTGGTAGGCACAGGTGCTTCAGGCGAGGTGGCTGTTACCAACAACAAGGGTACCGGCATCAGGCAGGGATTTGTATTTGGCCTGCCACCGGTGATCACTTCCTGCACTCCCGCTTATGGGCCGGTAGGCAGCCGGGTGACAATCAATGGTCATCATTTTGGCGCCGGTGCGCAGAACAATGTAGTGTATTTCGGCGCTGTAAAAGCCAGTATTGTATCTGCTACGGCAGATGCAATTGTAGCAGTTGTTCCCACAGGCACTACACCTGAACCGCTTACCGTTATCACCAATGGCCGCAGTGCTTATGCGCCGCAGCCATTCATAGTGACATTTACTACAGCAGATACCACCTTTAGCCCGGCTTCCTTTGTGCATAGCCTTGATATGCCTGCAGCCAATTCCGGCTGTATTGCCGACTTTGATAATGACGGCAAACTGGATATCGTGTATCCCGACCGGCCAAGCGGTATACAGATCCGACGGAACATCAGTACCCCGGAGCAAATCTCCTTTGCTGCCGCCAGCAGCTTTACTGTTGGGACAGACCAGGCGATTGCGTCAGTTGCAGCTGATCTGAACAACGATGGTAAGCTGGACCTGATGGTTAGCCATGGGGACCAGACAGCGCTGCTTAAAAACACCAGTACAACAGGCAATATCTCTTTCACACAGGATACAGAGATGACTTTCGCTGCGGGTTCTTACAGCAAGGATCTGGCGGACCTGGACGGCGACGGATATCCTGATCTTGCCGTATCCGACTATGGCGCCAGGGCGCTGGTGATATCCAGAAATATCAGCCACAATGGCGTAATAGCCATGGCAGAACGGGTAGGTTACCTGCTTGACTATTATCCCAATAGTGTAAGCATTGCAGACCTGGATGGCGATGGGAAGCCAGAGGTTATTATCGCAGGCTCCGGCAATGTAACGGTATACAGGAACATTAGTATTCCGGGTACGATCATACTGGATAAACCGCTGAGGTTTGCAGCCCCCTCCGTGAATGTAGTACATGCCAGTGATATAGATGGAGACGGCAAAAAAGATATCGTGGTATCTGCGGATGGCGACCATTTAGTGGTCGTGCTCAGGAACAACAGCAGCATTGGTAATATTGCCTTTGAAGCAGCCCAGCCATATACGAGCGGGACTTCGGGCTATAGCCTGGCAATTGGAGATCTGAATGGAGACAACAAAGCGGATGTTGTCAGCGACATCTCCGTATTGAAGAACATCAGCAGCAGTGGCAAGGCCGCACTGCAGTTAAAAACAGATTACGCTTCGGGGGCGTCTGCTGCAGCCATTGGTGATGTGGATGGAGACGGTCTCCCGGATATCGTATCATTCAAACAAGATTACAATGTTTCCATATTCCGCAACCGCTCCAACAAAGCCGTGTATATGCGATTGTGTGCAGGGATGGATACTACCTTAACTTCCAGTATGACCGGTACGCGTTACCAGTGGCAGGAGGACGCGGGATCCGGGTTTGTGAACATCAAGGATAATGCCGAGATCAGCGGCACCACTACTAACAAGTTGCGCTTTAATGATATACAGGTTTCCCGTAACGGTTACTCCTACCGTTGCCTTGTAAATGACAGCTCCAACCGCGAATATATGCTGCGGATCGGCAATGGATCCGGACCTGTCTTTGACTTGCTCACAACAGACTCCATTATCTGCTCCGGCCAGCGCGTCCTGTTTGTGACCTATGTTACCAACGGCGGCGTTAATCCTGTATACCAGTGGTTGCTGAACGGCAAAATAATACCGGGCGAGACAGGCAGCACTTTCGCCTCCACCACCTTGAAGAACGGAGATCGGGTAAGCGTGATGGTGACCAACAGCGACGCCTGCATTCCCACTACCAGGAGTAATACCATCACCATGCAGGTACGCGAAAAAGTACGGGCAGGTGGTAAGGCGCATGCGCCTTTCAGGGAGGAAGTAGATGCTGTTTTCCCGGTAACGCTGGAAGGTGTGAATATCCCTAAAGATGCCCTGATAGTGCTGTATGGCCAATTGGATAACGGGCCTTTCAACCAAGTTACCCAGATGAATGCTGATGGTGCATCATCCGTAATAAGCTTACTGTCGCACTACAATCCAACGGCAGGAGTTGCGCGGTTTTATTTCCAGATAACGCCAGTAGATATGACCTGCATACAGGCAGGCACCAGTGATACCGTGACCGTGCGTATTGAAACGCCTACAGACAGCACCGTGATCATCCCATTGTGTGAGAATGGCAACGTAACATTTGCTTCAGGCCTCACGGCAGCCACTTATCAATGGCAACAGGACAAAGGCTCGGGATTTGCCGCCATCAGCGACAATGCCAATTTCACTGGCGCCCGCACGGCTACGCTCCGGCTGACGAATGTGCCTTTCTCCTGGCTTGGTTACAGGTACCGCTGTGTGACGGGAACGCCCAATAAAGCAGTATATCAATTGCAGATGACCCGCAACGTGGTTCCCTCCGTGAGCATCTCGACTGCCAATACCACTGTTTGTTCCGGTCTGCCGGTAATATTTTATTCCTCTGCGTTCAATGCAGGCGACAATCCGGGTTACCGCTGGCTGGTCAATAATGTTCCTGCCGACTCAGGATTTAGTTCCTACCACGGCTACCCGAAGAACGGCGATGTGGTGACCCTGCAGCTGACCAGTAATATTAGCTGCCCAACACCTGCCACTGTTACCAGCAATACCATTACCATGGATGTAACGGAAGAGCCGGTAATCACTGCTAGCGGCTTTACGCTGACCATCTCCGCGGGTTATAGGAGCGATGCTGCTTACAAGTGGCAGATACTCGAAGGAGACTGGAGGGATGTGGTACCTGCGGCAACAAAGCAACACTATTATGCGACACAGCCAGGTACCTACAGGGTGAGCGTAAGCAAGGGAACCTGCGCGTTTAACTCTAACGGAGAGGCCGTGGTCATTACAGCGGTATCTCCGGATCCGGATCTTGCAGCGGGCATTCAGCTGTATCCCAACCCAGTGCAGACCGATCTGAATATTAACTCACTGAAGCTGTCGGATCAGTGGGAAACGCTGGATATTATGGATATAGACGGCAAGACCCGGATCAGCCGGTTCAGTATTGCCGGGCAAACAAAGGTTACGCTTTCTATCGCACAGCTAAACAGCGGATCTTACCTGGCGGTGCTGAGAAGAAAACATGGCGCCCCGGTGGTGAAGCGGTTTATAAAATTATAAAGATCATAAAAGAGAAAGGCTCCCATCCAGGAGCCTTTCTCTTTTATAATGAGCTTATTGCTCTACGACTATTTTTTTCTTCCCGCCTCTTCTTTTTTTCGCAGGCTTCACTGCTCCCATATCTTCGAGCGTCTTTTCTCCCACTCCATCTAAGGGCGCCGGGTAATCTTTTTTCTTCATATCAACCAGCTTCATACTTATAAAATCGTCCAGTGATTGCTGATATTTGGCTATTCTTAGTGCTTTCTGCTGGTCATCGGTCTTAATGGAAGCAAGCATACTGCTTTTGGTTTTCCACTGCTTTACCCGTGTGTATGCTTTTACTATGTCGATATCAAGCGCCTGCATGATCGATCTCAGCGATTCGTTCACCTGCCCTACCCGGCTTTGTACCCGCCGCCGCCTGCTCCTGGTGCGTGTAAGTTTTTTGCCGGTGGTACTCTTCGGCCCGGGTTTTGACTGGAGCTCCAGTACATCCAGTTCCGCCAGTTTCGATGCAGTATCTTTCAGCAATACGCCTGAATATACATTCTGCTTATAAACATTGTCATAGAATTCACGGAGCGTCCATTGCCGCACCTTTTGTATGGTATACGGAGATTCCCATCCCTCTGTTTCATCAAAGCTGTCATCGCTGTCTGTATCTTTTATTCCCATGTAGGTTTTCAGGTAGTCTACTTTTTCATCTTTGAACCTGTCCAGCTGGTCAACATCAAATTGCTGCTCGCGGAGCACCCGTTTCACCGTATCCTTGCGGTCTTTCCGTGATTGGTCATTCAGGGTGTCTTCATGACCGAACTGCTGATCCCTTTCTTTGAGCGCTTTCTGGAAAAGCTTAAAGGTCAGGGCCCCGGCTGTTTTACTGAACACTTTATGCTCATTATCTTCATATTTGGTATCAAACATTCCCGGGAACAGGTTCACAAATGGGGGAAGCCCAAGGCCGAGACTATGCTCGGTTACCTGCTGGGGTGGTAATTTCAGGATCTCCTTGGAGAAGCTTAGCTGTTTCTTGCGCGAGGTTTCCTTTTTTTGCCTTGGCCCCATCGTACCATTATTGGTTTCCTGGTATTCCAGCAAATGGCAGCCTACTATTTGTGCCAGCTGAGAGCCGGTATCGGTAGTTTCTACCTTGTATTCACCTACCTCCTGATGCTGGGTCCAGAGATTCGCCCCTTCCTGCAGGCCTGGCTGCAGGATGCCTTGTTCCTGCAAGGTTTCCATCAGAGAGCGCATGGTAGGGTAGCTCCAGTCATCTTTCGCAACGAGTGAAGTAGCCAGTTTTTTTGAGAGGCCTTCCTCCATTAATACCTTGATCGCTTCTTTGCTGTTGGTGAAGGTAGTCCTGGTGCGTGGCCCCTTATCTCTTCTGGCCACGGTGAATTTGATAGACTTTCTTCTCTTCTTCTTCGGCGGCTCTTTTGTATCGCTTGAACGGGCCCTTTTCTTACTTGAACGTTCCGGTTGCACCTTCGGCTCCTCTTCCATCACTTCCTTGTTGTAGAGATCATAGTCGTCATCCCATGCATCTACCCATATATACTTGTTTTTCAGATACTTCAGATTATATTTCAATGCAGTCCTTGTTTCCCGGTGTCCATCGATCACATACAGGTTGTCTTTGGCGTCAACGACTTTTTTCCCATGTAATTTCTCTCCCCCCGCACCTATTGCGCGCTGGATCACCGGCTTTGCCATGGACGATGTATAACGGTCTGCCATGGCCTGGTAAGTACGCAATTGTTTTACCTGCGGCATGTTATTGGCCATTTCCTGGTAGGCGTTAAACTGCTTCGCCGCGGCGCTGTTATGGACGATGGATTGGGCTGGCCGGTATGCAGCCGACTGGTAATTGTTATTGCGGGGTTTGAGGGCACGGGCGTTCATAAGAAGAGTAATTCGTGCCGGAAAAGTAGCAAAAAAAGCCGATATAAGGATCAGTTCATGGTCCGCTGTTCCCGCTGCCGGGTACCTTCTTTCTTCCACTCATCGAGCAGATGACTGGTTTTCCGCTGCAGCGCCCTGAATGCTCTTACCATCTTCAGCAAGACCTCCATCTCTTCTGTTTCTTTAGCGTTGAGCACCAGCTTTTTGAAGCCTGGCATCTGGCGGATGCAGCCATACAGGAAGCCGTAAAGGATCTCTGTGCTTTGCAGGAATTCCAGCACTACGGCGTTGATATTGGTAAGATTCTCCGCGGTGATCCCTTCTACAAAAAGCGGCCCGTGCTTATCACACAGGGCCAGCAGCTGCGCCACTATTTGCTGCTGTACCTGTTGCTGATACACCAGGAGTATGCGGTGGTAGGTATCCATCGTTTCCAGCAGCTGCTTATAGATGGCAGGCTTTCTTTTCATTCCGCGAACGCGCTCTTCCAGGTGGGCGTGCTCAGACTGGAGCATGTTCAGCAGCTCTGCGGCAAGGGGAATGTCCTGCTGTTGCAGCTTTACCAGTAGCCCACCGGCGTGCAGGCCGCCATCGTTGCTGCTGCTGTAGCTGTCTAGCAATCCCGCTGTATTGTCCCCGGCCGAATATCGCTTGTAAATAAACCGGCCGTGTTGTTCCAGCGCTGTAAAAGGAAAGAAGGCAAAACCCTCGCAAAACCTTTCCTGTAATTCGGCATAGGTGAATGATCGGTACATGACAATTGCGCTTTGTACAAATATTCGGGAAAAATAGCTGTTTAAACAATGATCCGCATCAAGGCGACTACTGATCATGGTCAATAAAACGTAACAAGGGCATGCTTTTGGTAGGTTTTAATGCAGCGGCTCCAGCGGCGGGGCGGGGATGAGTGGAATCATTTCAGGAAATGACGGCCATCATGCCTGGTTGCGATAAACTTTTGCATCTTGGAAACTAAAAGTGAGCAAATGAAAACGGTCCTGCTTATTGAAGATAACGATGGCATCCGGGAGAACACAGCAGAGATCCTTGATATGTCTGGCTACAAGGTACTTACCGCGGACAACGGTAAGGCCGGCGTGGAACTGGCCCTGGAGCACAAGCCTGACCTGGTGATCTGCGATATCATGATGCCTGTACTGGATGGTTACGGCGTATTGCACATGCTGCAGCGTAACAATGAAACCAAGGATATTCCCTTTATCTTTCTCACCGCCAAAGCCGAACGCAGCGCCTTCCGCAAAGGCATGGAAATGGGCGCAGATGATTATATCACCAAACCTTTTCATGGCAATGAACTGCTGCAGGCCGTACAGAGCCGCCTGAAAAAAGCGGCGCTGAGAAAACAGGCTTTTGCCTCCGACCTGCAGGGACTGAACAGACTCATGGAAGCCGCCACAGGCAAGGCATCCCTCTTAGCGCTGGCAGCCGGCAGGAATATTGAGAAATACAAAAAAAAGGAGCTGATCTATTCTGAAGGGAACCGGCCTGTGAGCCTTTTCTATATCGAGAAAGGTAAAGTAAAAACATTCAAGCGTAATGAAGACGGCAAAGACCTGGTAGTGGACCTGTACAACGCCGGGGATTTCCTGGGCTATGTAGCGCTGCTGGAAGGAGGCCTGTACAAGGAAACTGCAGAAGCGCTGGACGACAGCGAGATTGCCGTGATACCGCGGGAAGAATTTGAAAAGCTGATGAACAGTCACCGGGAAGCAGCGGCTGTGTTTATTCGCATGCTGGCCAGGAATGTGACGGGAAAGGAACAACAGCTTTTAGGACTGGCCTATAACTCCCTCCGGAGGAAGGTAGCGGAGGCGCTGATGAGCCTTTACAAGAAATATAATACGCGTAAAGAAACACCTTTCGCCATTGAGATCAGCCGGGAAAACCTGGCGACCATTGCGGGTACGGCAACAGAATCAGTGATCAGAACACTGGGGGATTTCAGGGAGGAAGGCATGGTGGAGATCCGGGATGGGATGGTGATTGTATTGGATGAAAGAAAGCTGCGGGATTGCTGTCTTAAATGTTAATTCTATATTTGCACCCGAATTATCTCACCCATGAAAAAAGCATTTGACGCCTTGTAGCACCAAAAGTGTTACAAGTGAGAAAACCAACAGACATTTTAAAGGCAACCGCGCACCGGCGGACGTACGCCATTGTGAAGAAACAGATGCTGGATTACTGGGAGTACGGTAACTGGCATGCTATTTTTTGGCGTCATGTACGCCTTTCCCGTTTCAAGCCCGTGATAAACGAGGCAGACCCTTACTGGAATAGCGAAATACCGAAGCTTTATTATCGCGGTAACTGGAAAGATACTACCAGGAACCGCAGGCAATGGATGAAAAAAAAGGTTATTGAGGAGCGTGCGATCGCTTGCGATGGTTACTTCATCCTTAGAAAGGGATGGAAGTCTTATTAAATTATGCAGCCCGGTAAAACAAAGTTTACCGGGCTTTTTTTTGGCCAACTGTCAGGCCTATACGATCCCGGCAACGATTGCATAAATAAATTCCGTTCAGGCGTTTTGAAATATGATAAATTTTAACATTTTTGCACCGTGAACAATGAGAGCACCTGCAAGTAAGCACTAAGTGAAGATAAACCTGCTCTAATTACTATGCACCCAACACCAGGGGGTTGAGGCCATATCATTCATTTTTAACCATCTATTATACAAATCAAGTACCTATGAAGAAACCCTGGCTTCTATCCATGGCATGTAGTGTAGTACTATGCCTTAACAGCCTTTTTGCACAAAGCCAATGTACCGTAAGCGGCTGGGCCAGCCAGAACGGCGGCGTAACCGGAGGCGGCAATGCTACGCCCACCGTTGTCAGCACTTACAGCGAGCTGAAAGCAGCCATTACTTCGGCTTCCGTAAAGGTGGTGCACATATCCGGCAGTATCTCCGTTCCCTCCGCAGGGCGCATCAGTTTCCAGGATCAATCCGGCAAGACCATCTTTGGTCTGCCCGGATCCAAGCTGGTGTCTACTGATCTTACGAAAGACGGTTCGGGGATACTGTATATGAAAAGATGCACCAACATTATCTTCAGGAACGTCACACTGGAAGGTCCCGGTGCTTATGATACCGACGGCTGGGATAACATGACCATCGACGCCAGCACCAATGTATGGGTGGACCATTGCGAGTTCCAGGACGGTATGGACGGCAACCTGGATATCAAGAACGCTGCCGATTACATCAGCGTTACCTGGTGCAAGTTTATCTATAAGAAGGCGCCTATACCAGGCGGCCCTGGCGGTGCGGATGACCACCGCTTTTCCGATCTGTTCGGCTCAAGTGATGGCGCCACGGGCGACAGGGGACATTTGCGCGTTACCATGCAACACTGCTGGTGGGCACAGGGTTGTAAAGCACGCATGCCCCGTGTACGCTTCGGCAAAGTACATGTGGTGAACAATCTTTTCAACAGCACCGTAGCCGCGCAATGCGTAATGGCCGGATACGAAGCAGACCTGCTGGTGGAAAGCAACGTATTTGAAAATGTTACCAGGCCTATTGATCCGATGGATAACAATTTTACGGCCGTTACTTCCAGGAATAATATTTTTAGCAACACCTCTGGTGACACCAGCGGCAGGGGCACTGCATTTACGCCTCCCTATGCGCTGAACATCACACCAGTTAGCCAGGTAAAAAGCCAGGTAATGTCAGGTGCAGGCGCTACGCTCAGCAGTGCCTCGTCCTGCGGCGACAGTGATACCAGCACGCCTGCGCCCCTTACTACTTTTACGCTCAGCGCAACAGCATCTCCGGCCGCCGGGGGCACAGTGAGCGGGGCAGGCACTTACGACTCCGCCAGCGTGGTAACGGTAAGGGCTATACCGGCAGCAGGATATACCTTTACAGGATGGAGCGGCGATGCCTCCGGTACAGACAGCTCCCTTAGCATTACCATGAACAGCAATAAAAACCTGATCGCCGGTTTTGAAGCGCAAAACCCCGAAGATTCTACCGCTACAGGAGATTCTACCGCTACAGGAGATTCCACCCTCACCATCAGGATAGAAGATGATGCAAACAGCACGCAGGGGCTATGCAGCTATGACGGGAGCATCAGCAGTAACAGCGGCGCTGATAACGGTAAGGTCATTAACTTGTCTAACGCAGCAGGCAAAGGGGTCAACTGGAGCGTGAGTGCGCCCGTTGATGGGAACTACACGCTGTCCTGGCGTTATGTGAACAGCAGCGCCGGTAATACCTACAGCATGGCGCTGATCGTGAACGGTGTGACGGTAAATGGGGCACAGGCATTCCCTAAAACAAACAGCAGCACAACATTCATGATCACTACGGCGCTGGTATCTTTAAATGCCGGTCTTAATACTATTCGCCTGCAATGTACCGCGGGCACTGCTACTGCCGATATTGACTGGATAGCAATCACAGGGAACGCACCAGGCGCCGCCAATTGCGCAGCAACAGCCAGGACCACGCTCATGCCCATCATATCGCCTGTGGAACCGGAAGCAGTGGTTAAACAGCCAAGTGCAGGTATCTATCCCAATCCCAGCAACGGTAATGCGGTGCTGGCAGTATCACTTGCACAAAACGAGCAGGCCACCATCCGCGCATATAACACAGCGGGCCATATGGTAGCGAATCTCGGGACTATCCGCGCTGTGAGCAACGGCATACAGCAGGTAACTGTCAACCTGAACGGACAGCAGCCCGGATTATATTATGTGGTGGTGACGGGCGATAAAGGCTTGAAACATACTTTTAAATTGATCGTAGAATAGTGAACTGATCATTACACACTCAACACAAGGCCGGGATACTTATCCCGGCCTTTTTGTATAGCCCGAAAATAAATTTGCGTAGTTAAGTAGCTACACATATATTTGTAGTCACATAGCTACATATATGGAACCAAAAACAAAAGTGCATGCCGAAAACGGCAAACAGGAATTACTCATCACCAGGGAATTTGAGCTGCCGTTGGAACTGCTTTTCAGGGCCTATATTGAGCCGGAGATCCTGGAGGAATGGATGGGCACAAAAGTGCTGCAGCTGGAAACTGAAAAGTACGGCCGCTGGCAATTTGAAACCACCGATCCTACGGGGAACAAGTTCAGGCTTAGCGGGGTATTCCATGAGTTTATCCCGGAACAGCAGATCACCCGGACATTTGAAATGGAAAATACAGGGATGGGGGTACAGCTGGAATTCCTGGAATTTCAGGCGCTTACGGAAGATACCAGCAAATTGAATATGCATGTGATATACAGAACAGTGGAAGAGCGTGATCAATATGTGCAGATAGGCATGGTAAGAGGCGTTGAGCTGGCGCATAACCGCTTACAAAAAGTAGCTAATAAATTTAAATAACATACCATGACAAAGAGAAACAAAATCATCTATTGGATCTTCACCATCTGGATGTCTTTAGGATTGGTATCCAGTGCCATTGTGCAGTTATTAAGGGTGAAAGATGAGGTGTATACCATTACACAATTAGGCTATCCTGTTTATTTCATGACGATTCTCGGCGCCTGGAAGATCCTGGGCGTGATCGCCGTGCTGATCCCCAAACGCCCTTTACTGAAGGAATGGGCTTATGCAGGCTTTTTCTTTACCCTGAGTGGCGCCTTCATCTCACATATCGTATCAGGCGATCCTTTCAGTAAAACTGTTCCATCATTGTTCCTGCTGGTGCTGACGGTAATATCCTGGTATTTCAGACCTGCAGACAGAAAGGTAATGGCGCTGAGCGTTTCCATTTAATTCAGTAAATTATTAGTATGAAAAACTCCACCGGCAATAAGCAAACAATATCAGCAGCAGAACAAGCAAAACTGTTCAAGGCATTGCAAACACGTTTTGAAAAAAACATGCAGCGCCATAAAGGTATTAAGTGGGAAGATGTACAGGCAAAGCTGGAAGCAGCTCCTAAAAAGCTATGGTCGCTGAATGAAATGGAAACAACTGAAGGCGAGCCGGATGTTGTTGGATATGATAAAAAGACGGGCGAGTACATTTTCTATGATTGTGCTCCTGAAACACCCAAAGGCCGCAGGAACACCTGTTATGATTATGAAGCGCAATCCTCCAGGAAAGACCATCCGCCGAAAAATAATGCGATCGGTATGGCGGCAGATATGGGCATTGAGATCTTAACAGAAGAGCAATACCGGGAGCTGCAGCAATTGGGCAATTTTGATCTGAAAACATCCAGCTGGGTGCGCACACCGGATGCGATCAGAGAACTTGGCGGCGCCCTTTTTTGCGACAGGCGCTATGATCATGTTTTTACGTATCACAATGGCGCGCAGTCTTATTATAGTTCCCGGGCTTTCCGTGGTTCTTTAAGGGTTTAAATCATTCACCAATAAATTGAGCACCATGAATCCTAAGGTTGATTCCATTATAGATAAAGAAGAAAAATGGCAGAAAGAATTTGAAAAGCTCAGGGAGATCGTCCTGGACTGCCCGCTGGAGGAAGATCTGAAATGGGGCTGTCCCTGTTACAGTTACCAGGGAGGCAATGTTGTTTTAATACATGGCTTCAAAGATTATTGTGCACTGCTGCTGTTTAAAGGTGCGCTTTTAGGCGATCCCGAGGGTATCCTGATCCAGCAGACAGAGAATGTACAGTCGGCCCGCCAGATCCGTTTCACCAGCCTGAAACAGATCTCCGGGATGGCGCGTGTGCTGAAAGCATATATCTATGAAGCGATCGAAGTAGAGAAGTCCGGTTTGAAAGTAAAGATGAAGAAGACGGCAGACTATCCCGTACCGGAAGAGTTCCAGGTGAAGCTGGATAAAATGCCTAAGTTAAGAAAGGCATTCGAAGCATTGACGCCGGGACGGCAAAGGGGCTACATCTTTTATTTCTCTTCGGCCAAACAATCCAAAACCCGGGCGTCGAGGGTTGAAAAGTATATACCGCAGATCCTGGAAGGAAGGGGATTAGAAGATTAGTCGCAGCCCAATATCTACACAATGAATTTAAGAAGAGATGTATTTCAGGCCATTGCTGATCCCACCAGGAGGGCTATCCTGCTGCTGGTTGCATCACAGGCCATGACCGCCGGAGCCATTGCTGCCAACTTTGATACCGCCAGGCCAACCGTTTCCAAACATTTGCAGATACTCACGGAGTGCGAGCTGCTGAAGCAGGAGCAGAACGGCAGGGAAATTTACTATCACATCAATGCAAAAAAAATGAAAGAGGTGGCTGATTTTATAGAACCATTCCGCAAAATATGGGATGACCGTTTTAACAAACTGGAAGAAATCATGAAAAAGCACAAAACAAAAAAATAGGATCAGCTGCGTTTGAAAATCTCTGCCAGGCTACGGCTGGATTTGCCCTTCATATAGCCTTTCAGGAGCTGATTCACTGCAGCAAAGAGTATTTCGAGGAGGTTGAGTAACATAGCTCTTAATTAAGATAAAAGTAAGTTACTGATTCCCGGGTTAATTGCCAAGTCAGCTGTTTACGTTTTTGCCTTTTTATAAGGAATAGAAAAACGGAAAGTGGCCCCCGCTCCTTCCCTGCTTGCTACGCCTATCTTACCGCCGTGCCTTCGTACGATTTCCGAGCTGATGTACAGGCCCAGGCCAAGTCCGGGATAGGTTTGCGTTTGTGCGCTAAGTACGCGGTAAAAACGGTCAAATATATGGGCTTGCGCCTGTTCAGGTATACCAATACCGCTGTCGGCTACGGTAACGGTTACCGCATCTGGTGTGGAACCGGTGCTGATCACCACATTCCCACCCTGTGGAGAATATTTCACAGCATTGGATAAGAGGTTCGTCAATACCTGGCTGATACGTTCGCGGTCTGCAGTTATTACTCCTGCCCCATCCGGGTTGAACTGCAGCTGGTGCCTGGCGGAAAGGCGCTGGATCTCTTCCACGCGTTCGTTAATCAGGTCGTTCAGATCAAAAGGCTCCACATTGAGCGGCAGCTGGCCGTCTGTAATACGGGTGGTATCCAGCAGATCGCGGATCAGGTCTGTCAGGCGGTCTACCTGTACGTTCATCTTCACCATAAATCCTGCATACTCACGGTTCCCCGCGGCTTCAAACTTCTCCTGCAGCATCTCCGTATACACCCTCAGGCTGGTAACCGGCGTTTTCAGCTCATGGCTGGCAATGCCGATAAAATCTTCCTTCTGTTGCTGCAAGGCCTTCAATTCATGGATGTCGGTAGCTGATCCAAACCAGCCTCTTAACTGGCCCTTATCCCCCAAAAGAGGCGCGTTGCGGACGATATGCCATCTGAAGGCGCCGTCTGCCCTGCGTAAGCGGTATTCTGCATTAAAGGCGGTTTGCCCCGCCAGGGCTTCCTGCCACTGGCGGATAATGGCCTGGGCCTCTTCCGGGTGAAGCGCAGCCTTCCAGTCGCTGACAGACTGGTCAAAACTAAGGCCCGTATATTCGTACCATCGCTGGTTGAAGTAAACAGGCTTTCCCCTTTCGTCGTTCGACCAGATCAGCTGCGGCACTACATCCGCAAGGGTACGGAAGCGCTGTTCCGAAAGCCGTAGCGTTTCAGCGGTTGACGTCACGAGGCCATACAAGGTGATGGCCTCCCGCAGCAATACCATGATCACAAAGGAGGCGGCCAGCAGGCCGTAAATCCTGCCGAGATAAAAACCCAGCTCATAGCGGGCGTCTATCAGCAATGCGCTAAGGGCAATGGATATGAGGTTGGTGATCAGCACCACGGCCAGCCAGGTGTCTATTACACGCCTGAGCCCTGTGAAAGCGGCGAGCAGCATGAGGGCCAGGAAATGAATGCCCCAACCTACTGAGAGAATGAGCGGCGATGACACGGAGCGATAGTGGGTGCCTTCCAGGAGCCTGGGGAGCAGGCTTTCCGCGTGCGTGGTAAAGAATACGATACCGAGGGCCAGGGCGATAGTGGCTGTGATAGCTATTACCATCGTGGCAGATTTTACCGGCCTTTTAGCCGGAGCGATCGCAGCTTCCTGTCGCCGTGAAACGGCATAACCTATAATAAAAAACGGGAACAGGCTATGCCAGGCCATCCAGAGCCAGGGAGCGGTTTGATGGTTGCCGATGAGGGTTCCCGGCATAAAAGCATCCGGAAAGCTAAGGGCATGGGCGGCTGCCAGTATGGGGGTAAAGACATAGCCACAAACAAGGGCCAGGAAGGCAGGTTCTTTTAGCTGGCGTAAATGCGCCAGCAGCAGCACCACGGTGAGCAGGTCAAGTACAATAATAGCTGTGTTATAGACGGGAACGAAAACCGGGAAGGCTGGTAGCGGCTGACGAGCCCAGGGAGCGGTAATAAGGAATGCCGCCAGCAAGAGTATCGTGGTGATGAGCGCCGGCCTCATGGTTCGCCGGCCAGCAGTTGCGGTGCCCAGAAAAACGGCTGTAGTAGCCCCTT